>ENA-UPTA01000006-UPTA01000006.1-activated-sludge-metagenome-genome-assembly--contig:-NODE-6-length-236739-cov-95.817761_pt1 | contig 236739 bp, 208 predicted proteins | sample MGYA00238184_ERZ773361 | MGnify/ENA primary metagenome ERZ773361 (study PRJEB29100, sample SAMN05720205) | activated sludge metagenome | isolation source: anaerobic digester from wastewater...
ACCGCCAGTATTCCTCGTTCTCGTCGAGGTACAGGGCGTACAGTTCGTCCCACGTATAGGTTTCCTGGGCCCCGTTATTCAGGCTGATGGTCGCACCGGGCGAGGGGGATGTGACGACGGTCAGGGAGACGGTGTCGGGAAAGCCGCCGGTCACCTTGAAAGACCCCTGGGTCGGGTTCCTGCCGGTCTCGGCAGTGATGTCGCTCAGGACCTGGATGGTGAAGGCGTTGTACGGGGCTTCCCACCCCTCTCTGACAATGTTTATCAGCGAGTCTCTTCCCAGGGTGCATATCCCCGAGTCGACGACATAGGTTCCGGTGACAGGAGCCAGGGTGCCCAGGGTCACACCGGAGCCCCCCTGGTCGGTGATGGTGAAGGGGTCCAGCTCGTCTATGGAGAGAGAAAAGGAGAACTCCTCAGGGATCGTGATGTCGTCGCCCCCACCGCCCCCTCCACCGCTGCTTCCACCGCAGGATGACAGAAGGGTCAGTAGGAAAACAACGGCAATCGTGCAGGATACGGGTCGGGTCTTCGTGGCATAGCTCATGCAGTTCCTCCTTTATGAGACACCTCTCACTGGTGACATGCATTTCCCTGCGACATGACGCAGGCTCTTAACCATTATTACCTTCAAGCCCCCCCGGTGTCAATGAAATGAGAACCGAGCCCGGTGCACACTGGTGACAGGGGGATGCCGGTGCCGGTCCCTTCTGAAAAGGAGGTCAAGAGCGTCGCCAATGTGGCCAGGGCGGACATCGGCGAGTTCCTCCGGCTCGCCGCTGAAATCCCGATCAGTCCCGAGGTGCAGGAGTCCCCCCTCGAGGATGCGAACAGGGCCCTCGTGGAACTCAAGCGGCGCAGGATCCGGGGCGCCAAGGTCCTGGTCGTTGAATGATGGTGCGGGAAAAGGAAGCGGGTTTCTGGTTTCTGTGTGTGGGATATCCCTGCGCGAGGGGTACACTCCATCGAATAGCCGGGGGTCTCAAGACGGACAGACGACGATGCGGGGTGCAGAAACGAAACGGCAAGTAACAGGAAATATTTGCCGTATCCAACCCGGAGGCCCCGGCTGAGACGTCGATTGTGAAAAAAACCTTTCATTCTCCTCATGATTTTGATAGGATGTGCACTGGATTGAAATGATTTTTCATGAAAGGAAGGGTTCCCATGTACACTGCAGAATCACTCTCTATCATCGAAGAAGTGCTTGAGAACGAGCGGCGTGAGGTGGCATTCTTCCGGCGGCTGTCCGAACGGATCAAGACCCCCTTGGGAAAGGCAGTCTTCAGGGATTATGCCGAAAAAGGCAAGGAGCATTGCAAGAGCCTCAGGACCTTGCACCAGGAACTTTCTGCCAGGAGCGGTGCTGCCGACCCCCAGTCGTCGTCTGGCTCGACCGTGATGGACCATGACGATTACGAGGCAAAGCTCTCCCGAAGCATGGACAGGGCCCTGGCCGATTTCGACGACCTCACCGCCCTCGACATTGCAGCACGGTTCGTAAGAAAGACCACCCGCTTCATATCGAGATCGTACGAGTCCCTCAGGGACCCCGCCCACAAGGAGGTGCTCAGGGCCATCGAACTCGCCGAGCGCGAGAACTTCATCCACCTGAAGAACATCGAGGAATACCTGAAAAACCCTCACGGATGGTTCCGGGAAATGGAGCACCACGGCCTCGACGGCGCCTGAGCTGCACAAGCCACCTCGGAGGCACCGCACTCCTCGCCAACGGACAGGGGCGACTGCCCGGGACGGCAGCGTCCCGGATCCCTGCAAGGTACGCGCTCACTCCAGCTTGAAGTTGCACAAGTCGTTCCTTACATCTATAACAAGCACAGGCGGTGATGTCGCCCACGAGGTGCTGCGGATCACGGCCCATCAACCATTCAATCGACGAGGAGGACGCGAGATGTCCGCACCAGGAACAGCTCAGGATCATGCAAACATGTGGAAGGTCGTCAGGGTGCAGCCCGAAAGCCACGACACGAACTCTCTCTTTCTGGAAGGCAGCGACGAGAAGTTTCTCGGGAGAAAGGCCGGCCAGTACGCATCCATCAGGATCATGAGGCCCGACGGATGGAGCGAGCCCCATCCGTTCACCATATCCTGCGCCCCCGAGGATGCCCAGTTACGCTTCACCATAAAGAAGATCGGGAAATTCACTTCCGCCGTCCCCGACCTCATGCCCGGGACCCCGGTGAAGTGCGCAGGCCCCCTCGGCGTCTTCTGCACGGACATCGATGCCCGTCCCTCCATCGTGATGATTGCAGGAGGCGTCGGCATAACGCCGTTTCTGAGCGTGCTGCGGCATTTCCGGAACATCGGCGCCGGCAACGAGGTGAAACTCTTCTGGTCCAACAAGACCATCGAGGACGTGATCTGCTCCGACGAGATCTCCGAGATGACGAAGGCCCTCAGGCTCAGGGTGATTCACAACCTGAGCCGCGATGAGGACGTGAAGCGTCACAGGCGCGACTCCTTTCCCGAGGTCTTCTATGAGCCCGGAAGGCTCGGTGCGGATGTCCTCGGCAGGCACGGGGTATCGGCCGGGTCCGCGTTCTACCTCTGCGGACCGCCGCCCATGATGGACTCCGCGCTGCAGGAGCTGTCATCGCTGGGAGTGGACCCTGACAAGGTGGAGCGTGAGAAGTTCAGCTGGAAGTAAGCACGGGTATGGCCGGTCGTGAGACGAGCGCGATGAGGGCGTCACCGGGAAGGAAGAAGGTGCTGTTTGTCTGCGTGCACAACAGCGGCCGGAGCCAGATGGCCCAGGCCTGGCTGAATCTCGTCTGTCCCGACCTGTTCGAGGCACAGAGCGCTGGCATAACGCCATCCCGCGAGATAAACCCCCTGGTCGTCGAGATCATGTCAGAGGTGGGGGTCGACCTGTCGGGACGCAGGCCCAGGAGCGTCTTCGATGTGTACAAGTCCGGGGAGGTCTTCTCCTACATCATCACGGTGTGCGACGAGGCCAGTGCCGAAAGGTGCCCGGTGTTCCTCGGTCTGATCAGGCAGCTGCACTGGAGCTTCCCTGACCCTGCCGCCCTGAGAGGGACCCGCGATGAGATACGGGAAGGGATACGCACGATCAGGGACGCCATCCGAGACAGGATTGTCGCATGGTGCCGCGAGGTCTCCTCAGGGGCACAAAACCCGTAACCCTCACGAGTCTTCCATGACAACACCCACGGGGCAATGGTCGGAGCCGTAGATGTCCTTCAGGATGAAGGCATCCTTGAGCCTCGGTCTGAGGGAAGAGGAGATGCAGAAGAAGTCGATGCGCCACCCGATGTTCTTGGCCCTCGCATTGAAGCGGTACGACCACCAGGTGTAGTTGTCCGGGCCCGTGTCGAATTCCCGGAAGGTGTCGATGAACCCCGATTCGACGTACCGGTCGAAGCCCGCGCGCTCCTCCCTGGTGAAGCCGGGGTTGCGTTCGTTGGATTTGGGGTTCTTCAGGTCGATCTCCTTGTGCGCCACGTTCAGGTCGCCGCAGAACACCACGGGCTTTGTCCGTTCCAGCCCCTTGACGAACGACAGAAAATCCATGTCCCAGCGCTGCCGGTAATCCAGGCGGGCGAGTCCGTGCTGGGCATTGGGGGTATAGACGTCGACCAGGTGAAAATCGCTGTACTCGAGTGTAATGACACGGCCTTCGGTGTCGTGGTCTTCGACGCCCATCCCGTATGAGACCCCCAGGGGTTCTCTTCTGCTGAACACCGCTGTTCCCGAATAGCCGCGCTTCTTCGCAGAGTTCCAGAACAGGTGGTACCCGTCCAGAGGGACGTGGATTTCGTGCGGTGAGACACGGGTCTCCTGCAGGCACATGATGTCGGGGTCCATGGAGGCGAAGCTCTCCATGAAGCTGTTCTTCAAGGCAGCGCGCAGGCCGTTCACGTTCCAGGACACAAGCTTCATGAGCAGACCTCCTGGGAAGGGTCGTTTGCCTTGCTGATACACCAGAGTTGACCGAATATACAAGGGGTGTCGGGGACAAAATATCTTTGACACGATTACCTGCTTCAGTTACGTTCTCTCCATGGCAGACCCGAAGACTGCGGCGGACGCCGTGCATGAACTGGAAAAAGTCTGTGCAGGCATTACCGATCCGGACGAGATGGTCTCCTTCTTCGAGGAGATCTTCACCCCGCGCGAGCTCCGCGACCTGGACCTGCGGTGGAGGCTCCTCAAGGAGCTCCACGAGGGGCAGACGCAGAGAAACATTGCCCTGCGGTATCGTATCAGCCTCTGCAAGATCACGAGGGGATCGAGGATCCTGAAAAAGAAGAACTCCACCACGAAGAAGATTCTCGACACCATCTACGGAAAGCGATAAAAGACCCCCTTTGAACCTGCAGGAAGCGGCCGTTTATTCCGATTCCACATCCGAGATTTGATATTCCCTTTTGACTTTTTCCGGCTGGCATTTACCTTACTACAGTGGAGGCAATGCCGCCGGCGTCGGGGGTACTGCCGTGTCAGAGAGCAGAGCCGTACACGATGGGGAGGTCGTGCCATGGGAAAGCTTATCGGCGAGAGGTTTCAGCAGGAGACCAAGTATGACCGGTGGAGGATGCCTGAGCATTCCATCGACTGGGGGAAGAAGCCCCTTGCCCACAAGGAATACCTCGATGCCAGGAGGATCGCCCTCGACAGACCGAAGCTCACCGGAGACATGGGCCTTTTCGAGTCAATCCTGAGGAGAAAGAGCCTTCGCAGGTTCGTGGACGTAGCGATAAGCATGGACGCCATCTCGTGCATCCTGTGGGCATCGAGCGGCATACAGCGAAAGGAGATGGGCTTCGAGTTCCGGACAGCGCCTTCTGCAGGGGCCCTGTATCCCATAGAAACCTATGCGATCGTTCACCGCGTGGAGGGGATCGAACCGGGGGTCTACCACTACCATGTCAGGGGCCATGCCCTCGAAGAGATCAAGAAGGGCGACTTCCGGCCCAACATCGCCCAGGCGGCGCTCGGACAGATCATGTGTGCCCAGGCCTCGGTCGTCATCGCGTGGACGGCCCTCTTCGAGCGTTCCGCATGGAAATACAGGCAGCGCGCCTACCGTTATGTGTACCTGGACGCAGGGCATATGGCCCAGAACCTTGCCCTCGTGGCCATCAGCCTCGGACTGGGGAGCTGTCAGGTCGGGGCGCTGTTCGATGACGAGGTGAACGATCTGCTGGGCGTCGACGGCACCGGCGAGAGCATCCTCTACATGAGCGTAGTCGGACAGCCCGGGATGTATGTGTGAGGCAAACGCGCACGAGACGGCGGTATCGTGTGGCAACCGGAGAAAGTCGCGGCGCGCAGGAGAAAGCCTCGGGTACATTTCAAGCGAGGGTCTATGGGATATCATCCCTTTGAAATGTAATCCCAAGGCTTGTTCACAATGATAAGACCGACTCCTTCCAAGTCAAGGGGAGCACACCCGTGACAGGTAAAATAAAGGTGAATGATAATGGCATGTTGTGAGGCGTTCCGTGATGCCTTGATATCACTCGATCTTCTTGCGGCATGGCACATTCGTCGGATGGAGTTGTCGTATTTCACGGTGTTCCGAACGGGAGTGCAGGTTCCGCACTCTGCTTTTAATGTTTAAACAGATAAATACCGATACCGAACCACATGACAAGGTCGGATCTCAATGACATGAGATCTGTTTTGGCATGCGAGCAGTGACCACGAGGAAGGTGCAGGTGGGAGAGAAAAGGCGCAGGAAGGATCTCGAGAAGAGGCTCACCGAACTCGAGCACATGTCCTGTGATGACATCGGGTTGTTCGGCGAGATATTCAAGAGTGTCAACGAGTTCATCTTCGAACATGACCTCCAGGGCAGGTTCACGGGTATCTGCCCGCGCTTCGTCGGGTTTCTCGGGTACAGCAGGGAGGAGCTGCTGGGCCTCACCGCGAGGGATCTGCTCCTGGAAAAGGACAGGGAGCACTTCCAGTCATATCTCGACAGGGTTCTGGCCAGAGGGAAAGACGAGGGTCTCATCCAGCTCGTCACCAAGATAGGACGGAAACGTATCGTCGAGCACAGGAACACGCTCATGGTGAATCCCGACGGGACCAGGTCGATCCGTGGCATTGCCAGGGATGTCACCGATGTGCTCGAGACCGAGCAGGCCCTCATAGAGAGCGAGATCAGGTTCCGAACCATTCTCGATTCCATCGAGGACGGCTATTTCGAGGTCGACCTGAACGGCGACCTTACCTTCTTCAACGATGCCGTGCCCAGCCACATCGGGTATTCTCCCGAAGAGCTGCTCGGCATGAACTACAGGGAATACATGGACGAACCCAACGCCAGGGTCGTGTTCGAGACGTTCCACAGTGTCTTCACGACGGGAACGCCCACGAAATCCTTTGACTGGGAGCTCGTCAAGAAGGACGGGACGAGGATCTTCGTCGAGGCCTCCGTCTCCCTCCAGAGGGACAGAAACGGGAATCCGCTGGGCTTCTGCGGCATCATCCGCGACATATCCGATCGGAAACGCGCCGAGAACGAGCTCGCGTACCTGGCGTACCATGACGCGCTCACCGGACTCCACAACCGCAAGGCATTCCTGGAGAAACTCGACGAGGCCATCAGGGAGGCACGGCGGTACGAGAACCGTCGAACCGTCCTCTACATCGACCTGGACCACTTCAAGCGGGTCAACGACGACCATGGGCATGAAATCGGAGACAGGCTGCTGGCCCAGGTTGCTGCACGACTCAGGACGGTGCTGCGCGATACCGACTACATCAGCAGGCTCGGCGGAGACGAGTTCACGGTCATTCTCGGGGGGGTCACGACGCCCGGTCCGGTGAAACCGGCCGAGAGGATCCTGAGGACCTTGGGCATGCCCTACGAGATCAGCGGACTGACCATCGATTTCGTGACGCCCAGCATCGGCATCAGCACGTATCCCGACGACGGCCATGATGCCGAGACCCTCCTGAAACACGCCGACAACGCCATGTACAAGGCCAAGGAGAGACGCAACACCTTCCACGTCTATGGACAGGAAACGGGAGAACCGCAAGCCCCGAGGATCAGGAGAGTGCGCTGAACATTTTGTGCCGGTGAATCCTTTTCTGACCTGCCAGCGTCACTAGTATAGAAGAAGAAACAAACAGCCAAAAACCTCCTCATGTACATACGGGCGATGCTCCTGATGCATCGCCCTTTTTTTGCCACCGACCACGCACGGGTGATCCCTTGAACTTTGATCGGTTTTACGTTATGGTGCGCCGCAAGCCTCTGAACGGGCATATCCACACGACAAGAGAGACGGTCACCAGGTGAGACTTGATCCCTGCATGAAACACAAGCTGGTCCGCAAGGCGGTCAGGGAGTTTTCCGAGGCCGAGCTCGGACCCATAGCGCACGACCTCGACAGAGACGCCCGCTTCCCCTGGGAGATAGTCGAAAAGATGCGCCCCCTGAACTTCTTCGGACTCCAGGTGCCGCGCGAGTATGGAGGCGCAGACCTCGACAGCATCAGCTACGCCATCGCCATCGAGGAGATATCACGGGTCAGCGGTGCCATGGGGCTGTGCGTCACGGTGCACAACAGCGTGGGGGTTTACCCCATCCTGCGTTTCGGCACCGAGGAGCAGAAGGAGCGGTATGTCCGAAGGCTCGCCACCGGCGAGAGCATCGGCGCCTTCTGCCTGACCGAGGCCAATGCGGGTTCGGATGCGGCAGGCGTCGAGACCCACGCGGTCGAGGCCGGTGACGGGTACATCATCAATGGAACCAAGATCTTCGTGACCAATGGCGGCATATGCTCGCTGCCGCTCATTTTTGCCGTGGCCGATGCGGCCCACCCGACACGCAGCGCCTGCGTGTTCATCGTGGAGAGAGACATGCCGGGCTACTCCGTGGGTGAGATAGAGGATCTCTGCGGCATGCGGGCCAATCCCGTGTCGTCCCTGTTCCTCGAGGACTGCCGGGTGCCCAGGGAGAATCTCCTGGGCAAGGTGGGCGATGGCATCAAGATCGCGCTGGCGACATTGGATGCCGGCCGCATCGGCATCGCCGCCCAGGCCGTGGGCATCGCCCAGGCCGCTTTCGAGTCCTCGGTGAAATACTCCAAGGAGCGCCAGCAGTTCAGGAAACCCATCTCCTCGTTCCAGACCATACAGAACATGCTGGCAGACATGGCCGTGGAGGTCGACGCCGCGCGCCTCCTCGTGTACCGGGTGTGCGCCCTGAAGGACGCTGGCAGACCCTTCGGCAAGGAAGCCGCCATGGCCAAGCTCTATGCGAGCACGGTCAGCACGGCGGTGACCGGAAGGGCGGTTCAGGTCCACGGGGGGTACGGATACAGCAAGGAGTACGACGTGGAGCGGTATTTCCGCGACGCCAAGGTCACGGAGATCTACGAGGGCACCAGCGAGATCCAGCGGCTCGTCATATCCCGGGCCGTCCTCAACGAGCTGATGTGACTGCGGGTGGTGCGAAGATGGTGAAGATGATCGTGTGCATGAAACAGGTCCCCATGGCCGCCGAGCTGCCCTGGGACCCCAAGACCAGGACCCTGCGCAGAGACCTCGCCGACGGCATGATGAACCCGGCATGCAAGCATGCCCTGGAAGCCGCGCTGACCGTAAAGCACGATCAGGGGGGGCATGTCACCGCCATCACCATGGGCCCGCCCATGGCCGAGGAGATACTCCGGGAGGCCATCGCCATGGGGGTGGACCGGTGCCTCATGCTGTCGGACCCTGCCATGGCCGGTGCTGACACCGTGGTCACCTCCTACACCCTGGCCCGGGCCATCGAGATCTTCTGCCCCGATTTCGACCTCATCCTCACCGGCTGTCACACGACGGACAGCGAAACGGCCCAGGTCGGCCCTCAGCTGGCTGAAGAACTGGGCATACCCGGTATCGCCTACGTGGACGAGATGGCCGTCACGGACGGGCACATACGGGTCCGCAGGATCTCGGACGATTTCCTGGAGACCCTGGAAACGGACCTGCCGTGCCTGCTCACCGTGAACATCGGGCACTATGCGCCGCGATACGTGCCCCTGTCCGGGCTCCAGGAGGCCTTCGGCGAGGTGAACATCCTGGCGGTGAGCGCCGCGGACCTGGGCATCGACCCCGCTTTCATCGGGGTCAGGGGATCTCCAACCCGGATACTCGACGTCTTCGCGCCGAGGGCCGAGAAGGAGAACATCGTTTTGACCGGTGCGCCCAAGAAGATCGTCGAAGAGCTCTTCGAGCGCTTCGATGCGAAGATCGGCGGGATCATAAAGAAGGATATCAAGTGGGAAGGCAGGGGATAAGGCGCATGGCGGTCAATGCACCAGAGATCTGGGTCTTCGGCGACTACCGCAACTACTTCCAGAACAGGGTGACCCTCCAGCTGCTCTCCCGGGCCACCGATCTTGCCGGGAAGACCGGCGCCACGGTGTGCGCCACGGTGTTCGGCCATGGGACCGCCGAGTGGGCGGGGGAGTACATAGCGCACGGGGCGAAGAAGATCTACCTCGTCGAGGACGAGGCGCTCGGGCACTATTCTTCGGACCTCTTCGTGGCACTCATGGAGAGGCTCGCCTCTCAGTACGGGCCCGAGATCATCCTCGTGGGTGCCACATCCTTCGGCAGGGAATTCGCCCCGAGGGTCGCCAAGCGCCTCGGTACCGGGCTCACTGCAGACTGCGTGGGCCTCGACATCAACGAGGAAGGGCTGCTAGTGCAGACGGCGCCTGCCTTCGGGGGGAACCTGCTCACCAGGATCGTCACCCCGGAACGCAAGCCCCAGATGGCCACGGTCAGGCCCGGGGTCTTCCATGAGATCCCGCACGATTACCACGCAACCGGCGACATCGTCCGTATCGGCATGCCCGTCGACCTGCCGGGGGACCGCATACGCCTGATCGCCTCGGAGCACAGGCCCCCGGCCGCACAGAAGCTCGGCGACGCCGAGGTGGTGGTGTGCGGTGGCAGGGGCATGGGGGGCAGGGGCAAGTTCAGGAATCTCTATGAACTGGCAAGGCTCCTGGGCGGAGAGGTGGGCGCGACCAGGCCGGTGGTCTACTCGCAGTGGGCCGACGAAGAGGCCCTGGTCGGGCAGGCCGACAAGCACATCAGGCCCAAGGTCCTCCTGTCCTTCGGCATCAGCGGGGCAATCCAGCATACGGCGGGCATCATCGACGCCGGTTTCATCATCGCGGTCAACAAGAACCCCAACGCTGCCATGATGAGGATGGCGGACGTGGCCATCGTCGCGGATGCGAACCAGGTCTGCCTCGCGCTGATCAAGGAACTCAGGAAGAGGCTGCGGAGCTAGCGGCCGTTCGCCCCTAGCCGAAGATCTTGGAGGCTATGGTGGCGGCGTGCCTCGCCTGGTACCGGGCGCCGGTGAGCTCGTGGGTGCTCGGCTTCCTGCTGCCGTCCGGACCGGCTATGGTGGAAGCACCGTAGGGAGAGCACCCCGTGATCTCGCTCATGTCGGACTGCAGCTCGAAGCTGTACGGGAGGCCCACGATGATCATACCGTGGTGGAGCAGGGTCATGTGAAAGCTGACGATGGTCGTTTCCTGGCCTCCGTGCTGGGTGTTCGACGACGTGAACACGCTGCCCACCTTGCCGACCAGGGCACGCCTGGCCCAGAGGCCGCCCGTGGCGTCGAGGAACTGCCTCATCTGTCCGCACATGTTGCCGAACCTCGTGGGCGATCCGAAGATGATGGCATCGTAGGACGCGAGTTCGTCCACGGTGCACACCGGGACGTGGGCGAACCCCTTTCGCGTCTCGAGCGCCCCCATCTTCCCGAGGACCTCGTCGGAGAGCGTCTCCGGGACCTGCCTCAGCTCGACCTCGGCGCCCGGAACCTCGTGGACGCCCTTCACCGCTGCCTGGGCCATCTGATAGATGTGCCCGTACATGGAATAGAAGACGACCAGTACCTTCATCGATCTCCCCCCTTCATTCACGAAAAGACCGGCGGACGATGACGTCTCGACGTGTACTGATATCTATAGTACTGCCGTGGAAGACAAAGACAAGGCCGTACGGCTTCGGCCCGTACTCTCTGGTAAACACGGATAATCTGTGCTAGACAGGAAACCCTTGCCAAACCGGACAGGAATATGCTTTGAAGGCCGTTACAAGGCACGTTATCTGGCGAAAGGAGCAGCAATGGCATCCAAGTTGAGGATAGTGAGGGAATCACAGAAGACGTACTGGGAGAAGAAGCTCGATGCGCGCATCGAAGTGCTGAGGGGCAGCGGCATGGGCGAAACGGATATCCACAGAGACATCGCGGTCCGCAAGCTCAAGGCCAAGGTCAAGGACACGGTCTCCCGGCTCAGGGCCATCACGGCAAGGGCAGAGAAGCTGCAGGAAATGGCCCGCGTCAAGGAAGAGAAGAAGGCCGCACCGGTGGTCAAGGAGAAGGGAAAGAAGGCCGCCGCCGAGGCACCGGCCACCAAGAAGGAGAAGAAGGCCAAGGGCGAAAAGGCGGCCAAGGAACCCAAGGCCGACAAGGAGGCCAAGGCCGAGAAGAAACCCAAGGCCGAAAAGGAACCCAAGCCCGAGAAAGAGGCGGCCAAGGCCGAGGAAAAACCCGCCGAATCAGCCTCTTAAATCCCACCGACAGATATGAGCCCACGCCAGGCCCGTCACTGCCCGAAAGGGCGGTGCGGGCCTGTGCCGCGTCGAGCCGGATCGCCCCGGAGTTCGCAGAGGCCTCGCTTTCCCGCGTGTCCCGTGATTGACAGGGGAGCATCTTGTCATTATGATGGCCTGTGATTATCTGTAATGATATTCAAGGAAGACACTCATGAAAGAAGAGAAGAAAGAGCTGTTGACCGTCAGGGAGGCATCCCGGATCCTCAAGATCAACGAGAAGAAGATCTATGCCCTTCTCAACGAGGGGAGGCTGCCGGGCACCAAGGTGACCGGGAAGTGGCTCTTCCCCAGGGCGGAGCTGGAACAGTTCATGACCGGGAAGGCCCACGAGACGGTGAGGCGGTCGTTCTGGGAGTCGGTGGTCAACAAGAAGGTCCTGCTCCTGTGCGGGTCGGACGACCCGGTCATCGCCATGGCCCAGGGGGTCTTCCACGCCGTCGAGCCCGAGCTGCTCCTGTTCTCGTCCAGCGTGGGGAGCAGGGAAGGGATACGCCTGCTCAGGGACGGGTTCTGCACCGTTGCAGTGAGTCACCTGTACGACGACGACCAGAAAGACTTCACCTTTCCCGTCATACGCGAGTACTTCGATGACCCTGGCGAGGTCGTTGTGGTCAACCTCTTCTATCGCAACATCGGATACGTATCCAAACAGTCAGCGGTATCGTCCCTCAGGGAGGCGGCAGAGGGGGGGATGCGCTTTGTCAACCGCCAGAAGGGCTCGGGCGTCAGGGCCTTGGTAGACCGGTTCATGAGGCAGGAAGGGATCGATCCGGAGAACCTGAAAGGGTACGATTCCGAGGTATTCACCCATTTCGACGTGGTGAGGTCCGTAGCAGGCGGTGCGGCGGACCTGGGCATCGCGGCCGAATCCGCCGCCGCGGGGTCCCGGCTGACCTTCGGGTTCATCTTCGAAGAGCGCTTTGACATGATAGTGAGGAAATCCTCCTACTTCGACCGTCATGTGCAGGCGTTCGTGGAGTTTGTCAGATCGGAACACTTCAGCAACTTGCTCGGGACTCTGAAGGGCTACAGCAGCAGGGATACAGGACGGGTCGTATATGAAAAACAATAAGAAGGGAGAGATAGGCATGAGGAAAAGTTTTGGTAAATATTTGTTCGCTACACTCGTTATAGGTTTCTTCGTCTGCCTCACGACCATGAGTGTCTCGGCAGAGGAGAAGACACTCATGATGGCCACTACCACGAGCACGGACAATACCGGTCTGCTGGACTACCTGGCGCCGCACTTCAAGGCCGACACCGGAATCGAACTCAAGTGGACGGCCGTGGGAACCGGCAAGGCGCTCGCCCTGGGCAGAAACTGCGACGTGGACGTGCTCTTGGTGCATGACCCGGATTCTGAAAAGGCGTTCATTGATGACGGGAGCGGTATTGACAGGACGCAGATCATGTACAACGACTTCATTGTCATAGGACCCCCGGAAGACCCTGCAGGAATAAAAGGAAAGAATGTACGGGACGCATTCCAGGCAATCGCCGCAAAGAAAGCCATATTCTCGAGCCGAGGCGACAAGTCCGGCACCCACATGATGGAGCTCTCGTTGTGGAAAGCCGCCAGCGTGACCGAGCCCGACAAGGAACAGTGGTACGTACAGACAGGCCAGGGCATGCTTCCCACCATCACCATAGCAGCCGAGCGGATAGGGTACACCCTGACCGACCGGGGTACCTACATCAAATACGAGAACAACTTCAAGGGCAATCCGCCGCTCGTGATACTGGTAGAAGGCGATGAGGCCCTGTTCAACCAGTACAGTGTCATTGCCGTGAACCCGAAGAAGTGCGAAAAGGCAAAATATGACCTGGCAACAGCCTTCTCGAAGTGGATGGCATCCCCGAAGACCCAGAAGCTCATCGGCGATTTCAAGATGATGGGCAAACAGCTCTTCACACCTAATGCAAAATAGCGGCAAGAAGCGACGTGGGGTACATCAGCGAGGGATTCATACGGGCCATTGACCTGCTGGCCTCCTTTGACGAGGAGACCTATTCGGCTGTGTTCACCACCATCAGGGTGAGCGCCATGTCCATAGCCGCCAGCCTCGCAATCGGGATACCTGTCGGGTTTGCCCTCGGGTACTTCACCTTCCCGACCAAAAGGCAGGTGCGGGCAGTGGTCGATACCATGCTCGCCCTGCCCACCGTCGTGGTCGGGCTCATCGTCTACACATTCATATCACGCAGGGGTCCCTTGGGAGAATTCGAGCTCCTGTACACCCAGCCCGGCATCGCCATCGCCCAGACCCTGCTCGTGGTCCCCATCGTCATATCGCTCACCGCCACTGCCGTGGAGGGCCTTGACCGGAGACTGAAACCCACCCTGCACGCACTGGGTGCCCGGGGGGCACAGATCGCCCTCACCAGTCTCATGGAGGCACGCTACGCAGTGCTCATCGCTGCCATCACCGCGTACGGCCGTGCCATCTCCGAGGTGGGCGCGTCCATGATCATAGGCGGCAACATCAAGTGGCACACCCGCACCATTACCACGGCCATCGCCCTGGAGACCGGCAAGGGAGAGTTCGGCATGGCCATAGCCCTCGGCCTTGTCCTGCTCCTGCTGGCGTTCCTCGTCAACGGCAGCCTCGCGGTCCTGAGGAAGAGGTCATGAGCCCGAAGCCGCATCTCTATCAGGTCAAAGGTCTCGTGTTCCGCTACGGGGAGCGCTTCGAGCTGAACATCCCGGATTTTTCCATCGAACCAGGATCGGCGGTGGGCCTCATCGGCCCCAACGGCGGGGGCAAGACCACCCTGCTGAGGATCCTCGCCTTCATAGAAAGACCCCAGGGTGGTGAAATCCTCTTCGATGGAGAAAGGACCCGCGTCGAGGACGCCCCGTTGACCCGCTCGGTGAGCATGCTCCTCCAGGAGCCGTATCTGCTCAAGCGCAGCGTATTCGAAAACGTGGCCTACGGGCTCAAGGTCAGGGGAGAGAGAAAGAGGCTCAAACAAAAGGTGGAGGAGGCTCTAGGCACCGTGGGGCTGGACTTTCAGGATTTTTCCCGGCGCTCGTGGTACGAGCTGTCGGGCGGAGAGGCCCAGCGGGTCGCCCTGGCGGCACGCCTGATCCTCAAGCCCAGGGTCCTCATACTCGACGAGCCGACTGCCAGCGTGGACGAGAAGAGCGCCCTGCTCATCAAGGATGCAGTCATCGAGAGCCGCAGCAAGGACGGCACCACCCTGATCATCGCGAGCCACGACCACTTCTGGCTCAACAGCATTACCACCGATATCAGGCGGGTATACAGGGGACGTGTCCTGGGAACAGCCGTGCGGAATGTCATGATCGGGCCGTGGGTCGACATCGGCGAAGGCCTCTGCAGGACCACCCTTCCCGACGGGCAGCCCGTCATCGCGACGTGCGCGCCGCTTCCAGACATGCACGGCATGATCGACCCCTCGGACATCGTCATCTCGCTGGACAGACCCACCATGATGTCAGCCCACAACACGATTCAGGCCGTCGTCATGTCCCTTGAGATGAACGGTGACACCGGCATCGTGAACGTTTCACTGGACACAGGGGGGTTCAGGGTCCTTGCCCGGGTCACGAGGCACACGGCCAGGGAGATGAACCTACTCCCGGGCGAGAAGGTGTGGGCGGTCTTCAAGGCCTCGTCAATCAAGTGGGAGTGAGGATCCTCCAGGCGACTCAATCCCTGTAGATGAGGGTGCCCACCTTCTTCCCGTTCAACGCCCTAGTGATCGTGCCCTTCTTCAGGCCGTTGACGATCTGGATCCTGTCCACGGACTCGCAGTTTGAGAGGATTTCCAGGCAGGAGCGCTCCACGATGAGGTCTTCGAGATCCCTCTTCAGGAGCTCCTTCACCCCGATCTCGGGGATAAAGGAGGCCTCCGGGTTGGTCTTGGGGTTGTCCGTGTACAGCCCGTCCTCGTCCTTGACATAGATGCAGCTCTTCGCGCCGATGAGGTTGGCCATGATCAGGGTCCCGGCGTCGGTCCTGTGGACCGGGAGCCTCCCCCTGGCCGGGGGGATGGCGAAGTAGTCGTAGGGGGGCATGCCGTGGGTGACCGGGATGCACCCCTGGGAGAAGTACGAGGGGAGCTTGAGAAGGTCGTCCTGGTGGATGCGCACGCCGTCCCAGGGGGCGAGCAGGGTCGCGATCAGGATGGCGTTCTGCTCGGATATGGTGCTGGCGAACCTGGCGATGATGCCCGTGGGCATGCCGAGCTCAAGCCCGATGGCGTAGATGTGCCTGCTCCTCGTTCCGCCGCCAGCGGTGAGCAGGATCCGGTGTTTCTTCTTCGCCGCCGCGATCTCCTTGATGATGGGGGGAAGCGCCTTGGCCCCGCGGTCGCAGATGGACTGGCCGCCTATCTTGATCACGTTCACGTCAGGGAAGAGCCGGTACTGGGGGGGTGTCTCCAGCTCGTCGTACAGGGATTTCCTGACCAGGCTCTCTCCCATGAGCCTGCTCTTGATGTGCAGACGTTTCCCGTTTTTTTCCCTCACCAGGGCCATGCATGCGTCCTTTCTGGTATCATGAATGATAGTTGGGCATAACCCGACTACTTGATCTCGACTTCTCCTTCGCCATACTTCCCTTTCTGGTCACGTTCAAGAAGGACAAGTTCCGCACCGCATTCCCTGGCAATCATGTCGAGCTCGGTCTTCCGTACGTGCTTTGCATGGAACTTCAGATCGAGCCCGGCCACGGCCACCAGGAGAAACCGGGGTTTTTTCTCTCCCTCACCAGCCTTTGTCCGTTCACGGTAAAAGATCTTTCCTGCCATGTCTCATGCCTCCTTGTGCTTTTTCCCGCCGACGCATATCCAAGAACCATCTGCACTCTTTCGTACCGGGAGGACGGGATTGCCTGCCCACAGCCTCGGCCTCAGCCAGCCGCCGGTATGTACCACGTCACCGGAGCAAAGCAGAGGGGCCTGCCGGTCCACGGATACAACCACGATTCCCAGTGATTCCAAGGCTGAAACATCAACGGGGTCCGGCAGCTCTCTGAGTCGTCCGAATTCGATAAACCTGCCGCACCTGCCCAGCGCGGTGAGCCCGACCGCCGCGGCCGAACCGATGATGCCGTCCCCGGTCCCGCCATGGGCGGAGAGGTGATGTCCCGAAGCTGCCCGAAGGGCATCCTCCTGCGTCATCACCTCACGTGTACAGCGCATGGAGAAGTCGATGATGTCAGCGAGGCTGCCGTTGTTTCCGAGGCACACGCACAGACCGGGGTCGCTGCCGTCGACGGCGTGTTTCACAAGATGTGCGGCAGCGGAGCTGATGAGGTGGTCGAATGCGGAATCGTCGGGTGCCTCGACCACTGCGCAGGCAGAGCTGTTGTGGGAGGTGTAGGGAATGCGGTCATCCACGAGGAGCTGCTGCCTGAGAACGCCCCACAGGGAACACCCGCGGGGAAGTTCCTGCTCGAACCACCGCGCGACCTTGCCCGTCCCGTAGCTGCTGTCAATCGAGTCGGTATCGTCGAAACCGATGTAGATCCTCATAGTCGTATCCGAACCTCTACTATTCTATAGGGGTCGTGGGGGGAAAAGCAAATCCTCCTGCATCTCATGATGTTACACGGTCAAGGGGTTCGGCTGCTCGACGTGCAGGCCTGGTGCAGGGAAAATTCGCACCCGCAGTAACCCTGCCGGTACAGTTCCAGCTGCCGGCTGAGCTCGGTGCTCCGTGCATAGCCGTCCCTCTTCTTGAAATCGATCTCGAGGAACCCCCCGAACCCCCTGCCTATGGCGAAGACGTCCCGTGAGGACTTGTGGCGGCTCACGGTCAGGGTCGTGGTGAAGCTCGACAGGCCGAGGCGTTGCATGGCCAGGGCGGCGCGGTTGAGGTTGTATTCGAAGCACTTCAGGCATCTCTGACCCCGCTCGGGTTCGTTCTCCAGGCCCCTGACATGGGCGAGCCATGCTTCGTGGTCGTACGCATCCTCCACGAGGTCGAGGTGCATGACCCCGGCAAGCCTGCGCGTCTCGGCGAGACGCCCTCGATACTCCTCGGCCGGATATATGTTGGAGTTGCTGAAGAACAGGACGACGTCATGGCCCTGCTCCCGGAGCCTCTCCACCGATGCGGTGGAGCACGGTGCACAGCACACGTGGAGCAGGATGGGGGATTCTTCATGCATGAGACGTCACGTTTTCGGTGCGCGGGTTGCCTCGATGCGCGAGCCCAGGATCCTGAACAGGGGCAGCAGCACGGCATAGAGGGTGAGGAAGATGAGGGGAGCGCACAGGGCCCAGGCAAAGGCACCGTGCATGATCACCCTGGACACGGTCTGCACGGCCAGGAGGACGTCCGTGCGCAGGAGCTCGGCCACGTAGGAGGGATCGAGGGTTGATGTGGACCCGAAGATGCGCTCACCCATGATGAGGAAGGGCACCACCAGGATGAGCTGCAGGGGGTAGATGAGCCAGTTTCCCAGCTGGATGACCAGGAGGTTCATGCGCAGCCCGATGGCAGCCATGGTGCAGATGGCGGTGGTGGTGCCCACGATGGGGAAGATCCCGATGGTGAGCCCGCTGGCCATGCTCAGGGCGAGGCGTGCCGGGGTGATTCCCTGTCTCAGGAGCGCCGTCAGCGGCGCGATGATGTATTTTCTGAAATAGTGTCGAAGCATCCGACGAAACCGTCCCTGTATTCTCCGGCCGGACGAGCCGGTGACTCTACATACTTCAGGGGAGGGGGTGAAGGAAAGAGGATAATGGACCCGGCCTGCAGCTGCTTACCTGCGAGGGATACCCGTGGAGGCCTTCTTGTGAGCCTTCCGCGCGTCCTTCAGGAGGCGGAGCGTTGCATGCCGCCCGTTCTGGAGGCCTGCCGTATTGACGGCGGGTCTGTTTCTGAAGACAGACGAAACGCGCTTGTCCATGGCCGCTATGATGAGCCGGTATTCGCCTGCGAACCATTTCCGGGAAAGGAGGAGATCCCGGTCCACCTCGATGCCCCTGTCCCGCAGGAGCGCGAAGAACTCATCCTCGTAGATGACCCTGCCGAAGTCCACGGTGGTGAGGTACCTGAGTCTCGGCTTGATAAGTTCCATGACGGGCGAACGACGGTGGAACATGGTCTGAAAGAACAGGACCCTGCCCTCGGGCTTGATCCAGGGGCGTATCCTGTCCAGAACCGTGCCGGGGTTCTCCAGGAGCATGAAGCTCATGCTGAACAGGATGGAGTCGTACCAGGGCCGCTCAGGCGGCTCGAAGGACTCGACGGGTTCGTGGAGAACGGTGATGTTCCGGTCAAGCCCCCATCTCCTGATCTGGTTGCTGCAGTGGTCCAGGTAGCATCTGTTGATGTCGATGCCCGTGATGGAGAGGTTCTTCGACTGGATGAGCTCGTGGAACGTACGGATCATGGCCCCGTTGCCTATGCCCACGTCCAGTATCCGTGATCCCGGGGGGAAATACTGCAGACAGTTTCGGTAGCAGAGCATGGTGACCTCATGGATGAAGAAGTTGTAGAGCGCGTTCTTCATGCGACCAGCGGCGCCCGGCCGCATATGGCTGCGTGAGACCTCTTCTCCATGGGCCTTCGGTCCCCCTTGCCCCGAGGAGCACCAGGAGCGGCCGCGCTGAACGTGGTGACGAAGATGAACCGCCCCTGAAGCGTTTCGTTCATTTTACCCCAAAACATGGCAAATGTAAAGGAACGGCAGGCTTGTGCACAACGGAGGTGTTCAGCGCGCGTGAAAAAAGAGGGCGGACCGGAACGGTCCGCCCGTCATACCGCAGTTGCGGGGCCGATTACTTGGGGGATACCGGCGAGTTCTGGGCGCCGGTGGGTATCTCCGATGCGAACATCGAGCCCGAGGACTGGCCGGAGGCCGTTGCCACCATGGTGTCCCTGAACCACTTGGCCATGATCTTGTCATCCGTGTCCTTGGACTTCACCGCGGCGAGCCCCTTGTTGATCATCCCGAGGACCTCGGAGTTTCCCTTCTTGCACACGATGCCGTAGTCTTCTTTCTTAAGGCTCGGATCGAGTATGCACGAATCGCTGGAAAGGCAGAATTTCCCGGAATATTTACCCGATACATAGCCCAGGGCCACCGGGGCGTCGCACAGGACGCCGTCCACATTCCCCTTGGCAAGGTCCCTGAAGGCCTGCTCGGTCTCCTGCGCGGTAAAGTACGTCAGGTTGGCACCTGATCTCCTGACCTTGTCGGCCGTCTGGGAGAGCTTGAACACGCCGATGTTCCTGCCGTTCACGGACAGGTTCGCCTTGCTCTTGGGCACGACGAGCACCTGGCCGGTGCTGAAATAGGGCTCGGAAATGCCGAAGCGGTTCTTCTTGCCCGACGTGATGCTCACGGAAGCCACCACAGCGTCGTACTTGCCCGCGTTGAGATCGTTGTAGAGGTTCTTCCACGGCACCTCCACGAACTTGACCTGAAAGCCGGCCTCACTGGCGATGGCCTTGACCATGTCGATCTCAAAGCCGGTGAGTGCCCCGCTGCTGTCCTTCATCTTCATGGTCGGTATGTCGCCGCCGACCGCCACGGTGATCGTCCTGCCCGCATACGCTGCGCTGCTCACGATAAGACACATGAGAATGGCTGCCCCGACACATGCCAAGATCCTCCTGACATCCTTCATGTACCGTCCCTCCTTTGTAGGCGATGACCCCATCGGTTTTTTCGCATGACCAAAGTACTCCTGGTCTTGTCGGACGGTTTTGAAAAAGCTGAAGGATTACGAAAATGAATTGGGCGGAATCCGGGTCCTGCAGAGTGCAGCAGGGCTTCAGTGCGACTTCGTCTGAGGGGTCACTCGTTCTACAGTTCGATATCCATGAACCAGGTGTGCCAGCCGGCCTCGATCTTCGGGGGATCTTCCTCGTCCATAGCCCGGATCACGTCCCGGTACATCACGTGCTTCATCTCGGAGATCACCTCGCGGCGTTTCCTGAGCGAGCCGGCGAAGGAGAGGGCCGTCTCCATGAGGGTGCCCGCAGGACATGCCGTGTGGACGATCCCCATGGCCCGGCATTCTTCGCCGGTCAGCCGCCTGCCGGTATACTGGAGTTCCTCCAGGGTGGACAGGGGCATGGCCTTTTTCAGCACGGCGATCATGCTGGGCAGGAAAGGGACGCCGAGGTCGACCTCGGGGATGCAGAAATAGCCGCGGCCGGTCTGCATGAACCGGAAGTCGCAGCAGCAGCTCAGCACCGCGCCGCCGGCAAAGGCGTGCCCATTGATGGCCGCGACGGTGAACATGGGAAAGAGCGTGAACCGCCGCATCAGGGAAGCCAGCAGGGAGACGTAGGCATAGAAGCTCTTCGTGTCCCGCGACCGGAGTACGGGGAGCACCCAGTCGAGGTCGATGCCGTTGCTGAAGACGCGGGGATGGGCCGAGGTCACCACCAGGACGGATGCGTCCTCTCTTTCTATACGGTCGAGGATCGCGCCGTATTCTCCGAGGAAATCGGGGTTGAACCTGTTCTCTCCCCGGTCCATGACAAGGGTGACGATGCCCTCGTTGACTGCATAGGATAGATTCGCCATGGTGAAACGCTCCCTTTCATCAGCATGGTCCAGCCCCCTCATGTGAATGCGCCCTGCAGGCCAGGGGCATGAACGGACAACAGCACGGTGCGGCTGATTCTACCATACACGGCAGACATATGCCACCGGTCACGGCCATGTCCGGGCGGGGATGCCTTCAGACCGTGGAGGCGGAAGGCTTCTTGCCGGTCGAGAGGTTCACCTTCGGGCCGGTCTTTCTCCTGAGGGTGAAGCAGAACACCGAGCCCTGCCCGGGTTCGCTCTCGACCCAGATCTGCCCCCCGTGTTCCTCGATGATCCTGCGGGTGATGTAGAGCCCCAGGCCCGTGCTCGTCTCGCCCGAGGTCGGCTGGATGCTGGTGGTCTGGAAGGGGGTGAAGAGACCGGTCTGCTCGTTCCTGGGGATCCCCGGGCCCTGATCGCGGACCGAGACGAGGATCACCTCGGTACCGGCGGACACCGAGACCTGGACGATCGAATTCTCCGGCGAGAACTTCATCGCGTTGGACAGGAGATTGTTGAACACCTGGTCGAGCTTGGCAGGGTCAGCCTTCAGGCGGACCTCCTCGGGCGGGAGCAGGAGGTTTATCTGGATACCCTTAGCATCGGCCTGGTTCTGGTTGAACCGTATGTTCTCGACGATGAACGGTGAGAGGTCCACCTCCTCCACATGCAGTGGCACATGCATGCTGTCGATCCGGGCGATGTCCATGAGTTCGTCCATGAGCTGGAGGAGCGTGGATGCCGATTTCTGTGCCAGGTCGAGGTATGTCTGCTGCTTGCGGGTGAGCCCACCCCCCCCGGGCAGGAGGTGCCTGCTGCTGCCGAGAAAGACGTTGAGGGCGTTCCTCATGTCGTGGGCGGCGATACCCAGGAACCGGTTCATCTCCTCGTGGAGGAACCGGAGTTCCTTATCGGTACGCTCGAGCTGGATCGATGCGTACAGGATGTGGAGGTCGGCCATGATCATCCCGGCGAATTGCTGCAGGAGGCGTTTACGCCTCCTCGAGTGGCGGTTTTCCTTGTGGTCGAGCACGCAGATGGCGCCGAAGATCTCGCCTGACGGCCAGGTCAACGGCATGCCCATGTAAGAGACCATGCCGTTTTCCAGGTCAGGGTTGCCCTGCCAGCGGGGATCGGTGCGGGCGTCTGCGACGAGCAGGGGGGTGCGGGACCGTGCGACCTCTTCACAGTACCGGCCATCGTGGAGACGCTCCCGAAGCCCCGGGCGATACGGGTGCCGCATGTTCCCATTGCAGGCGCAGACCTCCATGTCGTTCCCGTAAACGCGCGAGATGAGTGCGGCAGGGACCCTGAAAAGCTCGGACACGAGGTCGAGGGTTTCCTGCCACGATCGGATCATCGCATCGGGTACGCCAATGCTCTCCAGTACCGGGTGCGCTCCGTTCTGATGCGTGTCTGGAGACATGGCAGCTCCTCATTTCAGGGATGCAGTCCATAACATGGTTCATTCTCAATAATAACACGTTCATGCAGGGAAAGAAGGGCACAACAAGAAAAAATCTGGTCGTGTCGGCACGGGATTGGGCAGCGGGGATCAGGCTGTCCTGAGGCCCCCGGTACAGTCCTCAGAAGATGAGCACCGTCTCCACGAACGGGCCCGAGAAGGTCCCTTCCGCATCGATGTCCACAATGTCCAGGTCCACGTACAGGTGCCTGAATCCCGCTGAAAGGTGCAGGGGGCCGGTAACGTGGTATCTGAAACGGCCCGTGAGATCGTATACGTAGTCGTCGCTGTAGCGTGTGCCCCGCGCCTCGAACTCCAGTGCCATGGCGTCGCCGTCGGCGAGCTGCATTGCCATGTAGAGCATGGGAAGAGGCACCGTACTCGAGGTGGATGCCGACAGCCCGGTGTCAGGCTGCGAGATGCCCGCATGGAAGTCGACGATGCGCACATTCAGCCCGATCTCGGTGTGAAGGCTCATGTCATGGTCGATGGTGATGGGGGAGAGATCGGCAAACCACGCCACGTCGTAGTGGGTGAGCTTCAGCCTCGAATGGAAATCCATGGCAGGATCGAACAGGATGTCGAGGAAGTAGAACTCGTCCTCGAGGTTGCCGGTCCCCTCGAACTCCAGGGGCGTGGCAGAAAACGAGAAGTTCATGAAGGGACTGACGAGGATCCTGAACCTGCCCGAGAACCGCCATGCCGGCTCGAACGAGCAGTCGTCCGTGAAATCGAGCTTGTCGGTCCGCGTGAACAGGTCGCTGAGCGCCCTCCCGGCTGAGGTGGAGGAAAAATCACGATGATACAGGTCGGGTGCGCCCGCGGAGAGCCTTTCGAGAAAGGAGCCGTCGAAAGGCAGCAGGTCGTCCACGATGTCCCGCGCCTGCTCGCCCATGACATCGAGCACGTTGTACGTATAGGCGACGCTGCCGTTCGGGCTCTGGTGCCAGACCCCGGCGGCGATCTCGATGGTGGCGGCACCTGCAGGGAATGCGGACATGAGGATGAACATCCATGAGAGGATGCAGCCCACGGCGTACCTGTTCATGAGATCGGTTCCAACTCCATTAATGTATGATCGTCATACATGGTAGATGAAAAAAGACTCTTTGCCAACGGGCAGGTTTGTGTATTACATGGATATATTCAGTGAAATTAGGCATCACGCAATCCGGCAGGGAGGGTTCGCCGCATGGACCAGGCAGACCAGGGTGTGAACAGAAACGGGAACAAGATCTACGTCTATTGCGTTCTTGCCGTTTTCGCGGCTATCGTTCTTGCAGGTGTCTTCTGCTATGTCTGGCACTCGCGTAACTACATCGGCACCGACGACGCGTATGTAACCGGGAGCATCCATACCGTTGCGCCGAAGGTTTCGGGTACCGTCAAGGCGGTGCTGGTGAAAGACAACCAATCCGTGAAGAGGGGCGATCTCCTCGTGGAGATCGACAGCACGGATCTTGACGTAAAGGTCCTGGACGCAGGGGCTGTAGTGGAAACGGAGGAGTCGAAGCTCCGCGAGTCTTCCATGAGGATAGAAGTGGCCCGGCAGCAGCTCGAAGAGATCATGACGAGGATCGAATCGGCAAAGGCGAACCTCGTGCTCCAGGAGGCGAACATCAGGCAGTCGCGCCAAGACCTCGACCGTTCGCGAAGGCTCTATGAGAGCGGTGCACTGGCCCAAGAGCGGCTGGAAAAGGCCCAGACCGGATATGACATTGCTCAGGCACAGCTGCAGTACGCCCGGGAACAGGTGAAACAGGCCCGGGCAGCCCGGGAAACACAGGACCTGCTGATACGTCAGGCTCAGGCGGCATATCAGTCGCAGACCCATGTGGCGGAACAGAAGAGGCAGGTCCTCGCGGCCGCTACGCTCACCCGGAGCTACACGAAGATTGCCGCCTCATCCGACGGGTATGTCACCAGGAAGAATGTGGAGCCGGGCAACCAGGTGCAGGCAGGCCAGCCGCTCATGGCCATCGTTTCCCTCGATGATGTCTGGATCTTGGCCAACTACAAGGAAACCCAGCTTGAGCGGGTGCGACCCGGGCAGAAGGTCGAGATAAAGGTGGACACCTTTTCGGGGAAGATCCTGGAGGGAAGGGTCGACAGTATCATGGCAGGAACCGGGTCCGTCTTTTCTCTGTTTCCCCCAGAAAATGCAACGGGTAACTACGTGAAGGTCGTCCAGCGCATCCCCGTGAAGATCGTACTCGATCAGGGAAGCGATCCCGACCGTGTCCTGAGGGTGGGAATGTCGGTACAGCCCACCATAGCCGTGAGATAGACCGGGCCGGGATATCCGCGTGTCGGGTCCGTCCCCGCAGAGCCAGCCGAACAAGTGGGTCGTGGCATCCACCGTGATGCTCCCCATGCTCATGGTGGTGCTCGATACGTCGGTGGTGAACGTGTCCCTGGATCATATCCGGGGGAGCCTGTCCGCAGGCATCGACGAGGCCACGTGGTCCATCACGGCCTACCTCGCCTCGAATGCCGTCATCATACCCATGACCGGCTGGATCAGCCGCCTCGTGGGCCGGAAGCGTTATCTCATCTTCTCCATCATAATGTTCACGCTGAGCTCGTTCTTGTGCGGGATATCCTGGAACATAGAGAGCCTCATCGTGTTCAGGATCCTCCAGGGCCTCTCCGGCGGCGCCATGCCGCCGCTGTCCCAAGCCATCCTCCTCGAATCGTTCCCCCCGCACCAGTACGGCATGGCAATGGCAATCTTCGGCATCGGGGTCAGCTTCGGGCCCATCATAGGCCCTGTGCTTGGCGGATGGATCACGGAGGCGCTAACCTGGCACTGGGTGTTCTTCATCAACATCCCCATCGGCATCGTTTCGGTCATCATGGCCGTCTTCGTCGTGGTGGACCCGCCATACATGAAGGGCATGCGCATGAAGATCGACTATGCAGGGCTCATGCTCCTGGGGCTCGGGGTGGCATGCCTCCAGCTTCTCCTGGATCGGGGCCAGCGGTCTGACTGGTTCAGTTCGGAACTCATGCTGGGCCTCGCGGCTGTTGCGGTCTTCTCTCTTGCAGCCTTCGTCGTGGTGGAACGCAATGCCGAGCGACCCGTCGTCGACCTGGGCGTATTCCGGAACTATTCCTACACCATAGGCAATATCGCCATGTTCTTCTTCATGGCGAATCTCTTCGGGACCCTGGTGATGCTCCCCATCTATCTCCAGACCCTCATGGGCTACACCGCGAGTCTGGCGGGCCTCGTCCTGGCGCCGGGCGGGGTGGCGAACCTCATAACCATGCCCGTTGTCGGGAGGGTCATCCACCGGTACAATCCCAAGGCCTTCGTCATCATAGGCATACTCTTCACTGCCTATTCGACGCTCCTCATGGCCCGGTTCACCCTGGGGGTGGACTTCGGGACCGTTTTGTGGCCGAGGATATACATGGGCGTCGGCATGGGAATGCTCTTCATCCCGCTGACCACCCTTACCATTGCGGGCATCAGGAAGGAGGACATGGGCAACGCCACGGCCGTCTACAACCTCATCCGCAATATCGGGGGGAGCATCGGAATCGCCATCGTCACGACCATGGTGAGCCGCAGGGCCCAGTTCCACCAGGCGCGCCTCGTGGACCATCTCACCCCCTTTGATCCCCTGTATGCACTGCGTTCACAGCAGGGCGCCGTCCTTCTCCAGCAGCGTGGCCTGGACTCGGCATCGGCGCAGCACGGGGGGCTGGGCATCATGTATGAGGGCCTGCTGAAACAGGCCGGAATGCTCTCCTTCGCCGACGTGTTCTACCTGCTCACCTGGATGATGATCGTCCTCATACCACTGGTGCTCTTCATGAAGAACGTATCATCCCAGGCACCTGCCCAGCCGGGCGTGGATTGATAAGCAGCACTTGTCCACGCGGGGGAGGACAGGCAGCGGGAAGGCCGTGTGCGAAGAACGGGATGGGGGACCTGCGCCGTGACCGTCGGATGGCGCCGGTCGACGATATCTCTGGACCTCAGGAAGGGATCCATATCGAAAGCATGCATCCACAGGAGAAGCGGTTCGACCGGTAAAGGGATTTGAGCGCTGGGCCCCCTTGACATGAATGATCAAGTATATTACATAAAAGTAAATTAGTAACCATTCTGGAGCTGTCCACCATGGCTGAAAAGGAGAAGATCATGCGTCAGGACATGGACGCTGCCCGGAGGAAGGCCGATATCCTCAAGGCCCTGGCGCACCCGGTGAGGATCCGGGTGTTCGAGGCCCTGGCCGATGGCGAGAAGACGGCAGGAGAGCTGGTCGTCATCACGGGCGAGAAGGAGGCCAACACGTCGCGTCACCTGGCCGTGCTCAGGGCCGCGGGCCTCGTGTGCACGAGGAAGGAAGGGCTCCATGTGTATTATTCGAATTCCATGCCGTGCCTCATACCGATGCTCGACTGCGTCGAGGAGGCCGTGTGCGCCATCGCGGACGAGCACATGAAGCCATCTCGCTGCATGCGGCAATGATTCATACACCAGGAAAGAAGGTCTTCACATGAACTGGAATGACGAATGGAAATGGCTCGCCGGTCTGGCAGGGGCCTTCCTTGTCCTCTTCTATCTCCCGGTAGGTCTACCCCGTTTCGACAATGCCGTCCTCGAGGGTCTCTACCTGGCCAGATCCTATGCGCAGGAGCACGTCATCCTCTGCCTGCTCCCCGCCTTCTTCATTGCAGGGGCCATCGGTGTGTTCCTGTCCCAGAACACGGTCATGAAGTACCTGGGAGCCGACGCAAAAAAGGTCCTGGCCTACGGCGTGGCATCGGTGTCAGGCACCATCCTGGCCGTGTGTTCCTGCACCATCCTGCCGCTCTTCGCGGGCATCTACCGCATGGGCGCCGGGCTCGGGCCGGCGGTGGCGTTCCTCTACTCCGGGCCGGCCATCAATGTGCTTGCCATCATTCTCACCGCCCGGATCCTGGGTATCGAACTCGGTATAGCCAGGGCCGTGGGCGCCATAGCCTTCAGCGTCATCATCGGCCTCATCATGCACGTGATCTACCGCAAGGAGAAGGAAGGACGGGACGGGCCGAAGATGATGCTGGGCGGGGAAAACGGCATGAGGCCCCTGTGGCAGAACGTCCTGTACTTCGCCGCCATGATCGCGGTGCTCGTGTTCGCCAACTGGGGCAGGCCCCAGGATGAAACCGGATTCTGGCACCTGGTCTACGCCTCGAAATGGATCATCACCTCCTTCAGCGCGGCGGGCCTGGGCGTCATGCTCGTGGCCTGGTTCGCGGTGCCGGTGCTCAAGGTGGTCGCTGTGGCAGCCATTACAGCAGTATTCTCCCTCGCTTTCCCTCATACACCCATGGTCGGCTTCATGGTGGGCGTCATCGGCCTTTCCTACCTCACGAGCACCCAGGAGGGCGAGATGCAGGAGTGGTTCGGGGGCTCCTGGGGGTTTGCCAAGCAGATCATGCCCATCCTCTTCGCCGGTGTCCTGGTGGCGGGTTTCCTGCTGGGCAGGCCCGGGCACGAGGGGATCATCCCCTCGGTGTGGGTGAGCTCGCTGGTGGGCGGCAACTCGCTGTCCGCCAACTTCATCGCATCGGTGGCAGGGGCCTTCATGTACTTCGCCACGCTCACCGAGGTGCCCATCCTCCAGGGGCTCATGGGATCGGGCATGGGCAAGGGCCCGGCCCTGGCCCTGCTGCTGGCGGGTCCGGCCGTGTCGCTGCCCAACATGCTCGTGATCCGGTCCGTCATCGGAACGGGCAAGACGGTCGTGTATGTAACGCTGGTCATTGTCATGGCCACCATATCCGGATTTCTCTACGGGGCCGTATTCTAGAAAGGAGTACATCATGAAAAAACTGCAGATACTGGGAACGGGATGCGCCAAGTGCATCAGGCTCGCCGCCAACACCGAGGCGGCGGCGAGGAGGGCCGGCATCGAGTGCGAGATCGAGAAGGTCACGGACGTCAACCAGATCATGAAGTACGGCGTCATGATGACCCCGGCGCTCGTGGTGGACGGCACGGTGAGGTCGACGGGCAGGGTCTTGACACCGGCAGAGATAGAGGTTCTTATCAGGGAATGAGAAGGGGTTTCGTGCAGCCAGCCTTGAAGCGGGCATTCGTCTCAGCCGCGGCGATCATGTGTGCGGCCGTGGCGTTCGGCCTGCTCGTCAATGCCCTCAGGCCGTCCGGCATACCCCTCGTGGGAGACTGGAGTGCACGCGCCCTCACCGAGCTCAATGCCGGCGACGTGGAGGTCGTCAATGCCGATGAGGCCTTCGATCTCTACTCGCGCGGACAGGCCCTGTTTGTCGATGCCCGCGACTCCGCTTCCTACGGGGGGGGCCATCTGCCCGGCGCGGTGAACATCGGACCCGACGACGTCGACGGGCGACCGGAGGAGGTCCGTGCCCTGCTCGGAAACGGCAGGGTGCTCATAGCCTACTGCCACGACGTGGACTGCCCCTTGGCCTCGGCACTCGCCAGGAGGCTCCGCGAGCTGAGTGCACGCCGCATCGTGGTGCTTCCCGAGGGCTGGGCAGGCTGGCTGGAGGGGGGATACCCCCATGAATGACCGCGCCGATTCCCGCCAGACTGTTTTCCATGACCGACGCATCCAAGTCCTCGTGACCATGGTCCGGCTCGTCCTCGGGACCGTCTTCCTCTCTGCCGGCATCACCAAGATCGTCGACCCGGCCGGATTCGCCCTGGCGGTCTACAACTACCACATCCTGCCCGCGTGGCTCGTGAACCTGGCCGCCGTCACCCTGCCCTGGATCGAGGTCGTTGCCGGGGTGTGCCTGGTGCTCGGCCTGTGGGTACCGGGAAGCGCCCTGGTCGTCTCGGTGCTGCTCCTCGCGTTCACGACGGCGCTGGGGTTCAACATGTACCGCGGTCTCGACATAACGTGCGGATGCTTCAGCACCTCCCCGGGGAGCGGGAAGATAACCTGGTGGTACGTCCTGCGCGACGGCTCCCTGTTCCTTTCCGGGCTGCTCGTGCTCTTCGCCGACCGGGGGCGGTTCTCCCTGTCCTCGGCTCTTCAGGGAACCGACCGGAACCACCATTCTTGACTTGATCTTCAGGGGAAAATCGGCCATTATGCGAACGAGAAATGATCTGTCTGGGTGACAAGTCAAGACTCCGTGCGGCAGGGCACCGAAGATGCCGCAGTTGGATTCCTGTTTACCGTCTGGTCCGTGTCGGCAAGAAGGCAGTGGGAGGGGGATGAGGATGCCCCTGGACGTCGATCCCCGCGCTGTACCGGTCCTGCTGCTGTACAACGTGGATCCCTCCTGGGAGGCCTCCGAACGGGAAGACGTCGTTGCCGTCACGAACCAGCTCCTTCATGCCATAGCAGACATCGGGCATCCCTCCGCGTCGGTCCCCCTGTTCGGGGACAACATGCAGGAGGTCATGGAGCCGTACGGCCGGACCGAATACATCGTGTTCAACTGGTGCGAGAGTATCCCGGGCAGGCCCCACAGCGAGCCGCAGGTCGCACGGGAGCTGGAGTCCATGGGCTTCACGTTCACCGGTGCGGGGTCCACGGCGCTGGACCTCGCCTGCGACAAGCGAAGGGTGAAGAAGGTCCTGGAGGAGTCGGGGATACCGACCCCGTCGTGGCGTCTCTACGTCCGTCCCGAAAGGAATCTGTGGGGCAGGTACCCGGCCATCGTCAAGGCCGCGAACGAACACTGCAGCGAGGGCATCACCCGGGAATCCGTGGTCATGACCGAGCAGGAGCTTCTCGAGAGGGTGTCCTACATCATCGATGCATACCATCAGCCCGCCCTGGTCGAGGACTTCATAGACGGGAGGGAGTTCCACGTGTCGCTCTGGGGGAACGGCCGCATCGAGATGCTTCCCCCCGCCGAGATGGACTTCTCGCTGTTCAGCGACTTCCACGACAGGCTCTGCACGCACGACTCGAAGTGCGTGCCCGGGTCGCTCCACTACGAGGGCATCCAGACCCTGCTGCCTGCACCGTTGAGCGGTGAAGAGCTGCAGGCCCTCGGGAAGGTGTGCATGTCGGCATACATGGCCGTCGGCTGCAGGGACTACGGCCGACTCGACGTGAGGTCGCGCGATGGTGTGTACTACGTGCTCGACGTGAACCCCAATGCCGATATCAGTGCGGATGCCAGCCTGGCCTGCGCGGCCGAGATCGCCGGATATTCCTACGGGCAGGCCGGCAGCAGGATCGTGAGGCTCGCCGCTCGCCGTCACCCGGTGTGGGCGACACAGGACTGACCGGGACAAGGCCCTGGAGGGGGCCCTCACCTGAGTTCGAGGAGTTCGTTGCCCAGCGCTTCGAGATCCTTGCGTTCCTGAGCCAGCAGTCCCTGGACCAGGCTGTTGTGCCGGTCCACGACGGCATTGAATTCCTTGGTGGCCTGGGGCTTGTCCTTGTCCGGCAGGGCCGCGATCCTTGCCTGCATCTCCTTGCCCCGGGCATGGAGCCCGCTGACCTCATCGAGGGTGACGAGGTGCCTGGCGGCGAGGTCGATGTATCGCTGGAGCAGGTCCGTGAACCTGACCAGGAACGCGCCCGCATCGGGGTCGCTCAGGTCTGACCTGAGCATCATGCCGTTCAACCGCGTCCTGTCCGCCAGATCCATGCGCTCCCTGAGAGCCTCCTCGGTATCTCCGTCCTTGAGCGTCTCGGAGAAGGCGGTGACGAACTCCCTGTGGACGGCCAGCGCCCTGTTCATCTGGGGTTCCCCGGCTGCCACCCCGGGCGCCTCGGAAGAAGCCTCTTCCTGTGCGGGGGTCATCGTCGGAACCTGGACAGACTCATCCTTGTTTGGGCATCCTGCCAGAATCAGGAACAAACCGAAGGAAGCGATGCAGTAGAAGAAGGCAGGTCTGTGCATGCCGGGTCCTCCTTGGATGGAATTGAGAGTATTCATGGTTTTATCTTCTTAACCCTAGGCCGTGAAAAGTCAAGAAGACAGAGATGTTCATGGATGTTGAAAAATCCTCCGGCAGGTAGTATGAACCCGGGACATATGAACTGATTGGAACCGGGTGTGATTCCATCTATAGAAACCATTCCGCAGGAGGTTGTCAGGCGTCTCATCGGTGTCTTCTTCGACATCGACGATACCTTCACCACACGGGGGAAGATCCCGGCCGCTTCGTTCGACGCGCTATGGAAACTCAAAGACGCCGGCATCAAACTGGTACCCATAACGGGACGGCCGGGAGGCTGGTGCGATCACATCGTGCGGATGTGGCCGGTGGACGGCGTGGTGGGGGAGAACGGAGCATTCTATTTCTGGATGGACGAGCACGAGGGAAAACTCAAGAAGAGGTTTCTCGATCCGGAAGACGTCAGGAAAAAGAACAGAGGCAGGCTCGGCGGAATACGCGACGAGATTCTCTCGGCCGTCCCCGGTTGTGCGGTCGCCAGTGACCAGTCCTACCGGGAAACGGATCTCGCCATAGACTTCAGAGAAGATGTCACGCCTCTCGGGTGGGATGACATCGAGAAGATCTGTCGGATCTTCCAGAAGCACGGGGCGCAGTTCAAGGTCTCCTCCATCCATGTGAACGGGTGGTTCGGAGGGCATGACAAGCTTTCCACGACGAGGGTCTTTGTCCGTGAGCGATGGGGTATGGATCTCGATTCCGTGAGAGACCGGTTTTTTTTCTGTGGAGACTCCCCGAATGACGAACCGATGTTCTCATACTTTCCGCATACGGCAGGGGTGAGGAATGTCCTCCTGTTCGCTGGGCGCATGAAGCACCTTCCGGCCTTCATAGCGGATTCGGAAGGGGGCGAGGGTTTCGCCGAGATCGCCGTCATCCTAGCGCGACACGGGCAGCAGACGTTGGGCAGGCGAGAGGAAGATCAGTAGATCGACCGTGTCGTCTTCGCGTCGAAGATGTGGAGATGTTTCAGGTTCAAGGCCAGCCTGAGTTCTTCGCCAACCGTGATGACGCGCCTCCCCTCGCTGCGGGCCGTGAACCTTACCCCCTGCATGATCATGTGCATGTTGGTCTCGCCGCCCAGCGGTTCGACCACCTCCACGGTTCCGATCACCTTCCATTCCTCAGGGAAGCCGTTCGCTCCGTTATCGATGCTGAAATCCTCCGTCCGGAGACCCATGATGACATCCATACCTTCTCGAACGGCAGAGGGTTCCTTCTCGGGGATCGGCAGCCTGAGACCCCCGTTGAAATCCAGGTAGATACCCTTGTCCAGCCTGATGGTCCTCGCCGGCACGAGATTCATGGGCGGGCTGCCGATGAATCCTGCCACGAACGTGTTTGCCGGGTTTTCGAACAGATCGATCGGGCCCCCCACCTGTTCGACGTAGCCGTTGTTCATCACGACGATCCTGTCTGCCAGCGTCATGGCCTCCACCTGGTCGTGGGTGACATAGATGGTGGTGACCTGCACGCGTTGGTGAAGGAGCTTTATCTCGGTGCGCATCTGGGTGCGCAGCTTCGCGTCCAGGTTCGACAGGGGTTCGTCGAAGAGAAAGATTGCCGGGTTCCTGACCATGGCTCTGCCCATGGCGACACGCTGTCGCTGACCTCCGGAGAGCTCGTGGGGTCTCCTGTGGAGCAGCTCCCCGAGTTCCAGGATATCCGCCGTCTCGTGAACCCTCCGGATGATCTCGTCCTTGGGTGTCTTGCTCAGCTTCAGCCCGAACGACATGTTGTTGAAGACGTTCATGTGGGGGTAGAGGGCGTAGTTCTGGAAGACCATGGCTATCCCCCGGTCCTTCGGTGCGACATCGTTCACGATCTGCCCGTTGATGAGTATATCCCCCCGGGTGATCTTCTCGAGGCCTGCAATCATCCGCAGTATGGTCGATTTTCCGCAGCCCGACGGACCGACGAGGACAATGAACTCGTTGTCGTGGAAGTCCAGGTTCACCCCGTGAACCACCTCGACCTTGCCGAAGCGCTTCACGACATCTCTCAAGACGACATCAGCCATGGTTCCTTCCCGATCCGGATGGAGGAGCCCCCCATTCGGTGGTGTTATTTCTTGTCGTGTTTATTCCCGACCACAAAATTTTTAGTATAAAAGCTTCAGAAGCGTCAAGTGTGTGGTAGAAATCAAGAAACGCCCAAGACGCACAAGGGTATCGTACGGACGGCCATCACCACACCGGCATTTCTAACAATTTGATATAATTAGAGCTCTCTTTATATGGCCTTGACTTGATCCGGACTGCAGGGTACATTTTCTTCATACAGAGGTATCTGCACACCGGGCACACTGCTCGATCCTAAAAACCATACAAGGGGGAGGTCACGAACATGCGGAAGATACTCGTACTGATTTCTGCGGTCATAGCAATAGTTTTTCTCTCCGGACAGGTAATGGCGGAGCCGATCACCATCAACTGGTGGCACGCCATGAAGGGAGCACGGGGAAAGGTTATTGATACCATGGTCAAGGCTTTCAACGACTCGCAGTCTGAGTACGTTGTGGTGGCGACTTACAAGGGAGATTACGACGAAACCGTCAACGCAGGGGTGGCTGCCTATCGGGCCAAGAAGCAGCCCCACATCCTCCAGTCCTTCGAGGTGGGGACACAGACCATGATGCTCTCCGGTGCCGTGTACCCCGTTTACAAGCTCATGAAGGACGAGGGGTACACCATCGACTGGAAGGCTTACATCCAGCCGGTCCTCTCCTACTACATGGACGCGGACGGGAACCTGATGTCCATGCCCTTCAATTCCTCGACACCGGTCATGTACTACAATGTCAACCTGTTCAAGAAGGCCGGCATCCCCATGCTGGACAAGGGGAAACCCATCACGTGGGATCAGTTGGGAGAAATCACGACCAAGCTGGTCAAGTCGGGAGTGACCGGAGGTCTGGTCTGCGGTTGGCAGTCCTGGACCCAGGTGGAAAATTACAGCGCCATTCACAACATTCCCTTTGCATCCAAGAACAACGGATACGAGGGACTCGACTGCGAGCTTCTCTTCAACAATGACAAAGTCGTCAAGCACATCGCCATGCTGAAGGACTGGATGAAGGACAACCGGTTCTATTATGGAGGGCAGAAGTATCAGGGCCCATCCGCGGAGTTCCTTGCCCAGAACGCGGGTGTGTATATCGACTCGGTGAGCCAGATCTCCACGCTGCAGAAGTCGGCCAAGGACTTTGCCTGGGACGTGGCCCCGCTTCCCGTGGAGGCGTGGATGAAGAACCCGCAGAACAGCATCATCGGCGGCGCGTCCCTGTGGGTGTTCAATGGCCATGGCAAGAAGGATTACAAAGGAGTCGCAGCATTCCTGAAGCACCTTGCAAAGCCGGAGATGCAGGTATACTGGCACAAGGAGACCGGGTACTTCCCCATCACGCTGGCGGCCTACGAACAACTGAAGAAAGACGGGTATTACACAGAATACCCGTATCAGGAAGTCGGCATCAAGCAGCTCACCAGACGGGACCCGACTAAGATCTCGCGGGGACTGAGGCTCGGATACTTCATCCAGATCCGCAACATCATCAACGAGGAGCTCGAGCTTGTATGGAGCGGAAAGAAGACGGCGAAGGAGGCCATGGACAGCGCCGTCGCCCGTGGGAACCAGCAGCTTCGGGAGTTTGAAAAAACGTATAAGTAGGGATACCATCACCGAACAGGAAAGCCTGTCGCTTGCCCTTGATCGGAGGGCAAGCGACAGGCTGTGATCAGGCGCACATGATAAAGAGATCCATCTTCACATCACGAACACTGCCGTATCTGCTTATCCTGCCGCAGCTCGCAGTCACACTCACCTTCTTCTACTGGCCGGCAGTCCAGGGGCTGATGCGGTCGTTCACCCTCAGCGATCCCTTCGGGGGCAGGAGCAAGTTCGTCTGGTTCGACAATTTCATCACGCTGTTCACCGATCCGCTCTACCTGAAGTCCATCGTGATCACGTGCGTCTTCAGTGCCCTGGTTGCATTCATATCGATCTCGATCGGGCTGTTCATCGCGACCATGGCCAACAGGGCACTGAGGGCAAAGGCGGTGATGCGGACGCTCCTCATCTGGCCCTATGCGGTGGCGCCGGCCATTTCGGGCATACTGTGGCTCTTCCTGCTCCATCCCTCGTACGGGGTCGTATCCCTGGCCATCAAGCAGTGGTTCGGCTTCGCATGGAATCCGGTCCTGAACGGGTCCCATGCCCTCTCCATGGTTGTCATGGCCAGCGCATGGAAGGAGATAAGCTATAACTTCGTCTTCTTCATGGCAGGCCTGCAGGCCATACCCATGTCCCTCATCGAAGCGGCCGCCATTGACGGGGCAAGCCCGTTCAGGAGGTTCTGGACCATCACGGTCCCCCTGCTGTCGCCGACCCTGTTCTTCGTCACGGTCATGAACATCATCTACTCGTTCTTCGACACCTTCGGCGTCATCCACACCATGACCCAGGGTGGCCCGGGAGGAGCCACGAACATTCTTGTCTACAAGGTGTATCAGGACGGGTTCATAGGTCTGAACCTCGGGTCTTCCTCTGCACAGTCGGTGGTGCTCATGACGATCATCATCACGGTGACCGTTCTGCAGTTCAAGTACGTGGAACGGAAGGTCCAGTACGGGGGGTAGGGACCATGACGGAGAAGACGCCGATTCTCGATGTCCTCACCTACACCTTGCTGATCGCCGGCATCCTCATCGTAGGGTTCCCCATCATCTACGCGGTGATCGCCGCGACACTTCCCCTGGAAGACGTGACCAGGATCCCGATGCCGCTCGTCCCCGGCGACCAGTTCTTCGTGAACGTGAAGGCCGCGTGGATCAATGGAAACCTGGGAACGAACCTGCTCAACTCGTTCATCATGGCGACGGGTATCACCATCGGGAAGATCGTTGTTTCCCTGCTGGGCGCCTTCTCCATCGTGTACTTCGACTATCGTCTCCGCACCGTGGCGTTCGTGTCCGTGTTCTGCACCCTCATGCTGCCCGTGGAGGTGAGAATCCTCCCGACCTATGAGATGGCCGCGAACCTCCTGGGCCCTGTCCAGGGGCTCTGGGAACTGCTCCACTTGGATGGTGCCGTTCGCTGGATAACGGGCCATGACATCGAGGTGTCCCTGGAATGGAGCCTGCTCGACAGCTATACCGGGCTCATCATGCCGCTGGTAGCCTCCGCCACCTGCACCTTCCTCTTCCGCCAGTTCTTCCTGACCATCCCGGAGGAACTGTGCGAGGCGGCAAAGATGGATGGCGCTTCCGCCATGACGTTCTTCCGGAAGATCCTGCTGCCGCTGTCTAAGACCAACATAGCCGCCCTGGTCGTCATCGAGTTCGTCTACGGGTGGAATCAGTATCTCTGGCCGCTCCTCATCACGACCAACCCCAAGATGATGACCGCGGTCATCGGTCTTCAGCAGATCATCCCCGCCGTGGACGACATCCCGTACTGGAACGTGGCCCTCGCCGGGGCACTGATCGTCATGCTGCCGCCGGTCCTGGTGGTGCTCTTCATGCAGCGGTGGTTCGTCAAGGGACTGGTCGAGAAGGAGAAATGAGGAGTACCCGGCGTCAGGCTTCGTTCCTGATCGTCCGGAGATACTGCCCTGATCTGTCCAGATAGAAAGACAGCGCACGGGAGAAGTTCTTGCCCACGATCCCGTCAAGGAAGAGCTGGCTTATCTCGCGCTCCCTGGAGAGGATGGACTGAGTCTGGACGAATATCCGGAGCTCTTCGGGGGAGAGTTCCTTCATGATCATTCTGAGGGCGCCTTCTGCCCGCGGCTGGTACATCCAGAAATAGAGGAGATCGAGGGCATGGATGCTGACGATGTGCTCCAGATCGGTGGCCTCACTGTGGAGCTTCCGGAAGAGTTCGTCCGGGGAGTCGAGCATCTTGAGGATATCCGACTCAGGGAAGAAGATTTCCATGAGGGCATAGCTGTTGAAGAGCTGATCAAGTTTGCTCCGGTAATCCCGCTGGCGGATGTCGATATTCCGGTACCGGTCCGCAAGGCCTTCGATGATTCCCGCCACGCAGTCGGAAGCGGCCTTGGAAATGATGGCTGCCCACTTCTGGAGGACAAGATTGACGCCGGGTATGCCGAACGCAAAGAGGATTGCCCCGAGAACTATGTTGAACAGGATCGCCAGGGGTATGGACAGGACCGTGCGGAAGAAGTTCCCGATGATGACGCCTTTCTGGAAGCCCCTGAAGGCATTATGAGATGAGATATAGATGCCGTTTGCAATGGCCATCACCGTGTAGAGCACGACCGGCCCGGTCGCGACCGTAATGCCGAACATCCTGTCGAGGATCACGGTCTTGATGACATAGTCGAGCAGGGGAACGGAGAAGCCCGTGAACAGGAGGGAGTCGGTCAGCCGTTCCCAGCTCACGTAGTCATCCCATTTGAGGAGAGGAGAGCGACGGAAACCCCCTCCGCCGAGCACGGACTGGAGAATGTTCCTCAGTCCCGTGATCCCGAACCATATGAATGCCCCGAAGTATCCGAGCAGCCACCAGTCCTTGGTGAGATAGAACGTCAGGAAGGCCGGGAGGAACCCGAGCAGGATCTTGATCCAGTTCTTCAGGGTGGAGTTCATGTATCTCCAGGAGACGGGGTTCGAACGTTCGTGCTCTTCGGGGGGGTGGAGGAAGAGCTGGTTCGTGCGTTCCACGTCTATGCCACCCAGGGTCACGACGTTGCCCTGGCCGCCGATGACGGTCGAGTTCTTGATCGTTACCCATTCCTCCTGGCGCCTCTTGCCGATGAATCTCAATCCCGGGACATTTTTCGCCCAGCGGCTGAGCCCTCTGATGAACGGGCTCGAGATCTCTCGTGGTATATACGCCACCCTCAGATACACACGGGTGTGGATGGGCACGATGAATCGCGAGTCCGAGAGCGTCGTCTGGATGTTCTTTTGCACACGGGACGGCAGGGTGTCCCGTATGACAAGACCCATGCCGTAGAGATGGTGCGATCTACCGGCGGAATCGCTCCCGATCCGGCTCGTGAGGATGGAATTGTCATAGAGACCGTGGAGTGATCCGATATCATGCAGGATAGTGGTGAGCTTCTCTTTCCGCGATTCCCTGTCAGGATGATCAGAGGAGTCCACTTTGTGGATTATGGACTGCAGGATCCGCTTCAGCGAGATGACGTTTCCGCTGTTCAACGCACGCTGGAGTTCGTTGATCTCACCATAGGGCGGGGTTTTCCCCGTGATGTAGTCCTTGAGGTTGAAGTTCTCCAGGTGCGTGATCTTGCCCCCGCAGTCATAGATGATCTCCAGCACGTCTTCAACCTCGAGCCCCGAGAGGCCCAGGGTGATGCTGTATCCTGAATGGAGCCGCTCGAACCGCTCGACAAGCTCGCTGGGTGAGAGCCTGAGAAGTCCAGGGAGATCCGGGTCATCCCGTGGGGTGTTCGGGTCGGGTATGCCGGGATTCGAGGAGGGTCTCAGGAACTTCTCCACGATGGCCTCGGAATCGAGGTTGTTCATGTCGTCGACGAGACGTTCTATCTCGTCACGGTCCTTCTCTCCCGAGAGGGTATGGATGGATCTCAGTTCCTCGGTCCGGGCCTGCATTGCGGGCAGCATCCTCGTGTGGATAAGTTCGGCCAGGTGCAGGATGGACATCTGTCCGATCCCCACGAATTCCAAGAATTCAGACTCCTCGATCGGATCAAGGTCAATGCCGTAGGTCTGTTTGATCGTGTTTCGATGCCTGGAATTGAATTCGTCGAGGATCGCGAGGACATAGCGCTGCTTGTACTCCGATACCTTTTCCCCTTCCTCGGTGAAGGCGGCGACGTGTGGCTCCTTCAGAAAGTTGAGGTAGTCCTGCGTATCGAGCAGCCCCCGGGGGGCCCATATGATCTGAACGTACCGGTCCCTGAATCTCGGCGTGAATTCTATGCCGATCCGGACCCTGATTCCCATGATCTGGGCGGCCTCAAGGAGTTCCTCGGCCACATCCGCTTTCACATAGTTGTAATAGATGATCTTGAGCCTGCGGATCCCCTTGATCCAGGCATCCATGATGAGGTGGGAAGGGGATTTTCTCCCCTTGGTGTTCACGTCGTGCACATGGTCGTCGGTGGCGATCTGGTTCCACTCTTCAGGCATCTCGAGGAGATGGTGCCTGCTCAGCTGCTCCCTGATGACGCGGGGTCTGCCCGAAGCCGCGAGCCGGAAGTCGTGGGCCAGTTCAAGACGGCTTCGCAGATCACCCTGCCTGCGGACGAGCATCTTCATGATCTGAACGAGGACGCGCGCGGTATTCATCCGGAAAGGAGTCTCCGCACTGGAAAGGACTTCGTCTCTCAACGACCTCAGGGCGCTCAGTCTGTCCTTTGCCTCCCCGACATCGAGGGAATTCAGGAGATGGGCAACGGCGTAGGCTATGCGCAGTTCCCTCGAGGCCGCCATTTCACGGATGCCATGGGGATGAAGGTACGGATTCAGCAGGTTCTTGATGTACACCCGTGATTTGTCCCGGTGCAGGACCTCGTTCACGATGTCCAGCAGGTCGTGATCTTCCTTGTCGAAAAGGATCGGCAATGTTCGGTTCTTCATATCACCGCGCACAATAACTTATTATAATAACATGAGAGGCAGAAGCAGGAAAAGGTTCAATCGTGATGATCTTCTCCCTCAGGAATTACTTATCGGTGCCGTGGACGAGATCTATGACGGTGACCTCCGGCGGCGCCAGGAAGCGCATGGGAGGTCCCCAGGTCCCGGTGCCGCGGCTCACGTGGAGCAGGGAGCCCGCGGGCAGGGCGTGGCTCCCGGAGACATACGAGAAGAAAGGCCGCACCATGAACCGAAACGGGAAGATCTGACCCCTGTGCGTGTGCCCCGAGAGCTGAAGGTCGAAGAGCCCGGACGAGGAGTCGCCGACGACGGGCATGTGCTTGAGGAGGACGATGAAGGTGTCGGGGGAAAGCCTGGCAAGCAGATCATGCTCCGATAAAGGAGGTCTCGTGCCGAACCGTTCGCCCGTCGCGTCGTCGACGCCGGCTATGACGACGCCTGCCGCCCCCGCGGCCTCGTTCCTGAGCACGGTGAACCCCGCCGAGCGGGTGACTTCCAGGGAATGGTCGAGCCCCGCATAGAACTCGTGGTTCCCCGTGACCGCGAATTTCCCGTACCGGGGCGTGAAGGAGCCGAAGATTTCCGCAAGACCCGAGACGCTGTCGATCTGACCGTCCATGAGGTCCCCGGTGGAGACGAGGATGTCGGGGTCGGCCTGGCGTATGACCCTGAGAATCCTGTGCAGCCTCTCTTCCCTCACGATGAGACCGAGGTGGACGTCCGAGATCTGTGCGATGCGTATCCTGCCCATGGCCGGGGGGATCTTGGGCGACCTGACGGTTATCGTCTCGGTACGGATGTGCAGGGCCTCGAAATAGGCGTAGACAGAGATGCACAGGGCGAGGAGCAGGGGCAGGAGGAATGTCTGCCTGGCCGAGGGCACGAACCATGCCGCATCCGCGCGGAGCGCGACGGATGCGAGCCGCGCCGCGAGTCGAAGCGCATCGGTCAGGAGCGAGACCGAGAAGAAGATGAAGAGGGCCCCCATCCAGGTATACCCGACCCACGAGAGCGATCTCGCCATCCCGTCGAAGGAGTGTCTCTCGAGGAGCCGCACGAGCACCGGCGATACGGTCATGGCCGCCAGGAAGAGGCCCAGCAGGACGCGCAGGGCGATGCCCAGCGGGAAGGCCGCCTGGGCCTTGCAGAAGGCATAGACGTGCACGGATCCGTAGATGCAGAAAACGGTGAGCAGGAACAGGCTCATATCACGACCTCTCGATGACGAAACTCACGTGCCTGGTGTTCGATGCACCCGGCCCGATAAGGGCCTATGCCAGCGCCCGGACGATGGTGTCGATGGACGCAGCGATGTCCGGGCCGTGTATGTGCAGGCGCACGATGCGCCTGCCCGATGCCGTCAGTGCCTGTGCGTCTCCTATGGCCTGCGCCGCCTTGAGGACGCCGAAGCTCATGGTCGATCGGTCGTGGCCCGGTTCGTCCGGGATGGCAAGGTCTCGGGGGTCGGTGCAGGTGATCTGGACGAAGAGCCCCTGTCCCGCATCGCCCTTGTGGAGCTGCCCGGTGGAGTGGAGAAACCGCGGGCCGAACCCCAGGGTGGTGGCCACGCGGTACCTGTCGCGCACCAGGATCCTCAGGCCGTCCAGGGCCTTCCTGACGGGGGGTTCCGGCGGCAGGTATGCCTGGAAACTCACATAGGAGTCTTCGCGGGCCTTCAGAAGGAAGGCGATGAGTGCGTCACGCAGGGTCGGCGCCTCCATGCCGCCGAAGACGGAGATGCCCTGATCGGTAAGCAGCGGCTCGCCGGTCTGTAGCCGCCCGGTGCGGAGAAAGGCGTCAACCGCGGCACGGGTATGACTCTTGGTCGCCTCCACGTCGGGCTGGTCGAAGGGATTGAGGGAGAGCACGTGGCCGGCCACCGCCGTGGCGAACTCCCAGAGAAAGAACTGCGCCCCGATGTCGTGGACGTCGTCGAGGAAGATGCGGATCACCGGGTGCCCCGCCTCGCCCAACCGGCTGAGATCGGGCATGGGCGGCTCTTCGCCGTTGAGGATCGGACAGACGAACACGCGATCGGCGCCGTACACGTCCACGCTGCCCGGGGCCTCGGCGATGACGGGCACGATGCCCCTGCCTTCCTTGCCGGTACTCTCGGCGACGAGCTGTTCCGCCCAGTCCCCGAACCCGGAGATCCTCTGCGGAAGGAAGAAGGTCAGCTTGTTCCTCCCGGCCAGGCTCAGGACCCCCAGGGCCGCGCCGAGCTTGGCGCCGTCGTTGGCGCCCAAGAGCGAGACATCGGGCTGCCTGCAGGAGTCGGCCATGGCGATGGCGCGCTCGAGGAGCCGCGCTGCGTCGATGCCGAGGAGCGCCCCGGGCACGAGGCCGAAGACCGAGAGCGCCGAGAAACGTCCCCCGATGGTCGGTTCTCCCGCGAACACCTTCCTGAACGCGCATCGCAGAGCCGTTTCGTTCAGGGGGTTGCCGGGATCGGTGATGGCGACGAAGTGCTCCCCGGCCTCCTCGCGCCCGAGGACGGCCGCGGTGCGACCGTAGAAGTACTTGAAGAGCGAGAGCGTCTCCACGGTGGTGCCCGATTTGGTGGACACGATGAAGAGGGTCCTGGACGGGTCGATGTCCCCGGCCAGGGATGCGACGGTGGAAGGGTCGGTGCTGTCGAGGACTCCCAGGCCCAGGAATCCCTCCCGTGCCCCGAAGGTGGTGCTCAGGACCTCGGGCGCAAGGGAAGAGCCCCCCATGCCAAGGAGCAGGGCACGGGTGTACCCTGCTGAACGCACCTCCTCGGCGAAGGCGGACAGATCGTGAACGCGCTGGCGCATGTTCGCGGGGCTGAAGAGCCAGCCGAGCCGGTCGGTGATCTGTGCGGGACTGTCCTTCCATACCGTGTGGTCCATGTCGTGTATCCGTTGAACGACACGGGCCTCGGCGATGCCCGTGAGGGTTCTTTCCACCGCACTCCGGTAGGGGCCGAGGCTCAGTTCGATCATCGGCATGGCTGCGACACCTCGCTCCGCTTGGTTGAGATGCTGTTCATGAGAGCATCGAACGAGGCGGCGAAGGCACGGACACCCTCGTCCTCGAGCCTCGCGGTGATGGCGTCGATGTCGATGCCCAGCGATTTCAGCCTGTCGAGATGACGCTTCGCCTCGTCGACGCCCGCGTCGAGGGCCGGGGCGACAATGCCGTGGTCGATGAAGGCGCCCAGCGTGGCGGGCGGCAGGGTGTTCACGGTGTGGGGGCCGATGAGTCCGTCCACGTAGAGCGTGTCGGGGTAGTTCGGGTTCTTGGTCCCGGTGCTGGCCCACAGGAGCCGCTGCACCCGTGCACCGTGGCCGGCGAGGCGTTCCCAGCGGTCGCCGGAGAAGACCGTCTTGAACCGTTCATAGGCGATCTTGGCATTCGCGATGGCGGCCCTGCCCTGAAGGTCGAGGCTGGCTGCCTTCTGGAGCTCCGTGTCCACCGCCGTGTCCAGGCGGCTCACGAAGAAGGAGGCCACCGACGCGACGGCGCCGAGGTCTCCACCCGAGGCGAGGCGCTTTTCGAGGCCGGCCAGGTAGGCCTCCGCGGCCTCGATGTATCGGCCGACAGAGAAGAGCAGGGTCACGTTCACGTTGACGCCCTGGGCGATGAGCGCCTCGATGGCGGGGATGCCGGCTCGAGTCGCGGGGACCTTGATCATGACGTTGTTCCTGCCGAGGAGCGAGAAGAGGCGCTTCGCCTCGCTGATGGTCCCGTCCGCCTCATAGGCGAGCGCGGGGTTCACCTCGACGCTCACGTACCCGTCGAGACCGCGGGTTTGAACATACACGGGCAGGAAGAGGTCAGCGGTCAGGGAGATATCGTGCAGGACGAGCGCCTCGTAGATCTCGTCGACGGATTTGCCGTCGCCGGCGAGCGCCTTGATGGCGAGGTCGTAGTCGGTGCTCCCGGCGATGGCCTTCTCGAAGATGGTCGGGTTGCTGGTCACCCCCCGCACACCCTCCGAGATGAGCCGCTGCATTTCCCCCGAGCTCACGAGCGAGCGCTGGATGAAGTCGAACCATATGGCCTGTCCCTTGACTGCAAGGTCATGAAGCTTTCCCATGGATGTTCCTTTCTAGTGCCTCGTCCTCTTCACAAGGTCCCGTGCCGTCTCCACCACCGACGCGAGGGTGATGCCGAACTTTTCATAGAGCACGGCGGCGGGGGCACTGGCGCCGAATCCGTCCATACCGACGATGCGGCCCTCGTGGCCGACATAGTGTTCCCATCCCAGCCTCAGGCCCGCCTCCACGGCGACGCGGGCCCTGACGTCCGAGGGCAGCACGGACTCGCGGTAGTCGAGGCACTGCCCGTCGAAGATCTCCCAGCACGGCAGCGAGACCACGCGCACCCTGATGTCCTCCGCGGAGAGCTTGCGCGCCGCCTCGAGCGCGAGGCCGACCTCAGAGCCGGTGGCGATGACGATGACGTCGGGCCTGCCTTTCGAAGACTCCCACAGGACATAGCCGCCCCGTTCCAGGCCCTTTGCCGGGGCGCACTTCTTCTGGTCGAGGAGGGGGACATCCTGGCGGGTGAGGACGAGCGCGGTGGGGCCGTCGGTCCTGGACAGGGCCGCCCTCACCGCGTGGACCGTCTCGTGGGCGTCGGCGGGCCGTATGACCGCGAGGTTCGGCACCCCCCTGAGCCCCATGAGGTGTTCGACGGGCTGGTGGGTGGGACCGTCCTCGCCCACGCCGATGCTGTCGTGGGTGAAGATGTAGAGGGACCGGACCCTGCTCAGGGACGCGATGCGCATGGCGGGCCTCATGTAGTCGGAGAAGGTGAGGAAGGTGGACGAGTACGGTATCACCCCGCCGTGCAGCGCCAAGCCCGTGGCGACGGCCGCCATGGCGTGCTCGCGGACACCGAAGTGGATGTTCCTCCCCGAGTGGTTCCAGCACGAGCCTACCGAACCCTGGACGCCCTCGCTGCAGGTGGCCGGGTTCTGGAAATCCCCGCAGTCCTTCATCCAGGTGAGGGTGGAGGGATTGAGGTCGGCCGAGCCGCCCATGAGGGACGGCACGGTGCCGGACACGAGCTGGAGCACCGCTTCACACGCCTTTCTCGTCGAGACGGGCTTCCCGCCCACGAAGAGGTCCGACAGCCCCGCATCCCAGCCCTTGGGGAGCTCGCCCGCCATCCTGAGCCTGAACTCCTCGGCCTGTTCGGGGTATGACCTGCTGTAGCGGAAGAAGGACTGCTGCCAGTCGGACTCGAGGTCCTTGCCCTGGTCCCTCGCCCTGAGGAAGTGCTCCTGCACGTCGGCAGGGACGTAGAACGACCGGGATTCATCCCACCCGAGGGTTTTCTTGGCGAGCCGCAGCTCCTCCTCGCCCAGCGGGGATCCGTGGGCCTTGTAGGTGCCCTGCTTCGCGGGCGAGCCATACCCGATGGTGGTCTCGACGACGATCAGGGACGGCCTTGCCTGCTCCTCCCTGGCTGCCGTGATGGCCGCATCGACCATGTCGACGTCGTTCCCGTCGTACACCCGCTGGGTGTGCCACCCGCAGGCCTCGAAGCGCTTCTGGATGTCCTCGGTGAAGCACAGGTCCGTGGATCCGGCCAGCGAGATCCGGTTGCTGTCATACAGGACGATGAGCCTGCCCAGGCCCAGGTGCCCTGCCAGGGAGCAGGACTCGTACGTCACCCCCTCCATAAGGTCGCCGTCACCGGCGAGCACATAGGTGAAATGGTCCATGATCCTGTGTCCCGGGCGGTTGTAGACGGCGGCCAGGTGAGCCTCGGCCAGGGCCATGCCCACCGCGCTGGAGATACCCTGACCCAGGGGCCCCGTGGTGATCTCGACCCCCGGGGTGACGTGGCTCTCGGGGTGACCCGGGGTTTTGCTCCCCCACTGACGGAACCGCTCGAGCTCGCTTACGGGGAGGTCGTAGCCCGTGAGGTTGAGCAGTGCGTAGAGCAGTGCCGACCCGTGACCGGCGGACAGGATGAACCGGTCCCTGTTGACCCACCGGGGATTGGCGGGGTTGTGCCTGAGATGCCTGGTCCAGAGTGCGTATGCCATGGGCGCCGCGCCCAGAGGGAGCCCCGGGTGCCCGGAGTTGGCCTTCTGGATGGCGTCCGCTGCGAGGAAACGCATGGTGTTGATGCAGCGCTCATCGAGTTCCGTGTTCGTTGCCATGAAAAGAACCTCCAGTCTTTACCTGTTATGGTGCATGTCCATGCCGTACCCCGCGGCACCGATGAGGCCGATGTCGGTATTGAGCACGACATGAACGGGCATTCGCGCCACGATGGTGCACAGGCGGCCCTTTGTCCGGAATGCCTCGAGGAACAAACCCTCCTCGAGCATGGGCAGCATCCTCGGGGGGAGCCCCCCCGCCACGTAGACGCCCCCGGTGGGCAGCAGCTTCAGGGCGAGGTTGCCGGTCTCCGCGCCGAGGACGGCCACGAACATCCGCATGGTCTCGCGGCAGAGGTCGCAGGTGCGGACCGGGTCCTGGGCGGTCTCCCTGATCACGACGGTGGGATCGGGCGCATCCCTGAGCGTCTCCGCGAGCCAGGCCGGCTCCTCGAGACCGCACCGCTCCTTGAGGAAGGCATAGATGTTGGGTATGCCGCTGCCCGAACAGACACGCTCGAAGCTCACATGGTCGTAGCGCTCGAGCAGGTATGCGAGGAGATCAGCCTGCCGGGAGGTGCGCGGTGCGAAGTCCGCATGGCCCCCCTCGGAGGCGTGGGCGCGGTAACGGTTCCCGTCCCAGGTGAGGTACGCCTGCCCGAGACCGGTCCCCGGGGCTATGACGGCGATCGGGCCCGCAGGTTCGGGGCGTCCCGCATTGAGCGTATGGAGATCCTTCCCGGTGAGCAGGGGGATGCCCAGGGCGACGGCCTCGAGGTCGTTGAGCAGGCGCACGTCGCCCGTGCCGAGCATGGACGCCAGGGGGTCGACATCTATCGTCCAAGGCAGGTTCGTGATCCGCGCCGACCCGCCGAGTACCGGCCCGGCTACGCCGAAGACCGCCGCATCGATGGTCCCTTTCCCGTCCGCGATGAATTCCGCGAGCATGTCCTGGAGACTCGCGTAGGACCGGGATGGGTACGATGACCGCTTGAGCGGATCACGGGGGCCCTTCTCGGGCGAGAACAGCGCCAGGGTCGTCTTGGTTCCCCCGATGTCGCCGGCCATGAGCATCTGCATCGTTCCGCCTCACCCTTTACGTGCACGGTTTTTACGTGTGTGGTCTCCACTATTACACGAAACGTCACGACCTCTCAAGGCGCGAGGTGATGGTGAGCGCATCTCATCTTTTGACATGGGACATCATTGTGTGATTGAAGGAGATAGGAGTCACCCGGTGCCGATCACCGGGATGCACGATGACCGCAGGGGATGCCCTCTGCGTGACGAGGAGGGTAGAGGTGGCGGCCGACGAATATGTATTCGTACCAGGAGAGCACGGGGAGAAGATATCGACCCTGGTCAGTCTTCCCGAGGACTATGACGGATCGGTGAGGCCCGCGGTCATTCTCGCCCACGGTGCTGGCAACGACATGTTCAACCCGCTTCTCACGCACATGGCCCACCTCCTGGACCAGGCCGGGTACCTCTGCGTGCGGTTCAATTTCCCCTACCGGGACAGGGGGAGGAGGAACCCGGACAGCGACGACGTCCTCATGGCCACGTGGATGAGCGTCTACCAGCACTTCAAAAACCACCCGGGCTACCAGCCGGGCAAGATAGTCGCCGCAGGCAAGTCGCTGGGCGGCAGGACAGCCTCCCAGGCAGTGGCGGCCGGGCTCATCGATGTCCAGGGGCTCATCATGTACGGCTATCCCCTCCACCCGCCGGGGAAGAAGGACATCCTCCGGGATGCGCACCTTCACCGCGTCACCGTGCCCATGCTGTTCTTCGAGGGCTCCCACGATCCCTTCTGCGACGTCGCCATACTGAGGGACGTGCTCGGGCGCATCGACGCACCGAGTGCCGTGGAGGTCATCGAGGGGGCCGATCACTCCTTCAAGATGCCGGCGAGTTCGGGTGTGACGGATGAGCAGGTCTATGCCACCATCCTGGGAAAGACGCTGAGCTGGCTGGAGAAGATCTGAGGAGACGACGTCATGGAGTGGATGTTCCAGCCCGAGACATGGATGGCCCTCGTCACCCTCACCGCGATCGAGATCGTGCTCGGCATCGACAACATCGTGTTCCTTTCCATCATGGTGGCACGGCTTCCCGTCCACCAGCAGAAGAGCGCCCGGATATTCGGGCTCGGGCTGGCCATGTTCACCCGCATCCTCCTGCTGCTCTTTCTCACGGCCATGCTGCGCCTCACCAGGCCGCTGTTCACGCTCATCGGACACGCATTTTCGGGCAGGGACCTCATTCTCATCGCCGGGGGGCTGTTCCTTCTGGCAAAGAGCACCTTCGAGATCCACGACAACCTCGAGGGGGCTCAGGAAAGGCGCACGGCCAGCCCCGTGGGATCATACCTCGGGGTGGTGGTCCAGATATCCATCCTGGACATCGTGTTCTCCCTGGACTCCGTGATCACGGCCATCGGTCTGGCCAGGCAGATCGGCGTCATGGTGGTCGCCATCGTCGTGGCCGTCGTCTTCATGATGGTCCTCTCCGGTGCGATCATCCGCTTCGTCGAGCGGCACCCCACCATCAAGATGCTTGCCCTGAGCTTCCTCCTGCTCATCGGGATAGCGCTCGTCGGGGATGGTCTGGCCATGCACATACCCAGGGGTTACATCTACTTCGCCATGTCCTTCTCGCTGTTCGTGGAGGTCCTCAACATGAAGCTCCGCAAAGGTGAGCAGATCCCGGTGCACCTCAGGAAGACGCCGGAGGAAGCGGGTCCCGGCCGGCCGGCAGGCTGAGTTTGCGGCAGGGCGCGGGCGCATGCACCGCGGGGAGGCGCACATATCCCCCTGGTGCGCGAAAAAAACCTTGCTCCTTTGTAGCATCACGTGTAACCTCGTTTTCAAGGGAGAAGAGCTATGAAGAAGCAGGTCTCCATCCTGGATATCCTCGGCAAGAAGGGCAATGAGCCCATCGTCATGATCACCTCCTACGACGCCACCATGACACGCATCGTGGACGAGTGCGACGTGGACATCATCCTGGTGGGCGACTCGGCCGGAAATGTCATGGCGGGCCTCGACAACACGCTCGGCGTCACCATGGACATGATGGTCTACCACACCCAGTGCGTGACGCGGACGAAACCCGCGGCCATGGTGGTGGCGGACATGCCCTTCCTGTCGTACCAGGCAAGCGTCGCCAACGCGGTGCGCAACGCGGGCAGGCTGCTGCAGGAGGGTGGCGCCCAGGCAGTCAAGCTCGAGGGCGGCCAGCGCGTCATCGAGCAGGCGCGCGCCATAGTCAGGGCGGACATCCCGGTCATGGGACACCTGGGGCTCACCCCCCAGTCGGTCCATGCCTTCGGCGGCTTCAAGGTACAGGGCAGGAGCGTGGAGGCGGCCCGGCTTCTCAAGGAGAACGCCCTCATGCTCCAGGACGCGGGCTTCTTCTCCATAGTCCTCGAATGCGTGCCCGACGACGTGGCCAGGGAGGTGACCGACGCCCTGACCATCCCGACCATCGGGATCGGGGCAGGGCCGCGCTGCGACGGACAGGTGCTAGTGATCCAGGACCTCCTCGGGATGAACAAGGACTTCAAGCCCAAGTTCGTCAAGCGCTTCGCGGACCTCCACGAGGCCATCAAGACCGCGGTGGACACGTATGCCGACGAGGTCAGGAAGGGCACGTTCCCGGCCGAAGAACACTGCTTCAAGAGCTAGGAGGGCCGACTCCGCCATGGTCGTGATCACCACGGTGCAGGAGATGAAGGCCCATGTCAGGGCCGTCAGGGCGCGTGGTGAAACCATCTGCCTCGTGCCCACCATGGGGTACCTGCACAAGGGGCACCTCGACCTGATGCGCATGGGGAAGGGGCTCGCAGACCATCTCATGATAAGCATCTTCGTGAACCCGACTCAGTTCGGACCGTCCGAGGACCTTTCGCGCTACCCCCGCGACTTCGAGCGGGACCGGATGCTCTCCGAGGAGGTCGGTGTCGAGTGCATCTTCTTCCCTGGCCCCGAGGAGATGTACCCCGAGGGGTACGCCACCTACGTGAACGTCGAGGAAATAACGCAGGCCCTGTGCGGGGTCTCGCGGCCCACCCACTTCCGGGGCGTCGCCACGGTGGTGGCCAAGCTCTTCAACATCTGCGAGCCCGACGTCTCCGTCTTCGGCCAGAAGGACTACCAGCAGCTCGCCGTCATCCGGCGCATGGTCAAGGACCTCGACATGAACGTGCGCGTCGTGGCCCACCCGACGGTGAGGGAGGACGACGGCCTGGCCATGAGTTCGCGGAACAAGTACCTCAGCGGCGAGCAGCGCACGAACGCACTCGTCCTGAGCAGGGCGCTCGACACCGCACGGGGCCTCGTCATGAGGGGCGAACGCCGCGCTTCGGAAATCAGGAAGGTCGCCGTCGACATGATCGAGGCCACCCCCGGGGCTCTCATGGACTACGTGGAGATCGTTCACCCGGAAACCCTCCGGACCATCGACACCATCGACGACCGCGCCGTCATGGCCCTGGCCGTCAGGTTCGGGCCGACGCGACTGATCGACAACACGGAACTGCATCGTTCATGAGCGGCTCCATGATGCATATGACTATCAAAGAGGCATTTACAAATGATTCACGGGCATGGTATATTCTAACTAGAGATAGTGATTAATGTTTCAGAAACCGGTTTCCGAGGAATGTGGTTACAACTTGTTCCCTGGTCTGTAAAGACCGCGGGAACAAGAAAATAAACGTTTTAGAGGGGGATACAGTATGACAAAGTCGGATCTGGTTAATGCAATTGCTAAGAAGACGGGCAAATCCAAAGTGGCATCGGCAGACGTGGTGGATGCCATCCTCGGCGCCATCAAGGCAGCGCTGAAGAAGGGCGACAAGGTCACCCTGGTCGGCTTCGGGACCTTCGAGGTGGCCAAGAGAGCCGCCCGTGACGGCATCAACCCGCGCACCGGTAAGAAGATCAAGATCAAGGCCAGCAAGGTTCCCCGCTTCAAGGCAGGCAAGGCATTGAAGGAAGCCGTCAACAAGGGCAAGTAGCACACGCCCGTCGTTCTCGAAGGGGGTATTTCTTTTTTCCGGGCCGGATTCGGCCAGAAAGGAGAGGTACCCCTTTTCCTGTTCTCAGCATGTCACCGACCACCCTTGGGCACCCCTGCGCCTGGCGTCACACGGCTTCGTAGAGGGCCGGCGGGCCTTGATCTGCCAGGCGGGCTCGGTCTTCCTCGACGAGGATCTCCAGGTGCACGATGATCTCCGAAACCGCGAGGAACGCCTCGGATTCCTCTGCAGAGGGAAAGACCGCCCCTGCCAGGTCGTACACGGAATGGGCGCCGTGGCCGAGCGCAGAGAGGATCGTCTCCGTACGCGCGCGGTGGTGGTCGCGGTAACCCTCCAGGAGGCCGGCCACGTCCTCGATGAACTCCCCGTGGGCAGGGAAGGCGTAGCGTATGTCCAGCGGCTCCAGCTTGTCGAGGGATGCCATGTACGACTTGAGGCTCTTGTACGCGGGGTCGCGCAGACGGGAGCGGTTCGTCTCGTGGAACGGGTTGGGGGTGATGTGCTTGAGCAGGTGGTCGCCGCTGAAAAGGACCCGGCTGCGCCGCTCGTACAGGCAGCAGCACCCGGGCGAATGGCCCGGCGTGTGGATGACCTCGAGCTCGAACCCCGGGCCGGAGAATCTGTCGCCATCCCTCATGGGCAGCGCGTCGTCCACCGGGTCGCACAGGTTCTTGAAGAAGTGCGAGCGGCGCCTCATGCGCTCCACGACCCCTGCCGGCATGCCTGCCCGTGCGGAGAATTCATCGACATCGTCGCTCCACATCCCGCTCCTGAGAAAGCTCGACGAGAGCCGCCAGAGATCGTCCTCGTGGATGTGGCAGGGGACGTGGTGCGACGCGGCATCCCTGATGGAGCCCACCAGGCCGAAGTGGTCGATGTGGCCGTGGGTCAGTACGATCCGCTCGACGTGCGCCCACGTGAACCCGATCTTTTCGAGCTGTCCCTCCATGGTGAAAAGGGAGCCGGGGAACTTGGGCGCCGAGTCGATGAGGGTCACCGGGCCGTCGCCCAGGACGAACATGTTGGAACAGATGAGGTCGGGGAACCCCGGCAGGGGGACCGTGAGGGCGTGGATGCCGTCTACCCGGGGAAAGGGGGCAGGGTCCGTCACGTCTTCACCGGCACAGGGCGGACAGGGCCATCAGGCCACTGCCTTGACTTCCTTCACGCCGGGCACTTCCTTCTTGAGGACCCGTTCGATGAGTGACTTGAGTGTCATGGTCGCCATGGGGCATCCATGGCAGGCACCCTTGAGCCGCACCTGGATGATGCCGTCCGGGGAGACATCGACGAGTTCCACGTCTCCCCCATCGCTGCGCAGCACGCTCCGTGTCTTCTCGAGGGCCTTTTCCACCTGGTCAAAGCTCGGGGCCATGGTCTCGCTCCTTCGTGCACAGCCTGTCGCTGTGTCCTGAATAGTGTTCCACACCATTCATAGTGAAAGGAGACCGCCGAATCAAGCATGGATTTAAGCTGTTTGCCTCGTGCCGGTCCCCGTGCTATGTACGCTCTGTTCGTCGGCTGGACCGGCAAGGGCGTCAAACATGGACTCTCCACTGAAAAAGGCATGGCACGGTGAGGGCGGATGGCGGGAGGTGCTTGTCCTCGCCTTCCCCCTGATCCTGAGCACCGGGTCCTGGGCGGTTCAGCATTTCGTGGACCGCATGTTCCTCACCTGGTACTCCCCGGAGGCTATCGCGGCGGCCATGCCCGCCGGCATCCTCAACTTCACCCTCATGAGCTTCTTCATCGGCACGGCGAGCTACGTGAGCACGTTCGTGGCGCAGTACCACGGCGCCGGCATGAGGCACAGGATCGGGCCGGTACTGTGGCAGGGCATATACTTCTCGATGCTGGGAGGGGTTCTCGTCCTCTGCCTGATCCCCCTGGCAGCGCCCGTCTTCGACCTGGTGGGGCATGACGAGGCGGTGCGGCGCAACGAGATAGTCTACTTCCAGGTCCTCTGCCTGGGGGGGTTCCCGGTCATCGCATCGTCGGCACTCTCGGGGCTCTTCACCGGCCTCGGGAGACCCTGGCCCGTCATGTGGGTGAATGTCCTTGCCACGGCGCTCAATCTCGTCCTCGACTACGTCATGATCTTCGGCAGGTGGGGATTCCCGGAAATGGGCATGCAGGGCGCGGCCCTGGCCACGGTCCTGTCCGGGGTCCTCTCGTTTTCCGTCTACGGCTTCATGATGGCGAGTCCGGCATACAGCGGCTTTTACTCCACCCTGTCCGGGTGGAGGCCCGACGGGGCACTCTTCTCGAGACTCGTGAAGTACGGCGTGCCTTCCGGGATGCAGTTCATGCTCGACATGGCGGGGTTTGCCGCCTTCGTCCTCATCGTGGGGCGCCTCGGCACGGTGAGCCTCGCCGCGACGAACATCGCGTTCAACATCAACACGCTGGCCTTCATGCCCATGATCGGGTTCGGGATCGCGGTGAGCGTGCTCGTGGGCCGGTACATCGGCAGGGGAAGGCCGGACCTCGCGTCCCGAAGCACCTACTCGGGCTTCCTCATGACCATGCTCTACATGAGCACCGTCGCTTTTCTCTACGTGGCGGTGCCGGGGATCTTCACGGCCCCCTATGCAGCGGGGTCGGGGGAGGCGCTCTTCCCCGAGATACGGCGGCTCACCGAGGTGCTGCTCAGGTTCGTGGCGCTGTACTCCATCTTCGACACCATGAACATCATCTTTGCCTCGGCCATCAAGGGTGCGGGCGACACGCGGTTCGTCATGTACATCATCGTCCTTATGTCGGGATGCGTGCTCGTGATCCCGACCTGGTACCTTGTCATGGTGATGGGCCTCGGCATCATGGCGGCATGGGTCGTGGCCACCACGTACGTGATCCTGCTCGGGTTCGTGTTCTACCTGCGCTTTCTCCAGGGGAAGTGGAAGGTCATGCGCGTCATCGAGGAAACTCCCGCCATCCACCCCATCCCTCCATCCATATCCGAATGCCCTGACACGAAGTTCGAGCCGTAACGGTGTGCCCGTATCGGGCATCAGCTGATAGTGGGAAAACAATTTCATAAATGGGAAAGGAATTACCCTTCTGCGCCTGTCGTGCATGACCTGCACGATTGCCCCTTTCCGGCCTTAACACATCGGAATCCTTTGACAACCAGGCACCGAGGGGCATCCCTGCAGGCTCGGCAATCTAAGGCCCGACTTTTGCAAAGGATATCCTCGCTTGGTGAGGTTTCCTTCCTTTTGGGCATCGTTCAGAGAGCATTACCGTGATCGGGAAACCATGACAGTCCATCGAATGCACGCAGGGACCACCCGGGGCGATGCACTCGTGACGGGGCAGACGGCAGTGAACAGACATAGAGTGGGGAGCCTGGTGATTCTTGCAGCACTGGTCTTCCTTGTCGGTGAGAAGGCAGCCTTCGCGAGCCCGCTTTCCGCGGTGCCGGGACGGCATGCCTCGGCGACCTTCCTCGAACGGTGCATCATGGAGACCTCCGTGCCCCTGACCCTTTCACAGGACAGTGCGTGCCCGCCTCACTTCTCGTGCGGGCCCGACCTGACCTCCGGCGAGGTGTCCCCCATCGTGCCGCCCATGCTCGCGGGGATGGTCTCCTTTACCGGCCATGACACCGAACCGGTGCACGGGGCTCCGGGGCCGCGGGCAACCACCATGCCCCTGCTCATCCTGGGCATCGTGCTCATCAGCTTCTCCAACATCATCAGGCTCGCCGCCAAGAGACAGCAGCGGCGGATTCCCGTCCGTTCCCGGGCGGACAAAGCCGTGGCCGCAGGGCACTGAAAGATCACCGGGCCACCCGGCTCCTCCATCCCCGGCCGATCCCGCGGGTGTTCCATCTCCGGCTGTACCTCGCCGCGATCATGTGCCATGATGGCGAACGACCACACGCATCAGGGGGCAGACCATGGAAGAGTTCGACAGGCTCGTGGGGATCTTCGAGAGGCTCAGGGCGCCCGGCGGCTGCCCCTGGGACGCACAGCAGGACCACAGGACCATAGCCCGGTGCAGCATCGAGGAGGCCTACGAGCTTTTCGACGCCATCGAGACCGGCGACGCGGAGCACATGCGCGAAGAGCTGGGCGACGTGCTGCTCCAGGTCGTCTTTCACAGCATCATCGCCCGCGACCTCGGTGAGTTCACCCTGGCCGACGTCATCAACGGCCTGGCGGACAAGCTCGTCTCTAGGCATCCCCACGTGTTCGGGGACGCCCGGGTCGAGACCGCCGGAGAGGTCGTCCGGAACTGGGAAAGGATCAAGGGGCGCGAGCGGGGCAAGGAGCGCCGGAAGTCCATCCTGGACGGTGTGCCCGAGAACCTGCCGTCGCTCATGGCCGCGCGCAAGATGCAGGCTGCGGTCTCCCGGGTGGGGTTCGACTGGCAGGACCCCCGCGGCGTGCTCGACAAGATCAGGGAAGAGACCGGGGAACTCGCCGAGGCGCTCGAAAGCGGAGAGCAGGGGGCGATCGCCGGGGAGATCGGGGATCTGCTCTTCACCGCGGTGAACCTGGCCCGCCTGTGCGGCGTGGACCCGGAATCGGCGCTGAGGGCGGCCAACCGCAAATTCCGCTCGAGGTTCGGCGCCATCGAGGAGGAGGCGGCGCGGCGCGGCGTCACGCTCGAGGAGATGACCCTCGATGAGATGGACGAGATCTGGGAGGGCACGAAGACCACGCCGTGAGCGCGGTTCCGCCGGGGCTTGAATTGTGAAAGGGAACGGGTTATTCTCATTCATATCGTGACGCTCTGTGAAGCCATCCATCCCGGGGGAAACGTGAGGCCATGACCAGGTTCCTGAGATCGCAGCTCAGGGGTATACTCTCGCTGCTGCTCTTCACCGCGGACACCTTCATGGTGACCGTGCCCTTCTACGCGGTGGCGTTCCTGAAGTGGATCGTCCCCGTGGACTCGTGGCGGCTGACCTGCTCCTGGCTGCTCCACCGCATCGCCGACGTGTGGATCTATTTTCTCAACCTGCCCCAGGAGCTCTCCCGGAAGACGAAGTGGGTCGTCCGCGGCATGGAATCGCTCGATGCGACCCGCTCGTGCCTGCTCATGGTCAACCACCAGACCTGGATCGACATCATGGTGCTCGTGAAGGTCTTCTATCGCAAGGCGCCGGACTTCAAGTTCTTCGTGAAAAGGGAACTCCTGTGGCTGCCCATCATCGGGCAGGCGTTCTGGGCCGTGGACTTTCCCATCATGAAGCGCCGCTCGCCCGAAGAACTCAGGGCCAGACCGGAGCTCAGGGGGGAGGACCTCGAGATAACGAGGAAGGCGTGCGAGAAGTTCAAGGCAATGCCGGTCTCGGTCTTCAATTTCGTGGAGGGCACCCGCTTCCGCTGGGAGAAGCACCGGCACCAGCACTCCCCCTTCAGGCACCTCCTCCGCCCCAAGGCCGGCGGCACCGCGCTGGTCCTCGCGGCCATGGGTGAGAAGGTCCAGAACATCCTCAACGTGACCATCGTCTATCCCAAGGGCGCCAGGAGCTTCTGGGACTATCTCTGCGGCAAGGTCGAAGAGATCCGCGTCCATGTAGAGCAGATCCCCGTGACCAGGGATCTCATCGGCGACTACCACGCGGACAGGGCGTACCGGAGGCACTTCCAGCACTGGATCAACAGGCTGTGGTACGAGAAGGACCGGCGCATAGACGAGATGCTGAGCTGGCAGCCCTGAGCGATCGCGTCGCCAGCGTGACCGCAGGGAAGAAAGGAAGAGCGACCCCATGAGCGAACAGCCTGTCCTGCTGACCGACGTGAGATCCTGTGTCGGCACCCTCACCCTCAACCGGCCCGGGCGCAGGAACGCCCTGTCGCCCGAGCTCCTGCTGAAGATCCACGAAACCCTGTCCGCATGGGCGCAGTCCGACGAGGTCCGCTGCGTGGTCATTACCGGGGGAAGCGGCAGTGCCTTTTCCTCGGGCTACGACTTGGCCTCGCTGCCCACCGAGATGACCCCCGAGCTGGCGGACATCATGAAGAACGGCAACCCCCTGGAGTTCGCCCTGAACACGGTGGCCGCCTACCCGTACCCCGTCATCGCCATGATGAACGGGTACGCCTTCGGCGCAGGGCTGAACCTGTGCATGTGCTGCGACATGCGCATAGCCGTCCAGGACGTGCGGGTCGGCATGCCGCCGGTCAAGCTGGGGCTCGTGTACCACCCCGAGGGTCTCAGGCAGTTCATCGAGGTGCTGGGCATGGCCCGCACCCGCGAGCTCTTCTTCACGGGCAAGACATACCAGGGGGCCGAGGTCCTCGAGATGGGCCTGGTGAACCGGCTCGTGCCGGAGCTCGAGCTCGCGGCCTTCACCTATGCCATGGCCGGCGAGATGGCGCAGAACGCCCCCCTGGCGCTCAAGGGCGCCAAGAGGATCATGGCCATGTTCTCCCGGGGCATGCAGCTCACCGAGGCTAACATGCGGCAGGCCGAGGAACTCATCGCCGAGGCCTTCGACAGCGACGACATCAAGGAGGGGCAGGCGGCCTTCTTCGAGAAGCGCAAGCCCCGCTTCACCGGCACATGAGAAGACCCGCTCCCCGGTTCGCGGATCTTTACGCATCCGTGACGGTATGGTAATCATCTCTGCGTCATGGATGTGCTGCACCATAGCAGGCCGACGGGCCGCACGATCCTGAAGGCGGTTTTCTGGTTCCTCCTGTTCAACTTCATCCTGACCGCCTGCCTGGGGTACGCCTACATCGTGTTCATGCCGGGCATCGAGGGGCCGGCGAGCTCCGTCTTCGTGCACGGCGCCCTGCTGTCGAACGCGGCCATGGTCTACCTGGCCCTGTTCGTCATCTTCGCCCTGGTGTCCCTCCTCGTCAGGAAACCCGCGCTCCTCACGGGCATCATGGTGGCTGCGGTGACGTTCCTGCACATGCTCAACGTGCTCGACATCATCATCTTCCGCATCTTCAGGTACCACATCAACTCCATGGTGCTCACCCTGGTCTTCACCGAGGGAGCGCGGGACTCGCTGCACATCGGGCTGGGGACCGTGCTGACCTATGCGGCCGGGATATGCGGCATCATAGGCCTCGAGATCTACCTGGCAGGCGTCTCCTTCAAAAGGCTGGCGCTCAAGCCGTTCACCGGCAAGGTCGTGGCGACGTGCCTCGTCCTGGCGATGACGATCATCGCCGCGGACAAGGCGGCCTATGCGGTGGCCGACCTCTACGGCGTGAAGGACGTGACCCGCTACAACAGGCTCTTCCCCCTCTACCAGCGCGTCACGGTCAAGCACTTCGCGCGCGAGCGCCTGGGCATGAAGACCGAACCGGACGACATGCTGGCCGTGAGGCACAAGGGCGGCACCCTGAACTATCCCCGGGAGCCCCTCGTGAGGCAGGGTACCGGCGAGCTGCCCAACATCATCTGGATCGTGGTGGATGCGTGGCGCTTCGACATGCTTGATGCGGACGTGGCGCCGAACATCCTGGAGTTCTCGAAGAGCGCGCTCGTGTTCAGGAAGCACTACAGCGGGGGCAACGCCACGCGCTTCGGCATATTCACGCTGTTCTACGGCGTCTACGGCTCCTACTGGCAGTCCTTCCTGGCCGAGGGTCAGAGTCCGGTGCTCCTCGACGAGCTCATGAAGCTGGGCTACGACTTCAGGATCATATCGAGCTCGAGCCTGTCGAACCCGGAATTCCGCAGGACCGCGTTCGTGAAGCTGGGCCGGTTCATAACGGACGACCTGCCGGGCGTGCGGGCGGACACGAGGGACCCGGCACTGGTCGAGACCTTCATCGGGTGGCTCGGCGAGAGGGACGTGAAGAAGCCGTTCTTCGCCTTCCTGTTCTTCGACGCGCCCCACGGGCCGTACATCTACCCGGACGAGTTCGACCGGTACAAGCCGTCGAACCGGTCGCCGAACTACGTGACGACCGGCAAGAAGGAGGCCCTGCCGCTGTACAACAGCTACAGGAATGCGGTGTGCTTCGATGACCATCTAGTCGGGAAGGTGCTGGGCGAGGTGAAGAAGAGGGGGCTCCTGGAGGACACCGTGATCCTGATAACCGGGGACCACGGGGAGGAGTTCTACGAGTCCGGGTTCTGGGGGCACACGAGCGCGTTCTCCAAGTATCAGTCGCGGGTGTCGTTCGTGCTGTACGTGCCCGGGAGGGGGCATGGGGTGGTTGAGTATCCCACGAGCCATCATGACGTGGCGCCCACGTTTTTGAAGATGCTGGGGTACGTGACGCCGGCGGGTGCGTATTCGCTGGGGAGCGACATGCTGGACCCGGCGGGCCACGGGGACAAGGTGGTGTCGGGGTGGAACGAGGCGGCGATCATCGATCCGCAGTACACGGTCGTCATGCCGACGGAGAGCTACATGGCCGGGAGCTCCGAGGTGCGGTGGACCGAGAGTTACAAGAGAGTTTACAATGAGGGTGCCGTGATCAGGGAGAAGCGGGAGGAGATCCTGGCGGTGATGAAGGGGATGAGCGTGTTTTTGAGGTAGGGGAGGGTTGAAGGGTTTGACTTGAAAATGGTTTGGATTGAGGGGCCTAAAAAAGGTCTTGTGTTAATAAGGGAATACCTATATAAACTGTAATTAGATGTTTTGGAATGATTTGGATAGGTGTGGGGTGTCTTTTGCAGCAATTCATGGCTGATATACTGTTATGTAGAATTTGTGCTGTGGAGTAATTTTGGGCATAAATATGGAGGATAGAGGTATGTCGAAAGAGAATGTGATATCAAGCTATCAACTCAAGATAACCCTACGAGGTAGCAGGCCTCCAATCTGGCGTCGCTTTGTCGTGCCCGAATCTATAACACTTCCCAAGCTACATAACGTCATACAGATAGTAATGGGATGGACTGATTCTCATCTTCATGAATTTATTGTGGGCAGAGTCAGTTATGGTGTTCCGGATCCGGAATGGCCATTAGGCTCAAGGAATGAAGCTCGTGTTAGGATCAATCAACTTGTTGATAACGAGAAACAGAAAATGTTGTACCTTTATGATTTTGGTGATGGATGGGAGCACGTAATTGAGTTGGAAAAGATCATTGTTGGAGACAAGACTTCATCAAAGCCTAGATGTATTGCTGGTAAACGAGCATGCCCGCCTGAAGACTGCGGGGGTATTTATGGATATTATGATCTTCTAGTGGCCATAAAGGATCCTGATCACCCAGAACACGAGAACATGATTGAATGGCTGGGTGGTGATCTCGATTCAGAGTTTTTTGATGTAGATGAAATAAATAAGATACTTTCAACTCTGAAGTAAAAGCCTAGTGGCTTAGGCCAACAAACCAATCCAAAGGACCGGCGACGCCGGCCGCTGATCCGCACGTTCGATATGAGAAAAGAATGAAACTTATTGATCAAATACAACTTGCCGGTGTTGAGCTTGATGATTTCAAAATCCACTGCGCCACCGGTAACAATCTCACAGCACGGGAAGCGTTTTTCGATTGTCAGCCGGTTATGCGGAACGGATGATTTCAACATCACCTTTTGCTAGTATGTAATGTTGTTAGTATTATTAGTTGTACTATAGGAGGTACCATCAATGCCCAAGGCCCCAAAGATCATACCCATTTCCGATCTCAGGCAGAATGCGAGCGATATAATCAGGCGCGTTGCATCATCGCAGGAACCCGTCTTCATTACCCAGCGGGGGAGAGCTGCTGCCGTCATGGTAAGCATGAAGGAATACGAGCAGGCTCAGCACGAGATCGAGATACTGCGACTGTTAGCCAGGGGAGAAAAAGAGATTGAGGCAGGTGCCGGGTATGAACTCGAGGACGTGCTCAAGGAAGCAGACAGGATTCTCGATGGTGTAAAATTTTGAGAATCCTCTTCACCCCTTCAGCCCGCCTCCAGTTCCTGGAAGCATTGGAGTACATTCAGAAAGACAATCCTTCAGCAGCAGTGGATTTTCGGAACAAGGCAGAAAAGGGCCTGTCGCGCTTGGCAAGCTTTCCAGAACCCGGAAGAATTCTCCCCAAGTTCCCAGATCTTCCCTTTCGTGAAGTGACAGTGCAGCCGTACAGTTTTTTCTATAAAGTAAAGGTTGACGCAGTGTGGATCGTTGCCGCATGGCACGGCGCACAGGTATCTCGAATCTCCGGTGACGTATGAAAATCCAACACGCTGATCTCACCCCACTCGGCTGGAGCGAGTGGTTCGAAGAACGGGCCGCATGCGGGCCTGACGAAACCGTTGCCCGTGTCGCCGCGGTCGACCGCGACATGCTCCTGGTCATGGACCAGACCGGAACCTTCCGGGCGAAACTCGCAGGCAACTTCCTGCACCGGCACCGCTCACCGCAGGAGCTCCCGTGCGTGGGCGACTGGGTCTGCGTCCAAAGACAGCCCTCCGACGACTTCGGCCTGGTCCGCACCCTTCTCGAGCGGAGGACCGCCCTGCGCAGAAGGTCGGCCGGGGACACCGTCGATTACCAGATGATCGCGGCCAACGTCGACCACGTGATCATCGTGCAGTCCTGCCACTACGACTTCAACCTCAACCGGCTCGAGCGGTATCTCGTCATGGTGCAGGACGGCGGAGCCGGACCCTGCGTACTTCTCACCAAGACGGACCTGGTCGAGCCGGACGTCCTCGCCTCCCAGGTGTCCAGAATAAGGGAAGCCGGCGTCACGGCGCCGATCCTGACCCTGAGCAACGTCACGCGCCAAGGCATCGACGACCTCAAGCGGATGCTCCTGCCCGCACGGACCTACTGCCTCGTCGGGTCGTCGGGCGTCGGCAAGAGCACGATCATCAACGAGCTCATCGGCCGCCAGAGGCTCCAGACAAAGGACGTCAGCCAGACCGGGGAGGGGAGGCACACCACCGTCCGCCGCGAGCTGATCGTCATCGAGGGCGGCGCCCTGGTCATCGACAACCCGGGCATGCGCGAGTTCGGCATCCTGGGCGCCGAGGGCGCCATAGAAGACAGCTTCTCCGGCATCACCCGGCTCGCATCGGGCTGCCGCTACCGGGACTGCAGCCATACCGACGAGCCCGGCTGCGCGGTCCGCGAGGCCCTGGACGCGGGGAGCCTGAGCCGGGAGCACTACGACAATTACCTCAGGCTCAGGGACGAGTCGGCGTTCTACCAGATGTCGTACGCCGAGAAGAGGAAGAAGGAGCGCGACTTCGGGCGATTCATCAAGTCCGCCATGAAGGATCTCAGGAAAAAGTGACCGATGCACCGGATACGTCCCAACCGTTTGTAAAACAAAGGGAAAGCATCCTACGAGAGACAGTTGACACCTGTTCCACGAGATGCTAGAGACCCATTCCAGCATGCCGAATCCCTTAAGAAGGGGAGCGGGGGACCCGATTCAAGGGGCGTATCACCGCAAGGTGTAGGGTAATCTCTTCGGCCCGAGCCCGACAGCTAACCTCGCAGGCACCGAGGAGATGGAACTGCCGTGTTTTCCTGGAGCCCATCCCCTTACTGGTTCTGGAGACTCTTGGATGGATGACGAGAAGCAAGGTGAGGGCTCGGAGGGGTCGATAACCGGGCAGCCGGGCGACCAGCAACCCGGGACGATCGACAGGACGACCCTGGCGATCACGCTGGCGGCCCTGGGCGTCGTCTTCGGCGACATCGGGACCAGTCCGCTCTATGCCGTGAGGGAGTGTTTCCACGGCACCCACGCCATAGCCATCTCACCGACGAGCATCCTCGGCGTCATGTCCCTCATCTTCTGGTCGCTGACCGTGGTGGTTACCATCAAGTACGTGGGGTTCGTAACCCGCATCGACAACCACGGCGAAGGCGGCATCTTCGCCCTCCTCGGCCAGGCCCAGGCACACATGGGAAAGATCGGGCCCGCGGGGAGGTCAGCGGTCATCCTCATGGCGCTCCTGGGGGCCTCGCTCCTGTTCGGCGAGGGCATCATCACCCCAGCCATCTCGGTCCTGTCCGCCGTGGAGGGCCTGAGCGTGGCCACCACGGCCGCCGACCCCCTCGTGGTGCCGCTGACCGTGGCGATTCTGCTCGCGCTCTTCATGGTCCAGCACCGCGGCACGTCGCGCATAGGCAGCGTCTTCGGGCCCATCATGCTGACCTGGTTCGTCGTCATCGCCGCGTTCGGGCTCAGGCAGGTCCTGGACGCGCCCGAGATCTTCGCTGCCCTGAATCCCGTCCATGCCGTGCGGTTCTTTGCCGAACACCGCCTGCACGGCATCGTGGTGCTCGGCTCGGTGGTGCTCGTCATAACCGGCAGCGAGGCGCTCTATGCCGATCTCGGCCACTTCGGGCACAGGGCCATCAGCCGCTCGTGGATATGTGTCGCCTACCCGGCACTGCTGCTCAACTACCTCGGCCAGGGCGCGCTGCTGCTGGGCCGCCCCGAGGCGGCCGTCAACCCATTCTACGCCCTGGTGCCGCGGGCGCTGCTCTACCCCATGGTCGGCCTGGCCACCACCGCCACCGTCATCGCCTCCCAGGCCCTCATCTCCGGCGTCTTCTCGCTGAGCAGGCAGGCCATCCAGCTCGGCTACTGCCCGCGCATGCGCATCATACACACGTCGTCCGAGAAGGAGGGGCAGATCTACATCGCGGGCGTGAACTACACCATCATGATCCTGTGCATCGCCGTGGTGCTCATGTTCAGGGGTTCGAGCGGCCTGGCCGGGGCATACGGGATCGCCGTCACCCTGACCATGACCATGACGTCGCTGTTGTATTTCGTCGTGGTGACCAGGGCATACGACTGGCCGGCCTGGAAGGCCCTGCCCATCGTGGGACTCTTCCTGTGCTTCGACATACCCAATGTCAGCGGGAACATCATGAAGATCCTCGACGGCGGGTGGTTCACCCTGCTCGTGGCCGCGTGCGTGCTGACCCTCATGAAGACCTGGAAGGACGGCCGCAAACAGGTCTCCCGCATCATGCTCGAGAAGAGGTTCCCCCTCGAGCTCTTCCTCGACGACATCGCGACCCACGACGTGAAGAGGGTGTACGGCACGGCCGTGTTCATGACCGTTTCCCCGGAGGGCACCCCCTCGGCGCTCCTGCACCACATCAAGCACAACCACGTCCTCCACAAGAACGTGCTCATCCTGTCCATCCGCACCGTGGAGAGGCCGACCGTGGCACCGGGCGAGCGCCTGAAGCTCGAGAACCTGGGCCTCGGGTTCTACCGGCTCCTGGCCGCATACGGGTACATGGAATCGCCCAGCATCCCGGAAATCATGGACCTGGCCGCGCGCATGGGCCTCAAGACCGATCCTGCGACGACCACCTATTACCTGGGCAGGGAGACGCTGCTGACCACCGGCGTGTCCAAGATGATGGGCTGGCGCAAGATGCTCTTCGCCTTCATGGCGCGCAACGCGTCGAACCCGACCTCGTACTTCGGCATGCCGCCCAACCGGGTCGTGGAGCTCGGCGCACAGATAGAACTGTGAGGCCCACGCGTGAAGGGAATACGTGACATGCTGTTCAGGGAGAAATTCCCGGACCTCTTAACCGAGCGCCTCGTCCTGCGGGCCCTGGGCCGCCACGATCGGGACGACGTGTTCACCATCTTCTCAGACCCGGAGGTGATGCGCTACTGGAACTCGCCGCCCATGGCCCACCTCGGCGAGGCCGGCGCGTTCATCGCCAAGGCGAGGGCGTCGTTCTCCCAGAGGCTGAGCCTCAGGTGGGGGATCGTGCGGCGCACCGGAGGGCGTCTCATCGGCACGTGCGCCCTGTTTCATTTCGACGGGCACAACCACTGCGCAGAGATCGGGTACGCCCTCGCGCGGAATTTCTGGGGGCAGGGCTTCAACCACGAGGCCCTGGCGGCCGTGCTGGACTACGCGTTTGCCACCCTGAACCTCCACCGCGTGGAGGCCGAGCTCGACCCGAGGAACGCCGCATCCATCCGCACCCTCGAGCGACTCGGATTCGTGCGCGAGGGCGTGCTCAGGGAGCGCTGCATCGTGAACGGGGAGCTATCCGACTCGCTCGTGATGGGGCTGCTCGCACACGAGTCAGGCAGCGACCAGTCAGGCCCGAGGAGGAACCATGACCAGGAGTGAACAGGCACTCGACACGTTCATAAAGGTCTGCTAAGCCTGCATCAGGACCGTGGTGGGGATCCTCGACGCGGCGTACACGACGTGAGGGGAGGAGGGCCATGAAGACGAGGAGCAGGATGCGGGAGCGCTACCGGCGCCTGTCCTTCCTGACGGACATCGGGGGGATGAAGAACGCGCTGGGAGAGATGCGCGGGCTCTTCTTCCCGCCGCAGCCCGTCCTGAACAGGGACGCGGCGGGGCATGGTCCAGAAGGGCTGCCGGACGAGGCGTGGTTCGTCCGCGCCATCACGGACAAGGTCGCATGCCACCAGGACAACGCCATGGAATACCCGTTCTACGGGGAGCGGATATTCACCGAGCCGCTCGTCGGGTTCGTGCGGGGTGACGACCCCATATTCGAGCGGTTCAAGGAGATCATCGGGCCGCATCACCTGACACCCCGGGAGATCATGCAGTGGCAGGCGGAAAACAGCGGGGTGACCCCGCCGGACGCGGCCGACCTCAGCGTGGTCTCCTTCGTCATGCCGCTGTCCGGGGCGACCCGGCGGGACAATGCAGGCACGTCGAAGACGGTTTCAGAGCGCTGGGCCCAGAGCCGCCTCATGGGAGAGATCTTCAGCCAGACCATGGTCCGCGAGATAGTGACCGACCTCATGGAAAAGGGAATCCTGGCCGTGTCGCCCGACGTGACCCCCCTGTTCAACAAGAAGCGCTATCCAGGGGTGGGCTGGGCGTCCCCCTGGTCGCACCGGCACATCGCCTATGCGGCGGGCCTGGGCACCTTCGGCATGCACGACTTCCTGATAACGGACAGGGGGTGCGCACACCGGCTCGGCAGCTTCGTGGTCAACGTGCGGCTCTCTCCGGACCGGCAGCGTCCCGACGACATCCACGCGCACTGCCTCCATTACCAGGGCGCAGAGTGCCTGATCTGCGCGAGGCGGTGCCCGGTGGGCGCCATAACGCGGGAGCACGGGCACGACAAGGAGGCCTGCTACCGCAAGGTCGCCTCCTCCCTGCGGCACTGCAACGCCTCCTACCACATCTTCATCTACGGGTGCGGCCTGTGTGCGACCGGCGTCCCGTGCGAGGCGGGCATTCCCCGCGTCTCGCACCCGGACGGCAGGGCGCAGGACGATGCCCGGGGCGGATGATCAGCCGACCCTGATGTCCCTGGAATTCTCCCAGAGGCCGTGGATGTTGCAGAACGATGCAGCCACGAGGGTGCCCGGCTTGCCCACCTTGAGTTCGGCCACCACGGTGTGGTTGGTGTAGACCGGGCCCTTGTTGGGGCCGTCCACGCACTCGCCGTGGGCCGTGAACTCGAAGCTGCCCACCTGGAAGGCGAATTTATCGCCTTCGGGCTTGAAGTAGAGCTGGATCCAGCGGATGTGGTGCTCCGTGGTGTTGGGGTGGGCTATTTCCTTGCCCAGCGAGACCTTGACCTGGAAGACCTCGTCGGCCTTCACCTGGTCCGGGCACTCGATGACCGGGACGTGCTTCTCCTTCTTCCAGTCGTCGCTCTGCAACAGATCGCCGAATTTGCCCATTGCATTCCTCCTTTCGTTCAGTTCCTTGTTACCGCGGAAGGTTGAACCTCTCCGTCGCGATGGTCCCTGATGCACCGCACACGAGTGTCACGGTGCCGCGCACATCTAGAATAGGGATTTTTTCTGCCGGGTCAAGCCGTCGGGCAGGTTCGAGACCTGCAGGATATTGTCAGGCAGCGTAGCGAGACTATTATAGTACTCAGTGCGCACGCTCCATCTCTGTCGAGAGCGATCACACGGACAAGGAGGTGTTTCATGAAACCCATCGGCCCCCTCATGTGGGAACACCGGCTCATCGAGCAGATCATACCCCTCATGGAGAAACAGATCGGGGAGATACAGGAGGGCGAAAACGCCGACATCGTGTTCATCGAACGGGCGGTCGACTTCTTCAGGACCTACGCGGACCGTACGCACCACGGCAAGGAGGAGGACATCCTCTTCGTCGAACTCGAGAAGAAGCCGCTCACGCCCGCCCACAGGAGGATCATGAAGGAACTCCAGGAAGAGCACGTTCTCGCCCGGGACAACGTGAAGGCCCTCATCGAGGCCCGGCAGGCATACATGGACGGAGACAGGACGGCCCGGGAGACACTCGTATCCCGCATGAGGAACCTCGTGGACCTCTACCCGAAGCACATAGTCAAGGAAGACAAGGACTTCTTCTTCCCGGTCATGGATTATTTCAGCACGGATGAGCAGGCGTCCATGCTGGAGCGGTTCTGGGAATTCGACCGGAAGATGATCCACGAGAAGTACCAGAACATCATGGAGGGGCTGGGCGCGACGGTGAAGCGCTGGTGACCGGTCTGCCCGTGAAGGATTGTCAGGGAAACACGACCTGGTAACCCCTGTTCGCGTCCGGCCGGACGATGATCGCGGGGCACGGGGGTCAAAATATCTGGCCTTTGTGCCGATACATGGTGTATGGCTATCGCGAACATCGTGGAAACGGGCATCAGGACGGGAGTTACTCGTGGCGACAGGTGAGGCCGGACATTCTCTTGCGCGCAGCGCGGCGTCGTACCTCCATGCGCTCTCGGGCTTCTTCAAGGCCCTGCTGCGGCTCATGTCACAGAGGTTCCGGTCGGCAAGCCTGCGGTTCAAGATCGCCTTCTTCACGGTCATCCTCCTGACAGCGACCTCTCTGGCCCTGTGCATCATGACCCTCCAGATCATGAACGACTATATCCTCAACGAGATCATCAAGCGGGGGGAGTCCGTCGGGAACAGCATCGCGGCGACGGCAGGGTACAGCCTCCTGTCAGGGGACCTCCTCGGGCTGGATACCATCGTGTACAAGGCCAAGGTATCGAACAGCGACATGCCGTACGTCGCCATCGTCGACCAGGCGATGAAGGTCATCGTCCACAGCGACACCCCGATGATCGGTGAGACCCTGCATGTAGAGCAGGGCATCATCTTCAGGAAGGGGGCCGACGGCGTCGTGGTCAGGGAACTGCCGGCAAGGTCGGGCACCATGTTCGAGATATCGTGCCCGATCGTGTTCATGAAGAAGCCCCTGGGCAGCGTGATCCTCGGCATGAACAGGTCGGTGCTCCTTGCGGCACGGAAGAGCGTCACCGACAGGATACTTGTCGTCTTCACGATCATCGTCGTCCTCGGAATCTTTGCGAGCTCCCTGCTCGCATCCTTCCTCATCAGGCCCATCCAGGAACTCTCCCTGGGCGTGGACGAAATGAAGAACGGGACCACGAAGAAGCCGCTCAGGATCTACTCCCAGGATGAACTGGGCAGGCTCACGCGCAATTTCAACGAGATGTCCGCCCAGATCGCGGAACAGAAGGGCAAGCTGAACAGATATGCCCGCGACCTCGAGGAGGCATACGTCTCCATAGTCAAGGTGGTGGCAGCGGCCATAGATGCGAGAGACTCGTACACGCACGGACATTCCGCGCGGGTCGCCCAGCTCTCGCTGCTCCTCGGCAGACAGGTAGGCCTCTCCCACGAGGAACTGACCGACCTGGAGATAGCCTGCCTCTTCCATGACGTGGGCAAGATCAAGACGCCCGATTCAATACTCCTCAAGCCGGACAAGCTGAGCCCCTCCGAGTACAAGGAGATGATGAACCACGTGGAGTACGGGGCATCCATCCTCAGCTGGGCACCCTCGCTGTCCAAGTACATCCCCTCCACGCGCCACCACCACGAGTGGTACAACGGCAAGGGCTATCCCGATGGGCTGGCAGGCGAGGAAATTCCCCTGTTTGCCGCCATCATCGCGATAGCCGACACCTTCGATGCCATGACGTCCGACAGGCCCTACAGAAAGGCCCTCTCCGAGGACGATGCCCTGAAGGAAATCACCAGGATGGCCGGGGTCCAGTTCCGTCCGGACCTGGCATCGGTCTTCACCGAGCTCATGCAGAAGCACAAGGTATACAGGGAACCACGATCCATGCTCAAGGCGGTGACATGATGAATGTTCCACGGTACATGCTGCTTCCCTTCGTTATCGCGCTCCTGTTCGGCCTGCACGCGTGCGCAGAGATGAAGGGCTGGCTGCCCCAGGAGAGTCCGGCCCAGAAGCCGGCTCCGGTCAAGCAGGCGCCCCAGAAAGCCGAGCTGCCTCCGGAGAGGCCTCTCAGTCTGGCCGCGAACCACATGAAGGCAGGACAGTACCAGCAGGCGCTGGACATCTACGGCAGGGAATTCCGCAGGCAGCCGCAGGAGACGTCCCTGAAGAAGGAATACGCGAAGAGTGTCAACGAAATGAAGTCCCTCGCGGACACCATGCTGGAGAAGGGCAACGTCCCGAAGGCAGGGAGGATTTATTACACCCTGCGGAACAACTATGCATCATTCTCCGGACTCAAGGAGATGCTCTCGTTCGACGACGCCTACCTGAACACGAAACTCTCCTCCTGCAGGAAGAACCTTTCGAGGCAGGGGTTCGAGCAGTACAGGAAGGGAAACATCGAAAGGGCCATCGCGCTGTGGCAGGACCTCCTTGCCATCGACCCCGAGAACAAGGACATAAAGGCGGCGGTCAGGACGGCGACGCAGCAGCAGAAGAACCTCCAGGACAAGAACAGACCTTTCTAGGGCCGTCAGCGGCGCAGCCGCGTGAAACCGGCCCGGCAGAGAGGAACCCGGTTCACCCCTGCGGACACTTCAGCAACCGGCCCCCCCGCTCACTTTGCAGCCTTGACGGGGTCGACCGCCGCTTCCACACGGCGATTCAGCTGTCTCCCTTCAGGGGTCGCATTGTCTGCAACAGGCCTGGTCTCGCCATGCCCCGCCGTTACCAGACGGGATGCGTCTATCCCGAAGGTGGTGACGAGGCAGTTCCTCACGCTGTCGGCACGTCTGTAGGAGAGGTTCAGGTTGTAGGCATCGTCGCCGACGCTGTCCGTGTGTCCCTCGATGACCACCCTCAGGTCGGGATGCCTCTTCATGACATCCGCCAGTTCGGACAGATCGGCATAGTAGTGGTCCTTCACCACGGCCTCGCCGGTGTCGAACTGGATATTCAGCGTGACCCGGCCACTCTCGACGAGAGCCTGCTCCTTGACCGACGGCGCCGGGGCAGAAGGCGTGGGGGGAGCTGCGGCCGCGGCCTCAGCCCGGGGCAGGATCCTGATGGCCGGGGCTGCCAGACACGAATCCGTATCCCCGAACCTCAGGCAGATCCTGTCGCTGCACATGATGATCGCGTGGGCGCCATGGCGCCCGGCCTCTTCCTGCACGAGCCTGACGAGATACCCGTACTCGGTTTCCCAGGGCCTGTCGACCGAGACTATCCCGATCACTTCATAGTCCACGCCCTCCAGGGGCACATCGAGGATCTGGACCTCTCCATCGTAGGGGGGATAGGCCGTTGGTCCTGTGGCCATGAAATACGTGGTGGTGCACCCGCACAGGGCCGCCATCACGAGCACGACGATCGAGGTCGAGACTGCACGTTTCATCGGTGACCCTTTGGATGTTCCAGGCATGTGCGCGTGGGCGCGTGAAGCTCTCATACGTATATCTAGGGGGTCGTGCACGGCATGTCCCTCCGATCATGATGGCGATGATTCATCCTTGACCCATAGTATCCCTGTATTATCATTCAAACAAGGACTTTGATCCCGTGGATAAGGGGTGCCATCGTTATGGATCTTGAAGACAAGACCGCGCTCGTCACCGGTGCGGGCAGGGGGCTCGGGAGGGAGATCTCCCTGGCTTTCGCCCGGGAAGGGGCACGGGTATGCATGTTCAGCCTCGCGCGTGACGAGCTCGAGGAGGCTGCCGCACGGATCGCACAGGCCGGGGGGGAGTGCGCGATCTGCCCGGGCGATGTCGCATCGGAAAGGGACGTGACGTCGGCACTCTCGCTGACGATGAAACGGTTCGGCGGCATCGACATCCTCGTGAACAATGCGGGCATCATCGGGCCTGCCCGCTTCCTCGAGGAGACGACCCCCGAGCGCTGGCGGCAGGTGATGGACGTCAACCTCACCGGGAGCTACCTGTGCTGCCGGGGTGTCGCTGCCCACATGAAAGATTCGGGGGGCGGCGCGATCATCACCATCACCTCCGGGCTCGGGCAGATGCCGTTCCCCCGTTTCTCCGCCTATGCCGCGTCCAAGGCCGGTCTCATCCAGCTCACGAGGTCGCTCTCCGAGGAGCTCAGACCCTTCCACATCCGCGTCAACGGCATTGATCCCGGGCTCATGGACACGGATCTCGGTGCGGAGATCCGTTCCATGGGGCCGTCCATCCTGGGGGAGGATCTCTACCGAACGATGGCGGACTACAAGGAGAAGAGTGTCCTGAAGGACCCCGCTGACGTGGCCGAACTCGCCGTGTTCCTGGCATCAGGGCGATCGGCCGGACTGTCCGGCCATATCGGTACCATGAGGTACTACCGGGACCAGGGGTACAAGGCCTAGTGCCGCCGGGCGACGAGAACTCACCCCTTGCCCTTGCCCGGATTTCTCCCTATACTTGGTGCGTTCTCGAGGGGAGAGGGTTCTTCAGGCAATCCCATCTGCAGCTCTCGATACGGGGGAGGGTTTTCCTATGAAAAAGGCATGCACGTTCGCACTTGCGGTCTTTCTCTGCGCGGCGCTGGTCGCATCGGTCCCCGGCACGGCCCGGGCGGCGGCCAAGCCCTACATCTTCGGGCTCCTGCTCGTGGGGCCCTACAACGACAAGGGCTATTCGCAGGCACACTTCGAGGGGGGCCAGTACGTGGAAAAGACAGTGCCCGGCGCGAAGATGATCTACATCGACAAGGTCAACCCGGCCGACCGGCCGGGGGTCACCATACCGCAGCTCGTGGATGACATGGTGGAAAAGGGGGCCAGGCTCGTCATCGCCAATTCCGACGACATGAAGGACGGCATCAGGGAGGCCGCGGCCCAGCATCCCACCGTCCACTTCGTGCACGTCTCGGGCGACGACGTGCTCACCGGCAGGGCGCCAAGGAACCTCACCAACGTCTTCGGACGCATGGAGTACGGGAAGATGATGGCGGGGTTCGTTGCCGCGCTCACCACCAAGACCGGGAAGATAGGCTACCTGGGTCCGCTCATCAACGAGGAGACCCGCAGGCTCGCCGCATCGGCCTACCTGGGTGCGCTCTACGCATGGGAGAAGGTCCTCGGGAAGAACTCGAAAGACCTCACCTTCCAGGTCACCTGGATCGGCTTCTGGTTCAACATCCCCGGCGTCACGGCCGACCCCACCCAGGTGGCGCAGAACTTCTACAACTCCGGGTTCGACGTGGTGATCTCCGGCATCGACACCACCGAGGCGGTCACCGTGGCCAAGCAGAAGGCCCGGGAGGGCAGGAAGGCCTGGGCCATTCCCTACGACTACGTGGGTGCCTGCGAGGGGGGGTCCACGGTATGCCTGGGCGTGCCGTACTTCAACTGGGGCCCTGCGTATGCCGGGCTCGTGAAGAAGTCCATGAGAGGACCGTGGAAGCCCGAATGGACCTGGCTCAGCCCCGACTGGAAGGACATCAACAACCCGAATACGTCCACGGTGGGTTTCAAGGAGGGCGATGCGCTCACGGCCGACGCACGGAAGCAGCTCGCTCGTTTCATAAGGGACCTCGGCGCCAACAAGGTCCGGCTCTTCAAGGGGCCGCTGAACTACCAGGACGGGTCGGTGTTCCTCTCGCAGGGGGAAGTCGCCACGGACAGGCAGATCTGGTACATGCCCAAGCTCCTGGAGGGCATGCTCGGTGCCAGCAGCGCCAAGTAGCGGGCCGACATGAAGGCATGACGGGATCGCCCCCGGAGCGTGAGATGTCCATAGAACTGCTCGATATCCACAAGCACTTCGGGGCCGTCAGGGCCAACAACGGGATCGACCTCACGCTCAGGCCCGGTACCATCCACGGTATCCTCGGGGAGAACGGGGCGGGAAAGTCCACGCTCATGAAGATCCTGGCCGGCTTCATCGCCAAGACCAGCGGCAGGATCTTCATGGACGGCCGCGAGGTCGACTTCGCCACCCCGGCACAGGCCTCGGCACTGGGCATCGGCATGCTCTACCAGGACCCCTTGGATTTCCCGCCGCTGACGGTCCTGGAGAACTTCATGGCCGGGCAGGCCTCGGCAGGCACGCAGGACAGGCGCACGCACAGGGCGAGGCTCGAGGGCCTGTGTGCGGACCTCGGGTTTGACCTTGACCCCGATGTCCCTGCAGGGCGCCTGACCGTGGGCGAACGCCAGCAGCTCGAGCTGGTCCGGCTGCTTGCCTCGGGAACCCGCGTGCTCATCCTTGACGAGCCCACCACGGGCATATCGGCCCTCCAGAAAGACCTCCTCTTCTCAGGGCTCAAGAGACTCGCCCGTGAAGGCAGGAGCGTCATCCTCGTCTCCCACAAGCTCGAGGACATCGAGGCACTCTGCGACGAGATCACGGTGCTCAGGGAAGGCATGGTGTCCGGCACCATGGACCCCCCCTTCGTAACCGGGGAGCTCCTCGCCATGATGTTCGGCGTCGAGCCGGCGCGTGCCATCCGCTCGGGGCACGAACCAGGGGCCCAGACCCTGCACCTCGACGCCGTGACGGCGACGGGGGGGAGGACCGGCCTGAAGGAGTGCACGGTCAACGTGAGCAGGGGCGAGGTGGTGGGCCTCGCAGGGCTCGAGGGAAGCGGCCAGGACGTGTTTCTGCGCATCTCCGCAGGGCTCGTCAGGCCGGCCAGGGGCAGGGTGCACATCTGCAGGAAGGACATGACCGGCAGGGACTACCACGCCTTCAGGGCGCTCGGGGTCGCCTTCCAGCCGGCATCGAGGCTCGAGGAGGGCCTCATCAGGGGGCTCACCGTGACGGAACACTGCGCCCTGGAGGCAGGAGGCGGGACCTTCGGCGTGCAGTGGGACGCCGCCGAGCTCAAGGCCCACGACAGGATACGGGCCTTCCAGGTGACCGGCACCCCCGGGAGCACGGTGGAGTCGCTCTCCGGCGGCAACCAGCAGCGCCTCCTGCTGTCGTTCCTGCCCGATGAGCCCGAGCTCCTCCTCCTGGAGAACCCCACGCGCGGACTCGACATGGAATCGGTCCACTGGGTGTGGCAGTACCTCGACGCCCATGCATCGAGGGGGACGGCCATCGTGTTCTCGTCCTCGGAGCTCGACGAGATCCTCATGGTGGCCGACCGTGTCCTCGTGTTTTTCGACGGCAGGATCATCGCGGACGAGCGGCCCGAGGACACGGATGCACTGGAGCTCGGAAGGGCCATCGCCGGAAAGGTGTGAGACGGATGGAAGGGGACCGGGGATAATGGACGGACAGGCCGAAAGGACAGCGACCGCAGCGGGCGTGGTGCTGGACGTGGTGCTGAGCCTTCTCGTGGTCTTCGCCTTCACCACCCTCGTGCTGCTGCTCACCGGTGCGCCGCCCCTGGACTCCTACTGCCAGATCGTCAAGGGGTCGCTCGGTTCCTGGTCCAAGATCACCCACGTCGTGAAGGTATGGATACCGCTGACGCTGGGTGCCTGCGGCCTGCTCTTCACGTTCCGCATCGGGCTGTGGAACATCGGCGTGGAGGGCCAGATCATGATGGGCGCGGTCCTGACGACCCTGCTGCTGCGCATGGAGGTCGACGGCAGGGGCGCCCAGTATCTCCTCTCCGCTGCGATCCTCGCGGGCATGGCGGGAGGGGCGCTGTGGGCCGTCCTGGCCGGATACCTCAAGACGAAGGGCGGCGTGCACGAGATCTTCGCGGGCCTGGGCCTCAATTTCGTCGCCCAGGGCCTGGTGCTCTGGCTCATATTCGGTCCGTGGAGACAGCCGGGCATCGCATCCATGAGCGGCACCGAGACCTTTGCCGAACACCTCTGGCTGCCGTATCTCGAGGGTATCCGCTTGTCCCCCGCCGCCCTGGGCATGACCCTGACCACCATCGTGCTGACCGCCTACATGCTCCGGTCCACCCGGTTCGGGCTCCACCTCAAGGCCATCGGCAGCAACGAGAAGGCCGCATTCCTCTTCGGCCTCAGGCCGCAGGCCACCATGATCCTGGCAATGGTCTGCGCCGGCGGGCTTGCCGGGCTGGCGGGAAGCTTCCAGGTCAGCGGGGTGTATCACCGGCTCATCCCCGCCATATCGAGCGGGTACGGGTACCTGGCGCTGCTCGTGGTGATGCTGTCCAGCTTCAACGTGTGGGTCACGCCCCTGGTGGCGTTTTTCTTCGCCTGCCTGAACGTGGGGAGCATCCAGCTGCCCATGGTGCTGCAGCTCGACTCCTCCCTGAGCGGGGTGATCCAGGGCACCCTGGTGCTCGCCGCCCTGGCGGTGCATGCGGCGCGCGGCATGATCAGGAAGGGAGGGCATCCCTGATGCACGGCATCGACGTCACCATTCTCCTGGCCGGCGTTGTGGCCGGTGCGGCGCCCATACTGCTGGCGACCCTCGGTGAGACCATCACCGAGAAGGCCGGCATCATCAATTTGTCCCTGGATGGCACCATCATCCTGAGCGCCATGACCGGGTTCGTGACGGCCATGATGACCGGGAGCCTGCTCGCGGGGTTCATTGCCGCAGCGGTTGCGGGGGGCTGCATCGCCGCCGTGGTGGCGCTCTTCTCCATACGCCTGGGCATCTCCCAGGTGGCGGTGGGGTTCGTGCTCACCCTGATGACGCGGGACTTCGCATACTTCCTGGGCAGCCCCTATGCCCGCATGGAGGGAACCCTGGCCGGTCCCGTCCCCATCCCCGTCCTCCATGCCGTACCCGTGGTCGGCCAGGTCCTGTTCAGTCACAGCCTGCCCGTGTACCTGAGCATGGTCATGATCCCTTTCTGCTGGTGGTTCCTCTACCGGACGGCCCCCGGGCTGAAGATCCGCTGCGTGGGCGAAAACCCCGACGGTGCGTATGCCCGGGGCATCGACCCGGACCGGGTGCAGCTCCTCTATGCAGTGGCCGGGGGCATGATGGTGGGGATCGCCGGGGCCGCATTCTCCCTGTGCGTCAAGCCCGGGTGGGGGCAGCCCCAGGGCTGCGAGGGATCCGGGTGGATCGCCCTGGCCCTGGTCATCTTCGGCGGGTGGCACCCGGTCAAGGCCGCTGCGGGCGCATATCTCTTCGCGTTCCTCCAGGTCATGAGCATCCACCTCCAGGCCTGGTACCCGGGCATACCCGCCCAGGTCTTCCAGGTCGCCCCGTTCCCGCTCATGATCTTCATCCTCGTGCTCATCTCGCTCGCCCAGCAGGAATCGGTGCTGCGGCTGGCCGTGGACCACCCGGTCCTGAGGTCCGTCGTCCGCGCCCTGCCCGGGGCCGCACCGTCGGCCCTGGGGAGGCAGAAGACAATGGAGTAGAACGGGGATCGAAGACGGCGTCCCTCACTGAGCAGTGCCCAGTCTTCTCACTGCACCGGCGATCTTCTCAAAGGCACCGGGATTCCGTTCGAGGTAGGCCTTTGAGAGGTACAGGCCGAGCGGCGTCTCGAACAGGACGACCATGCGGTACCGCCCGGGTTTCTCGCCAGCCGCTTCGAGCGCCTGGAGAAACTCGGCCTCGGGCATGAGGACCGTGTTGACGGTACCCTTTTTCAGCATGACTACCAGGGCCTCTGCAGTGGACGGCATGCCGCTGATGCGATAGCCGTTGTTCCTCAGCCAGGTGTGCACGGCGGAATGCCGCAGGGTGCCCACCCTGGCGTAGGGCTTGAAGGATGCCTTCCGTGGGTTGTAGGTGCTGCCGGCAGGCAGGAACCAGGTCCAGCGGTGGATGAGAAGCGGGCCCGAGAACACGGCAAAGGTGTCCCTGTCGGGCCGGGCTGCGGCCGGGAAGAACCCGTCGGCTGAGCCCGCCCTGGTCTCGGACACGGCAGTCTCGAGGGACGACACGACGACGGACGAGTAGGGGACACCGGACAGGCTCAGGACCTTCTGGAGCGCCTGCGCGCCGGTTCCCCTGACCGCCCCGTTTCCCTCGTAGGTGTACGGCGCGAATTCGGTGATGAGGAGCCGGAGCTCGTCGAACCCGTACACCGGGACGCACGCCAGCACGACGAGTATCGCGGCAGCGCAAAGAGGACGTACACGCTTCATGGCCAAGCCTTCGTTCGTGTATTATACCTCCTCCAAGATGCAGGACAACCCTTTTCAAGGACATGATCCATATTGACAAAACCAACCGTATGGTTAAACTCAATGGTCAGTCCGAAAAGGGGTACGGTATGGGTGGCGAGAGGCCGGACAAGGGAACGGAGACGACTGCGAGGATCCTCGAAGCTGCGCGCGACGAGTTCGCGGAAAAGGGTTTCGCCGGGGCACGGGTGGACACGATAGCACGGCGTGCCGGTGTCAACAAGGCCACCCTCTACTATCACATCGGCGACAAGAAGGCACTCTATGCCGAGGTCATCCACGACGTCATCGGGAAGGCAATGCTGAGGCTCGCAGAGGGGACGGCACAGAAGGGATCCCCGGAAGACAAGATCAGGACGTACATCAAGATCCTGGCAAGGACCTTCGACGACAACCCCCAGATGCCCCGCATCATGATGCGGGAGATCGCGTCCGGGGGGCCCAATCTTCCCGAAGTCTTCTTCAAGGACCTCATGACGATCATAACAACCCTCGGCGCGATCATCGACGAAGGCAGGGCACGGGGAGTCTTCGGCGAGGCAATGCCGCTCCTCGTGCACTTCATGGCCATCGGGGCCACGGTCATCTACAAGACCCTTGCGCCCAAAATCCTCGCAGCCCAGGGGCTGGCCGGAGACATGGGCGGAGTTCCCGCGGACGTATCGGGCAAGATAGCCCACGAGATCGGGAGGCTGGTCCTGAAGGCCCTGGCAGCGCCCTCGGGATCTCATCGGGAGGTGTCGTGAAAAAGCGCATCGTCATCATCGGGTTTGTCGTACTGCTCGCGGGCGTGAGCGCCCTGGTGTACTATGCCCAGCAGCACTCCAGAAACGGGGCGATGTATTACTCCGGGACATGCGAAGCCGTCCAGTCCAATCTCGCCTTTCAGGCCCCCGGTCGTGTGCTCGCCGTCACCGTGGACGAGGGAATGACCGTGAAGAAGGGGGATCTCCTCGCAGAACTCGATGCCGCGGAAATGCGGGCGCGGTTCGGCCAGGCCGAGGCCAACCTCGAACGGTCGGTCAAGGTGCAGGAGCAGATCGAAAAGACGCTGGACATCTTCCGGACGACGCTCCCGGAGGACGTGAAGCGGGCCAGTGCCAACGAAGCGGTCGCACGGAGCACCTACAACGATGCAAGGAAGAACAATGACCGGTACGACAGGCTTTTCAAGGAGGGGGTCATTGCCGAAAAGGAGCGCGACACGGTGAGGCTTCTCTTCGAGAATGCCACGTCGAAACTCAGGGAGGCCCAGGCCATGCTGAAGCAGGCAACGGGAACCCTCGGGAAGATCGATGCGACTGTCAAGGACATCGAGGCGGCCAGGGCCCAGGTCGAGAGTGCACGGGCCGCCCTGGACCAGGCACGGGTACAGCTCGGTTATGCACGCCTGGAGGCCCCCTTCGACGGGATCGTGACCAGCAGGAACGTGGAGCCGGGGGAAGTGGTGAGTCAGGGCAGGGAGGTCATCACCGTGGCGGACCTCTCGAGGATCGACCTGAAGATATACGTGGACGAGACCTCCATCGGGCTGGTCAAGCAGGGACAGAAGGTCGACGTGAGGGTGGACAGCTTCCCCGGGAGGTCCTTTGCGGGCAGGGTGAGTTTCATCTCGCCCGAGGCAGAGTTCACCCCCAAGATGATCCAGACCAGGAAGGAACGGGTGAAGCTCGTGTACCTCGTAAAGGTGGCCGTCGACAACCCGGGTCTCGAGCTCAAGAGCGGGATGCCCGCCGATGCATACCTCCAGTGACGATTTCATACGGGTCGAGGGCGTCTCCATGTCCTTCGGGCCCACGCGCGCCCTGGAGAGTGTCTCCCTGGGTGTTCGCAGGGGGTCCGTCTTCGGCCTCGTCGGCTCGGACGGCGCCGGCAAGTCGACCCTGCTGAGGCTCATCGCGACCATGATCCGGCCGACTGCCGGGCGTATCACCATAGGCGGGATCGACGCGACGGCTCAGCGGTGGAAGGTCAAGCCGCTCATCGGTTACATGCCCCAGCGCTTCGGCCTCTACCAGGACCTGACCGTGGAAGAGAACATCGACTTCTTCATGGATGTCTTCGGCATCCATGGCATGGAGCGCCAGCGCAGGAAAGAGAAATACCTGGGATTCTCCAACCTGCTGCCCTTCCTCGACCGGCTGTCCGGAAACCTCTCGGGCGGCATGAAACAGAAGCTGGGGCTGGCCTGCGTGCTCGTCCACGAACCGGAAGGCCTCATCCTGGACGAGCCCACCAACGGCGTGGACCCGGTGTCCCGCAGGGAGTTCTGGGACATTCTGCTCCACATGAAGGAGGCAGGCATGACGATCGTCGTGTCCACCGCCTATCTCGACGAGGGCGAGCTGTGCGACCGGGTGGCGCTCATGCACAAGGCACGGATCCTCGGAGTGCAGAGTCCTGACGAGCTGAAGGGGACGCACGTGAGCCTCGAGGAGGCCGTGATCGCCCGCCTCGTCGAGGAAGACCGGGAGCTGGCCCATGACACCTTCAAACGATGACGTGATCTTCGTGGAGGATCTCGAGAAGCGCTTCGGAGAGTTCGTGGCGGTCAAGAAGATCTCGTTTGCGGTGAAGAAAGGCGAAATCTTCGGGTTCCTCGGCAGCAACGGCAGCGGCAAGTCCACCACCATACGCATGCTCTGCGGCATCATCACGCCCACCTCCGGCAGGGCCACGGTGGCGGGCTACGACATCGTAAGCCAGTCCGAGGAGGTCAAGCACTCCATCGGCTACATGTCACAGAAGTTCTCCCTCTACGAAGAACTGACCCCGGCGGAGAACATCCGGTTCTATCTCGGGCTCTACAGCGTACCCCAGGCCCAGTGGAAGGAGCGCATGGAATGGGTACTCGAACTGGCCAGGATCACCGACGTGAAGACCCGCCTCACCAGGGACCTCCCACAGGGATGGCGCCAGCGGCTGGCTCTCGGGTGCGCCCTCCTGCACAGGCCGGAGATACTCTTCCTCGACGAACCGACCTCCGGGGTTGACCCCCTGACCCGCAGGCACTTCTGGGATTTCATCAGGGAGCTGGCCCGTGGCGGCACAACGGTGTTCGTCACCACCCACTACATGGACGAGGCATACAACTGCAGCCGCATCGTCATGATCGACCTCGGCAGCATCGTGGCCCAGGGGAGCCCTGAGCAGATCGTCGCACACGCCTGCCGGTCAAAACCCGGAGCCGACCTGAACGACGCCTTCGTGGCACTCATGGACAGGGGGCTGTCATGCGGTTAGGCAACGTCAACGCGGTCATGCGCAAGGAATTCCTGCACCTCATCCGGGATGCCCGCAGCCTGATCCTGGCCTTCGCCATACCCCTGATGCTCATCATCCTGTTCGGCTATGCCCTGAGCCTCGACGTGGACGATGTGCGCACCGTGGTGGTGGACTACGACAGGACCGATGCGAGCAGGGACTTCATCGGCTCCCTCGACTCGTCGCCCTACTTCAGGGTGACGGGACACCCGGACAGTGCCGATGGCGCCGTCAGTCACCTCGATCACGGCAGCGCGACGCTGGCCGTGGTCATCCCGGCCGGGTTCGCGGCGGACCTCCGGGGCGACAGGCCGAGCCCCGTTCAGGTCCTGCTCGACGGCAGTGATCCGAACTTCGCAAACATAGCCAGGGGGTACATCACCTCCTTCGTCGAACGCTACAACAGGAATCTCCTGCTGAAGTTCCTCGACCGCAACGGCATGCAGCCCGTGAACCCGCCCGTGGACGCCCGCGTACGGGTGTGGTTCAACGAGGACCTTGAGAGCAGGAAGTTCATCGTGCCGGGCATCATAGCCATCATCATCATGATCGCCGGTGCCATGCTCACCTCTCTGGTGATAGCCCGTGAGTTCGAGAACGGCACCATGGAGACCATCAAGTCCCTCCCCATAACCGCACTGGAGTTCATCATCGGAAAGGCCGTACCCTATTTCTTCATAACGCTCATCGACGTGCTCACCTCGGTGCTCCTGGGCCAGGTCCTCTTCGGGGTGGTCATGAAGATGAGTTTTCTCTTCATGATCCTGGCATCGTCGCTCTACATCATGGTCGCCCTCGCACTGGGGCTCTTCATCTCCTCGGTGCTCAAGACACAGCTCATGGCCAACCAGGGCGCGGTCCTCATCACCTACCTCCCCTCGTTCCTGCTGTCCGACTTCGTGTTCCCCATCACCAACATGCCCGTGGTCCTGCAGGCCGTGACCTATGTCGTCCCAGCACGGTACTACATGCACATCCTGTTCGGCATCTACCTCAAGGATCTCGGGTTCATGCATCTCTGGCACGACTTCGCCGTTCTGGCGGCCATGCTCGTGGTGCTCTCGCTGGCCACGGCGAGGATCCTCATGAAGGAGGGTCTGTGAACTGGGTGCGGATCAGGGAGCTGGTGCGCAAGGAGTTCATCGTGCTCCTCAGGGACGAGAGAAACCGGCGGATTCTCGTGATGGCGCCAATCGTACAGCTCCTCGTCTTCGGTTACGTGGTGAACTACGACATCAGGGACATCCGGGTGGCCGTCTTCGACCAGGCAAGGACCGAAGAGAGCCGGAGTTTCAGCGAACGCTTCGACGCCAGCCCGACCTTCCGCATCACGCACCGCACGGCCGACCAGAGAGGACTGGAGGATATCCTCCTCGAAGGCAGGGCGGACCTGGGCATCACTATCGCACCCGACTTCTCCAGCCGCATACGGGCCGGGCAGACCGCACAGGTGCAGGTCCTGGCCGACGGCACGCAGAGCAACATGGCCTCCGTGCGGCTCGGATACACCATGCTGGTCATCGACGCGTACAACCGGGGCATGATCAGGGAGATGGTCGGGAGCGACATGTCATACGGGAGCGTCGATGCCCGCATACGGGCCTGGTACAACCCCAACCTCTACAGCCAGCACTTCTTCGTCCCCGCCATCGTGGCCTTCCTGGTGATGATCATCTCGCTGCTCCTCACGTCCATCGCGGTGATCAGGGAGAGGGAGCAGGGTACCATGGAGCAGCTCGTCGTGACGCCCCTGAGGCCCGTCGAGATGATCCTCGGCAAGACCATACCCTACATCATCATATCCATCGTCCAGATGATAGGCGTCACCCTCATCGCCAAGGTCTGGTTCAGCCTGCCCATTGCAGGCAGCGTGCTGCTTCTTTTCCTGGCGACCTGTATCTTCCTTCTGAGCACGCTGGGCATCGGGCTCTTCATCTCCACCGTCTCCGCCACCCAGCAGCAGGCCATGATGACGACCTTCTTCATGCTCCTGCCGTCCTTCATGCTCTCGGGGTTCATCTTTCCCATCGCGAACATGCCCGTTGTGGTGCAGGTCATCACGTACCTGAACCCGCTGCGCTTCTTCCTCGAGATCATCCGCGGCATCTTCCTGAAGGGGGTCGGCCTTTCGGTCCTGTGGCCCCAGTTCGCCGCCATGACCGTGCTGGGCGTCGTATTCCTGGCAGGCGCAGTCTCCAGGTTCCACAAGCGCCTCGACTAGGGAACGATCGGCTGGTTATGCGTGCACGACCATCACCGGGGCCCGGGTGCTCCGCACGACCTTGTCGGTGACGCTGCCGACGAGGTGCTCCTTGAAGGTCTTCCTGCCGTGTGAGCCGAGGACGATGAGGTCGGCCCCGGTCTTCTGCTGCTCGTTGATGATGGTCTCGACGGGCGCGCCCCACTGGAGGTCATATTCGATCTCCACGGCGCGACCGCCCTTGAAGGTGTTCACCTCTTTCTCGAGCTTCTCCCTGGAGTCGTGCATGCTCTGTTCCTGGATCCGCTCGACCTCATCCTGGCTGAGGCAGTAGTCCACCGCACATTGCTGGATCGTTTCGTCGATGACGTGTAGGACCACGACCCTGGAGCGGTACTGCTCCGCCATGTCGAGGGCCTTGTCCAGTGCCATGTCGGAAGAGGGAGAGAAATCCGTCGGTACCAGAATCTTCTTGGGAGTAAACATGGTAAGCCTCCTTTCGAAGCGGTAATACGCGACGTCTTCCGAGGGAAAGGCGTACGTAGTGCTCTACTTATTTATGATGTATTTTAGGCGATATCGATTCATCGTGAAGAGGCCCTCGTGCTGTGCGGTCCGGTGTGACCCGCTTCAATGCCGACACCTTGAAAAATCGTTCCAAGCACCTATATTCAATAACGAAACCATGGTTCTTATTCTCTGGATCGGGGGGAGACGGCAATGATCAAGAGGGATTATTACCTTATCCTTGGTGTTTCTCCACATGAGAGTGAAGAGGGCATCAGGGAGGCCTTCAGGAAGCTGGTCAAGAGGTACCATCCGGACGTAGCCGGGCCGCTGTCCCGGTGGGAATTCCAGGAGATCGTCGAGGCGTACGAGGTCCTCTCGGACACTCAGAGCAGGCGGCACTACGACCAGGGCCTCGCCCATGCCGAGGGAAGGGACAGGACGATCCCGGAGACCATCTTTACGGGTGCGCAGGGTCATATCGAACCGCTCGTGCCGGAACCCGTGTCCATTATGAGGGATTTCTTCTCCATAAGCCAACCCATAGATTCGCTGTTCGAGAGGATCTTCAGGAACTTCACCCATGCCGGGGTTACCAAGGCCGAGCGGCCCGAAGGGCTCACCCTCGAGATCATCCTGAGCCCTGAAGAGGCGCTTGCCGGCGGAAGGGTGCCCATCAGCGTCCCTGTCCTGTATCCCTGCCCCGCGTGCAGGGGAAGCTCCCGGTCATGGCCCTTGGCATGCTCGCAGTGCATGGGTCGCGGCATGGTGGAGGAAGAGGAGCGGGTCATGCTGAAGATCCCGCCGAGGGTCGAAGACGGAACCATTTTCGAGATACCCCTGGCCGGGCTCGGCGTGCACAATTTCTATCTGAGGGTCATCCTGCGCATCAGCGAGTTCGCGTGAGGACCGCCAGCGGCCCCTTCCTTGCAATTCGGCCCGCGGCACGGTATCATCGTGCAGACGGGGAGGTGAGACATGCCATCAAGAGTGCCGTTCGATCAGCTGCGATACACGTGTGATCCCGGGGTGCTGGGGTGCAGGGACAGCAGGGGGGCCAGGCCCCTGCAGGGCATTCTCGGTCAGAAACGGGCGCTCAAGGCACTGGAGTTCGGCCTGAGGATCAGGAACAAGGGCTTCAACATCTATGTCTCCGGTCACGCCGGCTCGGGCAGGAAGACCGCACTGAGGCGCTACCTGCAGGAGCTCGCCAGGCACCAGCCCACCCCCCCCGACTGGTGCTACGTCAACAACTTCAAGGACTCCTACCTGCCCCGGGCACTGTCCATGCCTGCGGGCATGGCGAGGGAGTTCAGCAGGGACGTCGACGCCTTCGTGGCGGATGCCCGCAAGGAGATCGTCAAGGTCTTCGAGAGCGAGCAGTATGCCGCCAGGAGGAGCACTACCCTCAAGAAGTTCCAGGAGATGCGCGACGAACTCTCCGGCAGGATCAGCGAGAACGCCCGCAAGAAGGGGCTCCTGATCCAGGTCACCCCCATGGGGCTCATGGCCATCCCCATGGTGGACGACAAGCCCATCACCGAAGAAGAGTTCCGCATGCTGGACGCGAAGACCAGGGAGACCTTCGCGAGGAAGCAGGCGAGGCTTCAGGAACAGCTCAAGAAGGCGGGACGCCAGATGTCCGCGCTCGAGAAGAAGACCAGCGACATGATCCTCAAGCTGGACCGTGACGTGGCCGCCTACACCATCGACAACCTCCTGGAGGATCTCCTGCAGAAGTACAGGAAACAACCGGGGATCCTCTCCTTCCTCAAGGACATGCGGGGGGACATGGTGGACAACCTGGCCCTGTTCAGGGGCGACGACCAGAAGAAGGAGGGCCAGGCGGAATCACCCTTCGTCATCGACGGAGAGCTCAGGTTCAAGCGCTACAAGGTCAACGTGCTGGTGGACAACGCCGGCATGAAGGGGGCACCCATCATTACCGAGCTGAACCCCACCTACAACAACCTGTTCGGACGCATCGAAAAGGAGGCCCAGTTCGGGGCGCTCGTCACCGACTTCACCATGATCCGGCCCGGGTCCATCCACCGGGGCAACGGCGGCTACCTCATCCTCCCGGTGGAGGACGTGCTCCTCAACATGTTCTCCTACGAGAGCCTCAAGCGCGCCATACGCAACCGCGAGATATGCGTCGAGGAGGCGGGGGAGCGCCTGGGCTTCATGACCTCGAGGAGCCTCATGCCCGAGCCCATACCCTGGGACATCAAGGTGATCCTCATCGGAACCCCGTACATCTACTTCAGGCTCTTCGAGCTCGACGAGGACTTCCAGGACCTCTTCAAGGTCAAGGCCGATTTCGACACGGTCATGGACCGGACCGACGAGAACATGAGGAGCTACGCGTCTTTCCTCTGCAACCTGTGCGAGGAGGAGAAGCTCCTCCACTTCGACCGGAAGGCCATCGCCAGGGTCGTCGAGCACAGCTGCAGGCTGGCCTCGGACCAGGAAAAACTCTCCACGAGGTTCGGAGAGATCGCCAACGTCATCCGCGAGGCGAGCTTCTACGCGACCCGCGACAGGGAGCGCCTCGTGCACGAGAGGCACGTGAAGGAGGCGGTCGAGGAACGGTTTCTCCGCTCCAACCTCCTCATGGACAAGATCGGGGACATGATCCGGCAGGGTGCCGTCATGATCGACGTGAGCGGCGAGAAGGCGGGGCAGGTCAACGGCCTTTCCGTCATCGACCTGGGAGACATCGCCTTCGGCCGCCCGAACAGGATCACGACGAGCGTGGAGCCCGGGCGCGACGGCCTCATCGACATCGAGCGGGAAGCGAAACTGGGAGGGCCGATCCATACCAAGGGGGTCATGATCCTGTCGGGCTACCTCGCCGGGACCTATGGCAGGGACAAGCCCATCAGTCTCTCCGCACGGATCGTCTTCGAGCAGAGCTACTCCGGCGTCGAGGGGGACTCCGCGTCTTCGACCGAGCTCTATGCGCTCCTGTCCGCGCTTTCAGAGAAGCCCATCAGGCAGGGCATCGCCGTCACCGGTTCGGTGAACCAGAAGGGCGAGGTGCAGGCCATCGGCGGCGTCAACGAGAAGATCGAGGGATATTTCGATATATGCAAGGCCCTGGGGCTCACCGGGGAGCAGGGCGTCATCATTCCTCAGAGCAACGTGAGGAACCTCATGCTCAAGGACGAGGTCGTAAACGCGGTGCGTGACGGCCAGTTCCACATATGGAGTGTCCGGACCGTTGACGAGGGCATCGAGATACTCACCGGGACAAGGGCCGGGAAGAGGACGAAGGGCGGGGCCTTTCAGAAGGACTCGATCCACGACCTCGTGGACAGAAAGATCGGCTCGCTGAGCGAGACCTGGGTAAGTTTCGGCGAGAACCACGGCAAGAAGGCGAACCGGAGGAAGTCGAGGCGGAGGGCATCGGCCCCAAAGATCAAAGCCTGAAGCTCACGGGCCTGCCCGGACGCCTCATGCACCGGAAGGAGGGTTCAAGCATATGGATTTCAGGGAACTGATCGCGAAGAGGCGTTCCGTCAGAGAATTCGACGGCAGGGCAGTCCCGGCGGACCTGGTGAGGGAGATCATAGCCGACTCCACACAGGCACCCAACGCGCGCAACGCCCAGCCGTGGTCCTTCATCGTGGTGGCCAATGCCGACATGATCAAGCGGCTCTCCGACGAGAGCAAGAAGAACATACTCTGGGACATGGGGGACAATCCATCGTCCCCGTACCTCATGTACAGGCCCGTACTGGAGAACGCCGACTTCAACGTCTTCTACAATGCCCCCTGCCTGGTCTACATCGCCGGGCCCCGTGACATTCGCTCCATTCAGGTAGACTGCGCGCTGGCAGCAGCCTACTTCATGCTCTCCGCCGCCGACAGGGGGCTCGGCACCTGCTGGGTGGACCTCGGGTCGGTCATCAGGGATCCGGTCATGAGAAAGGAGATCGGCCTGCCCAAGGACCATGTCATCGTGGCCAGCATCGCCCTGGGCTACCCCGTGAGGATACCGGCCACGCCGCCGAGATCCGAACCGAGGATTCTCAAGATAGTGGGATAGAAGGAGGCAGCAGGTCCTATCCCTTCCTTTCCGGGCGTTCCCGGGGACGCAGCATGCAGTTCAGCAGGCACTCCTCGTCGCACCGGCCGTCGCACGGCTCCACGTGTATGGTGACGGTGGAGTGGGGGAGGCGATCGGTTATCAATCCGGTGAGCTCGTCGGTGATCCCATGGGACCGCTGAACGCTCATGTCCGGGTCCACCAGCATGTGGAATTCGACAAAGCGCATGTGACCGGATTTCCTTGTCCTGAGCTTGTGATACCCCTTCACCTCGGGGTACCTGCTGGCGATCAGGCCCGTGATGACGTCCTTTTCCGCCGCGGGCAGCGTCGCGTCCAGGAGGTCCCTGGCCGACTGCACGGTGAGCCTCCAGGCGGCACGGACGATGAGGAGGGCCACCGCGATGGCTGCCGCAGGGTCTATCCAGTGAAGACTCACACCCGGTACCAGACGCTCTCCCGCCCAGATCGCGACGAGGCCCGCCATGACCCCGGCAGACGTGTACACGTCCGTCCTGAGGTGCCAGGCGTCGGCCTGCAGGGCTATGGAGTCGGTCTGCCTGCCCACGTGGAAAAGGTTCTCCGACACGGCGACGTTGACCAGGCAGGACAGGAGCATCACCCCGATCCCCCACCCCAGTGCCTCCAGGGGTTTCGGGTGAACGAACTTCATGAACGCCTCGTAGATGATCCAGCCCGCGGCCAGAAAGATCAGGACGGCCTCCACGGTGCCCGATATGTTCTCGATCTTGCCATGGCCGAAGGGGTGGTCCCTGTCGGCGGGCTTCCCCGAGTTTTTCACGGAAAAGAGGGCGATGAGCGCCGCGACAAGATCGACTGCGGAATGTACAGCTTCCGAGATGATCGACACGGAGCCCATGGTGATCCCGGCGGCTGTCTTCATGACGATCAGTGCGGCATTGGAGATGACCGACAGCCGTGCTGCCGCGACTTTCCGGGTTTCTGCGCGTGCGCTGGTCATCTGCGGGTCCTTGTGAGGGAGATTATACCAGACGTGATCGTTCGATGACCAGAGTGCTGTCAGGCAGACGCGGCGGTTTCGTGTCGCACCAGAAAAATGCGTTGAATAATTGTCCCCGTTTTAGTAGGGCAAGGGGTAGCCGAGATGCACGAGGCGAGTGCGCAAGGGGGAAAGAGATGAAAAGCTCCAGAAAGACCATACAGTTCGTTCTCCTGGCCGTCATCATCGTCCTGGGGGCAGGTGCCACGTACTACTACTTCGAGTGGGAGAAACCGAAGATCGTTCTGGACAAGGCGTTCGACGTCATCGGCAAGGAGCGGGAGATCACCCTGACCATCACCGACGGGCGCAGCGGCATCAGGTCTTACAGCGTGGCCTTCATCCAGGGACAGGAGCGCTTTATCGTTGCCGAAGAGGAGATCCCCGTGAAGGGCACCCGGGAGAAGCGCCTTGAGCTCAGGGTAGTGCCGAAGACCATGAGGCTGAAAGACGGTGACGCGACCTTTCTCGTGAAGGCGACGGACTGCTCCCCCCTGAGGAACACCGCCATACACGAGACGAAGATAACGATCGACTCCGTCCCCCCCAGGGCGGCGCTGCTGACCGGTGCGCACAACGTCAACCCCGGCGGCACCTGCCTGGCCATGTACCGCGTATCCAAGCCCGTCGCTTCGAGCGGGGTCAAGTGCGCAGACCAGTTCTTCCCCGGGTACCCCGTGCAGGCTTCGGGAAAGACGTTCTACACATGCTACTTTGCCGTACCGAGGGACGTGTCCGGTGCGACGACCATGGCGGTGGTCGCCACGGACAGGGCCGGCAACCGGGCAACCACGGGGATACCCTTCTATGTGCGCAGCACCAGGCCTTTCCGCAGCGACACGGTGACCGTGGGAGACAGCTTTGTCCAGCAGAAGGCGGTTGAGTTCCAGGAACAGGACGAGAGCCTGGCCGGCAGACCGGCAACTGAGGTGTTCGCCTACGTGAACACCGACCTGCGGGCCGACAACGACAGGAAGATCAGGTCGATTTGTGCGAAGACCGATGCGAGACAGCTCTGGAGCGGGACCTTCCTCAGGATGAAGAACGCCGCCCCCAAGGCCCTGTTCGGGGACGAGAGGACCTATGTCTACCAGGAGGCAGCCCTGGGGACGAGTGTCCACCTCGGGATAGACCTCGCGTCCACGGCACAGGCGCCCGTCGAGGCGGCCAATGCCGGCACGGTCCTGTTCGCGGACTTTATGGGCATCTACGGGAACTGCGTGATCATCGACCACGGGCAGGGCATCTCCAGCCTGTATGCCCATCTCAGCTCCATGGCGGTCAAGGAGGGAGACCAGGTAGCCCGGGAGCAGGTGATCGGAAACTCGGGGGCAACCGGCTTCGCCGGGGGCGATCACCTGCACTTCAGCATCCTGGTCAGCGGCGTGTTCGTGGACCCCAAGGAGTGGTGGGACCCCCACTGGATCAGGGACAATGTGGAATCCAAGCTCGGCCTGGCCGACTCGATCTGATGCCGTGAGCCTCTTTGACCGGGACGCTCAGCACGCACCGGTCAGGCCGCAGGTCAGGGTCTGACCCGGCCTGCTGCCGTCCCGGTAGATGGTGATCCCCTTGCACTTCAACTCGTGGGCGAGGAGGAATGATTCCCTCACGTCGTCCGGCGAAGCCTCCCTGGAAAAATTGATGGTCTTGGAGACGGCATTGTCGGTGTGGGCCTGGAAAGCGGCCTGGATCGCGACGTGGCGGACGGGGGGGATCCGGAAGGCGGGAGCGAAGAGGTCCTTCAGGTCCTGGGGGACCGGGGAATCGTCGGGTATAAAGCCGGTTTTCCTGACCGATTCCATGAGCCTGGCATCCAGTACGCCCCGGGCCTGGGCGACGGCCGTGAAGAGGCGGTCCATTTCCCCGACACCGATACCGCCCGGAATGATCCGGGTGGTGTAGAGCGCGTAGAGCGGCTCGATGCCGGACGAACAGCCCGCGATCACGCTCAGGGTGCCGGTGGGGGCGATGGTGGTCACGGTGGCGTTGCGCATGGGGGCCTCGCCCGTGCGGTCATAGACGCTGCCCGGGAAATTCGCAAAGGACCCCCTGGTACGTGCCAGCTCCCTGGACGCCTCATGGCCGTGTTCCTGTATGAAGCGCATGAGCCGCCCCGCGAGCTCGACGGCCTCCGGGGAGCCGTACGGGACACCGAGCCGGATGAGGAGGTGGGCAAAGCCCATGACGCCCAGGCCGATCTTCCGGTTGCCCCTGGAGAGGCGCCTGATCTGGGGCAGCGGGTACCTATTGATCTCCACCACATCGTCGAGAAACCTCACTGCCAGCGCCGTGGTCCTGCCGAGACGGTCCCAGTCGAGTTCCTCCCTCCCGCGACGGACCCGTACCATGCGGGAGAGGTTGACGGACCCGAGGGTGCACGCCTCGTAGGCCAGAAGGGGCTGCTCACCGCAGGGATTGGTGGTCTCGATGGAGCCGAGATGCGGGGTGGGATTGTGACGGTTGATCTCGTCGAGGAACAGGACGCCCGGCTCGCCGTTCTCCCATGCGCACCGGACCATGTGGTCGAAGAGGTCCCGGGCGCGGACCGTCCTCACGGGCGCCCCGCTGCGGGGGCTGACGAGGGGAAAATCGAGGTCCTCTCTGACCGTGGCCATGAATGCGTCCGTGACACCCACCGAGAGATTGAAGCTGCCGAGAAGGAGCGGGTCGCGCTTGACCGCGATGAACTCCTCGATGTCGGGGTGGTCGATTCTGAGGACACCCATGTTGGCCCCGCGCCTGGTGCCGCCCTGTTTGATGATGTCCGTGGCCTTGTTGAACACCTCCATGAACGAGACGGGCCCGCTGGCCACCCCGCTGGTGCTCAGGACCATGTCGTTCTTGGGCCGGAGGTGGCTGAAGGAGAACCCGGTCCCCCCCCCGCTCTGGTGGATGATGGCCGTGTTCTTCACCGCGTCGAAGATGGCCTCCAGCGAGTCCTCCACGGGGAGCACGAAGCATGCGGCAAGCTGTCCGAGTTCCCTGCCCGCGTTCATGAGGGTGGGCGAGTTGGGGAGAAACTCGAGGGAGGAGAGCATCCCGTAGAAGTCCTCGGCCGTTTCCTCGACATTGCCGCGGGTGCCGAAGGTCTTCTCCGCCCTGGCCACGTGGAGGGCGACCCTGCGGAACATCCCTTCAGGGGTTTCGATCACGGCCCCGTCCCTGTCCTTCTTCAGGTAGCGCATGGCGAGGATTCGAAGCGCGTTCTCGGAGAGTTCGGGTTTCATGGCCGTGCAAGCCTCATGACGATTCGAGATAGTCGACCGCAGCCAGGCAGAGGGTCTTCAGGCCCGTGCCGAGCGACCGCTCGTCGATGGCGAAGCGCGGGTTGTGGTGGGGCGCGTTCATGCCCGCATCGTCGCTTCCCGCACCCACGAAGAAGTAGCAGCCGGGGACCCGCTGGAGGTAGAAGGCCATGTCTTCGCTCGCCATGGCGGGGGGCATGTCGATGACATGGTCCGGTCCCACGACCCGGCCCGCGGCCCCGACGAGGAGGTCCGTCATGGCGGGGTCGTTGACCACGATCGGGTAGCCCTGGAGGTAGTCGAGCTCGAAGCGTGCATCCCGGGGCGTCATGGTCTCCCTGAGGAATCCCTCCATGAGGTCTCTGATGAGCGGGCGCACCGGGTCGTCCAGGCACCTCACCGTGCCCTGCAGCTCCACCAGGTCGGCAACGACGTTGGGGGCGGTGCCGCCATGGATGGTGCCTATGTTGACGAGGAACCTGCTGCCGTCCGGCAGGCCGCGCCTGACATGGTCGTTCAGGCCAGAGAGCAGGTCGGCGCTCAGGGCGATGGCGTCCACTGATCCGCCCGGCATGGCCGAGTGCCCGCCGCGCCCGTGTATGCGCGTGGTGAAAACGTCCACGGATGCCATGAAGGGGCCGGAGCGCGTCCCGACGTACCCATGGGGAAGAATGCTGATGAGGTGCAACCCGAGGGCCGCATCGACCCTCGGGTTGTCCAGGACGCCGTCGTCGATCATGGATCGGGCGCCCCCGAGGTTTTCCTCGGCGGGCTGGAACACGAACACGATCCGGCCGGAAAGAGAATCCTTCAGCGAGGAAAGAAGCCGGGCGGCACCCAGGAGGATCGCCATGTGGCCGTCATGCCCGCATGCGTGCATCACCCCCGGGTTTTTCGACCGGTAGTCCACGTCGTTGAGTTCCTGGATGGGCAGGGCGTCCATGTCGGCCCTGAGCATGAGGGTCCTGCCGGGGCGGGAACCCTGAAGGACCGCTGCGACCCCTGTCGAGGCCAGACCGGTCCGGACCTCGAGGCCGAGCCCGGAGAGGTAGCGGGCGATGGCTGCCGAAGACCTCCTCTCTTCGAACCCCAGTTCGGGATGGGCGTGGAAGTCCCTGCGAAGGGCGACCATCTCGTCCTGGAGGGCCGCCGCCCGTTCATCTATCGTCCCGTATGCTATCATGCGAAAGGTGCCCCTTTCAGCCACGCATGCATTATACCTGCAATGCACCCCGCGGAAAAGGGGCAGTCCCTGCCGGTCCGAGGGTTACCCCCGGGGACCGGTCAGCGCCGGGAAACCGGAGGACACGGACACCCCCCCGGGACCGCCGCCCCCGACCAGGTTCACCGCTTCGAGCTGCCATGGACACGATCCATCCCTGACCGCCTCCTCCTGCACAACCCGGTTCACGGGCAGGCCCGCGTCACGGAAGGGGTTCAAAGAACCGCCCGCGGCGTCGGTGAGGAGACCGAGCAGGCCCCCGAGGAGCGCCATGGCCACAAGGTAGGCCACCATAACCTTTCGCCATGAGAGCATCGTTCAACGCCTCCTTCCTTCGAGCATGACTTGATGCTATCATGGCATCGTTCCATATCGCGGAAAGTTCTACCGGCCATGGAGATTATTTATGCCTGACAAATTGAGTCCTTACGCGACATACGGGGAAAAGATCATAAAACTCTTCGCCAGGCTCCTCTTCTCGGGGCAGAGCTATTCCCTCACCGAGCTGGGGCGCATGCTCGGGTGTTCGAAGCAGACTGTGCTCAGGCTCATCGATGACATACGAAGGTCATACGGGGTGGAGATCGAGGAGACCGTCAGGGAGCGGAACAAGTTCTACCGGCTCAGGCGGCCGGGCAGCGTCCCGCCGGCCCTTGCCCTGACAGGCGGCGAGATGAGCGTGCTGTTCATGTGCCAGGCCTTTGCCAGGCACCTCCTGGGAGAGACCATGTTCGAGGAGGCCGCCACGGCCATAGAGAAGAACCGTGCCATCGCGGCCGCGGGAGGCGGCGGCATCGAGCGGCACGTCACCTCCTTCAGGCCGGGAAGCATCGACTACACGCCCCACGAAAAGGTTATAAGGACACTGCTGCGCGCCATGGAGACGGGCACGGTCTGCGAGGTCGTCTACCGCTCGCTGCCCTCCTCGAGGGCGAAGAGGTTCCTCGTCATGCCCCTGAAGATATTCTCGCACAACGACACCATCTACCTGAGTGCCAGGTATGCAGGCAAGCCCGGCGGACCACCTGCGGCACGCGAGTATGACCCGCTGCTCGCCGTTCACCGGGTCAGGGAGGTGACCATGACGGACCGGTCCTTCGTGTATCCGAGGGACTACAACTTCGAGGAGATCTACAACCGCAACTTCGGGATCATCAAGGGAGAGTCCTTCAGGGTGGAGGTCGAGTTCACCGGGCTCTCGGCACGCTACGCGGCAGAGCGCGTGTGGAGCCCCGATCAGCGGGTCGTCAGGGTGGACGGGGGGACCACCAGGCTGTCGTTCACCACCTCGTCGGAAAAGGAGTTCCTGTCCTGGGTCCTGTCCTTCGGGCCCGAGGCAAGGATTGTCGGGCCTCAGCGCATGGTCGTGCGGATGAAGGACGCACTGGAGGTCATGCAGGGTCTCTATGCCGATCCCGAAGGCTCCTAGCGGGGACAGGGCGGGATGTGCCCATGTTACCGGGGACCGAGGAAGCCCCTCAGGAGATCGACGACCGCGCCGGGCCGTTCCTCGTGGGGGGAGTGGCCGCACCCCTGGATGATCTCCACCCTCAGCCCCGGGATCCTTTCCGAGAACCGTCGGGTGAGCGATGCGTCGAGATACCTGTCCTGCGCCCCCCAGATGAGCAGTGTCCGGTGTGTCAATGCCGGGAGGGACCGGTCTACGCCCTTCCAGGAGAGGTTCCGGGAGACAAGGGCCTGGGCCTTCCGGTTGGAGGGGATGCACAGGGGCAGGTAGACCTCCAGGGCCATGGCGCGGTCCACCTGGGAGGTGTCATGAAACGATTTCATGAGCCTTCTGCGCACCATGCCCGGTGTCAGGATCCTCAGGAATGCCGCCCCGATGAAGGGTATCTTCAGGAGCTCCCACTCGAGGGCATCCGGCACGTCCAGCCCGCTCGAGTCGATGAGCACGATCCGGTCCACCATGTGCGGAAAGGCCAGGGCAAAGGCCAGGACCCAGCCACCTCCCCAGGAGTGACCGACGAACGACGCCCTGCCGATGCCCCTCGCGTCGAGGTATGCCCTCAGGGTGCCGGTCATTGAACCGAGGTCCATGGCTGCGTGATGGTCCCGGATGACGGTGTACCCGTATCCCGGCAGATCGAGGGCGTGTACCTCCCGGGTCCGCGAAAGGGGGTCGATGAGGTACCGGTACGAGTAGAGCCACATGCCACCGCCATGGACGAGGACCACGGGCATGCCGGTGCCCGCCCGTACGTGGTGGACGAGAAGGCCTCCGGCATCCACGTACTGAGCGCCGCGTGTCCTGAGGTACGCCGACTTTTCCCTGGCCCTCGCGTACGAAGCTTCCATGCGGGACATGATAGGTGCATTAGGCCTTGACAGGAAGGGGGAGCACAGTAATACTAAGTAATACTTACGAGAGACAGGAGGCATGCAGCCATGAAAAAACAGGGCATCGTCACCTTCAAGGTGGACGAGGGGCTCTTCGAGGTCATCAGGGACATACCGAACCGCTCAGAATTCATCAGGAACGCGATACTTTCCGCCCTGGGGAACATCTGCCCGCTGTGCAACGGCACCGGGATCCTCACCCCGAACCAGAAGGGCCACTGGGACGAGTTCTGCAGGGACCACGAGGTCCAGACATGCCTGGACTGCAGCGAACGTCACCTCGTGTGCATGTCCGGCAGGTGAGGACGCTCCATTCGGGGGGGAGGGCTCCATGATCGTCCCACGGTGCAAAGGCATACCGGGAAACGCGATCAGGTTCTGTGCCGCGGTCGTGACGGCATCGCTCGTCACGGTGGTCCTGTCCGCCGTGGCATGGGCTGACCATGGTCCCAGGCTCAGGGTGTTCACGACCGTCATACCCCAGAAATACTTCGTCGAGAGGATAGGGGGCGACCTTGTGCAGGTGGACGTCCTGGTCGGCCCGGGACAGTCGCCCCACACCTACGAGCCGACGCCGAAACAGATGGCACTGCTCGGGGAGGCCTCACTTTTCTTCAGGGCCGGTATCCCGCTCGAAAACACCCTTATCTCGAAGATAACCCGTGCGTACCCGGGGCTCAGGGTCGTGGACACGAGGAAGGGGGTCGAACTGCTCACTCTCGATGATCACCCTGGCCAGCACGGACATGGGAAAGGGGCACCGGATCCCCACATATGGCTGGATCCCTCGAGGGTGAAGATTCAGGCGCGTACCATCTGCGAGGCCCTGGTGCTGGCAGACCCCCCCGGGGCACGGGTGTACCGCGGCAACCTGGCAGCCTTCCAGGCAGACCTGGACAGGCTCGACGAAGAGCTCAGGACCATCTTCGCCCCGGTGGGGGGCTCGAAGATCTACGTCTTCCATCCCGCCTTCGGATATCTGGCCGATGCCTACGGTTTCTCCCAGGTATCGGTGGAGGCCGGGGGGAAAGAGCCGAGTGCACGCCAGCTCGCACACCTGGTGAGCCGGGCGCGGGCTGAGGGTGTACGGGTCGTCTTCGTCCAGCCGCAGTTCTCGAGGAAGAACGCCCAGGCCGTGGCCAGGGCGATCGATGGGGTTGTCGTCCCCATCGATCCCCTGCCCGAGGATTACATCGGGGAGATGAAAAAGATGGCCCGAACCATCAGGGACTCGCGCTCGGGCGATCACCGAGGCGGCCGGTGATCAGGGGGGGGGATCCATGGATAATGGAGGGACCATGGTCGTGGAGTTTGAGATGGTGTCCTTTGCCTATGACGGCATCACGGTCATCGAGGACGTCTCATTCGGAATCGAGCGGGGCGATTTCCTCTCCATCGTGGGCCCCAACGGGGGGGGCAAGACCACCATACTCAAACTCATGCTCGGGCTCTTCAGGCCGCGCACGGGCGAGGTGCGGGTGTTCGGCGACCAGCCGGAGAAGGCCCGCTCGCGCATCGGGTACATGCCGCAGAACACGTCGCTGGACCCCCTCTTCCCGGTCAGCGTGAAGGAGGTGGTCCTCATGGGCCGGCTCGGTGCTTCCTCGATGCTCGGGTTCTATTCACGGGCCGACCGCGTCAGGGCCGAGGAGGCCCTGGACATGGTCGAGATGAAGCGCTTCATGACCCGGCCGTTCTCCTCGCTGTCCGGGGGACAGTCGCAGAGGGTGCTCCTCGCCAGGGCGCTCGTCACCCAGCCTGAACTGCTCATATTGGACGAACCCACCTCCAGTGTCGACATGGCCGTGGAGAGCGAGCTCTACGAACTCCTCAGGAAGCTCAATGAAGCGATGACCATCGTGCTCGTGACCCACGATCTCGGGTTCGTGTCCAAATACGTGAAGAATGTGGCCTGCGTGAACAGGAGGCTCGTCTCCCACCCGACCTGTGACATATCCGGGGAGACGATCAGCGCCATCTACGGCCACGACATGCACATGATCAGGCACGACGCCATATCCGGCCGGGGACACCGCCATGACTGAATTCATGTCCGACCTGACCAGACACGCCTTTCTCCAGTATGCCCTCCTTACCGGGGTCCTTGCAGGCATCGCCTGCGGCATCGTGGGGACCTACGTGGTGACCCGGCGCATCGCCTCGGTGGCCGGGGCCATCGCCCACAGCATCCTCGGGGGCATGGGGGCCGCCCGCTACTGCCAGGTGGTCCTGGACTGGCAGTGGTTCCACCCCCTCATCGGGGCGGTCCTGGCCGCCATCATCTCCGCCGTCATCATCTCCTGGGTGAGGATCGCGGCGCAGGAGCGTGAGGACACCGTCATAGGGGCGGTGTGGGCCATCGGCATGGCCGTGGGTCTTCTCTTCATCTTCAGGACGCCGGGGTACAACGAGGACCTCATGAGCTATCTCTTCGGCAGCATCCTCATGGTGACGCCCGAGGACCTCTGGCTCATCGGCGGCCTGGACGCCCTCGTGGTGGTGCTGGGCCTCGCGTTCTACAACAAGTTCCTGGCCGTGTGCTTCGACGAGGAGTTCACGAGGATCAGGGGGATACGGGTAGAGGTCTACCACACCCTGCTGCTCTGCCTGACCGCGCTCACCGTGGTGCTGCTGGTGACGGTGGTGGGCATCGTCATGGTGATCGCGCTGCTCACCCTGCCCGCAGCCACGGCAGCACATTTTTCCAGGAAGCTCTGGCACATGATGATCCTCTCGTCAGTGTTCACGGTCTTCCTGACCACCGCGGGCATGGCCATCAGCTACGGGCCCGACCTCCCTGCCGGGGCCACCATCATCATCCTGGCGGGGATCTTCTACATCTCGGTGGTCGTGTTCACACGGATGAGAAGGAGAGCGGGCGCCTGAGAACGACGGGCGTCATTCGCCGGAGCCGACCAGCGGCAGCACCTTGTCTATCCTGAAGGTCACCAGATACTTGTTTTCCTTGTAGTATTCTTCGTGGGGTATGTAGTGGCGCCGCCTCCTGAGCGTGTCGATGAGCTCGCTGTTCTTCTCCTCCCGGATCTTGGTGAGGTAGAGCCTCCTGCCCACATAGCTCTCCCCGGACTCCATGAAGACGTAGGTCGCGTGGGGGTTTGACTTGAGGTTGTCATGGGTCAGGCGCTCGGCCATGATGAACGCCACGGTATCGTCGTCCATGAAATGGGGCCTGGCATAGACCGCTGCGTTGACAAACCCGGACGCGTCCGATGTGGCCAGAATACCCTTTCCCGTGGCGTTTTCGAAATATTCGGAAAGTTTCATCAGCATACCTCCATTCACACCATTTCCCCTTCAATAGGGTCGTGCGGTCAAAAGTCAAACGGGAACGGGCCGGTCCACCGGGACCGTGGACAAAAAAATAGGATGGCGGTTAGGGCATAGGACGCGCCATCCCTTAAGAGGAGGTTAAAACTCTTGGTATGTATAATTTTTGATGCAATTTCCACGAGAAGGATGCATTTTCCAGGAAATTACCCACGAGTCATGGCAGTGGGTCGCCCTGAGGTCCTTGAGTTTTATTGCTTTCGCCCAAAGGTTTTCTTATGATGCATCACATGGACAAGCCCTTCACCGTCACGCTCACCGGCACGCTGCGGCAAGTGATGACGGTTTTCCTGCTCGGGACGGTATTTTCCGTCATGTGCTGCCCCGAGCCTGTCCAGGCCCAGGGCAAAGGGTCCAGACCCAGGGTCGGAGTGGTGCTCAGCGGAGGGGGGGCGCGTGGGGCGGCCCATGTCGGCGTGCTCAGGGTTCTCGAAGAGCTGCGCATTCCCGTCGATTGCATTGCAGGGACCAGCATGGGCGCCATCGTGGGCGGGCTGTACGCCATGGGCATGCCCGTGGACGAACTCGAGCGCATGACCACCCAGGTGGACTGGAACGAGATCTTCACGGATGACATCCCCCGCAGCAGCGAGGTGTACCGGAGAAAATCCGACCGGAATTACTACCTCTCCAGCATCGATTTCGATCTCGAGCACGGCGTCAGGCTGCCCATGGGCATCATAACCGGCAAGCGGATCGACCTCTTTCTGCGCTCGCTCGCCCTGAATGCGCCGGACGACTTCGACACGTTCCCCATACCCTTCCGTGCCGTTGCCTCCGACATCGTCACGGGACAGCAGGTCGTGCTCTCGAAAGGGGACCTCGCCCGCTCGCTCATGGCCAGCATGGCCATCCCCGGAGCCATCGCACCGGTGGAGATCGACGGACGGCTCCTGGTCGACGGCGGGGTGACCCAGAACCTGCCCATCGATGTCGTGAGGGAGATGGGTGCGGATGTGGTGATCGCCGTGAACATCGGCACCCCGCTCAGCAGGGAGGAGAATCTGACGAGTTTCCTGTCGGTGCTCGACCAGACGACGAACATCCTCACGAACAGGAACGTCTTCGCGCAGGTTTACGGGAGCACGGCAGAGGGCGTCGTCATCGAGCCGGTACTCGGTGACATCACCACGGCGAGCTTCGAGAGGATGCACGATGCCGTGCGTGCAGGCGAGCGGGCAGCCATGGACAGGGCGGACGAACTGGAGCGGTACGCCGTTGAGGGGGCTGTGTACGACCGGCACCGGCAGGACCGGATGTCCCGTGCCAGGCCTGTCCCGAGGATTGAATTCGTGAAGATGGAACAGCGGTCCTTCTTCGGTTCCGACGCACTCCTGAGGCTCATCGGCATTCGGGCCCAGGGCGTCATGCAGAAACAGATCCTCGCCAGGGACATCTTTCAAATATACAAACGGGACGATCTGGAGGACATCGATTTCGAGGTCATAGAACAGGACGGGAAGAACGGGCTCCTCATAAAGGCACGGGAGCGTGGCCGGACCAGGCACACCGTCGATCTCGGGATCGAGCTGTCGTCGGACCTCGACAACGACAACAGCTATCGTCTCCTCCTCAAGTACACCATGTCCGGACTGAACGCCCTCGGCGGGGAATGGAAGAACGAAATCCACCTCGGCCAGAACGAGCGGTACTTCACGGAGTTCTACCAGCCCCTGAGCCCCTATGCCTGGCGCCTGTTCGTTGCCCCCTATGCGGAATACCGGGACAACGTCATCGATCTCTATGAGCGCTACGACGCCGGCAATCCCTTTGCCACGTACGACATACAACGGACGACCCTGGGAATGGACATCGGAATACAGATGGCCGAGTATGGGGAATTCCGCTTCGGCTACGCGTGGGGGAGGTCGAAATCGGCTCTCGACACGGGGTTCCAGGCCCTTCCCGAGGAAGAAAACGATGAAGGCGCCTACCGCCTGATGTTCGTGTTCGACCAGCTCGACAGCCCGTTCTTTCCAAGGGACGGCATGAGATTTTCGAGCGCGTACCACTACAGTCGAAAGAACCTCGGGGCCGACGATGACTTCGAGACGCTCGAATGCGCGTTCACGGGTGCGGTGTCGCATGAACGACACGCGCTGACCCTGCGGGCCAGAGGAGACACGAACTTCGACACCGCCAGGGGAATCTCGCGGGGGTTCTATCTCGGCGGGCTGTTCAATCTCTCGGGCCTGAACACCGACCAGCTCTACGGGAACCATGTGGCTTACGGGGGCATCATCTACTCCTACAGGATCCTCGACCTCTTCCCGCTCCTCGGGAAGGGCCTGTATGCAGGTGTTTCACTGGAATCAGGGAATGCCTGGTCCGTCAGGGACGACGTGGATGCCGCCGACATCGTCACCGCGGGCAGCTTCTTCATTGCCCTGGATTCCCGGCTCGGCCCCGCCTACATCGGGTACGGCCTTGCCGAGCGCGGGGTGAGCGCCGCATATTTCTCGCTTGGAGCCATACGTTTCTAGCGGTGCTGCAGGACTTTCGATGTGCGCCTGAATGGGCTGGACATGAGCCGCCCGGTTGGTACAATGGGGCATGCGCCGGTCGATGACGTGCATGCGCGGGGAGTGATGAAAAAGGCCTCGATCCTGGCAATAGCTGCAGTATCGGTGATCATGGCGGTGTTCACCGTGGAGGATGCCACCCGTGAAGTATTCGCTCAGGGGGCCTCGGTCAAAGGTACGGGCGGCGAATCGTTCACCGGGTGCAGGCAATGCCATGAACCGTTCTATACCGAATGGTCGATGTCGCCGCACGGGACATCCATGACGCCCTACACGGACGAATTCGCGGCAAGGGCCCTGGTGCCACCCACAGGCGAGATAACCATGGGCGGGCACGCCTACCGACTCGAGACAGGCACAGGCCAGGGGTTCATGCTGGAAAAGGGATCGTGGGCCTGGCCTGCGAAACAGTACCGGATCACCCATGTCCTGGGCGGCCGGGATGTCTACTACTTCTTTACCACCGCCGAAAAGGGACGTCTTACGGCACTGCCCCTGGCATACGACATACGCAGGAAGTCGTGGATCGAGAGGGCTGCAGGCGGGATCAGCCATGCCGAGAGAGAGGTCCGAGGCGGCGAGACCGCCCTGGTTTTCAGCACGGCATGTTACGGCTGCCACAGAGACCCGACCTCGACGAACTACGACCTCAAGACCGACTCCTACCACACCGGTCAGCCCGAGCCGGGCATACGGTGCGAGGCGTGCCATGGGCCGACGGCGGAGCATGCCGGCATCATGAGGGCCGCGACCGGCGGGTCTGCGCCGAAGGATCTCGGGATCATCCGCACCGGGGGGTTTACACCGGTCCGTCTCAACGAGGTGTGCGCACCGTGCCATGCCTCCATGTCGCCTGTCACGGCCTCTTACGTTCCCTCAGAGCCGTTCTTCGACCACTTCGACCTTGTCACCCTCGAGGACGAGGGCTTCTTCCCTGACGGCAGGGATCACGGTGCGAACCATACCTATACCTCCTGGCTCATGAGTCCCTGCGCCCGCTCCGGCAGGCTCGACTGCCTCCACTGCCATACCCTGGGCGGTGGATACAGGTTCAAGGAAAGGGCAAAGGCGAACGATGCGTGCCTGCCGTGCCACGAGAAGACGGTACGCGCCGTTGCCAGCCATTCCCACCATGGGTCGCTGTCTTCGGGAAGCCTGTGCGTGTCCTGCCACATGCCCACCACCTCCTCCGGCACGATGCGGCGTACGGACCACTCCATGCTGCCCCCGACACCGGCGTCCTCGGCGATTTACACGTCGCCGAACGCATGCATCACCTGTCACGGTGACAGGGGAAACGACTGGGCCGACGCGTGGGTGAGGACACGGTACCGGCCGGACTATCAGGACCCGTACCTCAGGAGGGCCGAACTCCTCGCGAGGGCCCGCAGGAAAGACTGGTCGAGGCTCGAGGAGACGCTCGCCTACCTGCGCTTCCCTGACCGGGACGAGGTGTTCAGTGCCTCCCTCGTCCGTCTCCTCGGTGAGTGCGCCGACGCATCCAAGGTGAAGGTGCTGCTCACGGCGCTCCACGACGGATCGCCACTGGTGCGTTCATCGGCGGCCACGGCCCTCGGGGCAGTCGTGACGCCCGAGGTTACCGGTGAGTTGGTCAAGGCCGCTGCGGACCCTGTCCGCATCGTGCGCATCAGGGCGGCGTCGGCCCTGCTCCATCACCCAAGGGGTGAACTCCCGGGCGAGAAGGCAAGGATAGTGGACAGGGCAACCGGGGAATACCTCGGATCCCTCATGGTGCAGCAGGACAACTGGGTTTCCCACGTCGGCATGGGCTCCTATTTCCTCGATCAGGGCGATGCACGCAATGCGCTCATGGCATTCGAGACGGCGTCCAGGCTCAACCCCGGTGCCGCCGTCCCCCACGTGCAAGCATCCATCGCCCATGCAAGGCTCGGTGATCTGAACAAAGCGGAGGCGGAACTGAACGCGGCGCTGCAGATAGATCCCGAGGACGCCCCGGCGCTCCTGACCATGGGTCTGCTGAAGAACAGACAGGGCAATCAACGCGAGGCCGTCGCCTACCTGAAAAGGGCGACCAAGAGCGACCCCACCATGGCCGCCGCGGCCTACAACCTCGCCGTGATAACAGCGGCTGACCGCCTGAATGAGGCCATAGCCTGGGCCAGGAAGGCATATGAACTGCAACCCGATGCCTCGTATGGATACACCCTGGCGCAACTCCTCAAGCAGGACGGCCAATGGGACGAGAGCATCGAGGTGCTCGGACGGCTGATCGGTGCGCACCCCCTTCACGCCGATGCCTACCTGCTCATGGGAGAGCTCCTCGAGAAGAAGGGGAGGACGGCGGATGCACAGGCCGCCTACAGGCAGGGTCTTTCCGTCAAGGGGATGCCGGAGCCCGATCGCGACAGGATCGAGAAGAGGCTCAAGAGGATCCGCTGAGGTCTGCTCCGTCATCCCGGAGAGGCATCAATCTGTTCGAGGGGAGAGTGGACATGCTCACATGGCCGAAGAATCCACGCATCTACGAGATCAACACACTGGTATGGCTCCGGGAGATGAGTGCCGCCCGTGGTTCCGACATCAGCCTGGCGACGGTCCCGAAAGAGGCGTGGAACGCCCTCGCCGAACTCGGCATGGACGCGGTCTGGCTGATGGGGGTGTGGGAGCGGAGCCCCCTGGGAAAGAAAATCGCCCTTGAACACCCGGGGCTCGGTGACGATTACAGGACGGTCCTCGAGGACCTTCACGAAGAGGATGTTCTCGGATCCCCCTACTGCGTGCACCGATACGAGGTCGACGGGCGGCTCGGCGGAAGACAGGGGCTCGCGCATGCCAGAAAGGAGCTTGCCAAGAGGGGGATCCTTCTGGTGCTCGATTACGTGCCGAACCACGTGGCGATCGACCACCCCTGGGTCAGCGCCCACCCAGAGTACCTGATCGCCGGGGACGACCAGGACCTGGATGAAGACCCCGCCGCATTCGTGAGGCTCCATGACGGGGTGTTCGCCCTCGGCAGGGACCCGTATTTCCCTGCATGGACGGACGTGCTCCAGCTCAACGCCTTTCATCGGGGGGTGCGCGGCGCATCCATCGACACCGTCAGGGAGATAGCCACCCAGTGCGACGGCATGCGCTGTGACATGGCCATGCTCGTCATGAACGACGTGTTCGAGAGGACCTGGGGTGAACATGCCGGGCCGCCCCCCGAGGAGGAATACTGGCAGGAGGTCATCCCTGCCGTCAGGGAGGATTTCCCGGACGTGCTCTTCCTGGCCGAGGCCTACTGGGACCTCGAGTGGTCGCTCCTCCAGCAGGGGTTCGACTACTGCTACGACAAACGGCTCTATGACCGGCTCGTCCGTGGAAATGCCGAAGGGGTGCGCCTTCACCTGACCGCGGACACAGGATACCAGGAACGGCTTGTCCGGTTCATGGAAAACCACGACGAGCCGAGGGCCGCATCCGTTTTCGAGGAGGGCAGGGCAATGGCAGCGGCGGTGGCGGTCGCGACCCTGCCCGGGGCACGTCTCTTCCACGAGGGGCAGTTCGAGGGCAGGATCGTGAGGGTCCCTGTCCAGCTGGGCCGGAGACCGCATGAAGAGGAAAACGGGAGGCTCAGGGCATTCTATGAAAGGCTGCTCGGGGCCACCCGGACAGACCTGATGAGCCGGGGCGCGTGGAGCCTCTGCGAGGTTGCAGGCTGGCCGGACAACCTCACGTGCAGGAATCTCCTCGCGTGGTGCTGGCTCAAAGACGAACAGAGGTGCCTGGTCGTGATAAACCTCTCGGGCAGGAAAGCCCAGGGAAGGGTGCACCTGCCCTCCCTCAGGGTCTCGGAGGGCTTGTGGAGACTGACCGATTGCATGGGCCCGGGGGTCTTCGATCGGCAGGGCACGGACATTGCCTCGTCGGGGCTCTACGTGGACCTGGGTCCATGGGAATACCACGTGCTGCGGTTCGAAAGGCGTTGAGCGTCCTGCCTACCGGGCGAGGAAGATGCGCATGCCCGCCAAGAGCGGCCCGGGGAGCAGGGCATAGACGCCCGACGCCTCGGCCACGGGGGTGAACCCGCACTGGGAGCAGGCCACCTCGCCCCTGTCTCTCACGTAGCACCCCGCCTGCATGCCGCCGTCCGGATTGATGTTGGCCAGCAGGCGTTCCCTGCACGTCCAGGTGTTGTCGATCATGGCCTCGAGACCCCAGGCCGAGTTCAGCACGGGGTAGCCGTTCCTCTTGAGACGGAGGGCCTTGGTGAGGGCGCTCAGCCGCTCCTCGGGTGAAAGGGCGAGGGGTTCTTCGCCCTGGTTGTAGGGGTAGAAGAGCTGGATCGTGACCCCCCTGACGGACGGCATGGCCGAGACTTTCTGCACGATGCCCTCGAGTTCCCGCCAGTTGCGCCTGTTAAGCGTCATGTGGACATAGAGTCTCGGGTGGACCGATGAACGGATGTTCTCCATCACCAGGTCGTAGGAGCCGCTCCGCAGGGCGTTGTGGGTTTCCCTCATGCCGTCCACGCTGACCCAGAGGATGTCCGTGGGAACGTCGAGGGCAACGGTGCCGTTCGTGGTGGCGGCGACGCAGGAGAATCTCCGGCGGGCGTGCCGCGCGAGGTCGCTGAAGGTGCGGCTGCCGTCGGTCCACAGGAGGGGTTCGCCGCCTTCGAAGACGACGATGGGGCAGCCGCCCCGTGAAAGGGAGTCGAGGCGGCTGCAGGCGACATCCCAGGTCATGTGGGTTCCCGGTCCGCCCGCGAGCACATGGAACGGGCACGCCCCGCATGCGAGGTTGCAGCGGTAGGTGAGCTTGAAGCTGGCGATGAGCGGGATATCCCGGCCCAACAGGCGCGACTTCAGGAAGAAGCCGGCAATGCCGGCGAACCTTCTCATGTGGCGCGTGCGGCTTCGCTGCAATGGAGTGGCATGGCCGACTCCCTGACCCAGCGATGGTAGGATGCGGCCCTGGAGAGCGCGAACACGGCCCGGTCCGGTGCGGGGTAGGACATGATGCCATGGCCGTCGAGGATGTCCACCGGGTTGTTTTCGAAACGGTAGTCGAAGGACATGATGTCGATGACCGGCACGATGGGTCGCTGGTATTTCCCGATGAGCTCGACCACCAGTTCGAAGAGTCTGGTTTCCTCGCGGATCATCATCTCTGCCGCGTCTCTCACCACCTCCTGGGGAAGGGTGTCCGATTTTCTCCACCCCATGGCACGCAACGACATGTAGCCGAGGCCCATGAGCAGGACTGCATCGACGCCGGCGTGCTCCATGAGTTCGGTGATGGTGTCCGTGATGACGCCGACCCGGGAGGGCGCGACGAGGTCGATGGGGTTGCCCCTGCTCCAGTAGGCGGGAAGGATCCTGTCCAGCGTCTGAACCAGTGACGGGTCAAGGGGTTCGACCAAGAGACCTGCCGACTCGCATGCGTCGGTGGCGAGCACCCCCCAGCCGCCGCCCGAGGTGATGATGACCACGCGGTTGCCCGGGATCGCGGGCTGCATGAGCATGCCTGTCACGTCAACCATCTCGTCCATGGTCTGCACCTGGATGATACCGGACTGCCTGCACATGGAGCAGAAGATCTCGTCGTTGCCGGCCATGGCGCCGGTGTGAGACATGGCGGCGAGGGCGCCTACGCCTGTCCTGCCGCCCTTGATGAGCACGACGGGCTTGACGGGCGATATCCTCCGGGCTGACTCGAAGAAACGGCGGGGGTCGCGCAGGCCCTCCACGTAGAGGCAGATGATCCGGGTCTTCTCGTCGTGCTCGAGGTACTCGAGGAAATCCTCCAGCTTCAGGTCGGCCTCGTTGCCCGAGCTGATGAGCCTGCTGATGCCCACCTTACGGCGCAGGAAGCGGTACGATATGGACGAGCCGAGGTTCCCGCTCTGTACCACCAGTGCCACGCCGCCGGGTTGGAGGGGCATGGAGCCCATGAGCGCGTGCATGATGGTCGGGTAGCCGCTGTAGACACCCATGGTGTTGGGGCCGACAAGGCGCATGCCACCCGTACGTGCCGCCGCGACGATCTCACGCTCGAGGGAGGCCCCTGCCTGGCCCGTCTCCGAGAAGCCCGCCGTGATGACGATCCCGGCGGGGATCCGTTTCGCCGTACACCGCTTTACGGTGTCGAGCACGAGGCTGTCCGCCACCACGATGACGGCGAGATCGATGGGCTCGTCGATCTCGTCGAGGCTTGCATAGACCTTTCTGCCGAACCATTGCCCGCCCCGGGGGTTGATGGGAAAGATGCCGCCGGAGTAACCGCGCTTCACGATGTGATGGAGGATGTTGAACCCCCACTTGAACACGTCGGAGGAAGCGCCGATGAAGGCGATGTTTCTCGGCTCGAAGATGCTGCGCAGATCGGTGCCGCCTTCCATGGACGGTCCTAGTACCTGCCCGGGAAATCGGGCCTTCTCTTTTCCTTCTGGGCGCGCACCCCTTCCCGGGCGTCCTCGCTGGAGAAGATGGGCATGCCGATTTCAACCTCGCGGATGAAGAGGTCCTTGAGCTCCCGCATGCGCATCTCGCGGTTGAAGCGGATGATGCCCTGGGTGGCCAGCGGTCCGTTGGCGGCGATCTTCTCCGCCAGCTCCATGGCGGTTTTCATGAGCTTGTCCTTCGGTACCACGCGGTTGAGGAAGCCCCACTCGTACATGGTCTTCGCGTCGAAGTTGCCTGCCGTGAGCAGGATCTCGAGGGCACGGCAGGTCCCCACGTGGCGGGGCAGGAAGACGTTGCCTCCACCCGTGGGCATGATCCCGAGGCTCGCCTCGCGCATCTGGAAGACCGCATCGTCGGAGGCCACCCTGAGGTCCGCGCCCATGACCATCTCGAAGCCTCCCGTGAGGCAGTACCCGTGGATGGCGGCGATGACCGGCTTGTTCACGAAACTCATCTTGAGCATGGCCTCGCCCACGCCGCAGCCGTCCCACCCGCAGGCGATCCACTTCTCAGCCTCGTTTTCCGGGGCCCTTGCCCCGGTCAGGATGGGGATGGCGGTCTTGAGGTCCATGCCCGCACAGAAGATGCCGGGCAGGGCGGAGTAGAGCACGGCCACCCTTATGTTCGCGTCCTCGTTGATGTCGATCCATGTCTTGTGGAGCTCGAGCAGGATCCCGGGGTCGAGCGCATTGAGCTGTTTGGGCCTGTTGAGACCTATCTTGGCGACGTGTCCGACTTTCTCATAGACGAGATTCATGACTCCTCCCTTTTTAAGGCACGATGTGACTGACATTCCAGGTGTAACGGGACGGGTGGGGTTTGTCAACAGCGACCCCTGTTCATCGAAAGCCCGAGCCAACAGGCCTCAAGGGGCCAAAAAATCGACGGGCCATATTGCATCGGGCGAAATATACTTTATTATTTATTCAAAGGATGAACTTTCATAGCTCGTCATTTGACATGGAATGAGACACCCGAACGGAATTTTCACCGCACGTTGGGAGACGGTGCCCGGGTCACCATGCATGGTACGCGTTCTCTCCGATGGAACTGGAATGAAAGGAGCATGACATGGCGGAGCGTGAATACCGTGTGATCGATCTCGTGGGAACCAGCAGCGAATCCTGGGAAAAGGCGGCCCAGGAAGCCATCAGGACTGCGGACGGGATCATACGTGATACCCGCATCGCAAAGATCGTGAAGATGGACATGCATCCCGACGAGGGCGGGCATCTCGTCTATCGGGTGAAGATGCAGATCTCGTTCAGGTACCACATGATCTTCACCCTCACACCCAAGTTTCACAAGCATTCGTCGCACTGGTGATTCCTCTGACGAGTCAGGGGATGCGGCAGACCATAGTGTCGTGAAAGGAGAGCGTCATGGCGAACAGTGTCTACAAGGTCATCGAACTCATCGGAACGAGCACGGAGTCGTGGGAGAAGGCGGCGGATAACGCGGTCAAGACGGCATCGAAGTCGCTCAAGGACCTCCGCATAGCCGAGGTCGTGGAACTCGATCTCCAGATCGAGAACGGCAAGGTGACGAGCTATCGCACCAAGCTGAGCGTCTCGTTCAAGTACCAGGGCAAGGATTGAGGCCTGCCGGGGGTGCTTCCCGACCTCAGGGGCAGTTGTACCCGACAAGAACCGCCGTGCCGTCGGGTCCCACGATGACGCCCCGCCCGCTGAAATACACGAGGTGACCCGGTTCCCACGCCAGGTCCATGGGGTAATCCGGATCGTCGCAGGTAGCCTTGTACCCCCTTCCGATGTCACTGGGCGGAACCCCTATGTATGACCTGTCGAGATACCAGCTGGTCCGGTGGAGGGGATCCGATGGGTCCCCTTTCTTCAGCCACGATGGCAGGTCCTTCTTCAGGAGCTTCGGGTCCGAACAGCGGAGTGTCTTCAGTTTGGCCCGGGCCTCCTTCTCGTAGACGCCGTTGTCGTATCGTGCGAGGTAGACGGAAAAGCCCCTGACGGTTCCCTCCTCGAGGGCCTTCTGGAACCTCATGGGCTCGACTTTTGCCAGGGCCTGCTCGGTGAACTCGCTGTCCGGATGCTTCATGAGGAACTCGTCGTAGGCCTCGATGGTGTTGATGCCGGTGGCCATGTCCCAGTCGATGTGAACGGTGGAGCATCCGGACAATCCCAGCGAAAGGACGAACAGCATCGATAAGCAGATGGTTTTCATGACAACGCCTTCCCGTATCAAAATAATCCCACCCCGTCTGACCTCGTGCGGTCTCGCGCGTGATGGTGAAATTCATACAATATCGGCCGAATGCCCGCAGGCATGACCGAGTGTATTTCTCATACCACATTCTCGGGCAAACACCAAGAGAACCATGGGGCATGCGAGGGCACAGGGTGCACAACAGTCAGACTCTAATGATAAACGAAGAAGAAAAGAGGGGCTCATTGCCGCTGTCTGTACTGGACGAGCCTGACCACGAGGTCCGAGGTGATCCTCGTGGCGAGTCCGCCGGTGAGGCGGTGAACCAGGTACATGATATTGGTCAGTATCCCGGGTATCACGAGGAACCTGTTCCTCGAAAGGCCCTTCACGATGGCCCTGGCCACGCGTTCCGGCCCGATGAGCCCGCAGAAGCTCTTCACGGCCCGGGCCTCGGGGGGGAGTTTCTGTGCCTCCCTCGGGACGAAGGGGGTGTCTACCTCGGCGGGGCACACCAGGGTCACCGGGATGCCCAGCGGTTTCAGCTCGGACCTGAGGCTTTCGGCGAACCCGACGAGGGCGAACTTGGATGTCCCGTATGCGGAATACCCGTACATGCCCATGAGCCCTGCCGCCGACGAGACGATGACCACATGCCCGCCCCGGCCTCTGACGGAAGGCAGCAGGGCGGCGATGGTGTTGCGCACGCCGTAGACATTGGTCTTCATAAGCGCATCGAACTCCTCGTAGGGGATGTTCTCGAACCGGTCCGCGTACCCGACACCGGCGTTGGCGACGACGATGTCGGGGGTGCCGAAGTCCTTTACCGCCGAGCGCATATTTTCCTCGACATCCATATGGTCAGCCACATCCACGGTCATGGCGGAGATCTTCTGGCCAGACGACCTGCGGTGCCCCTCGATATCCTGCCTGGCCTGCTCGAGCCGCTCGGCATTCCTGGCAAAGACGGCAACGTGTGCGCCAAGGGACGAGAACAGCCTGGCTGTCTCCAGCCCGATGCCGCTCGAGCCTCCGGTTATGAAGACGAGCCTGTCCTGGAAATCCTGCATGGCATGCAACCCCCTCGCATGGTCATTTCATGCACCCTTCCTGTTCAGGAATTCCCTGCGGGCAAAGACCGCCGCACCCAGGGCCCCGATTATCTGGGGGTCCACGGGAAGGGATGTTACTTCCATGGTGATGATCCTGGCAAGGGCTTTGATGAGGCCCCTGTTCTTGGCGCAGCCGCCGGTGACCGTCACGAGCGGCTGCATGCCGATCCGCTTGAGCAGGGTGAAACAGCGTTTCGAGACCGCGGCCTGGATGCCAGCGGCAACATCCTCCGGCGGGTTGCGACGGGCGAGCAGGCTTATCACCTCGCTCTCTGCGAAGACGCTGCACTGGGAGGTGATCGGGATCACCTTCTTCGCCCTGAGCGAGAGCTCGGAGAACTTGTCGAGGTCCATGCGGAACGTCCTGCTCATGGCCTCGAAGAACCGGCCCGTGCCGGCGGCGCACTTGTCGTTCATGGCGAACTCGAGAACCGATCCGTCTTTGTCGACGGCGATGGCTTTCACGTCCTGGCCGCCGATGTCAACGATGGTCTTGATGCGGGGGTCGCAGGAAAAGGTGCCCATGGCATGGCAGCTAATCTCGGAGACGTTCCTGTCGGCGAAGGCGACCTCGTTGCGTCCGTAGCCCGTACCGACCAGGCATGCCAAGTCACGGAAGCTGCTCAGCCCTGGGACAGAGGCGCAGGCCTTGTCCATGGCGATGGTGGACGTCAGCTCCGGGTCTATCTCTGTGGGTACGATGGAGCTGGCAACGATGGATCCGCCTTCGTCAAGGATAACGGCCTTGCCGGTCGTCGATCCGACGTCACATCCGCCGAAATATCTGTTCCTCTTGTCCATGTTCACCTCATCCATCGAGCCGGGGTGCCTTCATGACGTTGTCCATGAAGTGCTCCACCTGTCTCATCATATTGTCGTGGGATACGATACGCGGATCGCTCAGGTCGTAGTCGAGGATGAGCAGGGGTATCCCTTTCTCGCGGCACTTCTCCCGGAGGATGCCGTTCATGGCCTGGCCGCTTTTGCAGCCCACGTGGTTGGCCACCCAGACCATGTCGAGGTCGAACTGTCTCACCATGCGGAAGATGTCGTCAAGGTAGTTCTCCGCAGGCCCCCGGGTGTGACGGACCATGGGACCATGCATGACGATCCTGCTCCAGCCGCGCAGCATGGACTCGGGCGTGGCGGTGTCGATGGGTTCGAGGTGGTTGTAGCTCATGCTGTCGTTCAGGATGGTCAGGCCATAGGTGCGCTCCGCCCAGTTGAATATGTCGGGGAAGTGGAGAAAGGGCGGGTTCCAGCACACCGCCCGGTACCGCTCGTTCACCGTGGCAGGGAGGTTTTCTTCGAGATTCTTCCGGGCAAGCGTCACCAGACGCTCGAAGTGCTCCGTCGAGCCCCTGAACTCAGGGGTCACGTTGAAATGCCAGAGGTGGCTCATCCACACGGCCTCGCTGGCAAGGGGGCTCGGCCTCACCCGGAGCATGTCCCACAGTTCCCGCTCCAGCTCCAGCATGCGGTTGCGGTTCTCGCACATCTGCCTGAAGCGGTCCCAATCCATGCGGCCCGGCGTGTGTTCCTCGAGGAATGCGATCATGCCTTTGACGTCCTCGACGAACAGGTCCACGGCGCGCTCGGTATGAAAGTGATACGGAACATCGAGGCGGTAGATGGGTACGCCGAAGGCCCGCTGGAAGTAGGTGTACGAAGCCGCTCCTGCGTCACAGGGCAGGTTGGAGCTCACGACGGCCTTGCCCCCGGGCAGGTGACCCTTAAGCACCATGCCGATGGTCGCCTTGGGCAGGCTGCAGGAATCGGGATTGATCCCCTCGTTCTCCGCCTCGTCGATGTACTCCAGGCATATCTCTGGGTCCAGCATGGGAAGGACTATGCCCATGGCCTCGAGGAGATAGCACCTCAACCCCATGGCATGGGCGATGTCGGGGGGCACGAGGTCTTCGTTCACGACAAGACGCTCGGGGTCGAAGAACATCTCGCGGAGCAGCCACACCGTCCCGGCGACGATGGTGTGCATGGTCATGCAGATCGCCTCGTTATAACGGCCTGTCCTTCCCTTCAGGAACCTCCTCGACAGGGCGTTCACCTTCAGCAGTGTCAGGATCCAGGGGCTCCGTATGAGGGTCCGTACGAATCTGGCCGGGCCGAGGGTGATGGCACACTCGACGAGAAATCCGACGATGGTCGTATAATTGAGCACCCAGTACTTCATGTACACGGCCAGGTCCTTCGATGTGTGCGCGTGGAGGAGGTATTCCGCGAGGGAGTTGTGCCAGAGTCTCCGGCCTGTTTCTCTGAGATTGGCGAGTAGATATGTCACGTTCCCGACCATGTTCTTCACGGCGTCCCTCATTTTCAGGCCGCTATCTGCCGAGGCTCTCGATGAATGCCTGGACGCGGGTGCGCAGCTGGCCTTCTCCCCCGGCGGCGTACTCCCGCTCCAGTTTCAGGACAGGTACGCCATTCTTCCTGAGCGCGGCGACGAGGGGCATGGCGTCCACTCCCCAGAGGTCGCAGAACTTGATGATCTCGATGACGACACCGTCCACGCGGAATTCCTCAACCGTGTCGAGGATGGTCTTCAGCCTGCGGTCGAAGTCCTCCATCATTCGCGGGCACAGGGTCTTCCTGAAGGTGTGCGCGGCCAGGCGCCTGATGGGGTCTCCGTCCGGTTCCACCGGGAGGAGCCCTGGGATGGAGCCCGTGCAAAACCGGTCGGCCACCACGAGCGCGCCCTGGGATTCGATGGCGGCGAGGAACGCAGGATCGTGGAGGTGCGCGCCCACCAGCATGAGGCGCGCACGACAGTCGGCAGTGCCTTCCTCGTGTTCGATCCGGCGGTAGAGCGACAGGACGGCCGGGAGGATAAGGTCCGTGGGGGAGGCGAGACACGCCATGACGACCCGGTGGAAGTCGGCCCCTGTCAAGGGGGGGCGCGGTCTTTTCCTCAGTGCGCCCAGGGAGAGCACGACACCGGAGAAGGTGTTCCAGCAGTCGATGGCCTCCTCGAGGGAGGCAGTGCCCATGTCGACTTCGAAGTGGTCGGAGAGCCTCTGTGCCAGTATCTCCAGCTCATCGGCGAGCCACGCGGTGGTGACGTCGTTCACCTTGCGGGGCACGTCGATGACATGGCTGAAGGCGGGTTTCGTGAGATATTCCAGGTTGTCCACGAGGCGCTGCGTGTGTGCGCACGAGGGGACGAAGACCCACCCCCGGATGAGGTCGTAGCGGTTGTCAACGGCGAACTCGAGGAGGCTGCGCGTGTAGGAGCAGGTCAGCGCCGACATGTAGTTGTCAGCGATCTCTGTGCCCGCGACGCCGGGTGCCCTCAGGCGGACCGGGAAGAGCCGGTCCGCCATGAGCAGCGCCTCGGGCACGAAGGAGCAGGAATAGCCGATGGGTATGCGGCCGTCCCGGGAGGCCTGCTCCACGAGGGCGTTCTGGGGGCTTTCCAGGAGTTCCTCGAACAGGCGCATGGTCCCTGCTGGCACGGTCATGGCATCACTCCCCGGCCTTGCCCAGGAGACCCATGCCTCCGAGAATGTCGGCGACGACACCCAGTGCAAAAGAGGTCTCCGGAAGTTCCGTCAGAGACCTCCCCCTGAAGTCGAATTCCCTTATGAGGTCGTCTTCGGCGATCCATCCGTAGATGGGCAGCCCTGTCCTTGTCCTGATGTCGTCGACCTCAGAGAGATCTTTGACCCTGTTGAGCACGAGGCCCATGCTCGTGAAGTCCACCGCCCTGTTGTCGGCGGCCACGTGGGCGATGGACCCGGCGACGCCGATACCCTTGGCCGAGGTGTCCGAGACGAGGACCAGGTGGTCCACGGTCTTCATGACCCGGCGGTTGATCTGTTCCACCCCCGCCTCACCGTCGATGACGACCACGTCGAACGACCCCGCCAGCTCCACGATGATGTCCTTGAGGAGCGAATTGACCTTGCAGAAACACCCCTCGTCCTCGGGTCGCCCGATGGCGAGCATGGCGAACCCGTCCTGTTCGTGCAGCGCGCCGAACACCTCGTAATCGAGCTGTCTGAGGGTCTGGGGGGCTGCCTGAGGCATGCCCTGCCTAAGCCTGTCGATGAGGTCCTTCCTGATGTCGTCCACTGTCCTTAAGACCGTCACGCCCAGGGCCACGGCTAGGCCGCAGGCAGGGTCCGCATCGATGGCCAGGACCTTTCTGCGACCGTTCCCACTCAGGAGCTTCACCATGATGGCAGCGACGGAGGTCTTGCCCACGCCCCCCTTGCCGCACAGCGCTATTCTCGTCGTATCAGGCACGTCCAACCTCCCTGTTTCTCCTCTGCATGGAGCGTCTTACGGCCTTGAGCTGTTCTGCATCCGCGCACACGTCCTGGTACTCGCAGTCCTCGCAGTCGGCGGTCATCTCGGCGGCCATCTTGTCCATGGCTGCGACGATCCTGCCGGCCGGGGCGACCACATCGCGCAGCGCCCTCACGTCTTCCGGCGACGAGGTGACCACGATGACCTCGATGGATCTCACGTAGCCCTTGGTGCGGAACAGGTTCATGACGGACGAGGCAAGGATGGGCGCTGAAAAACCGGATCGGATGGCCTCGGCACTGATCCTGCACCACTCCTTCTGGTACTGGGACACGGCCCTGATCATGAACCCCTTCAGGTCGAGGTCGTACCTGAGAAGGTCAAGGTCCCGGTAGCGATCGTGGGTGTTGTCCTCGGTGAAGCCCTCCACCCCGGCCAGGACCACCTTGCCGAAGGGAAGGGACCGTTCCCCGGTCTCGGAGAAGTCCGGGCCGACAAGGGTGATGGTCCCGTCCTCGACCAGGGACAGGTCTCCGGTCCACAGGAGGCTGCTGACGGACTCCTTATCCGGACTTCCCAGTTCGAGACCCAGGTCTTCCTTCATGACGATGCCCCTGCGACCACCCGACGGCCAGCGAACCTGTACATCCCCGGCCCGGCAGAGCCTCTGCGGCCTGGCATCGACGAATTGGCGGACCTGGCGGATGATGTCCTCAAAGAGCTCCATGGTTTCCCTGGCCGGCCCCTGCAGAAAGATCGCGGGCCATTACCGCCGCCCCGAGGGCGCCTATGATCTGGGGGTCGACCTCCAGTGCGGTCAGCCTCACGCCGAGGGCCTCCTGCAGCGCGGCGAACATGCCGGTGTTCTTGGCGACTCCGCCGGTCATGGTTATCTCGCGGTCGAGTTCGATGCCGCGTGCCAGCGACGCGACCCGGTGAGCCATGGCCCGGTGAAGGCCGGCGACGATATCCGGCAGGGCCCTGCCATCGTTGATGAGCGAGATGATCTCGGTCTCTGCAAAGACCACGCACTGGTTGGAGATGGTCACCGGGTTTCCTGATGACAGCGAGATGCCGCCCATGTCCTCAAGGGGGACGCCCAGGGCCCCTGCCATGATCTCGAGGAACCTCCCGGTTCCGGACGCGCACTTGTCGTTGTAGGCATAGCGGATGACATTGCCCTGAGCGTCGAGCCTGATGGCCTTGGCATCCTGGCCCCCTATGTCGATGACCATGCGCACTCGTGGGAGGAGCCATTGGGCCCCCCTGCCGTGACAGGCGATCTCCGACTCGACGGCCCTGGCAAAGGGTATGGAGTTCCTGCCGTACCCCGTGCCCATGCAGCATGAGATATCGCCCATGGTGAGGCCGGCAGAGGCAAGGGCCCCCCCCATGGCGTCCCTGGCGGAATCCTCCGGTTCGGGGCGCGCGAAGATGACGTTCGAGGCGAGGATCTGGCCGTTCTCCAGGATAACCGCCTTGGCGCTCAGGGAACCTACATCGCAGCCCGCAGTAATCATCTCGATGCTCCTTCCATTCTTTCCCTGGCGAAGACGGCGGCACCCAGGGCGCCGATGATCTGGGGGTCCTGGCGGAGCCTGCGGATATTGACACCGAGGAGTTTTTCGAGGGAGGAAATGACGCCCATGTTCTTGGCGACCCCGCCTGTCATGCACACATCCTTCTCGGTGCCGACGCTCCGGGCGAGGATGGCGACCCTGCCGGCCATGGCCCGGTTGACCGAAGCGGCTATGTCGGCCTTGGATTTCTTCGCGTTGAGGTGGTGTACCACCTCGGCCTGAGCCCAGACCGTGCAGGTGGAGGCCAGCTGGAGGGCTTCTCCTGCCTGGTTCGAGAGCCTTCCGAGTTCGTCGAGACTCAGGCCCATGAGCTTTGCCATGACCTCCAGGAACCTGCCCGTGCCGGCGGCGCACTTGTCGTTCGTGAAGAACTTCACCACATTGCCCCTGGCATCGACCTTTATGGCCTTGCAGTCCTGGCCGCCGATGTCGATGACGGTCCTCACCGAAGGCAGGAGCCAGTGGGCGCCCTTGGCATGGCAGGCTATCTCGGACACCACCTTGCCCACGAAGGGAACGCGGTCCCTTCCATAGCCGGTCCCCACGCAGAACTTGATATCACCGATGGACAGCCCCGATGCGGCGAGCGCCTTTTCCATGACCTCACGGGCCGATTCCTCGGGCCTGAAAGTGGAGTTGACGATTGCATGGCCGAGGATGCTCTTCTGGTTGAGTATGACTGCCTTGGTCGTCAACGAGCCGACGTCGCATCCGGCAACTATCATGACGTGGTCCTCCTCTGATTCGTGAATCCCCGCTCATTCATGAGACGATCCCCCTCAGGTGAAGGAACTCGCCCATCTTCTCGATGGCCACGTCCCAGGACTGCACCCGGTCATCGAAGGAATCCGAGTACATGATCAGGGTCGGGACACCGCGCCGCTCAAGGTCCCGGGCATAGGATTTCACCATGCCCCACGTATTCCTGCACCCGATGGTACCGAAATAGGCGACAAAGTCGGCGTTCAGGAGCCGGGTCATGACGAGGGTATCGTCCAGCCACATGTTGGGGGCGTCGTAGGGCCCGCGTATGGACTTCACCATGGGCATGCGGGAGTTCTGTACGGCAAGGGTTTCGATGAGGTCCTCGATGCCCCCGTTGCGTATGCGGTAGACGGCATCCTGCCGCTCGAGAGCGTATGCGGCTCCCTCTTCCCAGAATGTGCTCAGGATGCAGCCGAGGTGGGAGATCTCCTGCCGGTCGAGGAACGACCAGAACCCGAGATCCGTCGTGTAGTGATCTATGTAGGAAAAGAAGCCTCTGGCCCGCTCCTTTCCCGAGCTGGTACCGGCCTTCCCGGCGGCAGCGTTCTCCCTGACCTGCCTGAGCATGACCCTGAGCAGGTCGGTATAGTCATTCGTCCCGCCCATGAGGAAGTTGCCCGAGTATAGGAACAGGGTGAAGATGCTCGGCACCGGCGAGGGTACGATACGCTGGAGCTCGGTGAACTCGTTTATGAGTTCGGCCTGCACGGCGAGTTCGGCCACCACCTCCCTGAGGCGGTCGATGTCGAGGGTCCTGCCCGTCTGCTCCTCGAGGAACCGGACAAGACTCCAGAAATCCTGCCGGTGGAACTCGAGGGCCCTCCCGTCGGTGAGCGTGGGGGGGAAGCAGAGCTGGAAGAAGGGGATGTCCATGTAAGCGGCGGCGAACGAGTACGAGTTTGCGTTGGTGTCGCAGATGCCCGGCGAGTCGCACACGATCATGTCCGGCCTGACCCCGAGACCCGCCAGGTACGCGCCCAGGGCCCCGCGCTGGGATGAGCACGAGGTCTCGGTGAAGCCGACCTCGCAGCAGTAGTCGAGGTATTCCCCGGTCCCGCGCTGGAGAATGAAGGTGCCGAAGACGGTCATGGGTTCCAGCAGGAGCGGTACCACGTCGAAGGCATACAGGACGGGCGGCGCGAAGCAGAAGGTGGTCATGGCCACCTTCTTCCCCTCGTCATGGGCCTTCAGAACGTTGTTCAGGTATTTAGCGAGCAGCTTCATGAGCAGGATGCCTGCCTCGCCCTGGCTGATGATCGCGTCCAGGGCATCCCTGAAATGGGGTATGAGGGCGAGCAGCGAGTCGTATTCCTTCCTCGTGCCCTCATAGGTGCTGGAGGCATTGTGGATGATTGTCCAGACATTCCAGTCGTATTGGTATTCCCTCGTCTCCTTCTTCATGCGATCCTCTCCATGAACGCATCGATGCGCATCCTGATCCTGCCGGTCTCGACCAGGGGTCCGTACTCACGCTCCATGCGCATGCAGGGGATGCCCCGGGCTTCCAGGTCACGCTCGTAGATGCCGTTCTCCGAGCCGTGCAGGTCGCAGAACCTGATGTTCTGGAGGATGATGCCGTCCACCCGGGCACGGCGGGCACGCTCCTCGATGAAGGCGAGCCGTTCCCTGTAGTAACCGAACATGCGCGGGCAGAACTTGTGGCTCAGGTACCTCTCGGCAAGGGCCCTGACAGGGTCGGTCTTTTCGTCCACGAGGTCGTGGTAGGACCGGGAACCGAAGCACATGGTGTCGCTCACCACCACGCCGCCCGAGGACTCGATGAGCCTCATGAAATCGAGGTCGTCGCTGGAGCTTCCCACCACCATGAGGCGCTTCCTGCCGCTGGTCACGGAGGGTTCCTTTTTCAAGCCCGCAACGATCTTCTTGAGCTCACCGGTGTAGTCTTTCCGGGGCATGGCGAACCCGGCCAGCACGACGGCCGCGGCATCTTCGCCGGTCAGCGGGGTGTCGGCGGAGGACCTCATGTCGTCGAGCTCGATGAGCAGCCTGCGGCCACGGTTGTAGAGCCTGATGGACTTGCCCAGAGAGGCGGGGGATATGCTCACCCCGAAGTGCCCCTCGAGGTGCTTCATGAAGGCGCGCAACTCGTCCGCGTACCAGGCGACGCTGTAATCCGCCACCTTGTGGGGAACCCCCATATAGTGGAAGAATTTCGGGACGGTGCCGGCATAGTCTTCACCGGCCTTTCTCCAGCACTCGTCGAGCCTCCTCATGGAATCGCAGCCGTTGACGATGACCACCCCGTCAAGAAAGGAATAGTCGCCCTGTCCGGCGAGCTGGAGGATGCACTTGGGGAAGCTGCAGATCACGGGGCCGAAATAGGTGTCACCGATGGAGAGCGTGGTGGTATTGATTCCACGGAGCCTGAACGGCAGCATGCCAGCGGCATGGATGATCTCGTCGGGCACGAAGGTGCAGGGATAGCCGATGACCTTCTTCCCCTCATCCTTCCATTCCTGTACGGAGGTGTTGCCGATGCCCTGTGCGACAGTTCTCATCGCATCGATCATGACTCACCCCCCGTGGGGAGCAACGACGATTTCAGGGACGGCACGGATGCGTCCAGAACAGGTCTTGCCGCCTCTGCGATCTCGGGGACCATCCAGGCGACGGCAGCCCTGATCTCCTCGGTGTCGAGGGAGTCGGCCACGCTCGTGAGGAAGGCCGAAAATACCTCGGGTCTGGTGTCGTGAAGACCATTCAGGACACGGACAAGGGTGTTGACTGCACGGGCGATCTCGTAGGTGTCGAGGTCTGAAAGGCCCTGCGAGACAGCATGAGCGAGGGCCTCCCGGTCCAGCTCGTCGAAAAGGCGGGCCCTGCGCGAGAAGGCCCTGAGGAGGGGGGTTGTCAGGGAACCATAGGAGGAGATCGTTTCGAGCACGAGTTCGGGGTGTTCTCTGAGCACATCGGCCAGGGCACCGGCCAGGGCCTCCCGGTCCTCGGCCAGGGCAATGCGGGCCTTTGTCAGCAGCGTCGGATCGACTGTCGGCAGCCCCTCTTTGAGCAGCGCGGTGAGGTAGACCTGGAGCAGGGGCTTACCTGCCCTTGCCAGGAGGAGGTTCCCGGTATGCAGGCGCCTGATGAACTCTGCAGAGGAGTTCACGAGCCCTGCGACCTCCCGGGCATCGACACCCCTGAGGAGAGAGAGCAGGAGGTCGGCCAGGAGGTCGGGGCCCACGTTCTTCTCGATGGGCGTCAGGAAGGTCCGCACGGAAGCGATGCCCGTATTGACCAGGGCGAGCAGGGTGCCCATGATGCTCCCCACCTTGGCCGGGTATTTCCAGAGCTGCCCGTTGAAGGCCTCCAGGGTCGCGACGAAACACCTCCGGGAGTTTTCCACCATCTCGCGGAACTCCCCGAAGTCGGTGTTCTTCATGAACCCATGAAACGCTTCTCTGCGGGATGCGGCATGGCAGACAGGGTCGGCTGCATGCTCGGCGTTGACCTGCCTGGCCCATGCGGTGAGGAGTCTCCCGGCATGGGCCGATATGCCGACGCCGTTCCCCCCGGGCCTGAAGACCTTAGAAACCACCCACCTGGCAGGGGACGCGACCCTCCTCCTGAGGCCACCCTTGTCGGCCCAGGTCTCTATGAGATCCCTGGCGATTTCGGCGATCAGTGTCTTCGCACCCGGTGAGCGGATGGTTTCCCCCACGATACCGGCCAGGACCTCAACCGGCCGCGTCCGGTTTTCAGCGGCATTCATAATCCATTCTCCGTTCCTTCTATTTCAGTTCGTCCAGGGCTTCTCTGCCGGCCTCTGTCATGTGCGATTCGAACATGAGGTGGCTCATGGTCGTCAGCGTCGCGATCGCCTCTTCCCGGGTGAATTTCTTCTCCATGAGATAGCTGTGGCCGAGGTGCATGGCCATTCCCACGACTGCGTAGGCCATGGTGAGCGGGTTCACCCCCTCTATGATGCCGATGTCCAGCCAGCTCTGGATGTCGTCGGCCAGGTCCTGGGCGATGTCGCTATAGTGCTTCCAGATGGTGATGTCCATCTCTTCGTCCACGCCGAAGCTTCCCCGCAGGATCATGAGAAACTGCTGGCGGTGGGAGGAAATGTAATCGAAATAGGCGCCGTAACTCGCGTTGAGCTTTTCCACCCTGTCGCCGTGGTCCCAGATGTTCACCGGCTCCCGGAGCTTCTTTATGCGGCGGCGCAGTTCGTAGAGATTCTGATGGGCGATCTGGGCGAACAGGTCGCGCTTGTCCTTGAAATAGTTGTAGAATGTCCCTGCCGACATGCCCACGGCCTTGACGATGTCCATGACCTGGGTGTTGTGGTACCCGTGGCGGCTGAACAGGTCCTCGGCCGCCCCGACGATCATGTCCCGCGTATACTGCCGTTTTCTCTCGATGAGGCTGGGCATCCCGACGGTTCCTTCAGGGGGTCGCACCTGGGCCGCGCCCCAGTCTTTTCATCAGCCTGCTCCTCGCAAACGACCATGCCCACGAGGCGAGGTGCCACTTCTGATCGAGCATGGCGCCTGCAAGGGTTGCTGTCGCCCTGCGTGTCTCTTCGGCGTCGATCCCGGAGAGAACCCTTGCCAGGAAGGCCCTCAGAGTCAGGGGATCGACCGCATTGACGCCCCGGGTTATCCTGTTCAGACAGCCCGAGACGACGGCAGGGCCCTTTCTCAGCAAAGCCCTGCCGGCCTCGGTCCTGATGTCGGCCGATGCCTCCCAGAGCGACGACGCCAGGTTAGCCCAGGCAACACCGCACTTCCTGAGGCCGTCCCGGTCGATCTCCCCGACAAGGCCCATGAGGAACGATCTGAGCATCTCGGGCGGATACTTCTCCTTGAGCTGAACGGCAAGCTCCGTCGACGCCGCCACCATGCCGTTGACAACGACCGGCAGCGAGCTGACGAGGGCAAAGAAGACCTCGGGGTCCTCGCGCAGCATGGTCCTCACCATGGCGCTGCCCGTGGACGGGCTCATCTCGTTGATGTTCGTGCGGAGGATGTCCTTGAGCAGCGTGGACCTGAGCATGACGCCGAGGATGCCTGACTTGTCTCCCGCATGGGGGCCGGTACGCATGACGTCACCTCCTCAGGATTGTCCTGCCTTGTCCTGCACCGTTTTCCACGCCGCATGGACGATCGGGCCGAGGTCCCTCGCGAGGTCGTTGAATCCGGTGACGAGACGGGCCAGGTCATCCTTGTCGATGTCGGCAAGGAGGGATTCGACGAAGCCAGCGAGCAGCGGCGCCGGGAATTTCTCCCGCACCTGAACGATGAGCTCGCAGGCCGCCTTTATGAGGGAGTTGGCGATGGCGGGAAGCGCGCCCGTCACGGCAAGCGGGACCTCGATGTCCCTTTCCAGCAGGGTACGCACGAACAGCGGGCCGTGCTCGGGATCGATGTCCTTCAGGAAGAGCCTCAGGCTCTCCTTGAAGGCGGTCTTGCCGAGGACCTCACCCAGGACGTCGGCCTTGGTCTCTATGAAACCTCTGCGTGCATGGTCTTCCACGGCATCACCTCAGATGGTCTCGCAGTTGAAGAAGTAGCGGGCCGCCTCCATCTGGCAGAGCTGTTTGCCGCCCATCCAGAGCTGGATGATCTTGATGTCCCGCCAGTGCTTCTCGATGTCCCATTCGCGGTCCGCGCCGTAATGGCCAAGAACGTCCATGGCCCGCCCGAAAATGTCCACGGCCCGGTCCGACATGAAGTCCTTGATGTTGCGGATCCTGCCCACCACGTCTTCGGAGATCAGGGGTTTCCCGTAGGGCTTGTTGCGACGGTCGCCGATCATGGCGGCCTCGTAGCCGAGGATGCGGCAGATGTCGATGTCGCCGGCTATCCGGCCTATGAAGGCGGCGACGGCGTCGTTCTCCTTGAGGGGGCGGTTGCCATACGTGCGGGTGGACACGAACTCACCGAGACGTTCGTACAGGTTCATCATGGCGCCGGTCAGGAAGGCGCAGCTCATGACCTGGCCGAAGGAGATGATCTGATAGAAGGCCTCGGCGTCTCTGCCCGGTCCGTGGGCCCGGTACCACGAGGGCACGCGCACGTCCTCGAACCAGATGTCGCTGTTCTTGTCCGCGGCCATGCCCGCCTTCTCGTACGCGCCTCCCTGGGTGACGCCGGGCAGAGCCGCAGGGACATAGATGAAGGCGAAGTCCCGGGGATCGGAGGAGCCCGGGTTCGTGGTGCACGGAACGCCGAAGAGGCTGGCAACACCGCCCGAGTTGGTCGGCCAGAGCTTGTGGCCGTTGATGACCCACTGGTCTCCTTCGAGGCGGGCCGTGGTGCGGATGGTCTTGCCTCCGAGCAGTCCCAGGTTCTCGATGTCGGCCCCGCCCTGGGGCTCTGTCATGGCGTTGGCGGCGAACACGGCCTTCCTGGCGTTGCAGAACATGGGCGCGAACTCGGCGATGAGCCGGTCGTTCACGTAGGGTTCCACCGTGATCACGATGAGAGGCCAGAACGTGACGGCCAGCGCCACGGCCATGCCCGTGTCGGCCCTGCCGAGTTCCTCGCAGAGCATGTAGCCCACCCGGAATACGGAGTCGGACTTGGCCAGGCCCCAGCCGCCGTGCTCCTGGGGGAAGAGGGCCTTCTGGAGGCCGAGGTCGACCATGAGGCGGTCAAAGGCAGGCCCTATGAGGCGATGATCCTTCCAGTCCTCGTCGTACCTGCGGCGCTCGGGCATGACCCACGTTTCGAGGTGATTCCTCATGACGCGGCGGAAGTGTCGGTCAAAGGGGGATATGTATTCCTCAGGCCTGGAAAAATCGTCGATACCCTTCATAACACGCCCCTCCCGTCACAACTCGGTGCAGTCGTAGAAGAACCTGGCTGTGTCCATCTTCACCGGAACCTCGGCAGCGACGCCGCAGAGCACGGACTGGATGGTCTTGACGTCGCGCCAGTGCTTCTCAACGTGCCACTCCTTGGCGTAGCCCGCCGATCCCATGAGTTCGAGCCCCCGGTTCATGGCCCGCATGACGCCCTGCTGGATGCGGGAGCCGATCATGCCTGCATAGGTGAAGGTGCGCCTGAGAGATGGACCGCCAAGCGCTCCCGGCCGTGCGATCAACGAGGCAAGGTCATGGGCCAGGATCTTTGCAAGGGCGATCTCCTCTGCCACGTCTGCGAGGACCGATGCACAGAGGGGGTTTTCCTTGAGTCTTGTGCCGCCCTTGATGACCCGGTTGTCGCTCCAGTCCGCGAGCAGCTCGAAGAAGTTTGTGGCCGCGCCGACGCTCACACCGCCGAGCAGCAGATTCAGCCAGGAGTAGAGTTCTTCGACCGCGCCGGGATAATCGATCACGTGGTCCTTGGGGATCTCGACGCCGTCAAGGCTCACCTCTGCGTTTGTGCATGCGTTGAGGCCGGTGGTGAGCAGGGCGCCGCCCCTCCTGATCCCCCGGGCATCCCCCGGGATCAGGGCGATGCAGGGCATGCCCTTCGCGTCGGCACACACCGTGCAGAAGAGGTCGGCCCGGGAGCCTGCGAAGAGCGGCCGCAGACCGGCCCCGGTTATGGTGCACGATCCCCCCTCCAGGGTCGCCCTGGCAGCTATGGACCGTCCCAGGAAGAGGGCGGATTCTTTCCCGCTGAACCCTGCGCCGGGCAGGATGACGGCAGGTGTTCTCGGCTGGTCCCCGCTACCTGATGACGGGAAGGAGCGGCAGAGGACCTCGCTGGAGTTGTGTTCCATGCAGAAGAGGGTGCAGATGGAACAAGACGCTGCCAACAGGGCGCCTGCCGAGGCGTCGGCCCTGCCGATTTCGCAGGCGAGGGTCAGCAGGCCCGGTGCACGGCCGGGGCTGTTCCACCCGAACCCGCCCTGTTCTGCAGGAATGCAGAGCTTTTCGAGGCCGATGTCCATGCAGAGCATCCGGCGCTTGGTCTCGAAGAGATGGTCGTACCCCTGACGGTACTCCATGCGCTTCGAGACGATCTCCCTGTCCGCCCACTGGCGCACGAGCCTGACCACACCGACACACTCCTCGTCCATCCATTCCCTGGGGCAGACGAAAAGATCATCCACGATCCTGTTCATGGCGCCTCCGGACATCTCGGGATCGAGACAGGGTAGAGACAACTGTGATAAAGGGGCCTGACCGTGCGTTCCCGTGGAGCATGAGGCCCATCATCCCGGGTTGAAATACCCGGGTGACAGCAGCCATCCCCGCACGGAATCCTCATGGAGAAACCTCTCGATCAATATGCCAGTGCAATCATACGCCTGTCCGGTTCACAGGGGGGCAGGCATCATGCATGGATAATGAAGATTCATTACACTGAAAGATAATTACTATTCACCTGTGTGTCAAGACTCAAGACAACATGATCCTGCACGCCGCAAGAAATTTCTTTGATTTCAGGTAGTAAGGGGTTTCCCGTCAGGCGTTTTGCCTTGCAAGTTCGAGGGCTTTCTTTCCCTGTTCGGTGAGATACGCCTCGAACATGGCCAGAATCATCGTGATGAGGTTCTCGATGATCTCCTGGCGGGAGTGTTTCTTTTCCACGAGGTAGGAGTGGATGAGCTGCAGGGTCATGCCGCACACCGCCGTGCCGAAAAGCATGGGATCGATGCCCTCGATGACGCCGTCGAGGGTCCATCGCTGGAGGTCTTCACCTGCGTCCTGGGCAAAGCCCACGAAGTAGTCCCACACGCTGCCGTCGAGTTTCTCGTCCACGCCGAAGCTGACGCGCAGGAGCATGAGGATCTGCTGCGGGTTGGCGTCCACGAAATCGAAGATGGCATTGAACGTGTCCTGCAGGATCTTGGCGCGTTCAAGGGGATTCCAGATGTCTACGGGTTCCCGCAGGCTCCTGACCGTCACCCGCAGGGTCTCCAGGCTCTCGATGGTGATCTGCTCGAAGAGGTCGCGCTTGTCCTTGAAATGATTGTAGAAAGTTCCCGCTGACATGCCCACGGCCTTGACGATGTCCATGACCTGGGTGTTGTGGTATCCGTACTTGCTGAAGAGCTCGCAGGCGGCAATGATGATGCGGTCTCTTGTCTCTTCGCGTCTTTTCTCTGAGGTCTTTGCCATGGTCCTGCCCTGGTACCGGCTCGTGGCCGGCCAAACAGTACTGAACCATATGTCCTTGGCCCACGGATGTCAAGATAAATGCTCGGGAATCAGCCTGATGAAACGCCCTGTGCGCCATAGTCCCCCCGGGGTACCCACGAGGTCGCGCCGGCCGGCCAGGCTTTCTCCAGCAGGAGCAAGGGTATGGACTGCCCCCTGAAATTGTGTTACTCATCCTGAATGCCTTATCGAAACAGCTACAGACGGATCAAAATCACGTATGAGGGGGAAAACCTATGAGGCGTTACAGTCTTTTCACGGCAGTCTGTTTCATGTTCATTTTCATAACGGCAACCATTGCTCCATCATATCTCTATGCAGCGGAGAAGAAGGTCGTGGTCGCAACGGACGCCACCTGGCCTCCCATGGAGATGCTGGATGCCAGCAAGAACATCATCGGCTTCGACATTGACTTCATGAATGCGGTGGCCAAGGAGGCGGGGTTCAAGGTCGAGTTCAAGAACACCGCGTGGGACGGCATCTTCGCCGGGCTCGACACGAACAACTACGATGCGGTCATCTCCTCGGTCACCATCACGGAAGAGCGCCAGAAGAAATACGACTTTTCGCTTCCCTACATCAATGCCGGCCAGGTCCTCGTGGTCCCCAAGACCACCAAGGGCGTGAAGGCGCTGGCCGACATGAAGGGAAAGAAGATCGGCGCCCAGATCGGGACCACCGGTGCCATGGAGATCCAGAAGGTCAAGGGCGTTGAGCTCAAAAACTACGACGAGATCGGACTCGCCTTCGAGGACATGGCCTCGGGCAGGATCCACGGCGTGGTGTGCGATACGCCGGTGGCTGCAGACTATGCGCTCCAGAGGGCTGAATACAAGGCCAAGTTCATGATCGTGGGAGAGCCTTTCACCCAGGAACAGTACGGCGTCGTGGTGAAGAAGGGCAACAAGCAGCTCGTGGACCTTCTGAACAAGGGGATCAAGGCCGTTCAGAGCAAGGGCATCAACAAAGAGCTTGAAAAGAAGTGGCTGAGATAACCCCGAAGAGATTCGGAAAGAAGAAGATCGAGGAACCGAAGAAGGTTCTCATCGATGTCGGCGACGGGGCCGCCATCCCCACCAAGGAGGATGTCGGCCTCTTCACCGCGTGGCGGGTGGCCTTCTTCGGTGCCATTGCACTGACCGTTTTTCTCTGCGTCTACAAGCCTGATCCCTACCTCGAAATCATGAGGTTCGTCCCGGACGGGATCCTGGTGACCTTCGAGGTCACGGTGCTGTCCATCCTGCTTGCCCTGGTCATAGGCCTGTTCACGGGCCTAGGAAGGATATCCAGGAATCCCGTCATCAACGGCATCGCATCGCTTTACGTCGAGGTCATCCGGGGTATTCCCCTGCTCGTACAGCTTTTCTACATCTATTTCGGGCTGGGGCGCTTCGTCCAGCTGCCGCCGCTGCCGAGCGCGGTCATCGCCATGGCCGTATGCTACGGCGCCTACATGGGAGAGATATTCAGGGCCGGCATACAGTCGATCCCCAAGGGCCAGACCGAGGCCGCACGATCTCTCGGCATGACACCGGCCCAGTCCATGTACCACGTCATCCTGCCCCAGGCGGTCAAGACCATTCTGCCGCCGGTGGGGAACGAGTTCGTGGCCCTGCTCAAGGATTCCTCCCTCGTGTCGATCCTGGCCGTGGCCGATCTGCTCAGGCGAGGCAGGGAGTTCGCGTCCCAGAGCTTCACGTATTTCGAGACCTATACCATGGTTGCGCTCGTGTACCTCATGATCACCCTGTTCTTCTCGAAGCTCATCAGCCACATGGAGGAAAAGATCAGTGCAGAATAACGGCCGGAAGAAGATGGTGGAGATGAAGGGTGTCACCAAGTACTTCGGGGCGCTCAAGGCCCTCGATAACGTGTCGCTCGACGTGTTCGAAGGCGAGAAGGTCGTCATCATAGGCCCGTCGGGATCAGGCAAGAGCACCCTGCTGCGTTCCATCAACCGGCTGGAGGAAGTCAATGCCGGTTCCATCGTAGTCGACGGCTTCGACATCTACGACCAGAACGTGAACATCAACAAGGTGCGCGAAGAGGTCGGCATGGTCTTCCAGCAGTTCAACGTGTTCCCGCACAAGACGGTGCTGCAGAATTTGACCCTCGCCCAGACCGTGGTCCGGAAGCGTTCGAAGGACGAGGCGGAAAAGGTCGCCTATGCCCTGCTCGACAAGGTGGGCATCCGCGAAAAGGCCAACGTGTACCCGACCAAGCTCTCCGGGGGACAGCAGCAGCGCGTGGCCATCGCGCGCGCCCTGGCCATGCAGCCGAGGCTCATGCTCTTCGACGAACCGACCTCGGCCCTTGACCCCGAGATGATCGGCGAGGTGCTCGATGTCATGGTGAACCTGGCAAAGGAGGGCATGACCATGATCGTGGTGACCCACGAGATGGGCTTCGCCCGGGAGGTCGCTGACCGTGTCATCTTCATGGACTACGGCGTGATCCTCGAAGAGGGGTCCCCGGAGCACTTCTTCGCCAATCCCAACCACGAGCGCGCCCAGCAGTTCATGAGGCAGATCCTGTAGGGGGGGCGGTCGCAACCCGGTCACCGGGGCGCTTATAACCCGTTGACAACCCGCCGATTACTGTGCAAAAGAAATCACCTGTGCCAGCGTAGCTCAGTGGTAGAGCAGCTGATTCGTAATCAGCAGGTCCAGGGTTCAAGTCCCTGCGCTGGCTTTGGATTCACTGACTGCCAGAAAGCAACCCGAATCAAAATGCATAATCCGTGTCTTGAGGAACTATAGGCCAGGAGAACCACATGAGCATTTCAGAATGGCTGGATAAGAAAGATTCGGAAGGCGTAGACGTATCTCACATAGAAGTGCCTGACGATCTCGCTTATGACGAGGTCCCGGATGAGACGATCTATTTCAAGCAAATCAGGCCTTGCGGAATCCTCTGTCCCGGCAATCATCCTTTTTCCACTGTCGAGCGATTCGGACACTGGTACCATAGCCGGGGGCAAGACAAGAAGGCAGGCATTCATTCCTCAGACATGAGGTGGCACTTGTTCACCAAGGATCGGGAGCTTGCCCTCGAGACAGCCGTATCGCACATAGAGTAGGTTGATCCGGCCACATGCGATGACCTGCAGGAGCAGCCATTGGCAATTCAGAACAATGTCATCCCTGGTTCTGATACGACACGGTCATCGCCCTCATGTTCACGAACACGAAGGGCATGAAAAACCCGCCAAGGCCGCCCATGGCACCGACGACGCCCTTCACCGCGGCGTTTCCGGGTCCGAGGAACAGGGAAAGGATCCCCCTCAATAATACTCAATGGTATCTTCTCGATCAGCCAGGATAGTAAAACTGACAACAGCCTCTCCACCTCTTCCGGTCGTTGTACTCCCTATCTCGGAATCGACATAAATAGTGGCATAGTACATTTCAGACAGATCACTCAAGGGTTTGACGAACAGGTACAGGTCAGTCCCGGTTTGTGCTGTAAATGAATATCTCCAGGGTTCATTCTTGATGTGTATTTCCTGAAACTCACTTGTGTTGCCGTCCTCGTCGATAAAGTTGATCATGAATTGATTGTCTAAATGCGAACTCGTAACCTCATATGTTACATTATGCATGTCAGCGGGCAGGGGACTATTACCGGAACCACCTCCTGAGCTGCAGGCAGCAGAGCCGACAACAATGATCAATGCGAGGAACGTCCTGGGAATCTTCATTACCAATACCCTATATGAGATGGAGATACATGCATACCGAATAATTGCGAAGAGAGATGAATTGAGTATCAATGGTTTCTCCGCCAGCCTGCATGCAACAGACCGATAATCATACACCATGCCACTCGCTCTGTTGCATCGATGCACTCTGAAGATATGACTCGTGATATCAAGGATCTCCATTTTCGCCTTGCTTTCCGATCAGGTCGAGGGCATTATGCATCAATCAAGAAAAGCACCATCTGCATTTCATGAAAGCCGGCACCAGCAGCGAGCATCTCGGTCGAACAGGCAAAGCAGGAATCTTCATGCACTTCGGACAGGATCAAGAGGATATGGTCATGAAAGAGAACACAGTAACCAAGGAACTTGGCTACCGCGGTTATCTTATTCAGCCGTCTTCTTACCAGAGGTTCGAGGATAAATACTGGCGTGCGAGATGCAGTATCATGCACCCCGATGCATACGGCAACCTGCTCACCCAGGAGTTCGTCATAACGGACAGGCTTCTGCAGTCTGAACATGAGGCCGATCTGCACGCCATACGGTGGGCCAAGAAGCGCATCGATGTTGTAACGGGGTGAGTTGCCACCTGTTACCGCTCGAATCCTACCGAGAACATGCCCTCGAGATCGTGCCGCGAGTACGCGCGGAAGGCGAGCATGGTCTCCGACCCGGTGATGCCGGGAACCTTGAGCATCTTGTTGGTAACCAGGTCTGCGAGGTCATCGGTGCTTCCTACCCGGGCAATGGCGATGAGGTCGAATCTGCCGCTCACCGAAAAGATTTCCGACATGCCCGGCATGTCGGCCAGTTTCTCTGCGATCTCGTTGACGCGTTCGCGGGCCACGTTCAACAGGATGATGGCGGTTACCATATGGATTCCTCCCTTGGGCACTGTAATGGAAAATCCACCGGCATGCAACGAGAGGAGGGGGCTTCCTGATGAACTCGCAGGGAGTGGTCCCCGATCACGGTGCATCACGGAAGGCTGATGCGCCTCACTGAGCGCCGCAGATCGATCGCAGCGCCGCGATGTCCTCCGGGGTCAGCTCGAGCGCATCGGATACGTTCATGCGGTGCATGACAGAGCGGGGATTGTCGTTGTGTTTCAACCCAAGCGCGTGTCCAAGTTCGTGGGCTAGCACCCGCACGAGCTTGTTGCGGTCATTGAAATGGAATATGGATATGCTCTTCCTGCCGTCTCGCACCTCGTAACATCCCACGCTGAACTCGTCGCCCAGCTCTTTTCCCGTGGTGTTGAAGCTGTCTACCTCGAGATTCAGGTTCGCGGCCATCTCGTTGATCACCACGAGCATGCTGTTCAAGGTCTCGCGGGTGTCTTCGAGGCTTTCCCTGCGCTGCTTAAGGTCCTCGTGGGCGAGATCCAGCGCCGCCCTCTCTTCATCGAGATGCCGGGAGGTGTCACAGAAGGGCGTTCCCCTGGAGGAAGCGGCTCTTTGTGCTGCGTTGAGATTCCTGACCCGTGCGTTGTATGCCTCGACATCACTGGTGAAGGAGGCCCGCTGCTCCTGGTGCTCCGATTTCAGCAGCTCGTAGTGTGCCTTGAGCGCATCGTAGGAGGCCCTGGTGTTCTCGATGCGCACATTGATTCCCCTGAGCCTGTCCGCGGCGGCCTGTCGATGGTCGTACACGAGGTCTATCGCAATGTCACCGTTGATGTCTTCCTGGAACAGGTCGCGACCGGCAGCGGCTTCCCAGAGTGATGCAGCTTCCTCGACGGCCTCGGAGACCTCCTGCATGCTCAGCCCGAACCGTGCATCCACCGAGGTGATGCGATAGGTCGCGGGGTACGTGCAGGTGGCGCTGGGTTTGTGCGAATAGAAGCCTGCCAGGGAGAACATGATCAAGAACGGCAGCAAGAACACGGCAGAGCGTGCAGAACCCGGCACAGGTGGTATCGTCATCCCTGACTTCATAAAGACAGGTTTCGGGAAATTGTCGAAAGTCCTTGAGCCTCTTCTCCCCAGGACAGTCAATCGAGGGGCAAGGGGATCAATTCGTTCAGGAAATACGGGTTATTACAGGTGAGCACAGGCAAGAAAAAGAAAGGGGGGCAGACGATGCTGCCCCCCGACGATTCGTGGATGGGGTGGTCATTCCTCTTTCTGTATCGATTTCAGCTTGAGGAGGTCGATGTCGGTCTGAGGCTGGTATTTCTTGATGAGGCCGCCGATGGCCTCGTTCACGAGAAGGGAGAGTTCCTTGCCGGTAAGGGCGGAAAGAACCGTGAGCGCCTTGGCGTAACGCTCCTCGATGTAGTAGTTTCTCTTGATGAGCGTGGCGTTCCTGTCGCTGTTCCTCAGGTCGAGCGGTTTTCTGCCTCTTGTCCCCATGTGTGCTCACCTCCCTGTTTATAATACTGAATAATTCTTATATACCAGAATCTTTCCAACCGGTAAAGCCAGTAAAGCCTTCGATAGGGTCAGAAAACGATATCTATATGAAATGCTGGAAATCTTCAGAACCGGAAGGGTGCATCACATGCAATGCGAGTTCCGCAGTCTCTTCTCTCCATCCCCTCGGGCCCTCGTCTTACGAGACGCCGCTTGACGCGTTCCGCAAATAGGGGTATCTGGGCACCCCAGAATCCATGCGATCCGAACGCGGCAGGGACCGCGTCTTGTGTCAGGAGAAATCTATGAAAGAAACAGGCGATCCTCGTAACCGGCATCTTGGAACCATCCTCCGGCTCGTCATTGTGATGTCCGCCGTGGCGCTGATGCTCTGCGGCTGTCCATCGAAACCGACACCTCCTCCCCCGGAAACGAAGGCGCCCCCGAAGCCCGCAAAGGTTGCGGTCGTACTGGGAGCGGGCGCATCGAAGGGCTTTGCCCATATAGGCGTTCTGAAGGTTCTCGAGGGCCAGAGGGTGCCTATCCACATGGTGGTCGGGACCAGTGCCGGAAGCCTTGTCGGGAGCCTCTACGCCTTCGGGCTCGACGCGTTCCAGATCCAGGACATGGCCTTGAAGATAGAGAAGAAAGATGTGATAGACTACACGGTTCCTGACAACGGGTTCATCAAGGGCGAAAAGCTCGAGGACTTCATAAACAGGACTGTTCGCAATACCCCCATCGAAAAGCTCGGCATACGGTTCTATGCGGTGGCGACGGATATCGTGAAGGGCGAGGAGGCGGTGTTCGTCTCCGGCAATACGGGCAAGGCCGTCAGGGCGAGCTGCTCGGTGCCCGGCGTATTCCAGCCGGTCAAGATGTCCGGCAGGACGTACGTGGACGGCGGGGTCGTGAGCCCGGTGGCCGTGGATGTGGCGAGACGCAACGGCGCCGATGTGATCATCGCTGTGGACATATCGGGCGGCATCGACGGCGAGGACCCCAAGGGCACCATGGACACCATCCTGCAGTCCGTGGACATCATGTATGCCCGGATCAGCGAGAACCAGCTCAAGAAGGCCGACGTGGTAATCAGGCCCAATGTCAGGAACATCGGCTCGACCGAGATGGAAAAACGGCACCAGGCCATCCTGGAGGGGGAGAAGGCCGCCTTCGCGGCACTGCCCGGCATACAGAAGATCATGGACAGCCTTCGGCAGGAGAAGAGGCTGTAAGGCAGCGATCTCGATACACAGGCAGGGATCTGGACCGCCTGGATCGGTTGCAGAGGGAGGCAGGGGTCTCCTCGCCATTGACCTCAGGCCGTATTCGTCTATGATGTGGGGAAACCACGTGCACGGTACATTCAGGAGGAAGTCATGAGTCTCCACGAAGAAGAGAAGATTTTCAAGGAAGTGGTGTATTACTTCAAATGCGAGAAATGCAAGAGCGACATCTTCTGGTCTGAGGTGAAACCCTCCGTGCAGCGCGCGGCGCGTGTCTTCAAGTGGGTCAGGGCAGGATGTCCTGCGCCGGACTGCGAGCACTCCCTGACGCTGAGTAACCCTGACAAGATATATGAGCGTGAAGAGGCCAAACGCCTGTACGATGAAATGAAGGCAAAGGGCTCCAGGGTGTACTGGGTGTAGGGTCTCCTGAACCGTGACTCGTCAGAACCGACCATCGTCGAGTCCATGTCCGGATGCAACCCAGAGCCCCGGTTCCACTATCGACACGAACGGGTTTGAGGGGAGATCAGGGACCCGGTGAAGGGTTCCATCGCCGGAACAGAGATGAAGACGGCATCATGCCGATCAAGCGGCGTGTACCACGAAGGGGGGCTTCATGAACACCACGGGCGAGACATCTCTCGACAGCGACAGGCGAGTACCTGCGGCCGTACGACCCGCATATTCCTTCGTTCTGTTCTTCCTTGTCCTTGCAGCGGCGGCCTGCTTGAGCTGTACGAAAAAGGCAGAGGAGGAGAAAACTGAAAAGACAGTCAATGTCAGGACCGTCACGGTAGCCAGGGAAACGGTGAGACCATACATAGAAGCGGTCGGCAGCCTCGAGCCCGACAAGGAGGTCGTCGTCAGTTCCGAGGTGGATGGCGTCATCCGTGAAATCCTGGTGGATGAGGGGGACCGGGTGAGCAGGGGCATGGTCCTGGCGAGGGTGAGCGATACCGACTATCTCCTCGGTGTGCGGGCAGCCGAGGCGGTTTGGAAACAGGCACGTGCAAACCTCGAGAACGCCCGGACCGTGTTCAGTCGCATGGAGGCCCTCTATCAAGAGAAGGTCGTTTCGAAACAGGAATACGACAATGCAGTAACCCGGCTCGATGTGGCAGGCCAGGATGCGGACCGGGCGTCGGCAGCCCTGTCTCTGTCCAGGGAAAGGTTCGCAAAGACCGTGATACGCTCACCCATGGACGGGGCCGTGAATACGAAAACGGCCACGGCAGGCGACTTCATAGGTGCGGGCCGTCCGCTCATGAGGGTCATCAGCATCGACCCGGCCAAACTGGGCTTCTCCGTGGCCGAGAAGGACATCGGGGCCCTGAAGTCCGGCCAGGAGGTCGTGTTCGTGGTCGACCCGTATCCGTCAAGGGAGTTCAGCGGCACCCTGACGACCATCTATCCGAGCCTGGACGAGCGAAGCCGCACGCTCAAGGCCGAAGCCTCGGTCCCGAACAGGACCGGCGAGCTGAAACCGGGCATTTTCGCCCGGGTAAGGGTCTACACCGGTGAACCGAGACAGGCGATAACCATCCCGATCACGTCGATCCTGTACGAAGGGACGAAGACGAGGATCTTCGTGGCCGAGAACGATACTGCCCGCGAGAGGGTCGTCAGCATCGGCGGGAAATACGGCGAGATGATGGAGGTTCTTGATGGGCTGCAGGAAAAGGAGCGGCTCGTGGTCGTGGGGCAGAACACCCTCACCGACGGGGTGAAGATCAGGGTGGTCGAGTAGCGAGGGCCCTGGTTTTGAAGAAAATGACGAGGAATCATGTGGATCTCTGACATCTCCATCAAAAGGCCTGTCTTTGCGACCATGGTCATCATGGCGCTGGTGGTCCTGGGCATCGTCAGCTACCCCGAGATCGGCGTGGACCTCTTCCCCAAGGTAGACTTTCCGATCGTGAGCATACGCACCGTTCTGGAGGGCGCCAGCCCCGAGGTCATCGATATCGACGTCACCGACAGGATCGAGGAGGCGGTCAACACCATAAACGGTGTGAAGAACATCACCTCCACGAGCGGCGAGGGCTACTCCAGCACCATCGTGGAGTTCGAGCTCGAGCGTGATATCGACCTCGCGGTCCAGGACGTGCGCGAGCAGATAGCAGCGGTGCGCAGGAGACTGCCGGACGATATCGACGAACCGGTCATCCAGAAGGTGAATCCGGACGCGACGCCGGTCCTCTGGCTGAACCTGGCCGGAGAGAAGAGCATACCCGAGCTCTCCACCTATGCCGACGAGATCCTCAAGGAACAGCTCCAGAGGATCGAGGGGGTGGGATCCCTGTGGCTCGGCGGCCTCCAGCGCAGGCAGATACGCATCTGGCTCGACCAGAAAAAGCTCAGGGCCTACGGGATAGGTCCGAGGGACGTCGCCGCGGTCATAGGCATGGAAAACGTGGAGCTTCCCGGAGGACGCATCGAGAGCCTCACCAAGGAGTACTCCGTCAAGGTGATGGGAAACATACGGGACGCCTCGGAGTTCAACGACCTGGTCATTGCATCCTACGAGGGCAACCCGGTGCGGGTCAGGGACATCGGCAGGGCCGAGGACGGCGTCGAGGAACTGCGCTCCTACACCCAGTTCAACGGCACGCCCTGTGTGGGCATAGGGGTCAGGAAACAGACCGGCACCAACACGGTGGAGGTCATCAACCGCGTCAAGAAGGAACTGGAGCGCATAGACAAGACCCTGCCGCCCGGCATGAAGATCAACATCGCCTTCGACCAGTCCATATTCATTCAGGATTCCATCAAGGAGGTCCAGCACCACCTCGTCATAGGCTCCATCCTGGCCGTGGCGGCGGTCTTCATCTTCCTCCGGAATGTCCGCACCACTCTCATCAGCGCCCTGGCGCTGCCCGTGTCCATCATCTCCACCTTCACCCTGATCCGGGCCTTCGACTTTACCTTCAACAACCTGTCCATGCTGGCGCTGACCCTTTCGGTGGGCATTCTCATCGACGACGCCATCATCGTCATAGAGAACATCTACCGCCACATCGAGGAAGGCATGGCACCACGGGAAGCGGCATCCTTCGCCACCTCTGAGATCGGCATGGCAGTCACCGCCACCACCCTGGCCATCGCGGTCATCTTCCTCCCGGTGGCCTTCATGAAGGGCATCATCGGCAGGTTCTTCATGCAGTTCGCCCTGACCGTCGTGTTCTCAGTCGGCGTGTCCCTGCTGGTTTCGCTGACCCTGACCCCCATGCTCTCCTCCATTTTCCTCAAGCCCGGACACGCGGGGGCGGCCAGGAAGGGAACAACGTTCACCCGCGTATCTGATGCCCTCGAACGATGGTACAAGAAGATAGAAAAAGGGTACCGGCCCATCCTGGCCTTTGCACTGGACCACCGCGGGGCGGTCCTCATCGGATCCCTGGTCGTCTTCGTCCTGAGCATGTACATGGTGAGGTTCATCGGCAAGGAGTTCGTGCCCCCCGAGGACCAGGCGCAATTCATCGTGAGGCTGGAGTCTCCCATCGACTATTCCTTCGGCCAGGCCGAACACATGTTCATGCAGGCCGAGAAGGTCGTCAGGGACAGACCCGAGGTCGTCGGGGCATTCTTTGCCCATGGACTCGGCCAGGGAGGATCCGGCCAGGTGAACAAGGCCACGATATTCACCAGGCTCGTGCCGAGGGACCGGAGGGACAAGAAGCAGCACGAGATCATGGCCGAACTCCGCAAGAGCCTCAACACGATTCCCGGCATCAAGGCCACCACCGAGATGGTCTCCATGCTGGGAGGGGGCATCAGGGAGGTGCCCATCCAGTACATCATCAGCAGCCCCGACATGGGAGGTCTCCAGAAGAACACCCGCGAGGTCATGAAGGAGCTCGCCAAGGTGCCGGGAGTGGTGGACGTCGATACCTCGCTGGAGACCGGAATGCCTGATCTCAAGGTCTACATTGACCGCGAGAAGGCCGCCGACCTCGGGGTGAGCGCCGCCTCCATTGCAGAGGCAGTCAACCTCCTGGTCAGCGGCGAGGTCGAGATCACCAAGTTCAAGGACGAGACGAGGTCGAGGCGCTACGACGTGCGCATGAGGCTCAACCCCGAAGACCGCAGGAATCCTGAAGACCTCTCAAGGATCCATGTGCGGGCCCGGGACGGCACGCTGGTGGAGCTGTCGAACCTCATCACCGTCGTCGAGGGGGGAGGGCCGAGCAGTATCAGCCGGTACAACCGGCAGCGGTCCCTGTGGGTCTTCGCCAACCTCGAGGACAAACCCCTGGCCGAGGCCATGAAAAGCCTGGACGGCATATCGTCGAGGACTCTCCCGGCAGGGTACAACACCGCGTATGTGGGACAGGCCGACACCATGGCGGAATCCTTCAGGTACCTCATGCTCGCGCTCATGCTCGGCATCATCCTGGCCTACATGGTCCTGGCGGCACAGTTCGAGAGCTTCCTGCACCCCGTCACGGTCCTCCTCGCCATGCCGCTGTCCTTCATCGGCGCCTTCGGGGCGCTCCTCATCACGGGCAAGACCATCAGCATCGTGAGCTTCATCGGGCTCATCCTTCTCATGGGTCTCGTGAAGAAGAACTCGATCCTGCTGGTGGACTACACCAACACCCTCAGGGCAAGGGGCATGTCCCGCCGCGAGGCCATCCTCCAGGCCGGTCCGGTGCGGCTGAGACCCATCCTCATGACCACCTTCGCCATGGTCTTCGGCATGCTGCCCGTGGCCCTGGGCATCGGGGAGGGATCGGACATACGTTCGCCCATGGGCATCATCGTCATAGGCGGCCTGCTGACATCCCTGTTTCTCACCCTGGCCGTGGTGCCCGCGGCATACGATGTCTTCGACGACTGGAAGGAATGGGTCAGACGCAAGATGAAGGGTGCATGAAGGCCTCCTCGATGGTATGATCGAACGGGGGTGGCCGCCATGAAGATGATGTTTATCGTGTATTCCCGGGCTGCGGACTACGATGTCATCTCCGCCATCAAGGAGTCCGGCATCAGGGGGTATACCAAGATGGAAAAGGCCTGCGGCGAAGGCGTTGAGACCGAGCCCAAGCTGCACACCCATACCTGGCCGGGCGAAAACTGCGTGCTCTTTCTCGCCCTGGAAGACCACGAGGTCCCCGAAGTCACGGAGATCGTCCGCCGTCTCAAGGGGGAACATCCCCGGGCGGGCCTGAAGGCCTTCGTCATGCCCATGGAGGAGATCATATGACGATGAAGGACCTCCTCTACGAGAAGATCGAACAGCGGCTCGTCGCAAAGGAGCTCGACTTGGAGAAATCCACCAGGCTCGCCGAGTGGAGGGCCTCCGAGCACACCGGGAGTTTCAGGGGCGACAGCGAGACGCTCTATGTGCATGTAAGCGGCGAGTACTTCCTGGTGTACGAGGGCGGCATGAATGCGGCCTTCCACGATCTGCCCGGCGTGGAGTCATGGTTCGGGGGAAGCCACACCAGGCCGCTGCAGATCGAGGAGGCCCTTGCATGGTGCGAGGAGACCGGCAACTACGATGCGGTCAGGGACCACCTCCCGTTCTTCATGCTCTCCATGAAGAGACCGGAGAAGGCCTGAAGCTCCTCACAGGTTGAATCCCACACGCACCATGAGCGTGACGAGATCGCTGTCGATGGTGTCGTCGCTGTCGAACATGGCGTGGTATTTGAGATCGAGCCCGAGATTCACGTTGCTCTGGATGGGGAACTCCACCCCTGCACCGATGTAAAGCCCGGTCTCTGTTTCGGAATCATCATCCCAATCCAGAAAATACATCCCGAGCCCGGCACCGCCGTAGAGGTTGACCCCCCTTGCCATCTGGGCGTTCAGCCTCGGGCCGAAGAGCAGGGCCGTGTTGTCGATATCGTTGAAATCGTTGTGTTCCGGGTCGTGGTTCGACCTGGTCAGGGATGCCTCGAGGCTCAGGAGCTGGTCAAGATTATATCCGCCGTAAATTCCATATGCAATCGCGTCGTCATAGCCGTCGTCGTCGGTAATGAATTCCGGGCCGAGCTGCAGCCCCAGGTACAGGCCGCTCGCCGCAAAGGCCTGCCCTGCCGTGAGGATACAACATGCGAGTGCCAGAAGGGTGATCTTTTTCATGGTAGTGCTCCTTTCGCTGAGTTTCGCGGGTTGTTCTTATCCGGTCGGTATACCTTGTGTTACGTATCAGGCTAAGGCGTGCAGGTCAAGAGGCTTCGCTCGCGGGTCCCGCACCGGCACGTGGCACGGGAGGGGGGCGGGGCAGGGCCCGAGGCCCTGCCCCGTAAGCCGGTTCAGCTGCCCGCCATGATTGCCGCGACGTCTGCATCCGGCGTAGTTATGGGCTTGATGTCGAACTTCTCCACGAGCACCTTTGCGACGTTGGGTGACAGGAAGGCGGGCAGGGTCGGACCGAGCCTGATCCCCTTGACGCCGAGATAGAGCAGGGCCAGGAGTACGGCCACTGCCTTCTGCTCGTACCAGGCTATGTCGAAGGAGAGGGGCAGCTTGTTGATGTCGTCCAGCCCGAAGACCTCCTTGAGCTTGAGCGCTATGACGGCCAGCGAGTAGGAGTCGTTGCACTGGCCGGCATCGAGCACCCGGGGGATGCCGCCTATATCGCCGAGTTCCAGCTTGTTGTAGCGGTACTTGGCGCAGCCCGCGGTGAGGATGACCGCATCCTTGGGCAGCTGCTCGGCCACCCTGGTGAAGTAATCCCGCTCCTTGTGCCTGCCGTCGCACCCGGCCATGACCACGAACCGCTTGATGGCGCCCTTCTTGACGGCATCCACCACCTTGTCCGCCAGGGAGAGGACCTGGTTGTGGGCGAAGCCGGCCGGAATCTCCCCGGTCTCGATCTGTTTCGGTGCCGGGGACGACCTGGCGAGGCGGATTATCTCGCTGAAGTCCTTGGGCCTGCCGTTGCCGCGGTCGGGTATGTGCCGTGTCCCGGGATAGCCCGTGGTGCCGGTCGTGAAGATGCGGTCCGCGTAGCTCTCCTTGACCGGGACGATGCAGTTGGTGGTCATGAGAATGGGACCCCCGAAGGACTCGAACTCCTCGCGCTGGTGCCACCACGAGCCGCCGTAGTTGCCCACGAGGTTGTCGTACTTCTTGAAGAAGGGGTAGGCATTGGCTGGCAGCATCTCGCCATGGGTGTACACGTCGATGCCCGAGCCTTTCGTCTGCTCCAGGAGCTCTTCGAGGTCCTTGAGGTCGTGGCCAGAGACGAGGATGCCCGGGTTGGCCCGAACGCCGATATTGACGCTGGTGATCTCGGGGTTGCCGTAGGTGGCGGTGTTGGCCTTGTCCAGCAGGGCCATGGTGTCGACCGCTGTCTTGCCCGCCTTCATGACAAGTCCCACGAGCTCGTCGACGGATTTCTCCTTGGCGGTCGCGGCGAGCGCTTCGATCAGGAAGCGATAGATCTCCTCGTCCTCGAAGCCCAGGATCATGGCATGGTGGGCATAGGCCGCGATGCCCTTCAGGCCGTAGATGACGAGCTCGCGCAGGGAGCGTACGTCCTCATGGGCGGTGGCGAGCACACCGACCTCCTTGGCCTTGGCACCGAACTCGTTTTCAGTGCCCTTCCAGAGGGCCGCGTCGTGGGTGATGCCCCTGGCGGCATCGCCTGCCTTCGTCCTGAGGGCATCACGGACGCTGAATGCCTTTTCGATGTAGGCGATGATGCGCGCCGTGTCGAAGTTCGTGTTCGTGAGCGTGGCAAAGAGAGCATCGGCGAGGAACCTGCCGTGGGCAAGGTCGAGAGATCCCTTTTCGAGAGATTTTTCGCCGTAGAGGGCCGCCCCCTTGAGCACATGGACGAGCAGGTCCATGAGGTTGGCTGTTTCTTCCGTCTTTCCACAGACACCCCGTACCGTGCATCCCTGATTCTTGGCCGTTTCCTGGCACTGGTAACAGAACATATCGTTCCTCCTCGATAGGTTTTTTTCAAAGATGATCAACGGATACCTGATAATTGATACGACGTACTTGACCTGAGTCAAGCCGGTACAGATTTTTTCCGGGCCAGGTGGTATCCTTGCAGAAAAGGTTTCACAGGAGGCAACGGTATGCATTTTCTGATCATCGCCCGCGACGGCACCGACGAGAAGGCACCCGAGCGACGGCTCGCGCACAGACAGAGGCACTTCGCATCCATCACCAGGCTTCGGGACGAGGGCAGGGCGCTCTATGGGGCAGCCCTGGTCGACGAAAAAGGGACCATGGAGGGTTCTGCCCTGATCATGGATTTCGGGACCAAGGAGGAACTCGACCAATACTTGGAGAATGAACCCTACGTGACCGGCGGGGTATGGCAGGACATAGAGGTCAGACCCTGCCGTGTGCCCGAGTTGTTCTTGTCCGTCAACCCCGGTTGCTGCATGCGACAAAATTGAACCATATCGGACCGGCAGCACAACATTGTGTATTCAAACCGGATGCTGCACCGTCGTCATGATCCGGGGACGTGCTCTTTGACCTGTTTGCAGAATGCGTCAACCATGGCGCCGGATTTGCAGGCGAGCATGGACATGGACGATCAACGAGACGACCACTGGCACGAGGAATGCGGCATAGTCGGCATATACGGAGACGAACGGGCGGCCGAGAAGGTATACCTGGGTCTCTACGCACTCCAGCACCGGGGCCAGGAGAGCGCGGGCATAGCGGCTGCAGACGGTTCCTGCCTTGCGTTCCACATGGGACTGGGTCTCGTGTGGTCCGTGTTCGCAGACCCCACGGTCATGCCGAGGCTCAGGGGGCGTGCCGCCATAGGCCATAACCGCTATTCCACCAGGGGCACATCCACCATCACCAATGCGCAGCCCATTGTCATCGAGTGCAGGACAGGCACGATCGCTGTGGCCCACAACGGCACGATAACCAACGCCTCCCGGCTCCGAAGGGACATGCAGGACACCGGCTCCATCTTCCAGACCACGTCGGACAGCGAGATCGTCCTGCATCTCATAGCAAGGTCACAGGAGACGGACCTCGTCTCGTCGGTCATGGACGCGCTCAAGAGGCTTGTGGGCGCATACTGCTTCGTTTTTCTGACGCCGGAGATGCTCATCGCGGCACGGGACCCCTTGGGATTCAGGCCCCTGAGCATAGGCAGGCACAAAGATGCGTACCTGCTCGCGTCAGAGACCTGCGCATTCGACATCATGGGTGCGGAATACACGAGATCGGTGGAACCGGGCGAGGTTGTCGTGATCGACAGGTCAGGCATGAGATCCCTCAGGCTCCCCGAATCCCCGCGGAAGAGCTTCTGCATCTTCGAGCACATCTATTTTTCCAGGCCGGACAGCCTTGTCTTCGGGGAGAAGGTGGACAAGATCCGCAGGAGGCTCGGCAAGAAACTCGCCGAAGACGCCCCTGCGGACGCCGACATCGTGATCGCGGTTCCTGATTCGGGAAACACCGCAGCCCTTGGCTTTGCACGGGTATCGGGGCTCCGTTACGAGATCGGTCTCATCAGGAACCACTACGTGGGCCGCACCTTCATAGCCCCCCATCAGGACAAACGCAAGCTGGACGTGAAGGTGAAGCTCAACCCGGTCAGGGGGGTCATCGACGGGAAGAGGGTCGTGCTCGTTGACGACTCCATCGTGCGCGGGACCACCATGCGCCAGATCGTGAGGATCCTCAGGTCCGACGGCGCCCGCGAGGTCCACGTGAGGATCAGTTCACCCCCCATAAAGCACCCCTGCTTCTACGGCATCGACATATCCCGTCACTCGGAGCTCATCGCCAGCGAGAAGACCGTCGAAGAGATCAGGGGGTACCTGGAGGCTGACTCCCTGGGATACCTCACCATACCCGGCATGCTCGGCACGGTGGACAATCCCGGCGACTACTGTACCGCGTGCTTCAGCGGGGACTACTGCACGCCTGTCCCGGAGGAATTCGACAAGTACTGCATCTGAAAACGATGATCCGCGACACCCACGAAATATCCTGTTCCCAGATGGCACACAGGTTGCTTATAATGTGCCGGTTCACGAGAAGGCCCGCAGAGGCCAATACCAAGAGGAGGTAACAAGAGATGGGTTTCATCGGAGAAGATCTGTTCCATTTCCAGGCGACCATCGGACAGTCCGGATCGACATTTGAGGAGTTCGTGCGCGAGAATTACGTGGACAAGTGGGTCAACGACGACATCTACAACGCCATGAACGTGCGCACGACGCTCGTGACCGCCATAAACAACTATCTCGTGAATGAAGGCCTCCTGAATCTCGAGCGCGTACAGATGAGCCCGGTGACCGACCCCCTGGCCCACGACGTGGAGCACGTGCCGACCATCCACTACAAGGGCATGCCCTACGTGGCCACGCACTCCATGATCTACATGAAGTTCCTCGCCTGCTTCAACCCAAAGCTCAAGGGCGTCTTCATCGACTCGCCGAACATCAGGCTCGAGATCGAGAGCCCCCAGAGAAAACAGCGGGGAAAGTACCTCATCGACTTCTCGCAGATCGACGTCGAACTCCGCAGGAACAGGGGCATCGATTTCGAGCAGTACAAGGGTCAGCCGGAGAAGGTGAAGAAGTATCTCAAGGAAGACTACGAGAAGGCCATCGACTTCTTCGAGCGCATGATCATTGCCGCGACGGGGGCTATTGCCGAGAACAACGAGGACAACCTGAAGGGTCTCGGCGTGGCCATCGAGGTGCCGAAGCAGCCGTTCCCCCGGGTGAGACACGACGAGGCGGTGAAGAGGTACGGCAAGGCTGACCTCGACGCCAGAATCGGCGAGGACGTCAAGGGACCGTTCTTCTGGATCACGGGACTCATGAGGGAGAACTACGACCTCATATACCCCTACATCCTCCAGGACGGGACCAGGCTGCCCATTTCGTCCTTCACCTCCGACATGGTCTTCAACTACGACATCTGTGCCAAGTCCATCCTGAGGAAGACGGGCAAGTTCACCCCGGCCCTGGAGATTCTCTCGGGCGCCATCAGGGAGTGGCTCTACGAACCCATCATTTGCAGGCTCATCGACAACAGGATCATCCCCGAGACACCGGTCTTCGACAGCGGCATGCTGGAGAACATCGCCAACCTCGACGGGTACGGGCCGTTCCTGACCGCGGTGCAGATGAAGGACAAGAAGGGAAAGCCCTATTTCCCCGAGACCATGGGGGCCGGCATAGGCGTGGAAAGGTCCCTGTATGCGCTGCTCAAGGGGGCGAAGATAGAGAAGATCGACGACATCACGTGCTTCGGAAAGAACCCCGACACGTACCCGATATTCCTTTTCTGAGAAAGAATTCCATGCGAATGTTCCCTCCGTCTCCGTCCAAGGACGGAGGGACTGCACAGACACGGTTGACGTCGCCCGCCAGGAAATATATGGATAAGCCAGCGCATGAAGGCAAGACCCGGATCACATGAGAAGGTGGTGACGATAGGCGGCGGAACCGGCAGCCATGTCGTCCTGTCGGGACTGAAATCCTACCCCGTGGAAATTTCGGCCATAATCGGGATGTTCGATGACGGCGGTTCGACAGGTGTCCTGCGGAGGGAACTCAAGGTGATGCCGCCCGGCGACGTCAGGCAGTGCCTGGTCGCATTGTCTGCTCCCGATCACGCGATGAAGGAACTTTTCGAGTACCGGTTCTACGAGGGGTCCCTGTCGGGGCACAGCGTGGGGAACATCATCCTGTCCGCACTGGAGAAGAATGCCGGGAGCATCTCGAGGGCCATCGATATCACGAGGACCCTCATGAACATAACCCACCAGGTCATACCGGTCACCCTTCAGGAGACGACACTGTGTTCGCTCTTCGACGATGGGCAGCGCGTTCTCGGGCAGAATGCCATCAACAGATCCTCCCTTGTCGGCCGGCCGTTCCGGTTGAGGCTGGTTCCAGCCGTTGAGCTCAACGCAGATGCCCGTGCTGCCATCATGGGCGCAGACAAGATAGTGATCAACCCGGGCGATCTGTATACCAGCATCATTCCCAACTTCCTCGTGGACGGCATAAGGGAGGCACTGTCGCAGGCTCACGCGACAGTGATATACGTTGCGAACCTCATGACCATCAATGGACACACCGATGGGCTGTCCGTGGTGGATCACCAGAAAATACTCGCTGAATACATGCACCCGAAGGGCATTGACTGCGTCATATACAATACCGCGATTCCCGATGAGACGTTGTTCCATGCGTACACCTCGCAGAATCAGCACCCGGTCATCCTGGGAGATCAGGATGCGGCCCCGGGCATAAGGTTCATCGGGGAAGACCTGATCGACAGCAAGGTCTATGAAAAGAGAAGGGGCGACACGTTGCAGAGGTCGTTCATCCGTCACAATGCGGACAAGCTTGCACGCATTCTCTATGAGCTGTGATGGTTCCCGGTCCTGCGGTCCCGTCTGCGCCCGTCATGCACCCGATGCCACCTCTGCCGTTCTCAACAAATATGGTGAAAGAAGGTGTCTTGAAACAATATTGTACAGCCGATTGCGGGGCAATGATCAGATATCGACATGATATCAAATGGTTGGCAGCATCTCGAATTGGCATCTTCCTTGATAGAAGGTGTGCGGACCACACAGAACCACACAGCCCACGGAGGGAAGCATGAAAGCGAGCAACACAGGTGCAGCCTATGAAAGAACCTATGCCATCACCAAGGAGAAGGAGGTCCAGATTTCGAGGTACTTCGGAGAGGACACCTTCAATCTCAAGGCGATGCACGAAAAGCTGCCAAAGGACATCTACAGGCGCGTCATCGAGATCATAAACGAAGGCCGGATGATGGACCTCGATACGGCCAACTCCGTGGCCCACGCCATAAAGGAGTGGGCCATAGAGAAAGGTGCCACGCACTACTGCCACTGGTTCCAGCCCATGACCGGCGCCACGGCGGAGAAGCACGATTCATTCATCGAGTTCACGGACTCCGGGGGTGTCATCGAGCGGTTTTCGGGCAAGCAGCTCATCCAGGGTGAACCGGATGCATCGAGTTTCCCCAGCGGGGGTCTGAGGTCGACCTTCGAGGCGAGGGGATACACGGCGTGGGACCCCACGAGCCCCGCCTTCATCATCAAGAACGGTCTGGGCACCACCCTGTGCATCCCGACCATCTTCATCTCGTACACCGGCGAGGCCCTGGACAAGAAGACCCCGCTGCTGCGGTCCATGGAGGCCATCAACAAGAACGCGCTGAACATGCTGCACATACTCGGCAACAGGGAATCGAAGAAGGTGTTCGCCACCCTCGGACCGGAACAGGAATACTTCCTCGTCGATCAGGATTACTACTACAAGCGGCAGGACCTCGTCCTGAGCGGCCGGAGCCTCTTCGGGGCTGCGCCGCCCAAGGGCCAGCAGCTCGAAGACCAGTACTTCGGCAGCATCAAGGAGAGGATCCTGTCCTTCATGCACGACGTGGAGGAGGAGCTCTACAAGCTCGGCATACCGGCCAAGACGAGACACAACGAGGTTGCGCCCAGCCAGTTCGAGATCGCGCCCATCTTCGAGGAGGCCAACCTGGCGGCCGATCACAACCAGCTCGTCATGGAGACCATGAAGCGCATAGCGCCGCTGCACAAGCTCAGGCTGCTTCTCCATGAAAAGCCCTTCGCCGGCATCAACGGATCGGGCAAGCACCTGAACTGGTCGCTGTCCGACGACCTGGGCAACAACCTGCTCAACCCCGGCAACACGCCGCAGGACAACATCCAGTTCCTCGTGTTCCTCGTGGCGACCATCAGGGCCGTGTACACCCATGCGGACCTGCTCAGGGCCTCCGTCGCATCGGCGGGCAACGACCACCGGCTCGGCGCCAACGAGGCACCGCCGGCCATCATCTCGGTGTTCCTGGGCGAGCAGCTCACGCGGATACTGGAGGACATCGAGAAGGGGAAGATCACCAAGGCCACCGACGCCGCCATCATCAATCTCGGTATCTCCAAGCTCCCGGTACTCAGCAAGGACAGCACCGACCGAAACAGGACATCACCCTTCGCATTCACCGGGAACAAGTTCGAGTTCAGGGCCGTGGGTTCCTCGCAGTCGATATCCTTCCCGGCAACGGTGCTCAACACCATAGTGGCAGAGAGCCTCGACACAATCGCCGGGAAGATCAAGGCGAAGGGCGGCAATGTCAATCAGGCGACCCTGGACGTGGTCAGGGAAGAGATAGCGGCCGGCAAGGGCGTCCTCTTCATGGGAGACAACTACACAAGAGAGTGGGAGGACGAGGCTGCCAGGAGAAAGCTCCCGAACAAGAAGACGGGAGCCGAGGCACTGAAGGACCTCGGCACCGACAAGGCCGTCAGGCTTTTCGAGAAGTACGGCGTGCTCACGGCGGGCGAGCTCAAGTCGCGGTACCACATACGCCTCGAGAGGTACATCAAGGAGATCGACATCGAGGCGGTCACGCTCTCCAACATGGTGCAGAACCAGATCATACCGGCTGCCGTGCAGTATCAGAAGGTCCTGGCCGATTCCTTCAGGTCCACGAAGGACGTGATAGGAGACGACAGGTCTCTCAAGCTGCAAAAAGAGCTCGTCAGGACTGTCAGTACCCTGATCGCGGAGACACAGAAGCTCCTCGACGACCTCGGCTCCAAGATCAGGAAGGCGAACGCCATCGGCTCGGGAGAAAAGAAGGCCGCGTTCTTCTGCAGCGAGGTCAAGAAGACCATGCTCGAGCTCAGAGACAGGGTCGACAGCCTCGAACACTACGTCGACAACGAACTCTGGCCCGTCCCCAAGTACTGGGAGATGCTCTTCATCTGTTAGGAACACGGTATGAGAAGGTCGCCAACGGGCGGCGAGTGAAGATCGCCGACCGTTCTTTCACGTGAGGGCGTGAACAATACCCTGCTCGATCTTCGCGATCATGCCCTTGTCGGTTATCTTTTCGCCCAGTTCATCGACCACATAGAACACATCCGTGCAGGGGTCTCCCGTGTGCGAGAGGAATGCCCGGTGTATGTCGAGCCCCAGGGAGGAGATCTCCCGGGCCATGCGGTAGAGAAGCCCGAACCTTCCCGGCGAACGCACCTCGATGAGGGTGTAGAAATCGGAGAAAGCGTTGTCCACGGCCACACGCGGCTGCCATGAAGAGGTCATGGCGGATTCTTTCCTGAGCGGCTTCGTTTCTGCAACGCCTCGGGCTATGTCGAGCTTCCCCGCACACGCGGCCTTGAAGTGATCCTTGACGCGGTCCCAGTGCGCATAGTCGTCCCAGGGCGGGATGACATGGAAGGTGTCCACTGCGATGCCGTCGAGCCACGTAAAAACCTGGGCCGACACGATCGTGAGGTGATTCATGGCGAATATGCCTGCCAGCGATGCAAAAAGGCCGGGGCGGTCCCTGGTTATGACGGCGATCCTCGTATGGCCTCCCCGGTCGAGTGTGTCGAGTGAGATGTCGTCGAGAGACGTTATCCCGGAGCTGAGCCTGAGGTGGCGTTTGATGAGCCCGGTTTCCGTGTGGATCACATAGGCCTGGGGAAGGACCCAGAGGCGCCCTCCCTGGACTTCCCTGATGAGACCGCTCCAGCGTTCCTCCAGGACGATCATGGTGTTCGGGTCCCGAAGCACTCCACGCTGGAGGCTGTTCAGGGACTTGGTGAAGAGCTCCCGGAGGAGCATGGCCTTCCAGTCGTCCCAGGCCCGTGGGCCCGTTGCGCGGGAGTCGGCGAGGCTGAGCAGATAGAGCATCGCCAGCGTCTGTTCGTCCCGGGCGATTCGAGCGCACTCGAGGGCCACCTTTTCCTCGGAGAGGTCCCGCCGGTACGCGATGTCAGGCAGGAGCAGGTGGTGGTGAACCAGAAAGGCCACAAGATCGGCGTTCTTCTCGGTGAAACCCAGCCTGACGGCCATGTCCCGTGCCATGGACGCCCCGATGACCGCGTGAGGCCTGCCGTACCCCTTCCCGATATCGTGGAGAAATGCGGCGAGATGCAGGGCATCCCGATCCCTTACCAGCCCGAAGATCTCCGGCACCTCCTGGCCCAGCAGTGACAGCTCATGGACGGTGCGGACGCTGTGCAGGTCCACGGTCCACGTGTGGTAGACGTCGACCTGGGTACGTCCCCTGATGGTCGTGAATTCCGGTATGAACCTCTCCAGCATTCCGGTTTCCAGCATGGCAGTCAAGGCCTCGAGACAGTGCCTGCCCATGAGTGTCCGGATGAAGCCCTTCTTCAGGCTGTCTGTGTGCCTCGAGGCGTCGACGAGATCCAGGGAACCCCTCACCACGTTTCTGGCGTGAGACGAAAGGACGCCCCCGAGCCCGGACTGGAGCACGAATATGTCCATGAGAAGTTCAGGTCTGACTGCAATGGACCCGGGGTCGACAAAAGAGATGAGCCCGTTGACATGCCGGAAATCCGGACCGGTCGGACATGAACCCCGTTTTCCCAGTCCGAAGTCGACAGCGAGCTGAGACCGGAGGGACCCGGATATGGACTTGACGGTCAGCGCTGCGCAGTGGAAACCCCGCATGAGGAGCTCCGCAGCGGTCTCGTTCCCGTTGCCCCGGTACCCCAGTCGCTCTGCAAGGGGCCTCTGATATTCGAAAGAGAGACGGTCAGTCTTCCTGCCGGCGACCTCATGGAGGAGAAATCGTATCCCGAGGAGATTCCCCGCCGCCTCATCGATCTCCGCGCGATCCTCGTCGCTGAGGCACGATGCGACAGGACCGGCCTTGGGGTTCAACGAGGCAGCCTTGAAAATCCACTGGACGCAGTGGTAGTCCCTCAGACTGCCGTTTCCTTCCTTGATGTCCGGTTCCAGGATGTACGAGGCATCGCCGTATCGCGCATGGCGCTTGGCGATGTGCGCTTCGAGGAACTCGAGGAATTTCCTCATGTCCCGGAAATGGCTCTCTTTGGCACGTCCATGCACGAGGCCGTCGAAGAGTTCCATGGAACCGCACAGGTACCGTGCATCGAGGAGTGCCGTCCTGAAGAAAAAGTCATCCCGTGAATCACGAAGGGCCTGTTTGACAGTGCGGACACTGTAGCCCACGGTGAAGCCCTTGTCCCACAGGGGATAGAGCAGTGCCTGAAGTGCCTTCTCGGTCTCCTGAAGGGAGGCCCTGCGGTCGACGAGCAGCAGGAGGTCTATGTCAGAGTGCGGGCAGAGCTCTCTCCTGCCGTATCCTCCGACCGCCGCCATGCACCACTTCAATCTAACCCGGCCGTCGAGACCCTGAGCGATCGCGATGACGGTGCCGTCGGTTCTGTCAGTGAGTGCTCGTGCAAGCGCTCTCCCGTCGGCAGTGCATGCAGATTCCCCGGCAGCCGGGACATTCACCGTCATATGGCCTCATCGCCGGATTCGCCGGTGCGTATCCGGATGACATCGTCGATGGGCATGACGAAGATCTTGCCGTCGCCGATCTTTCCGGTGCGCGCACTCTTCATGATGGCCTGAACCACCCTCTCGACCAGAGACACCGGGACGACGAGTTCCAGCTTGATCTTGGGTATGAGGTCCACGGTGTATTCGGCACCCCGGTATATCTCCTTGTGGCCTTTCTGCCTGCCGTGTCCCTTCACCTCGGTGATGGTCATGCCGCTGATGCCGATGGCCTGGAGTTCATTCTTCACCTCGTCCAGCTTGAATGGTTTGATGATCGCCTCTATCCGTTTCATGCTCTCCCCTCCTTATGCGTCGAGTTCCTGCTACCTCAGGTAATACCCGGTCTCGCCGTGGATGCTCTGGTCAAGGCCCTGTTCCTCATCTTCCTCGTCCACCCTCAGGCCGTTGAACTTTCTTATCGCAAGGAGGACGAGCGACGTCGCGACGAAGGAGAACACGATGACGGCCATCGCCCCGGCCAGCTGCACCAGGAACTGGTGAGGATCGCCGTAGAAGAGACCCGTGCCGCCCACCGATGCGAAAAGGCCTGTGGCAAGTGCACCCCAGAGCCCACCGACGCCATGGACCCCGACCACGTCGAGGGAGTCATCGTAACCCAGTTTTTCCTTGGCCAGGATGGCAAAATAACAGAGCATGCCGGCGACAAACCCTATGGCCAGGGCAGGCACCGGGGTGACGAAACCCGCACCAGGGGTTATGGCCACCAGGCCCGCCACCGCACCCGAGGCGAATCCGAGACTCGTCGGCTTCTTCCTGACGACCTGCTCGAAGACGATCCATGACAGCGCCGCAGCCGCGGTCGCGACGTGGGTGTTGAAAAAGGCGAGGCCGGCTACACCGTTTGCCGCCACGGCACTCCCGGCATTGAACCCGAACCATCCGAACCAGAGCAGACCGGCGCCAAGCATGGTGAGGGTGATGTTGTTGGGGTAGAAGGGTTCCTGGCCGAAACCCCTTCTTCTGCCGATGATGAGCGCCGCCGCAAGGGCCGCCACACCGGAGTTGATATGGATGACCGTTCCGCCCGCGAAGTCGAGGGCCCCCATCGTTCCCAGCCATCCTCCGCCCCATACCCAGTGGCATACCGGAACATAGACGAGGATCGACCAGAACACGGTGAAGAGTATGAAGGCCGAGAATTTCATGCGTTCGGCAAAGGCCCCCGTGATGAGCGCCGGCGTGATGATGGCGAACATGAGCTGGAAGGCCGAGAACACGATGTGAGGTACATGTTCGGAATAGGGCCCTGGTTCCATGCCAACCTCAGAAAGCCCCACCCAGTCCAGTGAGCCGATAACGCCCCGGATGTCGGGACCGAAGGCGAGGCTGTATCCGCACACGACCCAAAGCACGGACACTATGCCGATGCACATGAAGCTGTGCATCATGGTGCCGAGCACGTTCTTGGAGCGTACCATGCCGCCGTAGAAGAGCCCGAGGCCGGGTGTCATGAGCATGACGAGTGCCGTTGAAACAAGCATCCACGATGTATCTCCCGAGTCGATCATAGCGCATCCTCCTGTCAGGTTCTTGGTCGGGCTCGGAGCAACGGTCGTGCCAGAGGTGGCAAAGGCTCATAACACGATGAAATAATGATTGAAATGGAAGCATCAAAATGCAGCAATGTAAACAATATTGTATAAATCAAACGATAAAGGCACTTTATTGAATAAAAAAGCTTCAAAGGTTTCGAAAATGTGTTATGAGGTGCATGCAGACATGCCGAAACCATGCACAGAGAGGGAAGACATCCATGAAGCCATTCAGCTATGACGACCTGCAGGTTCTTCACGAGATAGCAAGGACGATCGCCTCGCCCATGGATCTGCGGGTGCAGCTCGAGACGGTACTCAAGAACCTCAGTTCAAGCACGGGGATGAACCGGGGCATGATTTCCATCCTCGACCGGGACTCCGGTGTGGCGATCCTCGATGTTGCGCACGGGGTCGATATCGACGGTCTTGAGATCACCTACATGCCTGGAGAGGGCATTACCGGCCAGGTGGCACAGACGGGCAAGCCCATCGTGGTCACCAACATGGGAAAGGATAAGCAGTTCCTCGACCGCACCGGTGCGAGACGAAACCTTAACCAGTGCGAACTCGCCTTTCTCTGTGTCCCCATCATCTACGACGAGAAGGTTGTCGGGGTCCTCTCGGCGGACAAGGTGGCCCGTGAGGTCGACAGCCAGGAATACGAGCTGCAGCTGCTGGGCGAAGTCGCCGAGCTCATTGCAAAGGCGGTGCATATCCGCGCTGTAGAGGAGGAAAACAGGAGGCTCAGGAACATCATCGGAAAGAGTCTCCGCCCTTCCGAAGAGCTTATCGGCAACTCCAAGACCATGAAGGAGGTCTTCGGACTCGTGTCGCAGGTGGCGGACTCAAGCACCACCGTGCTCGTCCATGGTGAAACGGGCACCGGCAAGGAACTCGTGGCTCGTGCCATCCACAAGAGCAGCCCCAGGTCGAACGGTCCCTTTGTGGAGGTGAACTGCGCCGCCATGCCGGACACCCTCATAGAGAGCGAGCTTTTTGGGCACGAGAGGGGCGCCTTCACGGGTGCGAACCAGAAGCGACGGGGCAGGTTCGAGGAGGCCAACGGGGGAACCATATTCCTCGACGAGGTGGGAGAACTCTCCCCCCTGGCCCAGGCCAAGCTGCTGCGCGTCATCCAGGAGAGACAGTTTCAGCCGCTCGGGTCGAACTCGATCGTCAAGGTGAACGTGCGGATCATCACCGCCACCAATCGAGACCTCGACCAGGACGTGGCCTCCGGCAAGTTCAGGACTGACCTGTATTACCGCCTCAACGTGTTCCCCATTTACATGCCGCCGCTGCGCGAACGCGGGGGAGACATCCTCCTCCTGGCAGACTACTTCGTCGAGAAATACTCCAAGCAGGTGAAAAAGGCGGTCAAGCGCATTTCCACCCCGGCCATCGATTTTCTCCTCGCCTACCACTGGCCGGGAAACGTCAGGGAACTCGAGAACTGCATCGAGCGGGCCGTGCTGCTTGCCGGCGGCGATACCATCGACAGCATACATCTGCCCCCGACCCTCCAGATGAAGATGGCACAGCCCGCGAAGAAACACCGCGGAAAACTCGAGAGCCTGGTCAACTCGTACGAGCGCTCCCTTATCGTGGATGCCATGAAGGACGCCAAGGGAAACCAGAGTCATGCCGCGAGGCTTCTGGGGACCACCAAGAGGATCATCCAGTACAAGGTGGAAAAGTACGGCATAGATACGAGGAGATTCAAGGCGAAGAAGGCCTAGCAGGGCTTCCCATGGCCCATCAGGTCCCCTGAGTCGGCATGGATTCGAGCAGGGCCGGACTGTAGGACATCAACCTATAAGGGGTAGGACAACACCCCTCCATTAATTGAGACTCCCCCCGACATTCAAGCAGCTGTTTCTCGACTATAGTCCATGGTGTTCAGAAAAGCGACGACACGAGCTTGCCCATGAAACATCGGCCGTGAATTGAGCGCCACGGCGAATCATGCTGTGCGGCTTGATTAATACAACAAGGAAAAGGAGAATGAAAATGGCTGCTACGAATGAACAAGATTTCTATGACAAGGTATTCCCCGTTCCGGACAGAGTGAGGGAAAAATCCCACATCAAAAGCAGGGCCGAGTATGAAAGACTCTACAAGGAATCCATCGAGAACCCCGATGCGTTCTGGTCGAAGCAGGCGCTCCTGAGGCTGAGCTGGTTCAAGGAGTTCGACAAGAACAAGGTCTCCGACTGGTCCTTCGGTGAGGACCTCCACGTGAAATGGTTCGAGGGCGGGAAGCTCAACGTCAGCTACAACTGCCTGGACAGGCACCTGGAGACGAAGAAGACGAAGGCCGCCATCATCTTCGAGGGCAACGACCCCAATGACTGGAAGGTCTACACCTACGGGGACATGTACCGTGAGGTCAACAAGTTCGCCAATGTGCTCAAGGATCTCGGTGTCAAGAAGGGCGACGTCGTCACCATCTACCTCCCCATGATACCCGAGCTGGCCATCACGATGCTCGCCTGCACGAGGATAGGTGCCATGCACGCCATCGTGTTCGGCGGGTTCTCGTCCGAAGCGCTCAGGGACCGGATCAACGACTGCAAGTCCCAGCTCATCATAACCTGTGACGGGACGTATCGAGGTGCAAAGGCTGTTCCCCAGAAGGACAACGCGGACAAAGCCATCGAGCAGTGCCCTTCGATCAAGACCCAGATCGTCGTCAACCGAACCGGTACCAAGGTCACCATGAAAGAAGGCCGTGACATATGGTACGAGGGGCTGATGGAAAAGGCGGCAGGGTACTGTGCACCGGAGAAGATGGACGCAGAGGATCCGTTGTTCATCCTTTACACCTCGGGATCCACCGGAAAGCCCAAGGGGGTCCTCCACACGACTGCCGGCTACCTCCTCTACGCCTCCATGACCCAGGAGCTCGCCTTCGATGTGACGGACGAGGACGTCTACTGGTGCACCGCTGACATCGGGTGGGTCACCGGACACAGCTACGTGGTGTACGGCCCTCTCTGCAACGGGTACACGAGCATCCTGTTCGAGGGTGTTCCCAGCTATCCCGGGTTCGACAGGTTCTGGTCCGTCGTGGAGAAATACCAAGTCAACAATTTCTACACCGCTCCCACAGCCATCAGAGCGGTCGCCAAAGAGGGCGACGAATGGGTCGAGAAACACGACCTCTCCTCCCTGCGTGTCCTGGGCTCAGTGGGTGAACCGCTCAATCCCGAGGCATGGTGGTGGTACTACAACAAGGTGGGCGGCGGCAGGTGCACCATAGCCGATACGTGGTGGCAGACCGAGACAGGCGGTCACATGATCCTGCCATTGCCCGGCGCCATCGACATCAAGCCCGCCAAGGCCATGGTGCCCTTCTTCGGCATCGTGCCCGCACTGCTCAGCGAGGACGGCAAGGAAATAGAAGGTCCCGGCAAGGGCGCGCTGTGCATCAAGAAGGCGTGGCCGGGCATGCTCAGGGGCATCTACGGAGACCAGGCACTGCTCAGGGAGAACTACTTCTCCCAGTTCCCGGGGTACTACTTCTCGGGCGACGGTGCCGAGCGCGACAAGGACGGCGACTACAAGATCACCGGAAGGGTCGACGACGTCATCAACGTCTCGGGGCACCGCATGGGGACTGCCGAGGTTGAGAGTGCACTGACGCTCCACCCTGACGTCGCCGAGTCGGCCGTGGTGGGCTTCCCCCACGAGATCAAGGGGCAGGGCATCTACGCCTTCGTGACGCTCAACACGGGCGTGCAGAAGTCGGATACACTCAAGAAGGACCTCATAGCACTGGTGCGCAAGGAGATCGGCCCCATTGCCACACCCGACCAGATTCAGTGGGCCGACGGACTTCCCAAGACACGCTCCGGCAAGATCATGCGCAGGGTTCTCAGGAAGCTAGCCGCCAACGACTTCACCGACCTCGGGGACACGTCCACCATGGCGGACTCAGGTGTCGTCGACGACCTCGTGGCGGGCAGGAGGCAAATGGGTTAGACCAAAAATGATGGGGTGCGGCCCCGTGCCGCACCCCAGAGAAGGATCCTAGTTGATGTGTAACATTCTCCTTTTGCTTTGCACGCAGTAGGGTTACAAAACAACTTTTCTGGGCAGCACAACTAGGATGAGAGGGGCCGGGGTCGTCCCGGCCCCTTCGTTTTGTGCCCGGACACCCTCTGCTGGAAAAGGATTTTCAGTGAAATGCCATGAAGGTTAAAAAGTGCCGCGAGGGGGTCCGGCTACTACCTCCCCCGGGCAAGCTCGCATTGATCATTGCAATCAGGCTGCTACTGAACTCTCAGGGACAAGGAAACCATGTTCCCGCATTTCCCATTCACCTTGAAGCGGCACCGCTTGAGGACCTTGATGATGGGGTAGTTCTCGCGGATGGTCTCGGCGGTGACCGAGGTGACGCCCCACTGCCGCGCGAGTTCGATGCTCATCTCCGAAAGCATGAAGCCCAGCGTCTTTCTCTGCCATATGTCAGAGATAATTACTGCATACTCTGCTTCTTCCCGGGACATGAGCCGTACAAGACGGGCGATCCCGATGACCTTCCTGCTCCGAGAGTCCGATGTTTCAGCGATGATGGCGCACTCGGTATCGGGATCGATGTCGCAGAACCGCTGCGCCCTCTCGGGGCTCGGGCTGAATGGGGAAAGAAAACGCAGCCACAGGGATTCCTGGGAACACCCGTTCACGAATTCGGTCCAGAGCTCCTTGTCGCTCGGTTTCAAGAGCCTGAAATGCACGGGGATGTCGTCCACGTTCAGGGTGCGACCGGTCAGGAACGCTTCCAGTGTTTTCACGATGCCGCGTTGTCGACGCGTGGCGAAGCGGTGCATCTCACCGAGGACCTCGGCAGCCATTTCGGGGGTAGAGTACACGGGGATGCCGGCCTGCTCCATGCGGATGACGCTGTCCATCATGAATTCCTTGCATGCAACACAGCAGACCACGGGTTTGCCCCTGTAGTCGAGGTCTTTCATGACGTCCACGAAGTCGCAGAGCTTTTCGCCGGGGATGATGACCATGAAGCTCTGCACCGAACTGCTCCGTGTTCCCATCTCGAGGATTGTCCTGACCTGTTCGGGCGTCATGGAGAACGAACAATCGACAGGGTTCTGGTTGTTCAGGTAATCAGGCATGAGGGCGGCGAGTTGTTCTTTCAGCTCGGGATCGAACTCGGAGAGCTTGAGCCCGTTCGAGTAGAGCATGTCGGTTGCTGCCACGCCCAGTGAACCCGTGTAGGTCACGACCATGACGCCGGGTCCTTTGGGGAGGGGCTGCTTGGAGAAGCCTCGCATGAGGGAGAACAGGTGCTCGTTGTCCCTGGCCCTGATGACCCCGCACTGCCTGAACGCGGCGTTGTTGATCTCGTCGTTGCCCGCCAGCGATGCCGTATGAGAAGAAACGGCCTTCTTGCCGGCTTCGGTGCGACCCGTCTTGAGCACGATGACCGGCTTCCTGCACGACACCCTTCCTGCGACGTCTGCAAAACGTTTTCCGCTCGAGACATCCTCCATGTACATGGCGATGACATCGATAGTGCTGTCCTGCCCCATATATTCAAGGAAGTCCGTTTCGCTGATGTCCATCTTGTTCCCGATGGTCGCGACGATACCGAAGTCGAGGATGTTCCTGAGGCCTGCCAGGATTCCGGCCGCGTATACGCCTGCCTGCGAAATGAGGCCCACGTTGCCTTTCCTGAGGGTGTCCACGATGCCTATGGACTGGACCATGTCGTGGTGGGTGTTTATGATCCCCGAGCAGTTCGGGCCGAGTATCCTGCATCCATGTTCACGGACTGCGGCGCGGATTCGTTCCTGGGCATGTTTCCCCTCATCGCCGATCTCGGCGAAGCCCGCCGACTCGATGACGACGTACCGGATTCCCTTGGAGCAGCAGTCCTGGACCGCCTGGGGCACCATGTCTGCAGGCACGATGATGATGGCCACGTCCACCTGGTCTTCCAGCTCCAGTATGCTCGGATATGCCTTCACGCCGAGGATGCTCTCCTTCTTCGGATTGATCGGGAACAGTCTGCCCTGGAAGCCGTGGGAGAGGAGGTTGTGGAACACGTTGTATCCGAGTTTTCCCGGCACATCGGATGCGCCGACGACCGCGATGCTTGCCGGATAGAACATCCCGTGGAGATCATCGCCCGCCCGCCCGCACGTTCCAGGCTGGTCCTGGCTGCATTCGTCGACGAATATCCGTGCGTCCGCCACCGTGCATCCCGAAGGACAGAGGAAAACGGGGTTCAGGTCCAGTTCCCTGATCTCGGGGGATCCGGTGACAAGGTCCGATACCTTCACGAGCAGGGTCTTCAGGGCATCGATATCGACGCTCATGCCCCGGTAGCCCCTCAGGAGGGCGCTTCCCCTGATCTCCTCCATCATCTCCAGGGCGCCCTCCTCGGTAATGGGCAGGATCCTGAAGGTGATGTCCTTGAGGACCTCAACGAAAACACCCCCCAAACCGAACATGATGACAGGGCCGAAATTCGGGTCGCGGGTCACGCCGACAATGGCCTCGATGCCCTGCCTGAGCATCTTCTGGACCGACACGCCCATGACGTGGCGACCACTGAAGCTGCTCATGATATCACGGAAGGCCCGCCGTACTTCCCGCTCATTCCTGAGGTTCAGCTTGACCCCGCCACAATCGGTCTTGTGGGTCAGATCGGGGGAGACGATCTTCAGGACCAGCGGGTAACCAAGCATCCTTCCCTTCTCAACGGCATCGTCCTCGGATGTGGCAATGAGACCGCCGGACGTTTCTATGCCCATGGACTCGAGGATGGTTTTGCATTCGTGCTCCATGAGGCAGGTTCTCTTCTCGCGCAAGGCCCGAGTTATGATGGCCTTCTTGTCCGAATACTGTGGACCCCTGATATCGGCGAACCGTATGGTGCCCGGAGACGTCTGTTCCCATGAGATGAACTCGGGTATTTCCGCCAGGAGAACGCTTCTGTTCATGTGTTTCACCCCCGCATAAAGGTTTTCACAGCTGAGAAGAGTCGTATCTCACTTGTCCTTATCACAGTGATCAGACACGTGATATCGGCGCTCGCCCCGATTTCATGTCGGATCGCGGGTGCCGAGATGCAGGAGATCGTCTGACAATTATATGTATATTGACTTACAATAAAACCACAGTGACGACCTCCTCCCGGGAGCAGGGCCGGGAGGAAGAACCGCGTGTCAGGAATCGAGCAGGTGGTTGTTCACCGCATAGAGAGTGAGTTCAGCGTTTTTTGTCATGCCCATCTTCTCCATGATGCGGGTACGATAGGTGCTGACGGTCTTGACGCTCAGGCACAGCTCACCGGCTATCTCCCCGACTGATTTACCCGATGCCAGCATCAGCATGACCTGGTGCTCGCGATTCGAGAGCGTTTCATGCCGCAACTTCGTCGAGCTTGAATCGAGTTCGAAGGCCAGTTTTTCGGCAAGGGACGCAGTGACGTACTTGCCCCCCCGCGCCACCTTCCTGATGGCACCGATGAGCTCCTGGGGAGCACTGGCCTTGGTAAGGTATCCCGACGCACCGGAACGGAGCGCCCTGACGGCATACTGTTCTTCTGGGTGCATGCTCAGGATGAGGACGGGAAGCCTCGGCTTGTGTTTCAGGATGTCTTCGAGGGTCTCGAGGCCACCCCTGCCGGGCATGGAGATGTCGAGCAGGATAACATCGAAGTCGCCCCGGAGCGCCTTCTCCAGTGCCTCCTGTCCATCCCCCGCCTCATCTTCGACGACGATGTCCTCCAGGTTCGAGAGGATCTGCTTCACCCCTTCCCGAACGACGATATGGTCGTCGGCCACGAGGATGCGTATCATATCAGGTCTCTCCTTCCGGCAGGGGAATGGAGACCGCCACCGTCGTGCCCCGGCCGCTCTTTGAGGTGATCCTGACCGTACCCTTGAGCAGGTTCACCCGCTCGCGGATTCCAATGATGCCGAAGGACCCCGAGTTCTCGATCTGTGCGCGCGTTATACCCCTGCCGTTGTCGGCTACCTCGAGGAAGAGTTCATTCCTGTCCTGGATGAGGCGAATCCACGCCATGGTCGCACGTGCATGCCGGGCGACGTTGGTGAGCGCCTCCTGGGTGATGCGGAAAAGTGTGGTTGCGAGCTCCTTGTCGATGAGGGCGTCTCTGCAGTCGACGAAGGCCTCGCAGCGGACCCCCGACCTGCCTTCGAAATCCTCTGCGAGCCATTCGACAGCGGCGGTCAGCCCGAGATCGTCCAGCACGGTCGGCCTCAGCTCGGTCATGATCCGATGCACGCTCTCGATGGTCGCGTCGATGAGCGTGGACATGCGCCTCGTCTTCTCCTTCAACGAGGTCAAGCCCTCTGGAAGCTGGCTTCCAAGCCAGGAAATGTCCATCTGCAGGGCGGTCAGCGACTGACCGAGTTCATCGTGAATCTCTCGTGCGATGCGCGTGCTCTCCTTCTCGCGGATGGTCTGGAGGTGCATCGAGAGATTGCGGAGCTGTTCCCGCGACGTCTCGAGCTCTTCCTCTGCGCGCCTCTTCTCGGTGATGTCCTCGTAGGTGATGACGATCCGTTGTTCCACGAGCTTTTCGCCTATACGGGCCGCCCTCATCCTGCAGAGTATATCCCTCCCATCCTTTCTCCTGCAGTGAAACTCGTTCACAAAGGTCCGCTGCCGCGACAGGGTGGTGTAGAAGTACCGGGCGATCTCTTCCGATTCCTTCTCGTTGCGGTAGAAGAGGGAGACGCTCCTGCCGATGAGCTCTTCGCGGTGCCAGCCGAACGTCTGTTTCACTGCATTGTTGGCGAAGATGATCCTGCGGTTGTGGAGCCCCACGATGGCCTGTGGTACCGCATCAAGGATGGATGACTCCAGGGCGGCAAGCTCCCTGAGATTCATCCCGGGGTGGTCCTGCTCCAGGGTGTTAACGGGAGTGCCGAGGATGACGCTCTTCTGACTGATTCTGCCTGGGTCGTCGGTTCCCATAAGCTGCCTTAATCACACCTGATGTATTCGCGACATACAAGATCGCACAGTGAAGACTGCCCCCCACGGGGGAACCGGTCATGGACATGAAAACCCTATGACAAAGAAAGCAGGAGGTCAAGGGAGAACATCGGGGCAACGTCATTGCGCGGCCGTGGCGCGTTCGCTGAGGATCACCGAATTCATGGCTTTATGATGCTGCATCCGACACGGGCATATTGAACAATATTGTTTCATATCGGGCGCGGTGGACAAGAACGGATCGTTCGGACGGGATCGTCACGGCTGGGAAACACGCACTACGAGAGGCACCCGCTTCCTTTACTCGAATGAATTCACGATGGATGTTAAGACGAATGACGATGTTCGTCGCTCACCTGTCATCCCATGGCATACTTCTGGCTTTGTACACGATCAAAAATAACACACAGGAGGAACAAACGTGTGCCGCTTGTTCGCCATCACCAGTGAGGATGCACTCTCCCCCATGGTGGCCATACGGGCGCTGGACGTCATGAAGGAAGGTCACGACGGCTCGGGGGTGGGGCTGCTCATGACCGATCTCGGCGGCGACCTGGAGCAGTTCAGGGGGTCCCCCATCATGTCAGGGATTTTTTCCCAGGAAGGAATCAAGAAACTCGACCGGTACATGATGGAACTCGGTCTTCTCACCAAGTTCAAGTTGTCCATACGACCTTCGAGCGCGCCACCCGAGGGTACCCCGCGTCGGGACGTCTACCTCATCAGGGTTTATGAGTACCCGTATGAATGGGAGGGGTTGTCAGAGGTTGAAATCGCGTCGCGGCTCATGCACATACGGGTAGACCTGCGGAAGTTGGGCGAAGAGGACCAGTCCATGATGGTCTTTTCATTCTGGCCGGACACCATCATGATCAAGGAGGTCGGTGACCCCGTGGCGGTGGCGGAGTACCTCGGACTCGACCGGCAGGAGCTCAAGGCCAGGGTCCTGCTTGCCCAGGGTCGCCAGAACACGAATTACGCCATCACCCTGTATGCCTGCCACCCCTTCTTCATCCAGGGTTATGCCACCATGACCAACGGCGAGAACACGGCATTCATTCCGAACAAGGAGTATCTCATGTCCCGCGGATACTCCGGGTACATGGGCTACCAGTCGGACTCCGAGGTCTTCACGCACATTCTCCACTATACCAGGAACATCCTCGGCCTCGGCCTCGAGGAATACAAGCACGTGATCACCCCGCTCAAGGACGAGGAACTCATGCGCCACCCGGAGGCGTCTTTTCTGCGCAACCTGAAGCACTCCTGCAGGTTTCTCACGACCGACGGGCCCAACTGCGTCATCGGGTGCCTGCCCGACAGGACCCTGTTCATGGTCCAGGACAGCAAAAAACTCAGGCCCGGAGTCGTCGGGGGCAGGCCGGGCATGTTCGCCTTCTCGTCGGAGATGTGCGGACTGGATAAGGCCATACCGGACAGAGACAGGAAACTGGAGTACCAGCCCATGAAGTACGACGTGGCGTATGTCGACGCCGCGCGAGCGGAGATACGGAAATGGAACCAGTGGGAACCCTGCACCCTTCCTCACTGAGCACCCGGGACCTGCCCTGGCGAGTTCTTTGGAACAAGGACAGGTGCACCCTGTGTGGCAGGTGCACCTCCGCGTGCCCGGTACGTGCCATCGAACTGGGCGTGCACCGGAAGCGCACCCTCGATGTCCCCGTGGGGCTCGCAGTGAAACCCTCGAACCTTTATCAGGTCTATCACGGAATCGATCAGACGAGTGATCCCGCGCGGGCATGTATCGGATGCGGACTCTGCACGCAGGTTTGCCCCAACGACGCAATCTGCCCGGTCCACAGCGAAGAGATCGACAAGCTCAGATTCCATGTCAACAAAGGCGGAGAGCCGAGGAGGAGAGGCGGACGGAGAAATGATCCCGGGAGCATCCTGGACCGCATCAAGTTCATCAGGATCTCCATGCTCACGGACCCTGCCCTGGATGCAGGGAGGCACGAGTTCGAAATCAGGACGCTGCTGGGCCGAATACTCCCACCCGAGGAGCTTCTCAGCGCATCCCGGGAGAACGCCTGGATACCGCCGGTGCGCGAGATCTATCCCCTTGTGGTCGGGGGCATGTCCTTCGGCGCACTTTCTCCCACCATGTGGGAAGGGCTCCAGATGGGGGTCGCCTACCTGAACGAGGAACTCGGCATGCCGGTGAGGATGTGCACCGGTGAGGGCGGATGCCCCCCGCGGCTGCTCAAATCCAGGTTCCTCAGATACGTAATCCTCCAGATCGCCAGCGGATACTTCGGCTGGGACGAGATCATCCATGCGCTGCCGGAGATGAAGGAGGACCCCTGTGCCATAGAGATCAAGTACGGGCAGGGCGCCAAGCCAGGCGACGGCGGCCTGCTCATGTGGTACAAGGTCAACAGGCTCATCGCGGCCATACGCGGTGTCCCGGCGGGCGTGAACCTCCCGTCGCCCCCAACGCACCAGACCAAGTATTCCATCGAGGAGTCGGTGGCCAAGATGATCCAGTCCATGTACATGGCATGGGGATTCAGGGTGCCCGTGTACCCCAAGATATCGGCCACCACGACATCATTGGCCGTGCTGAACAACCTCGCGCGAAATCCTTATGCCGCGGCCCTGGCCATCGACGGAGAGGACGGCGGCACCGGAGCCGCCTACAATGTCTCCATGAACCACATGGGGCACCCCATCGCCAGCAGCGTCAGGGACGCCTATCTCACCCTGGTGAAGATCGGCAAGCAGAATGAAATTCCCCTGTTCGCAGGAGGGGGTGTCGGCAAGAACGGGAATCTCGCAGCCAACGCGGCAGCGCTCATCATGCTCGGCGCAAGCGGGGTCCAGGTGGGCAAGTACGTCATGCAGGCAGCCGGGGGATGCGTGGGGTCCGAGTCGGACAGGTGCAATATCTGCAATATCGGCCTGTGCCCCAAAGGCATAACCTCGCAGGATCCGCGGATCTATCGGCGGCTCGACCCAGAAGACGTGGCCCAGCGGCTCGTGGATGTCTTCCTGAGCTTCGACGTCGAACTCAAGAAGATACTCGCTCCGCTCGGCAGGTCCACCGCCCTGCCCATCGGGATGTCCGACGCCATCGGTATCGACGACCGCGATGCCGCAGAGCGTCTGAACATACGCTATGTGGTCTAGAGGGAGCCCCGAAACGAGATGACACATCACGACGCCATATTCATAGCTGGCATCGAGGATGAACGGAGGATCGAAACCCGCGTACTCGAGGAGCGCATCCAGAGTGCCGTGCAGAACGGATACCACAGGATAGAGGTGCATGCCCACGGTCAGCACGGCATCGGGGGAAGGCTCTGGAACTCGGACGGGAAGCCTGTCAAGGTCGATGTGTTCGGTTTTCCCGGACAGCGCATCGGTTCCATGGGTTCGCCGAACACGACCATCGAGGTGCACGGCCCTGCTTCGGACGACGTGGGCTGGCTCAATGCCGGGGCGAACATCGTCGTACACGGCGATGCCACCAACGGTGTCGCCAATGCCATGGCACAGGGAAGGATCTATGTCGCCGGAGACATCGGCGCCCGCGGCATGACCATGACAAAGAGCAATCCCCGCTTCGACCCGCCTGAACTCTGGGTGCTCGGAGGGGTCGGCGACTCCTTTGCGGAGTTCATGGCCGGGGGTATTGCGGTCGTGTGCGGAATCGGTTCCAACTATCGAAAGAACCACATCCTGGGTCACCGTCCCTGCGTCGGCATGGTGGGAGGCAGGATCTACTTCCATGGTGTGCAGAAAAGCTACAGCGAGGCGGACGCGAAACTGGTGCGCATCACCGACGACGAGTGGGAGTGGCTCAGGGCCGGCCTGAAGGATTTTCTGGAAACCATAGGCAGAGGGTATCTCTACGAGGAGCTCATCATCGACCGGTCGGCCTGGCAGCTCATAACCGCCAGGCATCCATCGGAGAAGGTCCGTACCAGAAGGTTCACCATGAGCCAGTTCCGCAGCGACGTATGGGAAAAGGAAATCGGCCGAGGCGGGCTCATCGGTGATCTCGTCGATGGAGACCGGGGAGTCCTGCCCGTGATCGCCTCCGGGGAGATGCGCAGATTCGTGCCCGTGTGGGAGAACTGCAAATACATGCCGCCGTGCCAGGCCGCCTGCCCCACCGGTATCCCGGTCCAGAAGCGCTGGGCCCATATCAGGAACGGCGACCTCGATGCGGCCGTAAATCTCGCCCTGCAGTACACCCCGTTTCCGGCCACGGTCTGCGGACATCTCTGTCCGAATCTCTGCATGGAGGGATGTACCCGTACCCGGGCCCGGATGACCCCCATCGACACCGCACTGCTGGGAAAGGCAAGCCTCACCGCGAGCGAACCCGTTGCGCGACCGCCGACAGGGAAAAAGGTCGCCATCATCGGAGGCGGCCCCGCCGGGCTCTCCGTGGCCTGGCAGCTCTGGATGAAAGGTCATGAGCCTGTCATCTTCGACAGGGCTGAGGATCTGGGGGGCAAGATACGCAGCGCCATCCCCTTCATCAGGATCCCCAGGGAGGTCTTCGAACACGAGCTCCGGCGCGTCGTGAACAGGGTGACCAGGGTCAGGGTCGAGGGAGACGGCGTCACCGAAGAGCTTTTCATGGACATCCGCCAACGGTATGAGTATACGGTCATTGCAGTGGGAGCAGACAATCCACGGGAGCTGAGGATCAAGGGATACGACAGGGCAGTTCCCGCCCTGGATTTCCTGCGGTGCGCGAAGGAAGACACGTATGACCTGGGAGACAAGGTGGTCGTCATAGGGGCGGGCAACGTGGGGTGCGACGTGGCGACCGAGGCCTACCGGCTCGGCGCGAAGGAGGTCACCCTCGTGGACGTCCAGAAGCCGGCCTCCTTCGGCAAGGAGCGGGAGGCGGCTCAGAAGGCAGGTGCACGTTTCATGTGGCCCGTCACGACCGAGGCCATTACCCGCAAGGGCGTCGTCCTTTCCACCGGCGAGGTGGTGCCGGCGGACACCGTCGTCGTGTCCATCGGCGACAAACCGGACCTTGGCTTCCTCCCCGACACCATCGACACCTCGGGCGGATTCATCAAGGTGAACGAGGAATATCGCACAACGGACATGAATGTTTTCGCCATCGGTGACAGTGTCAGGCCCGGCCTCATAACGGACGCCATCGGTGCCGGCAGGAAGGTCGCCGAAAGTATCGATGCGGCCTTCACAGGAGCCGAAGAGTCTCACGACCGGCTCCAGGTCATGGACCCTGCCCGCGTCAGGCTGGAGTATTATGATCCCACAGCCAGGGAATTCCCGGACATCCGGGCATGTTCGACGGCCTGTGCATCCTGCGGCGATTGCCGCGACTGCGGCCTGTGCGAATCGATCTGCCCGCAGCAGGCCATTTCACGGAGGTCGCTTCAGGAAGGCAGATACGAATACGTGGTGGACGGCGAACGCTGCATCGGGTGCGGTTTCTGCGCCGGGGCCTGCCCGTGCGGCATATGGAGCATGAAGGAGAACGATCCCATCGTATAGTATAGAAGGCGTCAGGCAGCGAGGAAGCGCCCATAATCAATCAATGGAGGATGGATGCATGTTTAACTGCAAGACCAAGAGTGATGTTCTGAAAGCGGTGAAGGAGTATGACATAAGCTTTATCCAGTTCTGGTTCACCGACGTGCTCGGCAGGCTGAAGAGCTTCCAGATCACCCCTTCGGAGCTCGATGAGGGCATCGACGAGGGCATGGGCTTCGACGGATCCTCCATCGAGGGATTCGCCCGTATCCATGAGAGCGACATGATCGCCAAGCCCGACCTGACCACCTTCCAGATGCTTCCCTGGCGGCCGGCGGAAAAGCCTGTCGCACGGATGTTCTGCGATATTCTCAACCCCGACGGAACCCCCTATGAGGGTGATACGCGCTATGCACTCAAACGCGTACTCAAGAAGGCCGTCAAGATGGGCTACACGGCCTATCTCGGTCCCGAGCTCGAGTATTTCTACTTCGCCAACAGCACCTGCCCGGAGATCATCGACCGGGGCGGCTATTTCGACGGTCTTCCCATCGACCTCGGCACCGATCTCAGGCGGGAGACCATTTTCGCACTCCAGAAGATGGGGATCAGGGTCGAGTACAGCCACCACGAGGTCGCGCCTTCTCAGCACGAGATCGATCTGAGGTATGCAGAGGCGCTCAAGATGGCCGATATCGTCATGACCTACCGCACGGCGGTCAAGGAGATAGCACGCCAGAAGGGCGTCTATGCCACCTTCATGCCCAAGCCCATCTTCGGCGAGAACGGCAGCGGCATGCACGTGCACCAGTCTCTCTTCAAAGGCGACGAGAACGCATTTTTCGACGTCAAGGACAAGTACCACCTCTCCAAGGTCGGGAAAGGGTACATCGCCGGCATCCTCAGGCACGCACGGGAGCTTGTGGCCGTCACCAACCAGTGGGTGAACTCATACAAGCGCCTCGTGCCCGGATACGAGGCACCGGTCTACGTGTCATGGGCCCGCAGGAACCGCTCGGCCATGGTCCGCGTCCCGATGTACAAACCGGGCAAGGCCCATGCCACCCGAATCGAGTTCAGGGCACCGGACCCTGCATGCAACCCGTACCTGGCCTTCGCGGTCCAGATTGCGGCCGGTCTCGAAGGCGTGATCAAGAAGTACCCCCTGGCCGATCCCGTCGAGCAGGACATCTATGAAATGGATGAGGAAGCCAGGCAGGAAGCCGGCATCACCTCGTTGCCCGGCAACCTCTTCGAGGCCATACAGGAGGTGTCCAGGAGTTCCATCGTGAGGGAAGCCCTCGGAGACCATATCTTCCTGAAATTCATCGAGAACAAGAAGAAGGAGTGGGACAACTTCCGCATCCATGTCAGCAAGTACGAGATTGACACGTATCTTGCGTTACTATAGATGACGTTGGCAGGCTGCCCTGGGAGGAGACCGACCGGGCAGCCTCACGAGTATATGCGGCCATCTTCGGGAGCTTGAATGTGATAGGCAAGGCAAGGAGACCAGCTGTCCTGGTGCTGGAAGACGGCACCGTATTCAGGGGCAGTGTCTTTGCCGGTCATTCAGCGCGATTCGGGGAGGTCGTGTTCAACACCGGCATGACCGGTTACCAGGAGATCCTCACCGACCCCTCCTACAAGGAGCAGATCCTCGTCATGACCTACCCCCTCATCGGCAACTACGGGGTCAACGACGAGGACGTCGAATCGGCCGGGATCCATCTGGAGGGGTTCATTGTCCGAGAATACCAGCCCTTTCCGAGCAACTTCAGATCGAAGAGGACCCTGGCGGACTATCTGGAGGAACACCACCGGATCGGCATGGAGGGTGTCGACACCAGGGCCTTGACGAGGCACATCCGCACCAGGGGAGCCATGAGGGGGGTGGTGGCCACCGACGTGGACCATATCGATAACCTGATGGACAGGCTGAAAGGGTACCCGGGACTGGTGGACCGCGATATCGTGCAGGACGTGACGGGCGATGCAGCGTATCTCTGGCACGAGAACCGCAAGATCCCCATGGACACACCTCCTGCCAAGTCAGATCGTCCCCGTGTCATGGTCGTCGACTGCGGGGTCAAGCTCAACATCCTGAGGATGCTCGACAGGCATGGGTGCGAGGTCGTCGTGGTGCCCGCCCGGACTTCATCCCGCCACATCATGGCCATGGATCCCGACGGAGTCCTTCTCTCCAACGGGCCCGGAGATCCCGCCCCGCTGAGGTATCTCGTCGATACGGTCAGGGATCTCCTGGGCAGGGTGCCCATTTTCGGGATCTGTCTGGGTCACCAGATCCTGGGACAGGCCCTGGGAGGTTCGACGGCAAAACTCAGGTTCGGTCACCACGGCGTAAACCAGCCCGTCAAGAACCTCCGCACAGGCAGGGTCGAGATCTCGTCCCAGAACCATGGATTCGTGGTCCTCACTGAAACCCTCCCGAGGGACACCCGCGTGACGCATGTGAACCTGAACGACAACACCCTCGAGGGGTTGAGTTTTCCAGGCCTGAAAGCCTTCAGTGTCCAGTACCATCCCGAGGCGGCCCCGGGCCCGCGTGACTCCGCGTACCTTTTCAGGGAGTACCTGCAACTTATGGGGCGGCATACCCCCCATGGAGCATAGGGGATTGCCTGTAATGCCTCTCGGATGTTATAGAGGGCATGCCGGGGTAACCCCGGGCAAGTCTCTGAATGGAGTGGATGTTATTTTCGACATGACACGGTGGATGAGGAACCTCATGCCGCGCAGCTGGAATGTGTTCATCGGTAAAGACCCGAGGACCGTCACCGGACCCGCCATCGTTTTCTTCCCCGTCCAGGACACCCTCTGTTGCTGCGGTCTCGCTGGTTTCGTCTGCATCAGGCGCGCCGAAGCGCACCTCGACATGCGCATCACCGACCGTATTGCCCGGGCGGTCGATACGGTATGCGCAGGCGGAGTCTCAGCCCTCATCGCCGGAAAGATCCCAAAGCAGTCATACCTGGGCCCGGAATCCCTGCACACGATAGGTGAGGAGGTCTCCCGCATCAAGCGTGACACCGACCTCCAGCATGCGCTCGGTTGCGGTCGCAGTCTCCTGCGTCTCACCGAGCTCTCGGAAAGGTTGAAGACCTTTGTTGACAGCGAGGACGCAGCCCTCGAGAAAGAGGCGAGGCGCTATGGTTCAGGGGACCTGGAGGCCATGACGTCGTCACTGGTGGCGCTCAAGGACATCACCTGGACGCTGAGAGAGGATATCATAAGGAACTACGAGAGGATCCTCGGTCTGGCCGGCGAGATGATGTACGAAGACTCCGGTTATTACGGCCGATTCCAGAAAATCAACGCGTGTCTCAATGCCCTCGACAGACTCGAGGTGCGCGGGAGGGACTCGGCAGGTCTGCAGGTGATGGTGCAGTTCGAGAAGGCAGGGTCGATGCAGTCGCTGCGGCATGCCCTGGCACAGCAGGGGCTTTTGGAATCGTTCATGGCACGGTGCAGGCCCTCGGACCTGATGAACGGGTCCATCCACCTTTCCGGAACGGTCCTGACCTTCACCTACAAGACCGCCCAGGTGACGGGTAAACTCGGCGAGAACACCGCAAAGCTGAGGAGATACATCAGCGAAGACGCCGTCCTCAAGGAGACCCTGGCGCACAGGTGTTCCACCGAGACCTTTCTCACCCATACCCGCTGGGCATCGGTGGGGGCCATCAACGAGATCAACTGCCACCCGGTGAACAGCCACACCGTGGACATCCCTCCCGGTGAGGAGAACGGCATTCCGGCCGTCATGAAGGAGTACCCGTTCTATGGAAAGGGTGCATGGACGATAAGCGCGGTGCTCAACGGTGATATAGACAACCACCACGTGTTGCGCGGCGCCATCGGGGAAGGGGGTGTCTCGGCGAGTCCCGATGTCACCACCGACACCAAGACCATCCCGCTGATGGTCGAACACTACCTCTACCAGGGCCATGACCTGAAGGAATCCTTCCGCAGGGCCGTGTGTGACTTCGAAGGATCCCATGCCGTTGCCATGGGGAGCAACATGGAGCCGGGCAAGGTCTTTCTGGCCCAGAAAGGCAGCGGACAGACCATCTACGTGGGTCTTCTCGACGACGGGTATATGTTCGCATCGGAGGTGTACGGCCTCGTCGAGGAGACACGGCGGTTCGTCAAGATGGACGGTGAAACGCCGCGCGTGCCGGGGGACCCGGCGACCCTGGGGCAGCTTTTCATCCTGCATGATGACCGGGGTCCGGGCCTCGGAGGCATCGAGGCCATGTCCTACGACGGGCACCCCCTGATCCTCGGCGACAGGGACGTCAGCTTTGCGCAGATAACGACCCGAGACATCGACCGGGGCGAGCACCCCCACTTCCTCATAAAGGAGATACTCGACGCGCCTTCCTCCATCCGCAAGACCCTTCGCGGCAAGTATTTCATCAGCGAGGGCAGGGGGGTGGTTTTCAACCTCGACGAAGGGGTCGTGGACGGACGGACGCGGGAAGACCTGCGTCAGGGAAGGATCAGGAACATCTTCGTGGTCGGACAGGGCACGGCAGCGGTTGCGGCTGCCGCCGTCGCAGAGGCCATGGCCGTCTACCTCAGAACCGCACCCGTTCGAGTCCATGCCCGGAAGTCCTCGGATCTGAGCGGGTTCCTGCTGGACGACGACATGTCTGATACCATCGTGATCGCCATTACCCAGTCGGGGACCACCACGGACACGAACCGTGCCGTGTCCATGGCACGCCTCCGTGGGGCCAGGCTCATCGCCATCGTCAACCGAAGGCAATCGGACATCACCACCAAGGTGGACGGTGTGTTCTACACGAGCGACGGGCGGGACATCGAGATGTCCGTGGCGTCCACCAAGGCATTCTATTCCCAGATCGTGGCAGGATACGTGCTTGCGCTCTTCTTTGCGCAGCTGCTGAAAACCATGCCGGACGAAGCCATAGCACGCGACATCGAGACCCTCGAGGATGCACCGGATCTCATGATGCGTGTCATACGGGGCAGGGATGCCATCCGCAAGTCCGCGTGGAACCTGGTCCGGAGAAAACAGTACTGGGCCGTGGTAGGCAGCGGCATCAACAAGGTGGCCTCGGACGAGGTCCGCATCAAGCTTTCCGAGCTCTGCTACAAGACCATTTCGTCGGACGTCATAGAGGACAAGAAACACATCGACCTGTCCTCCGAGCCGCTCATCCTCGTATGCGCCGCCGGGAGCCCCGAGATCGTGATCGACGACATCGTCAAGGATGTCGCCATCTTCAAGGCGCATGCAGCCACCGTGGTGGTCATCACCGACGAGGGAGAAGACCGCTTCGACGGCATCTCCGACGCCGTCGTCAGGGTGCCCCGTGCAGGATTCCCGCTCTCCGTTATCTTCAATACCCTGGCCGGCCACCTCTGGGGGTACTACGCAGCATGCAGCCTGGACGAGCTGGCATCTACCATGAAGGGTTTCAGAACGAGCCTGGCCGAAATAACACGGGGGCACCAGAGCAGGGAATACACGGTCTACGAGAGCATCGCTGACAGGGAGCTCCACAGGGCAATCGACACGTATGCCGCCGAGTTCAAGAGATGGCGTGCAAGGGGCGAACTCGCATCCATGAGCAACGAGGTGGCCTCGGACATCGCGCTGCTCTTCAAATACGCAAAGGGAAAGCTGCCCGTGGAAGATTTCTGGATGGAGTTCGAGGACAGGCGTGTCTCCTCCTCACCCATCGACATGCTCGACCTCACCCTGAAGCGTGCCGTGGACGAGCTCTCCCGTCCGGTCGACGCCATACGTCACCAGGCGAAGACCGTCACCGTCGGCACCAGCAGGAAGACGGAGACGCCACGGGGACCTGTCTTCGAGGTGTTCGGGGAGCTCGGGTTCACCCCGGAAAGCATCCGTGCCAAGGACGTCCTGACGCTCAAGAAACTGCAGTCCGCCATCGACAGGGTCAATGGTTACACCCTCTACGAAGTCGAGGGGCTCGACGAAGACGGCATGCCCACCGAAGATTCCACGCTCGCCATTGTCAAGCGGATGGGCTCCGCCACCGGGATGACGTCGCGCTACGACAGGCCGGCACCCCTGAAGGGAACCAAGAACACCATCGTCCGCACGCGCAAGGTGTACGCAGGGACCGGTCGCTCAGATGATGCCTCCATAGTCATCATCCCCATCCAGGGACCGAGACGTATCATAACCCACCTGCTCCTGCTGCAGGTGGATTTCGACGAACGGATAGGGACCGAGCAGAAGAAGGACGTCATGGGCGTGAAGACAAACGACCTCATGAACCTCATCAACGAATACAACATCCCCTGGAAGGACGCATACCTCGAAGGGCTTGCGGTCAAGTTCCTTCTCGGTGAGGACGTAGAGGTCATCAAGAACAGGATATTCGAGCAGATCGGGAACCCTGCGGAATGACGCGGGAGGACCGCAGCAGTGAAACGACCATACGGAGGGAAAGATGGACCTGAAGCCCCGATGTGGTGAAAGGATCGCAGAACTCATCGAGAAGGGGGTCGACATCCCCAACCCCCTCAGCCTGGATGTAGGGGAAGAAGTCGACCTCGACCGGATTTCGGCCTACAAGGTCAGGATATACCCCGGGTGCAGGATATACGGCAAGGACACCGTCATATCGTCCGGGTCACAGATAGGCCGCGAAGGTCCTGTCACCATCGAAGGCTGCCAGCTGGGCCGCGACGTCGAGCTCAAAGGCGGCTTTTTCAGCAAGTCCGTGTTCCTGGACAGGTCGAACATGGGGCTCGGTGCCCACGTCCGCGAGGGATGCATCCTCGAGGAGGAGGCGGGTGGAGCCCACTGCGTGGGCCTCAAGCAGACCATACTCTTCCCATTCGTGACGCTGGGCAGCCTCATCAATTTCTGCGACTGCCTCATGGCCGGGGGCACGAGCCGGAAGGATCACAGCGAGGTGGGGAGCTCCTACATCCACTTCAATTTCACCCCTGACGGCGACAAGGCCACCGCCTCCCTCATCGGCGACGTCCCCCGGGGAGTCATGCTGAACCAGCCTGCCATATTCCTCGGAGGACAGGGCGGGATCGTCGGGCCGGTGCGCATGGGCTTCGGGAACGTGGTGGCTGCAGGCACGGTGCTCAGGGAGGACTGCCTTGCCGACAGCAGGCTGATCCCGGGCAGGAGCACGTCCGGAAAGGTCAAGGAGTATCGGTCCGCGCTGTACCCGAACCTGATTCGCGTCGCGGAGAACAACATCATCTATCTCGCAAACCTCGCGGCCTTGAGCGAGTGGTATGTCCACGTCCGCAAACAGTTTCTCGATGGCCAGGAGTTCGGCCCGCTCATCCATGCGGGGCTCCTCGACAGGCTCTCGTCTGCCCGAAAGGAACGTCTCAAGAGATACGAGGCCTTCGCCAGGCGTGCCTCGGCCGCGGATCCATCCGGGTCTGAGGAAACACGGCGCCTGAGAAAGGAACTTGGTGGGACCGTCGACAAGATACAGGCACTATGTGAAGACAAGGGTGTGCCGGATTCACCCGCGGCGGCATCGAGAGACACATTCCTCGCCGCAATGGAACGGGCGAGGCAGGGTGGTCCCGGCAGCTACATCGAGACAATACAGGCCCTGCCTGCAGAGGTTTCTTCAGCGGGCACCCGGTGGCTCCGGGGCGTTGTCGAACACTTCTGCGCGGAGGCATCCCGGGCCATGCCCGGCCTGAGGCTGTTCGGGAAGTGACATCGAGACCGATGACAATCGAGAGGGGGGACACATAATGGGCAAACTCTTTGGCACGGATGGAATACGGGGAGAGGCAAACCGCTATCCCATGACCGCGGATATCGCGTTCAAGGTCGGTCAGGCCGTGACGTACCTTCTGCGGAAGCAGAACCACCGCACACGGGTCATCATCGGCAAGGACACGCGCATATCGGGCTACATGCTCGAAAGCTCCCTTGAGGCAGGCATCACCTCCATGGGCGGCAATCCCTACCTGGTCGGCGTGCTGCCCACGCCCGGAATCGCCTTCATCGCGACCAGCATGCGCGCCGATGCGGGCATCGTCATATCGGCCTCCCACAATCCCTACGAGGACAACGGGATCAAGATCTTCGGCGGCAACGGGTTCAAGCTGTCCGACGAGCAGGAGAACACCATCGAGGACCTCATGCTGGGGGGCAAGCTCTCTGACTACCTGCCACCGTCCAGGGACATGGGCCAGGCCTTCCGCATGTATGACGCGAACGGCCGGTACGTCGTCTTTCTGAAGAACACCTTTCCCCGCGACCTGTCCATGGAAGGGATGAAGATGGTCCTCGACACGGCCAACGGCGCCACCTACCGGGTTGCACCGGAAGCCTTCACCGAATTCGGCGCCGATGTGGAGGTCATCCACAACGCGCCCAACGGGGTGAACATAAACGACGGGTGCGGCTCCCAGCACACCGGCGACCTGAAGGAGAAGGTCCTTGAAACGGGTGCAGCCATTGGGCTGGCCTTTGACGGAGACGGCGACCGCCTCATTGCGGTGGATGAAAAGGGCAGGGAGATCACCGGAGACCAGATCCTCCTCATCTGCGCCAAGATCCTCAAGGAGGAGGGGAGGCTGAAGAACGACCTCCTGGTCAGCACGGTGATGAGCAATCTTGGGCTGCGGGTGGCGTGCAAGAAGTACGGCTTCACGCATCACGCCTCAAAGGTGGGGGACCGGTACGTGCTCGAGGACATGCTCGGCATGGGCGGCGTCATCGGCGGAGAGGAATCGGGCCACATGATCTTCCTCGACCACCACACCACGGGTGACGGCATCCTCACCGCCATGCAGCTCATCGCCGCCATGGTCAAATCAGGGAAACCGCTTTCCGAGCTCGCACGGCTCATGGACATCTTCCCGCAGAAGCTCATCAACGTGAACGTGAAGAGCAAGCCGGACATCTCCACCGTGCCGGAACTGAAGGACGCCGTCGCCCAGGTGGAACGCGAGCTCGGCGACGAGGGCCGCGTCCTCATACGCTACTCCGGTACCCAGAACATGTGCCGGGTCATGGTGGAGGGCCCCACGGACACAGTCACCGAAAAGTATTGCACGCATCTGGCTGATCTCGTAAGAAAGACGATCGGCTGAGCGGGGGCCCCTCATCGGGGCCCTGGCAGCACATTCCGGATAAAGGGGAGGTTTCGAGCGTGGGTATACAGATCATCGTTACCAGGGACTTTGCAGCCATGAGCGAAGCGGCTGCAGCTATAGCGAAGAAGAAGATCCTCGAGGCGTTGAGAAGGAAGGGGGAAGCAGTTCTGGGGCTCGCGACGGGCAATTCGCCGACCGGGCTGTACAAGCACCTGGCACGGGCGGCCAACAGGGGTGAATTCGATTCCGCACGGTGCCGGAGCTTCAATCTCGACGAGTACGTGGGCCTGCCGGGCGACAATGCCCAGCAGCGTGTCATGCACCCCGAGAGCTATGCCTTCTTCATGATCCAGGAACTGTTCAGCCTGTTGAAGAACAAGTTCACGGAGACCTGTGTCCCCTATGGCTCGCTCATCGAACAGATGAGGCTCACGGCGGAGCTGAAGGCAAACCCGAAAGACTGGGAGGCCCTCGGAACGGACAAGGGAAAATCCATAGTGATCAGAGATGACCCGAAGTCCGGATATCTGGGCTGGGTGAAAAAGGACATACTGCAGGGCTACGCCCGGAAGGTCAGGAAAGCCGGGGGCATCGACCTCCAGATCATCGGTGTCGGGGGCAGGGGCCACGTTGCCTTCCACGAGTCGGGCATCCCCTTCAAGGGCAGCAGCGTCATGCTCGTCAAGCTCGACGACAACACGGTCGCCAACGCGGTGGCCGACGGACACTTCACGACGAAGAAGGAGTCCCCCAACTATGCCGTCTCCATGGGAGCCGAGCTTGTCTACAAGGCAAAGAAGGTTATCCTCCTGGCAAACGGGGAGCGCAAGGTCGAGCCGGTCACCCAGTCGATACTCGGCGATCCATCGCCGGAGATACCGATATCCTATGGTCAGATCTATGCCAGACGCGGTGGAGAGCTGGTCTACGTCCTTGACAGGATTGCGGGGAAAGACCTGCTCGCCAACAAAAAGGCACTGGCCGCAAAGGGCGTGACGATCAGGGAGATCCGCTGATCTGCACATCGAGCTTCAGGTCATGGGGGAATCATCGGGGACACAGACAAGGTGAACTATGCCCAAACGGCCAGACCTCAGGAAGATCCTCATCATAGGCAGTGGACCAATAGTCATATCGCAGGCCTGCGAGTTCGACTACTCGGGGGTCCAGGCCTGCAAGGCGCTCAGGGAAGAGGGCTACGAGGTGGTGCTCATCAACTCCAACCCTGCCACCATCATGACCGACCCGGGCATGTCGGACCGCACCTACATCGAGCCCATCACCCCGGAGATCATCGAGAAGATCATCGCCAGGGAGCGGCCCGATGCCATCCTGCCGACCCTGGGGGGGCAGACCGGGCTGAACGTGTCCGTGGAGCTCGCCTCCCGCGGTATCCTGGAGAAGTACGGCGTGGAGATGATCGGTGCGAGGCCCGAGGTGATCCACAAGGCCGAGGACCGCGAGCTGTTCCGGGCGGCCATGGAAAACATCGGCCTGAGGGTTCCCAGGAGCGGATTCGCCCGCAGCATGGAGGACGTGCACCGGATAGCCGACGAGATCGGGTATCCCGTCATCATCAGGCCGTCCTTCACCCTGGGAGGCATCGGCGGGGGCATCGCCTATAATCCGGAGGACCTCCAGCGCATTGCACGAGGTGGACTCGATGCCAGCATGATCAGAGAGATCATGCTGGAGGAATCGGTCATCGGCTGGAAGGAATTCGAGCTTGAGGTCATGCGGGACAGGGCCGACAACGTGGTCATCGTCTGCTCCATCGAGAATGTCGACCCCATGGGCGTCCATACCGGGGACTCCATCACCGTCGCTCCTGCCCAGACCCTGACCGATGCGGAGTACCAGAGGCTCCGCGACGCGGCGATCGCCATCATGCGCGAGATCGGCGTGGAGACCGGCGGGTCCAACGTCCAGTTTGCCGTGAACCCGAAGGACGGGGAACTGGTGGTCATCGAGATGAACCCGAGGGTTTCCCGCTCGTCCGCACTGGCATCCAAGGCGACAGGATTCCCCATCGCCAAGATCGCGGCCAAGCTCGCGGTGGGCTACACCCTCGACGAAATACCCAACGACATCACGAGGGAGACATTCGCCTCCTTCGAACCGACCATCGACTACTGCGTGGTCAAGATACCCCGCTGGACCTTCGAGAAGTTCCCCGAGACCGAGGACATCCTCACCACGTCCATGAAATCCGTGGGCGAGACCATGGCCATCGGCAGGACCTTCAAGGAGGCACTCAACAAGGCGGTCCGTTCCCTGGAGATCGGACGGTTCGGGCTCGAAGGACCCAGGATGATACTGAGCCCCGAGGACAAGAAACAACTTGTGACCGGACTTACTTACCCCAACTCCCGTCGTCTCTTCCAGATCGCCGCGGCCCTCCGCTCGGGCTTCACCATCGACGATGTCTCCCGCCTCACCGGCATCGACCCCTGGTTCCTGTACCACATCAGGGAACTCGTGGAAGCCGAGGCGGCCATCGCCGAGGCCGGTCCCGACCGGGAAACCCTCCACGAGGCGAAGCGTCTCGGTTTTTCAGACCCCTGCCTTGCCTCCCTCTGGAACACCACGGAGCGCATCGTCAGGGACCTCAGGCACGAGAAGGGCGTACTGCCCGTGTACAAGCTCGTGGACACCTGCGCTGCCGAGTTCGAGGCCTCTACCCCCTACTACTATTCCACGTACGAGCAGGAGGACGAGGCTGACCCGTCATCCAAAGACAAGGTGGTCATCCTGGGAGGCGGCCCCAACCGCATCGGCCAGGGCATTGAATTCGACTACTGCTGCGTACACGCCTCGTTCGCGCTCAAGGACATGGGGTACGAGAGCATCATGATCAACTCCAACCCCGAGACCGTGAGTACGGACTATGACATATCCAGCAAGCTCTTCTTCGAACCGCTGACCCTGGAGGACGTGCTGCACGTCATCGAGCGCGAGAAGCCCAGAGGCGTCATCGTCCAGTTCGGCGGCCAGACACCTCTCAATCTGGCCCGGGGCCTGGCGGAGGCAGGGGTGCCCATCCTGGGTACCCAGCCCGAGGCCATCGATCGTGCCGAGGACCGGCGCCTCTTCCTCGACATCGTCAACCGGCTCCACCTGAAACAGCCTGCCAGCGCGACGGTCACCACGGTGGACGAGGCCGTCAAGGTCGCGGGACGCATCGGCTACCCGGTGCTCGTACGACCATCATACGTGCTCGGCGGGCGTTCCATGGAGATCATCTACGACCCCGACACCCTGCAGACCTTCATGGCCCAGGTTCTGGAGCTCTTTCCTGACAACCAGATCCTCATCGACAAGTTTCTCGAGGACGCCATAGAGGTCGATGTGGATTCGCTCTCTGACGGGTCTCAGTGCGTGATATGCGGAGTCATGGAGCACATCGAGGAGGCAGGTATCCATTCCGGCGACTCGGCCTGCGTGCTCCCCCCGCCGACCCTGAAGAGGGATGTCGTCCGACGCATAGAGAGACAGACGAAGAAGATAGCCCGGGAACTCCACGTGGTCGGCCTCATGAACATCCAGTACGCGGTCAAGGGACCGGATGTCTATGTGCTCGAGGTCAATCCCCGGGCGTCCCGCACCGTACCCTTCGTGAGCAAGGCCATCGGCGTGCCGGTAGCGCAGCTTGCCACCAGGGTCATGCTGGGGCACAGCCTCAGGGAGCTCGGCTTCACCAGGAAGCCCACCCCGAGACACGTGTCCGTGAAGGAATCGGTGTTTCCCTTCAAGCGGTTTCCCAACATCAACGTCGCCCTGGGGCCGGAGATGAAGTCCACCGGCGAGGTCATGGGCATAGACAGCACCTTCGAACTGGCCTTTGCCAAGTCGCAGCTGGCTGCGGGGTGTGACCTGCCCACCGCAGGGAACGTGTTCATCAGCGTACACGATTTCTACAAGAGCCGCATCGTACCGGTGGCACAGGCCTTTGCCGGCCTCGGATTCACCATAGTGTCCACCACCGGGACTGCCGCCTTCCTGAACGAGCGCGGCGTGGACGTGAAGACCGTTCTCAAGGTGAGCGAGGGCAGGCCCAACGTCGCCGATGCCATCATGAACGGACAGATACAGCTTATCATCAACGCGAGCATAGGCAGGAAGCCGACGGAGGATGCCTACCTGCTCCGGCAGCACGCCATCCAGTACAATATCCCGTACTCGACCACCATAGCCGCTGCCAGGGCCATGACCGAGGCGATCAGGGCACTGCAGGAGAACACGATCAAGGTCAAGGCGCTGCAGGAATACTTTAAACGGGATCGTGGACGTTGACCCCTTGAAGGGGATATCCACACCTGCTATGAAGGAGATGGCCTTATGGGGCCATCAGGGAATCCTTTATAGTGTAAATTAAATTAACCAGGCGGCATATATTCGCGAGAAAGGTGCTGATCATGGCCACAAACAAGACGACCAAGTACATCTTCATTACCGGCGGCGTGCTGTCTTCTCTCGGGAAAGGCCTGGCAGCGGCATCCATCGGTGCCATCATGGAAGCCCGCGGGCTCAAGGTGTGCAACATCAAGCTCGACCCCTACATCAACGTGGATCCCGGCACCATGAGCCCGTTCCAGCACGGCGAGGTCTTCGTCACCGACGACGGGGCCGAAACCGACCTGGATCTCGGGCACTACGAGCGCTTCACCTCGAGCGTCCTGCATGCAAAGAACAACTTCACCACGGGTCAGATCTATGATGCGGTGATCCAGAAGGAGCGCAACGGCGAGTACCTCGGCAAGACCGTGCAGGTCATACCGCACATCACTGACGAGATAAAGGAACGGATCAGGAGCGCGGCCTCCGGCTATGACATCGCCATCGTGGAGATCGGCGGCACGGTGGGTGACATCGAGTCGCTGCCCTTCCTCGAGGCGATCAGGCAGTTCGGGTTCGACATGGGAAGGGCCAACGTCCTCTATATCCACCTCACCCTCGTCCCCTACATCGCAGCAGCGGGAGAGCTCAAATCGAAACCCACCCAGCATTCGGTCCAGAAGCTCAGGGAGATAGGGATCCAGCCCCTGATCCTCCTGTGCAGGTCCGAGAAGAGGCTCACCACCGATCTCAAGGAGAAGATCGCCCTGTTCTGCAACGTCGAGAAGACCGCGGTCATCAATGCCGTGGATGTGGAAAGCATCTATCAGGTGCCCCTCGAGTTCCACCGCGAAGGACTGGATGACCGCATCGTCGAGTACCTCAACATGTGGACCAGGGAACCGAGGATGCAGGGATGGGAAGAACTCAACGAGCGCGTCAGGAGCAGGACCGAGAAGGTCAACATCGCGGTGGTGGGCAAGTACGTCAGGCTCACCGACTCCTACAAGAGTCTGAACGAGGCCCTGGAACACGGCGGGATCTTCAATGACGTCAATGTGAACCGGGTCTTCGTTGATGCGGATGAACTGGTGGGCAAGGACGACCTGGCGCCCTTTTTCGAGAACATCGACGGCATCCTCATACCAGGCGGGTTCGGCGAGCGGGGGACCGAGGGCAAGATCCTTGCTGCAGGGTATGCGAGAAGGAACAGGATACCCTTTTTCGGCATCTGTCTCGGCATGCAGCTGGCCGTGACGGAGTTCTCGCGGAGCCTATGTTCGCTCACTTCAGCCAACAGCAAGGAATTCGACCCGGACACTCCCGACCCGGTCATCGACTACCTCCCGGGCCAGAAGAACATCACCCGCAAGGGCGGCACCATGCGTCTCGGTGCATATGAGTGCACGATAGAGCCGGGCACCAATGCCATGAGGGCGTACGGAACGGACCGGATCAGCGAACGTCACCGCCATCGCTACGAATTCAACCCTGCATACGAAGAACGGCTCACGCAGGCCGGGCTCATCATCAGCGGCCGAAACCCGGAGTCGGGCCTGGTGGAGATCGTCGAACTGCCTGACCACCCCTGGTTCCTCGGCTGTCAGTTCCACCCCGAGTTCAAGTCGAAGCCCATGCAGGCTCATCCCCTGTTCAGGGACTTCATCATGAAGAGCCTTGAATACAGGAGGCAGAGATAGGTCATGGAAGGGTTCTTGAGAAGGGACGAGCACTAACTCTCAAGGAGAGTGCTCTCTCTTGCCGGGATCCAGAAGGGAAGCGGAGAAGATCGAAGGCTCAATCCAGGACGCCGGACTACAGCAGACGGATCCCGGAGTTCCTTTTCACGCCGCTCTTTGACCTCGGCGCGTCTTCTTTTTTCACCTCTTCCCTTGCCCGTATGGTGAGGTCTCTCGTGAAGTCTGGGCAGTGAACCCCTTTGCCTGACATGAACTTCTTGTTGCAGTCCCCTCTCCAGGCACAGATTGCGCATAAGGACCTGTCCATTGTCATAGTGTGTAAACTAATAATTCCAAGGAAGGCATTGTCAATGGATCTGAAGCTGTTTGCAGACAATTGAGAAATGAATGATCTGTCAGGGCGTCACGATGTGAAGGAAGGATTCTTGGTTTTTTCCGGTAAGGCAATGGTGCCGTTGCGCACCATGCCCCCTTTACACACCGAGGGATTTGTGATCTGCTTGTAAACCGCTCCCAAGACACGAGAGGTATCCCACATGCGAATGTATCGACATGCACGTTTCACGTTCCTTTCCGTATGCTCAGCCATTGCTGTCCTGTCCCTTGCCCTTCCGGTGTGGGCCCTGACCTGGGGACCCCTGGATGCGCAGGACGTCATCGAGAGGTCAAAAACCGTGACCCCTGCCAAGTATCCCGATGCCGACGTCGTCATCGTCGCACAGCAGGCCTGGACGGAATATGCCGAGGACGGCACCTATGTGGAATGGTTCGAGCAGTACGTGAAGGTGCTCACGGAGAAGGGGAGGAGACGCCACCGCACCATCACGTCTTCCTTCACCATCCCGTACAACACCACTCGATTTGCCCTGGTGGAGGTCATCACGAAAGATGGAGGCATCCGGACGATCGATGTGGAGAAGAACAGCCGGGAGATGGTGGATTCCTCCCAGATGGCCTCGAATATCTACAATCCCAACGACCGCCTCCTCCAGGTGAGCATCCCGGGTCTCGGCATCGGGGATACGGTTCACTTCATCACCCATGACGAGTTCGTGAAGGCCCGTATGGCAGGAGAATTCAGCGATTTCAGCACCTTCGAAGGCATCGACCCCGTCGTGTACGACAGGATCACGATCATTGCCCCTGAAAGCAAGCCGCTCAGGAGTATCGCGCTGAAGAACGAGATACCCGGCTCGGTGCAGTACAGCAAGACCGACCACGAAGATGCCGTCGTCTATCAGTGGATCGCCCGGGACATACCCAGGGCCTTTGAAGAACCGGAAATGCCGCCGCTGTATACCCAGGCTCAGCGCCTTCTGGTGAGCACGATCCCGGACTGGGAGACCGTGTCTCGATGGTACTGGAACCTCTCGGCTCCGCACCTGGAAAAGACCACCGGGGAAATGCGCTCGACCGTCAGGAAGCTGATCACGGGAAAGAAGACCCGTACGGAACGGATCGAGGCCATCTTCTTCTGGGTCTCGCAGGAAATCAGGTACCTGGGCATCACGGCCGAAACCGAGGCGCCGGGTTACGAACCGCACCCGGTCTCCATGACCTATGACCGCAGGGCAGGGGTGTGCCGAGACAAGGCCGCTCTTCTCGTGGCCATGCTCAGGATGGCCGGCATAGAGGCGTACCCGGTGCTCATCATGAACGGACCCCGGAAGGACCCCGAGGTGCCCCAGCCGTTCTTCAACCATGCGATTGCCGCGGTGAGGAACAAGGACGGGTCCTACATCCTCATGGATCCCACTGACGAAAACACCAGGGAGCTTCTGCCATCCTATCTCAACAACCAGAGCTACCTGGTAGCCAGGCCCTCGGGTGAAACCCTCAAGACGAGCCCCGTCGACCCTGCAGAGAACAACATGATGAGGATCTCCACGACCGCTACCCTCGACGCCCGCGGTGTGCTCCGTGCCACGACCACGCTCACGTACGAGGGGATCAACGACAATGCGTACCGGGGATATTTTGCTATGCTCTCGGACCACGAACGAAGGAATCATTTCGAGAAGGCCCTGCGAAAGGTCGTCCCGGCGGCATCCCTCAAGGGGCTGTCGCTGAAGCCGGACCATATGCTCGACACGGGGTCCCCCCTCGTGGCCACCCTGGAATTCACCATCGAGAACTACCCCGTGAAGGGCAGCGGCCTCACGCTCGTCCCGGTCTTCAGGTTCGGAGACACCATCGGTCTGACCAACCATCTGGTGAGCAGGATGGGGCTCAAGGAGAGGAAGTACACCTATGTGACCGAGACCACCTGCGGCGTGGAGGAGACCCTGACCATCGAGATAGACCCGTACTACGGGCCATCCGTCGGGGGCGCTTTCCAGGAGGCGTCCATCGACGGGGGTTCGTCATGGATCAGGTCGGCCGGGGTGACGGGTGGTGTCCTCACGGCCAGGAATATCTTCCAGCTCAAGCTTACCGAATATTCACCTGAACAGTACACCAAGCTCCAGGATACCCTCATGCGCGTGGAAAAGGCGAACAGGTTCATGCCGGCACTCGCACCCTCGTCGGCCGCGGTCCCCGGTGCGCCCTGGTTCGAGGGATTCTCTCCCGACGCGGTCATACTCGATGACACCACCGAGGTGTCACTCCTCGACCGGTCGACCGTGAGGGAAGCGGTCGAGAGGAAGATACGGGTGATCACCTATGCCGGCAAGAAGAACCTCGGCGAGATCCGGATCCCCTACAACCCGGTCTGGGAGGAGGTCGGGCTCGAGAAGGCCGTGGTCGTGTCGCCCTCCGGGGAGACCAAGGAGATCGACCCCAGGGAGATCAATGTCATGGACCAGGAGTGGGTCGGGATGGCCCCGCGCTATCCCGCGGGCAAGATCCTCGTGGCGAGCCTGCCTGCCCTGCAGGAGGGGAGCACCATAGAATACCGTTATGTCAGGGTGAGAAGGGACACCCCGGCCTTCCTGATCACCGGGGTCTTTCAGGGGGACGAACCGATCGAACGGAAGAGACTGCGCATAAACCTGCCGGATGGACTGGACCTCCACATCGGGAAGGCTGACGGAGGTTTTCATGGCGACTACGCGTGGTCCCCGTTTCCCGACGGGTTCATAGCAGAAACGAGGACCCGTGAAGGCGGCAGGGACGTCTTTGAATACTCGGTCAGCGCCGTCCCCCCGGTAAAGCCGGAGGACAATCTCCCCCCGGGATACAGCTTCAAGCCGACAGTCCTCGCCTCCTCGGAAACCATAGGTGAATTATCCGCCAGGCTCGGTGAAGCCCTTGAGAGGGCCGCCGGAACGTCAGCGCGCGCTGCACGGACAGCCCGGGAATTGACCGGCGGCTTGACGGATGAAGAGCAGAGAATCGTCGCAATCAGGGATTATGTCGCGCAGGGCATCAAGCACGTGGGCATTTCCCTTTCACAGATGCCCCTGAGCATGGTCAGTCCCGCCGATACGACGCTCGCCGACGGGTACGGCCACCGTGTCGACAGCGCAGTGCTCCTCGGTGTCATGCTCAGGGCCATCGGCTATGACCCCGAATTCGTGCTCGTGTTCTCGGCCCCGCCCATCGAGGCGCTGAGACGGCCATGCGTCGAATTCCCCTCCCTGGAGTGGTTCAGCACGGTCCTCGTGAAGATCGGCACCTCTCGCGGACCTGTATATCTCGGCGACACCGACCAGTATGCGGTTCTCGGGACAGTCGCGAACCAGGGAAAGACGGGGCTCAACCTGTCCACCAACAAGATCGAGACGATCGATGTCCGAAACGGCGAATACCGGGACAGAACCAATTACCATGTAACCATCGATCTCGACGCCCAGGGTGATGCCCTGGTGACACACAGGCGGACCTACCACGGCATGGATTGCGCCGGGTTTCTCAAGGATTACAGAGAACTGACCCCGGAGGAACTGCGGCGCCGCTATCAGGAGATCGTGACCTCTACCAGCAGGTCCGCCGTTGCCCGGGGTCCCTACGATGTCTCCGGCGGACCGCACCCGGTCATCGAGGAATTCACGGTAAGCATACCGGCCTATGCCGTTCGGCAGGGAGAATTCATGACGCTGGAACTCCCGGCCCTGACAAGGGGTCTGTCGTTCGTTGCAGGAGACGAACGCATCAATCCTCTCTACCGGGCCTCGTCCAGAAAGCACCACATAGTGGTGGAGGTCACGCTTCCCGAGGGGACCGAGGTGGTCCGCCAACCCCCGGAGCAGAGGGTCTTCGCGTCCGAGGGCATGGGCAGGATAACGCTGACCACAAGGTCCGCCCTCGAACCAGTACATGACGGGCAACCCGGTCGTGCCGTCATCCGCGTGGAGCAGATGGTCGAGAACATGCCGGGTTTCATGCTGCCCGACCGGTACGTCGAACTCCTCTCACTGCACCGGGCGCTCTCTTCCCCGGCCATGAGAACCATCGTGTGGAAGACGAAACCCGGTCTACTCCGGTCCGCCGATAACGCGGACACCTCCGGGATCGACGATCAGGGCAACTGACTGCCCGCAAGAGAACCCCTGGGGTTCGTCGGGGAGGTCGAACCTCAGCCTGGTGCCTGCAGGTGTTTCCATCTCCATGGTATGGTGCGTGCCGCGGTACAGAAGGTTGGAAACCCTCCCTGCTATCCTGAAACACGGTTGAACTTCCGCTGAGGCAGCGGAACAGATCCTCGCCGCATCCGGCTGGATGAGGAGCGTGACATGGCCCGAACGGTGATGTGATGCGTCGACGCAGGTCAGCACCCCGAACTCGGTCATGACCGTGCCCCCGGCCGCGATCTCCCCCTCGATCAGGTTGTGGAGGCCCAAAAAACGTGCCACGGCCGGGTTTCCGGGCCGGCGGTAGAGGCGTTCCGGCCGGTCGGTCTGCTCGACGCGGCCGTCGATGATCACCGCGATGCGGTCGGCCATGGCATAGGCCTCGGCCTGGTCGTGGGTCACGAAGACGCAGGTGGCGGAAATTCCCTTCAGGATGGCCCTGAGCTCCACCATGAGACGTTCCCTCAGGGCCCTGTCCAGGGCGCCCAGGGGCTCGTCGAGAAGGAGAAGACGCGGTCTGGGGGCGAGGGTGCGTGCGAGGGCGACGCGCTGACGCTCTCCTCCGGAGAGTTCCGCCACGTTCCTGTGCCCGAGCCTCTCAAGCCCCATCATGGCGAGCACCTCGCCGGTCCTTGCCATGACGTCCTTTCTGGAAAGATTCTGCATTCTCAGGCCGAACGCGACGTTGCCGAAAACGTTTTTATGCGGGAACAGCGCGAATTCCTGGAACATCATCCCGAACGGGCGGCGGAAAGGTTCGATACCGGCCATATCCAGGCCGTCGAAGACGATCTTGCCGGAATCTGGGGTCTCGAGGCCGGCGATGATCCGCAGGAGCGTCGTCTTGCCGCAGCCCGAAGGACCGAGCAGGCACAGGATCGAGCCCTTCTCGAGCGAGAGTGTTATCCTGTCGAGCACCAGGTCGTCATCGAAGCTCTTGGTGATGTCGTGAAGATCGAGCAGGGCCACCTCAGAACTCTCCCTCGCCGGTCAGGCGTATCCTGTCGAGGAGGAGGAACCCTGCTGCGGTAACGGCCATGAGAAGGGAGCTCATGGCCATTGCGCACCCGTAGCTCATCTCTCCGGGCTGCCCCAGGAACCGGTAGATGGCCAGGGTCATGGTCGGCGTCTGGGGCCGTGCCACGAACACGGTGGCGCCGAATTCACCTATGGAGATGGTAAAGGCGAATACCGCGCCCACGATGACAGCCCGGCTCACGATGGGTACGACAACGGAAGCGAAGACCCTCAGCGGGGAAGCCCCCAGCATGGCGGCTGCCTCCTTGAGACTTGCCGGGATGCCCCGCAGGGCAGGGAGCACGCTCCTCACCACGAAAGGATATGCCACAAGGGTGTGGGCGAGCGGGACGAGAACCAGGGAAGTCCTCAGGTTCAGGGGGGGCTCGTCGAGGGCTATGATGAACCCGAACCCAAGCGTCACCGCAGAGGTTGCCAGCGGCAGCATGAGGATCGGGTCGAGCACCCTGGTCAGGCGGCTTTTCTGCTGGGAGAGCACCACGGCTGCGGGAAGGGCGACCGAGACGGCGAGCACGAGCGTGGCCAGGGCAAAACCGACCGAGTAAAGGGCGGCATCCATGGGGGCCACGGCAAATACGGAACGATCTGTGGTCAGGAACAGGAAGCGGTAGAAGTCGAGGGTAAACCCGTCGGCGGCATGGAACGACTGGTAGAGCAACGCCGCGAGTGGCGCACACAGCAGGGGCAGCACGATGCAGCCGTTGCCTGCCACCAGAGCCAGGTCCTTCATGGAACGGATTCCCCGCTCGGTGACGGTTCGCGATTCAGGCATGAGCGGCAAGCTGAAGGCGCGCTGCAGAGAGGTGTAGACCCACAGGAAAGCGAGGGTGAGGATGATCTGTATGATGGACAGAACGGCTGCCATGGGAAGGTTGAAGAGGTGTACCGCCTGCCGATAGATTTCCACCTCGATGGTGGAGAATCGGGGGCCCCCGAGGATGAGGATCACGCCGAAGCTGGAGAAGCAGAAGATGAAGACGAGCATGGACGCAGCTAGGATGGCCGGCATGAGCAGCGGCAGCGTTATCTCGAAGAAGATTCTCCGGGGTGACGCACCGAGCATCTTCGCCGCATCGGTCATGACAGGCTGGAGCCTCGACCAGAACCCGCCCACGATCCGGACAATGACCGTATAGTTGTAGAACACGTGGGCAAGCAGTATGAACCAGAGGGTCTGTTCTATCGCTACGGGGGGTTCGACGAGGTCGAAGGCATCCATCAGCCACGCATTGACGAGGCCGTTGTTCCCCAGGAGGGCCTGGAAGGCCGCGGCAACCACCACAGAGGGGAGCACGAAGGGTACCGCGGTCAGTGACAGGACCAGGTTCTTGCCCGGGAACCGGTATCGGGCGAACACGTAGGCCCCTGGAAGCGCCACCACCAGGGTGAGTACGGTGGAAACCGCCGCCTGCCACGTGGTAAACCAGAGAACCCGTGCATAGGTTCCCGAGGCGACGAGCCGGCCGAGAACATCGGCATCCCATGCCCTCCCTTCGCGGAGGCTCACCGCGAGGATGCTTGCCAGGGGGTAGAAGAAGAACACCCCCAGGAATCCCAAGGGAACGGCAGCTATGAGCATGCGCGAGCGTGTCTTGATGAGTCTACCTCAGGACGGTATCCGTCCAGGCCTCGATCCAGGCCTCCCTGTTCGATGAGATCCTCTCCGGGGCGACGATTACGGGTTCCCGGGGAACAGCGGCATGTTTACGGAACACGTCGGGAAGGACGGCCTTGCTGTTTGCCGGGAACATGAACATCTGAAGGGGTATGTCCTCCTGGAAGGGGATATCGAGCATGTAATCCACCCATTTCCTGGCCAGTGCAGGCTGTCTCGTACCCTTGACAATACCCACGAACTCAACCTGTCTGAATGCGGTTCCCGGGGCCGCCACCACTGCTGTGGGGGATTCGTCGAGGGGTTCCTTGGAGAAATGAACCTCGGCCGGCGGACTGCTGGCATAACTGACGACGATGGGCCTGGTCCCTTTCGATGCAGCGCTGAACTGACCCCAGTAGGCGTCTTCCCACCCCGCGGTCACGAGCACGTCGTTGGATCTGAGCCCCTTCCAGTACTCCAGATACCCGTCCTCGCCGAAGTGACCGACGGTCGCCAGCAGGAAGGCAAGACCCGGTGAAGAGGTCGCTGGGTTCTCGACCACGAGCAGTCCCCTGTAGGCGGGCCCTGTCAGGTCCTCGAGGGTTGCCGGAGGGGCAACGCCGCTCCGCGCGAACCAGGCCCTGTCGTAATTGAGACAGACATCGCCGAAGTCGACCGGCAGGAGACGGCCGCTCCTGTCGAGATTCAGGTCATCGGGGATATCCTGCAGCATCGGGGACCTGTACGGCTCGAAAAGGTCTTCCTTCAGCGCCCTGCCCATGAAGGTGTTGTCGATCCCGAAAAACACGTCCGCCAGGGGGTTCTTTTTCGAGAGGATGGTCTGGTTCAGCGCCGCCCCTGCATCGCCCGCCTTGAGAAAGGTGACCTTGCAGTCGAATGTCCCCTCGAAATCCTTCACGACTTTCTCGCTCACCTTGAAGCTGTCATGGGTCATCACAGTCAGGGTGGGCACGGCTTCGGATCGTTCCCCCCTCGTGCAGCCTGCACTGAGACACATGGCTGCTGCCGACACGAACCATAAGATGCATGCCATTGGTCTGTTCATGTCCCTGATCCCCCTTGTTCTGTAAATAAAAAAGCCACCCCGGCGGGGGTGACTTTGCCAGTCTGCCTTTTCCTCCGCCGGCATTATCCGGTTCAGGTTCAACGGGCGGATCCACAGCCACGGACGTAGCCGGCAAGAATCCCTCTCAGCCCGGTTTATCCGAGCTCCCGACAGGCGATATACTCTGCTTGCGAGAAAATATTCTAGAGACAGCGAAGCATTGTGTCAAGAAATTGTTCTCTCGGGTGCGATCCTGGGGATGCCAGAATGTTGAGACGGCCCTTGACTGGGACCTGGTAGCCTCTTACCATGTAGATGATGATTCCCTGTGATCATACACCTTCCAGCCGTCGTGACGTCATTTTCTTTCCATGCGGCACCATGTATACCACCAGGTCGTCCCAGGTCGGTCCATCGCGGGCATCCTTGTCGTTTTCCTGAGCACTCCACATGAGGGGAGCGGAACATAATCCGAATACGAAGAGGGAGGAGCACAGTATGAGGGGTTTCAAAATAACCGTTTTCGTTCTGGCGGCAGTCTGTCTGGCGTTCTTGCCGATGACCGCTTCGGCTGCCACGGGGGGGGCCATCGTTTATGGAACGACCGAGAAGGTCAGCGATATGGACACGGCAAAGGCCTACGACTTCCACACCTGGGAGATCTTCTATAACGTCTATCAGGGTCTTCTCAGGTACCCGGCGGGCCAGACCAACATCGTCCCGGGCCTTGCCGAGTCGTACTCCATAAGCAAGGACGGCAAGGCGTATACCTTCAAACTGAGAAAGGGACTGAAGTTCACCGACGGCACCCCCTTCGATGCGGGGGTGGTGAAATGGTCCATCGACCGCGTCATGGAACTCAAGGGGGATCCGGCATGGCTGGTCACGGACTTCGTGGACAAGGTGGAGGTTGTGGACCCGCTCCACGTCAAGTTCATGCTCAAGAACCCGGTCTCCTACTTCCCGTCGCTCGTTGCATCGGTACCCTACTATCCGCTGAACCCGAGCATCTACCCCAAGGACAAGCTTATCAGGGATCCCTCGGAGCTCAAGGGAGGCATCATGATCGGGCTCGGTCCCTACAAGGTGGTCTCTTTCAAGAGGGACGAAGAAGTCGTTCTGGAGGCAAACCCCCTGTTCTACGGCGAGAAGCCGAAGAACAAGAGGGTGGTCATCCGTTATTTCGCAGATGCCACCACCATGCGGTTGGCGCTGGAAAAGGGCGAGATCGATTTCGCCTTCAAGTCGCTGAACCCTGCGGATATCAAGGACCTGCAGAAATCGCCCAAGATCAGGACCATCATGGGCCAGGGCCCGTACATCCGGTACCTCTGCTTCCGCTGCGAAGGCAAGCCGTTCGATGACAAGATCCTGCGCCAGGCCGTTGCCGCAGCCATCAACCGGAAGCCCATGCTGGACAAGGTATACCTCGGTCAGAATGCGCCGCTGTACTCCATGGTGCCCATGGGCATGTGGTCCCATGAGGACAGCTTCAAGACCTATCCGGGGGACGGCAATGTCGCCCTGGTCAAGAAGCTCCTCAAATCGAAGGGATATAACGAAAAGAACAAGCTCTCCTTCGAGCTCTGGTACACGCCGTCCCACTACGGGGACAGCGAGGTCGACATGGCCGCCGTGCTCAAGCAGCAGCTCGACTCCACCGGCGTGATGGACGTCGAGGTCAAATCGGCCGAATGGGCCACCTACCGTGACAACTGGACCAACAAGGTCATGCCCGCCTTCCTTCTCGGATGGTATCCCGACTATATCGACCCCGACAACTACACGGCTGCCTTCGCAGGCACCGAGGGATCCCGCGGCATGGGCATCTTCTTCTCGAACCCCACGTGGGACACCATGTTCAACGATGCCCAGAAAGAGACCGACATGAAGAAACGGACCGCATTGTACAAGAAGATCCAGAAGATGTGGACCGACGAGGTACCGACGGCGCCCATCTTCCAGGGGACCCTGTACGTGTTCGCACAGAAGGACGTCAGGGGCATCCTCCTGTCACCCACGCTGCAGTTCAACTACGGCCCCATCTACAAGGGGGCAAAGTAACGATCGACATGCCAGGGGAGCCGGGCCCGGGCCCGGCTCTTTTTTTATGCAGGGGCCTGCGGTAGGCAGGCGAGCACCATGAAGAACCTGTTCAGATACATCATAGCACGCACGCTCATGACCATACCCATGGTCTTCATCCTTCTCACCATTATCTTCGCGGTGCTCAGGCTCATGCCCGGCGACCCCGTGTCGGCGATGCTCGGGGGGCACGCACCGGAAAAGGTGATCGAGCAGAAGCGCGAGCAGCTCGGACTGAACCGGCCCATGCACGTCCAGTACGCCGATTACATCTGGGACGTGTGCCATCTCGACCTCGGGGAGTCCATGGTGCTCCAGCAGAAGGTCACCGATGCCATAGCAGACAAGCTCCCCGCAACCATCGAGCTCACCTTCTTCGGCATGCTCATAACCCTGGTGATCGGCATCTTCCTGGGCGCCTACGCAGCCGACAAGCGCCGGACCATGATGGACTCGGCCATACGCCTGTACGGAATCGTGGTCTACTGCATACCGGTCTACTGGCTGGGTCTCATGCTCCAGCTCGTCTTCGGCATCTGGTTCGACTGGCTGCCCATAGCGGGAAGGACCGGCCCCAGGATCTTCCCGTCCGACTTCGAACGGACCGGGTTCTACCTCCTCGACACCCTGCTGGTACAGGACTGGTCAGCTTTCGAGGACGTGCTCATACACCTCGTCCTGCCGTCGTTCACGCTGGGCCTCACCCTGTCGGGCATCTTCGTGAGGCTCACCAGGGCCAACATGCTCGACGTGCTCAAGGCGGATTACATCCTGGCTGCCGAATCGCGGGGAATCGCGCACGGTACGGTCGTGTACCGCCACGCGCTGAAAAATGCATTCATTCCCATCCTCACCATGATGGGGCTGCAGGTGGCACTGCTCATGGCCGGGGCCATCCTCACGGAAACGACCTTTTCCTGGCCGGGCATGGGAAGGCTCCTGCTGGAGAGGATCTACCTGAGGGACTATCCCACCATTCAGGGCGTCATCATTGTGTTCGCCCTCATGGTGGCATTCATATCGCTGCTGGTGGACATCATCTATGCCATGGTGGACCCGAGGATCAGGTACTGATGAGAACACAGGAGGATTACGAGACCATATGAACCTTTCGCCTGCGCGGGGACTGGCCCGGCCCATACGCTTCTTTTCCGGGATGGGCAGGAAGTACGGGGTGGAGTGGTGGATCCTCTGCGCCGGGGCCGCCATCATCCTGGCCATCATCCTCATTGCCGTCCTTTCTCCGCTCATCGCACCCTTCGATCCCTACGACCAGAGCACCGGCCCTCAGCTCGCCCCCCCAGGGGTGCCGCACCTCATGGGTACCGACAACCTGCAGCGCGACGTATGGTCGCGCATCGTCTACGGATCGCAGACGATACTGCGGGTATCCGTACTCGCTGCGCTCATATCATCGTTCGTCGGCATCCTGCTCGGTCTCGTTTCCGGATATGCGGGGGGCGTGGTGGACCGTTGTCTCTCGCTGGTCATGGATGCGGTGTACGTCTTTCCCGGCCTTATCCTGGCCATCGCCCTGGCAGCGATGTTCGGTCCCGGCGTGCTCAACATCACCTTCGCCGTGGCGGTCATCTACATCCCCACGTATTTCCGACTGGTGAGGGGGCAGACCCTGGCCATCAAGCAGGAGCTCTACGTGGAGGCTGCACGAGCCATCGGGGCCGGCAGCTTCACGATCCTGTGGAAGTACATATTCCCCAACGTGATCGCCACCACGGTGGTGGTCTTCACCCTGAACGTGGCTGACGCCATCATGATCGAGGCGGCGCTCACGTACCTGGGCCTCGGGCTCCCTCCTTCCATCGTGGACTGGGGAATGGACCTGGCCATGGGCAAGAAGTACCTGCCGTCGGGAGTCTGGTGGCTCGTCACCTTCCCCGGGATGATGATCTCCCTCCTTGCACTGGGATTCACCATGCTGGGCGAGGGCCTCGCCGAGATCCTCAACCCCCGTCTCCTGGAGCGTTGAACCATGAACATCGGAGAGACCATCCTTGCCATCCATGACCTGCACGTCGAGTTTCCCATCAGCATCGGCACGGTGCGGGCAGTGCAGGGCGTGGATCTCGAGCTGAAGAAGGGCGAGGTCATGGGCCTTGTCGGCGAGTCGGGGTGCGGAAAGTCAACGCTGGGCTTCTCCATCCTCCGCCTCCTGAGACCGCCGGGAACGATATCCGGAGGAGAAATTCTCTACCTTGGCCGCGATATCGTGCGCATGGACGCCAGTGAACTCCTCAAACTGCGCGGGACCAAGATCGCCATGATCTTCCAGGACCCGCTGACGTCCCTGAACCCGCTGTTCTCCATCGGCGAGCACTTCGTGGAGACGATCAGGACCCATGAGAAAGGCATGAGCAGGAAAGATGCCCTTGCCCAGGCCGGGAATATGCTCGAAAGCCTCGGTATCGCCAGAGACAGACTCGACGAGTACCCGCACCAGATGTCCGGCGGCATGCGGCAGCGCATCATGATAGGGCTCGCCCTGATCATGAACCCCGACCTCCTCATAGCGGACGAGCCCACCACGGCCCTGGATGTCATCGTGGAGGCCCAGTTTCTCGACCTGCTCAACGACCTCAAGAACCGGTTTGATCTGACCATCATCCTCATCACGCACAACCTGGGCAACGTTGCCCAGCTCTCAGACCGCATCACCGTCATGTACGGCGGCACCATCGCGGAGGTTGCACCTGCCGGTTCACTCTTCGAGAACCCCCTGCATCCGTATACATGCGGGCTCCTTGCCTCCATCCCCAACATCAAGCTCGACCAGCCCAGGCTCATGACCATGCCCGGCAGTCCACCCGACCTGGTCACACCGCCGTCCGGGTGTGTGTTCCATCCCAGGTGCCCCCGCGCCATGAGCCTCTGCAGGGTACAGAGGCCCCCGGTCTTTGTCAGGGGAGAACACCACGTGAGCTGCTGGCTTTACAAGGATGAATCATGACGAAGGACCTCATCAGGGCCGAGAGCCTCACCATGCATTTCCCGCTGCACAAAGGTCTCCTGGCCAATCTTTTTGCCAGGCAGAAGGCATTCGTGCGTGCCGTGGACGGGGTGAGCTTCACCATCAGGAAAGGCGAGGTGCTGGGTCTCGTCGGTGAGAGCGGGTCCGGGAAGACCACCACGGGCAGGCTCATCCTCAGGCTCCTGGAACCCACCTCGGGCGAGGTTTTCTACCGGGGCCGGTCCATCACCTCGTATACAGGGATCGAAATGGACGACATACGCGAGAAGATGCAGGTCATCTTCCAGGACCCCTATGCATCCCTGAGTCCCCGCATGTCCATCGGCAAAGCCATAGCCCATCCCCTCGAGATACACGGAATCGCCGCCGGCAGCCTGGCTCGAGGCATGGCCGAAACCATGATGGAGAAGGTCGGGCTGTCGCCTGCATCCTTTCTCTACCGGAAATACCCCCACCAGGTATCGGGCGGGCAGCGGCAGCGCGTCGTCATTGCACGTGCCCTGGTGACGAATCCCGATTTCGTGGTCGCGGACGAACCCATAGCAATGGCCGACGTATCGGTCAGGGCCATGATCCTGGAGCTCATGGTAAAGCTCAAGGAGGAGTTCGACCTCACCTACCTGTTCATCACCCACGACCTGGCCACCTGCAAGTACATCTGCGACCGCATCGCCATCATGTACCTGGGCAAGATCGTTGAGATCGGGCCGCTGCGCGAGGTCTTCGGCAACCCGGTGCACCCGTACACGCGGACCCTCCTCGATGCGGTGCCCGTGCCGGACCCGAAATTCCGCAGGACCCACCCCATGCCGAAGGGAGAGATACCGAGCCCCATCAACCCGCCTCCCGGATGCAGTTTCCACCCCCGTTGTGCCTTTGCCCGGCCGTCGTGCAGCGATCACACACCGGAGCTCGCCGACGTCGGGAACGAGCACCGGGTGGCCTGTCCGGTCATGACGGGATGACAGGCTACCGCCGCATGATTCCACGCCCATGACCGGAAACCATACCTTGCTTTTTCGTGAAAACCCCTCTACAACAAACGAAATTCATGGAGGAGGCCCGCGATGAGTGTGGAAGAAATCACCCTGGAGAAACTCGACCCCGGGAAATTCATTGAGGAACAATGTTCCGCAATAGCCGAACAGGTGGCTGGAGGCCTGGCGATCAACGCCCTCTCGGGCGGGGTGGACTCCTCCGTGGTGACGATGCTCGGTCACAGGGCCATCGGGGACAGGCTCCTGACCTATTTTATCGACAATGGCATCATGCGCAGGGAGGAGCCGGCCAAGGTCGCAGCCATGTTCGAGAAGCTCGGTGTCCCCATCGAGATCGTGGACGCGCGGGAGCCTTTTTTCTCTGCACTCAAGGGCCTGTCCGATCCCGAGGAAAAACGGGAGGCCATCACCCAGACATTCTACCGTGACGTCTTTGGAGATCTCGTCAGGAAGAGCGGTGCCAGGTTCCTCCTGCAGGGAACCATCTTCACCGATGTGGAGGAAACCGTGGCAGGGGTGAAACGGCAGCACAACATCCTCAGCCAGCTCGGCATAGATACCCGGGAGCAGTTCGGGTACACCCTCATAGAACCCCTTATCAGGCTCAGGAAGCCGGGTGTTCGCAGGGTCGGCGAGGCCCTGGGCCTGCCCCGCGGGATGTTCGATCGGCCCCCGTTCCCGGGACCTGCTCTGGCTGCACGGGTGATAGGGGAGACGACCCCTGACCGCGTAGAACTCGTGCGCGAGGCCACCGCCATCGTCGAAGAGGAACTCGCGGGCGTCCGGGCCTTCCAGTACCTCGCGATCCTCCACGAAGACAAGGTCACCGGGATACGTGACGGGAAAAGGGACTACGGACATCAGATCGAGGTGCGATGCTGGGACAGCACCGACGCCAAGACTGCAACTCCCACAAGGCTCGATTACGACGTGCTCGAGAGGATCGCGTCGAGGATCACCACCGAGGTGAAGGGCGTGGTGAGCGTGACCTACAACATCTCATCCAAACCCACCTCGACCATCGAGGCTGTCTGAAGGTCGGGGAATGGCCTCACCCATCGCGAGCGTCTATGCGAAACTGCTCGACCGGGAGTACCAGCGGGAGATCTTCGGCGACCTCCCCGGATTCGTGAGAAAGGGCCTCGGCTACATCGCTCGCTGCCCCTTCCACGGCGATGTCATGCCCACCATGGTCATCTATGGCGAAAGGCCCGAATACTTCTGTTTCGCATGCAGCACCAGGGGGGACTGGATCCGCTATCTCACGGAGGGTCGAGGCAAGACGTTTCACGAGGCTCTGGCCGTGCTTGAACGGGCAGCGGGATGCGAGACGTCGGGGTACACCGAAGACCAGTGGGAACACGAGCTCTCCAGGTGCCAGACCCTGGAGACATCCATGAGCACCTATGTGGCGACGCTCTGGTCAAAACCCGGCGAAGATGTGCTCCACTACCTCTATGATCGTGGTTACGCCACGGGTGAGGTGAAGGGCATGGCGCTCGGGTGCTTCCCCGGGCAGGACGAGACATTGAAGGAACTCCTCGTGGACGACCCGGGCGGGCCGGGGGTCGTGATACCGTACCGTGACGGGTCGGGAAGGCTCATGGGCCTCATGTTCAGGGACATCGGATCCCGTGGCCCCGAGTCGTATGCACCGCTCACCACGCTGGAAGGCCTGACGGACGTACCGTTCCTTCTCTATCGGTCCCGGGGGCAGCACGATGTGATCCTCGTGGAAGGACTCCTCGATTCCCTGCTCCTTGACCAGCTCAGGCTGAAGCCCGTCATGGGTATCGGCGCAGGGGGTCTTTCTGAAGGCATGCTCAGGACGGCAACCGATTCCGGGAGCAGGCATTTCATCCTCGCCCTCGGCAACGGCGATCGCCGGAGGTCACACACGATTTCCGCCATAAAGCTTGCCATCGACGCCGGCCTGGCGGTATCGGTCCTCCCGATACCGCCTCGATACAAGGACATCGACGAATTCATCCGCCAGACCTGCCTCGACCACTACAGGGCCCTCCTGAAGAAGGCCATCCCGGGCAGAGAGTGGCTGGCAGCGTACGCATGACACACGAAAGACATGCCGAGCGTGCTTTCAGCGGGCTTCCGGGTTCCGTATCAGGTTTCGAGACTCGCCGAATTCGCATCGCGATCCGCGTGTACCTTCCCTGTGTTGCCGAGAGGGAATCCCGCCATCCCAGCCATGATACAGGCCGATGAATTCCTCCTTGACCGTCAGGTCCGTTCATATAATGTAGGCGCATGATCAGTGTGGACAACCTCTGGAAGAGCTACGGGCCTCAGGTCCTCTTCGAGGGGATCAGCTTCAAGGTCAACCCCAGGGAGCGCGTGGGGCTCGTGGGACGCAACGGCCACGGCAAGACCACCCTGCTGCGCCTCGTCACGGGTGAGGAGGAGCCTGACTCCGGATCCATTCTCATACCCAAGAACTATCGCATCGGCTATGTGACCCAGCACCTGGGCTTCACCGAGGATACCGTCCTGAAAGAGGGCATGAAGGGTCTCCCCGACACCCAGAGGGAGCAGCACTGGAAAGTGGAGCGTGTGCTGGCCGGCCTGGGCTTTTCACAGGACGACATGGGCCGCGATCCCGCCGAATTCTCGGGCGGGTTCCAGGTGAGGCTCAACCTCGCCAAGGTGCTCGTGTCCGACCCCGACATGCTGCTCCTTGACGAGCCCACCAACTACCTCGACATCACATCCATCCGGTGGATCGAGCGGTTCCTCAACGCGTGGCCCAGGGAGCTGATCCTGGTTACCCATGACCGAACCTTCATGGACAGGATCGTCACCCACACCATGGGCATCCACCGCAGGAAGATGCGCAAGATAGAGGGCGACACGGAGAAATATTACACCCAGATCGCCCAGGACGAGGACATCTACGAGAAGACACGCATCAACGACGAGCGCAGGCGCAAGGAGGTGGAGGAATTCATCACCCAGTTCCGCGCCAAGGCCCGCCTCGTGGGTCTCGTTCAATCGCGCGTCAGGCTCCTCGAGAAGATGGAGCGCAGGGAAAAGCTGGAAAAGATAAAGACCCTTGAATTTTCGTTTAGGAGCACCCCGTTCTTTGCGAAATACGCCCTGCAGGCAAAGGACCTCTCTTTCACCTATGACCCCGCCGTCGAGCTCATACAAGACTTCAACATCGTCATACGTCCGGGCGAGAAGGTATGCGTCATGGGCCCCAACGGCAAGGGCAAGACCACCCTGCTCAGGCTGCTCTCGGGACAGCTCGGGCCGGTCTCCGGCGAGGTCGTCTACAATCCCAAGACCACCAGGGGCGTGTTCGAACAGACCAACATCAGGACCCTCGTGGATGCACGCACCGTGGAAGAGGAGATCATGTACTCGGCGCCGGACATCGATCGTCAGTCCGCCAGAAACATATGCGGGGCCATGATGTTCGAGGGCGATCACGCGCTCAAGAAAATCGAGGTGCTCTCCGGAGGCGAGAAGAGCAGGGTGATGCTGGGCAAGCTTCTGGTGACCCCCGTAAACTTGCTTTTACTGGACGAGCCGACCAACCACCTCGACATGGAGACGAGCGACGCGCTGCTCGCTGCGCTGGACAGCTTCGACGGGGCGATGGTCATGGTCACCCACAACGAGATGTTCCTGCATGCCCTGGCGGAACGGCTCATCGTTTTCCACCACGACGCCATAGAGATATTCGAGGGGGGATACCAGCGCTTTCTCGACAGGGGCGGGTGGGGTGACGAAGAGGTCGTTGCGCCGGGAGCGAAGAAAGAGCCGAAGCAGGAAGGCGACGACGGAAGGCTCAACAAGAAAGAGCTGCGGAAACGCCGTTCCGAGATCATAACGGAGCGTTCCAGGGTCATATCGCCCCTGGAAAAGAGGATCGCCTTTATCGAGTCCGAGATCGAACGGCACGAGGCCGTGCTGAAGGACCTCCATGGCCTCGTGCAGCAGGCGAGCCTGGCAAAAGACGGGAAAAAGGTCTTCGAGGTCTCCCGTGACATCATGGAAAGCGAGCAGGCCATCGAGGCCTACTTCTCGGAGCTCGAGGACCTCCATACGAGATTCGAGCGGCACAAGGCAGAGTTCGAAGAGATGCTCTCGCAGGTCAGCGAGTAGACGCCTCCTCAAAGAAGGGCATTGTGACCTCATAAGCGCCGCTTGTGAGGTTCGCCTTCACGGGCAGGCCCGATTTCTCGAAGACCTTGAGCATCGACTTGTTGGATGCCAGGACGTCTGCCACGAATCCCTGCAGGCCCCTTTTCTTGGCAATCCTGGTGAGCATTTCCAGCATGTATGAGGCTATGCCGATGCCCTGATAGTCCTCGTCCACGACAAACGCCACGTCACCGTAGGGACGCGTCCTGTCCTTGACGAACCGGGCCTCGGCAACGATGTGTTCGCTGTCCGGCGGACCCACGAGAGCCACGATGGAGCAGATACGGTTGCAGTCGACATTGACGTATTGCTGCATCTTGGCATGCGGCATGGTCTTGATGGGACTGAAGTAGCGATAATACACGGAACGGTCGGAGAACCGGTAGAAGAGACGCCTCATTTCCTCTTCGTCCGATGGTTTGATATGGCGGAACCTCACCTCGACGTTGCCCTTGAACCTCTTCCGTGCCGAGATGTCGGCAGGGAGCAGGAAAGTACACTGCGTCATGTATATCTGGTCCTGGTAGAGAATATTGTGCCTCTTGGCATCCTCCACCAGGGGTATCCGGTCTTCGGGGTGGGCGATGTCTATGAGAGCCTGGGCCCGCTCGCGCACGGTGCGGCCCTTGAGGTTGGCCACCCCGTATTCGGTGACCACCATGTCCACCGATTCCCTCAATCCGAGGAGATTCGGAAACTCCTCCACGGACACCAGGATGTTGGGCTGCCCCCTGAGATTCCGGCTCGGCAGGGCGAAAATGGTGCACCCTCCCCGGGACAGTTCCGCCCCGTTGATGAAGTCCATGGCCTCGCCGGGCGTGGTGGCCACCGCCCCCTTGCCGATGTGCAGGGCGATGCGCCCCGATATGTCGACCTTGCGGGCGGGTATGGTGGCGATGAACTTCGGGTTGCGCCCTATCTGGACCGGATTGAAGACCAGGTCAATACCCTGGAACTCCAGCTGGGGATTCTTGTCGAGCCAGGCAAAGAGCTCCCTCGTGCCGAATGCGTAGGATGCCAGCGACTTGCCCTTGTAGATGCCCTTGTTCCTGTTGGTGACGGCCCCGCTCCGTATGAGATCCATGACGGCATCCGTGAAGAACGGTGAATGAACGCCGAGGTTGTGCTTCGTGGACAGGTGCCTGCCCAGGGCCTCGTAGATGGGTCCGATGGAAAAGGAGATGCAGCTGCCGTCCTCGATGACCGAGGCGATGTTCGATGCCACCTGGTCGAAGATCTCGTCGACGGGCCATCGTTGTAGATAGAGCGGGTCATCCTCGGAGGCGACCAGACAATCAAACTCGTCGACATGGAAAAAGGTGTCGCCGTAGGTGTACGGCACCCGGTCGTTGACCTCGCCCACGACGAGCCGGGCCTTGTCCATGACCTGGCGCGCCACGTCCACGGACACCCCCAGGCTCACGAAACCCGCCTCGTTGGGGGGCGTGACCTGGATGAATGCCGCATCGACGGGGAGCAGGCCCGAATCGATGAGGGAGGGAATTCTCGTGAACCGGCACGGGATGAGATCGACGAGGCCGCCGGTTATGGCATCGCTCGCCACCCAGCCCGAAAAAAAGGTCTTGAGCCTGAACTTGTGCGACTGGAGGTCCCTGACGGTGATGAGGTCGCCGAGGCTCACGATCTGGAGCAGCTCCAGGTCCTGCAGGTTCGGCAGATCGGAGGAGAGGAGATGGCGCACCAGGGTCCGGGGTTCTGAAGAGCCGGTAGCCAGGAAGATCTTCATGCCCGGCTCGATCTTCTCCAGCACCACGTCGGGGGAGACCAACCGATCGTTCAACTCCATCGCTTTCATGTCCTCCGTTTCATGCAACGCACCCACTATACTTCAAATGGCGAAGATAGAAAAGGCGCCCCATCTCCGAAGAGACGGGGCGCCCTGTTCGCTGATGTGAAGTACTGCTTACTTCACGCCCGATATCCGCATGCTGTAGAAGGAGCGGTACACAAAGACCAGCGCGATGAGGGTGAACACCACCGCAAGACCGGTCCTGAGCCCGGTGTTGGTCATGGTCACCGCGATCTCGGTGGCCAGCAGGCCGAACAGGGTGGTGAACTTGATGACCGGGTTCATGGATACCGAAGAGGTGTCCTTGAAGGGGTCGCCCACCGTGTCGCCTACAACCGTTGCCTCGTGCAGAGGTGTGTTCTTCTCCTTGAGATCCACCTCGACGATCTTCTTGGCATTGTCCCAAGCGCCGCCGGCATTGGCCATGAAGATGGCCTGGAACAGCCCGAAAAAGGCGATTGCTACGAGGTAGCCCACGAAGAAGTAAGGGTTGAAGAAGGCCAGACCCAGTGCCATGAAGAAGATGACGATGAAGATGTTGATCATTCCCTTCTGGGCGTACTGGGTACAGATCTTCACGACTTCTTTCGAATCCTCAATGGAGGCGGAGGCCTTGTCGAGGTTGATGTTCTCCTTGATGTACACAACGGCCTTGTAGGAACCGGCCACGACTGCCTGAATGGAGGCGCCGGTGAACCAGTAGATCACGCAACCGCCCATAAGCAGGCCGATGACTATGGTGGGCTGCACCAGGCTCAGGCTGGCGATCACATTGCCGAAGAGGCGTTCCAGCAGGATGATGATACCGAACACCATGGTGGTGGCGCCCACGACCGCCGTACCGATGAGCACGGGCTTGGCCGTTGCCTTGAAGGTGTTGCCTGCACCGTCGCAGGACTCGAGGTAGTGCTTGGAATGCTCGAAGTCGGGCTTGAAACCGAATTCCTTCTGAATCTCCTCGCTGACGTTCGGGACGGATTCGATCATGGAGAGCTCGTAGATTGACTGGGCATTATCTGATACCGGGCCGAAACTGTCCACTGCGATGGTCACCGGGCCCATGCCCAGGAAGCCGAATGCCACCAGGCCGAAGGCAAATACCGGCGCTGCAAACAGGAACTCGGGCGGCATGATGTTGAGGATGGACGCGTTCTTGGAGACCAGGTAGGCGATGAGCATGAGGAACAGGATGACGAGCCCTTCCCAGAAAGCGGAAAAGTTTCCTGCAACCAGGCCGGCCAGGATGTTCAGCGAGGGTCCGCCTTCTCTCGACGAGTTCACGACCTCTTCGCAGTGCCGGCTCTTGGTGCTGGTGAACACCTTGGTAAACTCAGGGATCAATGCGCCGGCTATGGTACCGCAGCTGATGATCACGGACAGTGCCCACCACAGGTCACCGTAGAGGACCGGGTCAAGGTCGGACAGGAGCACGTAGCTGGCGAGGAAGGTGACCGCAATGGAGATCGCAGAGGTAATCCATACCAGGTTGGTAAGGGGATGTTCGAAATCGAATTCTTTCTTACCGCTGAACAGGGCGTTGCTGAGGCCGACATTGAAGAAGTAGGACACCAGCGAGGTCAGGATCATGAGGATACGCATTGCAAAGATCCAGACGATGAGCTTGCCGCCCATGAAGGGGTTGTCGGCAAGTGCCAGAGCCAGGAAGGCGATGAGGGCCACGCCGGTCACGCCGTAGGTCTCGAAACCGTCGGCCGTGGGGCCCACGCTGTCGCCGGCATTGTCACCCGTGCAGTCGGCGATGACGCCGGGGTTCTTGGGATCGTCCTCGGGGAGGTGGAACACGATCTTCATGAGGTCGGAGCCGATGTCTGCGATCTTGGTGAAGATACCGCCACAGATACGAAGGGCGCTGGCGCCGAGAGACTCGCCAATGGCAAAGCCGATGAAGCAGGCACCTGCGAGCTCCTTGGGGATGTATGCAAGGATGAGGATCATGAAGAACAGCTCGACGCTCACCAGGAGCAGGCCGACGCTCATGCCGGAGCGCAGGCAGATGTTCACGATGTTCAGGGGGTTGCCCTGCAGCGATGCGAATGCGGCCCTGGAGTTGGCCACCGTGTTGATCCTGATGCCGAACCAGGCCACGCCGTAGGAACCGAGGATGCCCAGGATGGAAGCCAGGAGGATCACGATGACGCTGCCCACGGGCATGCCGCCGAGGCCCTTGAAGTAGTAGATTATACACAGGGCGATGAGGATCCACAGCGCGACGAGGAATTTACCCTGCTGGGCCAGATATGTCTTACAGGTTTCCCAGATGGTGTTGGACACTGAGAGCATCTGCTGAGGCGCCGGAAGGTCCTTGGTCTGCTTGTACTGCAAGATACCGAAGGCCAGTCCGATAAGACAGATGATCAGACCGAAATTGAGGATCGTCAATCCGCCCACGGGAGCGCCCATGATGTTGAACGCCACGGTGGACAGGTCAGGAAGCTGGATGTCCGCTTCCCCTGCAAGTGCCATCGACGCCGAGAACAGTACGGCGACGAGGGCGAAAAAGATAGACCAGAAACTCCGTTTTGCTTTGCCCATAATCTCATCTCCTTGTCTAGTGGTCACTGCATGGGCCGGCGTGATGTCTGATTCAATCTCTCTTACAAGGACTTCAAGCTGGTACTGTATTCTGTAAGATCACGGTAAGATGAGATATTCGAATCATTCGCCCCGCCAAGCATGAGTGAATCATCATTCAGCCCACGAAAAACTACAATAGGTATTGGGAACTGTCAAGGTTTTTTTTCTCTAGGAGTGTCTGTCGTTTCATATATTTAATCATGTGTTCGCAGAACGGTTTGCAAAAGTTTGACGTTCCTGCCGGGCGATGAAATTCATGCCGAACGACACCATGGACCGATGCGTCGAAATGCCTGCCCGAAAGCTCCGACATGATCTGCCTGATAATATCACTGACTGTTTCCAATTGAAAGGCGTAGGCCTGCCCTGATATACAGAACATATGAATTCGTACTCCATGTCACCGCAAAGGAGCTTCCATGGAACCGATTGAGGCCTTCAGGAACGCCGCCGGGAACCCTCACGAATATGGCAGAAGACTGAAAAACCAGGGAGCGAATGTCCTTGGATACTTCTGTTCCTATACCCCGGAGGAGATCATTCATGCCGCCGGGGTTCACCCCATGAGGCTCTTCGGTGCTCAGGGGGATACAGGCATCGCCGATGCCCATCTCCAGGCATACTGCTGTTCGCTGGTACGGGGAGCCCTCTCGGATGTCCTCTCCGGCACCCTGGACTACCTCGACGGCGCGGTCTTTCCCCACACGTGCGATTCCATTCAGAGGCTTTCCGACATCTGGCGCCTGAACACCGGGTTCCGCTTCTTTGCCGATGTCGTCCTGCCGGTCAAGCTCACCACCGAGAGCTCGCGTACGTATCTCGAGGATGTGCTGAGAAAATTCAGGCATGAACTCGAAAAAGGTTTCGGCATCACCATCTCCGACGACGATCTGAGGGCGTCCTTGAGGAGATACAACAGGATCAGGGCGACCCTGAAAGGACTCTTCGAGCAGTACGCACGAAATGCGTCGCCATTGTCCGCGAGCGATCTCAACACCATTGTCAGGGGGTCCATGGTCCTCGATCGCCAGGAGACCGAGGAGAATCTCTCGATACTTTCAGCACAGTGCAGGGGTTCGGCTCCATCGAGGGGGTCGGGCAAGAGGGTCATGCTGGTCGGCAGCGTCTGCGAGCACCCCGACATCTATGAGCTCATCGAGCGCGCCGGGGGCCATGTGGTGTGGGATGACCTCTGCACAGGGTCCAGGTATTTCGAGGGCACATGCAGCGAGGATGGAGATCCGATCGCGGCCATCGCCGAAAGGTATTTCGAGCGGGTCATCTGCCCCGCCAAGCACTCTTCAGTGACCGCCCGGGGGGAGAACCTGGTCCGCCTTTCAGGGCAGTACCAGGTCCAGGGCGTCATCTTCCTGCAGCTCAAATTCTGCGATCCCCACAGCTTCGACTATCCCTACCTGAAGGAAACCCTTGACAGGGCGGGTTTCCCGAACATGATCCTGGAGATCGAGGCCCAGCTCCCACCCGAGGGGCAGCTCCTGACCCGGTTCGAGACGTTCATCCACATGCTGTGAGCAAAGGAGGCTTTCGTGAGCACCCCCGAGAAGGAAAAAAACAGGAAATTCCGCTCAGCCAAGCGCATGCGTGAAATCATGACCGAGTACTACATCGATGCCAAGTCCGCCTCGCAGACCGGAAAGAAGGTCGCATGGATAACGAGCGGGGGCCCGGTGGAACCGCTCATCGTCATGGACGTGATACCGGTCTACCCCGAGAACTACGGCGCCATGATCGGGGCGTCGCACATGGGGGGCGACCTCTGCTCCAAGGCCGAGGCCCTGGGGTACAGCAGTGACCTGTGCTCCTACGCCAGGGCCGACATCGCGTGCTCACTCGAGAACGGGGGCCCCATCGGGGGCCTGCCGAGGCCGGACATGCTCATCTGCTGCAACAACATCTGCGGCACCGTGCTCAAGTGGTACGAGGTTCACGCCCGTTATTTCGGCGTCCCGCTGTTCATTTTCGACACGCCGTTCTGCCACACCGAGTTCCCTGACATCGCCAGGCGGTATGTGCGGAGACAGCTCGACGAGTATGTGGTATTCCTCGAGAACGTCTGCGGCAAACCCTTCGACCTGCACAAGGCCGATGAGGTCGGCAGGCTCTCCGTGGAAGGCCAGCGGCTCTGGCAGGCGGTGCTCGATACGGCAGCGCACAAGCCGGCGCCCATGACCGCCTTCGACGCCTTCTTCTTCCTCGCCCTTATCGTTACGCTGCGGGGCACGAAGACCGTCGTCGACTTCTACAAGGAGCTCCTTGCCGAGATGGCCGAGCGCATAGAGAAGGGCATCTGGGCGATCCCGAACGAGCGCTACCGCCTCCTGTGGGACAATCTCCCCGTGTGGTACCGGCTGAAGTGGCTCTCGGACACCTTCGCCTCCCACGATGCGTGCCTGGTGGCAGACACGTACACCACCGCATGGTGTGGAAGCATGAAATACATCGACGAAAACAATTTCATCGACTCCATGGCCGAGGCCTACACGAGGATCTACCTGAACATCGGCATCGACGAGATGGTCAAGACCATATTCACCATGATAGACAAGTACGAGGTGGACGGCATGGTCATGCACTCCAACAGGAGCTGCAAGCCGTACTCCTTCGGGCAGTACGATATCCAGAGGATGGTCCAGGAAGTCAAGGGCATCCCGTGCATGGTCATCGAGTCGCACATGACCGACGAGCGGAGCTTCTCCGAGAGCCAGACCGCCACGCGGATAGATGCCTTCATGGAGATGATACGGCACAAGAAGGGATAGGGGGCGTCATGGGTGCGATCAGATACGGACTGGAAGGCCGGGTGTTCGTCGTGACCGGGGGAAGCAGGGGGATCGGGCTCGCCATCGCGTCCGAGCTTGTCGTTCAGGGCGCCCGTGTGGTCATATGCGGCAGGAAGCGGGACTCCCTCGATGCGGCCGTCGCCGCCATCGGCGGTGAGGGCGTTACGGCAGTTCCCGCCCACATAGCACGGGAAGAGGACGTGGAAAGACTGTTCGACACGGTCATGCAGAAGCATGGCAGGCTGGACGCCCTCGTCAACAACGTGGGCATGAACCTCCTCACTCCTTCCATCGCCGACACGGAGACCTCCCTCTGGCAGAAGATCATGGACACCAACCTGAACGGGACCTTCCTCTGTGCAAGAAGGGCCGCGAGAATCATGCGGCCCCAGAAGGGGGGCAAGATCGTCACCGTCTCGTCCATCGCCGGACGCAAGGCATCGCCGGGCATGGGCGTCTACGGCATCGCCAAGGCGGGGGTGGAGATGCTCACCAGGGTCCTTGCATCGGAGCTCGCATCCAGCAATATCCAGGTCAACGCCGTGGCCCCGTCCATGGTGAGGACCGAGTTCAGCAAACCGTTCTGGTCCAACGACATCATCTACGAGCAGGTCGTCAAGGGCATACCGCTGGGCCGCATTGCGGAGCCCATGGACGTGGTGCATCCCGTGCTCTTCCTGGCCTCCGACGCCGCTGACTTCATAACCGGGCAGACGCTCCTCGTCGACGGCGGCGCCACGGCCATCTGAGGGACAAAGCCTCCATGAAGACAGCAGGAATCGACATCGGGTCCATCACGGCCAAGGCGGCCATCGTGGAGGACGGGGAGATCCTGGGGTCCAGGGTCATCTTCACGGGCTACAACGTGGAACTGGCGGCCCGGAAGGTCTACGAGGAACTCCTTGCTGAGCTCGGCATAGCCGGGACTGCGGTAGCCAGGGTCATCGCCACCGGCTACGGGAGGAACGGCGTTCCCTTTGCCCACAAGGCCATGACCGAGATCATCTGCCACGGTGCGGGCGCCCACTTTCTCCGGAATGACGTGCGCACCATCATCGATGTGGGAGGCCAGGACAGCAAGGCCATGGTGGTGGACGCCTCGGGCATGGTCAAGGATTTCGTGATGAACGACAAGTGCGCGGCAGGCACGGGGCGTTTCCTGGAGGTCATGGCCAGGGCCCTGGAGGTGAACCTGGACGACTTCGGCGCCCAGTCCCTCATGGCAGAGGACCCTTCCCGGATCAGCAGCATCTGCACGGTCTTTGCCGAGTCCGAGGTCATCTCCCTCATCTCCAAGGGCGAGACAAGGGAGAACATCATCGCAGGGATCCACGACTCCGTGGCATCCCGGGTCTATGCCATGGCCCAGCGCATCAAGGCCGAGCCGCCCATCATGATGACCGGGGGGGTCGCCAAGAACATCGGCGTGGTCAGGGCCCTCGAGAAGAAGTTCGGCGCTGCCATCGAGGTCAACGGGTACGCCCAGGTCAACGGGGCCATCGGGGCCGCGGTCCTGGCTGCAAGGTTATAACCCCTCGAGATCATTCATCTCGTCTTCCTTCGGATGTAAAAAAAGCGACGGGATTGCCTCCCGTCGCTTTCTATTGGTTCTCGTCTTGCAGCTTACTCCGGAGGATACATGGCCTCGATGATCGGCCCGTACTTCTGATTGATGACCTTGCGCTTCACCTTCATGGTGGGGGTCATTTCGCCGGTGTCCTGGGACCACTCGGTCTCCAGGAGGGTGAACTTCCTGATCTGTTCCACCCGGGCGTAATCCTTCATGTGATCTTCGAGCTCCTTTTCATAGAGCTTCTGGACCTCGGGCTTGCTGATCAGGTCCTTGCGGCCCGTGAAGGCGATGTTGTTCTCCTTGGCCCAGGCTTCCAGCGTTGCATAGGATGGAACGATGAGGGCCGAGAGGTACTTGCGGTTGTCGCCGATGATGGCCACCTGCTCGATGAACTTCGACGTAACCAGCGTGTTCTCGATGTTCTGCGGGGAGATGTTCTTGCCGCCGGAGGTCACGATGAGGTCCTTGATGCGGCCGGTGATCTTGAGGTACCCGTCCTTGTCGATCTCGCCGATGTCCCCGGTGCGGAAGAACCCGTCCTCGGTGAAGGCCTCCTTGGTGGCCGCCTCGTTCTTGTAGTAGCCCTTCATGACCTGGGGACCCTTGATGAGCACCTCGCCGTCCTCGCTGATCTTCACGATGGTGTCCTTCACAGCGGGACCCACCGTGCCGGGCTTGATGAGCTTGGGCTTGTTCGCGTTGGTGATGGGCGTGGTCTCGGTGAGGCCGAAGCCTTCCAGGACCTTGATGCCCATGCCCAGGAAGAATTCCGCATCGGACACCGAAAGCGGGCCGCCGCCGGAAATGGCCGCCACCAGCCTGTCAAGGCCGAGGGCTGCCCGAAGCTTGGAGAAAATAATCTTGTTGGCCAGGTTGAACTTGAAGGCGAAGAAGCCCGTCTTCGGCCTGTCGTTACAGATGTACGGCAGATTCTGAGCGGCGATCCCCATGGCCCAGTTGAACAGGGCCTTCTTGACGGGGGGGGCGGTGGCCACCTTGGAGGTGATGCCCGAGTGCACCTTCTCGTAGATGCGCGGCACGCTCACCAGGAAGGTGGGCCGGATCTCGTTCAGGTTCTCCAGGAGCTTTTCGGTGCTCTCGGCGAAGGCCACCTTCTTGCCCAGGAAGATGGGCGCGTAGTATCCCACGGTCCTCTCCAGGGAGTGGGCCAGGGGAAGGAACGAGAGGAACGTATGGTCGCCCGAAAGGAAGTCCGGGTCCACGGCATTGGCCTGGTTCACGTTGGACACGAAGTTCTTGTGGGTGAGCATGACGCCCTTGGGGTTGCCCGTGGTGCCCGAAGTGTAGATGATCGTGGCCACGTCCTCGATGTTGATGGGGATGATCCTCTTGTCGAAGTCGTCCTTGTTCTTGTAGGCCTTGCCTTCCTTGTATGCATCCTTGAGTGCAACGACGCCGGCGGGAAGCTTGTCCATGACGTCGAAGAGGATGACGTCCCCGAGGTTCGGCAGCTTGGGCTTGACCTCGAGTATCTTGCTCATGTGCTCCTTGGTGCCGACAAAGCACATCTTGGCGTCCGAGTTCTCGATGATGTACCGGGACTCCTCGGCCGAGTTGGTGGCATAGATGGGGACGTTCACGGCACCCACGGAGATGATCGCCAGATCGGCCACCCACCACTCGTAGCGGTTAGGCGAGAACAGGCAGACCTTGTCCCCTGGCTGAATACCCCTGGCGATGAGGAACAGGCCCAGGTCGCGAACCATTTCGTTCATTTTGTTCCAGGAGATCTCTTCCCACTTTCCCTGGTTCTTCCAGATGACCAGGGTCTTGTCGCCGTATTCCTCGACCCGGTTCTGGAATATTGCACCCATTGAAGTTTCCTTGTACTTTGCCATTGACAACCCTCCTCAAAAGATTGGTGAATCAGTTCGGTCTTCGATATTGATTAATTATAATAGGTTCCATAAATATTATCAATAGAAACCGTGAGTGCCTCAAGGTATTTTATAAGGCAATAGAACAGTGCACAATAATACGTGATAACAACATAGTCCATGTTCTCATGGCATGGGCAGGGGTGACGGACATCGCCGCCACCCCTTCACGGTCGTGTCAGTCTTCAGTCGGGTACATGCCTTCGATGACGGGGTTGTACTTCTGGTTGATGACCCTGCGCTTGAGCTTGAGCGTCGGGGTGAGCTCGTCGGTCTCCTGGGACCATTCCTTGTCGAGGACGGCGAACTTGCGGATCTGTTCGACGCGGGCATAGTCCTTCATGTGCTCCTCGATTTCCCTGGTGTAGAGATCCTTGACCTTCGGGTCATCGACGAGCTCCCTGCGGTTGGTGAACTGAACACCGCTGTTCTTCGCCCACGCCTCGAGTTCAGCGAAGGCCGGGACGATGAGTGCGGAGAGGTACTTCCGGTTGTCTCCGATGACGGCGACCTGCTCCACGTACTTCGACGCCTTCAGGCTGTTCTCGATGTTCTGGGGCGAGATATTCTTGCCGCCCGAGGTGACGATGAGGTCCTTGATGCGTCCCGTTATCTTGAGATACCCGTCCTTGTCGATCTCGCCGATGTCCCCGGTGCGGAAGAACCCGTCCTCGGTGAAGGCCTCCTTGGTGGCCTCGGGATTCTTGTAGTAGCCCATCATGACCTGGGGCCCCTTGATGAGGACTTCCCCGCCTTCGCCTATCTTGACCGTGGTGTCCTTCACTGCAATGCCCACCGTGCCGGGCTTGATCTTCTGGCGCTTGTTGGTGTTGGTCACCGGGGTCGTCTCGGTGAGGCCGAACCCCTCGATGACCTTGATGCCCATGCCCAGGAAGAACTCGGCATCGGACACGGACAGGGGCCCCCCGCCCGAGAAGGCGAACTCCATCTTATCCATGCCCAGTGCTGCCCTGAGCTTGCTGAAGATGATCCTGTCGGCCAGGTTGTACTTGAATGCGAAGAAGCCCGTCTTCGGCCTGTCGTTACAGATGTACGGCAGATTCTGAGCGGCGATCCCCATGGCCCAGTTGAACAGGGCCTTCTTGACAGGTGGCGCACCTGAAACCTTGGCGAGGATACCGGCGTGGATCTTCTCGTAGAGGCGGGGCACGCTCACCACGCACACCGGCCTCACCTCCTGGAAGTTGTCCAGGATCTTGGCGAAGTCCTCGGCGAAGTAAACCTTCATGCCGAACGACATGGGGGTGTAGTAGCCGCAGGTGCGCTCGAAGGAGTGCGCCAGGGGCAGGAAGGACAGGAACGTGAGTTCGTCGGCCCGCTTGAAGAGTTCGGGGTCCACGTTGTAGATCTGCTGGACGTTGGCGAAGAAGTTGTTGTGCGAAAGCATGACGCCCTTGGGCGGCCCCGTGGTCCCCGAGGTGTATATCAGGGTCGCCAGGTCCTGGGCCTTGATGTTGTTGATGCGGTCGTCGAACTCCTTGGCATCGGCCTTCGATGCCCCTTCCTTCAGGGCGTCCGTGAACCGGACGACCCCGTCGACTGACTTGTCCAGTTCATCAAAGATGATGATCTCCTTGAGGTTCGGCAGCTTGGGCCTGACCTCCACGATCTTGGCCATGTGCTCCCCGGTGGCCACGAAACACATCTTCGAGTCGGAGTTCTCGATGACGTAGCGCGACTCCTCGGCCGAGTTGGTCGCGTAGATCGGCACGTTCACAGCACCCACGGAGAGGATGGCGAGGTCGGCAACCCACCATTCCCACCGGTTCGGGGAGAAGAGCGCCACCTTGTCCCCTGCCTTGACGCCTCTCGCCATGAGGAAGTACCCGAGATTGCGGACCATCTCGCCCATCCTGTTCCACGAGATGTCCTCGTACGCACCGGACTTGTTCTTGTAGGCGCAGATCGCCCGCTCGCCGAACTGGTCGACCCGGTTATGGAAAACGGCCGGAATGGATTTTTCCTCGAACTTCCCCATGAACACCTCCTTCTCGAGATGATAAAAATATATCGTATAACAAGCAACTGGCTCACTATACGAATCATATTGGAAATGATCAATCTCTTTTTCGACCTGTCTTCTTGAAAACCCCATTCTTGAGGATATCTTGTTTTTATTATATGGATAATGCCATTCTTGCCATCGGGGGAAGGCATTGAAACTTTCTCAAGACGATGTCCTTCACGTGGCTCGACTCGCACGGCTGAGGGTGAACAAGGACGAGGTCGCCAGGTTCTGCAGGGATCTGAGTTCCGTCCTCGCGTACATGGACATGCTCAGGGAGGTGGACACCGGCGACGTGGAGGCAACCGTACACGTGCAGGCACTGGTTAACGTGTACAGGGAAGACGCCCCGGGCCCGTCCCTGGATGTCGGGGAAGCCCTCCGTAACGCACCCCGTGTCCACGGCAATGCCTTCGAGGTACCCCTGGTGATGGACGAGGACTGAGATACATGCTGGACACGGCCCGGAAATTCCGCAAGGAAGACATCTCGCCCCTTTCCCATGTGGAGGCACTCCTCGACCGGATACGGCAGAGCGACCTGAATGCCTATGTCACGCTGAACGGGGACAATGCGCTCGTTGATGCGAAGGCTGCCGCGCAGAGCATTGACCGGGGTGACGAAGACCTTCTTGCGGGCCTCGCCATCGCGGTCAAGGACAATATCTCGACCAGGAACCTGCGCACGACGTGCTCGTCCAACATGCTGAGATTCTTCGTCCCCCCCTATGACGCCCATGTCATCGGGCTGCTCCGGGAGCGTGGTGCCGTCATCCTCGGCAAGACCAACATGGATGAGTTCGCCATGGGATCCACCACGACCACGAGCGCCTTCGGACCGACGAAGAATCCGTGGGACGTGACGAAAACACCCGGCGGTTCCAGCGGCGGTTCCGCCGCCGCGGTGGCCGCAGGTCTGTGCGACGGTGCGCTGGGCTCCGACACCGGGGGTTCTGTCAGGCAGCCTGCAAGCTTCTGCGGCATCACCGGCCTGAAGCCCACCTATGGATCCGTGTCGCGCTACGGCCTGGTGGCCTTTGCCTCGTCGCTCGACCAGATCGGACCCATGGGAAGGAGCGCCCGCGACGTGGCGGTCCTCTTCGACGCCATACGGGGGCACGACCCGAGGGATTCAACGAGCATACCGAAACGGTACGGGAGGATCTCCCTGGACGGGTTGGACTTGCGAGGTGTGAGGATCGGCGTACCCGATCCGTTCTTCTCGGAGGGGCTCTCGCGCGACGTCGAACGCTCGGTCCGCTTCGCCATCGCGCTCTTTGCCGAGCTCGGCGCCGAGACGGTTGCCATCGACCTGCCCCATATCCGCTACGGCGTGGCTGTCTATTACATCGTCGCCACCGCGGAGGCCAGCTCGAACCTCGCCCGGTATGACGGCGTGAGGTACGGCCTGCGGGACACCGAAAACGCGGACCTCTTCGAGATGTACTGTGAGACGAGGGCGCAGGGCTTCGGGGAGGAGGTCAAACGCCGGATCATGCTGGGAACCTATGCGCTCTCTGCGGGTTACTACGATGCCTACTACCGCAAGGCATCGCAGGTGCGGACATTGATAGCCGAGGACTTCCGCAGGGCCTTCAAGCAATGCGACATGATCGCCGGGCCCACGGTGCCGGTGACCGCCTTCGGCCTGGACGAGATGGTGGACGACCCCCTGGGCGTCTACCTGCTCGACACCTACACCATCCCCGCGAGCCTGGCAGGCATACCCGCGCTGAGCATCCCCTGCGGGTTCGGCGACTCAGGCCTGCCCGTGGGGCTCCAACTCATGGCGCCGGCCTTCATGGACGAGCTGATCCTGGGGGCCGCCATGACCTTCCAGGACCGCACCAGGTTTCACGAGGTCAGGCCGTGAGCGGCTACGAAGCGGTCATCGGCCTGGAGGTTCACGCCCAGCTCCTGACTGGCTCGAAGATCTTCTGCGGGTGCACCACCGCCTTCGGCCTCTCACCTAACACGAACACCTGCCCGGTCTGCCTGGGCCTGCCCGGCACGCTCCCTGTCCTGAACAGGGAGGCGGTCGAATTCGGGATACGGCTCGGGCTGGCCCTGAACTGCACCATTGAGAGCCGGAACGTCTTCGCCAGGAAGAACTACTTCTACCCGGACCTCCCCAAGGGATACCAGATCACCCAGTTCGAGAGCCCTCTCTGCACGCGCGGGCACCTCGACATCGAATCGGGGGGGGCGCCGAAGAGGATCGGCATACGCCGCATCCACATGGAGGAGGATGCCGGCAAGAACATCCACGACGAGTCCCGGGGGCGTTCATACATAGATTTCAACCGTGCCGGCGTCCCCCTGCTGGAGATCGTATCGGAGCCCGACATGTCGACGAGTGGCGAGGCCGTTGCCTATCTCAGGGAACTCCGGCTCATTCTCGTTCACCTCGGGATATCAGACGGGAACATGGAGCAGGGATCGTTCAGGTGCGACGCGAACATCTCCGTGAGGCCGGCCGGGGCTGCGGGTTTCGGCACCCGTACCGAGCTCAAGAACATGAACTCGTTCAGGAACGTGCAGCGGGCCCTCGACCACGAGATACAGCGGCAGTCGGCCATCATCGATTCCGGCTCGTCCGTGGTGCAGGAAACGCTGTCGTGGAACGCGATCCTCGGTGCGACACGTCCCATGCGATCCAAGGAGGAGAGCCACGACTACAGGTACTTCCCCGACCCGGACCTCGTGCCGGTGGTGATCGACGAGGCATGGACGGCCACTGTCAGGAAGAACCTGCCCGAGCTCCCGTCCGCGAGGCGCAGGAGGTTCATGGACCTGTACGGGCTGCCGACCTACGACGCGGAACAGCTCACGCAGGAGCCTGCCCTGGCCGACTACTACGAGCAGTGTGTCTCCCTGCTCGATGCACCCAAGGATATCAGCAACTGGGTCATGTCAGAGCTCACGAGGGTCATGCATGAGACAGGCGTCGATGTGCGCGGGCTAAAGATAACGCCGGCGATGCTCACGGACCTCATCTCGCTGGTGAAGGCGGGAACCGTTTCCGGGCTCGCGGCCAAGGATGTCATCACGGAAATGGCAGCTACGGGAAGGAATGCATCCAGCATCGTAGAGGAGCTCGGCATGGCACAGGTCAGCGACGAGACGGAGCTGAAGGCCCTGATCCTCGGGATCATCGAGGCCAATCCCGGACAGGTGACCAAGTATCGGCAAGGAAAGACGCAGCTCCTGGGCTTCTTCGTCGGTGAGGCCATGAAGGCGAGCAAGGGCAGGGCCAACCCCAAGGTGGCAGGAACGATCATCCGGGAGCTGCTGAACCCATGAAGAAACTCCATATCGCACAAACCGGCGAGGTCAGGGCAGGGGATGTCACGGACGTCTACTTCATCCGCACGGAAGAAGTGCTCCGCTCGAAGAAGGCGTCCCGGCACGTGTGCATGGAGATCTTCCTCAAGTCGTGGCCCGATCACCGCTACCGGTGGGGGATATTCGCCGGCCTCGAAGAGGCATGCATCCTTCTGGAGGGAAGCCCGGTCACGGTCCGGGCCATGCCGGAGGGAAGCGTGTTCTTCGCGAACGAACCGGTCATGACCATCGAGGGCGACTACCTCGCCTTCGGCAGGCTGGAAACCGCCATCCTCGGATGCCTGTGCCAGGCCTCCGGCATCGCCACCAAGGCTTCCCGGTGCAGGGTGGCCTGCGGCGACAGGGGACTCATCAGCTTCGGCGCCCGCCGCGTGCACCCGTCGATCGTTCCTATGGTGGAGCGGGCCGCCTTCATCGGCGGCTGTGACGGCGTGGCCACGGTGGCCAGCGCGCGGCTCATAGGCGAGAAGCCCATGGGCACCATGCCCCACGCGCTCATCCTCCAGATGGGGGACACGGTGAGCGCCGCGCTGGCTTTCGACGAGGTCGTGGATGGTTCGATACCCAGGGTCGTGCTCATAGACACCTTCCAGGACGAGAAGTTCGAGGCCATCCGTGTGGCCGAGGCCCTGGACGATCGCCTCGAGGGCATCCGCCTCGACACGCCCTCATCGCGCAGGGGCGACTTCAGGGCCATCCTTCAGGAAGTCAGGTGGGAGCTCGATCTTCGCGGCTTCAATCACGTGAAGCTTTACGTTTCAGGCGGTCTCGGCCTGGATGACATCGTTGACCTCCGTGACGTAGTGGACGCCTTCGGTGTGGGCACACAGGTCTCCAGTGCGGCCACCCTGGATTTCTCCATGGACATCGTGGCGATGGACGGCAAGCCTTGGGCGAAACGCGGGAAGAGCTCGGGCGTGAAGGATGTCCTGCGCTGCAGGACGTGCATGAGGGACTACGTGGTGCCCGGAGGCCGCCGTCAGACCTGCGAGTGTTCCGGGGATACCGTCCCGGTCCTCGGCAAGATCATGGACAGCGGCGAGATCACCATGGCGTTTCCCTCGGCCGGACAGATCCGCAGCCTTGCCATGGACGAGGTGGCCCGACTGCGCCGCGACAAACCTTCACGGGAATTTCTCGGGCTATGATCAGACCCTTTTATTTCCGGGACGAGACCCTCTACATCCTCGACCAGAGGGTGCTGCCGCGAAAAGAACGGTGGATCGCGTGCTCCACTGCCGAAGACGTGGCCCATGCCATACGGACCCTGGCCGTGCGGGGTGCGCCCGCCATCGGCATCGCAGCGGCCTACGGGCTCGTGCTGGAGGCCGCCGGGGGAAGGTCGAGCGTCGAGCGGGCCTCCCGCATTCTCCTTGCCTCGCGACCCACGGCCGTGAACCTGCCCTGGGCAGTGAAGCGGTGCATGGAGACTGCCGCACGTTCCGGCGAACGGGAACTCAAGGAGAGGCTCACGAAAGAGGCCGACGCGATCTGGGCCGAGGAGATCGCGTCGAACGAAGCCATTGCGTCCCTGGGAGCCGGACTCTTCGAGCAGGGTCGATCGTTCTCGGTTCTCACCCACTGCAATGCGGGCTCCCTCGCAACCGGGGGCATGGGGACAGCCCTGGGCGTCATCCGGAGACTCCACGAGCAGGGCAGGCTTCAGTGCGTGTACATGGACGAGACCCGCCCGCTGCTCCAGGGGGCGCGCATCACCGCCTACGAACTCAAGGCGGACGGCATACCCTGCACCCTGATCACGGACAGCATGGCGGGATGGCTCATGCGGCTGAACAGGGTGCATGCGGTGATCGTCGGTGCAGACCGCATTGCCGCCAATCACGATGCAGCCAACAAGGTGGGTAGCTACTCGCTGGCCGTTCTGTCCCATGCCCACGGCATACCGTTCTATATCGCCGCACCCCGGTCTACCTTCGACGCGGAAACGCCGACGGGTGACGACATACCCATAGAGGAACGAGGCCCCGAAGAGGTGCTGACCGTCCAGGGATCAGTCTTGGCACCCAGGGTGAACGTCTTCAACCCGGCGTTCGACGTCGTGCCGCACGGGCTGATCACGGCTTTCATCACCGAATCGGGGATCATCAGGCCGGGATAAAACAGCACGAGCTCGTGTCAGTGATGTAGAACTTACTGATATATCTCGCTATTCACATGCATCTCTCATGATGTATTCTTAAATTACCGAAAAAGCCGGTATGGATGTCTTCAGGCCGGTACCCATCGACGTCATACAGTTGAACGAGAAATCGGCGGTGGACCTGTTCATCAAACACGAGGACAGGTTCATGCCGTTTCTGTGCAGGGACGGCATCTTCACCAAAGACCAGCTCGTCGAGCTCAACCGCTTCGGCATCGACAGGGTCTACATCCGGCTGACGGATGCCAACGCCTTTGAAGAATACATCCATGCCCAGTCGGAAACGATACTCACCGACCCGACCGTCCCCCCCAAGGTCAAGGAGGCGGCCTTCTACATCTCGTCCATACATGCCCTGAGAAAGGCGATGCACGACCCGAGCTCGAATCGCCTCGATGACATCAAGAGCGTCCTCAAGCCGATGTTCAGAAACATCATGCGGGACAAGGTGCTGCTCAAGGACCTCTTCTCGATCACCGAGCACGACTTCGACACCTATGCCCACAGCATCAATGTGGGCATCTATGCCACCGCCCTGGCCATGCGCTTCTTCGAGGGGGATCGATCGGTGAGCGTGGAGAGCCTCGAGCGTCAGTGCTACGGATATTTTCTCCACGACATAGGCAAGTGCATGGTCCCCTTGAGTGTTCTCAGAAAGTCCGGGAGACTGAGCCCCGACGAGTGGGCGATCATGAAAAGGCACCCCCAGTGGGGCTATGTCATTCTCATGGAGACGGGCCAGCTCACCGATGAGGCGGCTTATATCTCGATGCAGCACCATGAGCGTCCAGACGGCTCCGGCTACCCCTTCGGCATGACGGATATTCACCCGTGCGCACGAATCTGCGCCATCGCCGACATCTTCGACGCGCTGATATCGGTCAGACCCTACAAATCGCCCATGAAACCACTGGACGCCATAGAGATCATCAAGAAGGAGGCCCGCACCGATTTTGACAAGAGCCTCCTGGAAACCTTCTCCCGTATGCTCGGCATCGAGGACCAGGACCGGAACACGTCGCTGACGGCAGCGTGCTGACGCGACGGCTCATTCCCTCCATGCCGATTTCATGATGTTTTCTTGCATCTGAGAAGGCCTCATGCCCCGGCCCATCACCCCTTGAGCACCCTCTCCATGAAAAACGCCTTGACCTTGCGCATGCGCCTCTCGGGCATGAGCCCGTGCATGTCGCCCATGGGCATGATTTTTCCGAAGACGGTATGGGTCAACGAGGCTTCCGGGTCGTCGGTGTCGAGGATGAGGGCATGGAGCGTCTCGGGGTTACACCCGGGATTCGCAGCAGTGGTCTTGCCTATGCGGGTCCGAAAGAACCCGGACATGTAGGGCGCCTCGTGGATATGCCCGTGCAAACTCAAAAGCGGCTGCCTGTCCTCGAGAAACGACCTGATAGCCCGTGAGCCTATGGGTCTGCCGTTGTGCAGCGTGTCGAGCCCCGTGTCGTACGGCGGGCAGTGGAACACGCAGATGGCCCGGCCCGGGGCATCGAACCGGACGCCGGAAAGATCTTCCTCCATGCTGGCAGAGTTCTGGGCATACTCGCCCCCGGGGCTTTCGAGAAGCCTGTCCGTGCCGCTGACGATGGCGAACCTGCTCGGCACGTAGGGATCGGCTGTCCTGTCGCGTCGTGCATAGTCCTTGACCCAGAAGGTGGAGTCCGTCACGCAGGCATAGCCGAGGAAGTCGTGTCCGTTCAGGGATACCGTGCGCGCATGGATGTTCATGGCCCCGGGGAGTGCCTCCTCGAACCTCTTTACTGCGGGGATCCAGTCGTGGTTTCCCGGGATGTACAGGAGCCTGACACCTGGACGGGCCGAGAGGAAGTCGCGCAACGTCGGGGCAAGGTAGCTCTCGACGAAGCGGAGCTGGCCCTTCAAGTCGTTCTGAAAATCGGCACGGCCGTTTATGAGCGTGACGGGGTTGGGAATGATGGTAGGAAAGAGGTCGCCTCCGAGGATGACGAGCCGGGCGGCGCTGCGGGAAGCCAGTTCCATCAAATCCCCGTAGAGGTTGACTCTTCCGTGCAGGTCGGATGCATAGAGTGTTTTCATGAATGTCGTCTTGGCCTCCTGGACTCGGTAACGGCACTGACCATGATATATGGCCGCCCCGGTCAGTCAAGGACTTTCGGGAAGGAGCGGATCGAGGGCTCGTTCCCCCGTGACTTGCGGGGTAATAAATTACAGCAAGGATGACGATATGGTCTCCATATTGATCGTGTGTCACTCGCAAGGGGGGAACAAGGCTCAGATGGCGCTTGCGGTGGCCGAAGGCGTGCATGCATGGAGGACTGCCTGACCAAGAAGGTATCGGCCGAGATGATCCAGGAGATCATCCACCCAGGGTCGAGCCTGTTCGTTGAATCCGGGTGTGCGGAGCCCCAGCATCTCGTCCGGACCCTCATCCTCGGCAACCTGCACCTCAGCGACGTCCAGGTGTTCACCACCATCCCGCTGCGCACCTATGCCGACTTCGGCGGCGAGGCGGGGGCCCGGTTCCGCATACACTCGTTCTTCGTGTCGCCAGGGCTGTCCGGACCCTTTTCCTCCGGCAAGACCGACCACATCCCCCTCTCCTCGGACATGCTCGAGAGGATGATCAGGGACGGGGCCATCCGGATCAATACGGCCCTCATCCAGCTCAGCCCACCCGATGGACATGGATTCATGAGCCTCGGGGTGACCGTTGATGTCATGCGGGCAGTCATCGAGAAGGCCGATGTGGTGATCGCACAGGTCAACGCTGAGATGCCATTTTCCGGCGGAGACAGCCTCGTGCACCTCTCAGAGGTGGACTACATCATCGAGCACAGCGAGCCGCTGGTGGAGTATGGTACCGAAGAGCTCGACTACGAAACGAGGCGTATCGGTGAGCACGTCGCCCGTCTCGTCGACGACGGCTCCACCATCCAGATCGGGTTCGGCAGGATACCCGATGCGGCACTGAGGGCCATGAGCGGGAAAAGGAATCTTTCCGTTCATTCGGAGATCATAACCGATACGGTCATGGACCTCATCCGTGGAGGGGAGATCCCGGACGGGAACACGGTCACGACATCACTGTGCATCGGGACCGAGAGACTCTTCAGGTTCATGGACGGCAATACGGGAATCACCATGGCCTCACTCGCCAGCGTGGGCGACCCCCAGACCATTCTCTCAAAGGAACCCTTCGTGGCCATCAACGGTGCCGTGGAGATCGACCTCACGGGGCAGTCCTGCGTCTCCCTGGGGGAACGGGGGGGGCACCTCGGAACTCTGGGCCAGCCCCACTTCAACCGCATGACCCAGCTCACGAGAGGGGGCAAGGCCATCATCGCCCTGCGTTCCACCTCGCGCGACGGGAGCATCTCCCGCATCGTACCGCGTTTCACCGAGTCGCGGATGGGCATCATCACCACCCAGACGGACATCGGTCACGTGGTGACAGAGTACGGGAGCGTGAACCTCTTCGGAAAATCCATCAGGGAACGCGCCCTGGAACTCATCACCATTGCCCACCCGAAGTACCGTTCGTGGCTTCTCGAAGAGGCGAAGAGGATGAACTACCTCTTCCAGGACCAGGTCATGCCTCCCGGGGACGCACTGTATCCCGCCCAATACGAACACCTGCAGGTCTTCTCGGGGAAGGAAGTCCTTCTGCGGCCCGTCAGGATCACGGACGAGCGGGCGGTGCAGAACCTCTTCTATTCACTGAGCAGCGACGAAAAGTTCCACCGCTTCCATGTCCACCTCACCTCTCTCCATCACAAGCAGGCCCAGCAGATGGTGAACTGCGACTACCACGATTCCCTCGCACTGGTTGCGGAAGTCGAGGAGGGGCAGACGAAGAGCCTCGTCGCCATAGCTCATATCTGCCGGGAAAGGGAAATTGAAAACCGGGTGATCTGCGAATTCGCCGTCATGGTTCATCCTGCATGGCAGAACATGGGACTCGGCACGTACCTGCTCCGGACCATGACCGAGATTGCCAGGGAGCACGGGTTTACGATCTTCCGTGCCTACGTGTGGGAGGAAAACGTCAGGATGCTCAGGGTGTTCGAGAAAATGAGTCTGCACATGACGGCACTGGTGGATTACAGTGTCATCAGGATGGACTACGAGCTCACCCCCCCTGCCGGGGACATGGCCGAGCGGCTTCCCGGCGGGGTCTGTGTCGACAGGACGGGAGACGTGCCTGCAGCTGGCCACCCCCTGATGCTCCATGCAGGAAAGACACGGTGAGGTACATCTTGACCATGGCCGGCATCGGTACTAAATGATGTCACGATGCACGGCAATGACATTCTGGATGACTTCGTCAAGGACCTGACCGGCCCCTGCCGCGTGACCAGGGGCGAACAGGTCCTGGCCTGCGTCTCCGGCGGTATCGATTCCATGGTGCTCCTCGACCTTCTGTGCAGGGCAGCGCCACTCCTCGACCTGGGCCTCGGGGTCATCCACGTCGATCATGGATTGCGGGGCACGTCCTCCGGACAGGACGCACGCTTCGTCGAGGAACGGTGCAGACGGCTCTCGCTGCCCTTCCATCTCGCGCGACTCGGCATGGGCCCGCATGCCTCGAATCTCGAAGAGAGGGCGAGGGAGAAGAGGTACCACGCGATCCTTGACTGTTTGAGCCGAAACGGGTATGGGTGCGCCGCAACCGGGCACACCCTCGATGACCAGGCCGAGACCGTGATATACCGCATCGTGCGAGGGACGGGCCTCAGGGGTCTCTCGGGCATGGCGCACCGCAGGGACGACGGCGTCATAAGGCCCCTGCTGGGAATCGCCAGGGCCCGGATCGAGGAATATGCGGCACGCATCGACCTGGAGCACGTCCAGGACACATCCAACGACGACACGCACCATGCACGGAACCTGATACGTCTTTCCATCATGCCCCTCATGAGGCGCATCAATCAGCGTGCGGCGCAAGCGGTGTCGTCACTGGCGGCCATCGCATCGCAGGAAGGGGACCTCATGGACGCACTGTCCGCCGAACTCGCTCGGAAAGCCCTGGCCTTCGACTGGGAGATGATCAGGGCTTTCCGTACCGAAACCCTCCGGGAGGCCCATGAGTCGGTGCTGCGGCGGTTTCTCATCGACACCGTAACCTCCATGACCGGAGAACCGAGGGGAATCGATGCCGCACAGGTCGAGGCGGCGCTGCGGGTCGTCGGCGGCCATGTCTCGGCCCATACCGTGCGGCGGAAAGTCAGGATCTGCCGTGACAACGACCTGCTGGTGTTTCACCTCCTGTCAGGAGGGACGTGCTACAGGCACCCCATCGATCGTGGGGGAGATTTTCACATACCCGAGATCAACAAGTCCGTGCGCATCATCCCTGCCGGGGAGTGCCCCGGGCGCCCCGTCCTGCGCCCATGGCGTCCCGGCGACAGGATGCGCGGCAGAAGGGTGGCCGACATGCTCTCCGCCATGAGGGTCCCCCGCAGTCTTCGCCCTTTCTGGCCCGTGCTGGAGTCGGACTGCGTCTTGGCGGTTGCCTCTCCCGGAGAGAACCAAGCAGCCCCTCACTTGATCGTGGACCTGGGTCATGGCGAATAGACTTCTCGATGCCCTGGGGAGCCTGAGCGCCACCGGGTTTCTGCCCCCCTCCCTCCAGGCCCTCGCGGCAGCCTGCATGCTCCGCCGGGACCGCAGGAACGTGCTGTGGATCGTTCAGGACAGCGAGGACATGGAAAAGGCCGAGGACGACCTCCTGTGCTTCCTCGGGCCTGACCAGGTGAGACTGTTCCCGCCCTACGACGTGAGGCCCTACCAGGACGACAGCCCTTCCCGGGAGATCATGGCCCGCAGGATAGCCACGCTGTATTCCCTGACCACGTCGAACCCCGCCGTCATCGTCGCGCCCCTGCGGGCCCTCGTTGGATACACCGTGCCCAGGGAGGAACTCCTCGAGGCCGTCATTCCCCTCAAAGCCGGGACGGAGGTCAACCGGGACGATCTCTCGACCCGCCTCGTGGGCATGGGGTACACCAGGGAAGCCCTGATAGACGATGTGGGCCAGTTCAGCGTGCGTGGTTCAGTCATGGATATCTTCTCTCCCGCCATGGATGCCCCCGTGCGCCTCGACATGTTCGGGGACGAGATCACGGCCATCAAGGCCTTCGACATCAGGTCCCAGAGGACGACCAGGGAGCTCTCGTCCGTCACCCTGCTGCCCGCGGGGGAGGTGATACTGGATCCCCGTTTCATAAGAAACGCGAGGCCGCGCATGCGCAGGCTCGGGGAAGACAGGGTCAGGGTCCTCATCGAGGACCTGGAGCAGGGGATCCGCACACCGGGCATCGAGTCGTACCTTGTTCTCTTCTACGAGCGTCCCGGCAGTCTTCTTGACTATCTCCCCCGGGCATCGACGGTCATGACGCCTGACACCGAGGAGATCGAGGCCCTGTGCAAAGAGATCTTCGACTCCTATGCCCACGGATATGAACGTGCCAGAGCACACGGCCGGGCAGCGGTCGAACCCGGAGAGGCCATCCTGAAAAGGGACGTGCTCGGGGATCTCATCGGCGGCTTCGCTCGCTCTGTTTCCACGACACGCTCCTGCCTGGAGGGGGCGCTGGAGTTCCGGCAGATGCAGCCGCACGTTCAGGCCGGCACCGGCAGCGAGGCCGTGTTCGACCGGGTCGTCTCCCTGGTGCACGGCAGACACGATGTGTTCGTCTTCTCGTCCTCGGAGCTTCTCACCGAGCGCATCGCGTATGCACTCTCAAACCGCGGCATACCGACGGACCCCTCGGACGGCGACTTCCTCATGCGTCAAGGCGGGTTCACGTCGCGGGTGAGAATCATCGAGGGGGTCCTGTCATCCGGATTCATACTGCCTGGCCTCGGCGTGGCTCTTCTCAGTGCCGAGGAACTGCTCGGCGCCCGCAGGCGGAGAAGGAAGGGCCCCTCCGGTCCCCCCATCTACGACCCCTTCACCCAGCTCAACGTCGGAGACGCCGTGGTGCACCGGGACAACGGCATAGGCGTCTTCAAGGGCGTGGTGCGCCTCGAGGTGAGCGGTACGTCCAGCGATTACGTGCTCCTCGAGTACCTGGGAGGCGACAGGCTCTATGTGCCTGTCTACCGACTCTCCCTCCTCCAGCGTTACGTGGGCGATGTCGACCATTATACCGTTGACAGGCTCGGCGGGACCCGATGGATAACGGCCAGGGCCAAGGCAGGACAGTCGGTGGCGAAGCTCGCCGGTGATCTCCTGGAGCTCTATGCCACGAGACAGACGGCCAGGGGGGTCTCCCTCGACACGTCGCACCCCCTCATACGGGAGTTCGAGGATTCGTTCCCCTACGTGGAAACCGACGATCAGCTCAAGGCCGTGGAGGAGACCTATGCAGACCTTGCTTCAACGCGGCCCATGGACAGGCTCGTGTGCGGAGACGTGGGGTACGGGAAAACCGAGGTCGCCCTGCGCGCCGCCTTTGTCGCTGCAATGTCGGGCCGGCAGGTGGCCGTCCTGGTCCCCACGACCCTCCTGGCCCACCAGCACCTCGTGACCTTCCGGGACAGGATGGAGAAGTGGCCGGTCAGGGTCGAAGCGCTTTCCAGCATGGGTGCCTCCTCGGGGAACCGGGAGATCCTGGCGGACCTCGAGGCTGGCAGGGTGGACATCGTCATAGGCACGCATGCCCTGATTTCCGAAAGAACGAAGTTCAGGGACCTCGGCCTCCTGATCGTCGACGAGGAGCACCGGTTCGGCGTGAGGCACAAGGAAAAGATAAAGTCGATGCGGTCCGAGGTGGACGTGCTGACGCTCACCGCCACCCCCATACCGAGGACGCTCAACATGGCCATCTCAGGGCTTCGTGAGCTCTCGGTCATCGAGACCCCTCCGGCCGAACGCAAGTCCATCGACACCGTCATCGCCCGTTTCGACGACGAGGAGATCATGTCCGCCATAACCAGGGAGCTCGAACGGGGAGGACAGGTCTTCTTCGTCCACAACACGGTCTCCACCATCGAGGCCATGGCCCGCCACATCCAGTCTCTATGCGGGCAGGCCCGTGTCGGCGTGGCCCACGGCCAGATGCCCAGGCCCCGGCTGAACAAGGTCATGGCCGGCTTCCTCGACAGGACCACGAACGTGCTCGTGACATCTGCCATCATCAGCGCCGGCATCGATATCCCCAACGCGAACACCATCATCATCAACCGTGCCGACAAGTTCGGCCTGGCCGACCTCTACCAGCTGCGGGGCAGGGTCGGCAGATCGAAGGTCAAGGGATTCTGTCTCCTGCTCCTGCCCGAACTCGGCCAGATCACCAGAGACGCCCGCAAAAGGCTGGCCGCCATCAAGGAGTACGAGTCTCTCGGTGCCGGGTTTCACATGGCCATGCGCGACATGGAGATCAGGGGCGTAGGCGATATCCTCGGCAAGGCCCAATGGGGTCACGTCACGGCCATCGGATACGAGCTCTACCAGGAGATGCTCAAGGATGCGGTCGACAAACTGCAGGGCAGAGAGCCGGCCGCCGAGGTCGATCCTGAGATCAGGATCAGCCTCGATGCCTTCATCCCGGAGGATTACTGTCCGGACCAGCACCTGCGCCTTGGCCTGTACAAGCGCCTCTTCTCGGCATCCGCCGATGAGCTCATGGCTATCGCGGATGAGCTCAAAGACCTCTACGGACCCCTGCCGCAACCGGTGAGATCGCTCCTGTTCATCTCGGAGGTCCGCGACGTCATGAAGAAGATGAGGTTCCGGAAGCTCGAAATGTTCGATGAGGTGTTGAGGTTGCATGTGAGCCGTGATAGCATCATGGACCTCGAGAAGATGAAGCGGCTCCTCGAACGGAAAAAGGGCAGGCTCAGGCCTGAGGGGTTCCTGGAACTACCGGTGACGGAATCCCGTTTGACGGACGAGATCAGGGAAACGCTCTACGCCCTCGCGTAGGGTCGTCGGGAACGGAAAACACGAAAGGATCCGGGCTCTTGGATAGAGAGGGAAACACCACGCGAATTCGGCAGGTCGCGCTGAATCTGACGGTTGCGGCATTCGTGCTCGTCACGTTCATGTCCCAGAACGCCCGGGCCGAGATGATCGACGGGATCGTGGCCGTGGTCGACGATACGGTCATCATGTATTCCGATGTCATCAGGAAAATGGGTGAGCTCGGTGCCCAGGAGTACGACCTGGCCACCACCCGGCAGGTTCTCCAGATCATGATAGAGGACGCGGTGGTGGACAAGGTCTACAAGCGTCTGGGGTTGCAGCCCGTGGACATCCGTCGTGCCGAGCAGACGGCCCGGGAGATGAACATCGACGTCGGAAGCGCCAGGTCCATGATCATGAAGTCAACGCTCATGGAAATCATGGTGAAAGCAAGGGTCGTGATCACGGACGCCATGATCCAGGGGTACTATGACAGCAGGCAGGACTATGCCGGGACCGAATCCTTCCACCTCAGGCAGATCCTCGTCAGGGGAGACCCTGACAGGGCCCGCAGGGCCATGGAAGAGCTCGCGTCGGGGAAACGGTTCGAGGATGTCGCTGCATCGCACTCCGACCTCCTCGTCGACGGATCCCCCGATATAGGCTGGGTCGCCGTCAAGGACATGGCGAAGGAGGTGCGCGATGCCCTCGAAAATGCAAAGAAGGGCGACATTGCGGGCCCCGTCCAGGCAGGCGACGCGATCCTCATCTTCGAGGTTGTCGAGCAGGGAAGCTCGGGGGGGAAGCCCCTGGAAGAGGTGAGGGACGAGATCATCGAGGCCCTGCAGGAAAAGTACCGCAAGGAGGCCTTCGATCACTGGCTGGGCATGATCATGGCGGACCACTACATCGGGGTTTATCTCTGAGATGGGTGCGCCTTGAGGTCGCGTCGTGGAGCAGCAGGGCACTGTTTTGAAGCCCTGCTCAGGCCGTTCAAGCACACAGACCCTGCATGAAAGACTTCATCGAGATAAAAGGCGCCAGCGAGCACAACCTCAAGGGTATCGACGTGCGCATACCGAGGAACCGGTTCGTCGTGGTCACCGGCGTATCCGGTTCAGGCAAATCCACGCTTGCCTTCGACACGCTCTATGCCGAGGGCCAGAGACGATACGTCGAATCGCTCAGTGCCTATGCCAGGCAGTTCCTCGAGCAGATGCCCAAGCCCCAGGTCGATTCCATCGAGGGGCTCTCGCCGGCCATAGCCATCGAGCAGAAGACGACCTCGAACAATCCCCGGTCAACGGTGGGCACGGTCACCGAGGTCTATGACTACCTGCGTGTCCTCTTCGCCCGGACTGGGACGCCCCACTGCTGGGTCTGCGGGAGGCCCATACAGTCCATGACCATCCAGCAGATGGCCCAGTCCGTCATGGATATCGGGCCCGGGAGCAGGATCATGCTCCTGGCACCGGTGGTGACGGGACGCAAGGGGGAATATGCGAAGCTCCTGGACAAGCTCTCGCGCGAGGGTTTTGTCCGCGTACGCATAAACGGCGAGTTCTTCGATCTGGAGGATGTCCCGAAGCTGGACAAGAACAGGAAACACACCATCGAGGTGGTGATCGACAGGGTCGTGCTCAAGGACGGGGTCGTCTCGCGCCTGATCGATTCCATAGAGATGGCGTGCAGGCTTTCCGGGGGCACCCTGGCAGTGGTCGACGACAAGGACGGATACACCGTCTACTCCGAGCACCATGGCTGCCCGGTCTGCAACACCTCACTGCCCGAGATTTCGCCCCGTATGTTCTCCTTCAACAACCCCCACGGTGCGTGCGGAAACTGCCACGGCCTCGGGGTGCTCATCGAGATCGATCCGGACCTGGTGGTTCCGGACGGGGACAGGTCCATGGCCCGGGGCGCCATAGCGCCATGGGGCGTGCCTCCCGGGAAATTCGCCGCGCGCATGGTCACCTATCTGGCGCGGAACCTGCGATTCGACGAGGACGCGCCCTTCCATGACCTGCCGGAGGATGTGAAGCGGACGATCCTGTACGGCGGCCCCATGAAAGACCAGTATTCCGCACCCTTCGAGGGCGTCATCCCGAACCTGACGAGACGGATGAAGGAGAGCGACACCGGGGACATCAGCGATGAGATCTCCCGCTTCCTCAACACCATCACCTGTCCCATGTGCTCAGGGGCGCGGCTCAAGAAGGAACTCCTCCATGTCACGATCGGGTCGAAGAACATCTTCGAGCTCACCACCCTGAGCGTGGACGACCTCATGGGTTTCTTCGACGGCCTGAGGTTCGACAGGAAGGCTGAGGAGATAGCATCCCGCCTCGTCAAGGAGATCATGGACCGCCTCGGGTTTCTCAGCTCGGTGGGCATCGGGTACCTCACCCTGAGCCGCTCGGCCGGCTCGCTGTCTTCCGGAGAGTTCCAGCGCATCAGGCTCGCCACCCAGATAGGGTCCGCACTCATGGGTGTCATGTACATCCTTGACGAGCCTACCATAGGGCTCCACCAGCGGGACAACGAACGCCTCATCGGCACGCTGAAGCGCCTGCGGGATCTCGGCAACACGCTCATCGTCGTCGAGCACGACGAAGACACCATCCTGAGCGCAGACCACGTCATCGACATGGGGCCGGGCGCAGGCGAGCAAGGGGGCCGCGTCGTGTTTCAGGGCGACCCCGACGCCCTCGTGAGTGACTCCTCCTCGCTGACCGGACGCTATCTCTCGGGACGGCTGCGCATCCATGCACCCGGGCACAGGAGGAGACCGCGGGCAGGCTGCCTGGGCATTTCCGGGGCACGCGCCAACAACCTGAAGGACATCAGCGTGAACATACCCCTGGGTCTCTTCACCTGTGTCACCGGGGTGTCGGGATCGGGCAAGTCGAGCCTCATCATCGACACGCTTTATCCTTTTCTCACGGGCGTGCTGTCCTCACAACGTGTCCAGAACCTGCCCGTCAAGGCTGTAACCGGGATCGAGAACATAGACCGGGTCATCAACGTGGATCAGAGTCCCATCGGCAGGACGCCGCGATCCAATCCCGCCACGTACACCGGGGTCTTCACCCTGATCAGGGAGCTCTTTTCCCAGCTTCCGGACGCGAAGGTACGGGGCTACAGGCCGGGAAGGTTCAGCTTCAACGTCAAGGGAGGCAGGTGCGAGGCCTGCCAGGGCGACGGGCTCATCAAGATAGAGATGCATTTCCTCCCCGACGTGTACGTCATGTGCGACCAGTGCCAGGGGAAACGCTTCAACGAAGAGACCCTGGACATCAGGTACAAGGGGAACTCCATAGCCGATGTGCTGGACATGACCGTGAGCCAGGCCTACGAACTCTTTGACGCGGTGCCGAAAATCAAGCGGAAACTCAAGACCCTCATCGACGTGGGCATGGATTATATCAGGCTCGGTCAGAGCGCCACCACGCTCTCCGGCGGCGAGGCACAGCGGACGAAGCTCGCGAGGGAACTCTCCAAGCGCGCGAGCGGACGCACGGTCTATATCCTGGACGAACCCACCACGGGCCTTCACTTCGACGACATCAACAAGCTCCTCATCGTCCTGCACCGTCTCGTGGACGAGGGAAACACGGTCATCGTGATCGAGCACAACATGGACATCATATGCTCCGCAGACCACGTCATCGACCTCGGGCCCGAGGGCGGGGACGGTGGCGGGAATGTCGTGGCGGCGGGGAGCCCCGACGAGGTCGCGAAGGTCAGAGCGTCATACACGGGACGGTTCCTGAAGAAGCACCTCAAGAAGAATCCCCTCCCCGAACTCCATTGACTGGCCCCACCGACTGTGGTTAGACTGCTATCATATTGAATGAGCGGCAATTTGATCCGCAGGGATACATGCAAGAAAGAGGGGGGTAAGACAATGAAGAGATTTCTTGTAGGTGCTGTCTGTGTCCTGTCCATGATCATCGTGCTCTTCGCCACCGGAAGTGCCGAGGACAAGAAGGTCAGGGTGGAAGTCCTCCAGGTGACCAACATAGAGCCATATCAGAATTCATACTCGGGCTTCGTCAACGAGCTCGCACGAAACGGTTTCGTGCAGGGCAAGAACCTGGAGATCCGTCGCAAGATCATCGGGTTCGACATGGAGAAGGCCAGCCTGTGGAGCAGGGTGGGCGTGCTCATGCAGATCAAGAGCGAGGCCATGCGCATCGCCGACGTGAAGCCCGACCTGGTCCTTACCATCGGCACCCCTTCGACCAAATTCTCAAAGGACAAGGTGGTCGGGGCCAACATTCCGCTCGTCTTCACCGCTGTGGCCATCCCCACGGCTGCGGGCTGCAAATCGCTGACCCAGGCCGGGCCTGGATTCACCGGGGCGACATTGTACATGAGCATGAAGGACGCGATGAAGATCGTGAAGCTGGCCTTCCCGAACCTCAAGACCATCGGTATGGTCCACAGCGACGACGAGAACGGCGTCGCCCATGTGGATGAGGCCAAGGCCGTCGGCCCGACCCTCGGGATAAAGGTCCTGGCAAGACAGATCGACAAGAACGACAAGATAACCCCGGTGCTTGCCGAGCTCCAGAAACAGGGCATGCAAGCCTTTGCCGTACCACTGGACACCTATTACGGCATGAGGGATTACGCGGCCTGCGAAGAGTTGGAAAGGTTCTCCCTGCAGACGAAGATCCCGGTCTTCAGCTTCGCGCTCATGAAGGTGCCCGGTGCCCTCCTCTATGTCGGGTCAGACTTCGGCGAGATCGGCACGCTCTCCGGCCGGCAGGCATCGAAGATCCTCAAGGGCGAGGCGAAGCCGGACACCCTTCCCATCCTCAAACAGGAGGACCTGAAGATCCTCGTCGACACGAAGATGATGAAGAAGCTCAACCGGCAGCTCCCCATGGAGATACTGCAGGTAGCCCAGGGGATCGAGTGAGACAGGGCACGGGAGTGGAGGCGCACGAAGCGCCTGTGCGCGAACTCCTCGTTTATGCGGGGTGCGGTTCGGCCCCTACGGGTGGTGAGGCATTTCTCGGGCAGAATGCCCGTAAATGCCCTCGGATAAATGACTTGACAATGTTTCGGCAAGTAATATATGTGTGGCAACCTAGAATGCAGACAGAGCGAAAGGGGAGTCCAGATACATGGCAGTTAGCATCAGATTGACCCGTGGCGGCGCCACCAAGAAGCCTTTCTATCGAGTTGTCGTGACCGACTCGCGCTGCAAGCGCGACGGCCGGTTCATAGAGATAGTCGGTTATTTCGATCCCAAGTTCAGGCCCGAGAGCATAAACCTGAAGATGGATCGCATCAAGGAATGGGTTGCCAACGGCGGACAGCTCACGCCGGCTGTGAAAAAGCTCATCAAGGACAAAGGATACTCGCTCTAAGACATCTTCACTCTGTCACCGAGGTGGTGTTCCATGAGAGAGCTCATCGAGCTGATCGCAAAGGCTTTGGTCGATTATCCTGACGAGGTGAGGGTCTCCGAGGTCGAGGGAGAGGTCACATCCGTCATCGAGCTAAGGGTTGCCAAGTCCGATCTCGGCAAGGTCATCGGCAAGGAAGGCCGCACGGCCCGGGCAATGCGGACGCTCCTTACCGCTGCCTCCACCAAGATGAAGAAGAGGGCGGTACTGGAAATCATCGAATAGGCCCGATGTCGGATCTTGTGGAGATCGCGCGGATCAAAGGTCCGCATGGCCTCAAGGGCAGGCTCAGGATCCTATCCCTCAGTGGTTCCTCTGAACATTTCAAGCACTACACGCACCTCATCATCGGCCTCACGGGCTCTCCGCTGAGACTCCTGTCCGTGGAACAGAGAAAGGGGGGTGCCATCGTGGCCCTGGAGGGTCTCACCCACATCTCGCAGGTCGAGCATCTCGCCGGGGAGGTGCTGTACGTGCGCAGGGATCAACTTCCGGAACCGGGTGAAGACGAGTTCTACTGGCGGGACCTCCTGGGCCTCAGGGTCATGGACACGCAGGGGAACGAGTGGGGGGAGGTGGTGAGGATCTTTTCCACCGGGAGCAACGACGTGCTCGAGGTGAACAGGGACAAGCGCCACCTGATACCCGTCACCAAAGACGTCGTGCGCGAGATCTCGCTCGAGGGCGGCCGCATCGTCATCGATGCCTCCCTCCTGGAAGAGATCCTGGATTGAGGACCTCAAAAACATGCATATCAATATCATCACCCTGTTTCCCGGCATGTTCGACGGGGTCTTCCGGGAGAGCATCCTTGCCCGTGCCGTTGCAAAAGGCATCGTGACGATGCGTGTGATTTCCCTGCGGGAGCATGGTCTCGGGCCCCACAGGGTCGTCGACGACACCCCCTACGGCGGGGGCGGCGGCATGATACTCAGGCCCGAGCCCATTGCAGCGGCCATAAACGACCTGGTTTGCCGGGGGCGGGTCATCCTCACCACGCCACGGGGCAGGCCCTTTTCCCAGCATGACGCGCTGCGCCTGAGCGGAGAACCTGCGATAACCCTCCTGTGCGGACACTACGAAGGCGTCGACGAACGGGTGTCACAGCTTTTCGTGGACGAGGAACTTTCCATCGGGGATTACGTCCTCACCGGGGGAGAACTCCCCGCCATGGTCATGACGGACGCCATCGTCCGTCTTCTGCCCGGGGTGCTGGGCAGAGACAGCCTCCACACGGGCGATTCACACTACGACGGCATCCTGGAGCACCCCCACTACACGAGGCCCCGACAATTCATGGGGCTGAGCGTGCCCGAGGTCCTTCTGTCGGGCGATCACGCACAAATCCGTTCATGGCGCGAGGCCATGGCCCTGGAAAAGACCCGTGCCGTGAGACCCGATCTCATCGATCGGTTGCCGGCCCCTCCCAGGAAAGGGCCGGGGACCGGGAATGGAAGCGGCTGATGCTTTCCGTTGCGCTGCTGCACTGGCCCTGCCTCGACAAGAACGGGAACGAGATAGCCACGGCCATAACAAACCTTGACCTTCACGATTGTGCAAGAGTATGCTTGACATACGGCATCGATACGCTCTATATCGTTCACCCAAACCGGGGCCAGTTGGATTTCGCCGGGCGCATCACGGAACACTGGCTCAGGGGGTTCGGCGGACAGTACAACCCCTCCCGGAAAAGGGCTCTGGAGATTATACGGCTCGCTGCAGGTCTTGACGAAGTCAAGCGGCAGACCAAGGCCCTCATGGTGGGAACCTCGGCCAGGACGACGCCCGGCTGCATAACCTGGAGCGAAGCGAGGGTGCTCGCACACACCCGCGACACGTGCCTGCTGTTCGGAACGGGCTGGGGCATTTCACCGCGGATGTTCGAGGCGTTCGATGCCGTGGTGGAGCCCATTGCGGGAAGGGGAGACTTCAACCATCTCTCTGTCCGGGCAGCCGTGGCCATAGCCATAGACAGGATAGCTTAGGAGGAACGATGGACATCTTGGATGCTTTCGAAAAATCGCAGATGAAGGAAGGGCTGCCCGAAATACGTATCGGTGATAAGGTCCGTGTCTCCATGAAAATTGTCGAGGGGTCGCGGTCGCGTTCCCAGATCTTTGAGGGTGTCGTGATTGCACGTCATCGTGGGAACAACCGCGAATCCATTACCGTGAGGAAGCAGTCCTACTCGGTGGGCGTGGAAAGGGTCTTTCCCCTCCATGCGCCGAGCGTGGAGAAGGTGGAGGTCGTGAGCCACGCCAAGGTCAGGCGCGCGAAGCTCTACTACATGAGGGAGCTCAGAGGCAAGGCGGCCCGTCTCAGGGAGATACGCAGCTAGCATGCCCCTGGAAGACGACCTCATCGCCAGCGGCAGGTGGCCCATCTGCGGGGTTGATGAGGCCGGGAGAGGTCCTCTTGCCGGCCCGGTCGTGGCCGCAGCGGTCATCATGGGCCCTGCCTGCCCGCTGCGCACCGTGGTGAAGGACTCGAAGAGGCTCTCCGCATCCCGCCGCGAAGACATCTACGGCAAGCTGTTAGCTTCTGAAGACGTGCAGATAGGGGTCTCCATCGTCGACGCGCCTGCCATCGATACCATGAACATACTGAGGGCTACCCTTGCAGCCATGCGCGAAGCCGTGGGAAGGCTGAGCATCGCCCCCGTGGCAGCACTCGTGGACGGAAATGCGGCTCCTTCCGTCTCCTGTGCCTGCTACACGGTCGTCAAGGGAGATCAGACCGAGCCGTCCATATCCGCAGCGAGCATAATAGCAAAGGTGACCCGGGACAGGATCATGGAGCAGATGGACGGCCTCTATCCAGGCTACGGCTTTTCCCGGCACAAGGGGTACCCCACCAGAGACCATTTCGCAGCCATCCGCAGGCTCGGCGCGTGTCCCATTCACAGGAGGTCCTTCAAGGGTGTGTCCTAGATCCTCACGGGAAAAGGGGTCCATCGGAGAAGAAATCGCCAGGAAGTACCTCACGGAAATCGGCTTCACGATACTCGACGCAAACTTCCATGCGCGTGCGGGAGAGATAGACATTGTTGCCCGAGAGGGAGAGGAGCTTGTCTTCGTCGAGGTCAAGACGGCCATGGGAACCACCTTCGGAAACCCGGCGTACTGGGTCCCGCATTGGAAGCAGCGGCGCATCATCCTGGCCTCACTGACGTATGCACACAGGAAGGGACTTGCACAGGCCCCCATGCGCTTCGATGTCATCACGGTCGACCCGGAAAGAAAGGTGTTCCATGTGCGCGACGCGTTCAGGGCCTGATCTCTGTTTCCTCTGCGACCAGAACCTGGGCCGGCTCACACGGTGGCTGAGAATCCTCGGGTTCGACGCCGAGTACATGCACGGCTACGACCAGGGGCGTATCGACAGGGCCATCGCGGACGGCAGGATCGTGTTGACCAGGAAGTCCTCCCTGGCGGGC
>ENA-UPTA01000007-UPTA01000007.1-activated-sludge-metagenome-genome-assembly--contig:-NODE-7-length-215948-cov-10.601571_pt1 | contig 215948 bp, 185 predicted proteins | sample MGYA00238184_ERZ773361 | MGnify/ENA primary metagenome ERZ773361 (study PRJEB29100, sample SAMN05720205) | activated sludge metagenome | isolation source: anaerobic digester from wastewater...
GTGCAGCTTCAGCAGGTGCAGCTTCAGCAGGTGCAGCTTCAGCAGGTGCAGCTTCAGCAGGTGCAGCTTCTACAGCTTGCTCAACAGCAGCGCCTGTGTCTGTTGCTGCTTGGTCGGTGTTACCACCTTTCAGCAAGAACAAGCCCAGTAATACTGCGCCTGCAATCAATGCCCATGGCAACCACTTGCCCATTCCACCTGCAGCAGCGCCGCCAGCGTGAGCGATATCGGTGATTTCTTTTGCAGCAGCAGCTGGGTCAGCAGCACCATAGATTGCAGCCCCTGCAACGATGATGGTAGCACCAGCGTCACGTACTTGAGCAGCTGTTGCAGCTTTAACGCCGCCAGCTACGGAGATATCCACACCAGTGTTCAAGCCAGCTACCATTGCCAAGTCAGCAAATGGTGTTTGACCTGCAGCTTGCTGATCCAAACCGGTATGTACACCGATGATATGCGCGCCCAATTTAGCTACTTCCAATGTACGCGCTTTCTTGTCTGCTACATTGATCAGGTCGATTTGCGCTTTTTTGCCATATTTGTTAGCTGCGTCGATTACACCTTTGATTGTGCCGATATCTGCAGTCCCCAATACCGTACAGATATCTGCACCAGCTTTATAGAATGGTTCTGCTTCATAGAAGCCAGCATCCATGGTTTTCAGGTCAACCAGGATTTTGTTGTTTGGGAATTTTGCACGCAATGTTTTCAGCAGTTCGATACCATTATGCTTGATACATGGGGTACCGATTTCCAAGATATCTACGTGTGGTGCAACTTTAGTTGCCAAGGCAACTGTTGCGTCAAAATCCAATGAGTCTAGTGCCATTTGAGTTAATGCCATATGCTTCTTCCTCCGAACTTGATCAATATTCGTTTAAAAAGTTATAAATTTCGTACCGCAACAGCGTTGGCAAAAAACGCAAAACGCAAATCGCATACATTCCGGCATCATAACCGCATTTAATAAACAATTTCAACTATTTGTTGAAATTTTGGTCGGTTTTCGCTGGTATTTCTAGAATAGGTCTGACTTAGACCAATGCTTTAAGAGTTTCAATCAATTGACGCGTTTGCGCCTCGTCACCAATCGTGACACGCAAATATTGGGCAATACGCTCCGGCTGCTTGAAATGTCGGACAATAATACTTTGCTCACGTAGCTTGAGCGCTAATTCGGCGGCATCATGTTGTGGGTGGCTAGCAAAAATGAAGTTAGCCCCTGAAGGCAACACATTAAAACCCATATGCTGCATTTCCTTTATCAACGTAGCCTTGGACGCGATGACTTGTTGCCTTGTTTGTTCGAAATATGCCTTATCTTGCAAAGCTGCGATAGCACCGGCTTCGGCAAAGCGATCTAAAGGGTAAGAGTTGAAACTGTCTTTTACGCGAACCAATGCCTCAATCAACTCAGAATTTCCGATTGCGAAGCCAACCCGCAACCCAGCCAAAGATCGCGCTTTAGAAAATGTCTGCACTACCAGCAAATTGGGGTAATGACTGATTAATCCTACCGCGCTATCGGTTCCAAAATCCACATAAGCTTCATCTATCACCACTACACTCTCGGTGTTTGTCTGCAGCAATTTTTCTACGCTATCCAAAGCCATGGGAATGCCAGTCGGCGCATTAGGATTTGGGAAGATAACGCCACCATTAGGTTTAGCATAATCATTTAAATCAATCTCGAAATTCTCGGTTAACGGCACGAGCTCAAAATCGATTCCATACAAACCACAATACACTGGGTAGAAACTGTACGTGATGTCTGGGAACAGTAGTGGCTTATCATGCTTAAGCAGCGCAGAGAACACATGCGCCAGCACCTCATCAGAACCGTTCCCGACAAACACTTGGTTCGGTTGCAAACCATAATAATCCGCAATCGCACCTTTGAGCTTACTTGAATCCGGGTCAGGATAAAGTCGCAAACTATCGTTTGCTACCGCCTGCAAAGCTGCAATCACTTGAGGGCTTGGGCCATATGGGTTCTCGTTCGTATTAAGCTTGACGAGATTCTGAATCTTCGGCTGCTCTCCGGGCACATAAGGCGTCAGCTTATGTACGATATCACTCCAGAACTTGCTCATTTGAGACGATATTCCGCACTTTTGGCATGCGCTTGCAAACCTTCACCGTGGGCAAGTGTAGATGCCACACGACCCAGTGCCTGTGCGCCTTGTGGCGATACCATAATCAGACTGGAACGTTTCTGGAAGTCATAGACGCCCAATGGACTGGAGAAGCGTGCCGTGCGACTGGTTGGGAGCACGTGATTAGGTCCGGCACAGTAGTCTCCCAAAGCTTCACAAGTATCGCGCCCCATAAAAATAGCACCCGCATGTTTGATTTTCTTACTCAAGGTCACCGGGTCTGCAACTGACAACTCCAAGTGCTCTGGCGCGATGTAATTACAAATCTGCACTGCTTCATCCAAATTTTTCACCTCAATCAGTGCACCTCGGTCTGTAATCGAGGTATTGATGATATCCTTGCGTGGCATTTCCTGCACCAGCTTACGCATGCTGGTTTCAACCTTATCTAGGAAGGCGGCATCAGGGCTAAGTAAAATTGCCTGTGCCAGTTCGTCATGCTCTGCCTGACTGAACAGATCCATGGCAATCCAATCAGGATTGGTCTCCCCATCACAAATCACCAGAATCTCAGAAGGACCAGCCACCATATCGATGCCAACAACGCCGAATACACGACGTTTGGCGGCGGCAACATAAGCATTACCGGGCCCGACGATTTTATCGACTTGCGGAATAGTTTGCGTACCATAAGCCAACGCCCCTACAGCTTGTGCCCCACCAATACAAAACACCCTATCCACATCACAAACAGCCGCAGCGGCCAACACTAGTGCGTTTTTCTCCCCGTTAGGAGTTGGCACTACCATGATCAACTCTTGCACACCAGCAACCTTGGCTGGTATCGCATTCATCAAGACTGATGAAGGATATGCCGCTTTGCCGCCTGGCACGTACAAGCCCACTCTGTCCAAGGCTGTCACTTGCTGACCGAGCATAGTGCCATCGCTTTCAGTATAACTCCACGATTGCATCAGCTGCTTTTCATGATAGCTACGCACACGCTCCGCAGCTGCCTGCAACGCTTCCCTCTTAACCTTATCCAAACCATTCAGCGCTTCTTGCAGTTCTGTTTTGGATATTTCCAACGCAGCTATCGAGCTGGCATTAGTTTTGTCAAAGCGATTGGTATATTCAAGCACCGCCGCGTCGCCGCGAATTTTCACATCCTTGAGGATATTGGCAACAACAGCATCAATGCCATCGTCCTGAGCAGTCTCAAAAGCCAACAGCGCCTTGAGATTCGCGTCAAAATCAGGTTGGGTTGAACTTATACGTCTAACTTTCATAGTTTTCTTAGCTTTTCACAGCCTGGGCAATGTCATCAATAATAGGTTGTAGCTGTGTGCGATTGAGCTTCAAAGAGGCCTGGTTAATGATCAATCGAGAACTGATAGCACCAATCTCCTCCACAGCTTTGAGATTATTCGCACGTAGCGTACCACCTGTGCTTACCAAATCCACGATTGCATCCGCCAGGCCGACCAATGGCCCAAGCTCCATCGAACCGTAGAGCTTGATAAGGTCTACATGCATGCCTTTGGCAGCAAAATGCTCGCGTGCTGTCTTTACATACTTTGTGACCACCTTGAGCCGAGCACCCTGACGAATGCTCGCCTCGTAGTCAAAATCATTTCGTACCGCCACCATCATCTTACATTTAGCGATTTGCAGGTCTAGCGGCTGATATAAACCTTCCCCCCCGTGCTCATCAAGCACATCCTTGCCGGCGATACCCATGTCAGCTGCACCATACTGCACATAGGTCGGCACATCTGTCGCACGCACGATAATCAAACGGACATCCGCTCGATTGGTTGGCAGTATCAGTTTACGAGAAGTCTCAGGGTCTTCCAGTGAACGAATCCCTGCCGCAGCAAGCAGCGGGGTAGTCTCCTCAAAAATCCGGCCTTTACTTAATGCGATAGTGATCATTTTGTCTGCTCGTTCCAGCTTTTCCGTTTCGCTTAGTGAGTTCGGCTAACCAGAGCACCCAGCGCTGTTAGCTTCTCATCCAACCTCTCGTAACCACGATCGAGGTGATAGATACGGTCAATGACAGTTTCACCTTGACCCACCAGGCCAGCCAGTACGAGTCCAGCAGATGCGCGTAAATCCGTCGCCATCACGTTGGCGCCTTCCAGCTCCGCAACCCCTTTTACCACCGCGGTATTACCTTCCACTTCGATATTAGCGCCCATACGCTGCAATTCCTGCACATGCATGAAGCGATTCTCGAAAATGGTTTCAACTACGGTAGCCACGCCATCAGCGACAGTATTGAGTGCCATGAATTGCGCTTGCATATCGGTAGGAAACGCCGGATGCGGCGCAGTGCGGATATTCACAGCCTTGAGCTTACCATTGGCTTTCACTGTAATCGTGTCGGCTGTATGGTCAATAGCAGCGCCAGCGTCACGCAGTTTTTCAATCACTGCTTCCAGCAAATCGGCACGCGCATTCTTCAAAGTCACATTTCCACCTGTCATCGCAGCGGCCACCATATAAGTACCCGCCTCAATGCGATCACATACGATATGATGCGTAGCGCCTGTCAATCGTTCCACTCCTTCAATCGTGATAGTGTCCGTGCCGGCCCCCTTGATTTTGGCACCCATCTTAATCAGACACTCAGCCAAATCCACCACCTCTGGCTCTTTGGCAGCATTCTCCAGTATGGTTGTACCCTCCGCTAAAGCAGCCGCCATCATCAGGTTCTCTGTCCCGGTCACGGTCACCAAATCCATATAGTATTTAGCGCCTTGCAAACGACGGTTAGGCAAATGCAAGGTACTTGCCTGAATATACCCGTGCGTGATATGAATGGCAGCCCCCATGGCCTGCAAGCCTTTGATATGCAAATCTACCGGACGCGAGCCAATCGCACAGCCGCCAGGCAAGGAAACACGCGCCGTTCCAAAGCGTGCCAACAAAGGTCCCAACACGAGAATAGAAGCACGCATGGTTTTCACCATTTCGTAAGTGGCTTCGAATGACGCAACATCACTCGCATCAAGAATGACTTGATCACCCTCGCGTTGCACCTTGACGCCCATGGTATCCAACAACTTGAGCGTCGAAGCGACATCACGCAATTCAGGCACGCCTGTTAGCGTCAATGGGGTTTCTGCCAGCAACCCAGCGCATAATATAGGCAAGGCTGCATTCTTCGCTCCAGATATCGTAACTTCGCCCTGCAGGCGCTTGCCACCTTGAATGACCAATTTATCCAATTACTTTTCCTTACTTGGCGCTTTGCAGCAACGCTTGTAATTCGCCACTATCGTACATCGCGCGCATGATGTCTGCGCCTCCAATAAACTCGCCTTTTACATACAACTGTGGAATGGTCGGCCAATTGGCATATTGTTTGATACCTTCACGAATATCCATATCCTGCAACACATCAATGGCGACAAACTCGGCGCCACAAGCGTTAAGAATCTGCGCCGCCAAGCTGGAAAAGCCACATTGCGGGAATTTAGGGCTACCTTTCATATATAACACTACTGGGTTGCTGGTAACGGTTTCTCTAATAATTGCTTGCGTATCCATTTTAATTTCCATTATTTAGTATTCAGCTGTTGCCACTGTGAAGGACTGTATGTCTTCATGCTTAATGCATGAATCTCTGCACGCATTCTGTCACCCAATGCGGCATAGACCAATTGATGTTGCTGCACCATGCGCTTACCTTCAAATGCTGGGCTCACGATTAACGCTTCAAAGTGCGTGCCATCATCGCCTCTCACCTCTATCACGTCACATGCTAAGTGTTGTGTGATATAACTTTCCACTTGTTTTGCGCTTAGCAAATTAACCCCTTAATTTATAGCCAGATTTTAACATTTTTAGAGTCAACCATGTTAGCAATGCCAAGAATGCGACTACGACTAGAATGCTTACCCAGGGCGAGATATCGCTTTTTCCAAAAAAACCATAGCGGAACCCATCTATCATGTAAAAAAACGGATTGAACTTTGATACGGTTTGCCAAAAAGCAGGCAAAGAATGAATGGAGTAGAACACGCCTGACAAAAAGGTCAGTGGCATAATAACAAAGTTTTGAAAAGCTGCCATTTGATCGAATTTTTCCGCCCAAATACCCGCAATCACCCCAAAAGTTCCCAGTAGCGCGCAGCCAGCCAAAGCAAAGACCAGTATCCAACCTAGATGCATAATTGGCAGATCGACAAACCAGATCGAAACCATATAGATAGCCAAGCCCACCGCCAAACCACGTATAACTGACGCTCCAAGAAAAGCGATAAAAAGTTGTAAGTAACTCAGTGGCGTTAGTAAGATAAACACCAAGTTGCCCATCACCTTGGACTGAATGAGGCTGGATGAAGTATTAGCAAATGCATTCTGCAACATGGACATCATCATCAGCCCTGGGATAAGAAATGCCGTGTAGGGCACATCTTTGTATACATGCACCCTGTCTTCTAACACATGGCTAAATATCAGAAGATATAGCAAAGCTGTCAAGACAGGCGAAGCAAGCGTCTGAAAAGAAACGCGCCAAAAGCGTAACACTTCCTTTTTGAACAATGTCCAGATACCACGATATTTAGGCGAAATCATATATCCGACCCTTTCCCGACCATGGAAAGAAATACATCTTCTAGATCCGCTTCTAGCAACTGCATATCTTGTATGTCCACATTCGCTTTTCGCAACTCACTCAATGCATATTCCACCTGGCCAAGCTCGTTAAGGGCGAGTGTAAATATTCCGTCCTCGCCCTGCTTCAGCATAGGAAGTAAACTGGCGGGCAAAGTGTCGTCCAACTTCAATCGCAAATTTTTTCCAGCAAACTGCTTGAGAAGGTTCTGCGTTGTGTCAAGCGCCACAATCTCGCCCGCTTTCATCATGGCAACACGCCCACACAACGCTTCTGCTTCCTCAAGATAATGCGTGGTAAGAATAATGGTATGGCCATCACGATTTAGCTTCTTGATAAAATCCCAAAGCATTTGGCGCAACTCCACATCCACGCCTGCAGTCGGCTCATCCAGCACAATCACCGGGGGCTTATGTGCTAGGGCCTGCGCAATCAGGGCGCGCCGCTTCATACCTCCGGAAAGTCGACGCATGTTTGTGTGTGCCTTATCTGCCAAGCCAAGCGACTCGATTACTTCATCGACCCAAATATCATTTTCTGGTCCGCGTCCAAAATAACCCGCCTGGAAACGCAGCATCTCACGCACATTGAAAAAGGGGTCGAACACCAACTCCTGCGGCACCACACCTAAGTTTTGACGAGATTGTTGGTATTGAGTCTGCACATCATACCCAACCACTTTGATTTGACCATGCGTAGGTTTAAGTAGGCCCGCCATAAGATTAATCAGGGTAGACTTCCCGGCACCGTTAGGACCAAGCAGACCAAAAAACTCGCCCTGCTCAATAGTCAAGTCTACGCCTTTTAGCGCATGCAAAGTACCAAAGCGCTTTTCAACACTCTCGATATTAACTGCAGGAATCACTAGGAAATTACCTATCTAATAAAAAACAAAACCCCATCCAGAAGAATGGGGCAAATTTTCACTAATATACTCGCACTAAGTCATGATATCTGATACACCATACAACGCAACCAGACTTTTAAGATTTTCAGGCAAGTTCACTAAGCTTAGCTCTTTATTTTCACGATTTGCTCGACGCTTCCATTCAAGAATCAAGCTAATCGCAGCTGTATCAATCTCATTTACGTCTTTGAAATCAGCCACAGTATTCACTCCTAACACGAGACTTTGGCTAGCCTGCAACAAGGAGTTAACCGTATCGACAATCAAATCCCCCTGAACGTTCCATCGATCACCAGATTGTACGATTTGCGTCATGTGGCTGATTTAGCTTGTTGAACTTTTGCAGCAGCATTCTTTTCTGCCAACTTCTTAATAAGACTATCCAAACCATTTTGACGTATTTCTTGCGCAAACTGGCCACGGTAATTAGTTACAAGACTGACACCCTCAATCACAATGTCATACACCTTCCAGGAATCCGACTGTTTAGCCAAGGTATAGTCCACAGCAATCGGTTGACCACCAGGCTGCAAGATCATAGTCTTCACAGACGCAGTGTTCGCATCTTCTTGCATACGGAAAGGCTTATATTCGATCGTTTGGTCACGGTATTTAGATAATGCTGTTGCATAAGTACGCAACAACAAAGTACGGAACTCGGATTGAAAGGCCGTTTTCTGTTCAGGCGTGGCTTTAGTCCAATTCTTGCCAAGCACCAAGCGTGATACGCGCTCGAAATTGAAATTGGGAAGGATTTTTTCTTCTGCCAAAGCGAATATGCGCTCCTGATTTCCAGCCTGGATTTCCTTATCGTTCTTAACTACTTCCAGCACATCCTCTGCAGTACGTTTAACCAGTTCGTCAGGCCCTTCAGTGGCAAATGCCAATGTGCTAACCAATAGCAAGCCAAAAGCCAACAAAAAACGTTTCATCATATTTCCTAATCAAAAAATTAAGTCAGTCACTTTGCTGGTGCAGTCAATTTATCCAGCGGATTGGACCCTAACGCATCATCCTCCTTTTCGGTTGATGGTGCAGGTGTAACTTCTTTTGTTTCAGCTGCTTTGTTATACAAGAATTGGCTGATCATTTTCTCTAAGACAACCGCATCCTGAGTTTGTGCGATTTTATCACCATTTTTTAAATTGACCTCATCCCCACCTGGCTCCAAGGCTATATACTGTTCACCCAGCAGACCTGCCGTGTATATATTAGCAAACGTGTCATTAGGAAATTGATAGCGTTTATCTATGCTTAGGCTTACCACAGCTTCAAACAAACTCGAATCGAACTTGATGCTGGAGACGCGACCAACGACAACGCCAGCACTTTTAACTGGGGCACGTGGTTTCAAGCCGCCAATATTTTCAAAATTGGCTGTCACCGTATAAGTCTCGCCAATGTCGCTGGTTGTTAGATTCCCCACCTTCATGGCTAAACCAAGAAGAGCGGCCACACCCAGCGCCACAAAAATTCCCACCCATAAATCTATCGTTGTTCTTTCCATCTTTTACCTACCCCCACTAAACCGTAATCATAAAGGATGTCAGCACAAAATCTAATCCCAGCACTGCCAAAGATGAAGTGACAACCGTGCGCGTGGTAGCGCGACTGACACCCTCTGCAGTTGGTGGGGCATCATAACCTTCAAACAAGGCTATGATGGTGCATGCCACCCCAAATACAACGCTTTTAATCAAGCCATTCACAATATCATCGCGCCAATCTACGTTGGCTTGCATTTGCGACCAGAACGCACCCGCATCCACTCCAATTAGGGGTACAGCCACCATATAGCCACCCAGGATGCCAACCATGGAGAACAAAGTTGCCAGAATCGGCATAGAGATTACGCCCGCCCAAAAACGGGGTGCAATGACACGCGAAACCGGACTGACTGCCATCATTTCCATGGCTGAAAGCTGCTCGGTCGCTTTCATCAAGCCAATCTCTGCAGTGATAGCCGTTCCTGCACGACCCGCAAATAAAAGCGCTGTTACCACAGGGCCCAATTCACGCACTAACGCCAAAGCAACCAACACGCCGATAGCTTCAGATGACCCATACCGCTGTAAGGTATTGTAGCCTTGCAGACCCAACACCATGCCGACAAAAAAAGCCGACACCAGGATAATGATAAGCGACAGCACGCCCGTAAAATAAACTTCTCGTATCACCAGCCATGGACGCTTCAAACTCTCTCCACTAGAAGCCAAAGTCAGCCAGAACAAACGGCCACCTGCCCCTAGTCGCCAGATACGGTCAACGAAACGATGCCCGATATTCTGTAAGGTACGAATCAATTTCATCAAAATACTCATACTTCTCACACCTGGGAGCCCAGCAAATCCTGCTTGTAATCGCCCGCAGAATAATGGAATGGTACTGGGCCGTCTTTTTCGCCATGCACAAATTGATGCACAAATGGCAAGCTAGAAATCTGTAAATCTTCTGGCGTGCCTTCTGCAGCCACCTTGCCATCCGCAACGAAGTAAACATAGTCCGCAATCAAGAAAGTTTCTTTAACATCATGAGAAACAATAATTGATGTAGCTCCCAAAGCATCGTTCAAAGTACGGATCAAATCGCAGATCACTCCCATGGAAATTGGATCCAGCCCGGCAAAGGGCTCGTCATACATAATAATTTCCGGATCCAACGCTATTGCCCGCGCCAGCGCGACACGCCTTGCCATCCCGCCAGAAAGTTCAGTCGGCATCAGCTTATGTGCCCCGCGCAAACCCACCGCATGTAGTTTCATCAGCACCAGGTCACGTATCATGCTCTCAGGCAAATCCGTATGCTCTCGCATCGGGAACGCGACATTCTCGAACACTGACAAATCGGTAAATAAGGCACCATGCTGGAAGAGCATGCCCATCTTACGGCGGAGTTGATAAATGCCTTCTCGGCTTTGCTGATGAACAACTTGCCCATCTACACGGACCTCGCCTTTATTGGGCTTGATCTGGCCGCCAATCAACCGCAAGAGCGTGGTTTTCCCGCTGCCGCTGCCACCCATAATAGCCACTACCTTCCCCCTTGGGAAAGCCATGTTGATACCTTTATGCAACAGTCGGCCTTTGTAGCCAAACGACAGATTGTCGATTTCGACGATGTTTTGGGTCATGGGATAAGATAATTAAAAATTCGGTCTATTCTAAATCAAAACACCCCACAAGCAAAAGCAAACAGATTGCACTAAAACAAAAAGCCCGCTTTTGCGGGCTTTTAAAACTGCATACCGAATTAGAACGCCATACACAAGACGTATTTAGTCGAATCAAAATTAGCTGCTGTTGTTGCGACTGCTGCCGCAGCAGTTGAACCGTCTACTGAACTAGCCACCATTACAGAACCTTTGGTGGTATCGCCATCGTCGATTTGTGAATCAATCTGTTTTGCCAGTTTACCCAAGATACCACCTGTACAGACAGCGTAGGACCCAGTAAGACCTGTAATCGTATTCTGCGGTTTGGATTGTATGCCCACAGGACCACCTTCGTTATTTGTTGGCAAGTAAGTCGCATCTGTTAGAGTGGTTGAGCCAGTTGCTACATTAGCTAAACGAACATGCTGCCAGAAATTGAAAGATTCGCCTGCAGTCGCGCTCCAAGCGCCATCAATCTCACCATCACCGTCGCCGTTGTTGGTTGCACCCACATGCGTCGTTGCAGCTTTATCATCACCTGGCAACGCTTTGAATTTATCCTGATAAGTGTAGATGTAAACTTGCATGTTTTTCAGCTCGGTTACCATATTTTTCACTTTGGCGCTGTTGATCAGTTCCTGACCACGCAAGACACCGCCCAGCAATAAGCCGATAATCACCAGCACGATAGCAAGCTCGATTAACGTAAAACCTGTTTGTTTCTTCATTATGGTATCCTTAACCAAAAAATTGTGGTGACATCAAGTTTTCTCACCATACGGCGAAAAACATGCAATTGTCATGCCAGCGGCAGAAAACAAGTCAGGTAGCGGAGTATAGCCAAATGACGCAATAACTGCTTTATGAAATAACGACGAATTTTCATCACTAATGACATTATTTTGACACATTGGCTTGGGAGACCGTTTGACGCCATGTTTAAGCAAATAAACCTGCAGCTATTCCTGACCAGGCATTCCAACCGCATCCTCGCATTAATGATGCTAAGCCTACATGCTTTCTTGGTTTGGGGTGAAGATATCAGCAACCACCTCAGCCGTAGCTATTTTTTATGTCATTATGGCTTATTCCTAATGTGGCAACCCGTCTGGGGACAAAACCAGAAGATTTCCAAATCAGCCACCGCCATGGTCCTAGGCTTGGGTTTGGTTGCTTTCTTCCTCATCAACTGGTGGCTAACCGCCATCTGGCTCTCCATTTTGTTTGGCTTATTAGGGGGGCGTATCTTTTCGGATGATGCCAAAAACAATCGTATGGTACATTTAATGGCAGCGGTTTATCTGCTTTCGATGCTGTTGTTATGGGTGGTTCCCAAACTGCTTGATACACGAACCGAGCTGGAAGCTAGCCGTTACGCCGCATTCTACTTACTACCGCTGTTGCCTATCGCCATCTTCTTTATAGCGCATCCTGCCCGTAGCCACGAACAACTCCCTATCCTCGATTTCTTTTACACGATGCTGCTGACTCTGCTGGCATTCATTCTGGTACTTTCCAGCTACGCGGTAGGCACCATTCAGAACGTGCACTATCTGCAGGTCATCTTCATTACCATGTTCGGGCTTGGCTTTGGTCTGATCGCACTGAACCTGCTATGGAAACCGACCACACATTTTTCCGGGGTCGAGCTAATAATGTCACGTTACCTGACTAGCGTCGGCATGCCGTTTGAACGCTGGGTACGCAACATTGCCGCGCTGGGCGATATCGAAACCAGCCCAAGAGGCTTTTTAGAGGCTGCCATGCGTGAGATGCAGTCACTGCCATGGGTAGCAGGCGTTTCCTGGATGACCGACGAGGCTGCTGGCAAAATAGGCGAAAGCACCGACCACATAGCGCAGTTCAATTTCAAGGATTTTCATATGTCGTTAAATACACGCTGGGAGATATCCCCAGCTTTGTATATGCACGTAAAACTGCTCACCCAAATCATGGGGGAATTCTATCTCGCCAAACGACGCGAAGAGACATTGCGCCAGAATGCCTATATGCAGGCGTTTTATGAAACGGGTAGCCGCCTCACGCACGACATCAAGAACATCCTTCAATCTACCGGTACATTGGTAGCCGCTGCCGAGCAATCCGACGAAAAGGATCAGGAAGCGCTGTTGCGGCTGATTCGTCGTCAATTACCCATGCTGAATCAGCGCATCGCCTCAACGCTGGATAAACTTAAAGCGCCGAGCGAGGAAAAACTGAAGCTAGAGAAAATCTCTGCCTGGTGGAAAGACCTACAGTTGCGCCATCGGGAATCCAATGTAGAGTTTGTAGCGGATGAACTGCCTCGACAAGAGATCAAGGTCGAAGTCCTGGACAGCATTCTGGACAATCTGATCAGCAACGCACTGGAAAAAGCCAAGTATCAGCCAGGCACCACCATCAAGGTGACCGTGCTAAATGATGAGATCAACGGCTGCCGCATCGAAGTGACTGACAGCGGCAAGGCCATGGATGCTGCTGTAGCCAATGACTTATTCAAGAAGCACATCGCCTCGCACAATGGCCTGGGTGTTGGGTTATACCATGCCGGCAAGGACGCACAGCAGGCAGGCTACGAGCTAAGCCTGGTAAACAACATCAACGGAGACGTGCGCTTTAGAGTCAACTTGGCACCCAAAAGAGCAGAAACAGATTAACGCTCACGCACACATTCATTAAAAAATTAACCGCCCTGCAAGCCAATCTGGATGCGGCTATCAGGGCAAGCTCATTAATAATGAAATTCTATGAATAAAACACGGGGTTTAAAGCGTACCGTAGGAATGCAAGCCACTGAGGAACATGTTCACGCCTAGGAAGGCGAACATCGTGACCAGCAAACCAACCAGCGCCCACCATGCCAGCACTGGACCACGAAGACCTTTAACCATGCGCAGATGCAACCAAGCAGCATAGTTAAGCCACACGATCAACGCCCACGTCTCCTTAGGATCCCAACTCCAGTAGCCGCCCCAGGCTTCTGCTGCCCACATCGCGCCCAAAATCGTCGCGATCGTAAAAAAAGCAAAACCAACAGCAATCGACTTGTAAATCACATCATCCAGCACGTCCAGACCGGGCAAGTACTTGGCCATAACGCCTTTTTGCGCAAGCAAATATGCTGCAGCTACCATAGCTGCCATTGAGAAGGCACCATAGCCGATGAAATTGGCCGGCACATGTATCTTCATCCAGTAACTTTGCAGCGCGGGCACCAGCGGTTGGATTTCGTGAGCGTTGCGGTCGAACGTGTACCACAGGATAAAACCAACACCGGCATTGATGATCAGTAATACAAATCCGCCAAGCTGACTGGCTTTAAACTGTTGTTCATAATACAGATACAGCGAGGCAGTGATCAGGCAAAAAAGGATGAATACTTCATAGAGGTTGCTGATGGGGATATGACCAACATCCGGAGCGATCAAATAGGACTCATACCAGCGTACCATCAAGCCGACAAACCCGAACAGAACTGCCGCCCAAGTAAGGCTGGATGCGACTTTGCCCACAAACATGCTACGCCTGAACATGGCAAACCAGTAGGTCAGCATCGCCAGCACGAAAAGCACATTCATCCACATAATAGCCGTCTGACTACCCAGGAAGAACTTGAGCAGGAAGGCTTGGCTCGTGCGGCCCAGATCGCCCTGATATTGACTAATGGCCAACAGGCTTAATGCTCCGACTCCCAGTACAAGTTTGGCAATCGCCTTCCAGCGCCATCCCAAATAGCTGAAGGTGGCAGCTGCTGCAAACAGAAAACCCTTTTCATAGGCATCCATGTATTGGCTATATTTCTGAAACGCAAATATCGCCCCAGCCATTAGGATCAATGCATAAATCCAATCAGCCACCCTGAGTGTCTGCCAAATTGATTTAGTCTGAAAATCCAAAGCATTCGTGTTCATGTCGTTTCCTTATGTCAGCAGCTGTCTCAACTGCTGCTGCGTCCGATTAAACTCTCGTTCAAAATCCATGTTCTTGCGGTTGGAACTCATTGCCACCAGCACCTCATTGGCTTTGATGAGCAACCAGAGGCGTCGTTCCCTGATATAGAACATCGCGAACACACCTAGCACCAGCAACACCGACCCTAAATAAACCCAGAACTGGCCTGGTGATTTGGTAAGCTGGAAACCACTTGCCTCTAGCTGCTGGAAATCGCGCAATTGCAGGAGATATGGCGTACCATAGAACATCATATCGTTCATCGCATTCAGGCTGTCCTGCAGCATGATCTGATTCTCTTGTGTGGTGGCCAGTTCCCGCTTGCCAGCTTGTTTCTGGGAAATATTGTACGCGGTATAGGCTGCGGCATGCAGCATCTTCACATAAGCTTCAGCTGCTTTATCACGCTGCGCCTCGGGCACGGCAGCCTCGATCGTTTTAGCCAGCTTGGTGTACCCGCCTTCTGCAAAAGCTTTCAAGAGCTGCTGTGCACCCTGCTCAAACTGCTGGCGTAGCTGGCTATCCTTGGTCATCGCCGCATCACCCAATCTTCGCGCAATCTGCGGATAGTATTCCGGATTCAACATCACAGCGCGAAAACGCATAAAACCTTCCAATTCCATATCCGGACCAGCGGGAATACGCAGGTATTTGAAATCGTCCTGGACAGTATCGCGCACGCCAAACACAAAATAAGCCTTACCGTCGATATTCAATGGCTGCATGTAGGTGACGAATTCGCGTGCCTGACCGCTGGCATTACGTAGCTTGTAGGTGGTATTCGGCCCAACATTCTGTGGTTTGCCTTTGCCATCTGGCGATAGGTTGATGATGTTGAATTTGCGGAACTCGTTGAATTCTACAGTCAGCTTGCCGGCACCTTCACCCAAAGTGCCTTTTTTGAATACCTGCCCTTTTAAGTCGACAGAACTGGCTTCAGCTTGGGACAGATTCCAGACCTTGAAATCCAAACCTGAACCACCATCCTGAAAATCAGACTGATAGATGGCGACACCCTTATAGATTAGCGGATGGTTGACGCGGATGGTTTGGCGCAAAGGCGCTTTCAATTCTGGATCGATAATCTCCACATCACTTTCAAAGGATTTGGGCTGACCCGTCGGATAGTGCTGTATGCGAAAATCTAGCAATGCGACACGAAACGGCAACTCCTGTAACAGGTAGCCATCCCGCACCCGAAGAAACGCAACATTGCTACTAGCGCCTTCAGGCAAAGTCATGTTGGCTCGGTAAGATAAATTGCTCTCTTTGAGGCGACTGATCTCCGGCACCTGACTTGCCGGGATATCCAGCACTTCTATGCGCTTATTACCCAACAGCTCTTGTACTTTGAAGGGCAGGTTACCATCCAGCAAACCACCAAAACAGATAATGACGATAGCCGCATGCGTTAGGATATAACCCAACCGCTGATGGGTACCCATCTTCGCGGCAATCAGCGTATCACCGCTTTCTTGTGGCTGCACTTTAAAGGCATAGCCCTGCCCAATCAGATACTGACTGATTTTTTGCTGCACATCACCAGAGGGGTTTGGGTTAGCGATGCTCGACTGATGACTGAACGCCCGCAACGACTTCTCTTGGGCATGCTCTTTGAAAGTACGCCATTCTCTCAGCATATTTGGCGTATTACGCCAGATGCACAGGCTGGTCGAAATCACGAGAAATAGCAAAATCAGTAAAAACCAGCTGGAATGGTACACATCATACAATCCTAGCTTATTGAACATCTCAAACCAGAATTGGCCGAACTTGATGATGTAATTTTCATATGGCTCGTTCTGTTTGAGCACGGTACCAATGATAGATGCAATAGCAATGATTGTGAGAAGACTCACGGCAAAACGCATCGAGCTGAGCAGCTCATATAGACGTTGGGAAAAAGTGATAGGTGGCTTCAAAGATGTTGCCCTAAACATTTACAACTGGAATTAAGACGACAAAACAGTATGATAGGTTGCAAAAAAAGGCGGCTACTGCCGCCCTTTTCGTGACCTTGAATTATCTCAAGCCTTGAATATAGTCAGCCACAGCCTGCATTTCCTGATCCGTCATTTTAACGGCAATCGCCTGCATCATCGGCGCATTGGCTCGCTCACCGGTACGGAAAGTCCTCAACTGCTGCAAGGTATAGTCGGCATGCTGACCTGCCACGCGCGGGAATTGTTTCGGGATACCAGAACCGGTAGGACCATGACATGCTGCACATGCCGGCACATTGGTCGCCAGGATGCCGCCGCGATAGATCTTTTCGCCCAAGGAGCCTTTTCCATTACTCTTCGCCTTGCCTAAAGTAGGGCGTTGTGCTGCAAAGTAGGCTGCCAGTCCTTTCATGTCGTCCTCAGTCAAGTTAGCCACCATACCACTCATCACCGCATTTGCGCGTGTGCCTTCTTTAAAGTTCTTTAGCTGCTTGAGCAGGTATTCAGGGTGCTGGCCAGCCAGTTTTGGATTAGCCGCCATCACGCTATTGCCATCCGCAGCATGGCAAGCCGCACATACTGTCTGTACGGTCTTCTCTGCCGCACTTGGCTCCGCAGCCGGGGCAGTAGGCGCTGCCACCTTTTCCTCTGCCTTTGCAGGTGCCGCCGCAGCTTTGTCTTCTGTTTTATCCGCCGCAAACGCTTGCGACACCATTAAATTCAACACCAAAACCGCCACCAAACTTAAGCGCATATTAACTCCAATATTTTCAAGCATTTAAACTTGCCGCATTTTATCAAATTTGAACGCTTCGTGATAGGATGCATGCCTTGACCTATCGCAAAAAGTGACAAACCCCTAACATGCCATTGTTTCAAAATGCCCAATTCCTAGCTTCCGCTCACCACCTGCGGGATTTGCCGCCTGCCACCGGGGTGGAAGTCGCCTTTGCAGGCCGATCCAATGCAGGAAAATCCAGCGCGTTGAACACATTGGCTAACCACAACCGCCTGGCTTTTGTTTCCAAGCAACCCGGCCGTACACAACTTATCAACTTTTTCACGCTCGGCAATGACAGACACCTGGTAGACCTGCCCGGCTATGGCTACGCCAAAGTGCCCGAAGCTTTACGCGCCCACTGGCAGCAAGTGCTTTCCACCTATCTAAGTGAGCGCATCTCCTTAAAAGGGCTGGTCCTGGTGATGGATAGCCGCCACCCGCTCACCCCGCTAGACAGGCAGATGCTGGACTGGTTTAAACCAACGGGCAAACCTGTACACGTGTTACTGACAAAGTCTGACAAGCTCTCTCGTAATGAGGCAAACCAGACACTGATGAAAGTACGCAAAGAACTAGAAACTAATTGGGGCAACTGCACGGTACAATTGTTCAGCAGCCTTAAGAAACAAGGGGTGGACGAAGCCGAAAAAGTTATTGGCGCCTGGCTATTTGATTTCTCTAAAATCGATTAGCCACGTATAAACGCAGCCGCTTCTCTAGTTCAACAATTACGAATAGAGTGACACCGACCCCAACTATAAGCAAACCATCTGCTAAGGGTATAGATAAGGTGTCAAATATCCGCTGAAATAACGGCAGATAAGTGAATGCAAGCTGGGCAAGGATTACGATAATAATCGTACCCCACACGACAGGCGTGCCCCGAACAGAGCGCCAGGTCAGTGATGTTGCATACAAATTGCGAATAAACAGCAAGTGAAAAATCTCCATCACGACTAGCGTATTCACTGCCATCGTGCGCGCCAAATCTAACGAGTATCCTTGCTGCATGGCGTGCTCGTATATACCGAATACGCCCACCAAGAAAAGCATCGCCACCAGCACGATATGCCATGCTAACGCCCCGTCCAGCAGAGGCTCACTCCGTTTTCTGGGCAGACGCTGCATCGTATGCGCCTCAGTCGGCTCGAATGCCAGGACAAGCCCCAGCGTGATTGCAGTGATTAGGTTAACCCAAAGGATTTGCACTGCTGTGATTGGTAGAGTAATACCCAGCAGTAAAGCCACAATGATGGTCATGGCTTCACCGGCGTTTGTAGGCAAGGTCCAGCTGATGACTTTTTTGATATTATCGTAAGCAGTACGTCCTTCACGTACCGCAGCGACAATAGAAGCAAAATGATCGTCCACTAGTACAATCTCGGCAGCTTCCTTGGCGGCCTCGCTACCCTTGCACCCCATCGCTACACCTGCATCCGCTCGTTTGAGCGCAGGAGCATCGTTGACGCCATCGCCCGTCATCGCCACGGTCATGCCCTGCGCCTGCAAAGCCATCACCAAACGCAACTTATGTTCTGGGTTGGTGCGGGCAAACACGTTGGTATCCAAAATGGCATATGTTAACTCTGCGTCAGACATAGCATCGATTTGCGTCCCAGTGAGAACTTGCTCTGGATTCTTCAGCCCGATTTGTGCCGCAATCGCTGCTGCTGTGCCAGCATGATCTCCGGTAATCATTTTCACTTGTATGCCCGCGGTGTAACAATCCTGAATTGAACCAGTCACTTCTGGGCGCGGCGGATCTATCAAACCGACTAGGCCCAGCAAACTAAGTTGATTTTCGGCATCCGCATATGCCAGAACGGTATGCTGTGATGGCATGGGCCTGATCGCCAAAGCCAGTACGCGTTGACCCTGTGCGGCAATCGCGCTCGCTTCATGTATCCAGCGTAGGCAGTCAAGTGGCTCGGTCTCGCCGCTGGCACTGAATTGAGTATCACACATCTCCAGTACACGCTCAGGCGCTCCTTTGACAAAAACAAACGCCTCGCGAGCATGATTATGGCAAAGCACCGCCATATAGCGGGTTTTGGCATCAAAAGGTATCAAGTCAGTACGCGCCCATTGCAGCTTATCCTGCTGTAAATCAAAGCCAGCTTTAGCTGCAAAAGCTAATAAAGCTCCTTCCATCGGGTCACCTTGCACCTGCCATATACCATCCTTCTCGACAAGCGCAGCATCGTTGCACAACGCAGAGGTTCGCCCAAAATCAGCAAGCTTTACAGGCAAACCAGCATTATCCAGCGCCTGTAACTTCCCTTCTGGCACATAACCGTTGCCGCTCACCGCAAATCGGCCTTCTGCCGTCACAAGCGAGGCAACCATCATTTCATTGCGGGTCAATGTACCGGTTTTGTCCGTACAGATGACAGAAACAGAACCTAATGTTTCAATCGCTGGCAAGCGGCGCACAATCACCTGCTTTCTCGCCATTGCCTGCACGGCAACAGCCAATGTAATGGTCAGCACCGCGGGCAAGCCTTCTGGAATCGCCGCAACCGACAAACCGACCCCCGCCATAAAAAGCTCGGCGAACGGCAGGTGGGCGACAAAATTACCATACACCAGCAATAAAGCGGCAATCCCCAGAATCAACCCCGTGAGCCAACGCGCGAAGCGGCCCATCTGCTGGGTCAACGGCGTTTCCAGCATTTCCACTTCAGACAACATGCCGCTAATACGACCTATTTCGGTGTTCGTGCCTGTTGCTACCACCACGCCACGGCCGCTACCGGTGGTAATGAGTGTGCCAGAAAAAGCCATGCCGCTTTGGTCTCCAAGCACGGCATTTTCCGGGCTGATGGCAGTATCCTTTTCCACAGGCACCGATTCACCTGTCAAGATAGCTTCTTCGGCGCTCATATTATGCGTTTCTATCAAGCGCAAATCCGCCGCGACTTTATCTCCAGCCTCTAACAGCACAATATCCCCCGGCACCAGCAAATCACTGGGAATCGTCATATGCTTACCCTCTCGCAGCACTCGTGCCTGCAAGGCCAGCATGTGGCGAATCGCATTCATGGCGGCCTCGGCCTTGCCTTCCTGAATGAAACCAATGACGGCATTAGCTAGCACCACGGCAATAATTACCGCAGTATCTACAATGTGACCCAGCAAGGCAGTCACCAGAGCCGAGCCAAGTAGTACATAAATCAATACGTTATGAAATTGCAGCAAGAAGCGAAGCCATGCGGGGTGCGCATGCTGTTGCGGCAAGCTATTGTGTCCATATTGTGTAAGCCGACGCGTAGCCTCAGCTTCATTGAGACCATGTTCGGGCGAAACTTCTAACTCGGAAAATATGTGCTGCTGTGATTGATGATGCCACATAGGATACCTGCCTCTTCAAGCGCAAAAATGATTTAGCTGTTTTCTTAGCTATGACTTGATTTTTGTTGTAGCAGTTTTTTATTTATCCCCGCAAAAAAACCATATCCCAGACACCGTGACCTAGCCTTAAGCCACGATTTTCGAATTTGGTGAGCGGACGATAACTCGGCTTTTCCGCGTAATCCTGAGCGGTATTTTTAAGTTGCGGTTCTACGCGCAACACTTCCAGCACCCATTCTGCATATTCTTGCCAGTCGGTCGCCACGTGGATATAGCCTCCCTGCTTGAGCTTTTGGCATAGCAGTTTTACGAATTCCGCCTGAATCAGTCGGCGCTTGTGATGACGCTTCTTATGCCAAGGGTCAGGAAAGAAGATATGCACGCCATCCAGGCTGTTATCGGGAATCATGTGCTGAAGCACTTCGACCGCATCGTGCTGAATGATACGAATGTTGGTAAGCGCCAATTCTTCAGTGAACTTAAGCAGGCTACCAACCCCGGGAGTATGAACCTCAACTGCCAGAAAATCACAGCCAGGCAATGTTTGTGCGATTTTGGCAGTGGCATCACCCATACCAAAGCCAATTTCGAGAATCTTTTTACTGTCTTTTCTGCCAAAAATCTTGTCTAAATCGATGCCCTGTGAGGCATATTCCACGCCAAATTTCGGCCAACCGGTTTCCAGCGCGCGCTCCTGGCCTTTGGTTAAACGGCCTTGACGCAGCACGAAGCTGCGAATGCGGCGATGTTGTGGTTCGGAATGTTCAAATTCGATCATGGCGCGCATTATACGTTACAAGGTATGCGATTTATCACCCTGTGCAAAACCAATCAGCGGTTCGTCCATATTCTTGGCGAAAGCAATCACTTTGAACAGATCGCCCATCTCTGCGGGGGAAAGATATTTTTGCGCGGCCGCAGCCAGCTGCATAAACTGCGGCGAATCGGGCGAGTGCTGCGCCAGAATATCCAGAATGCCGCAATTCATTAAAAACTGTGCCTGGGTGGCATAGCCTGAGAGGCTTACCCCATGAGCTTTTCCAGCCAGTGCTATTTGGGTGAAATCGACATGTGCAGTCACATCCTGCAAACCAACGTGTATCAAAGGGTTGGGATGCGCGTGATGCTGGAAATGACACATAAGCGTACCTTGGCTACGCTGCGGGTGATAATACTCATGCGCGGAAAAGCCGTAATCCACCAACAGAATCGCACCTTGCTGCAGACTATCTGCCAGACTATGTATCAATCCGGATGCAGCGGGACAAACTTCCGTCAAATAGCCATTTGGTAAATCCTGTGGCAGATGCTTTACCAGCTCCGGACGAGTCAAAGGCACATCCAGCCAAACAAATTCGCCATCAAACCCAACTCCGCGCTCAAACCAACCTTCAACCGTTTTGTGCACTAGGTGTACGGGTATCGCATCCAGCACCTCGTTACCCAACATCAAACCATTGAAGTTTTCTGGCAAATCGTTCAACCAAACGACTCTCTGCTGGAGCTCGATCGGCAAATGCTTCTCGATCACCTCTTGCTGAATATGACGTAAGTGATCGCTCACTTCTAGAATCAGATATCGCTGTGGAAGTGACTCCAATAATTGTAATTCCAGCAATAGCTCCTTCGCCAGCCTGCCCGTACCAGCCCCTATTTCAAGGATATCTCCATCACATATATGCATAACTTGCATTGCCTGACGGGCAATTGTTTGCGCAAACAAAGGAGATATCTCAGGCGCGGTGACGAAATCGCCTGCTAAACCGAACTTTTGAGCGCCGCCGCTGTAATAACCTAATGCTGGCGTATAAAGCGCCAAATGCATGAAGTCTGCAAACGAAACCCAGCCTCCGGCATCATGAATCTTTTGACGAATCAGCGTCTTCAGTAGTTCGCCGTGTTCAAGCTGCGCTGTAGTAGGAATAGGTAATGCGGCCATAAGCCTCTATAATAATCGAAAAGTGAGAATACCCTTGAATCATAGCCTAGCAAATAAAGTCATGCTGATTACTGGCGGCGCGAAACGCGTCGGCGCTGCCATCAGCCGCGAACTGCACAGTCATGGTGCCAATCTGATGATTCACTATAACAAGTCGCAAGACGAAGCACGCGCATTACAAGCTGAGTTGAACCTGCAGAGAGCCAATAGTGTCGCGATTATTCAAGGTGATTTGCTCAACACTGCCGCTCTGCCCAATCTGATATACGAAACCATCACTCACTTTGGCCGCATGGATGGGCTCATCAACAATGCCAGCACCTACTTTCCCACTGAATTAGGCAATATCAATGAGGATAACTGGCAGAACTTGATGGGTAGCAATCTGAAGGCCCCCATGTTTTTGGCGCAGTCCGCTGCGCATGAATTACGCAAAAATCACGGCAACATCATCAACATCACGGATATGCATATCGAGCGGCCCAAAAAAGGCTATATTGTCTACAGCGTTGCAAAAGCCGGCTTGGTGACGCTTACGAAATCTCTGGCTCACGAACTCAGTCCCGAAGTGCGTGTAAACGCTGTTGCCCCTGGCCCTGTACAATGGCCTGAAAACAACCCGCAATTCGATGAAGTGTATCGCCAACGTGTCATCAACCAGACATTACTCAAAAGAATCGGCAGCCCGGAGGATATCGCCAAAGCTGTCAAATTCCTGATTGCCGATGCTCCTTTCGTTACCGGTCATATACTTGCTGTGGATGGCGGTCGCAGCCTGAATTTATAACATCAATATTTTTTAATTATTTTATGAAGCATTACCCCGACAATGTCAGTCAAAACTTCCTGAAACTGCGCAATAGCCTGATTAGCTCTGTTGGCAAAGCTATTGGTGATTACAACATGATTGAGGATGGTGACACCGTTTTGGTATGCATGAGCGGGGGCAAAGATAGCCATGCCATGCTGATGATACTGCTGGCTTTGCAAGAACGGGCGCCTATTAATTTTAAAATCGTCGCAATGAATCTGGACCAGAAGCAGCCTGGCTTCCCAGCCGATGTACTGCCGCGCTATTTTGAAGAATTAGGTGTCGATTACAGAATCGTAGAGGCGGACACTTATTCCATCGTCAAGGAAAAAATCCCGGAAGGAAAAACTACCTGCAGCCTATGTTCACGGCTGCGCCGCGGTATTATCTACACCACAGCACACCAGCTTGGGGCAACCAAGATCGCGCTGGGGCATCACCGTGACGACATCGTGCAGACACTTTTCCTGAATATGTTCTTCGGTGCAAAGATGAAAGCCATGCCGCCTAAGCTCAGTACCAACCGGGGCGAGTTCATGGTAATACGACCGCTTGCCTACTGCGCCGAAAAAGATATTGCCGCCTATGCACGTGGCATGCAGTTCCCAATCATTCCATGTGATTTATGTGGAAGCCAGGAAAACCTACAGCGCCAAAAGGTAAAGGAAATGCTAAACGCATGGGAGTTGGAGCAACCTGGCCGCATCAACAATATTTTCCGCGCAATTGGGAATGTAGAACCTTCACATCTGGCCGATTTTGACCTGTATGATTTTAAGAACTTGAGTCAGGCAAAACCGGAAGATGAAGATCCTTTATTTGGCGATATTGCAAAAGAAGACACTGCACTCAGCATCTCCAGCAATGACGGTAAACGTATCGAGTTTACACGCAGGGAACTAAAAACAGCCTGAAATAGCAAAAAAACACAAGTTCCAGTTGTCACAACTTGTGACTGATTGTTATGATGCCCTTCAAGCAAACGAAAAAACGGTTTTAGATTGTCCAAATTACTGATAGTTGAATCGCCATCCAAGGCCAAGACGCTTAAAAAATACCTCGGAAAGGATTTCGAAGTATTAGCTTCATATGGCCATGTCCGCGACCTAATCCCCAAGAACGGTGCCGTCGATCCGACCAACCATTTTGCGATGAAGTATGAAGTCATCGACCGCAACAGCAAACATGTCGATGCTATTGCCAAAGCCGTCAAATCTAGTGATGCAATTTATCTTGCAACCGACCCAGACCGCGAGGGCGAAGCCATTTCCTGGCATATTGCCGAGATATTGAAGGCAAAAAAACTACTCAAAGACAAACTGCTCAAGCGTGTCGAGTTCAACGAGATTACGCAAAATGCCGTCAAGCATGCGATCGAGCATCCGCGTGACATCTCCATGGACTTGGTCAACGCACAGCAAGCGCGTCGTGCACTGGATTATCTGGTAGGTTTCAATTTATCACCATTATTATGGAAAAAAATCCGCCGTGGCCTTTCCGCTGGCCGAGTGCAAAGCCCTGCCTTGCGGTTGATTGTAGAACGTGAACTGGAGATCGAAGCGTTCAATAGTCAGGAGTACTGGACTATCCACATGAACGCGCTCAAGCAGCAACATGGTTTTGATGCGAAACTGATACAACTCGATGGTAAGAAAATTGAACAATTCAGTGTGACGAATCATGACCAGCAGGCCGAAATCGTCGGCAAGTTGCTGGTGGCAAGTGCAGGCAAAACTACCGTCACCCGGGTTGAGAAGAAACAACGCAATCGCAGCCCAGCCGCACCGTTCACCACCTCTACCCTGCAGCAAGAGGCTGTGAGAAAGCTGGGTTTCACTACCAGCCGTACGATGCGCATCGCACAGCAATTATATGAAGGTATCGATGTAGGCAGCGGTACTGTAGGTTTGATTACCTACATGCGTACCGATTCGTTTAGCTTGGCTGCAGAAGCCGTCATGCAGATACGTGAGTATGTGAAGAAAAACTTTGAGGCAGCGTACTTGCCAAAGTCCCCCATCATGTACAAGACGAAAGCGAAGAATGCCCAGGAAGCGCATGAAGCGATTCGACCGACAGATATTTTTCGCACCCCTTCCAGTGTGCGCGCATTCCTGAATGATGAGCAATTCAAGCTCTACGAAATGATATGGAAGCGTACTCTGGCTTGTCAGATGGCACAGGCAAAATTTGATGCGGTCAGCGTTGATCTAAGTGTAGGGTCCGAAGCCAACCTATTTCGCGCATCAGGACAAACCTTGATATTCCCGGGATTTATCGCCGTTTATATGGAAGGATTGGATGACGAGGAAGAAGAAGGTGAAAGCAAGCTACCTTATCTGGAAACCGGCGAAGTGCTCAATGTCGAGAAAATATTCGGCGAACAACATTTCACTGAACCTCCACCGAGATACTCAGAAGCCAGTCTGGTGAAAGCACTAGAGGAATACGGCATCGGCCGTCCATCCACTTATGCCAGTATCATCAGCACCCTGCAAGATAGAGAATATGTCACGCTAGACAAAAAGCGGTTTGTGCCTACCGACGTTGGTCGTGTCGTGAATAAATTCCTGACAGAACATTTCACGCGTTATGTGGATTATGATTTCACCGCCAATTTGGAAAACGCATTGGACAGTGTCGCTGAGGGAGAACGTGACTGGGTGCCTTTGATGGATGAGTTCTGGCAAGACTTCAACCAGACGATTCAAGCAAAAGCAAATGTGGATCGCCCCGGCAATGAGATTTTGGATGAGCTTTGTCCAAAATGCGGCCGGCCATTACAGAAACAATTGAGCCGCTTTGGCAGTTTCATTGGTTGCACCGGCTACAACGCCACACCCAAGTGTGACTATACACGCCGCATTGCGGGTGAAGATGCTCCTGTTGGCAATGAACCTGTGCTAATTGGAAAAGATACTGAGACCGGCAAGGATATCCAACTGCTGAATGGCCCTTATGGCCCTTATTTGCAAGTGGGTGAGGCGGAAGCTGGCAGCAAGAAAAAGCCGAAGCGCGCCAGCATCCCCAAGGAAATACCTATTTCTACTGTCAATCTGGAAATCGCTTTACGTCTGCTTTCCCTGCCGCGCGACTTGGGGACACATCCGGAAACCGGCAAGAAAGTCGTCGCCAATATCGGACGCTTTGGGCCCTACGTCAATCATGATGGGAAATTCAAGTCCATACCCAAAACCAAAAGTGTGTTCGATATTACATTAGACGAAGCCGTGGCATTGATTGCGCAAGCTAACAGCGGTCCAGCCCCTTTGGCAGACCTCGGCTCCCACCCAAGCGGCGAAGGCAGGGTTGAGGTATTTTCTGGTCGCTATGGGCCTTATGTTCAGCATGACGGGATTCGCGCTACTTTACCCAAAAGTGTCACGCCAGAATCATTAAGTCTGGAAGACGCATTAAGTTTGCTTGCTGAAAAAGCTGCCAAGGAAAGCCCTAAAAAGGCAACTTCTAAAAGATCCAGCAAAAAGGTAACTAAAACAAGAAAAAAATAACTGTATTTGGATATAAAAAAAGCGACATCCAGTCGCTTTTTTTATATCCAAATGTAAAGTTGATTTTACGATACATTACCAATTGCGACTTGTTCGCTCTGACCCGTTGTCGTTGGCTTATAGTCTTTATTGTATTCCACCCATTTACGCACACGATTAGCATCGCCAATACGCGACAACTTGCCATTGGAATCCAGGAACACCATAATTAATGGCTCACCCGCCACTTGCGCCTGCATGACCAGGCAACGACCAGCCTCGGAGATGTAACCTGTTTTGGAAAGCCCTATTTCCCATTCTCCCGCACGTACCAGACCGTTGGTGTTGTTGAAATTGACTGGGTAGGTTCTACCTTGCATGTAAACTTCGTGCGATGGACTTGTTGTCGACATGCGGATTTCTGGATACTGGTAAGCTGCTTGCACCATTTTGGCTAGATCTTCAGCAGTGGAAACATTGCCACTATCCAAACCTGTTGGATCTGCGAAATGGGTATTTACCATACCGATTGCTTGCGCCTTGGTGTTCATAGCTTTAATGAACGCGTCTTTGCCACCTGGATAATTACGCGCCATCGCAGAAGCCGCACGATTCTCTGAAGCCATCAAAGCCAGCTGCAACATGTCGCCACGAGTCAATGAAGTACCCACTGGCAATCGCGAGCTGGATCCTTTCAGGTAATCCACGTCCTCTTGTGAAACATAAAGTGTATCATCCAGTGACAATCCAGCATCCAGCATCACCATCGCGGTCATCAGTTTGGTGATAGAAGCAATAGGACTAGCAGTGTTGGTGTTTTTTGCATATATCACTTCACCGGTCTTTTGATTGATTACCAAAGCCTTAGAAGAAGCCAACTGCAAATAGCTACTACCATCATAGTTTTCGCCTAACATTTCTGCACGCTGGGCCTGCCAGATTCTCTGATTGCGTAGGCGAACTTTTGCCTTTTGAAGACCACCTCTACCAGAAGCTCGATATTTAGTCTTCAGCACACTACCTTTTTTGCTTAGCTTGTAGCTTGCGTGAACGCGTTTAGATGACTTGCTACCGGCGGCCAATAATTCTGCAGGCAATATCGACAATGATAATGCCACACATAAAACCGCGGTATTTCTGAAAAATATTTTAAGCATTGTGTCTTTACCTAATCAAGCTTTTGACGGTTTGATGATATATAAAAAAATGATATTTGTCATCAAGTTACGTCGTTTTTATAAAATATGCATTAGGTTTTTTTGATTATGTGAGATTTTTGACACATGGATTGTTCAGATTATGCGAAAATGGTAGCAGAAACACTGCATATGAAAACATTATGAAATTGCCACCAGAATTACGTTACTCCCCTTTGCATCTATGGGCCAGACATATCGAAAATGACCTTTGGGAAGCAGGTATCACTGACTATGCACAGGATTTATTAGGCGACATTGTGTTTCTGCAGCCTCCGCAAGTCGGATCAAAACTGGTCAAAGATGCTGCATGTGGTTTGGTAGAGTCTGTTAAAACCGGTTCTGACTTGCACGCACCATTGAGTGGTATCGTTACCGAGATAAACGAAGACTTAGTGAGCGCGCCGGAAGCGCTAAATGACAAGCCTTACAAAGCCTGGATATTTAGATTGAGGGCAACACAGCCTGACGAAACAAATGACTTACTAAGCGCTGAAGGCTATGCTGAATTGATTGAAACGTAACTTAGCTGATCGACTATTATTTACGAAAGAACAAATTTCACCTGCTGCAACAGCACTCGTATTTCTTCCGTCAGTTCGCTGCGCAGATTATGTTCCATTGCAGGTAGCTTCTCGTTCAGCAAGCGTTCGATGTTCTCCAATAATACCGCCTGAACAGCTGGCAAATCACCGTTGACTTGAGACATAAAATCATTACGCGCACTAGTCGTCATCACAGTCATCTCCTCGGCAAACTTGGCCCGTACCTGATTGGCAGCTTCGGAATAAAGATTCTCAGCAGCAGAATTAAGCTGCTGCTTCATTTGCTCGAGTGCCTTGTTTTTTGCAGCTTCCAAGGATAGTGATAAATTTTGCTCAGCTTGCTGACTAATTTCTGCCAGATGTAAATTCAACGCTTCTCTCAGCAACGAGGAATGATCAGAAATTGCTTGATCCTTGAATGTCTGTAATTGCGTTTCCAAATCCGATGTCGCGGCTATCTGAATCGTCTGAAATTGCTCTTCTAACAACTCTTTTAGGCTATTTTGATGTGTGGATATTGCGGTTTCCTGACCACTTAGCAATTGGCGTGCTATGTTTGCCTCCGCTTCGTCAAGCTGCTGCGCAAATGCTTGCTCTGCTGCCGCAAGACGTTGCTCCAAAGTCTGTTCAGAAGCTGCTAAACGCTCAGCAATTTTCTGCTCTGCCGAGGAGAGCCTTTCAGTAATAGTCGTTTCGGAGGCCGCCAGGCGCTGAGATATCTGCTCTTGAGCTTGCTCCGCACCTTTATTAGCTACGTCAGTCAAATGGGTTTGCAACGACTCTAACTGGGTTTCCGCTAACTGTACAATTGCTTGTTCTGTCTTTTCATGGGCCACCGCTAAAAGCTCTGAAAATGTCTCTGCCAATTGCGTCTGTGATTCGGACTGAGCATTCGATTTAAACTGGCCAATTTCTTCAGTCAGCTGACGTGAAAGCATGCCTTGTAATTCATCCTTCAAGGTTTGCAGTTCCAAGCTAACCTGTGATGTAGCTTGATGAGTTGCGGCACCGATTCTCTCGGATATTTGCTCGTCAAATCCTTCCAAGCCCTTCTGCTCAAGTGCGACAAACTTCTCCAGCAGATCTTTATGTACAAGCTCGGCACTGGACTGATACATTCTCGGTAGCTCTGTTTTAAGATCTGCTTTGGTTCTATCAATAAAATCGCGAGTATTATTTTCTATCTCGAGTTGGATCCTATCCAGTTCCGGGCGAAAATCAGTAGTTATATTTTTCTTCAATTCATAGCGAATAGTTTCCAACACTGCGGTGGTAATCTCTGCCTCCAGACGGGGGCGAACATGTGCCGTGACACGTTCGATCAACTCAGGGGTAATCCCTAATGTCGGATCCGCCGCTTTGTCTTTTGTAACCGGCTTAACTTTGGGTTGATAAACCTCAGTTAGTAACGGAATCTTATTTTCAGCCAAATTAACCTCTACTCACTCATCGCTTGATCAAAATGATTGATCGAATATCCTCTATCACGGTAAAACTTATAACGTTGCCGTGCAGCCACCTTTTCTTGCTCATCCAGCCCCACCAATTCCACCAATTGCTTGAATCTGCTGAACCCGGATGGCTGCTGAAAAGCAAGATTAATCAGTATTTCATCATACTGCATGGCAGCGTTACCCCAGTGAATCAATACTGGCGCCACAACATCTTGGCCTATCAAAGCATGAGGTAAAAAGCTAGTTTGCACATGCTGCCACAACGCTCTACTTAGGTCAGTTGCAGCCCGCTCATCCGGCACGGTAATCATTACTTGCTGTTCACGTTGCAGCGCGCGCTGCACCAAGACCGATAGCAAACCAGCCTTGTCTGTCACATTAAAATGAAAATCGACACTCGTCACAATTTATTTTGAAACTTTAGCAGCGCGTTGCAATAAAAAGGTCGTCAATAAAGGAACAGGGCGGCCGGTACCTCCTTTTTCTTTACCTGATTTCCACGCTGTCCCGGCGATATCCAGATGTGCCCAGTGATATTTTTTGGTAAACCGTGACAAAAAGCATGCCGCCGTAATGCTACCTGCTGCACGGCCGCCGATATTGGCCATATCTGCAAAATTACTGTCCAGTTGATTCTGATAATCATCCCAAAGTGGCATATGCCAAGCACGGTCATGAGACATCTCACCTGCAGCAATAAGCTCCTTAGCAAGAGCTTCCTGATTGCTGAACAATCCGCTGGGATGATGTCCCAAAGCAATCACGCACGCGCCTGTGAGAGTCGCGATATCTACCACCGCACTTGGTTCAAAACGTTCAGCATAAGTCAATGCATCACACAGAATCAATCGGCCTTCCGCATCGGTATTCAGCACCTCGATCGTTTGTCCAGACATGCTAGTCAAGATATCACCTGGTTTGATTGCATTACCACTTGGCATATTCTCACAAGTAGGCACGATACCAACCACATTAAGGGGAAGATCTAGCTCACCAATCGCTTTGAACGTCCCTAACACACTCGCAGCGCCGCACATGTCATATTTCATCTCGTCCATGTCTGCGCCGGGCTTCAGTGAAATCCCGCCAGTATCAAACGTGATGCCTTTACCAACCAGAACTATCGGTTTTTGTTTGGACTTACCTTTGTTATGCTGCAACACAATCAATCTAGGGGGCTCTTGACTGCCCTGCGCCACCCCAAGAAATGAGCCCATACCGAGTTTTTCGATTTTATCCTTATCCAGCACTTCGACTTTAAAACCATAGTCTTCAGCAAGCTGCTTCGCTTGCTCACCCAGATAAGTGGGCGTACAAATGTTTGGTGGTAGATTACCCAGATTCTTGGCTAAGGAAACACCTGCTGCTATGGCCAGACCTTGCTCGATACCAGCTGCAGCTAATTTTGCATCGCTCTTTGCGACAAAAACATCGACATGCTTGAGGGCAGCCGCCTTAGCAGGCTTGGATTTGAGCGAGTTAACACGATATGCTGTATCCAGTATGCATTCTACCGCGCCAGCAGCTAAGCGCTGCGCATTTGATTTTTTAATCTCAACCTCGGACAAAAAGACCGACGCGTTTGAAACTACCTCCGGTATCGCTTTAAATGCAGCACGAATAGCCTGTCTGAACTGGCGTTCTCCATACTCTGAGTACTTTCCCAAGCCGACCAAGACTACACGCGGACTGTTCACCCCATTCAAGGAACGCAGTATCAGCGTGCTACCTGACTTGCCTGTGATGTCCCCAGCTTTGAGTGCCATCGTAATTGCATTGCCACTCACTTTATCTAGTGCCAACGCAGCAGATGTCAGTTTTTTACCTTCAAACACACCAACAACCAGGCAATCACTACGTTGTTTTTCAGGATTTCCAGTTTTTATGCTAAATTCCATGTCCTAATCTTTCATTTTTTCAATATGCGCTTGATTACAGCATTGTTGAAGCTATTATCCAGCGTTTTTACATGATTTAAAAGCCAAAATATCGAATAATTTTTGTTAGAAAATTTTCGTGAAAATATTTAACAAGTCCTTAACTAGTGAGTTGATTGCCACTGCTGGCGCCACTTTCATGATACTCGTCGGTATCGTGGTTGCGCAGCGTGCTGGCTATCTGGTTCGTATTGCTGCTAAAGGGTGGATTCCTAATGATGCAATCACCACATTGTTGGGATTCAGCATGATTAAATTCTTACCTCTGATATTCTCTGTCACCGTTTTTTTAGCGGTACTCATGACGCTATCTCGCATGCACCGTGATTCTGAGATGGCAATCTGGTTCAGCTCTGGATTAAGCGTCACTGCCTGGATCAAGCCTGTTCTCAGATTCACCCTACCAGTGGCGATACTTATCAGCATTCTCAGTGCTTTCATCACCCCTTGGGCTACTGACAAAGTCGAAGAATACCAAGCGCATTTAAAAAGCCGCGACGAACTTGCATCGCTAAGTCCGGGTGTATTTAAAGAATCTAACCGAGGTGAGCGGGTTTATTTTATCGAAAGTTTTGATGAGCTCGGGAATGTAGTAAAAAATATCTTTGTTCAATCCATACAACATAATAAAACAGGCGTCATCGTTGCAAACCAAGGTAGGCGGGAGAAAGCGAAAAATGGCGATAGCTTCATCGTTCTGGAAAAAGGTCGCCGCTATGAAACCAAACCAAGCTCAGCTGAAGTATCAACCACCGAATTTGAACGCTACGCAATTCGAGTTGAGACCAAAGAAGTAGTACACGGGCAAAGCAGCGCGAATGCGAAATCCACGAAACAGCTGCTGGCTAGCAACAGCGATACAGATAAAGCAGAACTGCAATGGCGTTTCGCTCTGCCTATTGCGACATTAGTAATGGCTTTTCTTGCAATCCCACTAAGCTATGTGGATCCACGAGCGGGGCGTTCGCTGAATATGATGTTTGCCATATTGATATGTATCATTTACTACAACTTGCTCAGTATTTTTGAGGCTTGGATTTCACAAGGGAAAATCCATGTATGGTTGGGCCTATGGCCAATACATCTATTTTTCATCGCACTAGCTGCCTACATGTTCTACCGCCGCAATCACCTGCTACCTCTGATACCGCAAGTTTTCGGTCTTATTTTGCCTGTCTTCAGAAAAATGCGGGGGGCAAAATGAACATACTTAGCCGTTATTTCTGGCAAGAAGCGACCGTCAACATCATTATGATCATGCTGGGCTTACTGGCGATGTTCTCGTTTTTTGATTTAATCCAGGAATTGGATAGCCTTGGGCGAGGTAATTACGGGATTAGTAAAATGCTTGTTTTTGTCTTGCTTAGCGTTCCTGGGCATATTTATGATGTCGTTCCCGTGGCTGTACTGGTGGGGATGATGATGAGTTTGGGCACTTTTGGACGCAACTCAGAATTAGTCGTGATGCGGGTCAGCGGTATGTCTGTTCTGCATATCGGCCATGCACTTGTCAAAATTGGCTTATTATTTACTTTGATGACTTTTTTAGTGGGTGAGCTCATTACCCCCATTAGTGAAAAGATGGCGCAAAGGCTTCGCATCAAAGCCACCGAGTCTGTAATCGCACAAGATTTTGAATCTGGTCTATGGGTCAAAGATAGTAAAAGTTTCGTCAATATCGAAAACGTATTACCTGACGCTAGTCTGATGGGTATCCATATTTATGAATTTGACGAAAACTTCAGATTGAGAAGCATCAGCAATGCCAAACAAGGTTTATACGTAGATGAGAAATGGGGGCTGACAGAGGTTACACAAACCCAGTTCAACTATGCCAAGAGAATTGAAGAAAATAGTGTCAAGACACAATTCTTCAACAAAGCAACTTGGAAGTCACTCATTCGGCCAGAGCTGTTGAATGTGCTGTTGGTGGCACCTGAAAAAATGTCAGCCTGGAATCTATATTCATTCATTAATCACTTAAAAACCAATAAGCAAAAATCCACACGATATGAAGTTGCACTGTGGATCAAGATGATTTATCCAATTGCATGTGTCGTGATGGTTATACTAGCGATGCCTTTTGGCTTTCTTCAACAACGGGCGGGTGGCACCAGTTTCAAAATATTCATAGGAATTTTGTTGGGGATTGTTTATCAAATCATGAACAGGATTTTCATTCACATCGGCGTACTTAATGATTGGCCACCATTGATGAGTGCGATCATACCGACTTTATTATTCCTGATTACCGGGTTAATCATGCTACTGGTGATTGAAAGGCGCTAAATCACCATCTTCGCTCGAAGTGCGTATTCAGTAGCCTGTCATGGAAAAACAAATGGTCTTTATCAAACACAGCCCATAAAAAGCCTAATCCAAACACCAGTAAAGATACAGTCGCCAGGACATATCTCAAGATAGCATGATTTAAGCTCAGCGGAGCTGATTGTGCATTGACCAATTTTACCTTCCAGGTCTGGGCCGCCAGCGTTTGACCAGACTTGATCCAACACCAGACAAAATAAAAACCCGAGAGTGCCCAGAGAAAAATTCGTAACGACCAGCGAGACATCTCGCTTCCACTCACTCCGTTAATTGATAAAAAAACGGCTGTACCTAACACCCAAATCGCTACCAGAATCAGGCTCTCATAAATAGCCACCGCTAATAAACGTAATAAGGTTGGTCGCAATAGAAATGGGGAGTGCTTCATAAAATGAAAAACCCGCTTTAGGCGGGTGCAGTTAGTCTAGATCGGGATCATAATCCTGACGCAATTTTTCACGTTCCGCATCAGGTAGTTTTTGATGCTCTGCCCATTTTTTGCGCAGTTCATCTTTTTTTTCTGGGCTCAGAGCATGAAACTGCTGGTATCTCTTGCGCGCATTCTCACGCTCATAAGGAGTCATCCTACTCCATGAATTAAGGCGTTTCTGAATCCGCTGCTGCTTTTGAGGGTCCATTTTTGGATAGTCCCTCGCAATATCTAACATCTTCTCCCGCTGCCAAGGACGCAAGGTATCCCACTCGCTTCCTAATGGAGCCAAAACCTTGCGCTGCTCATCAGTCAGCTGTGCCCATGTTTGCATGGACCCGCCGTTTTCATTTTGTGTATTGGCAATGGAGCCAATATCAGCTTTTGCATAATGTACCAGTTCAGCAGATGTCTCCGCATTCGCATATCCTGCCAGCAAAAAGATGGCCAAGAAAAATTTGCCCACTAGTTTTTTATTTCCCATTAACACACCAAATCAAGTTCCAAGGATATCTTCTTAGCCAAATATATTACACTTTAATCGAAGTGACTTGCTCAGGCTCATCAAAGTTGACGCGCTGATTTAACGACGGCTCAAAGCCTCTGTCGACAAACGCTTCCGGAGGCAATTCTGAACCGAGCAGCATGGCATCCGTATCAACTTTATAGCTATTTAGTTGTATGACTATCAAACTGGCTACCAGTATAGTCAATATCATGCCTGTGACGAAAGTGCGATGATGCTCAGCCCAATAAAATAATCGTCCCAATGTACCAGTGCCAGTATTAACGATGCCTGCAGTTTTTTGCTCGTGCAACCTTACTGCTCGCATACGCGCATCTTCAAGTTGTTTCAGCGTGCGCATACTTAGCCTGTTAGCGCGCATGTCAAGCACCTTGGCAAGCAGTTTGGCATCCACTTCCATCGATTCGGTATTTGTTTGATTTGTATTGTCTGTCACGACTCTACTCCTAACTGCGTGATTGCCTTCATACCCAAGCCTTGTTTTTGCAGAACGACTGCAAGGGTATGAACAGCACGCGAACAATGCGTCTTGACACTCCCTTCTGAGCAGCCCATGATTGAGGCAGTCTCAGCAACATCCATATCTTCCCAGTAACGCAGAATAAACGCTTCTCGTTGACGAGTCGGTAGCTTTTCAAGCGCTCTTTCAATTAGTTGCATAGTTTGGCCGCGTTCCAGCTGCGCCATAGGGTCTTTTGAAGCATCTTCGACATCAATCGTTTCAAGTGGGTCTCGCTCATCCTCATCATCTCCACTGCTGAATGATGAAAATAACGAAGTCCACAAATTGCGCACCTTCTGACGCCGCCAATAATCACGCATCGTGTTCTGCAGGATACGCTGAAACAGCATTGGATATTCTTCCACCGGCTTATCGGCATACTTTTCAGATATCTTCAGCATGGCATCCTGCACAATATCTAGCGCGACATGCTCATCACGAACGGCATAAACCGTTTGCTTGAAAGCACGCCTCTCGATATTACGCAAAAAGTCAGATAGTTCTTGAGAGCTTGCCATGTTAATTTATAGTTTTTAAATCAACTCTATTGCGAGTATATCAGCTTTGAGTTTTGTTCTAAGCCATGCTTTTGGTTACAATTACTCTATCAAGTTCAATTGATTGACTGCAATCTAGATTAGGCTTCATTATGGCACGAATAATATTGCTCGTTATCCTATTTTTAGCAATGTACTATGTCGTCAAGCAAATAGCCGCCACATGGTCCACAAAAAACAAAACACCTAGTCAACAACAGAAATTGATTCAATGCAGCAATTGTGGCATCCATGTGCCAGAGAGCGAGAGCACTGTTATTCATGGACAATACTATTGTTCAAACCCGAATTGCCATCCCGAATCCTCTCAGAACGCTCCATATGACAAATGAAGGCTTACTTAATCCAGCGGACAAAATCACATTTACACGCTGGCGGAGTCTCAAGCTTTACAACGCTTATCGTGTTTTAATCGCTTCACTGTTTCTAATCACCCAAGGTGCCATACAATCATCTCCGTCCGGGAAAGCCACGCTAGATTTTGCCGAAACGGTCACACTGAGTTATTTTCTTTTCAGTATTGTTTCAGCTACGCTGACTTGGCTTGAGAAGCCCAAACTTGAAACTAGCCTGACGTTGCAAATGCTTTTGGACGTTTTCTTTATCGTCATGCTGATGCACTTGCAGCCAGAGCAACTCGGAGTAGGCGTGTTGCTTGTCATCGCAGTTGCCAGTGCAGGACTAATTTCGGATGGTCGCCTAGCCTTATTCTATGCGGCGATTGCGACTATCGGGATTTTGTTCCAACAAACATATAGTGCAATTGTATTACATGCGCTCGACAAAAGTTATACAGGCGCAGTATTACTGAGCTTGAGTTGTTTTGCCACGGCTTGGCTGGCACACAGTTTGGCAAAGCGCATGCAGCACAGCGAAGAGATAGCTTCACAGCGCTCGATGGATGTCCAAAATCTAGCACAAATCAATGCGCTGATTACCCACGAAATGCAAGACGGTGTCTTGGTGATTGACAAATTGCTTGGGGTTCAACACCTGAATTCACAGGCTCAGGCATTACTTGGCTTAGATGACACCTTTCCGCGCGGCAAAACTTTGTATACCCTTTCACCCGAAGTATGCGATATGCTGCGCGAATGGCAATCAAGCAACAAGCATGATGACCCAGCGTCGAATATATTAAAGCTAAGCCACCAATCAAAAGAGTTGCGGCTCAGATTCCTGGCTACTGGCGAATCCAGACGCGATGGGGCTATCATTTTCGTAGAGGACTGGTCGCAAATGCAAACCCAGGCCCATCAGCTCAAACTCGCAGCCCTTGGGAGACTAACCGCCAATATTGCCCATGAGATTCGCAATCCACTCAGTGCCATCAGTCACGCCAACCAACTACTGCAAGAAGATGAAGAAGCAAGTCCTTCTACCAAACGGATGTTGCAAATCATCGCAGACAACGTACAAAGGCTGGATCAGATCATCAAGGACGTACTCGAGTTAAACCGGCGAGATCGCACCAATCAAGAAACTATAGTCCTTGAAAACTTTGTAAGTGACTTTTACCATCAATTCTGTGCTGTCGAAAAAATTCCAGACGGGTGCTTTGAACTGCAAAATGAATCCGACAACAACTTGATTGCGTTCGACCGCCGACACTTGAACCAAATTCTTTGGAATCTGTGTAAAAATGGCTGGCGCCATTCAAAACAGCAATCAGGAAGTCTAAAATTACGTATTTATGGCACACCTAAATTACAGACGATTTCAATAGAGATCAGCGATGACGGTCCAGGCATTCCCGAGAATATCCGTAACCATTTATTTGAGCCATTCTTTACAACAGAAAAATCTGGCACTGGCCTAGGCCTTTATATCGCACGTGAATTAGCCGATGCGAACGGTGCGAAACTGCAATTCAAAAGTTCGGAATCTGGCACACAGTTTTTTATCCATCTTAAAAAGGCATAACTTAAGATATGGCACAACAATTCAGATGTTTAGTGGTTGACGACGAAACGGATATCCGCGAATTGGTCGTACTGACCCTGGAACGAATGGATATTCAGGCTGATAGCGCCAGCAACTTGCTGGAAGCCAAGGAATTACTATCGAATCACCATTATGATTTATGCTTAACTGATATGCGCTTACCCGATGGTTTGGGGCTCGAACTAGTGCAGCATATCGGAGCTAATTACATCGGATTGCCAGTGGCCGTCATTACTGCCTACGGCAGTGCAGAAAATGCAGTTTCTGCCCTAAAAGCTGGCGCGTTCGACTACCTTACCAAGCCTATTTCTCTAAAACAGCTTCGGCCTTTGGTAGAGTCTGCGCTCAAACTTGCAAGTGCGGACAACAAAAGTGCAAAAAATACGGTTGACCTGATTGGAAACTCACCAGTCATGGCACAGGTACGACTGATGATTGAAAAGCTCGCGCGCAGCCAAGCCCCTGTTTATATCAGTGGCGAATCCGGTAGCGGCAAGGAACTAGCCGCCAGATTAATACACAAAAACAGCCCTCGCCATGAAAAAGCCTTTGTCGCAGTCAACTGTGGCGCCATTCCAGAAAACCTCATGGAAAGTGAGTTTTTTGGTTACAAGAAAGGCGCATTTACCGGTGCTACACAGGATACGCAAGGCTTGTTTCAGGCGGCTAATGGTGGCACTTTGTTTCTGGATGAAGTTGCCGATTTGCCTCTCGCCATGCAAGTCAAATTGCTACGCGCCATTCAAGAGAAAAAAGTGCGCGCCGTTGGTGGAACCTCAGAAGAGCCCGTCGATGTCAGAATTATCAGCGCCACCCATAAAAACTTAGGGAAAATGATGGAAGACGGGCTGTTTCGGCAAGACCTGTACTACCGATTAAATGTAATACAACTCAAAATGCCATCACTCAGAGAAAGGGCTGAAGACATTCCAGAACTCACCGACAAGCTGCTCAAAAAACTTTGTGACGCACAATCCATCCCCATGCCTTCACTGGATGAAAGTGCGACCAAACTCATTGCCAAGCTGCCTTTCCCAGGCAATGTACGTGAACTGGAAAACATGCTTGAACGTGCGCTGGCATTATGTGACGGTACATTAATTCGCGCTGACGATTTATTTCTGGATCAGGAAACTAAGCCAGATGAAGGCCTAGTTACCGAATTTGACCCAAGCAAAACCTCAGAACTTAATCTTTCGGACTATCTGGAAGATATTGAAAAACGTGCGATCATGAAAGCGCTGGCCAAAACCAACAACAACAAGACCGCCGCTGCAAAACTGCTTGGCGTTAGCTTCAGAACATTGCGCTACCGATTATCCAAACTTGGGCTGTCCAAGGAGGATGATGCAGACCTGGATGATGAACAAGAGGAAAATTAAAAATCTTCTATTTATAGAAGAGCTGGCTTAAATCTCAAGCCAAGACAATCCATAAGTAGGTCACGTAGAGCAAGCCATTCAGGAACAGTTGCTTTACGCGCATATCGCCACGATAAACCGCAAAACGTAGCCACAGTGCTGCCAGCATGGTCACTATTACACCAGCCAGAACCTCTGTTCGAGGTTCCCAAGGCGTCAGCATGATGCCGATTGCTGGCAGCAGGGTTCCCTGAAACACCATCGCACCAGTAATATTACCGAACGCTAGCGTATCCTTGCCTTTACGTATCCACAAAATGCTGTTGACCTTCTCTGGCAACTCAGTCGCAATAGGAATGATCAGCAATGACAGCAGCAAGGCTGAAATACCCAAAATATCTGCCGCCTCTTCAACACCATGAATAAACCCTTTTGCCCCAGCAATCAGCAACCCCAAGCCCAGCAGCAACTGAACCACGATAATCAGCATATTGTCTGGCAACCCAAGCTTGCACAGGAACATATCTCCATCAGCTTCGGTAGCATGCCCTTCCTCCACCAAACTCTTCGAGGCACGTATGGTTAGCATCACATAGATAAAATAGATCATCACCATCGCGAAACCAAGCGCATACCGGACCGCAATCTGAGTGTGAGGAATGAACAGCGCCACTGTGGCAAAGGCGAATGCTGCAATGAAAAAGTTCAAGTCACGTGTCAAGCCAGTTCTTTCTGGGCGCAAATGCCCATGCGCACCACGACGTTTCCAAACAGAAAGTGCCATCAAAAATAAGGATAGAGTGGACAGCATCAGGGGAGCACCCAAAATTGCACCAACACCGATTTCTTCATTCGTTTCAGTGTTGGATGTCCCCGCCAGCAATGCTAGCAATGGCACCGAGGTCTCAGGTAAGGCAGTACCTACTGCGGCAAAGAGTGATCCGGTCACCCCTTCGGAAATACCGATCCTTTCGCCCAGATGCTCAAGAGCATTGGTAAACACTTCCGCTGCAATTAGAATTACAATGAGCATGAGGAGAAGCGTGACGAAAATCATAGAGAAGCCTTAACTATATAACTGACAATAGCGGCTATTTTATCGGATAACCGCAAGAAAGTAGTATAAATCTAATAATGAACGAATCCCCTATCGCTATCACCCCATATGGATTTGCCTGCGAAGGGGTGTATATCCCATCACCTAATCATGACGCACGACCTGCAACGGATATTTCCCTGATCGTCATTCATAACATCAGCCTGCCACCCAAACAATACGGCGGTAACGGTATCGTGGAATTATTCACCAATCAGCTCGACCCAAAAGCGCATACCTACTATCAAGAAATCCATCATTTAAAAGTCTCTTCACATTTCCTGATTCGTCGGGACGGCAAACTGATACAATTTGTATCGTGCCTGGAACGCGCCTGGCATGCTGGTCAATCAATTTGGCATGGAAGGGAACGTTGTAACGACTTTTCGGTCGGAATTGAGCTGGAAGGCAGTGATGAAGACTCTTTTGAGCTTGCACAATATGTGACGCTGAACCGCTTGATTAACGGCTTAAATGCGGTTTATCCGATTCGTGCTATAGCAGGACACTCGGATATTGCCCCAAATCGTAAAACTGACCCTGGCCCTTTTTTTGACTGGGGGAAGATTAAGGCCATAAAAACCACAACATAACAAATGAAACAATCACACTTTTTTTTCATTTTCATTTTTGTGCAGCTAGTCTCCGGCTGTGACAAGGCCACAGACAACACTCAACAAAAAGGCCCTAATCTGCCACTGGTCACTGTTGCGCAAGTACAGCGCCAGTCAATCGAAATTACCGAAGACGCGATAGGCAGTATCGAAGGGTTGATTGACCCAACTTTGGCCTCCGAAGTACCGGCCAAGGTATTGAAAGTGCATGTGGGGGTTGGAGACAGAGTTAAAAAAGGGCAACTTGTTGTTACACTCGACGCAGGCGACTACCTCGTACAGCGCAATGAAGCCCTTGCCGAGGTAGCACGCATTGAAGCGCTACTCTCCAATCAGGCCAAAACAGTCGCACGAAATCGCGCGCTCGTAGACAAAAAGTTCATATCCCAAACAGCTGTAGATAATGATCTGGCACAGGAAAAAGTGTTAAAAGAACAACTTGCAGGGGCAAAAGCGCGAGTAGATAGCATCAACCACAACAGCAGCAAAACGAGAATCTATGCGCCGAATGAAGGCATTGTTGAAAGGAAAATCGTCGATAGCGGTGAATATGTCCGTGCGGGGGATCCCATCTTGCAAATCATTGGCAACCAAAAGCTTCGTGCGCATATCCCTGTGCCAGAAAACATCGCAGCGCAAATCAGGCCCGGTCAGCCTGTCCGGCTGACAACACCCACCTCCAGCTCTGGGGTGACCACAAAAGTGAAAGAGATCAAACCCTTGGTGTTATCTGACAGCCGCTCCGTGGATGTGATTGCGGACATTGATAACCAACCCGACTGGCAAGCCGGGGCAAGCGTCAATGCCCAGATCGTGCTAAGCAAAAAAGAAGGGGTTATCACGGTACCTGAACAGAGCGTGGTGCTACGCCCTGCCGGTGAGGTTGTCTATGTGATTCAAAACAACGTGGCGGAACAGAAAATCGTCAAGACCGGAGCTGAGAAGAACGGATTGATAGAGATACTGAGCGGATTGCAGGATGGGCAAAAAATAGCGGTGGATGGTGCCGCATACCTGACCGATAAAGCACAAGTCAAAATCAGCTCGACAATAAAAGGCGGATCATGAGCCTGCCAGAACTATCGATCAAGCGCCATGTACTGGCATGGATGATATCGGCAGTGCTGGTGCTGTTTGGCATCATTAGCTACCAGCGCATCGGCATTGACAGGATGCCGAATGTGGAACTGCCAATCATTTCGGTATCAACCTCTTTGCGTGGCGCCAATCCCGAAATCATGGATACCAGCGTTACCAGTATCGTGGAGTCCGCAGTCAACAGCACACCTGGCATTGAACACATTCAATCTTCATCATCGCCAGGCTTTTCCAATGTAACCATTACTTTCGCGCTCGAAAAGAACATCGACGTAGCTTTCAACGAAGTGCAATCCAAAGTCAATCAGGTTGTTAGAAGGTTACCAGATGCAGCTGATCCCCCTGTAGTACAAAAGCTGGAAACGAATGCACAACCTATCATGTGGCTGACATTGCATGGAGACCGCACCATACAGCAGCTCAATTTGTATGCGCAGAATGTCATCAAGAAAAAGCTGGAGAATATCAACGGCGTTGGTGAAGTCAGACTTGGGGGGCGGCGTGACCGTACCATTCGTGTCAATTTGCTCCCTGATCGTATGGCAGCCCACAATATCACCGCCAATGATTTAACAACGGCGTTTCAGAAAGAACATATCCAGCTTCCAGGTGGCTTCCTGGTCGGCAACCACGCTGAAAAACTGCTCAAGCTAGATCTCGAATTTCACGACTTGAAGTCGCTTTCCGAGCTTGTGGTAAGTTACAAGACCAGCGCACCGGTCAAGCTCAAAGACATTGCCCATATTGAAGATGGCTTGACTGACAACCGCCAGATAGCACACTTCAACGGAAAGCCTACCATTGGCCTGGGCATCGTCAAGATATCCAATTCCAACACTGTTGAAATCATCGACAGGGTCAAAGAGAAACTCGATACGGAAATCCGGCCCAATCTGCCTCCCGGCCTGACGCTGGACATTTCCACGGATGACTCAGAGTTTATCCGTGGCATGGTGCAAACCCTCAAGGACCACCTGGTTGAAGGTACTTTCTTTGCTGCGTTGATAGTGCTGATCTTCATGCGTTCTCTGAGTTCGACTTTGATGATTTGCCTGGAAATTCCAGTCTCGCTGTTTGGCGCAATCGCGGTGATGTATTTCTCTGGCTACACCTTCAACAGCATGACCTTGCTAGCCTTGCTGCTGCTGATTGGCGTAGTGGTGGATGATGCGATCGTGGTGCGTGAAAGCATTTTACGACACATGTCGGGCGAAGCGGGCAATCCGCTGCCTGCCAACATGGCAGACAAAAAATCGGTGGCAGCTTTTCGTATGCAGGCCACCGTCAACGGCAGCCGCGAAGTGGTGTTTGCCGTGCTAGCCTCTACCGCAGCCCTGGTGTGTATCTTTGCGCCGGTGATTTTTATGGAAGGCATGATAGGCAAGTTCTTTAAATCGTTTGCGGTTGTGGTGACTTTTGGCGTATTGGTCTCCCTGCTGGTTTCCTTGACACTGACGCCGATGCTTTGCGCGCACTATCTCAAGGTCCAGCCAGACCAGAACAGGATATACCTCGCTCTTGGGCGTTTCTTCAAGCGCATGGATAGCGCCTACGGCTCATTGCTAGGCGCTGTATTGAATCACCGCTGGCTGGTACTGATAGTTACCTTCCTGATTGTGTTATCGAGCATCTTTTTCTTTAAGCATGTGGACAAGGACTTTGTGCCGGAAGTGGATGAAGGCCGCTTCATGGTCAGTTTCAAAACCCCTTTAGGGTCCAACCTCGCCTACACAGATTCCCGGTTAGTCTTGCTGGAGCAAGTACTTGATAAACATCGCGACCAAATCTCCACTCACTTTACCGCCATCGGCATGGGTAGCCAGGGCCAAGTCAACCAAGGCATGATGTTTGTGAACCTGAAACCCAGAAGTGAGCGCAACATGAAACAGCAGGCACTCATTAAGACATTGCGAGAGGAGTTCGACCAGGTTCCGGGCGTAAAAGCATCCATCAGTGCTGTTTCCATCATTCGCGGTCAGCGCTCCGAAAAACTGCAATTCAATCTTGTCGGCCCTAACCTGCAAAAAGTGGGCGAACTTGCATCTGCGTTGCAAAGCAAGCTGAACGATATCCCTGGCATGGGCAAAGTGGACATCGATCTGCAACTGGACCTGCCGCAATATGTGATCAATATCGACCGTGTCAGGGCGGCCAGCCTTGGCATCACTTCCAGCGATATCGCTAATGCCATCACCATCTACACGGGCGGGTTGGATGTCGCAGAGTATAACGATGCAGTCAGCGATGGTCAGCGTTACAAAATCCGCCTCAAGGCGGCGGACAAAGACTTTACGCAAATCGCAGACTTGAGCAAGATTTACCTGCGCACGAAAAGCGGAGAACTGACGCGACTCGATTCCGTGGTCCAATTCAAGCAGGAGCTGGGTGCTGCCGTGATTGGGCGTTATGATTTGCAATATGCCGCCAATTTTTACGCCAACCCGACCATGCCGCTTGGCGACGCCACAAGCACCATCGAAAAGATCAGCCAGGAAATTTTGCCTGCCGGCTATACGGTGGGGTTGACAGGCCAAGCGCTGGAAATGAAAAAGACCATCAAAAACACCAGTTTTATTTTCATTCTGGCGTTGGTGTTGCTGTATATGGTGCTTGCCAGCCAGTTCAACTCGTTCCTGCAGCCTGCCATCGTGATGCTGGCGCAGCCGTTGGCGATTATCGGCGGGGTCTTTGCGCTTTGGATCAGCGGCAACTCACTCAACATCTATTCGATGATTGGCTTGGTGTTACTGATTGGCCTGGTCGCCAAGAATTCGATTCTGCTGGTGGACCTGACCAACCAGCTGCGTGACAAAGGTGCCAGCGTGAATGAGGCCTTGAAAGAAGCCTGTCCAGTCAGGCTGCGCCCGGTGCTGATGACTTCTTTGACCATCATCCTTGCACTGTTGCCCGCTGCATTGGGCTTGGGCGCCGGCGCCGAGACCAATGGCCCGCTGGCCATCGCCGTGATTGGCGGCATGATCTCCTCTACCCTGCTCACCTTGGTGGTAGTACCAGCGGCGTATTCGCTGGTCATTGGCAGGCTCTCAAACAAAACGCACTAGCCTATTTCTTCATTACGCACATCATCAGCCTGAAATCCGCATGGGGATTGCCCTGCAGGGCAATGATTTTGATAATGAACGCGCGGGAGGCTGTTTGATTGAGGAAGCCTGAACGCTAAGCGCGCTCGCCAACCAGCTTTTGCACCACCAGACTGCCCACCATATCGCCTTCCACATTCACCGTGGTACGAATCGTGTCCAGCAATCGGTCTACCGGCAGCAAAATCGCAATCGCCTCCGCAGGCAAGCCAACACTTTGCAGCACCATCACCATCGTCACCATTCCCGCACTGGGGATACCTGGTGCGCCTATCGAAGCCAACATTGCAGTCATGAACACGATAAGTTGCTGCACAAAATTTAGGTCTATTCCTACTAAATTTGCCACAAACAATGCCGCGGCCGCTTCATAGAGCGCTGTACCGTCCATATTGATGGTTGCCCCCAACGGGATAACGAACCCGCCTATCTCAGGCTTCACTTGCAGATTCTCTGTCACGCAGCGCAAAGTTACCGGCAATGTAGCCGCACTGGAACTGGTTGCAAATGCCGTCACCAGAGCATCACGTGCGCCGCGCCAGAGCCATAACGGACTTTGTTTGGTAAAAAGATATAGAACCAGTGGAAGGATCACTACGCCATGCAACAACAAAGTGCCAACCACCACGCTGACAAATTTGACCAGGCTTTGCAGCATAACTACATCCTGAGTCGCCGCCAGCTTGAACAGCAGCGCCGCAACGCCCAGCGGAGCAAGCAGCATCACCCAGCCCACCATGCGCAAAGTAATATCCAGCAACTCCTGCATCAATTTGCGTACGCCCAGATAACGCTCACCACCTAACACCAATGCCACGCCTAGAAAGAGCGCAAAAATCACCACCGCCAGAACATTGCCATTGGCTAATGCCTGAAATGGATTAACGAACAGCCCGTGCAGAAACTGCGCAAAAAACTCGCTGATCGACACCTGTTTGGCAGAAAAATCCTGCATGGCATGCTCAAACATTGCCAGATGCAAGCCAGCGCCCGGCTTGAAAAAATTGCCTGCCAGCAAGGCGATGACTATCGCAATGGTCATGGAAGACACAAAGAACAGCAAGGTACTTATCCAGACACGGTTCATCTGATGATGTTGCTGCAGATTGGCAATACCCACTGCGATGCTGCAAAACACCAGCGGAATAAGAATCATCTTGAGCAAATCGATAAACAGCGTGCCTGCCAAGCCTGCCACATACAGGCTGGGAGCCAATAAAGGCGCGCCTTCTGGCTTACCTGAAAATAGCAGACCTAAACCGATGCCGAGCACAGCGGCGATAAGGATTTGGGTGTTCAAACTAGGCTTGGTCATGGCGAATTTCAGAATCAAGTTGCAAGAATAAGCATCGTAACATTATTATGGTCACATCAAAATTCACCGGATATTTAAGCAAACTCATATACGTTAGACGCCGCATGATGGTACAACCTCTCGATACGCGTTTCCCAAAACCCATCCAGAAATTATGGACTGAACTTCATTCCGACGTGGTTTGGCTCCACGGTCGCTGGATCATATACCGTCAACTCTTCGGCACTAGCAAGGAGCGGGTAGATCTTCTCAATGAATCGGCTGGCACAGTCACATGGATTCTTCAGCAGCTTCTACTGCACGATGTGCAACTCGCTTTGAGCAAGATTGGCGATCCTGCCGGAACAGGCGCAAAGAAGAACTTGACCCTAAGAAGACTGCAGGCAGATCTCTCATCGGCCGGAGAAGCCGTGCTTACCTCCAAACTAGAGCCCCTCTTAGAGCAGTTCGAGAATTCCTGCGTCAGTCTGAGAGACCGACGCAACAAGTGGATTGCTCACAGCGACCTTGCGACAAAGCTCGCTGCTCGAGCAACGCCACTATCTGGGCCGTCGCGAACGGAGATTGAAGTCGCTCTTGCCGCACTTCGTGGCGTGATGAACTGCGTTGAGCTGCACTACACCGATTCACAAACGGCTTATGAACAATTCATCATGGATGAAGATGGAGAACACCTACTCATGACACTTGCGAGAGCAAAACGATATCGCGACCTTGTAGCAGAAAAGAAAGTCCCAAAAGATGACCTTCGCCGCCACTACCCGCGTGGCGTCTAACCCATCCATCAGGCGGGACGCGCCAAAGCGCGCCCCTTATGTCCAACGGTATCTATAGGTTAAGCTGTTTTCTCAAACACTGCCGCAAAAAAACCATCCGTGCCGTGCAGATGTGGCAGCAGTTTTAGATAATCGCCAGTATCCAGCGCGATGTTTTGCTGCGCGAGGATCTCATTGGCGGGCACAAGCTTGAAATCAGGGTGCGCTTGCAAGAATGCTTCGGCAACCGCTTCGTTTTCATCTTTTAATAAACTACAAGTCGCGTAAATCAGCCGCCCCCCTGCTTTAGTGAGCTTGGCGGCACGCGCCAGTATGGACGTTTGTTTGACATTGAGTTCCTGCACGTCTTGCTCGGTCTGCCGCCATTTCAAATCCGGGTTTCTTCTCAAGGTGCCCAGTCCGCTGCATGGCGCATCCACCAGCACTCGGTCGAACTTGCCATTGAGGCGCTTGAGTTTCGGGTCATTTTCGCTGCTGATGACTTGCGCGTGCAGATTGGATAGGCCGCTACGTTTGAGGCGCTGCCCCAGATTATGCAGCCGTTTTTCCGACACATCGAATGCGTAAATGCGCCCGGTGTTTTTCATGAGCGCGCCGATGGCCAGCGATTTGCCGCCTGCACCGGCACAGAAATCCGCCACCATTTGCCCGCGCTTGGGCGCCACCAGATAACTGAGCAACTGGCTGCCTTCGTCCTGCACCTCGATTTTGCCTTCGGTGAACAAGATGTGCTTGCCGATATTAAGGCGTGCTGCCATGCGGATGCCCACCGGGGAATAAGGCGTAGCGGTAATCACGTTGTCTTTGACGGTGTTCTCGGCCTGCATCCGGCTTAGCACGTCTTCACGGCTGGCTTTAATGGTGTTGACGCGCAAATCCAGACTGGCCTGATCGAACATGCTGCGGCAGATAGTGAGTGCTTGCTCCTCACCATACTGTGCAAGCAGCTTGTTCCAGAACCAGTCACGCACATCGGCCTGCACCGCCAGCGACAGATTTTCGGTGCTCTTGGCTTTGATGGCATGCGCCCATTCCTTTTGCTGCTCGTTCAGCACAGGTTCCAGCTCGCGAATGCTTTTGCCCTGAATGCGCAGCAAATATGCCAGCACCAGTTTGCGGGCGTCTGCCTGCTCATCATCGCTAGCTGTAGTTACCGCAGTCAGAAAGCGCAAACGGCGCAATACGCCATATACAGTCTCCGCGACAAAGGCACGGTCTTTGGTACCCAGCTCCCGATGGCTGCGAAAGAAATCGCCCATTTTTGCATCGGCCGGGCCGGAAAAGGCGAGTAAATCATTGAGCAGGATTGCCGTCAGGCGTAATAAATTTGCGTTCATTGCTTTCTTCTTTAATTGCTTGTTCGTTAATTGCTGAGTACCGGACGATTGGTATTGATGCGTGTCGCCGTCATTTCATACACTTTACCGTCTTTTTCGGTTTTTCGGATTTTAATCGGGATATTCTGGTAACTTGGCGCAAGCCAGAGTTCGAATCTCTCTTCCGGGTCCTGCCCGCCTCGCGAAATATGCAAAGTATTCACTTCGCCCAGTTCACCCGTCAGCAGTTCCTCACCATCGAACTGGTAGTCATAGATCCTGAGCTTTTTGCCGTTGGTGATGGGAATCTGCATGGTCTCCAATGGCGGCACGAACATAAACTGGTACATGAAGCTCAGCAAGTCCTGCGCGCCTTCCACCAAAGGCTCTGTCTTCTCGCCTTTTGAGGATTTGAGCAGCAGGGTCTTGCTGGCCCAGTCAAAAGTCGCCAGATAGGTTTTGTCGTCCTTTTTTCCATATTGATATAAATAACGCTGGGGCTGCAGGCCGGTTTTTGTCAGCTCGCCTTCACTTTCCTGTACCAGGTCGCTGATAAATATTGCCACCAGCCCGTCAGCTTCGGTCAAGCTGGTGATCTTGTAGCGCTTCTCATCCATTAAATCATAAATCATCTTGGCTTTGCCTTCTGCACGGCCACCTATCTTGGTGCTGACGTCAAAATAAGTCTCCACATAACGATAGGCGTTTTCGTTGATTACCAAGCCTGCATCAGTCTGCTGGACTGGCTCCGCGACAGCTTCTGCCTGCGCTTGCGGCTGAGGCTCATGATTCATAGACGGCTCGACAACTGGGGACGGCAGTTCTGGCAACGGATTTTCCGGCTCGCTGACTGGTTCTGTGACAGGCTCGGGCGGCTGGGCTGTTTGTTCTTCAGTTTTCACAGGCTCAGGCTTTGTGGGCTCGGGCAATTCCTCAAGCAAAGCCTCTTCCGCCTTGGGCAGAACTATCTTGGGCATCTGCAAGCGTGCTTCGATAAGATGCATTTCTTTCTTCATGCTGGGCAGCGCAAGGAGATGCCCCCCAAACAACCATATATGCAACAGCATTGAAAGGAGAATCGCCCAGCCTAATCGCCGCGTGCCGGGTTCATCCAACCATGATTGCAATGTTTGCCACATGGCTTAATTGTATCGTGAGTTGATTGTTTAGGTTTACTGAATGCTGATTTTGGTAATGACTTGCTCTAACAGTGCGCCATCTTCATGCTGTTGGTAGCGCATCAGCAGGTAGTGTAGATTGGTAGCCAGCCAGAGCTGTTTCCTATCCGCATCATTGCCTTTCATGGTATCCAGCTGCAGAATGTTCACAGACTGACCAGCCAGTGTTTGAGGGGCAACCTCTTCTGCTTGATACTGATAGGTATTCAGTTTTTTGCCTGTCGTCAGCGTCACATTCACCGCCCCTTTCTGTGGCGGCCTGAACATGAACTGATATGGATAGCTGACCAAGTCTTGCGTTCCCGGCTGTAGCGGCTCGGTCTTGAGCTTTCCTTTCACTTGCATATTCAGTTGGTTCTGGGTCCAGTCAAAATCTGCAATCAGTGTCTTTTTAGGGTTATCGCCCTGTTTCAGCTCGAAACGTTTTGGCCTTAGGCCTTCATTGGTGACATCTCCGGCGCTAGTGAGCACACGCTCACCAAACAAGGCGTAGATACCGACCCCTTTAGTGACCGACTGAATCTGATACGTCTTTCCGTCCTGAGTAAAATCTTCTTTGACCGTGGCAAATGGCTTGCCATCACGTTTGACTTCATATTCCAGATGGATTTGCTTTGGCTGCGCTTGTGCCAAGCCACACCACAGCCCCAGAATATAAATCAGTAAAAGATACTTGAACCGCATGCGTTTCCTCTGCAAAAGAATGATAAACGCTCAGCGAGAAGATTTAGACTACAAACCGCCTAGATAACTACCGTAGCCGCCTCGCCCGCTCGCTGCGCACGCACTTGGCCAATCTCATACACGGTTTCACCTGCTGCTTCCAGCAGAGATTTGGCTTGCGCCACATGCGCTTTATCCAGCACGATTGCCATGCCAATACCGCAGTTGAAGGTACGGTACAACTCCAGATGTTCGATATTGCCTTGTGCTTGCAGCCATTGGAACAGCGGCGGTAATGTCCAGCTATCTTTGCGAACCTCAGCGGTCAGGCCTTCTGGCAACACACGCGGGATATTCTCGGTGATGCCGCCACCTGTGATGTGCGCCATGCCTTTTACAGGCAGCGTCTCAATCAGTTTCAGCATGGATTTGACATAGATTCTGGTGGGCGCCATCACCACGTCCTTGAATTTTCTGCCATGGAAATCTGATTCCATGTCGATACCAGACTTTTCAATCAACTTGCGAACCAGTGAGTAGCCATTGGAATGCGCTCCGCTGGACGCCAAGCCCAGCACGACATCACCCGCTTGAATGGTGGAACCATCGATAATTTTGGATCTATCCACTGCACCGACCGCAAAGCCCGCCAGATCATATTCGCCAGCAGGGTACATGCCTGGCATCTCCGCGGTTTCGCCGCCTACGAGCGCACAGCCAGCTTGCTCACAACCCAATGCAATACCTTTGATCACATCAGCCGCAGTGCCTACTTCCAGCTTGCCGCAAGCAAAATAATCCAGGAAGAACAATGGCTCGGCACCTTGCACCAGAATGTCGTTGACACTCATGGCTACCAGGTCGATACCGACCGTATCATGCTTATTTAACTGGAACGCCAGTTTGAGCTTGGTGCCAACACCATCCGTCCCAGAGACCAGGATCGGCTCTTTGAATTTTTTCGGAACTTCGAACAATGAGCCAAATCCACCGATACCGCCCAACACTTCAGGACGCATGGTGCGCTTGGCAAATGGCTTGATACGTTCCACCAAAGCGTCGCCAGCTTCGATGTCTACCCCAGCGTCACGATAAGAAATAGAAGTTTGTTGATTTGTGTCTGTACTCAAAATGGTTCTCGATTCGACTTGGATTGCCGCGCTTAATTTTCGGCATGAGCGCGACAGTTTCAGTATAATTTGCTAAAGCGATATTTTAACTCACTATGGCTAATCAACCAAAAAACAAAGCGACCGAATTCGGCCTGAAGCATTTCATGAGCGATTATCGCTGGTGGATATTATTCGCCCTCTTCTTGTACCTGCTGTATTTGCTCAAACCTATCCTTACCCCGTTTCTGGCAGCTGCCGTCATTGCCTACATCTGCGATCCGCTTGTAGACAGGCTCAGCACCTCTGGCGTGAATAAGTTTAGCCTTGGCAGAACATCCGCCACGGTAGTGGTGATGTCAGGCATCTTGATTGCCATCATTGGCTTGTTCCTGATTCTGGTGCCTTTGCTGCAAAAACAGTCCGTTCTGATTGCAGAACGCCTGCCAGGATTGATTGAACACATCCGATCACATACCGAACCTTGGCTGCAATCCAAGTTCGGCATCAGTTTTTCCATCGATAGCGCACATATACAAGACATCATCACCAAAAACTGGAAAACCACCGGGGACGTCCTGGGCGAAGTGCTGAAGACCGCAGGGACCCAAGGCCTGGCATTCATTGGCATTCTGGCCAACCTCTTTCTGTTGCCTGTTGTGCTGTTTTACTTACTGCGAGACTGGGATGTATTGGTAGCCAATATCGGTGAACTTATCCCAAGGGAATGGATTGGCAAAACCACCAGCGTTGCGCACGAGGTTGATGCTGTTGTCGCAGAGTTCCTGCGTGGCCAACTCTCTGTCATGGCTGCGCTGTGCGTGTTCTACAGCGTTGGCCTGTGGCTGGTCGGACTCGACATGGCTCTTTCAATCGGGCTGATTGCTGGCCTGCTGAGCTTTGTGCCTTATCTTGGGTTTGCATTGGCTTTTGCCATGGCGGTTTTGCTGGCTTTGCTGCAGTTCACCTCCTTGTCACAAGTCGTACCGGTGCTGCTGGTATTTGGCATTGGGCAGGTAGTAGAAAGCATGATACTGACCCCATTGCTGGTGGGCGATCGTATCGGCCTGCATCCAGTGCTGGTGATACTCGCCCTGCTGGCAGGCGGGCAGCTCTTCGGATTCACTGGCGTACTGCTGGCTTTGCCTGTCAGTGCCGCAATTGCCGTAGGATTGCGTCATACCAAAAGAAGCTACCTGAATAGCGATACCTACCTCGGTTAATCGCAAACCGTATGAAACAATTACTGTTAGACATCCAGCCGTTTTCTGCGCCATCGCTGGATAACTTTGTCATCGGCAAGAACGCAGAAGCCATTTCCTCGATACGTACCGCTTTAGCTGGCAAGGAAACACGGTTTATTTATCTATGGGGAGAGCCCGGCAGCGGCAAGAGTCATTTATTATCGGCCTGCAAAGCACATGGGGTAAGGGTTGCAGACGATGTGCATCTACTCGGCAACGACGCGCAAATCGACCTGTTCAACACCTTTAACACACTGAAGGAATGCGGCGGCATGCTGATAACCGCTGGAAGATATGCTCCGAGCCAGATGGGCTTACGCGACGATCTTGCCACGCGTTTGGCTTGGGGATTGGTTTATCAACTGCACCCGCTCACCGATGGAGAAAAGGCCGAAGCACTCACCACACACGCTAAGGAACGTGGCATGAAACTGCCTGCAGAAGTGATTGATTACTGCCTCCGTTACCTGCGCCGAGACTTGCCTACATTGATGACCGTGCTGGATGCGTTGGATGAATGGTCACTCACGGAGAAAAAACCGGTTACCGTGCCGATGCTGAAAAAATTGCTGCAACTAAATCTGGAAATCTGATGCTTAGACTCACCGAAATCAAACTGCCAATTGAACTCGCAGACACCCTCAAGCATCAGGATAACCAAATCAAGGCTGCGATTCTTAAGCGGCTGCAGATTCCCGAAGGTGACCTACTAAGTTTTGACATATTCAAGCGCGGTGTGGACGCACGCAAATCTCATGCGATCTTGTATGTCTATAACTTGGATGTGTCGGTCAGGAATGAAGCCAAAATTTTGGCCAAGTTCAAGAATGACCCACACATCAAACCCGCTCCGGATACCAGTTACCACTTTGTCGCCAATAATAATGCTGACATTCAAGAACGGCCTGTCATAGTAGGCTTTGGTCCGGCCGGCATCTTCTCCGCGCTAATTCTGGCGCAAGCTGGGTTCAAGCCTATCGTGCTGGAACGTGGCAAAGAGGTACGCAAGCGCACACAGGATACATGGGGGCTATGGCGCAAGAACATACTCAATCCGGAATCAAACGTGCAATTTGGCGAAGGCGGCGCTGGTACGTTCTCAGATGGCAAACTGTATAGTCAGATCAAAGATCCGAAACACTATGGCCGCAAGGTACTGCAGGAATTTGTAAAAGCTGGCGCCCCGGCAGAGATTCTGTATGTCAGCCATCCACACATCGGTACATTTCGGCTGGTGGGAATGGTAGAAGAAATGCGCAAGACGATTATCGAACTAGGTGGCGAGATTCGTTTTGAAAGTCGCGTAACGGATATAGAACTCAAAAACAATCACGTACAAGGCGTACAACTGCAAACTGGTGAATTCATCCCGACACATCATCTTGTTTTGGCAGTCGGCCATAGCGCCCGTGACACTTTTGAAATGCTATGCAACAAAGGCATCTACATTGAAGCAAAGCCTTTCTCCATTGGTTTCCGCATCGAACATCCACAGTCTCTGATCGACAAAGCGCGTTATGGAAAAAGCTATAGCCCTGAAATCCTCGAGAAACTTGGTGCTGCAGATTACAAGCTGGTACACCATGCCAGCAATGGCCGCAGCGTATATAGCTTCTGCATGTGCCCCGGAGGTACAGTTGTCGCCGCTACCTCGGAAGAGAACCGGGTCGTCACCAACGGTATGAGTCAATACAGCCGTAATGAACGCAACGCCAATGCGGGTATTGTGGTGGGAATCGAGCCTGAGAAAGACTATCCTGGTCATCCACTGGCAGGCATGGAACTGCAGCGCAAGCTGGAAGCCAATGCCTTTGTACTAGGTGGGAGTAATTACAATGCGCCTGGTCAATTGATTGGCGATTTCCTGACCAATCGCCCCAGCACCCAATTTGGCGAGGTGATGCCTTCTTACAAACCTGGCGTGCACTTGACGAATCTGGCAGAGGCTTTACCCGAATTTGCGATTACAGCAATACGAGAGGCGATTCCAGCCTTTGCAAGTCAAATCAAGGGGTTCGATTTACCGGACGGCGTACTGACTGGGGTAGAAACGCGCACTTCGTCACCGATACGCATCAAACGTAATGATGACTCTTTGCAGAGCATCAACACAAAGGGGCTATATCCATGTGGTGAAGGTGCCGGTTACGCGGGCGGCATATTGTCCGCAGCAGTTGATGGTATTAAAGTGGCTGAGGCGGTCAGTTTAAGTCTTAGTAAAAAATAACGGCAGCTAAAAAAGAAAGCTGCCGTATTCACCTTATCAGAAATACTTTTACTGACGGATCAGATAGTCGAACGCACCTAAAGAGGCTTTTGCCCCTTCTCCCATCGCGATGATGATTTGCTTGTAAGGCACCGTGGTAACGTCGCCCGCCGCAAAAATCCCCGGCACATTGGTTGCGCCATGGTTATCCACGACAACTTCACCGAACTTGCTTAGCTCAACTACGCCTCTCAGCCAATCTGTGTTCGGCACCAGCCCAATCTGGATAAAGATACCATCCAGTTTGATTTCTTTATCTTGCTGAGCAGCGATATCGTGATATTTCAGCCCTGTCACTTTGTGGCCATCGCCTAACACTTCCTGTGTCTTGGCATTGGTCAGCACCGTGACATTGTTCAGCGTGTTCAGTTTTTTCTGCAACACAGCATCCGCGGTCAAATGTTCATTGATTTGAAGCAGATACACATGATCGACAAAGCCTGCCAAATCAATCGCAGCCTCTACGCCTGAGTTACCACCACCAACTACCGCAACTGGTTTACCTTTGAACAACGGACCATCACAATGCGGGCAATAGGCAACACCTTTACCTTTGTATTGCTTCTCACCCGGCACATTCAGTTCTCTCCAGCGCGCGCCTGTAGCGGCAATCACCGCTTTGGCTTTCAATGTAGCACCGTTCTCAAGCGTCACTTCCACCAAGTCATGACGAACGATAGATGCGGCTCGCTGCAGTGGCATAACTTCAACCTCGTAGTCTTTGACATGCTCCTCTAGTGCCGCGACAAGCTGCGGGCCTTCTGTCGCCTTTACCGAGATGAAATTCTCGATTCCCATGGTATCCATCACTTGACCGCCAAAGCGCTCTGCAACGATGCCAGTGCGCAAACCTTTGCGAGCTGCGTAGATAGCTGCCGATGCTCCAGCAGGGCCGCCGCCAACCACCAGAATATCGAACGGTTCTTTCGCGTTGAGTTTATCTGCCTCGGCTGCAATCACACTACTATCCAACTTGGGCAAAATCTCATCCACACCCATCCTGCCTGCGCCAAACAGTTCGCCGTCCAGGTAAATCGTCGGCACCGACATGATTTCCTTGGCATTCACTTCGTCCTGATACAAAGCACCATCTATCATGGTGTGCTTGATGTTCGGATTCAGTGCTGCCATCATGTTCAACGACTGCACAACCTCTGGGCAATTATGACAACTCAAGGAGATATAAGTCTCGAACTTATAACTTCCTTGCAAATTTCTAATCTGGTCAATCTTCTCTTGCTCGATTTTTGGTTGATAGCCGCTTACCTGCAACAAAGCCAAAATCAGCGAGCTGAACTCATGGCCCATTGGAATACCTGCAAACACGACTCGAGGATCCTCGCCTTGTTTTGCTACACCAAAGCTAGGTTTCCTTGCATTAATGTCATTACCTTCTTTCAAGGTGATCTTTGCACTGGTAGCTGCCACTTCTTCAAGCAATTCCCGCAGCTCTTGTGAAGCCGTACTTGCATCCAAATTTGCTACCAGGTCAATCGGTTGTACCAATCTTTCCATGTATGCGGCAAGTTGCGCTTTGATATTCTGATCTAATGCCATTATGTTGTTCCTTAAAATATTCTGCCGATTTTGACGGTTAAAAAAGCCCCTCGCTTTTGGCAAGAGGCTTTTATGCTCTAACCCAAGAAGCTCAGATTTAGATCTTACCAACCAAGTCCAGAGAAGGTGTCAATGTTTTTGCACCCTCTTGCCATTTGGCAGGGCAAACTTGACCAGGATGGCTAGCTACAAATTGTGCAGCTTTCAGCTTACGCAAGGTTTCTTTCACATCGCGTGCAATCGCATTGTCATGCACTTCAAGGGTCTTGATCACGCCTTCTGGATTGATGATGAAAGTGCCACGCAGCGCCAAACCTTCCTCGTCGATATGCACGTCAAATGCACGTGTTAATTGGTGAGTTGGGTCACCAACCAATGGGAACTTGGCTTTACCCACTGCTGGAGATGTTTCATGCCATACTTTGTGAGAGAAGTGTGTGTCGGTGGTCACGATGTAAACTTCTGCGCCTGCCTTTTGGAATTCAGCGTAATTGTCCGCTGCATCTTCCACTTCGGTTGGGCAGTTAAAAGTGAAAGCCGCCGGCATAAAAATCAGCACTGACCATTTACCTTTCAAGCTGGCCTCGGTAACTTCAATGAATTTACCGTTGTGAAATGCCTGAGCTTTAAAAGGTTGTACTTGTGTATTAATTAAAGACATTGCTTTCTCCTGTTATTAATAAAAAAATTAATTTATGTTTCTGCAGACTTAGTCAGCTTTTCAATAGCCTATTTGTAGTTTAGGCCTGTAAACCGAAATTCAAGTAGTGCATTCTAAGCAAGCTTCAATAGATTGTAAATTTTATTATTATTATTAAATTGATTTATTTATTTTATCAATTCGCATTTAAACCCGTAAGCCACGGTAACTTTAGTCACTGGTATCATTATATGAAAATGTATAATAAAAATCGCATACTAATTTCTAAAAGGAGTCTGAAATGAAAGTCAACGTGGGCGGTATCGATAAAATCTTGCGCATTTTGGTTGGGGCTGCCTTGCTTGCTTGGGTGCTTTTGGCAGGGGGCCCTGTGTGGGCATGGATAGGCATTGTGCCTCTGGCAACCGGCCTAATCAACTTTTGCCCAGCCTATGCACTGTTAGGTATCAATACCTGCAAAACCAAATAAAGAATATCTATTGCCTCACTAACCATTCACAATCGTTTCGCCACTGGCGGTGCGACCATGATTGTCATGCCACGTCAGGCTGATTCTATCGCCTGATTTGGCATCTTTGAGATAAAACGTCAAATAAGGGTTTTTGGCAATGCCTGTACCCCACTGGATCTGTAGGACAGGCTTTTCGTTGAGTTTCACATCTACCAGTTGAATGAAGTCAGCCGGAATCAATTGACCAAAATCATCTTTGGCATGCCCAGTATGCATTGGGTGAATCATAATAGCTTTCACTTCAACCATATCAGCTACCAGCTTGGCGCGCATTTTAATACTGGGATCAAACTTGTCATCCGCGCTCCCACCCCCCCCGCAGCCATTTTCCATCACTTGCACTGATTTGCTTGCGCTGTAATATTTGCCACCTGCTTGTACCACGATTTTAATATCCGAAGTTTCTGCCATTTTGATACGGGTGATGATTTTGGCGTGTATATTGGCAGTCAACACATAATTACCAATCAAAGCTGTCGGATTCTTTTCCACAAAAATCGCGATTCCAGTGGTGTCTGGAATCCTGCTGGTGACTTCCACCTGCACAATCGCACCATTTTCTGCACGGTCTGGCGCAACGATGTCAATGGCTTTGCTTGCAATCTCGGCGTTCACACCCAATGCAGCCTCGGCGATGTTACGTTCAGTAGCCTCGAAAGCCAGCTTGTTCCATACTCCCGCTATTGCGCTGAATGGCAACATGAGTAATGAAACCACGAAACCGGACAGCTTAATGAAGTCTCTGCGCAGCATTTATACCGCCTTATCTTCGTTATTTTGCAATCGTCGCAACTCTTTCAAGCGCGCCTCCACGATCGAATGCTCATAAAAATTCCCGTCCTTGGACTTTACCGCGATATCCATCTGTTCAATCGCCTTTTGCAGGTTATATTTGCGATAGTATGACTCTCCCTGTGCCTGAAAGCGCAATAGCTCTTTACCCTTTGCTGCGTAGGCCTTAGCCAGCAAATCATATAAATATGCATCATCAGGATAGAAGCCTTGCTTTTCCTGCACCAACTTGATGGCTTTGTCCGGCTGATTGGTAGCAAGATAATGTTCTGCGTACCCATAGATCAACGAGCGATGCGCTGGATAAGCACTCAAGCCCTTTGCATAGATGGCTGCGGCTGCCTTGGGACTGTTTCTGGCCACCTCGACACGGGCCGCCAAGCTATCGAAATATGCATTTCTTTGCGCATTCTTGTTCAACCACTCGACTTCTTTAGTTGCGCCAGCCAAATCATTCTTTCTCAACAAGGCCAAGGCCAAACCATAATGTTCCGCAGCTTCATTGGCGTATCGCCCTTCTTTGAGATTGTCCTGAAATTGCTCGACAGCTCCCTGGGCTAATCCCAAAGCAGCGCGCAGTTTTGCACGCACCAAATGAAACTCCAGACTGCTCGAAACTTGCCTGTAGGGTGTCTTTTCCACCCGATTGCTGACGTCCGCGATACGTTCGGCGGTCAGTGGATGCGTACGCAAAAAGCTAGGGGCAGCACCTTCTGAAAAACGCGTGCCGCGCTGCATCGTATTAAAAAACGCTGGCATTGCACGGGTATCAAACCCTGCATTATCCAGGATGCTCAGCCCGACGCGATCGGCCTCACGCTCATGTTCACGCGTATAGTCCAACTGGCGTTGTACTGTAGCCGCAGAGGCAGCCGTCATTGCACCGCTGGCTAGTTGCGGGTTAGCGCGCGACATCAGCAAGGCCAATGCGAACGAACCCAGATTTTTGAACATATCCGCTTTTTGCGCAGCCAGCATACGCGCCAGATGGTGCTGCGTGACGTGGCCGATTTCGTGCCCAAGCACACTCGCCAATTCACTCTCGCTGTTAGCTGCCAGAAACAAGCCCGTATGTACGCCTATCACGCCGCCAGGCATGGCAAACGCATTGATGGAATTATCCTGAACGACAAAAAAGGTGAATCTTTGATTCTTATCCGGGCCACTGGCTGCCAACTTGTTGCCAAGCGCCTGTAGATAATCCGTCACCTCCACGTCCTGCACGACCTCATCGCTCACTGCGACTTCGCGCAATATCTGCACTGCGATACGCTGTTCTTCTTGGGCTGACAGCACGGTCTGCGATACATCCCCCAAATCGGGCAGGCTTGTATCCAGACTTTCTGCCAGCACGAGATTCGATGCCAGTAAAACGGCAATTAAAATTGGCTTAAATTTCATGCTGTCTATGATAATCTGTTTGCATATTAGTTTAGATTAATTTGTGAATAGAAAGTTACAAGATGAACACCCTCACACATTTTGATGCCAGCGGCCAGGCGCACATGGTAGATGTGAGCGAAAAATCCGCGACCAAACGTATCGCGATTGCGCAAGGCAGCATCCGCATGCTGCCAGATACACTCAAACTAATCCGGCTAGGAGACGCTAAAAAAGGCGATGTGCTTGGCGTAGCGCGTATCGCAGCGATTCAGGCCAGCAAAAAAACCTCCGATTTGATTCCACTCTGCCACCCGATTGCACTCACTAAAGTCACCATAACGTTTGAGATTGACGAAGCGACGACAAGCATCACCTGCACCGCCACCACAGAAACTATCGGCCAAACCGGTGTAGAGATGGAGGCGCTCACAGCCGTCAGCGTGGGTTTACTGACCATCTACGATATGTGCAAAGCGGTAGATAGGGGCATGGTCATAAGTGAAATCATGTTACTGGAAAAACATGGGGGTAAGAGTGGATATTGGATTTCCGGCAGATAGCCTGCCTTGTTAAAATATTTCCCAACAACAATAAAACGGGATTGATAATAAAATGCGCACGCTTCTTTTGATAATTGCATTACTACTCAGCTCAATATCGTATGGTGTCAGCAACCCAGACTTTGTCGATGTCTACATCGTACCTATGGATGACTTTCCGGAAGATAAGGCAGCAGAAATTGCCACCTTGATGTCGGAAGATATGCAGCTTTGGGTCAAATCCTCAGTGAGGCTAGGCAATCTTTATGTAAACAAACTACCTGGCACCAACCAACTGATTGCAGAAGATATCATTGAAAAATCTCAGCCTATCATCAGAAATTTTGGTAACCGCTCTGATAAAACCTACTTTCTGATCCTCACTACCCGTGACATCAACCTCAGCTCCGGGAACCTACGATTTGTCTTCGCCTCTCACAACAAGGCATACAGCACTTCTGTCATTTCGCTGCAACGCATGGTCAACTACGTCAACAGCGTACCCGTATTCGATGAAGTATCAAAATCACGCCTGTATAAAATGATGAAACGCTCAATCGGCGAAATGCGTTTTGGATGGCAGCGAACCACCGATATCCACGACATCATGTATGCGCCCATCATGAGCCTCGATGATATAGACAAAATGGGCTTGCAACACTTGGAAGACAAAGTAGAAGAACCTGGCTCAGAGACCAGACTGCCCATTTAGCTACGTATGCGCGCGTTCATTATCAAAATCATTGCCCTGAGAGTAAAGCAGGATAAGGGCTCCAGACCGATGTTTTGCTAATGAAAATCCGCTGCGATTAACTCCGTTATTCTTCTGGCGCTTTCCGGCGCCATGGTGACGCCATAGCGGAAATGGCCAGTATTCAGATACAAGTTGCCTATCGTGGGGTGACGAGCAATGGTCGGCAGATTTTCTGGCGTGCCTGGGCGTAACCCGCTCCAATGCTTGTGAATCGGGGCACCTTTCAGGGCAGGGAGAATCGCTTCAGCTTTGGCTTGCATCTGCTGTCGGGCAGATTCCGTCACACCAGTGTCAAAGCCGACATCCTCCAGCGTACTGCCCGCCAGCAAAAACCCATCGCGCCGCTGCACCAGATAGAAACCGTCTTGATATACGATATGCGACAAAGTGTTTTGCGGCATCTCATATAGCAATATCTGCCCACGCATGGGCTTTATATTGAGCTGAAGGGCGGTATCTTTGAGCAGCTCAAAGCTCCATGCGCCAGACGTAACAACATAGGCGTCCGCGTGCAACAGCTGGCCTGGTTTAGTTGGCCACTCGGTCAGCTCTGCATTCTCTTGAATCGGGCTTAGCTGTGTCTGCTCCAGCAGTGTCACGCCGTGCAGAATCAATGATTGTTTGAGCGCCTGCAATAAGCGCGGATTACGGATTTGATATACTTCCGGCAAGAGTAAGTCTTCACCGACTTGCGTATATTCAATCTGATGCTTGTCACACCAAGCTTTGGCCTTTGTACTATCATAAGGCGGCTTGATTTGCATGCCGCAAAGCGTCAGTTCTGGGTCGATACCCGTCTCTTGCAGCAGCTGTTGACATAGTTGCGGATAGAGCGCTGCCCCTGCCAATGCCAATTCGTTCACTTCGTCACGATACATCCACGGCAATAACGGGAAAGCAATGCCGGCCCCTGCCCAGGAAGACTCACCCGAAGTTTGCGCAGCGATGATATTACGCTCGACCACTGTAACGCGGAAGCCAGATTCCGACAGCCTGAGTGCAGTTGTACAGCCAACTATGCCGCCGCCTACGACGATGATATGTTTCTGCCTCATTTGCCGTAAATCAGATAATTCTCAGCTTCCACCAAGTTCTGTGAGCTTCCAAGCAGTACCAGGACATCCCCTTCAGCTAATACGATATCCGGACGCGGCGGTATATCCTCTAGCATATTGGGACGGCGCAGGAAATGTGGCTCTACATTCAGCTTGGCGAAATCGACATGGTCGAGCCGCAAACCCTTCACATAAGAATTGGCACCGATTTCTACCGAATGCAAGCGAAGCTGCTTTGCGTTACCCGCATCTGCCTCTGCATCCGTCATGCCACGGAAAAAACCTTTGAACATCTTGTAGCGCTCTTCACGAAACAAGCGGATACGTTTAACCACCCTATTAAGTGGCACGCCCAATAACACCAGCGCATGACTGGCCAGCATCAGACTGCCTTCCAGCACTTCCGGCACCACTTCGGTTGCACCTGCATCGCGGAAGGCATCGATATCGGCATCGTCGTATGTGCGCACGATTACCGGCAGTTTCGGATAGGCCTCCTGCGCAGTGTGCACCACCTTCATGCTGGCGCGCATATCTGAGTAGCTCACCACCAGCGCCTTGGCGCGCTCTGCGCCTGCAGCAGCCAATACCACGCGGCGGCCAGCGTCACCAAACATGACATGCTCACCCGCTGCGGCAGCATCATGCACTCTGGCTGGGTCGATATCCAGCGCCATAAATGGAATATTCTCCTCACGCAAGAAACGCCCCAGATATTGGCCGCTCCTGCCATAACCTGCGATGATGACATGCCCGGTCAGTTCCTTGCTTGCATCTTCGATAGCATCCACTTTTTGACTGCTGTTACGTGTATAACTTTTAACCAACTTGCGCGCGATACGACCATTGTATTGAATGATGAATGGCGCGACCACCATGCTGAGAAGACTGGCCGCAAGTACCAGTTGTAGCACTTCCCCACCTATCAGTCCCTGTTGCAAACCCAAGGCCAAAATCACAAAACCGAACTCCCCTGCCTGAGCCAAAATGATTCCTGTGCGAATACCCACGCCTGTCTCGAAACCAAAAGCGCGTGTCAATATCGACACAACGACCAGTTTAAACACAACAAAATTAAGCAATAGCGCCAACACCAAGCCAATATGACTGACCAGGTATTCGACATTAAGCAGCATCCCTACACTTATAAAAAACAAGCCTAAGAGAATATCGCGGAAGGGTGCAATGTCGGATTCCACTTGATAGCGATAACGCGTTTCAGAAATCAACATGCCGGCGACAAAGGCACCAAGCGCATAGGAGAGACCGGCGACTTTAGTTGCAAAAGACAGCAGCAAAGTTACCATAAGTACGTTCATCACGAACAACTCTCTGGAGCGCTGGCGTGCCACTAGCCCAAACCAGGAATCTAGAGCATTCTTACCAAACTTGAATAGCAATCCTAGCAATACAGCGGCTTTGACGAGAGACAAGGCAAGGGTGGTGCCGATATTTTCATTAAATGCTGCCATTGCCGGAATCAACACCAAAATCGGAATCACCGCCAAATCCTGAAACAGCAAGATACCGATGCTCAAACGGCCATGGCGCGAGTTCAAGTCCACACGCTCCATCAATATCTTGGACACGATAGCAGTGGAGGACATTGTCAGCGCACCACCTATCACAAAGGCTGTCGGGAGGCTCAAACCGGCAGCCCAGCAGGCAAGCATCACAGCAGACAGCGTAATCAGAACCTGCGCACCACCCAGGCCAAACAGTGTCTTGCGCATCGCATACAATTTGGGCAAGCTGAACTCGAGGCCAATGCTGAACATCAGAAACACGATACCAAACTCTGCCACGTGGCGACTGGAATCTTCATTGGGCAGCACATTCAGTGCGAATGGCCCCATGAGGACGCCTACCGCAAAATAGGCTAGCATGGCAGGCATGCGCAATACACGGAATAGCGCCACAGCCAGCACGGAACTGGTCAACAGAAGCAAGACGCTAGTTAATGAGTTAAACATAAATCAAAAAATGTTGGTTTTAATTTCTGGCAGGGCAAAATTTGTGCCTACTTCGCCGAATTTTAGTTTATTTTACTTTATTCTGGCTAATTTCCCTTTTATACTTGCGCCATATGGCTCCTACATTACTGCAATCCACAGACTTACGAGAATCGAAAACCAGCATTCTCGAACTGGCACGTCAGGTACTTTCCATCGAAGCGAAGGAAATCCAGACACTTGCTACCAGACTGGACGAACAATTTGAAGCAGCCGTTAAGCTGATTTTAAACTGTAAAGGTCGAATAGTGGTGACCGGAATGGGAAAATCCGGTCATATTGGCGGCAAGATCGCTGCCACACTCGCAAGTACCGGCACTCCCGCCTTTTTCATGCACCCGGCCGAGGCTAGCCACGGTGATTTAGGCATGATCACACAGGATGACGTCGTGATTGCACTCTCCAACTCCGGCGAATCGGATGAGATTCTAAACATTCTTCCAACCATTATTCGGCTTGGTGCTAAAGTCATCAGCATCACGGGCGCATCCAACTCTACTTTGGCAAGAGAAGCGCATATTCACTTGAATGCAGAAGTCGCCCAAGAAGCTTGCCCGCTCGGCCTGTCGCCCACAGCCAGTAGCACCGCAGCGCTCGCTCTTGGCGATGCGTTAGCAGTATGCGTACTGGAACAACGCGATTTCACAGCAGCTGACTTCGCACGCAGCCATCCAGGGGGCAAACTTGGCCGGCGTTTGTTAACGCGCATCAAAGACATCATGCGTACTGGGGCACAAGTGCCTACTGTGAAACCAGATGTACCACTTAATTCTGCAATCGCCGAGATGACAAACAAAGGCATGGGTTTTACCGCTATCGTAGATAGCCAGTTCCATCCGATTGGCATTTTTACTGATGGCGATCTACGCCGCGCGTTCACTGATGGGTTAGATGCCAGCAAAGCCTGCATTGGTGATGTAATGCATAGCAACCCTCACACGATTCAATCGCAGCAGCTTGCTGTAGAAGCCGTAGAACTAATGGAAGATAAAAAAGTGAATGCACTGCTGGTAACCAATACTGAAGGTATGCTGATAGGCGCGTTCAATATCAACGATTTACTAAGAGCGAAAGTTATTTAAGGCATGAATGAAGCTGTGCTGGCGCGCGCCAAGAAAATTAAGCTAGTGATTTTTGATGTGGATGGGGTCATGACTGATGGTGGTTTGGGCATCGGCGATGATGGACAAGAATATAAGTTCTTTCACAGTTTGGATGGGCTGGGCATGAAACTGCTTAAGCAAAGTGGCGTTGAGATGGCCATCATCACCGGTCGCACCAGTAATGTAGTCGTTAAACGCGCTGAAAATACAGGGGTATTCCATTTTTATCAGGGTGTGGAAAATAAGCTAGAAGCATTTAATGACCTGATTGAAAAAATGGATTTAAAACCCGAAGAAGTTGCATTCATGGGTGACGATATCGTGGATGCTCCTCCGATGCTGCGCTGCGGACTAGCCTTGACAGTGCCCACCGGCCACCGGTTGATTAAACCGATTGCGCATTATGTCACCCATGCACCTGCAGGTCGTGGCGCTCTGCGTGAGGTTTGCGAACTAATTATGCAGGCTCAAGGCACCTTTGACGCAGTGATTGCACCATTTTTTAAATTGCCTTGATACTTGAGATGTTACAGCGTTCAGCCATTGTGTTCCCTTTGATTCTAGCTGGGCTGCTTGCGCTGATCACCTACTGGGTTAGCCAATCCGTCGAGCAGCAAAGCCCTAGAATCGATGGTCGCAACCGGCACGACCCAGATTACACAATGAAAAATTTTGTCACGACACAAACTGACAAAACGGGCCAACTTCGCTATGTTCTCGCTGCCACCGAAATGGTGCACTATCCGGATGATGACAGTACCGTATTACAGCGTCCGCGCTTTACACAATTCGCCAGGGATAAGCCCTATACCCAGATTCAAGGATTGCGCGGCTATGTCTCTAGCGATGGTGAAGAGATTGAGCTAGTGGACAATGTCAAAGTGGTGCGTCAGGCTTGGGAGGGTAAAGGTGAGATGCAGGTGCTTACTGAGAAGCTGATCATTCTGCCTAACCAGGATATCGCACAAACCAGTAGCCCGGTAATTATCAAGCAAGCACCGAAAACGGTTATCCATGCCACTGGGATGATTTACGATAAGAAAAATCAGACTGTAAAATTACTCAAACGAGTAAAAGTGCATTACGAGAGGCCCAAGGGAAAAACAATGCCTGCCCAAAAAAACAAGGCTGTTAGAAAACCAATCAAATGATTCGCGGAGTACCTATGAAAAATCTGTTACGCATAAGCCTGCTATTACTTGGAGCCAGTCTTTCTGGCCATGTAATGGCAGAAGCGGCTGACCGCGATAAGCCGATCGAGCTCGAAGCCGATAGCGTGATTGTTAACGATGCTAAAAAAACCAGTACTTATTCCGGGAATGTGATTCTAACTCAAGGCACTCTGGTTATTAGGGCAGATAAACTGGTTGTTCGCGAAGATAAAGATGGATTCCAGCACAGCACCTCTACCGGCAACCCAACTACATTCAGACAAAAACGCGAAGGCAAGAACGAATATATGGAAGGCAGCGCGCAACGTATCGAATACGATGGACGTATGGATAAAGTGCAGCTTTACACTAAAGCTTGGGTAAAACGTGGCGAGGACATTGTGCATGGTGACTACATCAGCTATGACGCGAATGCAGAGTATGCCGAAGTCATAGGCGGCCAAAAATCCGAAAGCACTCCAGGCAGCGGCCGCGTAAAAGCGATCATCCAACCCAAGAACAAAGCTAAACCAGCAGAGGAGCCGCCTGCTAAAACATCTGCGGCACCCCAAATCATCCAGCGGAAACTCAGACTCAGCAACCAACTGGAATCCACGCCAGAATAAGCCATAGCCAAAAAATCGAGTATGTGAATGTCAATATGAGTATCTTAAAAGTAGAACATCTGCGTAAAGCATACAAGGGAAGGACAGTCGTTCAGGATATTTCACTGGAAATTAACAGCGGTGAAGTGGTTGGCTTGTTAGGTCCCAACGGGGCTGGTAAAACCACAAGTTTCTACATGATGGTGGGATTGGTATCCATAGATTCAGGGCGAATACTGCTTAACGATAAAGATCTCAGCCGCATGCCCATCCACAGCCGCGCGCAGATGGGCTTGTCTTATCTGCCGCAAGAACCATCGATATTCCGCAAACTTACCGTGGAAGAGAATATTCTTGCCATACTGGAATTACAAAAGCTGACTGAAGCGCAACAACATGAACAATTGGAGTCATTATTGCAGGAGCTGCACATTGTACACATTCGCAACAGTATGGCCATCAGCCTGTCAGGCGGTGAGCGTCGGCGTGTTGAAATCGCGCGCTGCTTGGCCACTAATCCGAACTTCATATTGCTAGATGAACCTTTTGCAGGTATCGACCCGATTGCAGTGCTAGATATTCAAAAAATTATCCGCTATCTGTCGACACGCAATATTGGCGTGCTCATCACAGACCACAACGTACGCGAAACACTTGGTATCTGTGACCGAGCATACATTGTGAACGACGGCACTGTATTTGCATCTGGCCCTCCATCAGAGATTGTCAACAATGAAGCGGTTCGAGAGGTATATCTAGGCAAAGACTTTAGGCTATAACCATGAAACAGAACCTGCAACTCCGCCTTTCACAAAATCTGGCCCTGACGCCACAACTGCAGCAATCCATCCGTTTGCTGCAGTTGTCGTCACTCGAGTTGAATCAGGAGCTAGAACTGATTTTGCAAGAAAACCCTCTACTGGAATTAGTTGAAGGAGAGGATGCCGAAGAGGTTCCAGATACTAAGGAATCATCAATCGACAGCGTGGGCTCGGACGAGGAACCAAATACTGATACCGAAGCATTTAGCACTCATGACTTCGACGACGAGTCAAACTTCCAGCCTTCGGCTGATGTACCTGAAGAGACTCAGCTTTCCAGTGAAGAATTCAGTACGGATGAATTCAATGAAGATTACGAAGAGTATGACAGCAGTAGCTGGGAAGGAGTAAGACAGGCCACCGACGATGACGACAGTGAATTCACCAGCCAGGAAACCGGCACGATCAGCCTACGGGAGCACCTATTGGGTCAACTGAAACTGATGCAGCTCTCAGAGAGAGATCAGAATCTAATGTTGCTGCTGATTGATAGCTTGAACGAAGATGGATATCTTGAGGCTTCACTGGAAGAAATCGTAGAGTCTCTCCCACCAGAGCTTGAAGTAGATTTGCTTGAATTGGAAACAGCTTTAAAGCACTTACAACATCTAGATCCGGCAGGCGTGGGTGCCAGAAATCTGCAGGAATGCTTGCTGTTGCAGTTAAATGCATTACCCCCAGAAACAGAATTCCTAAACGCTGCCAAAGTTATCGTTGAGTCACATTTAGCTCAGCTGGCCAACAAAGACTTTGTGAAATTACGCAAGCTCTTGAATTGTGATGAAGCCACATTAAAAGGTGCACAGAATCTAATCCGGCAACAGAACCCTCGTCCTGGCAGCGACTTCGCGCAACTGGGGTCAGATCATTTCATCCAGCATGAGGTCGTTGTTCGTAAAATCAAAGGTATCTGGATAGCCAGTTTGAATGACCAGGTGATTCCCAAACTGCGCATCAATCAGCTGTATGCAGACATCTTGAAACGCAACCGTGAAAGCTCCAGCCAATATCTCCAAAGCCAGATGCAAGAAGCAAAATGGATGATCAAGAATATCCAGCAGCGCTTTTCTACGATTTTGCGTGTCAGTCAAGCGATTGTAGACAGACAACGTAATTTCTTTGAACACGGTGAAATCGCAATGCGGCCATTGGTACTTCGCGAAATCGCCGATGAGCTCGAACTGCACGAGTCTACCATTTCACGCGTCACCACGCATAAGTACATGCTTACTCCACGCGGCGTTTATGAGCTGAAATACTTTTTTGGCAGCCATGTTGCCACCGATACTGGAGGCGCATGCTCCGCGACCGCGATTCGCGCACTCATTAAACAAATGGTAGCAGAGGAAAATTCAAGAAAACCTCTATCCGACAATCAGATCACCGACATCCTGGCCAAGCAAGGGATTGTCGTGGCGCGCCGCACTATCGCCAAATATCGTGAATCCCTGAATATCCCGCCGGCTAATCTGCGCAAATCTCTCTAATTTCGTTTACACCTTTTAGATGTTATTTGCAATTTACCAGCTTACCTAGTTGCAACCTTATGCCAAAAGTGTACACTGAAATTGTTTTGCGCAACTTAGAATTGGCAAAACAATCGAAGAAAAGGAGCACGTTATGAATTTGCAACTCACTGGACATCATCTGGAAATTACCCCTGCGTTACGCGATTATTTGCACAGCAAGCTCTCTCGCATAAGCAATCACTTTGATCATGTGATTGATATGAAAGTCACCATGAGTGTTGAGAAATTCGCCCAAAAGGTGGAGGCAACCTTGCACGTGCCAGGCAATGATTTGCATGCAGAATGCACCGATGAAAACATGTACAGCGCAATCGATATGTTGACAGACAAACTTGATCGTCAAGTCCTGAAACATAAAGAAAAACACGGTAATCATCATAAAACCAATGGCGCGGTAAAACACCAAGCCCCCAACTAACCCAAAGGAAATATGGCTCAGATTACAGTCAATGAGCTATTCAAACAAACCCGCCTCAAGCTCAAACTCAAATGGGTTGCCGGGCTTGATGGCGGCCAAAAGATTCTCACCTCTGAAGCCGTAACAAAACCATCACTGGCTTTAATTGGCCATCTAAATTTTGTTCATCCTAACCGCGTACAAGTGCTGGGCTGTGCAGAGATGGATTACTTGCGAGGTCTTAGCATCATTGCCCTACAGCAAGCAATCACGAATCTGTATGCGAACGAGCTTGCAGCGGTTGTAATCGCCAATGGCGAAAAGGCCCCACAGGCGCTGATTGAGGCAGCGAACAAACACCAAACCCCGTTATTAAGCTCACCGTTGCAAAGCCCCCAACTGATGGATTTTCTTAGCCATTTCCTGGCGACATCATTAGCGGAATCGACCAGCATGCACGGGGTTTTCATGGAGGTTCAAGGGTTTGGAGTGTTGATTCGAGGCAAATCAGCGATTGGTAAGAGTGAACTTGCGCTAGAATTGATATCACGCGGCCATCGGTTGATCGCTGATGATATTGTAGACTTTTTTCGCATTTCACCTGAACGGATTGAAGGCCGCTGTCCATCTTTGCTGCAGGATTTTTTGGAAGTACGTGGGCTTGGTATCTTGAACATAAGGGCTTTATTTGGTGACAATGCGGTCAAACCCACCAAACCTCTGGATTTGATTATAGACCTTAGGATGGCAGACCTGCTCAAGCCGATGGAACTGGATCGCATGAACACCAAGGCCCTCACGGAAAAAGTCCTGGATGTAATAATTAGCAAGGTAGTCATACCGATTGCTGCAGGACGCAATATCGCCGTATTGGTCGAAGTGGCGGTACGAAACCATATTTTGCTCATGCGCGGCGAAAATAGTACCAAACAGTTCACAAAACGACAAAAACTGTTGATGTTAAGAGAAAGTAAACCCAGCTAAAACAGGTCGATTTACCAAGTAAAGAAAAACAGATTACAGACTATTATTGTTAGCAGACCAAGTTAAATGATGCGAATTATTATCGTAACTGGCTTATCAGGCTCCGGCAAGAGTGTGGCTCTGCGCGCTTTGGAAGATAGCGGATTTTATTGTATAGATAATCTGCCTGCTACTTTATTGCCACAGATTTCTCATCACTTGGACGCTACCGAGCAGAACAAAGTAGCAATCAGCATAGATGGCCGTAGCGCCGCTCTGGAGGCATTACCCAATGCAATTGAAATGCTGCGTTCCGATGGCAATCAAGTTGACCTGATTTTTCTGGATTCAAATACTGACACGCTGGTTAAACGCTTCTCCGAAACACGTCGCAAACACCCTTTAAGCAGCGAGACAACGACGCTTGCAGAAAGCATCCAGCAAGAACGTGAACTACTGGGCAACATGGTAGAACTCGGACATCACATCGATACCAGCAATCTTGGCCCCAATGCGCTGCGTCGGCATATACGTGCGCTCGTCGAAGCGCCGCATCATGGTTTGACCTTGTTATTCACCTCCTTCGGGTTTAAACATGGCATCCCTTTGGATGCGGACTTTGTTTTCGACATACGCAGTCTGCCTAACCCACATTATGATCCCGTCTTGCGTCCGCTGACTGGCAAAGATACTGCCGTACAAAAGTTCCTGCAAAACACCCCTGAGGCTAATGAAATGCTAGATGATATCAAGCATCTCATTGAGAAATGGCTGCCTGGCTTTGTAAGAGATCATCGCAGTTACTTGACCGTAGCGATTGGATGCACAGGCGGACAACATCGTTCGGTATATTTTGTAGAATCACTCAGCACCTATTTTAAGGCGCAGCAACATCAGGTATTAATTCGTCATCGTGAATTAAACGATTAGTTAAGTTAAGGATTGGAAAAATCAGATAATGATTGGCATTTTGATTATTGCGCACGGAGAGCTGGGAAATAGCCTGATTGAGTGCGCGCGCCATGTGCTTGGCAAACAACCACCGCAGTTAAGCTACCTAGCGGTGCATACAAATGATGACCCGCTGGATCTGCTGCCTAAAGCCAGAACCTTAGTAAATGAATTGGATAGCGGTGATGGCGTGATCATCCTGTCAGACATCTACGGCGCCTCGCCATGCAATCTAGTCACCAAGCTGCTAGAGTCAGGGAGAGTCGCAGGCGTGGCAGGCGTGAATTTACCCATGCTGGTTCGTGTCATGACATATCAGAAAGAACCTTTATCCAAGGTTGTCTCCAAAGCCGTCAGCGGCGGGCGTGACGGTGTCGTCAGCTTCACTGTCTCTGGTTGCAACCATCGCGAAAGTTGAAACCATGCTGAAAGAGAACATTGAAATCATCAACAAACTTGGCCTGCATGCGCGTGCATCCACCAAACTCACCCAGGTAGCTAGCCAGTACTCGAGTGACATATGGGTTTCCCGTAACGGCAGGCGTGTCAATGCAAAAAGCATCATGGGGGTGATGATGCTCGCAGCTGCAAAAGGTACTGTCATTGAACTCGAAACAAACGGGCCAGACGAACAAGCTGCCATGGATGCATTAAAAGCATTGATCAATGATTATTTTGGTGAGGGTGAGTAATCTTGTCACATCCAGTGAGTTTTAGCATTCACGGGATAGGCGTCTCTCACGGCATCGCGATTGGACGGGCGCACCTCGTCTCCAATGCTCTACTGGAGGTAGTACATTACCAGCTAAAACCTCATCAGATAGAACAGGAAATCGCGCGCTTTGATAGAGCAATCGCCAGCGTCAAAGACAGTCTGGAAAACATTGGTAGACAACTACCTGAGAACGCTCCTACAGAAATGGCCTCTTTCATCCAGACACACCTAGCCATGTTGATGGACAAGTCGCTATCTCAAGCCCCTAAAAACATCATCCAGACCGAGCTATGCAATGCAGAGTGGGCCATCAAACAGCAGATGGACGACATCGTGGAGCAGTTCGAAGCTATCGAGGATGAATATCTTAGAGAGCGCAAACAAGATGTGATTCAAGTGGTTGAGAGAGTGATCAAAGTATTGCTTGGGCATCCTAGCCATACCCCGCAAGATGAGACCGCTCAGGAAAGCAACATGATACTGGTTGCCCACGACATCTCCCCTGCCGATGCAATCTTGTTCAAGCAACATCATTTTGCCGCCTTTATCACAGATGTGGGTGGCGTCACCTCGCACACCGCAATTCTGGCTCGTAGCCTGAATATTCCTTCTATCGTCGCACTCCAAAAAGCACGTGATTTGATCAATGATGGCGAGTTAATCATTGTCGACGGCAGCTTGGGTGTGGTGATTGTCAATCCCGGCAAAGAGGTGTTGGCAGAATACGAACTGCGGCAGGACCAGTTCGAGCTAGAACAGCAGAAACTCAAGCGCATCAAATCCACCAAAGCAGTCACTCTTGACGGCACTGTCATCGATTTATTCGCCAACATCGAAGTGCCGGAAGACGTGGATGCAGTGAAAGCCAGCGGCGCGACAGGGATTGGTCTTTATCGTACCGAGTTTCTGTTCATGAACCGGCGAGATATGCCAGATGAAGAAACCCAGTATACTGCTTACAAACAAGTTGCCGAAACGATGCAAGGCATGCCAGTAACGATTCGTACGCTGGACTTAGGTGCAGACAAACAAATGAACACTGATTTGGATAGCGATTGCGCTAACCCTGCGCTAGGTTTACGTGCAGTGCGTCTTTGCCTTGCAGAACCGCAAATCTTCCATACACAGTTACGTGCGTTGCTGCGCGCCAGTCATTATGGCAACATCAAAATTTTGATTCCGATGCTGGCAACCATCTCTGAGTTGCGCCAGAGCAAGATGCTGCTCGAGCGTGCCAAGCAGTCACTTCGCAAACAAAACATTCCTTTCGACGAACATATTAAAATTGGCGGCATGATTGAAGTGCCTGCTGCAGCAATCAATGCAACGGCTTTTGCTAAGGAATTAGATTTCCTTTCCATCGGTACAAACGATCTGATTCAATACACCCTAGCTATTGACCGCACCGATGATGCTGTTGCACATCTATACAGCCCATTGCACCCTGCTGTACTGCAGTTGCTGGCGTTGACGTTTCAGGCAGGCAGCAAATATGGCAAACCGATTTCTGTTTGCGGCGAGATTGCTGGGGAGACCAGGCTGACAAAGTTGTTACTTGGCATGGGGCTGCGCCAGTTTTCTATGCACTCCAGCAATATTTTGAGTGTCAAACAGCAAATATTGAAAAGCGATACAACCAAGTTAAGCACAATTGCTCGTAAGGTGCTTGCCACCGACGACGCAGAAAAAGTGGAACTATTAGTCAGCAAAATCAATCAATAATTTTGGAGCTAGTTATGGCAGACATTATCCCCACACCAAACAATGATGATAAAAACATTGCCACGGTCACCCACTTGGCAGGTACGGTGTTTTTCTTTATTCCGGCACTTGTGGTCTGGATATTGAAGAAAGACGAGAACCCTTATCTAGCAAGTCAATCTAGAGAAGCACTGAATTTCCAGATTACTGTGCTGATTGCAATGTTTGTAGCGAAAGCCTTGATTTGGCTTTTGGTAGGTTTAGCGTTGGTGCCATTGGTATGGCTAGCCAATATATTATTTTGCATCATTGCTGGCATTTCAACTAGCAAAGGCAAGCAATATCGTTACCCATTCTGTTTAAGATTAATCAACTAATTGTTAGGAATTTTTGTGTCAAACCCGCTGTTAAATTTCTCAGGGCTTCCACAGTTTGATCAAATCAAACCAGAGCATGTCAGTCCGGCAATCGATATACTGCTGGCTGAGGGACGCGCTTTGGTTGAGCAGCTTGCTAGCAGCACTGAGAGTCCAACTTGGCAAAACTTTGCCCTCAAAATGGAAAATTTTGAAGAAAAACTCTCCCGCGCATGGAGTCAGGTTGGTCACATGAATTCAGTCGTAAATACTCCAGAACTACGTGAGGCATACAACACAAATTTAGCGAAATTAACCGATTTTTATAGCGATTTATCGCAAGATGAACGCCTGTATGCGAAATTCAAAGAAATTCAAACCAATCCAGATTTTGCTACATTCACCCCCACACAGCAGAAAATCGTCAATAACGAAGTGCGCGACTTCAAGCTGGGTGGCGCCGAACTACCTAAGGACAAAAAAGCCCGTTTTAAGGAAATAGCCGAACAATTATCGAAAATTGGCAGCAAGTTCGAAGAAAATATCTTGGACAATACCAATGATTTCGAGCACATCGTTATAGACAAAGCTGAACTGGCAGGAATACCAGAAGACGTATTACAGGCTGCTGCAGACGCAGCCAAGACAGCAGGCAAAGAAGGATGGTTGTTTACTTTACACTTTCCTTCCTACATGCCTGTTCTGCAATATGCAGATAGTCGACCCCTACGCGAAACGCTTTATCGCGCCTACGCAACCCGCGCCTCCGAATTCAGCAGGCCGCAGTGGGACAATACCAATTTGATCGCAGAGATACTCAAGCTCAAGCAGGAAGAAGCTCGCCTGCTTGGCTTCAACAACTACGCCGAACTATCTCTGGCCACCAAAATGGCAGATACGCCACAGCAGGTGATGGAGTTTCTGGATACGCTGGCCAAGCGGGCAAAACCTTATGCCCAGCGAGATATGGCTGAGTTGACCGCCTACGCGAAAAAATTAGGCATTGATGACATGCAAGCCTGGGATGTGGCCTACGTGAGTGAGAAGTTGCGCGAGGAAAAATATGCATTCTCCGATCAGGAAGTGAAGCAGTATTTCCCTGAAAACAAAGTACTAGCTGGTTTGTTCCGGGTAGTAGAAGCCATTTTTGGCATGCGAATGCGCAAAGCCAATGCGCCTACATGGCATCCGGATGCCAGCTTTTATGAAATCAGCAACGCGGATGGTAAAACCATCGCGTATTTTTATCTCGACCTTTACGCCCGCAACGGCAAACGCGGAGGCGCATGGATGGACGAGTGCATTACGCGCCGCAAAAAAGATGGCGGTATCGAACTGCCTGCCGCTTTCCTAACCTGCAACTTCTCTGCACCTGTAGGCAGCAAGCCGGCTCTGTTCACCCACGACGAAGTCATCACTCTCTTTCATGAGTTCGGCCACGGCCTGCACCACATGCTCACAGAAGTGGATGAATACAGCGTGTCCGGCATCAAAGGCGTAGAATGGGATGCTGTCGAGCTTCCCAGCCAGTTCATGGAAAACTTCTGCTGGGAATGGGAGGTGTTGCGCCACATGACCGCACATGCAGACACTGGCGAACAACTGCCTCGCGAACTGTTCGATAAGATGGTAGCCGCCAAAAACTTCCAGGCTGGCATGCAAACCGTGCGACAGATTGAATTTGCCCTGTTTGACATGCGTCTGCACAGCAGCTTCGACCCAAATGGGAAACTCACAGCGCTGGACCTGATCGAGCAAGTACGTGATGAAGTTGCGGTGGTGCGCCCACCCATATGGAACCGCTTTCCCAACAGCTTTTCACATATCTTTGCCGGCGGTTACGCAGCGGGCTACTATAGTTATAAATGGGCCGAGGTGCTTTCCGCCGATGCTTACAGCATGTTCGAAGAACTTGGCGTACTCTCCGAAGAGGCTGGCAGGCTATTCAAAGAAGAAGTACTCGCCAAAGGCGGTTCACGCCCAGCTATGGAATCGTTTGTCGCGTTCAGAGGTCGCGAGCCTAGCATAGACGCCCTATTAAGACACAACGGCATGTCTGGCACTGCATGAATCCGGCCACTTTCAAGTTAGTAACGTGGAACGTCAACTCATTGAATGTGCGCCTGCCACACTTGCTGGACTGGCTTAATGTTAACAAGCCTGATGTGGTATGTTTGCAGGAAACCAAGCAGGAAGACGCGAAATTTCCTTACACTGCTTTAAAAGAGGCTGGTTACAATGCCGTACATAATGGACAAAAGACCTATAACGGCGTGGCCATCCTGAGTCCTCACCCCATCGAGAATGTACAATTTGACAACCCGAATTTCCCAGACGAACAAAAGCGTTTGATTAGCGCAAACGTGAACGGCGTCCGCGTAGTCTGCGCTTATGTAGTCAATGGCCAGTCGCTGGATTCTGACAAGTTCCAGTACAAGCTGCGCTGGCTGGAGGCGCTTCATCAATGGCTAGGGCAGGAGCTGATGAAGCACCCGAAACTAACGCTGCTAGGGGATTACAACATCGCGCCGGAAGACCGCGACTGCCACGACCCAGCAGCTTGGCAAGGACAGGTACTAGTGAGTGAACCTGAACGTGCGGCTTTCCGAAAGCTGCTGGGTTTAGGACTGCATGACAGCTTTCGCCTATTCAATCAGGATGCCGGACAATTCAGCTGGTGGGATTACCGTATGGCAGCATTTCGCCGCAATATGGGCCTGCGTATAGACCACATTCTAGTAAGTGATGCGTTAAAAGAGAAATGTATAAGTTGCGAGATTGACAAGGCGCCTCGCAAACTGGAGCGTCCAAGCGACCATACCCCCGTCGTACTTACGCTGCAAAGCCCTCTCTAAAAGCCATATTCTAGAGTCATTAGCCAAATACCTGCCCTAAAATTCAGTCTGGATGCGATTCCAGGGCATTATTTTCACTAAAAATCAGCCTTTGATATTGATGCCCAACTGCTTGAGCTTACGATACAGGTGCGTACGCTCCAGACCAGAGATCTCTGCCAGCTTGCTCATGTTATTGTTGACCAGCTTCATGTGATGCTGGAAATAATAACGCTCAAACTCATCCCTAGCCTCCCGCAAAGGTTGCGTGAGCTGCACGACTTGCGGTGTGACCTGCGTTTGCTGTTCTACCGGCGCATCGTTGAACTGTTCCAACACCCGGTTAACGTCCTCCAGCATTATCTTCTCGCCCAGGCTGGTCAACAGCAGGTTTTGCACCACCGATTCCAATGAAGCCACATCCCCCGGCCATTCGGCATTGCGCAGCGCATTCAAAGCAGCGACATCAAAACTCTTGTAGGCGGCGCCTGTCTTTTCTGCCATTAGGCTTGCCATGGAGACAGCCAAGTCCGGTACGTCCTCACGGTGGTCGTTCAACGCAGGCACTTTGATGGTGCTGGCGGACAATGCCTGCAACAAGGCGTTGTCAAATTGCGCATTCTCTGCAAGCTGAGGCAAGGCATAAGTAGTACCGCATATGATGCGGGTTCCGTATTTATCAGCCTTGGAGAGCAAGAGCAGCAAACCTTTCTGTTCCGTCTTGTTCAGCGCAGTGACTTCTTCCACAAAGATCACACCATCACGCGCCTGTTCCAAAAGCTCCAGCGGCGCGCTTGCCAGCTTGTCATATTCTGCCAAACTCAGCCATAGTGTCCCTGGCATATGTAAAAACCGAGCACACAGCTCAACGCTGCCGCCCTTTTTCCCCAACAACAGCAAAGCGTTCTTGGTAAGCGAAATCTGCTCCAAACGTTGCTTCAGCTCGTTGATTACGTGACTTTTGCCCAAGCTTGCCAGATTGAGCTCTGTCTTAGGCAGATGCTCTGCATGCTTGAGCGCGGCATTCACGGTTTTCAAAAGCTTTTGCAATGCGATGGGTTTTTCCAGGAAATCAAAGGCACCAATCTTGGTAGCCTCTACCGCAGTATCAATCGTCCCATGACCGGACATCATCACCACGGGCATGGTCAGCAAGCCGGCGTTACCCCACTCCTTCAGCAAACTCACCCCATCACAATCCGGCATCCAGATATCCAGTAGTACTAGGTCCGGACGCTGCTTGAGACGATGATCCCGGGCGCTCTGCGCATTCTCTGCCAGCGAGATGCGATGCCCTTCGTCGGTCAGGATATCGCTTAATAACTCGCGAATACCGATCTCATCATCAACTACAAGAATATTTCGTGATGCCATGATGCTACTTTCCTTGTACTAAATTGCCCTTGTCATGCCAGGTTTTATGGCTCTTGCTTTACCATCTGTCTGTTGAGTGATTGGCAGATGTATTGTAATGCTTGCGCCTTGTGTCGGGTTGTTTTCTATTTTAATTTGCCCCTGATGTTCTTCAATGATTTTCTTGACGATCGCCAACCCTAGTCCGGTACCATGGGATTTGGTCGTCACATAAGGTTCGAATGCACTAGTCAGCAAATCTGGTGGAAATCCTTGGCCATTATCCTGTACGACCAGTTTAATCATTGATTCGTTATAACTGGTACTGACCACAATGTTTGGTTCTGCCACATTTTGCAGTGCATCCTGAGCGTTCTGCATCAGGTTGTGTATCACCTGTCTCAGCATGGTCGCGTCACCCATAGTATCTGGCATGCCTGGCATTAAATCAAACACAATCCGAACCTGCGAGCTTTCATAAAGCGCTGAGACGTCTTGAATCAAACGATTGATGTTCAACTTTACAAAATTGGCTGATGGTGCCCGCGCATATTCGCTGAACTCGTTCACCATCGTCTTCATCGCACCCACCTGATTCACGATCGTATCCGTCGCACGCTTGAGCACCTGCGCATCATCTGCACCCAGTTTGTCACCCAATTTATGCTGCAAGCGCTCTGCGGATAATTGAATCGGTGTGAGCGGATTCTTGATCTCATGCGCAAGGCGTCTCGCCACCTCGCCCCATGCAGCATCACGCTGCGCCTGCGCAATCGTAGTCACATCGTCAAACACCACGACAAAACCATGGCCTGAGGTTTCGGGTAATCGTGTAGCGCGCAGTAGCAATAACTGCTTGCCTTGTGGCTTGAAGATTTCAAGTTGCTGCGTATATTCCGATTTTTCATCTGATACAGCCCTTGTAGATTCAAAATGGCTTCCTAACGCTTCTATAAACGGCACCAGAACTGGCTGAATTTCAGCAATCTTCTGATAAGGCTGGTTCATGCAAGCTGAAAGCTCGCATCCCAAGATGGTATTGGCCGCCAGATTATAGGTGCGCAACTCGCCCTGCGCGTTAATCGCCAGCACGCCAGATGATAGATGCGCTAGTATCGTTTCCAGATAACCACGTGCCGCCTCTAAGCGGGCACGGTTGCTCTCTGAGGCACGCGTTGCGTCTTCCAGCTGGCGCGTCATGCTGTTGAATGACTTGACCAGCACGCCTAGTTCGTCTTTGCCATGTTCAGGCAATACAGTACTAAAATCTCCGTTAGCAATCGCCCGTGTACCCTCGGCAAGTACCGTGAGTGGCTGGGATAGTCGGCGACTCAGTACGAACGCGACTGCCAATGCAGACAACATCGACAAGAGCAGCACCAGCGTCAGCGTCAACTTGAATACGTCCCTTAACGAATCCCGACTGTAAGATAATTCCTGATAGTCGCGATAGACGTCCTGCACCGCCTCCGCCGTGTTGGACAAGGCCTTTGGCACCGGCTGCAACAACTGCAGGATGCGGGTTTCGCCAGTCAGATCCTGCATCACCACAGGTGCCAGAATGCGCAGATATAAACCTTTACCTGGAAGCGGCTCGATCTTCCCATAGACATGTGCCCTAGCATGACGAAGCTGCGAGACGCTGGGCAGTTCTGGCAGAAAACTGCTGGGGTCACTACTGGATACCGACAGAATGCGCCCTTCCTTGCTCAACAAAACTGCGTCCTGGATGCCTGATTTCTCGCGCAAATCGTTCAGTAAACTGTACTGGGACCGCTCCGGCTGCAACGCAAGGTTAGTCGCGATATTCTCAGCCTTTTCTTCAGCATCTGCCAACATGATATCCAGAGCGCGTTGACCCAAACTCAACCCACCATCAAGTGCGGATTCAACTTTGACGTTAAACCAGGATTCGATCGAACGCGTCAGAAAATTGACCGAAACCAAATATACGATCAAGCCCGGCACGATAGCCATGAGTGCAAAGGCGGCCACTAAACGCAGATTCAGACGACTACCCATGACACGATCGTTGATCTTTTTATATAGCTGCAATAGCTGGTTCACAATCAGGCCCAGCAACACAACAGACAGGCCAATATTGAGATACAACAATATCTTGTAATAACTACCGGAGACAGCCGAATCGGCGCTGGCGATAGAAAGCAGGTACAATAACGCCGCACCAAGAACCACGCTTACAATAAAAATATATCTCATGCCCCGCGCCCTACTTGTTCAGCTCCTTAGGCTTCCACTCATATTTCTGCGAGATTAGTGCCCAGGCTTCCGATCCGATGGCATCCACCTGAATCGCTTTAGGTAGTTTGGTCTGATCGAGCCGCATCAACAAAGCGGCACGATAGGCCTCACCTTTTTCTATCTGGGACTTCTCCAGCACTTTCCAATCCCTTATCTCTGCTAGCTCTAGCTTGGCCTCAAGCAAGGTATCATAGGATTGCTGGTGTCCATCCCGCTTGAGCAAGTACTGCCTTGTCAAGGCGTGGTAGCTTAATGTTGTGCTCTGAGTCTTGGTCACAATCTCGTCGTCGAACCAATATTTGCGTGGACTAACGACTTGGAACTCCACAATAAAGTGCAGCACTACCCCTTTATTGATGGCCTCTTCTACATCTTCGTCAAAATTGATGTCCACATCCGCATCCAGGCTATAGCTGTCGCCATCCAAACGCAAATCTGCGTTTTTGACATTCAGGCTGCTGGACGCTGCGAAACTTGCAACACTCCACACGCTAAACATCAATATGAGCGCGGAAATTTTAACAAGTTGATTTAGCGAAAAATTAATTGGACGCAGCCTTTTGCAGCAGCGCATAAAAAAGACCATCGTGCTGCTTGCTCGGGATAAGCTGACCATTCCTGATATGAAAGTTATTGTTCTTGTCATCTAGCGTAAAAGGCTGCAAAGTCGCATCGGGTGTCTTTTGCAAAAAATCCTCAATTTGCGCTCGATTCTCCTCATCAAATACCGAGCACGTCACATAGAGTAATTTACCGCCTTTTGCCAAAATTTGCCACAATTGTTGCAAAATTGCCGATTGTTGTTGCGCAAATAACAAAATATCCGAGTCTCTGCGCAGCCATTTCATATCGACATGGCGACGCACGATTCCGGATGCTGAGCACGGCACATCGGCGAGGATGAGATCGAAATAGTCTGCAGGCCAGTATTCATGTGCCTTCTCTGCCCGCCCTACCTTCAGCTCAGCCTGCAGGCCTAAGCGTCTGAGGTTTTCTCCAACACGCTGCAGACGATTCGCGTCAGCGTCCATGGACGTCATCTGGACATCGTACAATTCCAGCAGATGGCACGTCTTGCCGCCTGGTGCGGCGCAAGCGTCTAATACTTTCGCACCTTTGGGTAATTTCAACAAATGCGCCGCAAGTTGCGCACCGTAATCCTGCACGCTCACATAACCTTCCGCAAAGCCGGGAATCTTCTCCACCGGCAGCGGCTTTTCCAGCATGATCGCCTCGGAACCCAGGTGCGTAGCCGCAATCCCGTTATCACCCAGCAGGCGCATATAATCTGCAAGGTTGGTTTTGCGGACATTGATTCTCAAAGTCATCGGCGGATGCTGGTTACCGGTTTCCAGGATATCCTTCCATTGGCTTGGATATTGGCCTTTGAGCTTGTTGATCCACCACTTCGGATAATTATATCTAGCTGATTCATTGGCCAGAATTTTAGGCACAAGGCTTTGCTTTTGCCGCAAAAAATTACGCAGCACTGCATTCACTAAGCTCTTTGCCCACGGCTTCTTATTTTGACCGGCAGCGGTGACAGCCTGATTCACCACTGTGAAATCATCGTCCAAGCCATGCAGCAACTGCACCAAAGCAACGATAAGCAAGTTTCGGATAATCTCATCGGAAATGGGTTTTTCGGTGAGCGCCTTTAAATACGCCGCTGCCTCGGCATAGAACCGCAGCGCGTTGTAGCTTAGATCCTGTGCGACTGATTTTTGCTGTGGCGTAGCCTTGGGAAACTGCCTGAGCGCTTGCGGCAAAGTCAGTGAGAGATTGTGTCCATTAAGAACACCGCTTACGGCCTGTGCCGCAATAAGTTGAGAGATATGCAAAATAGGGTTTTTCGTTAAAAACCCTATTTTAGTTGATATTAATAGTTAACCGCCATCGCCATCAATCTTCTGATTCGCTCTTCCGTCTGTGGGTGGGTGCTGAACAAGCCGCGCAGACTGCCACCAGACAACGGATTGATAATCATCATTTGGCCTGTTTCGGGGTGCGCCTCGGCTGTCATATTCGGAATCTGATGCGCGTAGTTATGAATCTTCTCCAGAGCACCAGCCAACGCTTTCGGATCCTTGCTGATCTCCGCGCCCATTCTGTCTGCTTCGTATTCACGTGCACGAGAGATGGCCATCTGAATCAAACCTGCTGCCATCGGCGCTAGGAACATCACCAGCAAGCCAATGACAGGATTTGGCCTGTCCTCGCCATCGCGATGACCACCACCGAACATCATGCCAAACTGCGCCAGTGAAGAAATAGCACCTGCCACAGTCGCAGAGATTGTGGAAATGAGCGTATCGCGGTTTTTCACATGGGCCAGCTCGTGCGCCATCACACCGCGCAACTGGCGATCATCCAGAATCTGCATGATGCCAACAGTAGCAGCGACTGCAGCATGTTCGGGATTGCGGCCCGTAGCGAAGGCATTGGGCTGACTTTCATTGATGACGTATACTTTAGGCATTGGCAACTGTGCATTTTGGGCAAGTTCTTTCACCATATCGTAGTACTTGCGGAACTGGCCATTACCGTAATTGTTTTCCGGGTTGATTTCCACAGCGCCATACATTTTTAGCACAGCTTTGTCCGAAAACCAGTATGCATAGAAGTTCATTGCCCCAGCTAACACCAGCGCCATCACCATGCCACTCTGACCACCCAATGCAACGCCTACCGCCATAAACAGTGCGGTAATCGCTGCCATCAAGGCAAAGGTTTTTATCCAATTTCCAAACATTTGAATCTCCTGTAAAAACTTGCTCAAGTTATATGCGGCCATATAAATGGAAGTTCAAGCCGTCATATGATTGGCGTCATGAAAATGAGTCACCTAGTTTGACATGCTGACCCTGAATAAATTGCGCAGCGGTTTGACGTTTTCCGCCAGGCATCTGAAATTCATGAATCTGTAAAACACCTTGCCCGCATGCCACATGCACACTTGCTCCCAAGCCGACAATCTCGCCAGGTTTTGCATCTACCCTTTCATTATGATCGGTTGCAAACCAGATACGACAGGTCTCGCCTTTAAAACACGCTGTAGCCACCGGAAACGGATTGAACGCCCTAACCTGACGCGAAATCTCTGTAGCACTTTTCGTCCAGCTTATCGGACATTCGCTTTTTTCCAGCTTGTGCGCATAGGTCACCAAGCTCTCATCTTGCGGCTCCGCTGGCAATGTGCCGTTGACCTGCAAATCATGCATGGCCTTCACCATCAAGTCAGCACCCATCTCGGCAAGGGCATTATGCAGCGTTTGAGTGGTGTCAGTAGCGCGGATGGGCAATACTGCCTTGCTAACCATTGCACCAGCATCCAGAGCGGGCACCACTTCCATAATAGTCACTCCTGTTTCCGCGTCTCCTGCAAGGAGAGATCGGTGGATAGGCGCAGCGCCGCGCCAGCGAGGCAATAATGAAGCATGAATGTTATAGCACCCAAGCTTGGGCATCTTTAGCACGATCGTCGGAATGATGAGTCCATATGCCGCCACAATCATCACATCCGCTTGCATCGCTGCAATCTGCGCCTGCACCTCGGCAGGCTTGAGCGATACTGGCTGAAAAACATACAAGTTGTGCAGCAGCGCCAGTTGTTTGACCGGGCTAGCCTGTAACTTCATACCGCGCCCCGCAGGCCTATCAGGCTGCGTGAGCACCATCGCCACCTCAAACCCAGCATCCAGCAAGGCTTCTAGGGCAGGCACAGCAAAGTCCGGGGTTCCGGCAAAAATAATCTTCATTTGTTAAGTTGGCTTTAATTCTTGATTTTTAAAGTGCGCGGGCTTTCTCTCGCAAGTGCTTCACCATCTTAGTCTTGATGCGATTACGCTTCAGTGGAGAAAGATATTCCACAAAAACCTTGCCCAACAGATGGTCCATCTCATGCTGGATACACACTGCTAGCAATCCATCTGCATCAAGTCTGAACTTTTTGCCATACTCATCCAAAGCTTCCACCGTGATATTTTCAGCGCGTGTTACTTCTTCATATACACCCGGTACGGAAAGACAACCTTCTTCATACACCTGTTGGCCATGTTTAGAGACAATTTTGGGATTAATAAATACGCGTAAAGCATTCTGCTCTTTGCTCAGATCGATCACAATGAGCTGGATATGCCTATCCACCTGAGTTGCCGCCAACCCAATACCGGGGGCAGCATACATGGTTTCCGCCATATCACTTACCAACTGGCGTATCTCGTCATTCACTTCCACGACCGGTTTCGCGGCTGTATGCAATCGCGGGTCTGGGTAATTCAAAATATTAAGCAGGGCCATATTTCACCATGGTTTTTAATGTAGGGTTAAATATAATTTTTTCAAGATTGTCGTTTCAAGCCAACAAGCTATTTGTTTACATGCATCAAATACCAAAAATGCTTGATTGTTGAACGAATTACATGATAGATTTAATGCAATTTCGCGGATTTTCCGCCCTTTTGACCGAGGTCAATACATGAATTTTCGTATTATACCGTTGCTTATCCTTGCGTGCTTGAGCCTGAATGCCACGGCAGAAGATATCGCACTACAAAAAAACCATCCTGAACGCTATACCGTCGTCAAAGGTGACACGCTATGGGGCATCTCCGGTAAATTCCTTAAAGACCCATGGCAATGGCCAAAAGTCTGGCGCATGAATCGTGCCGAAATCAAAAACCCTCATCGAATTTATCCTGGCGATGTCGTAGTACTAGACACCAGTAGTGGTAGCCCACAACTCAAACTGCTCCGCGAAACGGTTACTTTGCAACCTGGCGCAGTTGTAGAACCTCTTGAAAAAGAAGCGATTTATACGATTTCCCCGAACATTATCTCTCCGTTCCTGAGCCAACCTCTGCTAATAGAGAACGACCAATTGGATCGTGCGCCACACATCATCGCTGGTCAGGACAACCGTGTCGTGCTAAGCCCAGGAACACGCGTCTATGTGAGTAGCATTAACGAAGGTGACGGAGCTCACTGGAGTATCTACCGGAATGGTGAGAAACTGCTAGATCCTGACACTAACGAACTACTAGGTACCGAAGCGGTATATCTCGGTGACTTGAATGTAACTCGCTACGGATCACCTGCGAGTGCCGATATTATCCGTGCAAAAGAGGAAATCTTTGCGCGAGACCGTATTGTCGTTGCACCGGATGAATTCAAGAACAGTTTCCTGCCTCACGCGCCAGATAGCGAGATCAATGGTCGCATCATCCGCATATATGGTGGTGTTGCCGAAGGCGGCCCGAATACCGTGGTGTCCATCAATCGCGGCAAAAACGATGGGCTCGAAGAAGGGCATGTGTTAGCGATTAGCCGCCATGGCCGCAGCGTGAGAGATCCAGAATTCAAAGCTAAGAAAGATGCAAAACTTCTTACTGAAGATGAGATTAAGAACGGCGATATCGTGAAATTGCCAAATGAACGCGTAGGGCTTTTGATGGTTTTTAGGGCATTCGATCGGGTCTCCTATGCCTTGATTATGAATGCTAGTGATGCAGTCTACACTCTGGATTCCGTCAATACGCCGTAATGGCTGAAACTATGAGCAACTTAGACGAAGCCGTGCAGTGGCTACGTCTAAGTCTAATACCGGGGCTAGGCAGTGCCAGCATCTGCCAACTACTTTCCAAGTTCGGTTCTCCTTCACATGTGCTAAACGCGCCCATCAGCCAATTGCGTGAGATGGTAGATGCCGATATGGCTATTGCCATTCAACAAGGAGCCCCAGAAGATTGTGTAAACCAGGCCCTATCGTGGCTAAAAAAGGATCAAGCCCACCTCATTACGCTTGCTGACTCAGCCTACCCTATACAGCTATTGGAAATCAACTCCCCACCAGCGGTCCTGTATGCATTAGGCAACATAAAACTGCTCCAACAGCCTTGTATCGCAATTGTTGGCAGCCGCCACGCCTCCCCTCAGGGCGAAAGGAATGCAGAAGCTTTCTCTGAAAGCTTATGTCAACATGGATTATGCGTTGTCAGTGGCATGGCATTGGGTATCGACGCCGCGGCGCATCGCGGATCACTAAAGGCAAATGGTGCGACCATTGCTGTCGTAGGTACTGGTTTAGATATCGTGTATCCATCGCGACATCGTGAACTGGCACATAAAATCGCAGAGCGCGGATTGATTCTCTCGGAATTTCCGCTGGGAACTCCATCCAAAGCGCAGAATTTTCCGCGACGTAACCGTATCATCAGCGGACTGAGCTTGGGGTGCCTAGTAGTAGAAGCTAACATGGATAGTGGATCCCTAATCACCGCACGGCTTGCCGGCGAGCAGGGGCGTGAGGTATTTGCCATCCCAGGCTCGATTCATTCCCCTTTGACCAAGGGCTGCCATCAACTGATCAAACAGGGCGCGAAGCTGGTTGAAAATGTGCAAGACATCTTGGATGAGCTTTCGATTCCAAACAGCCTGGGAAACCAAGCTGCTAATGACCCGCTTGGGTCTGACCCAAATGAGCTAGTCAATGCAAACTTGGATACAAAATACATTACTATTTTGGAAAACATGGGTCATGAAATTATCCATTTTGAGACATTGCTGGTTAAAACAGGATTGACGTCACAGGAGCTTTCATCCATGCTTATGATGCTGGAACTTGAAGGTAAAGTGGCAGCAATCACTGGCGGCCAATACCAGCGACTAACCTGAATGATTACAACAATACTAAACACCATTATTTCTATAATAGCGAGCTAGATTGGGGGAAATTATGTTCGAAGTGCTAGTGTTTATGTTTGAGAATTATTTCGCTCACCATAGTACTCCTGAAAATTCTATTTTGGAGCAGGAACTTTCCGCCGCAGGATTTGAGCAGAAAGACATTCTGGGCGCATTCGACTGGTTTCAGGAAATGAAGAATAGGCTCTCTCATAACAGATCCGAATACACGTTATCCAGCCAGTCTCTTAGAGTCTTCAGCCCGCAAGAACTGATGCGCTTGGATGCTGAAAGCATCAGTTTCATCACTTTTATGCATCAAGCGAATGTCATCAATGATATGGAGCGTGATCTTATCGTAGACCGCGCCATGGCTTTGCATGAACCCGAGATTACGATAGAAGAGACTCGCTGGATCACTATGATGGCGCTATGGAACCAAGGGCGTGAAAAGGATTATCTATTCGTCGAAGATGCGCTGTTCAATCCACGCGGACAAACATTGCATTGACCAAATCTTATCCTAATCAAGATTATCCATGATCTTACTGATCAGGCCTGATTGGTTTAGCGTATAGAAATGCAAGCCTGGCACTCCCCAGTCTCGCAGCGCTTCGCATAACTCGCTTACGACATCTACCCCAAAAGTCCGCAAAGACGCCAAGTCATCGCCATAAGCTTCGAGGCGCATTCTCAACCAACGTGGGATTTCGGCGCCACATATGTTGGAAAAACGTGCCAACTGCGTGATGTTGTAGATAGGCATAATGCCGGGAATAATCGGCTGAGTAATGCCATGCTGAACACACAGCTCCACAAACCGGAAATATGCATCCACATTATAAAAATACTGTGTGATTGCGCGGTTCGCGCCGGCATCAAATTTCCGCTTCAAATTCCCCACATCCGCCGAAGGTGATTCCGCTTCTGGGTGAAACTCAGGATATGCAGCCACCTCAATCTGGAAATGATTGCCGGTTTGCTGGCGTATGAACGCCACCAATTCACTCGCAAATTTAAAATCCCCGATTGCCACTTCGCCAGATGGTATGTCGCCCCGCAAAGTCACCAAGCGATCAATCCCTTTAGTTTGATATGCTTTGAGCAACTCGGCTATCTCCTCCTTAGTAGACGAGATACAGGAGATATGTGGCGCTGCAGAATGGCCTTCTGCCTGGATATCAAACACGGTCTCCATGGTACGGTCACGTGTCGAACCTCCAGCACCAAAAGTTACCGAAAAGAATTCGGGACCGTACTTAGCAAGTTGTACTCGCGTCTCTCGCAAGTTGGCGATACCTTCCGGCGTCTTAGGTGGAAAGAACTCAAAACTGATAGGTAATTTTTTCATTAGTCTTTATCAATTACAATGGCCGCAAGGACCCATGAAATCACACTGTAAGCCAGTGCGCCTATAATACCGGCCTTTAGGGTAGCCACTTCAAAACCTTGCAAGAAATGACCGACACCCCAGAACAGAACACCATTGATGACAAAAATAAACAACCCTAATGTCAAAATGGTAATAGGTAAGGTCAATATCGTTAAGATTGGTTTGATAAGTATGTTGGCTAAACCAATCACTATAGCTGCGATAAGCGCAGTTACAAAACCATTCACGTGGATTCCGGGCACGAAATAAGCCACTGCAAGCAAGGCCAGTGCATTCACAATCCAAGCTGCAATCAACTTTATCATGCCCGTTCCCTTTCCTATTAATAACGATAATGGTCAGCCTTGTAAGGACCGTTCTTGTCGACACCAATGTAAGCCGCTTGCTGTTCGGTCAAACGTGTCAGCTGAGCATTCAATTTCTTCAACTGCAACATGGCTACTTTTTCATCCAGATGCTTTGGTAAAGTATAAACGCCAACCGGATATTTGTCCGTTTCTGTATAAAGTTCGATTTGTGCAATAGTCTGGTTAGCGAAGCTAGAGCTCATCACATAAGATGGATGACCAGTACCGCAACCCAAGTTTACCAAGCGGCCTTTTGCCAGCAGAATGATTTTCTTGCCATTCGGGAAAATAACGTGGTCAACCTGAGGTTTGATCTCGTCCCATTCGTATTTCTCAAGGGATGCGACATCAATCTCATTATCAAAATGGCCAATGTTGCACACAATAGCCTGATCTTTCATTTTTACCATATGGTCATGAGTAATGACATGGTAATTACCTGTAGCTGTGACAAAAATATCCGCATGCTCTGCTGCGTAATCCATTGTGACTACGCGGTAACCTTCCATAGCAGCCTGCAGCGCGCAGATTGGATCGATCTCGGTCACCCAGACCTGGGCGGAAAGTGCGCGCAATGCCTGTGCAGAGCCTTTACCCACGTCACCATAACCGCACACAACTGCAATCTTGCCGGCAATCATCACATCGGTAGCACGCTTGATCGCATCTACCAGACTCTCACGGCAACCATACAAATTGTCAAATTTGGATTTGGTCACGGAGTCGTTCACATTGATGGCCGGAAAAGCCAACTTGCCCTCTTTATGCATTTGGTACAAACGATGTACCCCTGTCGTGGTTTCTTCTGTCACACCTTTGATTTTCGCTAAGCGTGTCGAATACCAAGTCGGGTCGGTCTTCAATTTCGCCTTGATGGAGTTGAACAAGCAAACCTCCTCCTCGCTGGCTGGATGGCTGAGCAAACTTGCATCTTTTTCCGCACGTGAACCCAAATGCAGCAACAGGGTCGCATCACCACCATCATCCAAAATCATATTGCTGTAGCCGCCATCAGGCCATTCAAAGATTCGGTGTGTATAGTCCCAGTATTCTGCCAATGTTTCACCTTTGACCGCAAACACTGCCGTACCACCAGCGGCTATCGCAGCAGCAGCATGGTCTTGTGTTGAGAAGATGTTACATGATGCCCAACGCACTTCTGCGCCCAAGTCTTTCAGGGTCTCAATCAACACCGCTGTTTGAATGGTCATATGCAATGATCCGGTGATGCGGGCACCTTTGAGCGGTTTGGTCAATGCGTATTCTTCACGAATCGCCATCAGGCCAGGCATTTCGGTTTCCGCGATAGCAATCTCCTTCCGGCCAAAACCCGCCAGGTTGATGTCAGCTACGATATAGTCTTTGGTATCTGTCACAGTATTCACTCCAATTTACATTGAATATGTGACTGAGGAAGAAAAGGATGAAAACGACACCGCTGCTACTATAATCCTGCGTTCATCCATTTCCCGCATCAGGCACGGTTAATGAGAATGAACGCCGTTAATACAGTTTCCGAGCCTAGGAGAAATCTCTTGCAGCGTTCCTCGGAATATTGATATATTGTACTATGAATGGATAAAATTACAAAAATTCAATCAGTTACAAAATTTAATATATCACAATCACCACAAGTCGTTCTGATTCCAGAGTGCGTTGATATCCGTGATACCCCATTTGATTGGATCCTCATGACCTAAGATACTATCTTTCGATCCTGGCCTCGATAAATCCAGCACCTCCATCGGAATGTGCGTCTTGGATTTCGTCGAGAAAAACACCCTCACGATAGGGGTAAGCAGGCTTTTGGGGCTTTGGTCTATCACCAAACCTAAACGCCCTGATTTGAGCATGACAATTGAGCCGATTGGATAAATGCCCACACATTTAACAAAAGCCTGGAAAACCTTCTGGTCAAAATGGTTCCCCCACTGAGCCATTCTATGCAGAGATACTCCCGGCTCCCAGCCAGCCTTGTATGGTCGATTGGAAGTGATTGCATCATACACATCGCAAACAGCACCCATCTTGGCAAACAAACTAATCTGATCGCCCCCCAGCTTGAAGGGATAACCTGTACCATCCATTTTTTCATGATGATGCAGACAAATATCCAAAATGACTTCGTCAGTAATCTGACCCTGTTGCAGCAAGGCATGACCTCGCTCGGGATGAAGCCTGACTATTTTGAATTCTTCTTCCGTTAAGGCACCAGGCTTGCTAAGCACCTCGATGGGAATTAAGGCCTTGCCAATATCATGTAGCAACCCGCCTAATCCGGCCTGACGCACTTCTGTTTCATGCAATCTTAGCTCACGCGCTAGTGAGATCATCAGCGCACACACGGCTACGCTGTGCATGTAAGTATAGTCATCTGACGCCTTTAACCTGACCAAGCTAATCAGCGCACCTTCATTGCGTGCCAACGATGCGGAAATTTCCTCGACCAGAGGGGATGCTGCCTCTGCATTGATTGCCTTACCCATGCGCACATCGTCGAACATGGATGCCACCGCCTGCTTGGTGCCCTCAATAATGCGCTTAGCATGCACCCGCTCTTCATCAATGGATGTATGTTTACTGTGTTTTAATGCTGCTGGTCTTGTTTCTGCGATCAGTGCTTCAGCGATTTCTATAGGCTTCTCTGTTGCCACATCCAGACCTTTAGAGGTATCGATAACAACTTCTCTCACACCGCTGGAATGCAGTTTGTTCAAGTCATCCGCATCCTCAAGCTTAAAAGCTTTCTTCCAAAATGGATGATCTATCCATGAGCCTTTCAGCGAATGGATGAACATGCCCATGCGAACTTGGTGAACTGGGATAGTTTTCAACATATTCTCGATATTTTGCTAAAAAACATTGGCAAGTGATGCAAAAGAAAAAGGGGGTAATTACCCCCTTTTTACTGATTGATGCTTTTAAAGTTTTGGTTATAAACCGGCTGCAGAGCGCAAAGCAGCTGCCTTGTCGACGCCTTCCCAAGTGAACTCTGGCTCATCACGACCGAAGTGACCATAAGCTGCCGTCTTGGTGTAGATTGGGCGCAATAGATCAAGCATCTTGACGATTCCCTTAGGTCGCAAATCGAAATGCTCATTGACTAACTGGGTCAATTTCTCGTCCGATATTTTGCCAGTTCCGTAGGTTTGCACCATGATAGATGTCGGGCGAGCCACCCCAATCGCGTAGCTAACCTGCACCATACATTTCTCTGCCAAACCAGCAGCGACGATGTTTTTTGCGACATAACGGCCTGCGTAAGCTGCACTGCGGTCTACTTTCGAAGGATCCTTGCCTGAGAAGGCACCACCTCCATGTGGCGCTGCCCCGCCATAAGTATCCACGATGATCTTGCGACCGGTCAGACCACAATCACCCTGTGGGCCACCGATCACAAAACGCCCGGTAGGGTTGACCAGATACTTGATGTCACCTTTAATCAGCTCTTTTGGCAAAACAGGTTTGATGATCTCTTCAATCACCGCTTCCCGAATGGCTTCTAGGGTCATTTCGGGTGCATGCTGGGTGGAAATCAGTACGGTATCTAGCGCATAAGGTTTACCATCTACATACTTCACAGTCACCTGAGCCTTGGCATCTGGGCGGAGCCAAGGCAGGCGGCCATCCTTGCGCAACTGTGCCTGGCGTTCCATCAGCCGGTGGCTCAGCCAGATAGGCAACGGCATCAATTGCGGGGTTTCATTCACAGCATAGCCAAACATCAACCCTTGGTCGCCTGCACCTTGGTCTAACGGATCGTCATTTGCATTATCGACGCCCTGGGCGATATCAGGCGATTGTTTGTCATATGCCACCAGCACGGCGCAACCTTTGTAGTCGATGCCATATTCGGTGTTATCGTAACCAATGCGTTTGATGGCATCACGCGCCACCTTGATGTAATCCACGTTCGCGGTCGTCGTGATCTCGCCGGCTAACACGATCAGGCCAGTATTGGCCAAGGTTTCGGCTGCCACGCGCGCGGTTGGGTCTTGCTGCAAGATCGCATCCAAGATGCTATCGGATACTTGATCGGCAAGTTTATCCGGATGTCCTTCGGACACCGATTCTGAGGTAAAGAGGTATTCGTTCATATTGTGCCTTGAAAGGTTGATAAAAAAAGAGGCTGACTAAAGGCTAAAGCCAGCTTCGCGCAGAACGCGCATTCTACACTTAAACCACAGAAACGCCTAAAAGTTGCTAGAATCCCGTCTAAGGAAACACAATCATGCGATTAAAGTTCACCAAAATGCAGGGCGCAGGTAATGACTTCGTTGTCATAGATGCCTACACGAAACCCATACAGCTATCTGCCAAACAAATCAAACTCATCGCTAATCGCTATTTTGGCGTGGGTTGCGACCAATTACTGATGGTCGAAAAAGCACAGCAGTCCGGGGTAGATTTTCGTTATCGCATATTCAACGCTGACGGCGGCGAGGTGCAGCAATGTGGCAATGGGGCGCGCTGTTTCGTCAAATTTGTGTCAGAAAAAGGCCTGACCGATAAACGTTCCATTAACGTAGAGACTGCAAGCGGCGTGATTACCTTATCCTTGCAGAATGATAACCAAGTCACAGTTAACATGGGCGCGCCTCGCTTCGCACCAAATCAGGTGCCCTTCGTTGCCGAAACCGAAGCAATGCAATATCTGCTGGCACTTAAAACACAGCCCATCAAAATCTCAGTCTTATCAATGGGCAACCCTCATGCTGTGACTCTAGTTAAGGATGTCGAAAAGCATGATGTAGCAACTATCGGGCCACAGATAGAATCACACGAGCGATTCCCGGAGCACGTCAATGCCGGCTTCATGCAGGTGCTCAACCCGCACGAGATCAAACTACGCGTATACGAGCGTGGCAGCGGCGAAACTCTGGCTTGTGGCACAGGGGCCTGTGCAGCGGTAGTGTCAGGGATCCGTCTGGGTGAGTTACAATCACCGGTATTGGTACACACGCGCGGCGGTGATTTGAGCATCGCCTGGGCGGGCGGCAGCAATCCCGTATTGATGACAGGCCCGGCAGAGATTGTATTCGAAGGGGAGATCGAGGTTTAGCATGCAAGAAGAAATTAAAGATTATTTGAAACAACATCCAGAGTTTTTCGAGGAAAACGCCTCTTTTCTGGCAGACATTCATCTGCCCAGCCCTCATGGCAGCGGCACAATCTCGCTAGCAGAACGGCAACAACTGGCACAGCGCGACAAAATCAATGCACTGGAAGAACGCTTTGCCGAATTGGTACTCAATGCGCAAGAGAATGACAAGATTGCCGGCAAAATCCATGCATTCAGTGTTTTGCTACAGCAAGCCAGAAATTTTGACGCTGCTGAACAACTGGTCAGTCATTATCTGCCCGAAGAATTCAACATCACGGACACTTACCTGCGCATCTGGATATCTCCATTAGATGACGCAGACCGAAAAAGTCTGGTATTCGAGCCAATTCCGGAGACTACTAAGAGTTGGGTTCTGGAAATCCACAACGTCTACTGCGGCGGCATTCCCAGCATCGACATTGACAACTGGTTCTTGGAGCCAGCAGCTTCCATCGCAGTTTTCCCCTTGCGTTCGAATGAACAGGTATTCGGATTCCTGGCACTTTCCAGCGACAATGCTGAGCGCTTCTACGTAGGCATGGGCACCGATTTCCTGCAGAAGCTGGGCGATCATATTGGCGCAGCGCTTTCGCGTTATCTGGTGCCTACCACCGAATAAACCCCGCACCTACAATGCACAAATGAATGCGATTCAAGCCTATCTCGATTTTTTAAGTTACGAGCGTGGGCTAAGCGCCCACACACGCAAGAATTACGCTCGCGATATCGCACAACTCGAACAATTGCGCGGCGCATTGAGATTAAACCAGCTCAACAACACGCATATCCGTCGCTTCATCGCCAGCCTGCATGGCAAAGGCTTAAGTGGCAAAAGTATTGCCCGCATGCTTTCCAGCTGGCGAGGCTTCTTTGATTTTCTAGTACAGCGCGAAGGCTACACACAAAACCCAGTCATTGGCTTACGTGCACCAAAATCACCCCGCTCACTTCCTCAAGCGCTTTCGATAGAACAGGCGACCAAGCTGGTCGATATCGAAGATGACGATATCCTGAGTCTGCGCGACCATGCGATGCTAGAGCTATTCTATTCCTCTGGCCTGCGCTTGAGCGAGCTGGTCAACCTCAACATGGATGCGCTGGATTTTGGTGAAGGCACTGTTATTGTTACTGGCAAGGGCAATAAGACACGCATCGTGCCATTGGGTAGCCATGCCGCAGAAGCAATCAGGACTTGGCTTGCAGCCCGCTCAAATCTGCTCGGCGCTAACCGGGATGAAAAAGCCGTGTTCATCAGTAAGCAAGGCAAGCGCATCAACAGCCGCACTGTACAATACCGGCTAAAGGATTGGGCCATCAAGCAAGGCATCAACTCATCGGTGCATCCGCATATGCTGCGCCACAGCTTTGCCAGCCATGTACTGCAATCCAGTGGCGACTTGCGCGCTGTGCAGGAGATGTTGGGCCATGCCAACATCAGTACCACACAGGTATATACGCATCTTGACTATCAACACCTTACAAAAGTCTATGACGCAGCACACCCGCGCGCCAGAAAAAAGATAAACCCATAAATCGCTCAAGGTTTTTATCTACCGCAGAATATGGCAAAATGCATTGCTGAATTTTGTTAATACAATAAAGGAATTATCATGGAACATACCTTACCCGCATTACCTTATGCCAAAAACGCTTTGGTACCGCACATCTCAGAAGAAACCTTTGAATATCACTACGGCAAGCACCACCAAGCCTACGTGACCAACCTCAACAACCTGATCAAAGGCACAGAGTTCGAGAACGCCAGCCTGGAAGACATCATCAAGAAATCTGCCGGCGGCATCTATAACAACTCCGCACAAGTATGGAACCACACCTTTTTCTGGAACTGCATGAAACCAAACGGTGGAGGCGCACCAACCGGCGCACTGGCAGATGCAATCAACAAAAAATGGGGCAGCTTTGACGAGTTCAAAAAAGCATTCCAGGCTTCAGCAGTCGGCAACTTCGGCTCCGGCTGGACATGGCTGGTGAAAAAAGCTGACGGCAGCGTAGATATCGTCAACATGGGCCCAGCCGGCACACCGCTCACTACAGGTGACAAAGCCTTGCTGACCATCGACGTATGGGAACATGCCTATTACATCGACTACCGAAACGCACGTCCAAAATTCGTCGAGACTTTTCTGGCAAGCCTGGCTAACTGGGATTTCGCCAGTGCCAACTACGCAGGTTAACTACCCAAGTTATTTCACGAGAATAAATACGTAACTTGAATAATAAATACGTAACTTTTGAAAATTTAGAAATAATAAATACGTAACTCGAAAAAGCCCTAAAAGCAAAATTTAGGGCTTTTTGTTACCAAATTAGAATGCTTAATCAAAGATTATGCAAAATAAATATTGACTAACTGAAAAACTCCCACTATTATGCATAATTATGAATGATGCAGAAAAAATAAACCTCAAATGGATTGCTTCAATTTCCACTGGTCACCCCTTTAGGGGCAGTATGCCTGTGTCCGATAATTCAGGGATTAGGGTTGTTCAGATGAAAGACCTTGATGATAACGGCAAGATTAATTGGGTTTCACCTACTCAAGTTTCGCTTGAAACAAAAAAACAACCAGACTGGCTAAGTGACGGAGACATATTGTTTGCTGCCAGAAGCACTCGCAATATTGCATCGTTTGTAGATAACTGCCCACCTCAAATGCTGGCTGCACCCTACTTCTACGTTATTCGCATCAATCATAAAAAAGTTTTACCAAAATTTGTCGTTTGGCAACTTAACCAAGCGCCACTACAAAAATATTTTCAGCGTGAATCAGAGGGGTCGATCACAAAGAGCATTAGAAGAAGTTCACTAGAAGAAGTTGAAATTGCAGTACCTACGCTCGAGGCACAGCACAAAATAATTCACATGGCGGAAATCTTTGAGCGAGAAAAGGAAATTTGCCAAAAACTCATTAGCAATGGCGAGACTATTATGAATAGTATCGCTATTAATATTTTAAATAAGTAACAATAAAGCGAGTTCAATATGGCCATAGAAACAACCAGTCAAGACACCATTAACAAAGCACTTTGGGCTGCATGTGACACCTTTAGAGGTACGATTAGTGCAGACACCTACAAAGACTTTGTGCTCACTATGCTCTTCCTCAAATACATTTCAGATGTATGGCAAGACCATTATGATACTTACCAGAAAGAACACGGAGATGAACCAGAGCTTATTCATGAACTCATGAAAAATGAGCGCTTTGTGTTACCTCCGGAATCAAGTTTTTATGTGTTATTTGCTCATAGACATGAACCAGGTAATGGTGAGCGTATTGATAAAGCCTTACATGCCATAGAAGAAGCAAATGGCAACAAGCTGCGTGATTCTTCAAAATCTGTATTTCAGGACATTAGCTTTAACACTGATAATCTGGGTGAAGAAAAACAGAAAAACACCATCTTGCGTCATCTGCTAGAAGACTTTGCCAAACCGGAACTAGATTTAAGGCCTTCGCGTGTTGGCACGTTGGATGTCATTGGCAACGGCTATGAATTTTTAATTAAAAACTTTGCAGCGAGTGGCGGCCAAAAAGCTGGCGAATTTTACACCCCGCCTGAAGTGTCTGACTTGATTGCAGAACTTCTCGACCCACAAGAAGGTGACACCATCTGTGACCCGGCATGCGGCTCAGGCTCATTGCTGATGAAATGCGGTCGCAAAATACAAGATAAATTCAATTCCAAAAAATACGCGCTGTTTGGACAAGAAGCGATTGGCTCAACTTGGTCACTTGCCAAAATGAACATGTTTCTGCATGGTGAAGACAATCATCGCATTGAATGGGGCGACACTATCCGCAACCCAAAACTGCTTGATAATAACGGTGGCTTGATGCATTTTGATATTGTTACCGCAAACCCACCCTTCAGCCTTGAAAAATGGGGGCATGAAGATGCTGCACATGATGTATTTCACCGTTTCCGCAGGGGTGTTCCCCCAAAAACGAAAGGTGACTATGCCTTTATCTCACACATGGTAGAAACCTTAAAACCCAAAACAGGGCGCATGGGTGTGATTGTGCCGCATGGCGTGCTGTTTAGAGGCAGTAGCGAAGGTGTCATCCGTCAAAAGCTAGTAGACGAAAACTTACTGGATGCTGTGATTGGCCTACCTGAAAAGCTGTTTTACGGCACGGGTATCCCTGCTGCCATTTTGATATTTAAAAAACAAAAGTCAGATAATAAGGTGCTGTTTATAGATGCCAGCCGAGAGTTTAAATCTGGCAAAAACCAAAACCAGTTGGGTGAGGCAGACATTCAAAAAATCATTGCCACCTATAAAGCCAGAGCCAATGTGGACAAATATGCCTATTTAGCAACGTTGGATGAAATAAAAGAAAATGACTACAACCTGAATATTCCACGCTATGTAGATACCTTTGAGGAAGAAGAAGAAATTGATTTGGTGTCGGTGCGCAAAGAGCGCGAACAACTGAAAGGCCAATTGGCAGATTTAGAAATTGAAATGGCTAAATATTTTGAGGAGTTGGGATATGGTGCCTGATGGGTGGAGAAGAGTTCCAATTAAAGAGACGTGCAAATCAATCATAGATTGCGTCAATAAAACTGCACCTACTGTTAATTATAAAACTCCATATAAAATGATTCGCACAACTAATGTGCGTAATGGTCGAGTGGATTTGAGTGATGTTAGATACGTAACTGAAGAAACCTATTTAAATTGGGTTAGGCGAGGACAACCGCAAGTAGGTGACTTAATTTTTACTCGTGAAGCACCTGTTGGTGAAGTTGGAGTTCTTGAAGAAAATAACGGTGTATTTCTTGGTCAAAGAACAATGATGTATCGCGCTGACTCTATCAAATCAGATAACTATTTTCTTTTTTACTCCCTTCAAGGTGATTTTTGTCAAAAACAAATAGATGACTTTAGTAATGGTGGAACAGTTGCACATATGCGTGTACCAGATTGTGGGGAAATACTTATTAATTTACCTCCATTACCAGAACAAAAGAAAATTGCCCAAATTCTTTCCACTTGGGATAAAGCAATTGCAACCACAGAAAAACTACTCGAAAACAGCCAAAAGCAAAAACAAGCTTTAATGCAGCAATTGCTGTCGGGTAAAAAGCGGTTTCCTGGCTTTAATCAAAAGTGGTCAACCACAACCCTTGGTCAGATTGGTGAAATAAAAAGTGCAGGTGTTGATAAAAATATTCTAGAGGGCGAAAAGCCTGTTCGTTTATTAAACTTCACTGATGTTTTTAATAGAAGTTTCATTTACTCAAAAGAGCTTAATCATTGGGTGACTGCTCCTGATGCAAAGATTTTATCTTGCGGTGTAGAAAAAGGGGATGTTTTCTTCACTCCATCTTCAGAAACACGAGATGAAGTGGGCATTCCAGCTGTAGCGGCAGAAGACATAAATGACTGTTGTTATAGCTATCATGTTGTTAGATTTAGATTGCATGAAAATTGGGATCTAAATTTTAAAGCTTATATTTTCACAACGACAGAGTTTAGAAAGCAGGCGTATATGTTGGCTGATGGTAGCGGACAGCGATACGTCATTTCTCAAGATGGATTTAGAAGCATAAAAATTACGTACCCAACTTACCAAGAACAAATTTTAATAGGTAAAGCAATTAAAGTGGCAGAGGATGAAGTTAATTCATTAAAACAAAAAATCACATATCTCAAGGAAGAAAAAAAAGCATTGATGCAGCAACTTTTAACAGGAAAAAAACGCGTAAAACTGGAGGGGTAAAATGCCAAATGCAATACATGCAAAAATAAAAGCACTGGAACCAATAATTCAACCTTGGGCGGCAGATACCAACCCTGCTCTGGTTTTTAAATCCACAAACCTGATGGGTTTGAAAAATCTTCTTACACGCTGTTTTGAGATTTTGAAAAGTGAATTTTCTGTTAGCGAAGTGTCTGCCCTTACCGCTGAAATTGAAGTTCAGCTAGATACTATCCAGCAACATATTCCAAGCTACCCTAATCAAAGTTACTTTAATGCATGTGTGACAAGTGCTTTTGAAATATTTAAGTTATTGCATGCATTTGGCTACATCAATCATCGGTTAGATAAGATTATTCGCAATTCTCTGACGAATCGCAAACAAGCCACCACAGCTTTTAATGAAACAGTTAAAACTGCCGCTAATATTAAAACAGTGAATTCTGAAGTTGAGGAATATAAAACTCAAATCGAAGAGTTTTATCAACAATGCTTTGGTGAGGAAGAGGATTCGTACAAAAGTAAGCTTGCTGAAATAGATGATGCTTACACCAAGATTTTGGATGACGATGGCTATCTAGAGAAAATTGAAGCCGCCAATAAAGAATCAACTGAGTATCGAGATGAAATTTTAGAGTACAAGGTAGAACTGCTCGATGGTGATAGCGAAAATGAATCTATCAAACAGCAGATTCATGAACTAAATCAAGAAATGTTGGCTAATCAAGCCAAAATGCAAAAATTTATTGCTGAGTATATTACTGGCGCGGTAACAACCACCAAAAATGAGGCCGGTTTAGAAAAAGAAGTGAAAACCAAGTCAAAAAAAGAGTTGGTGGATGAGCTGCATAAATCCTTCGAGGGGCATATTGCTTATGAGAAGGCGAAAATTGCTGACTATATAGAAGAGTTTGATAAATATAAAATCGCTAAGGAAGCTGAAATTGAAGGTTTGTTGAAAAGTGCAACGAATGCTAGTTTGGCAAGTGCGTTTGAAACCTCAAGAATTCAAACTGAAACTCTAAAAAACAAAAGTGAGAAATACTTTTTCTATTCAATCATCGCTTTAGTGGCTGCAATTGTTTTGCCCTATGTGCCATGCTTTAAAGAGTGGATGTTTACTTCTGATAATGTATATATTGAGCTTTTAAGGCGTGTTTTATTTACAGGCCCATTTGTTTGGTTGGCATATTATCTAGCCAAGAAAACCAATCAGTACTTCAGATTAGAGCAGGAATATGCACATAAGGCAGTAGTTTCGCGTAGTTTTGAAGGTTATAAATCTCAAGTGTTAGAGCTTTATAAGGAAAATCCAGCAAGCCAAGAAATGCTGCAAAAATTACTCGGTGGCTCGATTGATACTGTAGCGAAGAATCCAGCTGAAGTTTTAGATAGCACAAAAGGCTCTAGCCATCCTCTAGAAGATATTAAAGAAAATTTGTCGGGCTTAATTGAACCATTATCAAAACTTGTTGAAACGATTAAGAAGTGAGATTGACTGTGTGTCAAATAACAACTAAAACGTTTCGAATCTTGACTTTAGCAAATGCTAAATGCATAATTACCTTCAACACAACCGCCACGCCTCTTAACAATGCGCAACCTTGGCGGTTTTTTATTGCCTGTAGGGGGTGGTGAGTATTCATGACCATCCCTTTCTCAAAACCTGCAATTGATACCCAAGCACAATTAAATTTATTGCTAGCACGTGGGCTAATTGTTGCGGATCATGCTTTTGCCATTCAAGTTTTAAACTCTATTGGCTATTATCGGTTAAGCGGCTATTTGTATCCATTTAGAACACGCGACCCTAATGGTGCTCTACTCGATACTTATTTCCAAGGGAGCACGTTTGACGAGGTAATTCAGCTCTACGAGTTTGATCGCGAATTACGCTTATTGTTATTAGATGCGATTGAGCGTATTGAGGTGGCTGTTCGTACTCAAGTCACTTATCATTTTTCATTAAAATATGGTCCATTCGGCCATACAAATCCAAATAACTTTCACGCAAAGTTTAGACATGCTGACTGGTTGAACGACGCCCAAACTGAGGTGGTTCGTTCAAACGACAAGTTTATAAGTCATTTTCAGCAGAAATATGATGGTTTCCCCGTTGTACCTTTGTGGATGCTGACAGAGGTGATCAGTATTGGTAGTTTATCTAGGCTATATAGAGGGCTAGATAACAGCGACAAGCTACCCATTGCTGCATACTTCAATGTTCCTCATAAACGTCTAACAGATTGGATGCATGCCATTACTTATGTTCGTAATGTCTGCGCGCACCACAGCCGCCTATGGAACCGAGAGTTATCTATTAGCCCAGATGCAATCAAAGACCCTAATTGGTCAAGACCAATTACCCCAAGAAATGACCGTATCTTTTATATTTTATTGATATTAAAAGAGTTGCTCTCAGCAAGTGGTAACGGCAAGGATTGGGTGGCAAAAATGAATCAACTGTTATTGCCAATAGCAATTCAACCAAAATGGCAGCTCGCAATGGGCTTTCCAGCGAATTGGCAAACCCACCCGATATGGAGTAAGTGATGCAGATTACCCCTAAATTTCAAGAAGAATTTAGTGCCAAAATTCCCGCACTCACATTGCTGGCAAATTTAGGCTGGAAGTTTATTAACCCTGAAACCACAATCAACCTAAGACAAAATAAAACAGGGGAACTCGTATTAAAAGATGTTTTAAGGGATGAGCTTAAAAAGAGACGTTTTGAATTTGCAGGTAATGCGTATCCCTTATCCCAAAAATCCATCGACAATATCATTCAAGAGCTCTCTACCCCTGCGCTTAATGAGGGATTAACGCTAGCTAATGAGCGTATCTATAACCATCTTTTATATGGAATATCAGTATCTGAGGACGTGAACGGTAAAAAAGTTACGCCAACAATTCAGCTGATAGATTGGGCAGACTTTAATAATAACTCTTTTGTTTTTACAGAAGAGTTCAGTGTACTCAGAACCAATGGCGTTGATAACCGCCGGCCAGATATCGTCTGTTTTGTAAATGGATTGCCGCTTGTCATCATTGAAGCAAAACGCCCTGATGGTAATGCAGGCAAAGGGCCAACGGTAGATGCTGGTATCTCACAACATTTAAGAAATCAACGTCAGGATGAAGTACCTAATTTATTTGCTTATACGCAGTTGCTTGTTTCAATTAACGGAACTGATGCCAAATATGGCACGCAAGGTACGCCTGAAAAATTTTGGGCGGTTTGGAAAGAAGAAGACTTTAATGAAAGTCATTTTGCTGAGATTAAAAACAAGCCTCTTAATATTGAGCAAAAACAATCTATATTTGGTTGCAGAGATGCATCGGCTCTGAATTGGTTTAATCAGCTGATTGGCGGCGGTGAACTTGCAGTCACAAACCAAGACAGACTTTTAATTAGCCTACTAAGCCCTGAACGATTAATCGAGTTTATTCGTTATTTTGTTTTGTTTGATAAAAAATCTGGCAAAGTTGTTGCAAGACACCAACAGGTATTTGGTATCAAACGACTGATTGAAAGGGTAAACAAAAAAGATGTCAAAGGGGCTCGTCAAGGTGGTGTGATTTGGCATACAACGGGCTCAGGTAAATCTTTTACCATGGTGTTTTTATCCAAAGCGCTCATTCTGCATGAATCACTTAAAAACTGTCGTTTAATCATTGTGACTGACCGTGTAGATTTGGAAACACAGTTAAGTAGAACGTTTTCAAATAGTGGCGAGTTGTCCAGCAAAAAAGATAAATCATCTGCGATGGCAACTTCAGGAAAGCGCCTTGCTGAGCAAATTAGCAAAGGAAATGAGCGTATTGTTTTCTCCATCGTTAATAAATTCGGCACAGCCACTAAATTAGAAGAATGTTATAACGATAGCCCTGATTTAATCGTATTGGTGGATGAAGGACATCGCACCCAAGGTGGTGAAACGCATGTCAGAATGAAACAAGCGATGCCCAAGGCCGCATTCGTGGCTTTTACTGGCACCCCTTTGCTTAAAGACGATAAAACCACCAATAAATTTGGCTCAATAGTGCATGCTTATACCATGCAGCGTGCTGTCGATGATGGTGCAGTAACTCCATTATTATATGAGGAGCGTGTTCCTGAACTTGATGTAAACAGTGAAGCGATTGATGCGTGGTTTAATAGAATTACTGAAGGTCTAACTGATAATCAACAATCTGACTTAAAACGAAAATTCGCTAGTAAGGGTCAAATTTACGCTGCGGATGATCGTATCAAACTGATTGCTTATGATATTTCATCACACTTCTATAAAAATATCGACGATGGACTTAAAGGACAACTTGCTTGTGAAAGTAAGTCCGCAGCAATTAAATATAAACAATATTTAGATGAGTGTGGGCTAATTGAAAGTGCCGTGGTGATGTCGGCTCCTGATACCAGAGAGGGTAACACTTCGGTGGATGATTCATCAGCACCAGAGGTAACAAAATGGTGGAAAGAAAATGTTGGTAATCAGGATGAGGGAGTTTATACAAAATCTATTATCGAACGATTTGAAAATGACGATAACCTCAAGTTAATCATTGTTGTTGATAAGTTACTGACTGGTTTTGACGAGCCTAAAAATGCAGTTCTATATATTGATAAACCCCTCAAAGAACATAATTTGATTCAAGCAATTGCCCGTGTGAATCGACTTCACCCACTCAAGAAGTTTGGTTTATTGATTGATTACCGTGGCATTTTAGGTGAGCTTGATACAACGATTGCCAAGTATCAGAAATTAGCAAACCGTACCCAGGGTGGCTTTGATATTGATGACTTAATTGGCTTATATAGTCAAATGAGTACTGAGTATAAAAAACTCCCAAGTCTTTATGATGCATTATGGGATACGTTTAAGAACGTTAAGAATAAAGCGGATATTGAACAACTAAGACAAGTCTTAGTACCTAAAATGGAAGAGATAGACGGGAAGTTAGTCGATATCAACATTAAAGTGAGAGATACATTTTATGAACGGCTTACTGCATTTTCATCATGCTTAAAGGTTGCATTACAATCGGCCAGTTTTTTTGAAGACAAAAGCTTTTCTGAAGATACGCGTAAACACTATAAAGAAACTTTGAAGCAACTTTCATCTTTGCGTCAAATTGCTCAGCAGGATGCTGGGGAGCGTGTTGACTATGATACCTATTCGCTACAGATAAAAAAATTGATGGATAGGCATGTCGTTGGCATTGAGATTAGACAGCCGACTGGAGTGTATGAAGTTGGGAAAATGGGTACATCACAAAAGCCAGAAAATTGGTCTGATGAAAAAACACGTAATGAAACAGATATTATTAAAACGCGTATTGCTAAAAAAATAGAGCAAGACTTACGTGATGACCCATATGCACAAGAGGTTTTTTCGAGTCTACTCAAAAAAGCGATTGAAGAGGCAGAGGCACTATTTAATCATCCTCTTAAGCAGTATTTATTATTCAGAAGTTTTGAAGAAAAAGTGGATGCTCGCGAACTTGATGACATACCTAATAAGCTCACTGGTAATAAATATGCACAAGCTTACTATGGTGTTTTCAAAAAATATTTACCAGAAACCCTTGCTACTCTAAATCAAGATAATCAAATGACTTGGGTAGAGCTTGCCTTTACAGTTGAGGCATTGGTCAATAAAGCCGTCGCAGAATACTCAATCAATCCTCAAAATATTGAAACTGAAATTCGCAAAAATCTGCTACCGATTTTATTTAAAGAATGTAAAAAAGTTGGGGCTGGAATGGATCAAGCTAAGTCGATGGTGGATTTGATTGTGCAGATTACACGCGTTGGCCTGAACAAAGCTTAAGAAAATGATGTTTCAGGATAAATATTGCTCCTTAAGATATGGTGACGAGCAAATACAATTCAAACTTAAGCGCAAAGATTTAAAGGCAAGTAAGATTGTGATTTTGGTTCAGCCAGATGCCAGTGTCATTGTGACAGCGCCAAACTCAGCAGGTATGGGTGAGATAGACGCTGCTTTGATTAAACGTGCAAAGTGGATATCAAATAAGGTGGCCGAATTTAAGTCACAAGAAAAACATACGCTTGAAAGAACCTACTCTAGTGGTGAGTCACATTTTTATTTGGGTCGGCGCTATTTACTAAAGGTTAATATAGACGATTCACATAATGAGTTTATAAAGCTTTATCGTGGACAAATACACGTTAACGTAAAGAGCTACTCATCAGAAAAGGTGAAAAATCTATTGCTTGCTTGGTACAAAATAAAGGCGCTAGAGGTTTTTAACACTCTGCTAGAAGAATTGTTAAAAAAAACACCATGGGCAACTTCAAAACCTAAAATTAAAATCAAACGAATGGCGACTCAGTGGGGAAGCTGCTCTCCAAAAGGCGAAATTCTATTAAACCCACATCTCATCAAAGCAAACAAGACAAGTATTGAGTATGTTCTGTTGCATGAACTTTGCCATCTTGCGGAACATAATCATAGCGATAGATTTTATCGCCTGCTTGAACAGGTTATGCCAAATTGGCGTGACATAAAAGACAATTTAGATACTAAAGCGACTTATTACCTAAACACTTAAAAACTTTTAGCACATGTTTACTGCTCAAGAACAAACCATGGATATCGTGTTTTAATATAGCTAGCTAAATTTTCACGCCCCCAAGCCAGATCATATGCCCCTCTAAATAAGTAACCAAGCAAAGTTCCGATTGTGTAAATTACCATAAAATTTTTATTTAGTATTTCAGCATCATGCCATACGTAAAATCCAGCAATTACAGATATCAGAAAAGTGACAGCTAATAAAACGTTTGCTTTTTTAAAATCGAATCGACTAGGCATCAAAATCTTACATGAGCCATTTTCTTCAAATCTCAACATTTGATAAATATTCAGCAATCTTATTTCATTTCGTTTAAGTAAGTTATTTTGTTCTAGATAGTCAATAAATTGTTTTACTTTTGGACAAGGCTCGGGACCGAAATCAAGGGTGCGTGGCAATGAAAATATTGCCTTTAATATTCCTTTGAGAGTCATCTTTTTAATTTGCAAATCAAAATGCTGGTTTACCAGAAATTCATCAAATCTTCCAGCAACATCATCTATCAGATTTAAACCCAGATCACTTTTTTGTTTAGCTGATTTTGAAGCTTCATCTACTATTTCCAGAAAAGCTTTTAAATATTCGTCTGACTTAGACATGGGTTGGCTTTTCGTCTTTATGTTTTGTTAACAAGTCAGCGCGAGTTGTACCAGCTGCACCTTCAACTACAGCTTTAAATGCTTCAAAAAGTTGTTCTGGTGTAAAACTCACTTCCTGGTTCTTTGCAAGAGAATGGTGTACTAGCAAAAATGCATTCTTGAGTATTGGCCAATCAACCGTCTGTTGCGTTGAGCGAACACCAGAAGCAATATATGTAACATCAACACCACGCATGCGCAAAGCTTCTAAATACTCCAGAGTTGGCCAGTTCCTAGCTGACTCATAAAGGTATTGCGCCGTTTTGGAAATATTACCTAGTTTACCAAACTCTTCTTGGCTAAGACCCATGCGCTTTCTTTCTATAAGCAATCGTTCGGGAAAAGTTGAGATTGATTTTGTTTCGAATGTGCTCATATTAATAATCAACAATTAATTTAAATAAATTATACCAATATATTGAAAATTATTTAAATATACTTATAATAATATAAATATGTTTATACTTTTGTGATTTTACAATGTTAACCTGTAACGATGTGCGTAGTTTATTTGAAAGTGGTGGAATTTCCGTGGCGAAATGGGCACGTGAAAATGGTTTTCAGTCCGCGCTTGTTTACAGGGTTTTAAATGGGGATGCGAAATGTCGCAGAGGAGAAACCCATCGTATTGCAATAGCATTGGGAATCAAAGCTGCCGCTTCACAAGAACAACAAAAATTGCTTGAAAAATTAAAAAGCAACTACGAGTGTGTTTGATGAGATCACAAGGAGGAATCTAGATTAGATAGCTAAAAACAAAAAAGCCGAACAATTAAGTCGGCTCTTTGCATTTGAAGCACCTGCGCTAACAGGTTAATACTTTCACTTTAATTGTATTCTGCCAATCATTTTGTGAAGAGTCAAGGGCTTTGTTCACCCTAAATTCTCGCAACTGAGTGTATGCAACGGCATTGCTTTGTCTTTAAAGCGTGAGTTGCAACTCTTCACAAAAGGCAAAACATGAAGTTTAAACAAACCTCCGAGGCGTGGAGGCTAAATTATGCCTAGACCAAAAGTCACATGGGAAAGCGTAAGGACTGCGATTGAAGGCGGCTTAGGGGTAGGATTTGGTGAAAATTACAAACCGGCTCTATCCATTAAACGTTGGAACGCATCCCCAGTTTCCGTTCAGGTCTTAAAGGCCCTGCCTAACTTTAATCGCCAATGCCATTTTTTTAGTCACTCTGAATGGTTGCTAGCATTATTGTTCAGCTGGGTCGGCTGTCATATTCGCGAACAATTCCCACTGTGGCCTTGGCCATCCAATCATCCAGAATTTTCAAGGTTTCCTGAGCTTGACTATCAACTAACAAGCTCTATTGGCATGCTTGAGATTTGCAAAGATACCGGGATTAAACACGGTAATTTTATAGGCACAAACATCCCATATATTTGGAGTATAGACTTGTGCGCGTTTATGCCGTGGATAGATGACATTAAGCGCTCGACATGTTTTATTTCAGTTAAGCCCTTAATGACAGAACAATATCTTTATGTAGACCCTTTTAATAGAGGAGTTGAAAAACTTGAGGGAGAAAGAAGATACGCGCAACAATTGGGGATCAATTATTTTGTTGGTGATCGTAGCCTCTTCCCTGGACCGATTTTTTCCAACTTAGAGATGCTAGCGCCAGCGGCTGACTTACCAAAAAATCATCCTTGGAATAATTTGCTAGACTCATTTCTAAATAAGCATCACCACCTGCTTCAAGACGAGCCACTAAGTTCTATACGTGAAAGATTGATTAAAGACTTTAAGTGCCAAGCCGGTGTAGCTAGCTATATCAAAAATTATATTCTCTGGAATCAGTTAATCGATTGTGATCTATCCAAACACATCAAGGATTCATTGCCAGCTATTAAAGGTGGAAGGAAGTTAATTCAGTCACTCAGAAAGACCCTGTCTGGAGAAATCAGATGACAATTAACATCATTTCAGGCATGGCTATTGATCCTAGAGAGAAAAGTGAAGTTTTATCCGACTTGGTCAGAGTGCTGCATGTTCATAATGATCACCTGACGGTTATCAAAATTCATCCTCAACAGTCGACATCTAAAGTTAAAGGTGAAACTAAGACAAGGCAGTATTTTTCAGCACCCTTCAACATTGATTTGAATAAGGTTAAGGATGAAATCAAAGGCCATCATTTGGTTTTACATAAAAATGGCGTCACTCCCCGTCCAGACGAACTCGCCACAGATGAAGAATTAGATAGAAAATATTTACGCCCAGGTCAAACTATAAGCTCAGCAAGGCAAAAGCGGAATGAGAGATTTGAGTTAATCAAGCCACTAGTTCAAAACGTCGAAGATCAAGTCTTGCTATTGGACCCTCAAATTCGTCAGGAAAAAATAGCTGTGTTAGCAATCGAGCTAGACAATAAAACTATCAGCTTTGAAAGGTTAAAAAAGCAAATTTCAGAGACTTTATATCAATTTTTTGCTGGGGGTTGCTGTATCGGGGCACTTACGCCGTTCTCTGCATCCCAAGGAGGGCGAGGCAAGGAGCGAGAACAAAAATCAAAACTGGGACGAACAAACATTGCAACAAAAAATAATATCGCAAACCAAGAAGGTTTCGTCATGACCGAGGAGGCAAAAGATATCTGTGGATATTGTTGGAGGAATTTTTATATCAGAAATAAAACCATCAAAAAGGCCTATCGGCAAATGTTGCGTGAGTTTTATTCAGATATATCGATTGATGAAACAGGAAAAAATCACTACAAGCACAAGTCTATAAACGAGAGGCCATCTGAATCTCAATTTACTTTTTGGGGCCAAAAGCGCTCACCCGGGGATGAAAGCTGGAAAAAACAATTTTCTAAACTCAACCTAAATCGTCTTGGTCGTCCACTTTTTGGAACTTCATCTGACGACGTGATTTCAGTTGGTCAGCGTGGCGCCATTGATTCAACCAGCATTGATCTTGAACTTGTCAGTGTAATAAATAGACTAGATAAAATTGGCTCAGCTCATAGAATTTTGCTAGTTGATTGCTTATACAACTACATCCCTGGCTTCTATTTAGGTCTTGAAGCGCCTAGCGCAAACACTGTTGGTTTAACATTTTTGCATGCTATGACAGACAAAGCAGAATGGCTAAATTGGCTAGGACTTCATGATCAAGAGCCAGAAAATTGGATACCCATGCGTTTTGGGACCGTGCTCGCTGATAATACAGATGCTCGTTCTGAAGAAAACTTCAAGAAAGTTCATTCAATTGGTACTGGGTTAAAGTTTGTTAATGTTGCACGCTCTGACCTGAACTCTCCAGTAGAGACCACCCATCACATTTTACATCGACTTGTTGATCATAATCTATATGGCACAACTTATGGTCAAAAGCACGAACGCGGTGAAGAGCATGCAACTGTGCTCGCAAGGCACACCCCAATTGAAGCAATCAGAGAAACTGCACGTGCAATCTATCTTCATAACACAATTGAACTAGACATTACGCCAACACTTGAAATGAGGCGAGAACTACTAGATAAAGGGATTCAACTGACGCGCGCCAACCTGACCCGTTGGAAAATCAATCAAGGAAAATGTCACACTAGTCTGCTGAGTGAAGATGAAGCACGTATCAAATTGATGGTTCCCATTAAAGGCACATTTACGCAAAGCGGCGTAAAACTCTTACGAGACGACACTGGCGACAAAAGAGTTTTCATTGAGCCAATTCGCTATATTTCAAATCATCCCTTAATCGTTGAAAAGGTCGTAAATGCAAAGACTAGGAGAGCTCGTGTTGGTGCAGAAAGCCATGATGATTTCTTTCTGCTTAATCCCTATCAGCCCACACAAATTTTCTATAAAAACATTCTTATTGGTGAGCTGATTAAGTTAACAGCAGTTAGCAAGGACGTTGACTTACTTCATGAATGCAGTTTGCCAGACATCATGCATTTGATGAAGGACAATGCTCTTTATTCTTTTGGCATTCAAGAGTCGCGCACACAAGCGCTTAGTGATATGGATGCAGGGCAAGAGCAAACCAAGGATGAAGCGAATAAGGCATATGCAGAAGCAATTTCTAGCCTTAAAAAGCCGCCATCAAAATCTTCGTTAAAACGTAACAAATCTGAAAATAGAAATAAAGAAAAAGAAATGATGATGTATGGCATGCCGATACAAATGCCTGAAATGATTCCACCTATAACAAATCAAAAGTTACAAACTGATGATGACATTGACCCAAAAGATGTAACTGCTTCTTCAAACAAACTAGTGAATGACAGACCTCCTGTAGACATTGCAATTAAGCCTCGAAATGTATTAATGGACGCAATCTTGAAAAGGAGAGCATAACAAAATGTCAGCTGTCACCAACACAAATTCATGGTATTACCAAGATAATCCACTTTTAAACTATCTACCTTCTATTAAAGATGCATCTGAAATGGCTGATGCAATTGCATTTAATCCGCTTGAATATATTGACGTTACAAAACTTGATTTCACTGAAAAACTAGCATTATTGAACGGAGAGAAAACTCCTCTTGAACCATCGACACTCTCTTTAAAATCATCCCTCACATGGTATGGGATGTTAATGGGAGGCCTTCGCGCAAGAAATCCTAGTATTGCTGCCAATCGAAAAATTTACTTTGATGCCCTCAAAAATGCTCAGTCTGGTGAAAATATTTATAAATGTCCGACTCAAGGTATATCGGTCAACATTCTTAAGGGCCCTACTGGGACTGGAAAAACAGTCACCTACCAGCGTTTTTGCTCAACCCTACCCCAAACGATTGATCACGTAAAAAATGAAGTATGTGGTTGGGTCTTCTTGAAGCAACTTGTATATTTGGTTGTGCAGATGTCACACGATGGGAGTCGCGGGGGGTTTTTGATTGGCATTCTAAGTGAGATGGACAAGGTCCTTGGTACAGACTACGCAACTACTCTCCCAAAATCCTACAAATCCGTAGAGAAACTCTCTTTAGCAACAATAGGCAGACTCATTGCACATTTCACCGGTATTTTGTTTATTGATGAAGGGCAAATTAGAAATTTAGTAGAGTCTGGTCAAGCTGAGTTGATGCAAATGTTTCTCTTGCAGATGATGAATACTGGAATACCTATTGTCCTCGTAGGGAATGAAAAAGCATTCGACTGGATCACGTTCAGTCAAGATAAATCAAGATTATATTTAACGCCGATTTCTCATTTTCCTCCATGCGGTGCATTGGGAGAAATTGGCGCTGAAAATGAATGGGTAGCCATATCAGATGGAATAATTAATTTTTATGTACTAGACAACCCACCTATAGATATAGATGAATGTAGGCATGTTCTAAAAATGTGCAGCGGAGGAATCGCAAGAATAGCGTTAACACTATGGTGTTTTACTCAAATTAACGCCTTATTTTCTGGAAAAAATTTAATTTCGGCTCAAGATGTTTTGGATGCATATCATTCATATTCATTTAAAGAGTTGCGACCGCTAGCTGATGGGTTTACAAATAAAAACTGGACCATCTTAGCAAGGTATCCCGATGTTGATTGGGAATTTTATAAAAATCAATGGCAACATAGTGTCGATGAATCAAACATTGGTATCAATATTAAGCATTCATCAACAAATGCTGAAACTCTCAATAAAGAAAATGATCGACGCACGAGTGAAGCCACTAAACTAAAACGCGAGAATACAAAACGCAGAAATGCTGAAAAGAAAAAACAACAGCTATTCAGTCAATTAAGTGAAGATGACATTAGAAAAAACGGTCTAGTAAACCAGCATCTCCAAGCTCTTGATTCCTTGAAAGATATGAAGTGAGTGCCAAGTTATGAGTGAGCAACTTACTTTTACCTCATTTCAAGATGACATGACGTTCTATTCATGGATGGGGTTAATGCAACTCCAGAATGGAACAACAAATGCAAATGCCTTGAGTAAAGCACTTACCGGGAATTTAAGTAGTGGCTTGCGAACTGATTTTCCGTCTAATCTTTCATATTTTTGTCAACGAACTGCACACAATTTTGGTAATGAGATTGATATCGCACGTAATCACACAATACTTCCTTATTACACATCTTTTAAAAGTGAAATTTACTGGGATACGAGTGTTCGCTTAATGTCTGGTAGCAGTGTTGAAACACTCAAGTTTCACCTTGGGTTACCTCCGAGCAATCTCAATAATTATTCACCTCTTAAATTTTGTCCGGAATGTTATTTAAATGACATAGCGTTGTATGGCGTTGCATATTGGCACAGAGTTCATCAGCTACCTTCAAGTTATTTGTGCACTAAGCATGGTGAAGTACTTCAATATCAATTATCACGTGAAGATGGGCGCGGAAGGTCTTTGCTTGTGCTTCCAAATGACCAGCATTCACATCAAATTTTATTGCCAGAGAATGGCAAAACAATCCTTGTAAGATTGTCCGTATTATCAGAAAAAATTCTACAACTGAAACTCCCCTCAAGTTTCAATGATTTGCAGCTGCAACATACCTACCGCCATGGCTTGAAGGAAAACGGTTTTTTAACTAGGAGAGGCTTAATTAGGGCAAGTGAATTTTTGGGTAAAATTCAAAAATATTACTCTTCGATACAATCTGTTCAACCTTTTGGCGAGATTCTTAGCACTCATAAAATAGCAAACTTTCTAAAATTACTACGTAAGCCTCGCGGAAATCACCACACTCTAGAACACATTCTAGTGATTGATTTTTTGTTTGGCTCATGGGAGCTATTTGCATCTACATATCAGTGGGAAAGCCAGTTTCAACTAGACTTTCGTGAAGACAAATTTACTTCATCCTTATCTTTAGAAAGTACCGTCAATAATGATCTTAATGAAATAGTGAGTCGATATGATGCGGGAGAGTCTTTATCAAGCCTTTGTAGTGAGAAAGGGCTTGTTATTGGAACAGTAATGCGTCAAATCAACAAGCAAGGTCTAACCTTAATAAAGAAAAGACCAAAATTTCTAACCCAGGAAACAGTGAATGCAGTTTTGGCTATGCTGAATGAAGGTAAATCAATTGTTGAGATAGTGAAAAGCTCACAACTTTCAAAATCTACAATTGACCGGATTTGTGCGGAAAACCCCGGGGTTTGGAAAACATGGAAATTGGGAAAAAATATAAGAGTTCGTGACGAACGCCGTAGATTTTTCACTGATTATTTATTGTTGAATAATTCAGTCACAGCATCTGATCTGAAAATAAATTTCAATAAAGAATATAAATGGTTATCTTTACACGACCCAGATTGGCTAAGCAATTTCTTAGTAAAATTAAATAAAAAAAGGACAAAAAGAACACCCATTCATCCAGTGCCGCGAGTTGATTGGGAAGCAAGAGATCAAATTTGCCTGAATATTTTGCAAACAATTGGTCAGCCGCAACTTGAATCATGGGAAAGAAAAAAGCCACAGGCATTTTTACGAAGGTTACCAAAGCTTGAATTTAAACCAAGATTGGAAAAGTTACCAAAAACTCGTAGTTGGATACTAGAACAATTAATTTTGCTTAATAAGGCATTATGAATGATTGAGTTAGAGTCTAATATCCAAAGAGTAAACGTCCATAAATCAGATGGGACACTTGGTAAATTAGGAATTATCCTTCCAACCTTAATGCCCGATGAGCTGTTGCTTGGATATTTTGGTAGATTCGGTTTGAAAAACGGGTTCCCAGATTACACGTGCGCAAAATCTCAAGTCAAAAACATTTTTATTAACAATTTTAATAAAGACTATCAATACCCGCTCATTTATCAAATGAGTGATTTACTTTCATCGCCACCAACACAAATTGTAAGAGATCACACACTTGTTCCATTGCTGCGATCAGTACATTGGAATGGTCTAGATAATCATCATATAAATCTAGCAAAATCTGTTGGCTATAAACTTGCTAAAAATAATGTTGTGTTTTGTAGAGAATGCGTGAAAGAGGATATTGATTATTTGGGTGTTAGTTATTGGAGGCGCGGGCATCAAATCCATGGGGTTGATACCTGTACCAAACACCAGACTTATCTTCACATGGCTCAAGATAACAATGCCTTTTACATGATGCCTTCAGACATCCTAAAAAAAGCTAAAATATCCTGTCCAAATTACAAAGATAACACATTGGATCATCCTGTAATAAAAAAATATACGGAACTGATTGAGGATTATGTGTTGATACAAAACTGCATCAACATTCATGCAGTTTTGCATTTACTTGTAAGTGCGACAAAAAATCTAAATATTCGAAGATTTAAAGAAGGAAGGCGACCTCTATTATCGGATTTTATAAAAGAAAATGTTCCTCATGAATGGTTGAATTCACACTTCCCTGATTTTAATAAGAAGGTTAAAAATGTTTATTTGCAAAGTATTGATGGTATTTTTTTATCTCACAATTCCACTAGTCTATTTAGCTTAATCCTAGCCATCTCAGTTTTACTTCCTCATGCAGATAGCTCAATTTTTAATCTAGATAATGAAGTGGTAAAGGTTTGCCCAACCAACGCAAAATCAAAAATTGATACTGACGCCTTAATTGACAGTTATTATAGAAATAGAGGCGAGTATTCTAATATTGCTGATGAATTTAACATTTCAATAAAAGCAGTAAGATTTAAACTAGCAAAATCAAATTTACCTGCTCTTGGTGGTTTAAATCGGGAAACTTCAAAAGCTTTATCTGATTTCATGGGAGGCGCGAAATTAGAAGAAGTAATTTTAAGGAAAAATGTAAACATTAAAAAACTATCTTCAATTTTAAGAGTTGGTGCAAACTTTAAGAAAGCGATTTAATCTCTTTAAGTTACGAACGCGTAACTTGGGGACAAAGCTGCCGTTCAGTTTAGTTTTTCTGATTTCAGCAATCCGCCCATATCGGACACTCAAAGAATAGGTCCTATCCTTTAACTAGGTCCATGGGCTTGCTATAATTTCAGTCCATACGGACTATTTATTAGTCAATATTTCACTCATAGCTTTTTTAATAACTTGTACTGCAGCTGACAATCCCAAGCTTGCCATAATAGCTGCTACTAATAAATCTGGCCATGCACTTCCGCTGCCGAATACTCCCAATGCTGCAATCATGACTGCCACATTGCCGATGGCATCGTTTCGGCTACATAACCAAACGGATCGCATGTTCGCATCACCTTCCCGATAGGCATATAACATTACTGCCACGCTGACATTGGCGATAAGTGCGAGCAGTCCAATAGCACCCATGGTGTAAGGTTCTGGTACTTGTCCATTCATATAAGACCATACAGCGCTCGCCAATACAAATATTCCAAATGCGCCCATAGTAAAGCCTTTGAATAACGCGGCACGCGCACGCCACATCAAGCTCATGGACAACACTGCTAATGAAATACCATAATTCATAGCATCACCAAAGAAATCGATTGCGTCTGCCAATAACGATACCGAGTTGGCATTCCAACCACTTACTATTTCTACTACGAACATCGCAAGATTAATGATCAATGCTATCCAAAGTATTTTGCGATATCTCGGGGTAATCAGTTGATTAGTACTGCAACCACTATCACAGCAATCTTTAGCCATATTTACCACTCCAAAATGGTTTACTTTGTTGATGTATCCAACGATAAAACAACGGTAGCACAAGCAATGTCAGTAATGTAGAGGACCAGATTCCACCAATCACCACTGTCGCTAAAGGCCGCTGCACCTCAGCGCCCGTACCTGTTGCAATCGCCATTGGGATAAAACCTAGCGATGCTACTAAGGCTGTAATCAAAATAGGTCTAAGACGGCTTAAACTGCCTTCTTCAATTGCAATATCCAATGCCTTACCCTCTGCCAGCAATTGCCGGATAAAGCTGATCATCACCAAACCATTTAAGACAGCCACTCCAGATAATGCAATGAAGCCTACGCCGGCAGATATGGATAGTGGAATATCACGAAGCCAAAGCATTAATACTCCACCCGTCAGTGCGAAAGGTATGCCTGTAAATACGATAAGCCCATCTTTGAAGTTATTGAACATGGCGTATAGCAAGACGAATACCAATAGCAAAGCTAGCGGTACTACGATTTTCAGGCGATTGGTGGCAGATTGCAATTGCTCGAAAGTACCGCCCCAACTCACCCAATACCCTGACGGTATTTTGACTTCTTGCTCAATACGCTGTCTAGCCTCTGCGACATATGAGCCAATATCACGGTCACGTACGTTGGCGGTAATGACGACATTGCGCTTACCGTTCTCGCGGCTGAATTGATTGGCGCCAGGTGCAACATCGATGCTCGCCACTTCGCCTAACTGCAGATACACCGGTTTGGCCTGATCGCTTGCAACTTTGATGGGTAGTCGCTTGAAGGCTTCAATATCCACTCTAGTTGCTTCAGGCAGGCGGACTACAATATCGAAGCGCTTGTCTCCCTCAAACAAAGTTCCTGTCTCACGGCCATTCATGCCGATTTCAACCGCTTCCTGCACATCTGCGACATTGACCCCCAATCTGGCGATTTTTTGGCGATCAATATTGACCGTGAGTATAGGCAGCCCAGTAGTCTGTTCAACCTTGATATCTTCACCGCCTTCTATTGAAGCAAGCACTTGGGAGATGTCTTCAGCCGTGCTATTCATCACTTCCATGTCATCACCAAATACTTTTACGGCAACATCACTGCGTACGCCTGAAATAAGTTCATTGAAGCGCATTTGGATAGGCTGAGTGAACTCATAGTTATTACCAGGTACATGCGCTACCGCTTCCTGCATCTGCTCAATAAGATCATTTTTACTTAAATCAGGATCAGGCCATTCTGATCTTGGCTTGAGCATGATGTAATTATCAGCAACGCTAGGTGGCATAGGGTCAGTAGCAATTTCAGCTAGTCCAATTTTAGAGAATATATTGTCTACCTGGGGGAAGCCTTTAACCGTATGTTCTAATTCCTTTTGCATCTCCACAGCCTGGGTCAAGCTGGTACCAGGAATGCGCAACGCATGTAAGGCTATATCACCCTCATTCAGACTCGGTATGAATTCGCTGCCCAAGCGACTGGCAAGCAAACCACTCAAGACTACAGACACCACTACCAGCGTCATAACAAGTGCTTTATTGAACATAGTCCAACGCAATATTGGTAAATAATGCCTTTTAGTCCAAGCAATAAAGGTTTGCTCTTTCTCTTCCACCTTGCCGGTGATGAATAATGCAACCGCGGCTGGAATGAAGGTGACTGACAAGATCATCGCGCCAATTAACGCAATAACTACAGTGAACGCCATAGGATGGAACATCTTGCCCTCAACACCTGTTAGGGCAAAGATTGGTAGATATACGGCCATAATAATAAGCTGGCCATAGATCAAAGGTTTCCTGGCTTCTTGGGCCGCAGTAAATACCTCCGCAAACCGTTCTGCCTGCGTGAGTGGTCTTCCTAATTTACTTTGCGCATGGGCTAAACGGCGCATGCAATTCTCTACAATCACGACTGCACCATCAATGATGATGCCAAAGTCTAAAGCGCCTAAGCTCATGAGATTGGCACTGACTTTACCGGCTGCCATCCCCGTGAATGTGAAAAGCATCGCCAAAGGGATCACGAGCATGGTGATAATCGCAGCCCGTACGTTCCCCAAGAACACAAAGAGCACGGCAATGACTAATAAGGCACCTTCAAGCAGATTGGTCTTAACCGTATTGATGGCTTTATCGATCAAAATAGTCCGGTCATAAACGGTCTTGGCAGTGATTCCGGCGGGCAGTGTTTTATTGATTTCCTGAAGACGCTCTTCTACCGCGGCTGATACGGCACGACTGTTTTCACCAGTCAGCATGAACACCGTTCCTAATACCACTTCATGACCGTTTTCAGTTGCTGCCCCGTTGCGAGGCTCAGCGCTTACCAACACATCGGCCACGTCTTTAATGCGCACCGGCACACCTGCTTGAGTATCTACTACGATATTGCTGATGTCCTCAATATTGCTGACTTGCCCAGGCACACGGATCAGGTATTGTTCACCGGACTTTTCGATGTAGCCCGCGCCCATATTTGCATTGTTATTTTCCAGTGCAGCAACTAAGTTGGTTAAAAACAGACCTCTCGCGACCAAGCGATCGGTGTATGGCGCCACTTGGTATTGTTTGACGTAACCACCAACAGTATTGATTTCGTTAACACCTGGCACATTGCGTAATTGTGGTTTGATGATCCAGTCCTGAATCTCGCGCAAATCCATAGGCGTGTATGGCGTCCCATCGACTTTCAGCGCGCCTTCTTTGGATTCCACGGTCCACATGAATATCTCACCCAACCCCGTGGATGTCGGCCCCATCTGCGGAACTATGCCGGTAGGTAAGTTTTCTTTGGCTTGCTGAATCCGTTCATTTACAAGTTGGCGTGCAAAATAAATGTCGGTACCTTCTTTAAACACCACAGTCACTTGCGACAGGCCATAACGTGAGATAGAGCGCGTCTCTTCAAGCCTAGGCATTCCAGCCATGACCGTTTCAATTGGGTAAGTAATCCTCTGCTCGGTTTCTAAAGGTGCATAGCCAGGGGCCGCCGTATTGATCTGCACTTGGATATTGGTAATGTCCGGTACTGCATCAATCGGCAAGTTCTGGTAACTCAAGACACCGGCAATGGAAATGCCTAAAGCGATGAGCATCATCAGCCAGCGCTGATCGATGGAAAACTTAATCAGTCGTTCAAACATGAGCCCGCTCCTTCAGTAAGCATTGGAAAGCATCAATGGTCATGACTTGCTCCTGCTTTACCGATATCCGCTTTAATCAAGAAGCTGTTACCCGCAGCATAGCGATCACCGACCTGAATGCCTGATAATACTTCGACGTATTTGTCATCACGGCGGCCTAAAGTTAAAGGTCTGGCTTCAAAGTATTCACCGTAACGACCAAACACAACCGACCAATCACGTAAGGTTTGTATACCTTCTACGGATACCGCTAAAGGCACTTTTACTTCATCCGAAACAAGCTCAATGTTGACGGGTAGGCCAGGTAGCCACGTTTGATTAGCATTATTGATAACAACTCGTGCCATGGCCGTGCGAGATTGCTCACCCACTAATGCACCTACATAAGAAATAGTTCCGGTCGTTTCAGCTTCAAAAGCAGTCGCCCTAATGGTCACTTTTTGTCCGACTTTTACTGTGCCAATATCTTTGGCGTAAATCGTCATTTCTGCCCATACAGTGGATAAGTCTGATATCTCATACAAGCTATCAACTTCACTCACTACTTGGCCTTGGCTGATTTTTTTATTGGTCACAACCCCATCAATCGGAGAGCGGATTTGATACTGTGTTAAGCCTTTGTTGCTTCCGGAAGCACCAAGTGCATAAAGCTTTTGGTGTATGCGTTGAGCGTTGATTTCTGCCTCACGTAAATCATGCTCGGCCTTTAAATAATCTTGTTGGGCGGAAATCTTTTCTTCCCACAGTTGTTTTTCTCGGACATAAGTGGACTTAGCTAAGCCAACCCGCTTTTGTGCAGCCAATAAATCGCTACGCAGGTCAGCAATCTCCTGACTGGATAAGCTCGCTAACACCTGGCCTTTTTTGACCTTGTCACCTGCATTTACAGTGACTGATTCCACAATGCCGCCCACGCGCGACACGACATGCACGCTTTTATCGGCATTCAGTTTGATCTCACCTTGCAAATTCAGGACCGATTTAATGCTGGCTGGGCCAGCGGTTAGCACTTCAATACTATTCAAAGTGAGTTGCTTGTCTGTCATCTGGACTCGGCCTTCTACTTGGTCGTAAGCAAATTGAAAGGTTTTGTTGTCATGTTTGGCTGTAACCTTAGCTTCAAAAGAGTGAGGCTCTTCTACGGTCGCATTTCCTTTGAGATAGTCATTTTCTCTAACAAAGTTGAATAGCTGAGCTTTGCTACCCAAGCGTTGCAGCTCAATAGAAACATCTGAAGTTTCAGGGTCTAGTGGTTTGCCATTCTGATAGGTATATATCCGGAATTCAGGCGCAACATTTTGTTCATAGATAGTGACTTCCAAACCATAGCCGTCTTTTGTGAAGAGCTTGCCGCCATGCGGCCCTTTCAATATTTCCTGCGCTTGTGCCGCATGCTCATGGTCATCATGTGGTGCAGCTTCGGAAGTATTTTCACCGGACATAACCTCACCAGTATGCTCATGTTCCTCATCAGTAGGTTTGGGCTTTTCGGTGTTCAATATCAGTACCGCTAAAATAAGCCCTACGATGATCACCGCAATAATGGCGGTTGTTTGTTTATTCTTTTGCATTGTTTACTCCTGAGCCTGATGATGGATTACTCCATCACCTAAAATACGTTCGATTTCCGCGACTGCCTGGTGTGCATCAATCAATGATTGAATGTATTGCGATTTAGCTTGGAACCATGTTCTTTGCGCATCCAGCACATCCAGAAAATTAAATTTACCTGCCTGAAATCCTTTTGTGGCAGCGTCAAAGGCACTTTGCGAACCTGGCAGTATTTCGCTACGGATGGATTCGGAAGTTTGTCGCGCTGCATTCAAGCGCTCATATTGAAAAGCGAGATTAGCTTCTAATTGCGCTTTCAAAGCCACCAACTCATCTTGGGCTTTATATTGGCGGCTGACTGCTTCCTGGACATGACCCTGATTACGATCGAACACCGGAATTGGAACACTCAATCCTAGCAACGCTTGATTGATTCCGCCAAGTTCCTGATTGTTTACAACCCCTGCGCTAAGCGTGATATTCGGTGTAGCCTTACTACGCTCAACTTTAGTGATACCATCGCGTGCGTTGATTTCCAGCTTTGCAATAGTGATTGCCGGTGCATTTTCCAGTGCGCTTGATAAATCATTTAAGCTAGCGATTGCAGGAATGTTTTCTACATCCCCTTTAGCATACTCATATACCGGGTTAGAACTGCCCCATAAGGCACTCAAGCGCTTACGTGCGCTATTCAATTGGCTAGTCGCCTGACTAAGTTCTATCTTTGCACTGGATTGAGCAATTTTTGATTTGGTCTCTTCAACCGGTGAGCTTTTACCCGCTTTAACACGTTTTGCTGATGCGTCTAACGCTTGATTTGCGACCTCAAGGGATGATTGGGATAATTTCAATCGTTCTTGTGCTGCCAGTAGTTCATAAAATGCGCTAACTACATTGGCATGTATTTCTGCCTTCTTGCTATCTAGTTCTGCGTTAGCTTTTTTATAAGTCGCATCGGCAGCGTCCATTCTCGCTTCACGTTTATTGCCCAACTCAATTTCTTGATTGAGCTGCAGATAAATCTGACGATTCTCGCGACGTGTATCTTGAACAGAGGTTGATATTGACGGATTAAGTCTTGTGGCAGCTTGCACCCTTATGCCATCTACTGCCTCACGTTCACGCAAAGCGACGGCAAGCTCTGGATTGGCACTTAATGCAATGTTGAGCACGTCAGTAAGTGTGACCATGCCTGTAGGCTCTATAAGGCCCGAACTTAGAGCGCTCTCATTAGCCTTTGATACTGATGAAAGAGCAACAAGAAAAATGGTAAATATATAAAAGGTACGCATTGAATTCTCCAAAATAAACGGATGAATTCAGCGAGACGAAGTGACTTAATCTTAACGCTAGATAAATTACGAGGTATGACTATGACGTCCCGCTGAATTAAACAGCGGAATGCCAATTGGGTCGTTCAGGATGACGCGGAGTTACGTCTGGATAAGAATAACTTATAGTAGTCAGGGACGGACGCTCTGCCACTACAGATGGTAGTGACAAGATTGAGACCATAGATTTCATTGCGCCCAGATGACAATAAGCACAATCATTGTCTGCATCAGGTTGTGACTGGTCAGCTGTACCAATAGTGGATATTTCAGCTTGAGTCTTTTTGCCATTCACCTGTTTTGAATGGTGTCCTAAATGGGAAGCCTTCAATCCAAGTTCATGGGAACAGTATTGTGCTGCTACTGCCCATGTAGATTCCATGAGGAAAACTAAGATCAAGAATTTTAGAAAGAATTTAATCATTAAAAATTAGTATATCAGAATGAAAGAAATTCTAGATTAGAATTGAACTAGTTTTTCAGTAGCACTTTCAAAAATAGTTGCAGCTTATGTCCGCTATGGGGATTCTACAGATATGGGGACAAAGCAGACTTAAAGCCATTTTGATTTGAGTTTAGTTACAACTCAGCTGTTCAATACAATTTGTTCTTTACGACGGCTTATATCCTGCATCAGACATGGCTTTAATAATTGACTCTTCAGAGTTCCCTGTCTGAACGCGCACTTTTTTTGTAGATAAATCCACCTCAACAGCAGCATCCTCATCAGCTTGTAAAATAGCTCTCTTAATAGTGTTTACACACCCACCACAGCTCATTCTAGGCACAATAAAAGTATACATTTGGTACTCCTTGTTAATCGTTAGAGTTTCACTCTAGACCTTACAACGATGGTAAGGTCAAGCAGTTTTAGTTATTTAAAAATATCGCTTGACCTTCCAATGGTGGGAATCTTTAAGATGGCTCATAATGATTCAAGTAGGAGGCAAAAATGAAAGATACTGATCATGGATTAGATATTGCGATTAGTGGTATGAGTTGCGCATCTTGTGTAACTGCCGTAGAAAATGCTTTGCGCAAAGTGCCTGCAGTTCAATCAGCTGAAGTCAATTTGGCAACAGAGAAAGCCCATGTAGAGTTAAAAGAGGGAGTGCCCTATCAAGCAGAGGTGCTATTGAATGCAGTGGTTGATGCTGGTTACGGTGCCAAATTACTTACGCACCACGCTGAAGACAATCATCATGAAGAGTCGTCAGCACAAGGCATTAAGATTGTCTTTGCAACACTATTAAGCCTTCCACTCATTATCCCCATGCTTCTTAGCTTGGCGGGGGTACATTGGAATTTGCCAGGGTGGGTGCAGTGGCTACTTGCAACGCCTGTGCAATTTTATCTGGGTGCAGGGTTTTATACATCTGCATGGAAAGCTATCAAAAATAAAACTGGCAATATGGATCTACTAGTTGCCATCGGCACTTCTGCTGCTTACCTACTGTCGATATACATGATGACACAGGGCCATGGTCACCTCTATTTTGAAGCTTCAAGCGTTGTAATTACGCTAGTGCTGCTGGGAAAATGGCTGGAGAAACGTGCAAAACGACAAACTACCGAGGCGATACGCGCTTTACAGCAGTTAAGACCTGAGACCGCTAGAGTAAAGAAATTAGATCAGGAAATCGACATTCCAATTCACGAGGTAGTGATTGACGATGTGGTGGTGGTTCGCCCAGGCGAACGCATCCCTGTGGATGCCATCATTATTGAAGGCAATAGCCATATTGACGAATCCCTGATGACAGGTGAAAGCGAACCTGTGAATAAAGTAGTGGGAAATAAAGTGATTGGTGGGGCGGTAAATATTGATGGCATGCTTTTGGTGAAAACAATAGCGATTGGAACTGAAAGTACATTATCACGCATCATTCGGCTGGTAGAAGACGCGCAAACAGCAAAGCCAGAAATTCAGCGCTTAGTGGATAAAGTAAGTGCGGTATTTGTGCCGGTTGTTATTGTCATTGCGTTGATAACACTGTTGGCGTGGGGCTTGTATTCTGCCAATTGGGAGCAAGCAATTTTAAATGCAGTAGCTGTATTAGTGATTGCTTGTCCTTGTGCACTCGGCTTAGCAACGCCAACCGCCATTATGGCAGGTACTGGAGTAGCTGCACGTCATGGAATCTTAATCAAAGATGCTCATGCGTTAGAGCTTGCGCATAGCATTACCCAAGTAGTATTCGATAAAACAGGAACGCTGACAGAGGGCAAGCCTACCTTGCTTGCTTTCAAATCAGTAGATGGCAACGACGAAACATTATTGGCCCTAGCCGCTAGTGTTGAACAGAATAGCTTGCACCCTCTTGCTAAAGCAGTTTTGAGCCAATTACAGGCGGTGGGCAAAGCTCCGGCAATCGCCACCGATGTGCAAGACATAGCCGGTCGTGGTTTGCATGGAAAAGTGGATAACAACATAATTTATGTGGGCAATCAACGCTGGATGGATGAGCTAGGTGTATCGATTGACCCGCTCAATGTGGTAGCGTCTGGTTATAAAAATGCTGGTAATACCGTATCTTGGGTGGCGCAAAGTAATGGTGTTGCATCACCTACATTATTGGGGGTATTGGCTTTTGGGGATCAAATCAAGGCGACTTCAAATCAAGCCATACTGGCATTGCATCAGAAAGGTATTCAAACACTGTTATTAACTGGCGATAACAGTATGAGTGCGGCGCGTGTTGCAGAAATGATTGGTATCGATAAAGTATTGGCGGAACAAACTCCTGAGTCAAAGGCAACGAGTATTGTTTCACTGAACCAGAAAGATGCCGTGATAGCGATGGTGGGTGATGGCATTAATGATGCACCTGCACTGGCAGCAGCAAATGTGAGCTTTGCTATGTCTTCAGGGACAGATGTTGCCATGCACACAGCAGACATTACATTGATGCGCTCCGACCCAAGTTTGGTGGCAGATACGATTGATATTTCACGTAGAACCTACATTAAGATTAAACAAAACCTGTTTTGGGCGTTTATATATAATTTAATCGGGATACCTTTGGCAGCTATGGGCTTGCTCAGCCCGGTGATTGCCGGTGCTGCGATGGCGTTCAGTTCGGTTAGCGTCGTCACCAATGCACTGATGCTGAGCAAATGGCGGCCTTCTAACCAAGTCGAAACCTAAGGATGTTGTATGCATAGTGAACTATACAATATTGGACAAGCAGCAAAAGCTTCCGGCATATCCGCTAAAATGATTCGTCATTATGAAGAAGTTGGGCTATTACCAGCGGCTTCCAGAACCCTTTCTGGGTACAGAACCTATAATCACCAAGATGTGCATATGCTTCGCTTTATAAGGCACTCACGCGATTTAGGATTTTCAATTAAGCAAATCGCAGATTTGCTAAGCCTCTGGCGCGACATGAACCGTCCTAGCAGTAAAGTCAAACAATTGGCAACGGAACATATCGAAATGCTCAATCAAAAGATACAAGAATTGAACGCTATGAAGTCTGAGTTAACGCGATTAGTAAGTTGTTGCCATGGTGATGAGCGTCCAGACTGCCCAATATTAGACGAGTTGGCTCAAGATAAGTAACTTCTGTAGGTTAAATTAAAATAATTGAATAAAGCGCTTGACCTTACAAGTGTTGGAAGCTTTATATTACAAGTATGTACTAACAACTTAATTGGTATATAACACGAGCTAGACAACACAAATGAAATATTGGGTCAAATTTATAGTTTTTATAGCACTTGCCGTTAGCATTCCTCTTAAGGGAATTGCTGCTGCAACGATGCCCACATGTATTGACTCGCCTTTACCAACTAACAGCATCAAAGCAGACCATCTAGCAAACGATGCTAAAGTCATGGAAATGCCCACTGATTGTCATTTAAAGACTAGTAACAATTGTATTGATGTAAACAGCAAAGACTGTTCGAACATGAATTGCTCGATTTGTCATATAAGTTTATTTCAATTGCCCAATGCAAATAATATTGTCTTTATTGACAGCTGCATCACAGTCTTTCCAAATTTAACCATATCGTTTTATCAACACCTTTCTCCTCCTTTGTTACATCCTCCGAAGCAATCACTCTCTTAATGCTGGTGGTCTGCGTTTCTGTAATTAATACGGATTTAGTATTGCTGACTGTATTGCGCTAGATCATCTCGCATCCAAGGTGGTTATAAAAATCCACCTTTACAACTAAAGTTCTATCAAAAACATTGTATCGATTCAGAAGTACACGAGGTCACGCAATGGTTTATAGAGAAAAAAATTATTCACCGTTTAGGGTGAAAACCAAAATTAGGAGAATTACCATGAGCAACAAAATGATGAACACAATTATTACCACCACATTGATTGCATGCCTAGGCTTTGCCTCTACTGGTGCTTTAGCTGGTCGTGATGCTTTTCAAGAAAAGTTGATTCAGAATGTTCAAATCACTAAACAAAAGCTTGAAGAAGCCAAGGCTTCCAAAGGTGCTGAGCAACAGAAACTACTTGCTGAACATGCACAGATGTTACACGACAATATGGCAGCATGCAGAGAGATGAAACCTAAAGCTGGCATGTCAGAAAAAGAGCGTGATGAGTGGTTTATTGAGCATCAAAAGATTATGGATAGTTTAATGGCACAAATGATGGAAGAGCATAAAGTAAAATCATCATCCATGCCTTGTGACCACCATATGAAATAAGCAACAACGGTATGACATAGGAAGATGAATGGGCGGTGCTATTAGCCGCCCATCACAACTCAAGGTGCTAGGCCTAGGCATTTATAAATTAGATATGTAATAATTAACCCGTGAGAAAATTCATTAAAATTTTTGCTATTTGGCTTATTGCAGTTGCAATCCCTGTTCAGGGGTTTGCATCAATTGCCATGATGAACTGTGAGCAATCACCCAATCATCATAGCCAGAGTGTTGCAAATGATCACCATCATGACCAACACAGCGGACACGATATGGCTAATCAGCATTCACATGACTCAGTTGACAGTAGCGATCACGAATCTCAGAGCACGGATAATAGTAAACATGCCTGTGCTCACTGCGCTAAATGTACAAGCTGTTGTTCTGGATTTACATTCCAAACGACCTCATCTAGCTTATTTCAGCAATTAAATGCTGGCGAGGCTAGGTTCAGTTACAACACACTTCTTTTCACAGGCTTTATCCCTTCTGGTTTAGAGCGACCCCCAAGATTTACTCTTATTTAGATTGATTTGTCGAATAGTGACAGTTTGTAATTGCCTCTATTCGTTCATTCACCGGTATTCTTAAGCAGCTAGTTTGCAAAGAATCATTTTCCGAAGTTATTAATTTGGAAAAACTAAATGAGAGGTTTCTATGAAATACATACATACCCAACGGCCATGGTCCGTGATTTTTCGCTTACATGTAATGTGGCTATTTACCGCGTTACTGTTTGGCACAACCGCAGTCTATGCGCTTGAAGAGACTGCAAATGTTGCAGGTGAAGTTCCTTATCAATCAGCGTTCGAAGATTATCGCGCAACTAGCAAAGACACCTTAACTGATTGGAAAACTATCACTCAATCATCAGAGAGTGGTGGACATTCTGGCCATCAAATGCAAGGCATGCAACATGACATGACATCTGTTGAATCGAAAAGCGCTGAATCTGGCATGGATCACAGCAGTATGAACCATGGCATGATGACCCACAATGATGTAAAAATGGATAGCGCCACAAACAGCAAAATGGATCATGAGATGGCAAAAATGGGCCATTCACACATGAAACATGAGATGTCGGGCGAGAAATCTACAGCCAGCCCCAGCGAAAAGTCAGAGCCCGAAATGTCCGAAATGGATCATTCCAAAATGACCTCCATGGAACATCAGCATGGAGCAAGTGTTAGCTCCATGGGGAAAATGGATCATAGCCAAATGGCAACTATGGCTCAGCCAAGCAAAACCTTAGAACCAAATGACCCAGAGGCTGCTCCGCATTCGCACGATTCGGGCAGTGGCATGCAAGGCCATGGCATGACTAAGCCAATGCCTAGCATGGATACAAAAACGACAGAAACATCAGCGTCAACCACTCTGCCAGTCAGCACAGGCTTCAGCATTATCCCAAATATGCATCCTGCGATTGTGCATTTTCCGATCGCGTTAACGCTGATTTCATTATTGTTTGGCCTAAGTGCACGCATACTTCGTAAGCATAGTGCTGTTCCATTATTGGCTGCTGCTGGACATTTTACGTTGTGGCTTTCTGCATTGAGTGCTGTTGTTGCAGTTATCATAGGTTGGCTGGCATTTAACTCGGGCATGAATCACGATGATGCCGGGCATGCCGCCATGCTACTACATCGAAAATGGGCTATTCCAACAGCATTGGGACTAGTTGTGCTTGCAGGTATAGATGCCTGGAAATCACGCTTAAACCAACTCATGTCCTTGCCAACATTGGCGCTTCTGTTTGTATTGTCCGGTGCAATCGCAACTACCGCGTGGTTGGGTGGCGAAGTAGTATACCGTCACGGGATTGGGGTGTTGTCACTACCAGCTAGTGAGGTTGCAGGGCATAATCATCAGCATAGTAGCGCGAAGGCTACTGAACACGCTGATGGAGTTGCCACATCATATGAACATACAGACCATCAACATGACGCTACGCAAGGTGAATCTCATGAACATTAATCAATTCCCTGTGCAATATCGCACAATCGCTGTCTTGGTAAGTGCCAGCTTATTGTTAGGCGGATGCGCTACATTTTCTAAAGATGGTGGTTTTGGTAGCGTGCAGCAAACCACGCAACAGCATATCAAGCAGAAAATTGCTTGGCCTAAGACGAAAGAAGAACAAAGCAAAATTAATGACCAAGTAAACGCTTTGCTTGAACACAAATTAGATGTTGAATCTGCGGTACAAATCGCCTTGCTCAATAATAAGCGATTGCAGGCTTCTTACTATGAACTGGGTATTTCAGAGGCTGACCTTGTGCAAGCTGGCAGATTGCCTAACCCTCGATTCTCCATGCTTTACACCAAGAATAATGGCGATTACAAAATTGAGCAGGCATTTACTTTCAATGTCTTTTCTTTGATTACCATGCCTAAAGCTGTGGAAATTGAAAAGCGCCGTTTTGAACAAGTACAGAAGGAAACGGCATTGGATGTTCTGAAGTTAGCCAACCATACGCGTTTAGCTTACTTTGATGCAGTTGCTGCAACTGAGTTAGTAAAGTACAGCGAACAAGTGAGAGAAAGTGCTGAAGCTAGCGCTGAGCTGGCTAGACGCATGTATAAAGCAGGCAATTGGAATAAGTTAGAGCAGGCCAGAGAGCAAAGCTTTTATGCAGATGCGGCACTGGACTATGCAAACGCTAGAAACAAACAAGTCAAGGCATATGAAACCCTCTCAAGATTGTTGAGTGTCTCTTCTGAGCAAATAAGTATAGTAGAACGCTTGCCCGATTTACCAAAATCAGTGGAAGACCTACAGCCATTTGAGAAAGCAGCATTTGAAAACCGTCTGGATTTACAAGCAATGCGGTTGGAAACTGATGCTCTGGCCAAGCAATTAGGCCTTACTAAAACCACGCGCTTTATCAATGTGCTTGAAATCGGTCCAGCACGTGTGCTTGAAGGTAGACGAGGTGACCCATACAAAAAAGGCTTGGAGATAGGATTTGAAATCCCTCTGTTTGATTGGGGCACTGCTCGAGTAGCTAAAGCTGAGGCCATCTACATGCAAGCAGTCAATGAGACTGCACAAGTAGCCATTAATGCGCAATCTGAGATTCGCGAAGCTTATAACACTTACCGCACTAACTACGATGTCACCAAACATTTGCGTGATGAAATCGTGCCGATACGCAAGAGAATCTTAAGTGAAAATCAGCTTCGCTATAACGGCATGCTCACCAGTCCGTTTGAATTGTTTGGTGACGCGAGAGCACAAGTGGCCAGTGTAAAAAACTATATTGAGGCTTTACGTGAATTTTGGATGGCCGATAGCAAGTTGCAAATGACACTAATTGGCACCACCCCTATGGAAGGACAGTAATGATGAATTTACCAAACTTAAATCGCCGTGGCTTTTTTAAACTAGCTGGTCTCGGATTAGCAGGCGTTGCCGCAACCTCTGTCAGCAAAGTAGCAATGGCCGCAATCCCTGAAATTGTATCGGCCGAGGTGGCTAACACCCAAGCTCCACTGCACCCCAATACTGGCAGACCCTACAACCCAGTGGTCACGTTAAATGGCTGGAGTTTGCCTTGGCGTATGAATAAGGGCGTTAAAGAGTTTCATTTAGTAGCTGAACCTGTAGTGCGTGAAATTGCACAAGGCATGAAAGCACATTTGTGGGGCTATAACGGCCAAAGCCCCGGCCCAACCATTGAAGTGGTTGAGGGTGATAAAGTCAGAATTTATGTCACTAATCGCCTACCAGAAAAAACCAGTATTCACTGGCATGGTCAGCGCTTGCCTAGCGGTATGGATGGAGTCAGTGGCCTGAGTCAGCCGCCCATTGAGCCTGGCAAAACTTTTATGTATGAGTTTGAAGCCAAACGTCCAGGCACATTTATGTATCACCCGCATGCCGATGAAATGCTACAGATGGCCATGGGCATGATGGGAAGCTGGGTGACACATCCTAAGAACCCAAAGTTTATGCCGGTAGACCGCGATTTTATCTTTCTGTTGAATGCCTATGATATTGACCCCGGCAGCTACACACCTAAAGTTAATACCATGCTCGACTTTAATTTGTGGACATGGAACAGCCGTGCCTTTCCGGGCATTGACCCAATTGTCGTACGTAAAAATGACCGCGTGCGCATTCGGGTTGGCAATCTTACGATGACCAATCATCCAATTCACCTACATGGGCACGAGTTTGAAGTGACTGGTACGGACGGTGGTTGGGTTCCGGCATCTGCACGTTGGCCTGAAGTCACAACAGATGTTGCAGTGGGACAGATGCGTGCTGTGGAATTTATTGCAAATGAACCTGGTGATTGGGCATTCCATTGTCATAAGAGCCATCACACTATGAATGCCATGGGACATGACGTGCCAACCTTACTAGGGGTAAAGCAAAACGATCTCATGAAGAAAATTGGCAATCTGGTTCCAGATTACATGCCTATGGGTGAAACGGGTATGTCTGAAATGACCGATATGGCGGAGATGATGGATATGCCTCTACCAGATAACACATTACCGATGATGGCAGGCAAAGACCAATTTGGTGCAGTTGAAATGGGAGGCATGTTTACCACCGTTAAAGTACGTGATGGTCTGGCACGCAATGACTATAAAGACCCTGGATTCTATAAACATCCGAAGGGCACAGTTGCACAAGAGGTTTCAAATGATTTACCACCAGTTAGCCGAACAGCGCCCTCAGATACAACGGGGGGAGTCGAAGTGACAGTCAGAAAGCCTAATGGACATACTGGACATTAACTTGCTTTAATCGAAAGGTATCTTCAATCTGAAACTAGTAAATGCGGCCTGATAATCTCTCTACTATAAAGTAAGCTTTAGTCCTTATGGTAGAGAGATTTCTTAATCTTGTTTCAATCATGCTATATGTCCGCTTTGCGGATTTAACTGCCTTTTGATTACTCGATTTTCAAAGTCATCCATAAAGATTAAATAATATCTTTGTGATTACCAAAAACAAATACAACATACTGCTCTGCCAGCAATTTCTAGCCAGAAAATGAGATATGCCAAGGCTTGAAAACCCACCCAATGGGTGTATAATATTATCTGTGGAACTCTTCACAGACCGCGCCTCGGGGTATCAGGGGTTGGAGCATTAAATGAATCATTCAAATCGAAGTTTAGATGGGAAGCAAGGAAAAGAGTTGGCTGAAAAAATAATGTCAGCACTAGCAGGCAGAGTAGGCTTGAGAATTGGTGGTCAGCGTATCATGTGGGACTCTTTAAAAAAGAAAAGTGAACTATGCATTTCTAATTACTCCATTCCAAACAATAGCAGGTTAGAAGATGGAAGCTCAATCCCTGTTAAACATTTAATAAAAAATTTAACAAATGAAGAAATCGAGGAGCTGGAAAATCTCCCAAATTGGAACGGAAACAATGAGTATGTAATAAACATGACCTGTTTAAAAAATCTTAGCAGGGCGATTATGAGGTACAAAGGAATTGAATTTGACGATGGAAGATGGGAATAACGCCCCAAAACCTCATGAAATTCTAGCCGCTCGAAAAGCGGCTGGAATAACTCAAAAAAAAGCTGGAGAGCTTCTATATACAACTTATAGAGTGTGGGCCAAATGGGAAAAAGGCGAAAGAAAAATGCACAAAGCATTTTGGGAACTATTTAAAATAAAAACAAAAGACCTGAGGGTTTCCTGAAATGATCTCACGGAACATTTAAGAAATTTATATTGAACATACATATCCTCCTTTTTTTTCACAATTATTGCATTTTTTCGATTTCAATCTGACAATTTTAAGAGTTACGTATTTATTATTACTTTTTAACAAGTAATCTTATTTAAAGATTATAAGTTACGTATTTATCATCATAATTATTCGAATTATGTAAATTTAAATGGTTTAAAACCGTGATTTGCAGTTACGTATTTATTCTCGTGAAATACCAAGTAATTAATTCAAAAAAGCCAGGTGAGCTTCACTTGGCTTTTTTGTCTATAACTCCAAACATCATGCATCCCTACCATGCTCATATCTACTTCACCCTCGAGCAAGCGGAACTGGCTGCCAAGGTACGGGGAAACATTGCGCGCGCGATTCCGCAATTGACCTATTTAGGGCGCTTGATATCGATGCCTATTGGCCCACACCCAAAACCGATGTTCGAGATCCATATCCCGATTGCCGATCTTGAAGTAGCGATCCAGACTATCGATAGTCTGAGACAAGGTTTGACCGTACTGATTCATCCGGTACAAACCAACGAGCTGGAAGCGCATACCAAACTGGCTAGATGGCTGGGCGCCCCTTTGCCATTGAAGCTGGAAGTGTTAAGATAATCAGCATGTTACGGCGTTTCTGGGTACATATTTGGCTGGTATTGGTGTTTGCCTTCGTGCAGGCAGGCATTGCCACGCACGAAATCAGCCACCTTAACAATCCGCCGCAACAGTCGCAACCGGATAAGAGTACCAGCACGGACACAGCATGCGCACTGTGTATCGCCTTTGCGCAAGGCGCACACGGAGTTGCTAGTCATAGTTTCACCACCCCCTTAAACACTTCGAATTTCGAGCTGGCGACACCATACGTTGCCAAGCCGGGATTCACACTCAATGCGCTATATAGCGCACGCGGCCCACCTTACACCTCGAGTTGATCAGCTTAATCGTGCCGGCGATTGCTGCCGGCTAACTGCTATTTTTGAGGTAACCAATCATGATGAACAAAATGAAGCCCATCGCATGGGCTATTACTGCATTGCTTGCGCACACCGCGTGGGCAGATGATGCCAGCAAAATTGATTTACAAAACATCCCCGTCACCGGCAACCCATTAGGTGTCGCCTCTGATGAACTGGTGGTTCCGGTTTCCGTACTCAACGGCAAGGAACTTAACCTGCGGCGTGCGGCCACATTAGGCGAAACGCTGAACGGACTACCCGGCGTTTCTGCCACTAGCTTTGGCCCCAACTCTTCCCGTCCGGTGATTCGGGGGCTAGATGCTGAGCGTGTAAGAATCATGCAGAATAGCATCGGCGTGCTGGACGCATCCAGCCTGAGTTTTGACCATGCCGTTGGCGTTGATCCGTTGATCATCGAACAGATCGACGTAGTGCGTGGCCCGGCAGCCCTGCTCTATGGCGGTAGCGCGATGGGGGGCGTGGTGAATGCGATTGATCACCGCATCCCCAAAGAACAGCTTGAAGGCATCACTGGCCGTACGGAAGCACGTTTTGGCGGCCCTGACAGTACGCGTAACGGTGCCGCGGTAGTGGATGTAGGGAACGGCAAATTCGCCATTCACGCCGATGCCTACACCCGTAAAACCAGCGACCTGGATATCCCGGGCTTTGCGGTATCGCGCCGCAAGGCAGAAGCTGATGGTACGCCCCGCGAGAACCGTGGCAAGCTCATCAATAGCGATGCCGATGCCAATGGCGGAGCCCTGGGTGCAGCGCTGACGTTTGAAAACGGTTATGTCGGCTTATCCTATGCTCACGATAACCGCAACTACGGTACCGTAGCGGAAGAGGATGTGCGTATCGACATGAAAAGTGACCGTTGGGACTTTGCAACGGAATTCTCAGATCTTGGTACCGCCATCCACCGTATGAAGTTCCGCATGGCGCACACGGATTACGAGCATAAGGAACTGGAAGGCGCCGAAGTAGGTACCACCTTCAAGAACCGGGGGCTGGAAGGCAGTCTGGAAGCGGGTCATAGCCCGATACTTGGGCTTAATGGGGTTCTGGGCTTTCAATTCAGCAACACCAATTTCGAAGCGGTGGGTGCAGAGGCCTTTGTACCCAGTGTGAATACACAAAACCATGCTGTGTATGTTTACGAAGAACTACCTATCGACAAACACAAGCTCACATTCGGCGCCCGCCTGGGGCACACTTCAGTGGATTCCAAAGATAGTTCCACCTTTGGCGCGGGCCAGGACAATAGCTTTAACCCTAATAGCTTTGCGCTGGGCGGCTTGTACGTGTTAGATACCAATTGGTCCCTGGCAGGGAATCTCTCCCACAATGAGCGTGCGCCCAGCTACTTCGAGCTGTATGCTAACGGCGCGCACGTTGCCACAGGACAATTTGAAATCGGTGACAGCAGTCTGAAGAAGGAGCGCTCCAATGGGGTGGATGCGCAACTACGCTGGCGTGACAACCGCAATAGCTTCAATGTTGGTGCTTATTACACGCGGTTCAGCAACTTTATCGGCTTGTTCGATACCGGAAATGTTGACCCGATTGATTTGTTGCCAATTGCGGAATTCCGGCCGGTTCGTGCGGAGTTCAAAGGGGTGGAATTCGACGGAAAATTCGGCCTGACCAACAACCTGGATTTGACAGTACGTGGAGATTACGTGCATGCTCGCGACAAGTCGAATGGCGAATACTTGCCACGCATCGCCCCACTGCGGTTGGGAGCGGGGTTACGCTATCAGCTAGGTAACTTTAGCGCCAGGGTGGATGCGCTGCATGCCTTCAAGCAAAACAAGACTGCTGCGAATGAACTGGACACCAGCGCCTACACCGATGTAAGCGCGTCCTTGGCTTATAAGCTGCCGATCAGCCAGTTTCATGTCGAATTGTTTGCCAAGGCCAACAACTTGTTAAACGAAGAGATTCGCGAGCATGCATCTTTCCTGAAAGACATCTCCCCCGCAGGTGAGCGCTCACTTTTGGTAGGCGCAAGAGCAGACTTTTAATGCTCAAAATTAAAAAGGCGCTGCAAAGCGCCTTTTTAGTTTAAGCAAACAGAATCATTCCCCACACCAGACCAAACAGCAGTATGCCCATCATTACCGCTGCGCTGCCGATATCTTTAGCACGCTTGGCAAAGGGGTGCCTTTCCAGTGAGGTGTGATCCACCGCCGCTTCCACGGCAGAGTTTAGTAGCTCGACGATGAACACCAGCAGAGTCGAGCCCACTAGGAGGATACGCTCGATGTTGTTATGGCCGAGGTAAAACCCCAAAGGGATAAGTAACATCATCAGCCAGGTTTCCTGGCGTACTGCCGCTTCGCTCTGATATGCCGTCTTCAAGCCATCGAGAGAATAGCCTAACGCCTTGGCGATCCGCTGTAACCCGTTCTTGCTTTTAAATTCGCTTTCTTCCATCATTGTTCTCGCAACTTCACAGCGCAAGAGTTTAACATGCCCCCTCGCCCGTCATAAAGCAATGCGTTATCATCATGATTTTGAAAGTAAGGATTCAACAATGGCAAGAATGGTGCGATGTGTAAAATTGGGTAAGGAAGCCGAAGGCATGGACTTTCCGCCATACCCAGGCGAACTTGGCAAAAAAATCTACATGAATGTGAGCAAGGAAGCCTGGGCTGGCTGGCTGAAACAGCAAACCATGCTAGTGAACGAGAACCGGCTCAGTCTGGCTGACCCTAGCGCGCGCAAATATCTGGCGGAGCAGACTGAAAAATACTTCTTTGGCGAAGGAGCCGATGTCGCCAGTGGATACGTTCCACCAACCAAATGAAATATTTCATGATTGCGCGAAGTTCGACAGCAAGTTTTTTATGCCTGCTGTTGATGCTGGCGATCACAAGTGAAACACTGGCGGCCAAGAAGCTGAAAACAAAACGCAAATCCAAACCAGCCAGCACCGCAGTCAATTCCCAATATACCTTCAATATCCCCTACGCGTCTGCGGCTGCTGCGCTATTAGCGCTTGAGCAACGCTCGGACTTGAATGTCCATAGCACTCCACCCAAAGGCTGGGAAATACAGGAAACCTGGAAGATATTCAATGAGCGCCCCAGCGATAAGCCCGGCATGATCGAGTGGGCATTCACGCAGCCAGGCCATGCGGCACATCCATCCGTTATTAAGCGCTACTTTGATGTTGGTTCAGCAGACCATATCTATATCGATACCGCCATTAAATGCAGCGGTGACACTCCAGCCTGTAGGGAGTTATCCAACGTGGTCGATAGAGCCAACTGGCGCATCAAAAAGGATAACGAAAGACATTTTGTCAAAGAAGGCGAGTTCTTGTGGAAAGATACGCCATCGTCCCTACCAGTCAGCGCAAAGGATTAAGACCCTCGCACGCGCGCATTCATTATCAAAACATCTGCCCTGCAATCCAATCTGGATGTACCTTCCAAAGCATCGCAAAACGCAATGAAAAAACCCGCAGCATGTGCGGGTTTTTGGATAGATTAACAGCCGACATCATTTTTTGGTGATGGTTTTCACGCCTTCGTTGGTCGCCAATAGCAAGATATTGGCTGGGCGCGCGGCGAACAAGCCATTGGTCACCACACCGACGATCTGGTTGATCTCCGCTTCTGTCTTAACCGGGTCGGTAATTGTCAGATCATGCACATCCAGAATGACATTGCCATTATCGGTAGTGAAATCGCGCAAGACCGGGCGACCGCCCATTTTCACCAGTGCGCGAGCGACTTGACTACGCGCCATTGGCAGCACTTCCACCGGCAACGGGAATTTGCCCAGCACGGACACATATTTGCTCTCATCGCAAATACAGATGAAGGTCTTAGCCACGGCCGCCACGATTTTCTCGCGTGTCAGTGCGCCGCCGCCGCCTTTGAGCATGTGCATCTCAGGCGTAATCTCGTCGGCTCCATCCACGTAGATATCCAGACTATGGATCTCGTTCATATCGAACACTTTGATACCGTGGTTACGCAAACGCTGCGCGGTCGCCTCGGAACTGGCAACTGCGCCTTCGATCTTGTGCTTGACCTTGGCGAGTTCCTCGATGAAATAGTTTGCGGTAGAACCGGTTCCCACGCCAATGATGCCTTCTTTCACATATTCAACCGCTGCTTTGGCGACTTGTTGCTTTAATTCGTCTTGTGTGTATGCCACGATGCTATTTCCCTAAAAGTCTTTATAATCAGTAAAAGCGTAACTATACACCGCCGCCATTAGTTTAAAAACAAGGCTATTCAAAATATCGCATGACGATTAACTACAAAGAAAAAATCGAGCAATCGCAAGTTTACGCGGTTGCCAAAATAACACCATTGGAATTGCAGCCAAATCTGTCGGCTCGCTTGGATAATCAGGTGTTGCTGAAACGCGAGGACATGCAACCGGTGTTCTCGTTCAAGTTGCGCGGCGCCTACAACAAAATGGCGCACCTTTCCTCCGATGCCCTGAAACGCGGCGTCATTGCCGCATCTGCAGGCAACCATGCACAAGGCGTTGCTCTGAGTGCACAAAAGCTAGGGTGCAAAGCGGTAATCGTGATGCCGACGACAACGCCGCAAATCAAAATCAATGCGGTGAAAGCACGTGGCGCTGAGGTAGTGCTGTTTGGCGACAGCTACAGCGATGCTTATGTACATGCATTGGAGCTGGAAAAAAAACAAGGGCTGACGTTCGTTCACCCATATGACGACCCGGATGTGATTGCCGGCCAGGGCACTATAGGCAAGGAGATTCTGGACGAACATGCAGGGCCGATAGAAGCGATTTTCTGCTGCGTTGGCGGCGGAGGTTTGCTGGCAGGCGTTGCGGCCTACGTCAAAGCAGTACGGCCAGAGATCAAGCTGATTGGCGTGGAAGCCAAAGATGCCGAAGCCATGACCGAATCGCTGAAAAAGGGTGAGCGCGTGATACTGGAGCAGGTAGGCCTGTTTGCAGATGGCGCAGCGGTAAAACAAGTGGGCGAGCATACTTTCAGGCTATGCCAGCAGTATGTGGACGAGATGATCGTAGTGGACAACGATGCGATCTGTGCAGCCATCAAAGATGTGTTTGAGGACACACGTTCGATTCTAGAGCCTGCTGGCGCGCTTTCGTTAGCTGGCTTGAAAGCTTATGTCGAAAGAGAAAACCTGCACGGCAAAACACTGATTGCCATAGCTAGCGGCGCTAACATGAACTTCGACCGTCTGCGCTTCGTGGCCGAGCGCGCCGAGGTAGGCGAAAAGCGAGAAGCGGTGCTGGCGGTGACGATTCCGGAAAAACCCGGCACTTTCAAAACGTTCTGCCGCTTGCTTGGTAACCGCAACATCACTGAATTCAACTATCGCTACTCTGACCCGAAAGAGGCGCATATCTTTGTAGGTATCGCGATGCAAGACCCAACGGAACGGGCAGCATTCATTCAGGAATTGCTGACGCATGGCCTGCCTGCACTGGATATGACCGATAACGAGATGGCCAAGCTGCATTTACGTCATTTAGTCGGCGGTCACGCGCCGCAGGCACAGCATGAGGTGGTGTACCGTTTTGAGTTTCCGGAAAAACCCGGTGCGTTGATGAAGTTTCTGGATACCATGGAACACGACTGGAATATCAGCCTGTTTCATTACCGCAACCATGGCGCAGACTTTGGCCGTGTGCTGGTGGGCATGCAGGTACCCCCTGAGGAAAACGACGAGTTCCGGGCTTTCCTACAACGGCTGGGCTACCCCTATTGGGAGGAGACGAACAACCCTGCTTACCAGTTGTTTTTGGGCTGATTGGCTATTTTCAGCCAGTCTACTGGCTATATAAAACCATGCGAGATTATCATGAGGTATATCTCATTGTTTTCATTAAAAATACCGCACATACTGCGCAAGAACATTTTTTGCTTGGATAATAGCCTCAAGTCATGAACCTATCACAAAAAACCCTGCCCAATAGGGGCAGCTAACATTGGAGAAACATATGAATTTCAAGAAAACCATGCTCGCGATCTCGCTGAGTGCGCTATTTATAGGGAACGCATTGGCGGATGCCGGCAAAGCCTACGTCACCAGCCAGGATGGCGGAGTTACTGTAGTTGATCTTGCCAGCATGACTCCAACAGGCACGATAGACGTGAAGGCTGAGGGTCCGCGCGGGCTCGGCGTTACCGATGATGGTAAATTCCTGATAGTGGCGACACGTGAGAATGGCAGTGTTTCTGTCATCGACACAGCCACAAACGAAGTAGTTAAGCAAATCGCCGTCGGCAAAAATCCGGAATTCGTTCGCGTAAAAGGAAATCTGGCTTTTGTCAGCTATGAACCAAGCGCAAAAGGCGGGCCACCTCCTGTACCTGGTTCGGATGCCGCTAAGGCGGCGGAAGCTGAGGAAGATGATGACGATAAAGAACCTGCTCGCATCGGCATCATTGATTTAGTGAAAGGCAAAAAGGTACGTGAAATTGTCGGTGGGCCGGAAACTGAGGGTATCGAGTTCAGTAAAGATGGTAAGTTGCTAATCATTACCAACGAAGCCGACAACACCATTACTGTGCATAACATCAAAACCGGCAAGCTGATAAAAAAAATTGAGACGCACAATTACGGTGACCGCCCGCGTGGTATCAAGGTATCACCAGATGGCAAGACCTACATCGCCACCCTGGAATACGGTAACAAGTTCATGGTACTCAACAAAAACTTCAAAGTGCTGCGTACTGTGGATACTGGTGTGACGCCATATGGTGTGGCATATGATGCAGCCGGTAAATACATCTATGTCGCCACCAACAAATCGAAAATGCTGGAAGTGTATGACGCAAAGACTTACGCCAAAGTAAAAGAGATCCCTAGCGGCAACCGTTGCTGGCATTTCAGTTTTACTCCCGACGACAAGCAAATCATGCTAGCTTGTGGTAAATCCGATGCGCTGGTATTGATCGACGCAGAAAAACTCGAGCCTATCAAGGAAGTGAAAATTGAGAAAATGCCTTGGGGCGTAGTGACTTACCCACGCGCAATGGGCAGCTTGGATACCAAGCTGAAATAGGTTCAGTCAGACAAAAAAGCCCGCAGATGCGGGCTTTTTTATTGCAATCTATTGAGGATAAATTCCCATTCTTTGGGGTCGACTGGCGTAATGGATAAGCGATTACCACGCTGCAAGATGCGCATATTGGCGAGCTCTGGAATTTCTCGCATCTCTTTCAAGGTGAGATTGCGGGTCTTGCGCACCAGCTTCACATCCACATTCAGCCAACGTGGACTCTCAGGCGTGGATTTCGGGTCGTAATGTTTGTGGCCCTTCACGAACTGGAAACGATCCGGATAAGCCAGTGCACAGACCTCGCAAATCCCCACGATACCTGGCTCATCGCAATTGGAATGATAGAACAAGACACCATCCCCGATCTTCATCTGGTCGCGCATGAAATTACGTGCCTGATAATTTCGTACGCCATACCAATCTACGGTTTGATTCGGCATGCTCGCCAAATCGTCAATGGAGACATCGGCAGGTTCGGATTTCATCAGCCAGTAGCGCATAAAGTTCAGCTTATAAGAAAAACAGGCTCAACAAATCCTGTTCAAATGAAGCTGAGACAAGGCTTTTGAGCGAACACAGTACATACAAGTACGAGGAGCGAAAATAACGCAGTATCAGCTAAATTTCAACAAGATTAATTTGCTGGGGTGTTGCCTGAGCCGTATATCCTGAACCAAAAAAGTTCAGGTGGTAACAGCCTAAAGTACTTTAGGTACACTCGCCAAGGGCGCCTTAAAAGGCTTCCCAACTTAGAGCGCGCACACCGCACCTGATGAGCCGAAACCTATAACAGAGACTAGTTCAAGGAATTTTTGACTCAAGCAACACCGCAGAAAACTGCATGAATGATACAACGCGAAATGACTATGATATGAACTGAAACTAAGCCCTACAACAACTTGTTCTGTGCCGCAATTGCTTCATCAATCTGATTCTGCATTGCGTTTATCCTACGCTTATAATTGCCAATGTCAACGTCCCCTGCTTTGGTATTCAATAGCTCATGCGACATGTTCAATGCAGCCATGATGGCTATACGCTCGACACCCACGACTTTACCAGTGTCACGAATCTCGCTCATTTTTTTATTAAGATAATCGACAGCATCCAATAGGCTTTGCAATTCCTCATCGCTGCATGACACAGTAAAGTCACGCCCCATGATCTTGACATCTACCGGTTTGGTCGTCATGGCGATTCTCCATCTTGTGGCAAACAGCCCAACAACAACTCAAGCTTATCACTTGCAAGTTGCATGTTATTTTTCAGCTTGTCAGTTCCAGCACGCGCTAAATCCAGCTGGCTACGCAAATCCTGATTTTCATTGCGCAAGGACGCGCAAAGTCCAACCAATTTGCTGATTTTCTCTTCCAGAGCTTTAATGTCGGCATCCATGCAGGCACTATAATTTAAAAAATTCAACAAAGTCAATAGCTAACGTGCACTATTCAAAGTGAATTAGCATGTATCGAACATGTTTGTTGCAAAATATGATTCCGAAAAAGCAATAGAGAGCGCTATAATGCCCTCAGTTGTCAGGTGCCCAGATGCGATTCTCGCTGAAGGGTGAAACTGGGAAACAGGTGCGTGATTACTTAAACAATGCCTGTGCTGCCCCCGCAACGGTAAGCAAGTGTGGGTTCATCCATATGCCACTGAGTAAAGCTCGGGAAGGCGATGAATCAGATTATTGCGAGCCCGGAGACCGGCCTTACAACCTTAGACGCTAGAATTGCCGCGGGGTGACGGTGAAGCTGAATCGGCTGCCTCGTATTTTGCTAGCTTCCGGTATCCGCTTTTCAATTTCCTTGCCTAATCTGGTTAAAAAAAATCAACGTGCGGGGTCGCACGTTATTCAGGGAAATGAAAAATGAAACTTAAATTTATCACCAGCGCAATCGCACTTGCCCTAGCAACACCCGCTTACTCAGCAGATATTGAATTAAATGATGTCGTCGTTACTGCAACTCGCATACCTCAACCGCGCGAAGCCGTGATTGCGGATATCACCATCATTGAAGCCGAGGAAATTCAACATGGGGGACAAACCACGCTGGTAGAGCTTTTGCAGAAACAACCGGGTATTGAAATCAGCAACACTGGTGGCGCAGGCAAAGCTTCTGGCATTTTTATGAGAGGCACTAACACTAGCCACGTCGTAGTGCTGATTGATGGCGTACGCCTGCAATCAGCCACGCTTGGCACCACCACTTTTGAGAATTTACCGCTGAATCAAATCGAGAGAATCGAGATTCTGCGTGGACCTGCAACCAGTTTATATGGTCAAGATGCAATCGGCGGGGTGATTCAAATCTTTACCAAAAAAGGCACCGACAAACCTAAATTCTACGCTAGCGCCGGTTATGGCACATATGACACCACGATTGCCGAGGCTGGGGTGCGCGGCAAATTGCGTGATACAGCGTTTGCATTTGGTGTTTCAGCCAACACGACAGACGGCTTTTCTGCGCTGGATACAAGCAATCCCAATTTAAATGACAATGACGGATATCGAAATTTATCGGTCACAGGCAGTTTATCGCACCAAATTGCAGAAGGCCACGAATTAGGGCTTAATCTGCTACATAGCAAGGGCAAAACACGCTTTGACAACCGCTTTAATATTGATCCAGTTTCCCCGGCGTTTGACCCCAGTTTTTCTGACTATGCCGACTTAGAACAGCATAGCTATTCCCTATTTGCCAAAAACAAAATTTTAGATCATTGGAAATCCACGCTTCGCGTAGGCCAAGGCTTTGATGAAATAGTCAACTATGCGGCACTTGGCCCCTTTGTGAGCGATAGCAGAAGCTTGTTCAGAACCAAGCAAAACCAGATAAGCTGGCAAAATGACTTCAGCTTGCCGGTCGGCACATTGACTTTAATGTACGATAAACTGGAAGAGAAAGTGAACTCGACCGTCGATTACAAAAGTAAAAAACGTACAAATGAAGGTTATGTGATTGGATATTTGGCGAATTTAGGCGCACACAGCTTGCATGCAACCGCGCGCGAAGATCACAGCTCCAGCTTTGGCAATAATTTCACGGGTGGGGTAGGTTACGGATTTAGTTTTAACGATCATTGGCGCATTACCGCCAGCTATGGCAGTGCATTCAAAGCGCCTACTTTCAACGATTTATACTACCCTGACTTCTTTGGCTTTCCCACCAGCAACCCAGATTTGAAGCCGGAAAAATCGGATAACGTAGAAGCAAGCTTACGTTATCAAGATAATGATTCGAGCGCATCTGCAACAGTATACGAAAACAACATCAGAAACCTGATTGCGCTGGATGCATTAACTTTCGTACCCTTCAACGTCAACAAAGCGGAAATTCAGGGCATGACGATAGCCGGCAGCCAGCGCTGGGGGAACTGGGAACTGAATGGCAGTGCAGACATTCAGTCGCCACGGGACGAAGAAACGGGTAATTTACTAGTCCGCCGCGCTAACCGCCATGGCAAACTAAATCTCACATACACATGGCAAGATTGGCGCTTGGGAGCCGAAGCAATTTCTTCTTCTGCCCGTTATAACGATAGTGCAAACGAGTTCCGCATGGGAGGCTACACTCTTTACAACTTAACAGGCCAATACAAAATAAATGCGGATTGGACAGTTCAAGCACGTGCGAACAATATATTCAATAAAAACTACCGGCTTGCACTGGATGGAAACCCGGCTACAACAGGATTTGCTTACAATACGCCCGGCGCGAACTTGTTCGTCAATATTCGCTACGAGCCTCAATAATGCTATGATTAAACTATTGCATTGGAGAAAATGGAAATGAAAAAATCTTTATTTGTTGCAGCGTGCTTGGCATTTCTCATGCTGCTGACGCGGGGCAGTCATACGCTTACCACATTCAGCCTGCCGGATGCCAGCTTGGTGCTCTTTCTGCTTGGTGGCATCCTGCTCAAGCGGTGGGGCTGGTTTGCGGCATTCTTCGTCTTAGGAGCGGCAATCGACTTCGGTGCTGCCGCGCTTGATCCAGCGCAAGGTTTTTGCCTGACCAACGGCTACTGGGGCCTGATTCCAAGCTACGCAGGCATGTGGCTGGGCGGTCTCTGGCTTGGCAAACAGCATGATGCATTCGCCATCAAGCCATTCATCAGCATCAGCGCAATCACAAGCTTCATCGCGTTTGTCATTTCCACGCAAACCTACTACCTGTACTCAGGTCGCTTCCCGAACGATGGAGTTCTACACACTATGCAATATGGCTGGAACTACCTGCCAGACTGGATGCTGGTGAATGTAGCCTATAGTGCGTTAACATGTCTCGCCGTAGCGTTGGCACGCAACAACTTCAAGCTGCTTAAACCAGCATCGTTATAATGCGCTTTTTTGCATATCAAGCCGCCTGTTTTCTGGCGGCTTTTTTATTGAAATGGCAATCCACCTGATTCTTGGCGGCGCTCGCTCGGGCAAAAGTGCCTATGCCGAACAATTGGCAGTTAGAGGCGGCCTGCCTGTTACGTATATCGCCACCGCACAAGTGTATGATGATGAGTTTAAGGCTAGGGTCACTCAGCATCAACAACATCGCCCAGCCCACTGGCAAACCATCGAGACGCCACATGCCTTGGCAGCCACTCTAGAGAATGCATGCAGCAAGAACCGATGCGTCATCGTAGATTGCCTGACACTATGGCTTGCGCAATGCATCTGCCCGGAATGTGCCCCAGCCGAAGGCGTGAATTGGGGCTCTGAGCGAGATGCTCTGTTGCATACCCTGCCAAGCATGCCAGGCACGATCATTCTGGTCAGCAACGAAGTCGGCATGGGCATCGTGCCGCTGGGTGCCATCAACCGGCATTTTCAAGATGAGCAAGGACGCCTGAATCAAGCCATTGCCAAAATCGCGGACACGGTCTCATTCATCGCAGCTGGGCTGCCAATCAAACTCAAGGGATAACGATGGAATTCATTTTAAAAGGTGAGCACATCGCACTATGCGATTTGCTGAAACTCACTGGCATCGCCGATAGCGGCGGACAAGGCAAAGCCATGGTAGCCGATGGTATGGTGGAGGTCGATGGCCAGATTGAGCTGCGCAAGACAGCCAAGATACGTGCAGGGCAAGTGGTGGAGTGCCTTGGCCACACTGTTCGAGTCAAAGCCGGATAAACATCCTCGCACGCGTTCATTGGCTTGATGGCTCGTCTGGAAGGCGCATGGGGACTGGGCTGCAGGCCAGCGTTTAAACAATGAAATCTAGCGGTTCACAAAATGGATCTTAGGTAAGCTATCCGCAAATTCCAACTGCGTGATGCTGCCATGGTCGATATGAAACCGGAACAGTCCCTTGAGCGGCATGTTCATCACATGCGCTATCAAGGCACGAATCACACCTCCATGCGTCACGATTGCGATTTCTTGCCCAAGATGGCGATGCTGTGCATCCATTAAAAAATCAAGCACACGTGCTTGCATTTGACTGAACGTCTCACCGTTGGGCGGAGCAATATGCGCATAATTGTGCGCCCACACATCAAAGATATCCCGCGGAATATCATCCCAAGCCTGCATTTCCCAATCGCCAAAATCCAGCTCAGCCAGCCGGCTGTCAATTATTGGCTCACCTTTGTTCAATGCCAGTGCCAGTTTGGCACAACGCTGCAAGGGGCTACTGTAGACCTTATCAAACACATAATCAGAAAGTTTGCCTTGCACTCTTTGCAATTCGTCTGCAAAACTCACCGCTACATCCACGTCACTTTGCCCATAACAAACCCCCGCTGGCACCTGCAGCGCCGTATGCCGAATCAGCATCAGTTTCACAGCTTTGCGCTCCAAGCTAATACGCCAAGATAAAACACCAGCTCAGTGATTTGCTGGGTAGCTCCCAAGGTATCCCCTGTATAACCACCCAAGCGCTTCAATAGTTTGGCCCTCCACCAGGACCACGCGAGTATCACAGGCAAGATACTGAACAAAGCTAGTTTGATTATGGCCCATGCGGGATGCTGAAAAATCACTAGCAACGTCAGCATCACCAGCATCGGCAATATGCCAAAAAGATTTGCGACCAACACATGAGTACCACTGATTTGTGTAGCCAAAGGTTTGGCTTTGCCATTCGGCTTTACATAAGTTGCCGTGGCCATTACCCAGACTGCCGCTAGTCTACTAAGGGCATGACCAACGACCAACACCAATGGCACAAAGGCAGGATGCAGATGACTCAGTATTTGAATTTTGCCAATCAATGCTAGAAATAAAGCCAGCGCACCGTAGGTCCCCAAGCGAGAATCCTGCATGATAGTAAACACTTGCTCTCGTTCGTATCCACCGCCGAAGCCATCTATACTATCTGCCAAGCCGTCTTCATGAAAGGCGCCAGTAAGCCAAATAGTGCTTGCAGTACTGATTAAAACTGCCACACTTTGAGGAAAAACCATACCCGCCACAAAAAAAATGAGCGCGCCTGCCAAACCGACTAAAATACCTATCAACGGAAAATATTTTGCTGATTGATTCAGCTCATCGTTATGGAAATCTTCGAATTTCGGCACGGGAATACGCGTAAAAAAGCCTAAGGCCAGCAAAAAATAACGCCATTCTTTCTTTAGCATTTTTGGCTGACCCCAGCACTTTCAAAACTCGCCATTTCATTCAGGAAATTCACTGCCGCCTGCAGCAATGGTAAAGCCAATGCTGCGCCAGTTCCCTCACCTAAACGCAATCCTAAATCCAGTAGCGGTTTAGCATGCAGGTGTTCCAGCAGCTTACGGTGTCCATGTTCCCCCGAGCAATGCGCAAAAACACAATAGTCCTGTATATTCATGTTAATCGCCTTTGCACAAATCAAAGCAGCAGTGGTGATAAATCCATCTAACACAATCAGGCATTTATTCTCTGCTGCAGTCAGCATAGCGCCTACCATCATGGCAATCTCAAAGCCTCCAACCGATGCAAGTATCCGCAACGGATCATCCGATGCATCCAAAGCATGCCGCTGTAAAACCTGCAACAGCAGCTGTTTCTTTCTCTCAAGCCCAGCATCATCCAGACCCGTACCACGGCCAACACAAACCTCTAACGGGAAGCCTCCAAAGATACTCATCAAACAGCTGGCCGAAGAAGTGTTAGCGATGCCCATCTCGCCAAAAGCAAATGTATTGCAGCCTTCCTTGACTAGACTTCTGACGATCTCGGCGCCAGCTAGGATTGCTTGCTTACACTCCGTCTCAGTCATCGCTGCCTGACACAGCATGTTTTTCGTACCCTTTGCAACTTTGGCTGAGATTAAATTGGGCACATCGTCGAATTCCGCATTCACGCCAGCATCCACGATGGATAGCTGCCAGCCGTTCAAGTTCGCATATACATTGATAGCTGCTCCGCCAGCAGCAAAGTTATGTACCATCTGCGCTGTGACTGCCTGAGGGTATGGGCTAACGCCTTCCGCCGCGATACCATGATCCGCCGCAAAAACGACCAAGTGCGGGGATAGAATCTTTGGGGATAATGTAGACTGGATCAAGCCAATTTGATGCGCTATAGACTCCAGTTCGCCCAATGCCCCAAGCGGTTTGGTTTTCTGGTCAATCTTGTTACGCAAGGCCGCACTTAAATCCCTGTTCAGCGGGGTAATCTGAAAATCCAGCATATATTTTCTTAAATAAAAAAACCCGCGAAAGTCATCACGCGGGCGATCAAAAAACATCCCTAAGGCTTGGTAGCATCATGAACGGCCTGTTTAGCCTCTTCGACTTCTTCCTTGATTTCTTGCTTAGCTTCGTCTATCTCAGATTCAACTTCCTCTTTCGCTTCATTGACCTCTTCCTTCATCTCTTCCTTTGCGTCAGAGATTGCGGATTTTGCGGCATCTTTTGTGGCATCGACCGCTTCTGTCGCTTCCTGCTTGGCATTATCTACTGCTTTTTTCGTGTCATCGCTGCACCCAGCTAGAGATAAAAGCAAGAGTGCTATCAAAATACATTTACTAAACAAATTCATATCTTCTCCTTACAAATATTAGCTATTCATGTGACATGTACAGACTAAGTCATATCGAAAATATCCTGAATGCCATCATGCTCTCAACATACGCAAGCTGTTTAATATTTTATTTGATTTCAATCCTGCCCATAAGCAAATCTCCTCAGAAATAGAATTTTCTATGTAACGCGTCAAGATTATTTGCTATAATGCGCGACTTGCTTGATTAAGCAGTGATGGCCAGGTAGCTCAGTTGGTAGAGCAGCGGATTGAAAATCCGCGTGTCGACGGTTCGATTCCGCCCCTGGCCACCAAGTTATTGATTTTAAAGGGTTTTTTGTTGTTTTTGAAGCCCTTTTTTCTTGGTTTTTTAGCACTTTTTTGAGCGATTTCTGACACTTTTCTGTCAGTATCACCCTGCCAAGGGCCGCCATTGCTTGCGTTTGACTGCGCAGCAATGCGTCAAAAAAGCTGTTTTCGATCGAACACCGAACCGGTAGCTATACATGATCCTAACCTTAGGAGTCATATATGCTATTTGTATTCTGTTTTACCCATCACTACTCCGGTGCTGCAAAAACCGCTGCTTCCGCCCAGGAGGTGCACCATGGCTAAACCTTACCTTGATGGAAAGAAATGGGCCGCACGCTTAGCCAAATTTGATGGGACAGGTGAAGGCAAAACCAATGAAGAGATTGAAACCACCATCCGCCAAGTGATCGACCAAGCGCTAGTCAGCGAGCAGGTGATTGATGTATTTGACGCGGCAGGGATTAAAAAACCAGACATCTCAATCTTAAGTAACGAGTTCTTGATGGAACTGAAGAACCATGAGCACAAAAATATTGCGCTGGAAGTGCTGAAAAAACTGCTGAATGATGAAATCAAAGTCCGTGAAAAGACTAACCTGGTACAAAGCCGAAGCTTGATGGAAATGCTGCAATCAGCGATAAAAAAATATCAGAACAAAATTCTTACTGCCGCTGAGTTGATGGATGAGCTGATTAAAATCAGCAAAGAAATTGTGCATGGTGACAATGAAGCTGAACGCATGAAGCTCAACCCATTGGAGTTTGCGTTTTATACAGCGGTCGCCAATAACGATAGCGCCCGCGAGCTGATGCAGCAAGACAAGTTGCGTGAGCTTGCTGTCGTATTGTTGCAACGAGTCCGCGAAAATGCTTCGATTGATTGGACTATTAAGGAAAGCGTTCGCGCAAAGCTTAAAGTTATCATTAAACGAACCCTTCGCCAGTTTGGTTACCCCCCAGATATGTCAGAACTGGCTACAGATACAGTTCTAAAACAGGCTGAGCTTATAGCCAGCGAAATATCGTGATGGTACAAAATTCACTTTTTCCAAATTATTTCCCAACCAACAGCAATACAATCATATTGTTAGCATCGTCAGGCACTAGCCCTAAATCAGCAACCTTCTCCCCATCTTTCTCAAGAACTTCAAAATCAATTAAATTATCACCAGATTTAACCTGTAAATCCTTAAATTCAGCTTCCGGCTTCTGTTTCGATGACAATCTATATCTTAGCCCACGCACAACCAGTCCAGCGGCACGCATCCAGTAAGGCAGCAAATCTAGCTTGATCGGAACTTCTAATTTTTCCTTTGAATTTGCTTTAGCTTTAGCCCATTCTGATGAAAAGTCAGAGCTACAGTTTAGAAGTACGGGAAATCTTAATTCTTCAGATGAGGACGACATGAGTGCTCCGATTGATTGGGTCACCTCGTTTTGCAACTGCCCACCCCCATCTCGCGCTGTATAACGAATATGCAATATCACATCACTAATTGTGTTGTAATCAAATTGCCTAAATTCTTTAGGCAATCTAAAACTCCAGCGCGATATTACCCCTCCTCCTTCGAATGGCAAGTATCGCTCGTCACGGAAGTTAAGTTCGAATACTCCCGAATCATTTTGAGCCCCACTTGTGGCAATTGATTGTATTGGCAGGTACGATGCCTGTAAGCTATCCTCATTGGAGTAATTGGGTTTTACACGAAGCTTGCTAGACAACAATGTAAGCGTTCCATTTACACTAGTGTAAGGCCCTACCACGCAAGGCACTGAAATACTCACGCTTTTTATTCTGCGGAAATAATGTCCAGGAAAATCAAGATCAAACAAGATTTCTGGGATATGAAATTCACACTCTGCAGCATCCCTTAATGATATGAGTGCCAGCGGATCTAATTGCCGCAATGAAATGTGCTTAGTAATTTCAAGCTCTCGTTTATTGCGCTCGAAATAGGCAGTTTCCATCCGGCGAAGATTCTGGCTAAGTCTTTCGCCTGACAATAATCCTTTGCGCAAGCTGTCCCAATGTCCATATTGTACAAAATTGGATGTTGGCTCACCCAGCTCAAATTGATAAGCTCGTTCAGCTTTCTTAGCTAGATCGTTTGCCATTTGATATGCAGAGAAATACAAACCAGAAATCTGACTTTCCATCCATCCATACATTGATTCGTTGGCAAATTTCATTTGCCGCATGTATTCGTCAATGTTCTGTGCATTTTCAATTTGTTTACGATGATTATCTAATTCTTTTTCGGCAATAGACTTACGAATTTCAAGTGCGACAATCTGCTTATCAATTTGACGGATCTCTTCAGCGGTCATTTTAGATTGCTGAACCCACTCGTCACGACGGCGTTGCCAACCGCCAATAATACTTGAGCGACGTTCAAGATAACTATTTATTGAAGAGATCATACCTATTCCATCGGCAACGGTCGAAAGGCCATTACCAATTGCGTTGGCAACTCTATATGTAGTTCCAGTTGGTTCTGCTACAGCTCCAACCGTATGCGCAGCTCCCCCAGCTATTTTTAGTATGCTGGAAATCATTCCAAAATCATGCGCAGCTTGCATTTTCCAAAGTTGATCAACTTCACTATTAATCAATGAAAGAGACCGCGTATCATTTGGAGTTCCTGTCTCTTGCACTCGTGTAATAAGCGACTGTTCAACGATAGGTGAGCCATTTGCATCAAAGGTCAATTCATTCTTACCCAGTTGCCTTTGCAAAAATACGAACCGTTCTAAAGCATTATTTCTTGTTTTATTTAGAACGTCGATATTTGCTTCTGCTTCTTTTATTTGCTCCTGTTTGACCGATTCAATCAGTTTCAGCATATCAATTTCTTGACTGGATCTGAGCAAAGCAAGATGCTCAGCTTCTTTTTTCTCAGTTGCCGAAAGTATTGAATTACCTAGGTTTTTTACCTCATTACAAAATTCATTAGCTTTTTGTAATAACACCTGAAAACGATATTGTGGCAATGGAGCAAAGCGATTCTCCAATACTTCAGACAAGTCCAGCCCTGCCGCCTTAGCACGAATAAGTAATTCCGGATCGATTGGTGGTTCATACAAAGGCAGGCTGCGCCTTACCCCATTGATATTCTGACAATTTCTTATTTTGAATAGCCTGTCATCCACCATATCCCATAACTCTGGGAGTTTTTCGTTAGGCGGCACATTAAAATATAACGAACCAATTGATGAAAGCTGGTTAAGTTGTTCCCAAGTTAAATTGGGATTAATTCCATGTTGGGCAAGCCATTCTAAGAACTGAATCCAGGCTTTAACCAAAGGGGAATCGGATAAAGCAAGCCATACATTCGAGAATTCATCCAATTCACCTTTCTGTGCTCTCAATTCTTTATAACTCATAGGTAAATTGATGTTCTTGCATGAACGAATCTTTTCAGGTCTAGGCCCTAAAATCTCCGCAGCCATAATGTAAAGTAAGGTAGCTTCATTAATAGACTCACGAGTATCCCTTCTAAAAAGCTGGTCTGCCCAGTCTGTAAGATTCTTGATGTATGAAATTACCGCAGACCATTCAAATGCACTATTTCGTAATCGTGCGACTGCAAATGGATTGAATGGGTCTTCCATCCAAGCTGCGACTTGACTCTTCACGCTCTGCTCAAGACTATTAGCACCTGCCTTCCCGGCAAGGGCTTCCAAAAGTTCGGTTATATTCGCAGACTCCTGCGATGATCTAAATGGTAAAAATCTCCAGAATCGTTGAGCACCTTGAACACTATCACTTGTAGTTGGATCGAAAATAAAATGAAACCATTGCCTTGCGTCTTCAAACCGATGTTGACGTGACAAGTGAACTGCAGCCGCTATTGGTAAATGATAAAATACTTCCCAATTATAATTCGCATTCGGATTTGTTAAATCGAAACCCAAATCCGGATTGTCCCTGGGGTCATTGAAAAACCTTCTTGTACTTATCCAAAGATTTATCGATTCTGCTCCAAACCAAACATGTCCAGCTTTAGTAGCTATTGGGTAATCAAATAGCGAATCCAACGAAACTGATTCCAACGTTTTATATTGCAGTGACTCCGTATAACTTATTGGATGCAATTGATTAACGAATGCCCTTTCCTCGGTTCTTATAATTAATTTATTATTACCCTCTTCCACATACCAAGTTTCAAGTGCCGATTCTGTGTGAGGCTGTTGTGCAGGTAATACCCACATTTTTTCCGGGTAGCTAGGGTTTAAAAACCCACAAACCTCAGGCCCATTTTCTTGATACCCATTTGCAAGAAATATTGTGTTTCTTAATGGATCAATGACCTGAGCTTGGTTATTTTTGAAACGAGCCGCTTCCCAATTGTCATCAATTCCCGACTGAAACCTAAAAGACCCGACAGACTTCATGTGAAGAGGTACAGCTGGTTTTTTATATTGATTATTTTTTGTTACTGTAAACAAAATGCTCAAATCGATTCTAAAAGCCTTACCTGCATCGACTCCATTTGGTAAATTAAAATTGTTATCAATAGGGATTGGCTCCTTATTGTCAAATCCAAACGCTTTAATACCAATTCTTTTGGACTCGTTACCTTGTCCATAAGCAATCATTCGATTTGTGGGGATAGCAATTTCATCCTGATTAAGATAATGCCAATCTTCTAAATCACCTGTTACTCGATAAACTGGCTCATTCAGATAATCTGCAATGAGTTTTGCCAAGTTAGGGAAAGCTAAAGCAATAATGTTCGGAATCGCAATTATTAGCAAATAAGCTATCGGTGGATTTAAAAGCGCCAACACAATTGCTGCTCTTTGTGCAAAAACCAAAGCTGTCAAGGCCGCAGCAGCATCTGAAGTTAGTGTATTAGCAAAGTCATCAATAATTTTATTAATATCATCAAAAACCTTTCCCACTAAATCCAATCTACCGCCACCGCCCTCAGAAATTCTGATCGTATCTGCTAACGTCTCTTTTTTAACCCCAGCAATCATTAATTGATATTGATTGCGTTGAACTGCATACCCATGTACTCTCGGTTCTGTATACGTAACATTGCAACCCTGCACAAGATAATCCAGCGACCAAAAAACCTTGCTGATATTATTTGAAGCAGTAGGTACGAGTTTTGCCGAACTTGAAGGTGGCTTCCATTCAGGCGGAGGCCCTATTGGAGTAAGCGCAAAAATATCAATTCGCACACTTTTTTGTAAATCATGAGTACTATTTTGCGATTCAATATCATTCAACAAAAAGACAAAGGTTTCTTTAATTGTCTTATCCACGGGCTTTTCAATTTTAGCGGGCAACTTTGTAGGGCTTGTTTTATGTTTTAACCATCCCCTAGAAGTCTTTCTTGCCCAACTCATGGATATTTCAAAAAACTCGTCTATTTCGTTTCCACTCTCCTTATAGGTTTTAATATTAGGCCATGCAACAATCAAGTCACCCTCATAAATAAAAGGAATGACATATTCACTATTAACTTCTGCATCAACCCGCGCCCATCCGGTCCAATTTTCAGCCGGTGTACCATAATTTATAGCCTTACACCAAAAAAGAGAATGTGCCTCATTGGGCACTCTGCCAAACAGATATAAAGTATTGCGCAATCCCTGTCCGTCTTTTTCTTTTTCCTCATGGTTATACATCGCCACAACGCTGATTTGTCCAATTTCCACCAAATCATCAAGATATTGCTTAAGTGAAGCCACCGCATTCTCATGCGATGGCTCACTCTGCGCCAATGCACTCTCAAACGCTTTGAACGTTTCTGTTTTATCATCCCTTACCTCTGGGAACAGCCAATTCTCTGGATATAAAAATACCTTGCGATTAGCCTCCCAAACACGATAATTTTGTGCCCATTCCCAGCGTTTTCTATCGATTGGATTTAGCGTCACTTTGGATTGCTCTAAATTGAACAAGCAACGCTGCACAAATAGCTGCACCGCAGCCGTACTTTGCAGCATGCGCGTAGTATTCATGCAAGGCGACATCTCAAAGTCGATCAGGTAGTGTTTGTAAAGTGCATCGCTATCAGAAAGACCTTCTCTTGCCAGCAAAAAGTCGACAAGTCGATCTCTTTTCTGCAAGCGCAGTGCATCGTTAATTTTGCGTAACCCTTTTTGCCAGCCTGAGTCTCCGAAACGAGTTTTAAGTAATTTCCCTGCCAATTCTGCACTTGCATCAAATGCGGTATCTGTCACTAAATTAGCCAAACTTATGTCATCAATACCTAATTGATGCACAGTTCTTAATAGACCGATTAAATTACTAAAACACAATGGATCAAGATATTGGTCATCGGCCATACCTAATTTCGACACGCATGCTTCAACTGTGGCTTCAGATAAACCAAATGAGGTTGCTAAAGCCAGAAGCGCCTCGGATTTTTTATCATCTACAATTACGGTGGATTGATAAGCATTTAAATAATTGGCTATAAGCGCAGTCATTTCTGGCGAAGAGTGTGCCAATTGGAAAAGAGTCGTGCTTTGCTTCCAATTGTTTACCTCATCTTGCGATGTCATTTCTACAAGTTGTAGTGTATTAAAAACCAGTCCTGCAAAAACATAACTTTGTGCCATTTCGGCCGTTGTCCATGCGAACTCTGATAATCTGGATCCCCATTTCCTATTGAGTAATGCAACTTTGTATAACCTTTCAAGAATCACATAAGCGCTGGATTTGTTTACATCATCTGAATTAATAAATAAATCAGACGTTAAATACTGCATCGCAGATTCAGAAGTAGTTTCCTCAGAATACAAGTAGTTTTCTATCAAGCCTTTTACTAAACTAGGTTCTAACGAGGTAGCCAAAACCAAATGTTTAACAACAATCTCCGCACGTTGTTCCAGCAAAAGAGCTTCTGATTCTAGTGGAAGTAGCTGTTTAAGCTCATCTTGTAACACAGTCAGTATGTTATCTGCGCGCTCAGTGGTAAGTTCCAGCGCTGTAACGCTTGGGTTTAAGGTTGAATCTAACAACAAATACCCTAGTTCACCCCACTCAAAGCCACTGTTTTTAACAAAACTTTGTTCATTCAGAAAATTAAGTAAGGTTGCTGGAGATTCAAAATGATTCGAAGGAAATAGCTGCCATGCCGATTCATAATCATGCAGAGACAAGCCCAGCGCTTTGGCTAATGTAACATTGCGGAATACTTGCTGAAGCAACTCATTTTTTGCTGCTTGCGTGCCATTTAAAATGGTACGTGGCAAATCAATTGCATTTGAATCCAACATAAAAACGAGTTCAGTTTTTCTTAGCCCGACAGAAGCAGCTATCAGCTCTGTTAATGGCTCATCCATAGCGGATAATGATGCCGCAAATGCCAAACCAGGATTTGGCGGGTCGAATAATTGACGGTTCTGAAACAGCCGATCGTATAGCGGCGCAATTTCTCTTATTTCATTTTTGATTAGTTGGCGATAGCGTTTATCGCCAAAACCAGCAATCATTGCCACCAGTACATCAACTGGCAAATGCAGTCTTTCCTTAAGCAGATTTAAATTGGCAATTTGAGTAATAGCTGCATCATCCAGATTTTGCTTGCCAATACCTTCAGCTTGCATCGCCAAGTCCAGCTCCCAGATTTGCCAACCAACTACTCGCCATAATCTGACAAAACGGTGAAGCCTATCTAAAAATGGAGCCAGCTCATTTTCGCTAGTTTTATTCAAGCGCATCTCAGATGGCCTACAGTTTGCACTTGAAGCTTCGGTAATGCTAATTAGGGCGCCTGGGTTGATAAACTCACTTTCCAACAAGCGACCAAACTCAGCAAAACTTAGACCAGACTGTTGCAGCAATATCGAAACTTGGGTTAACAGCCCTTCATCCCCAAAAGCAGGCTTTTCAATCAACTCGTCGGAAAAGGTATCTTTGATTTTTTGAGCTGTTTTGATGGCTTGCAAACCCCAAACCTTAAAGAATTTGTCATTTGCTTCATTATTGATCTTCAGTTGTGAAGTGGTAATTAATGCAAGTTCGGCAGTTGAAAGCCCTAATCTTTCTTTTGCAATTTCCATAGAAGAATATTGCTTTTCATATGGCGTTGTACTTTCTAACAAACTTAATCTTGTCACGCCTGCTGCATTTAGTGTTTCACGCGTTTCATTCAATGCTTGGTTGTAGGGAAGAGACCATGGGAAACATGCATCTTCAGCAGCTATTGTCTTGTATGCTAAAGGATTGGTGTTTTGTGGTTTCGCGAATAAATCCCGATCAGCAGCTGTAGATTGATAAGCCAAGCCTGTAATATTAATCTCGGCGGGCTGGTATTCTAGGCCAATAGAACCTGAATACTTAAAGCCCCATAAATTTAAATCTTTTGTTGTAACTCTAAATTCATTTATTTTATATTTCTTGGCTCTAGTAATATTGTTCAGATAGTCTATAAAAAGAGAGGTGATTTGGTTGTTATCTAAATCAGCCTTGAATTCCGTCAGTAAATTTAAAGTGGTACTTTTTTTATAATCCAGACCATCCAACCGAGAAATTGTTAATGAGTTATCTTGAAGGTCAATATAGATTTCACCCTCTAATGAAAAATTGATTTTCCATTTCTTGAGGTTGTTTTTTGACGCCGGGTCTAGCGGGATGATCTCGATTTTATCAATATCAGATTGGCCCAATGGAAGCTTTAATCCAATGACGTCACCCAGTATAGCTCCTACCTCACCCTCCAATCCCGCAGGGATGTTCCCGGAATTTAATTCTGAGACTGGGTCTGCATTAACCATTTTTTTGATGTCTAGAGCTATGGTTTGAGCTAACTTTTTAAAAACCAGTGTTTCTTCAAGAGACTCAATAGACCAAGTGCGATATTGGTCATCGACTGTCCAATTTGCCTTTCCTGGACTAGATAAGGTGTTGCTATAGGGGGCGCTCTCCTTTGCAACAAGATTTGTTAATTTTTCTTTTGATGTTTCTTGTAAAGCCTTAAGAGTGTTGTTTCCAATAGGCTTACCGTTGGATAGCTCTGACTTTATGTCAGTATGTGAAGGCCAAACGACATTAAAAGGCAATGCGATTGCATTCTCTAGAATTTCGATTGCCAGATCAATTTGTGGTAACTCAATCTTGGTGTTGTCACAGGATAGCTCGAGATCAAAAATATCAGGGCGGCGCCTTTCAAGTTCTGTACGTGCACTGGGGCTACCATCAATGAATTTAAGCAAGTCCGCCAAATAGGCAGCGGGGCTAAGGACACTTAAGCATGGATCACATGCACACTGATCTAATGCCCCAAAAATCTTACGCAAGGTTGGGTTGCTATCAATTTGAGATTTATGTGATTTAAGGCTTTTGTCGGCCATCACAGCGGGGCTTACCCCATACAACACAGGGAACATATGCCCTACCAGCCCTATACTTGTAGCCTTTAACACGCTGGCTTGACGATATATTTCATCCAGACGCTGTTCGGGCAAATGATCTTTTAATATATCCTTAAACTGATCCTTGCCAAAGTTAGTGATTTCTTCTGCATCGTCTATCTTCGTATTTACTAAAACAGACACCTCATCCCAGCTAGCATGCAGTCGTTTAAGATGCTGCAACTTGACTAATGCCGAGGTGGTTTTAGAATCAATCTTGTTATCCTCGGCAAATTGATCAATATTACTGTTAACAATATCAAAGTCTTTATGCTTGGCTAATACCGTTTTTACATTGGCAAAATTGAGTGGTAAAAACTTGATGCTGTCAGCATCTAGCTTGGCTTTTAATACTTCATGGGGCATTAGCTTTTCAATGGAGTCTTGCAAGTTTTCTGCATATCTTGCATGGCTGATAAGGCCTATTGAGCCAACACCATTCTCATATGTAAGATTAAGCCAATCATTCGGTGTTAATGATGCCAACCCTTTCAGTGAACCTTGCTTGTCATCTGCAACCTTCGGCTGCAACGCTCTCATTAGAGGTATGTTATTTTGAGTTATCTCCCCAAGATAAAGAGTTTGGCGCAATTGCAATGCTTGAGCATTATTTAACCCTGCTGACACCGCTTGCTCTACAAAGTCTTCAGACTTATGGCTTGTTATTGTTGTGAGATCAACAATATGTTCAAGCTTGCCCTTTACCCAATCCGCTTTCATAGTATTTAGGACATCGCCAAAACTAGCAGGCTCTCCCTCAGTTGCAGGTTTAATTACCTGCCTAAGTTTTAGCTGCTTGATAAAAGCTTCAATGCCGATTAATTGCTTTTCATCAAGCTCAGGAATGTAATTCTGCGTTACCGCGTGTTTTAATGATGCCATCAACTGGTCTACTGAAATTTTGATTAAATCAACCCAGTTTTGTGGTTGACCATCTCTAAACCAGCCATAAAAAATTACGTAAATTGGTGAGATCTTAGTAGGATCCATGCTTGGATGAGTTGGGCTTACATGCGTCCTCATCATTGCAGTTTCAACGTTAGGAGAACCTTGTTTAAGCGTGGATAACGCAACACTAAAAGCCAATACCCACAACCTTAACTGCTCACGGTCTAACCCTGTATTTGCAACAATAAAATCAATGTCTGTTGATGTTAATTCATTTGGGGGTAAAGATTTCCCATCCTCTCTTTGGTTCTCTAATAGAGGCAACACTGCACTGGTAATTCGCTCCCATTCTGAGATGCTTTGCGCAACAATCGTGAAATCAAAGACTTCGTCTCTGCCCGCGTTAAAGCGTGTCTCGCTTTCAGCAATCAGCGTTGTTTTATCTTTGTCGCTATAGACGCGAACCAATAAATCAGGCTTGTCAGCGACACCTTCAGCAATGGCGAAATCTTTAGCGGTATATTCAACACGGTAATTACCCTGTGCATCGGTGAGTGACTGACCAAGCGCTTGCTCTTTGCGTAAGTCCTTATCAAAAGCAATAACAGTTAAATCAGGCTGAGGCTTGTCATTACTATCCTTAACGGCACCGCGAATGGTGAAAATGCCAGGCTGATCCAACAGACCTAACTCTGCAAGAAACCTATTAATCATATCTGCCGTTTTTTCATCTACGGTCTGTCCTTTCAGGCTATCTCCCAAGCCATTTTGCAACTGAAAATAAAACACGAGCTGTGTGGTAATTTCACCATATACAGACTGCGCTTGCTCATCTTTCAGCTTCTCAGCGAGCTTCTGCAAGTCTTTCTCTGTTGGTCGCTCCCCCGCTGGCATCGGGCTAATATAGCCATGCTTCACCATGGCAAAGAGCGCATCCTGCAAATTGGCAACCGTCAATCCTGTTTCATTTTGCTTAATGATGGCGATAATTTTTTGCATGACGCGCTCCTTAAACTTATTGCTATATTCTTAATCTTAAAGTTACAAGTTCATTCTATTTTTTTAACCAATTGAGCAAGTCTCTCTGTAGCGGCGACATGCCGGTACTAAGTGTTGTTTTTGTCATGTAGTCTATATAATCCCAATCACCAAATGTTGTTTTTGCCATTGCACCGGCATTATCAATTAGACCAGCTGCTAACGTTAAGATAAAAACTCCTGCGAGATCAGAACCAGGGGCATCTGTACTCCGTGTAGTTATCGTTTCAGGCTCTTGTGCGTCATCATATTCAGACGTAGCTTTTAATGCTCCTCCAACCGCAAAGACTAGCATTACCGCCTTGCCTACTTTTGCAAAAAAAACTCCAGCCTCTGATAGATAATACTTTCCTTTATCTACCAATGAAATTGATTCTGATGTTACTGTTTCTAAGTTCCGAACTATTGAGCTTTCTTTTTTTATTGTTTCAACCGCACGAGTTACATTTGAAACTTTTGGAGGGGCGGGCTCTTCTGCGCCATAAATCCAACCTCTAATTCTATTTGCAATGTTGGTATCGTTTGGGTTGAAGTTAGGGTCTCTGCTAATCGTGGATCTCACCATGACCATTCCGCTAGATCTAGTCATTTCCCAAGAACCATTCTGTGCATCATATCGCAATCTCGCCCACTCATCTTTTTTACCGAAAATCCAATGCTCCCTAACACCTCGACCCACGAATAAGTCTAAATCAGCTGTCGATGGTGGGTTTGTTAGGTCTGTTCCCGTATGGGTATGCCCTAGTGGGATTAAGTTCGATCCGAAATTCATTGACCCTTGCCCTCCCTCTAAAACCAAAAGCTTACCTGTACCTGGATCTTGAGCCAGCCCATATTCTTTTCCTGCATTTACTCCTAACTCTTTAATCCTTTGAAGCCCCTCCTGCACGTTATTTGCATACTCTACAAAATTGACAGGTTCACATCCATTTATGTCTCGAAAAAAAAGAGGGTTCGCACGAAAAACTAGATAAATATTAAAATCATCTTCAACTCCTATAGGATCTGCACTCCCCCACCTTCCCAGCCATGGCAAGTAATACCTCGCCGAGTGATAGCTCAACCCACTCTCTTCATCACGCTCCATGCCTGTATAGCGATAGCGTTTCAGGTTAACCTCTTCGACGTTTCTGCCACCACGATAAGCGCTGGTGCCATAAGGATGATATTCCTCATAAGAAATCAACCCGGCTTGTTCATCTAGCTCCACCGTCGAAGAACCCAAATGGTTACTCAGGGTATAGCGGTATAAGGTGCGTTTGCCCAAATTGGCGTTATCCGTCTCCAGAACCTGATCCACCATCAATAGCCGTCGCTCGCCATCAAACAAATGCAGAGTTTCTATTTCTTCAACTGGTTGGGGATTGTTTGCCTCATATTTTCGATAAAGTTCCACCCCCCCCAAATAAATACGCTCCTCAATGATGTTACCGTTGTTTTTGGTGATGTACTTGCGAGTACGTTGTTTGCCAGCATCGTATTGGTAATGGGCAAAGCCGCTACCCAGATTAATACTGCTAATCATGTCACGATGATCCCACTGCATTTTGAATTCATCTGGGGTATTGGCCAGATTGAGCATGCTGCCATGGCTATCGTACTCGTAAGTCACTCGGTTATTAGCACTGGTACCGTTGAAATCGCCACTGCCTTGCCATGTACGCCACAAGCGGTTGCTGGCGGGTTGGGTGGAGTCTTCGAAGGCATATTGATAATTTCGCGTCCAGCTACCCAATGTGCCTGCTTCATGTCGCATTTGCTTAATGTTGCCAACACGATCATATTGGTAATGTTGGATGTAATTGCGAAAAGCATTATCCGCAATGCAGGGAAAATCTTTAGTCAGTGGATCATCTTCTTTACGCACTGGCGCACCTGATGCCGCACCATTTTCTCGTCCTGTTGCGTTAATTAAACGATATAAAGCATCGTATTCGTAGCTGTTGATGGGTTCGACTTTTTGATTGCTAAAGTACACTGTTTTCATTGCACGGTCAGTGATTTCAGTAATGTTTCCTACAGGGTCGTACCAGTAGTGCAAATCCTGAATAATATGGTCGTCCACAAACATTGGGCTAGTATTGGCTGCTGAACAAGGCTCGCTAATACTTCTGGTGGAACGTAAATTGACAAGGCGATAGGTTTCCGAATCGTAGGCGTAAGTGGTAATCACATCTTTGCCCATCTTAAGATATTGCCGCTGGCCTTTTGCATCGTAGCTGATCTCTTGAATAGCGGCGTTGTCTTTACCACCGTTATAGCCCTTATCAGAATTATCCTTAGTGGCGCCTACAATCAGCCGTTCACTTTTTAATGTTCCACGTTCACTATAGGTTGGGATGTAAACGGCAACGGGTTTGCCAGCCTGATGCCAATTAAACAGTTTGGTCATGCGTTTAAGCGCATCGTACTCGGTGATTTGAATAAAAATTTCGGTTGATAACTTGGCTTGCAAATTACCTTGCCAATTTGTGGAGATAGATTCAGGGTCAGCCACCAATTCTCTGCGTACTTCTAAAGGGCTGCCCTTAAAGTCCAGCCTGACAGTTTCAATTAAACCACTTGCATCATAATGATGCGTCATTTGACCGTTAAGGTTATTTGTAGGATTTGGTTGCGCATCTTGATAATCAAATTTTTCAATGATTTGTACTGGTGCATTGTTGATTTTGAGGTTGAGCGCAATAGGGCGATGTAATGCGTCATAGTCTGTTGAATAAAGACGCTTTTCTTCAGTCGCAGTATCATTTGCTTTGTACACATCCCAAGCAAACATGGGTTTGCCTGCCGCATCGTTGATTGTCCATTTATCTCCTGCATCCATGCTGTGTTGGAAGAGCAGGTTGCCAGCGATGTCGTAGCAAGGCACAGCGTTGGCAGGCAGCTCTTCGCCAACCGCATTGTTGGCGCGTGGTGGGTTAATGTATTGCATCACCAAGTGACCAAGTGCATCACGTATCCATAAGGGTTTTCCTTCGGCATCGAGCTTGCTGTAAGTGGTGTGATATTCATCTAGCCATGCACCGTTAGCATTTGGTGTGCGATTATGGGCAATGGAAATCACTTCTCGCCCAATACTGTCTAGTACTGTCATTGCAGGTGTATTGGCATGCTGGGCTGCCAGCCAACCGGTTCTTTGCTCTGCATCGGGCGGCGTGCCCAGGCCCGGAATCATTTGCGGATATGGCTGATGAGGATCCAACGAACTGCGATTGTTGCGTTTGTACCATTCGCTTTCCAGCACAGTATCATTGGCATCGAATGTTTTAACATGCCATGGTGAAAACTCAACCTTGCTAAATGTTCCATCAGGCATATCCGTACGCATGGCACGGCCAGCAGCATCGTAATGCATGATGGTAGAAACTCCATTCGCCTGAGGTAGCTCACAACCGAAGCGATCGCTGAAAGCTGGTTCGTATTGGCGAACAGGTTTACCTTTGTTGTTGAGTATGGTCAGCCCATTGACGATCCAGCGTGGCAATCCGCTTTGCGGGTCTGGCTCGGCCTGCACTTTTTTCATCAGCACATTACCGTGACCATCAGAACATTCGAGCGAGACTTGTAAAGGAGTATCCGCCAGTTGATGCTGTTCTCGCACAATAGCGCACGCCCCGGGCATGCGCTGTTCCCATTGGGAATTTCCATTGGAATCATAGATTTCACCAAAATGATAGACAAAGCGGCTGCCCGCTTTTGCTAGCCAGACTCGCGCCTGTGCTCCATTGCTTCTATCGACTTTTGTCGCAGTACAAAACGCTTGTACTTGTTGCGGACTTGGGTTACGAAGCTGAATATCGGAAGTGAACTCTTCAAGCGAATCCCCTTGCCATTGGCTGCCAATTTTCTTGCCTTTCGTCGCAAGAGCGATTGGCAAACCCAGCGTGTCGAATGCCACCTCGGTGTGATTGCCATTGATGTCAACCATTTCAACTGGTGCCAGCAGTCGGTAATCAAACCGGGCTATTTCTGTTTTATTGCCTAGGGCGTCCTGACTTGCACGAATGTAAAGATCCAATGGGTCATAAGCAAGCGTGGTAGTGTTGTTGAATGGGTCGGTGTAGCTCTCCGGCAAAAAGAAATGTTCATGAGCATCACTCGCAAACCCTGCAATCCCTGAGCGCATCCAGTATTGGTTCGCCGTACCGGAAAGAGCTTGATGCGTACCAGTCACATATCCTGAAACTTTCCCATTCTGAAGCAAATCAAGACAGGTTTTTGCAGGATTGCCTCCAGATGCTGCCTCAGCCACCCATTCCAGTTTATCTGCAAATACGTGATCAAGAAGATCACTGGTAAGCGCCAGCTTGTAATCTTCATACTTCAGGCTGCGCGGCCCGAGCTTGCCAAAATCGAGCGGATTGACAGGCGGTGCTGTATCGCTTGCATCATCAAAGTACAGGCTGCGCGTATGCTCGACGAGACGCTTGGCACTTCCTGTAGCAGACAGATTCTCGTGGTATTGCTTGAATACAACAGGATGCGGATTTGAAGGCGCACCCGGCAAGACACCATAACGCGTACTCAGCTCTACTTGAGCAAAATCCGCGGGCGTGTAGTAAAAACTCTCTGACCTCGGGATACCTGCCAGTTCAAATGTCTGTGTCTCGCATGGCAGCCGCAACCGATGATGCCGCAAGGGGTGAGTTGAGTTGTTGGAGAAAGGCTGGCCGCGCCGATCCAGTCTGGCATCCTCGGTATAGACCATTTCATTGTAGGCAACGTGCTTCTCGGCCTGAACCGCACCAATAAGCGCAGAAGATGGCAGATTGCCGTAATCTCCGGCTCTCCAGCGCGGATAGCCTATTAAGACAGTCTGCAATGGGTTGCCATATTCGTCGTGCCGCAGATTGATGGTGTGCGCCATGCGCGGATCTGGCTTCAGTTTGTCTGCGCCGAAAACAGACAGTTCGTATTGATAACTGACGGCTTCACTTTCGGTAACCAGAAAAATGGCATGGCGGTTTGCATTGCGCGCCTGCAAGCGCTGGATACGGCAATTATGCGTTGCTGTGCTATACAACCGTACTTCCTGTCGCGTAGCGGGGTCAAGCTCATAAATTTCCTGCCGCAGCACCATGCCTTTGCATGACCGCAAGGCTTCCCGCCATTCATCTGCAGTCAAATCGACGGGCAATTCCGGTTCAGGCAGACCATGTTCCGCAAAAGGATTGGCGTCTCCGGGATCGTTCAACCGGTCTGCATATCGGGCCGGAAAATACTCCTTGGCAAACTGATTCAGGATGCGTTGCCTGTCCAGTACTGCGCCAGTGTGATACCAGGTGACCGTTTTGACAGGGGCCTGATCAACCGCCGGGTCGTCATAGGTCTCAATATCGGTTTGCTCTATACGGCCGAACCCACGAAACTCACGTTCCATGCCATCGAAATAGCCATGATGATAGCTGTAGCTAGTGGCGAATGTGGTTTTGCGCCACTTGTCGCTCGTGATGACTTTGCTGACACAATGCACGGGAAATGGTAAACGCGTGATCCAAGGACTACCCTTGGCCAGATCGTCCAAATAGAAACGAGTGGACGGGGTATATTCAATTTGTGTTTTGCCGCCAAGATTATTTTTTACCTGCGTCAGAAGATGCGGTTTCTGGCCGCCCATCAGATCAATATAGCGTACTGGGGCAGTAGCATCTGCAAGAAGATGAGAGTTCCACACCAGACAGGCCGTGCCATTGCCCAGCAGATCTGCCACTTGTACCGCGGCAATGTTTTCTGTGGCAATTGGCAATGTGACCTCCAGCGAATCACTCAGGCTGTTGCCGGAACGGTTGTAATAAAGCTGTGCGCCATTCCTCCCCAGATAAATGATGTCCACCGGGCCGCTACCATCAATATCTGCCAGGCGGATACGTTTTGGATCAAACAGATCCACATGATCAAACAGGGGCGAGTTTCCTAGTGTAACCTTGCGTCCAAAACGGCCATACCCCAGATTGGGCCAGTAGCAAATCTCTCCATTGCGAATACGAACCAGATCGGTCAGGCCATCCCCACACATATCGGCCAAAAAAATAGTTTGGTCAACTTCAGAAAAAACCAGGCGGGGTCCGGCATTTTCATCGGGAGATTGTCTGTTTCGTTCTGCCGAAGCAAACCCATCTTCAGCAAGTGAAGGGTACCAAGTAAAAACCTCATCTTCGGTGATCAACGCATCGGCATGCCCGTCGCCGGTTAGATCGACAAAACGCAGATTGGCATCATTCCAGTTGATGTTGGGCAAGCTGGCAAAAGGGATGTGACGCTTCCAGCCTTCATCAGTGTCTCGCTCGTGAAAACCGGGCACGGGTCCGCTGAAATCGACAACATCAATCTCTCCATCACCCGCCAGATCAAGAAACTGATGCCTGCTGCCTTGCCCCATGGCTAATGCCGGCATGGGAGAAATCAGTTTTTGCGGCCCAAACTGTCCGTTGCCGCGATTGGGCCTGTAATACCAGGCACCCTCTTGTTCGCTCAATACACCGCTCAGCCCTTCACCATCAAGATCGACCCACTGATAACCCGGTCCCTGGGTTCCCACAGGCAGATTTGCAAGCTGTTCTGCAGCAATTAACCGAGCAGTGCTGTCAACTTTAGCCTGGCTATATTCAAACTCAACGGGTGGAAGCGCACGATCATGGTAGTGATCATTCACACGCTCATAGCTGCGGTGTGTCGCTGCGCGCAAACAGGTATAACCCCCAGCCTCCGGATTATTGAGCAATGTAGCATCCGGATGGTAATAGTCGAATTCCGTTGCGTGCACCAGTACAGGCTCAGGCGCAAGTTCCTCGAAACAATGGTACATCAGCACGCGCCGACACAAGCGGTGGCAACGAATATCGAACCCGGCCCGATGGCTTGAAAAAACGTCACTGCGTTCAAACGGCCTAGTACCGAGCACAGAGCTGGGTGAGCCAGGGGTGTAGGGAGGGTTGGCGGCTGGGTCGCCATAATCAAAAACTACCCGAAACAGATAATCTTCTTCGGGAAGTACAAGCCAGTTACCGGCAGCTGCCAAATCAGGGAAATAGGACGTCTTGTTCCCATAGTAGATTTCTTTCGGGTAGCGATAGGCTAGGTGCTGCTCTGAAGCTCGGTTCGATTCCCAGACACTCTCTCGGTCAAGTTCTCCCAGGTTATCCCCAGCATAGCGGTAATCAATCACATTGCCTTTGTCGTCATGGCTTTGGCAAATCAGCCATTGGTAAATGCGCGATCTGTCAGCCGGATCCGCAATCCGGCTTTCTGCACTACGACCATACCATGTAGTGACGTTGTCACGACTGATGCTGCGCCAGAATACATTCTCAAAACTGCTTGCTTCAGCCCAGCGCTCGATGCGTGCAAACAGTCCCTCGACGCGAGGTCGATAAATCGCAATCTGGTAATGCTTACCGTAAACTTCAACGTTTTGAACGGGCTCTTCACTGGGTACCAAATCTTCGGCCCCTGAAAGAATGAAAACGTCCGACTCCTCATCATCACGGTAGCGCGGCAACCCCTTATCGGTCTTGCGGGCAATTGATGGTTGAGAAAGGCTCCAGCCCAGGCCAAATGGGCCATTGCCTGCCCCTGAATCGTAAGATAGGGACAATTGTGGCCCAAAGCCTGACCGGCCAGGAGAAATGGCGATGGGGATAGCGAGAGAGCCTGAACCGGTTACTGGATTGGCAGTAAATTTCTCGCCAATACCTTTGATTGCACCGCCACCTTTGGGCAAGGAAACAGCCGGAGGCTTGATCAGAAAATCTTTCTCAGAAGTTTGGTCTGAATTACCGCCCTGCTGTACCAAAGCCGCCTCCTGTCCCTAAAACAGTTTGCATCGCGGCATCAAATAGCTTCTTTGTGACTGTCCGCTAAATGCGAATCTTCAACACAATTTAAAGCAGGCGAAGGGGACTGTCAATGCTCGTTAAGTGAAAGCCATTGCACAGTGGTTCAGCAGTATTTGATAAATTCTTAATCCACAATAGCCCAGCCGGTATTCGTAGACACAAAGCTGCATTTAAGAATTAAATTTTGGCTCCCAGGCCTCTTGCTCTGAAAACATCCGCCGCTGCCATTTGTTGATCGCCTGTCTGCTCCAATAAACGAATTTACCAATCCGCACAGGCGGTGGAAACTCGTTTCTCTTCACCAAATACTCCAGACCACGGGGTGAAATGGATAGCATTTTGCAAAGGTCGGCTTTACTGAGTAATTCGGACAATACTTCTTGATTCATTTTCGTCATACTTTCATTAGATAGGAACCAAGTATAGTCACCATCCAGGCATAACAATTTAGTGTATCCGACTCGGGTTGATGAAAATGAAAATATGACTTTTTTGAAAAGATGCTACAATGATTTCAAGGTCGTAGTTTCTGGCATTTTTCTGACACTACGACTTGGCCATCATTGCGATTGACTGCGGGCGACTGCGGCTAACCCAATGATTTTATTAATGATTGCGTATGGCTTCTCAATGGTGTGAACCCTTGTTTCCCCTTGAAAATCCGCGTGTCGACGGTTCGATTCCGCCCCTGGCCACCAACACTCATAAAGCTCACAGAGATGTGGGCTTTTTTATTTCATCTAGAATGATTCGCACATCATGATTAGGTATCAAGGGTTACAGTATTCGCAATTTACTGGATCTGCAAATTCTTCAGTACCCCGTTTTCGCTTCTCGCTGTAAGAACAGTGTCTACAACTCCACTTTTCATATTTAGCTACTTTTGTTGCTGACCTACACACGCTGCAAACTTTTTTGTCCAACAGTGCTGTCATCCAAAAATCTGGCAAATTACATTCTGGACAACTTGAATGTAGGCGTTCAACCAAGTTTTGTGCTGCTTTTACAATCATCGCCTGTCTCATTGGATTGCAATGTGCCCTGAGATCGTTTTCAACAAATACTTGCTGAGTGACACTGCGAGATAGCGCATCTTCAAAGGCGGCTCTCAAACAATCCGGATTATCAATCCCTTTAGCCAGCACAAGTTGATGCGCATTATCTGGCCTCATAACCAGATGATGATCTGGAAATCCTGCCTGTGCAGCAAATTCTTCGAGAGAAGACCAATTTTTGACTTCACGCTGCAAACTCATGCCTGGCCCTTCAGCAATCCCGACGATTTCAAGTCCACTCCATGTATCCAGCAATAGAACCATCTCCAAATTCCATGGCATCATTCCAGTCCATGGATCTGTAACAAAGGCTCCCTCACTGCCTATACCAAATCTGCAGCCTGTTAATTTGGCGCCTAGCTCGGCTTTTTTACGTGCAGCCTCTCGCTGAGTTCCTTGTCGTGGAATTTCACGTGTAAAGCTACCAAGGGTATCTGTGTCTACCACGTCGGTATGAACAAGATGACATCCAATCCCTTCTTGAAAAACCGAAGCCAGTAGCATTTCCTTTCTATGGCGTGTTAGTAGCGCTATTGGCCCATTATTTAAATCCTGCATAAAGGTGGTGATTGAGTAAATCATCTGATTTTTCAGAAGCCGATCCTTGTAAAAATTTAGTTAGGTGCATATCCCTGATGACCACTAACATAACTCAAGGAAATGCCACCTACCCTTGGAATATTGCACCAAATCATCGCCGGCATAACGCCATAAATGCAACCAGCCATTCTCAACCAACTGCCTCACTACCTCGTGCTTACTGATAATGCGCTCAATTACGGACTCCGATGCGTCAATCACTACAGTTAGCCGCAATGGCTCATGTACCCATTGCTCACCATCATGGATGGACTGTTTTGACAATCCAATGCGCAAATCGCCGCCATTTCCTTCAAACACGCCGATATGCCCTCCAACAACATTGTGCAAAACCTTATTGCCGCAACCCATGTGTAAAGGGTCACTAGTAGATGAATGGTATTGCCAGTTAATCCAGTGTGTAACCAGCATTGGGGCGGTCATTAAAAGCTCCAAAAGGCTACCGTCAGCATCTTGTGTGGCATCGTAATCGTGCAAAAAAACACGTCCTTGCAGGAATTTGTTTTTCGTCCGATATCGAGGAGCTATGATAAAAGCCGCGCTTCCAGCCAGGCCCCACTCTGGACGGGTTTGAGCACCGTCATTGGCGCGTTTTCGCATCAGAGTGAGTAAATCCTGATCACCAATCGATGAATCAATGCCCAAGCTTGGCGCTCTCTCCCTACGCACCAGATTGCCAGCAGCAACAAGTGCAGGAGTTAACTTTTCCCACAAGTTAAGCGCATGGTCAGGAAGAAGATCAAGATCAAAAACTTCTATTTCATCAGTAGTCGTATTGTGTAATCCTGCTAAAAAAACTGTATCAGCGGGTATAAAAATACCTTTCTCCTGCAAGCCTAGCCTAGTTGAATCATCGTTGAGCAGGGTTGCCAGTGCTCGTGCATTGACCTCTCCGGTCTGCCCACAGCAAGCCCCACAATCTAAAGATGCTGCGTGCGCATTGTTTGCTGTCTGGCTACCATGCCCTACCAAGAGCACTAATGGGGCAATCTTTTTTTCCAAACCCAGTGCGCAGATTACCTGTGCAGCAACATTCGCCTTACTGGCAATATCCGAAATGGCAAGCACAGGTCTGACAGCATCACGATAACGCTTAGGAATCCCTGCGTGGTCAATATTTTGCCTTGGTCCGCGCGATGGACTGACCCATTGCATTAGCTTACTCAGATAGCCTATGCCTGCAGCCTCTACGAACGAGAAAGCCGCGCTAGGCCAACGAGTCCCTGACTCCCATTGTGCAGAATGGTTAAAATGAAATTTTCTTGCCTCACCAACTGCTTTTGTCATTGCATGCGAAGTGCTCTCTTCGCAGCCTGAATGGCAAACATGTTCAGTTACCTCCATCGTTGGCGCGAGCAATCCAGGCAGTTGTGGTCTCTTTAATCCGGTACCCACAGGTGAATAGGCAACCGGCAAACCAAAGAAACCAGCGAAACCTATTGTTTGCAGATTTGGGTGGGACTGCTCAAGTGCCCGCCGCATGCGCTCGCTACGTACGTCGATGCAGAATGCTGCCTGTACCTCTGGCAAGTTATTCTGTTTGTTAATTTCCACTTTGCATAAAGACCCTGCAAGCTGGCGCTGATAACCTGCTTCCAGTGCAAGCTGCCAGACTTCATCGATGATCAGCATCTGCTCAGCGCGCTGTAGAGTCTCAGCTGCATGGCTCCATTCTTCCTGTAACGCTGCGAATGCGTTGCAGGCCGTAGCGTCATCCTTGCATTTCAGCAGAATGGCACCCCAGGCAAGGCGTATCGCTAGCAACTCACGCAGATGCGGATCGGTTTTCCCCTGCAAGTGTGCCTGCCAGCCAAGATAAGCACACCAGGATGCCCACCCGTTTACCGTCAAGAGTACCGCCTCAAGATAATCTGCCCAAACAGACTCTGGCAGTCCTAGCCTTTCAAGCACCCAACATTCAGCATCCCTCGCTGTCGCCGGTAAAGCATGAAGATGTTCGCCTAAATTAGGCAGCCCCATTAAGATGCCGATTCCGTGGTCGTGTGTCAGCGTCTCCCTCCAGAAGGCATATAACCCCTGTTTGCAGTCTGGCTTCCAGTCGGCTTGATCGGTATCAAAATACGCGGCACAAGTCTGACTGACTTGGTGAGTGATAGCCTGTCTCCATGATAGCCTGCTGTGCTTATATTGATCATCATCCAGCACGTCAATCAACAACGGCAATTGCGGCAGGTGTAGCGGTTTTTGCAATGCCTGCAGACATTCAACTTCATTTATCGAAGCGGCCTGCGCGGCTGGAATATTCTTGAGTGCGTAACTCAGATCGGACAGCATTATGCGACCAGCCTCCCCAGCCTGCTTCAGATATCCGCGCGAGGGGAATAGGCTGATATTGCCAAGCACTGCCATACGAGCTGCAACACGCCGCAAAGGATGATTGACGCGCTGCCAGTAAGGATTCACCGCTATGGAGCGATCAAGCGGCCAACTAGGCGCAATAGCCTGGCAAGCCTGTGAACAAGCTATGTCGATGCGTTCTTGAATTGATACCATTGACGCGGAGCAACTGCCCGGGAAACCTGAAATCAACAGTCCACCATCCATAAAAATCTCCTTGAACGTTAAATTGCTTGGCGATCTGTCATCACAGACTGATGAGGTTTGTCTGCTGAAACCCAATCTATCGGCCATAATTTCAGTGCCAAACGAGTGTAAGCCTCATCCACATAAAAGCCTGCATAACTCCAGCGCTGGAAAACTCCCATATTTGCCGGGTAAAGTTGCAGGGCAACCAATAAAAGGTACATGACCGTCATGCCAAGCAAGGCGAAAACGCCAGCTTGTGTATCAACCATGTCGAAAGTACCTAATGGCAAGTTGTGAATCAGTGCTGCCAGGATTGTTAGACTGGCAATCATGAAAGCAGCTGTTAAAAGGTTGCGGCTGATAGCTCTGTGATTACGAGAAGCTGCCCACAAAATTGGAGCCCAAGCCAATGCTAGGATAGCGCTCCACCACCATGGCCACGTCAACTCCATCACATATTCTTGTATTGCCAATATAATAGCTAATGCAATGAATGGTGCTAAGACAAGGCTGACAGTGGATGCTGCATTTTTGTCACGCATTTGTTCTATCTTATTCTGTTGCACGATACTAGACGCTGATAAAAACGCATGTGCTTTATACAGGGAATGACCTATCAAGTGCATGAAAGCCAAGGTATATAGCCCCAGACCGCACTCGAGAATCATGAAACCCATCTGTGCAACGGTAGACCAGGCAAGCCGCACCTTTACACTGACACGGGTGAGCATAACGAGCCCTGCCAGCACAGCAGTGACTAGTCCGAATACTACTAGAAGCCATCTCGCATAATGAGCAGCTTCTAGTAGCGGGGCAAAACGAATCAATACGAATCCAGCAAGGTTAACAACTCCAGCATGAAGCAAGGCAGATACAGGGGTAGGCGCCTCCATGACCTGAACCAGCCAGCCATGCACCGGAAATAGTGCTGTGCGAATCACAACCGCCAACACCAAGCACAATGCGCTCAGGTGCAAGCTCATCGATATCCCAGCATGAGAAAGTTGTTGAAACATTGCTGTAAGTGATCCGTTGCCCACTTCCAACCAAGCAAGGCCAGCTGCCGTAATAAGTAATGCATCAGCAACGCGATCTGCGATTTGTTTTTTGTGCGCTGCCAGTGTTGCAAAGGGGCGCTCTGGATAAAAGCATAATAAATGTTGGAGCGCTACACCAATTAACGCCCAAGCACAGACTAAAATGACCCAATGGTCTGCCAGCAATAGAATATTGACTGCTGCAAGAACGCCAGAAAAAGCTGCGATATAGTTCGCCTGCCTTGGCTCACCTTGTAGATAGCGTGCCGAAAATATACCAATTACTATGCCTAACAAGATCACCAGTACTGTTACCCAAGCCTGTAATTGTGATGTTTTAAGCCCTAATGACATTAAGGCTTGGCCAGACATGTTTGAATTCGCAATATGCAGAAAAAGAGAGATAAAAGCACTTAGCAACGCAGCGACACTAAGTATTGAAAAATCACGCCATAGTTTACTGGCATCCAATGGTCTGATATGAGCTAGCAATACACATACAGCCATGAATAGCGGAGGTGCCAATGTGATGCCCGATATAAATAGCACTAATTGATCCATTTACATATTCCTTTTCATCGAAGCGAACACACTAAGTGCTTGCTTCTTATATAAAACTACAAGTGTGAAAATACTTTTAATTTACAGTGGGATAACTAGAAAATGTCACAACGATGACAGCGTCACCTTCATAATTCCCGTTAGATTTAATCGAGCAAGTCGAACCGCGACAACAAAGCTGAGCTATTCCATAGTCATAAATATCGCTTCCAACTTTTGTTTATCGATAGAACGAGTTGTGGACCGGTTGTGAAGACCATCTCTTGAATTCAATATTTTTATATCCCCTTGCGTGACCACCACTCTTCCATTGATTTCAATTTTTTTAGACGAAACCAAAATCATCCTTCCTTCAATTTCAATCAGCTTATCCATATCCATATTTCCAATTTTTAATACAGTTAGTCAGTTAATTTGATCAACATGAATTAGTGGAGATGATGGTAAAGGAATTTAAAATATAAATTAAATATATATTAATCAATATAATGTTCTAATTAACTGATTAATTAAATTTTCAGTGTTATGTCATCAAGTACTAACAAAGATTGCGTCAAGTGCAGATATGAACTTTTAAAATTAAAAAATGTTTAAGTTCTACGGGGTATAATAGTGAGAGCAGGGATGATTGTTTCTGCACATACAAGATTTTGATTGCAGCTTAGACTTCAAATTTTCAGGGGTTCTCTTACCAACACCTTTTTATCAGATGCGCGCCTTGCTTGTATCAAGCAAACCTAATAAGAATAAATATTTCATCGGGTAGTCTATTTATGCCACAGCAATATCAATTTTCTAACATCAAGGCAAGCGAGCTAGCTGATTTGCTGGCGCAATCAAAAATCACGTTAGTGGACGTACGCAATGCTGATGAAGTAGCCAGAGGCGTGATTGCGGGTTCGGCACATCTGCCTTTGCATTTGTTGCCTTTAAAATACAAAAGCCTGCCAACAACCTTGCCTATCGTCTTTTACTGCCACAGCGGGGTCCGCTCTGCACATGCTGCTGACTTTCTTGTCAGCAAAGGGTTTGAAAATGTGCACAACTTGACAGGCGGCATTCTCGCTTGGGGTCAGGCCGGTTATGCGTTAACATCTCAAAAACCGTAAACTGGAATGATTATGGAATTCGATAAAGAATTAGATGCACGTAACTTGAACTGCCCCTTGCCTATCTTGCGTTGCAAAAAGGGATTGAGCGAGATTACAGGTGGTCAGGTATTGAAGGTCATGGCAACAGACCCCGGTTCCGTGAAAGACTTTCAAGCATTTTGCAAGCAAACCGGGCATGAGTTACTACAGCTAGATGAACAAACCGGCCTTTTTACGTTCTTTATCAAAAAACGTACAGATTAAAAAAGCACCTTGGGGTGCTTTTTTAATCACGCTTGATTGCTGCTGTTTTCTCGAAGTGTTTTAAGAAATTGGGAGATATCCCACTCGCAGCCACCGCAACCCGAAAGAGCTCCCGACTTTCTGGAAATCGCTTCAAGATCCAACCCTTGTTCAAACCAGCCCTGAATATCCTTTCGAGTGGTACCGCTGCAGGTACACATGACTTCTTCTTGATATTCGCTATTTGCGCTCATATCCGCTTGAACCCTATTTCAGTTTAGTCAGCTGTATATCCAGCTTTTCCAAACTCGCGGTAAAGTCTGCCAAACGTGCTTTTTCCTGTTCAACAACAGCAGCTGGCGCGCGGGCGACAAAGCTCTCATTACCCAGCTTAGCTTCAGCTTTGGCGATTTCACCTTGCAAGCGTGCGATTTCCTTGCCTAAACGCTCTTTTTCGGCTGCAACATCGATTTCCACTTTCAGCATCAGCTTGAAGTCGCCAGCGAGCATCACTGGTGCATCAGCCTCAGGCAATTCAGCCACAACATCTACACTCTCCAGTTTGGCTAGTGATTTAAGGTAAGGCGCATAGGCTGCCAATTGTTCGGCATTACCTGCAGCAATCAGCGGCACTTTAGCGGCTGGCGAAATACCCATCTCTCCACGCAAGCTACGGCAAGCATCTACAGCCTGCTTAAGCAAGCTCACCCATCTCTCTGCGGTTTCATCCAGCTTCTCCGTGTCAGATTGTGGATAAGCCTGCAACATGATACTTTCCGAACCACGCGATTTGTCCTTGAGTTTCGTCATTGGCGCGACTGTTTGCCACAACTCTTCGGTAATGAATGGAACGACAGGATGCGCCAATCGAAGCACCGTCTCAAGCACACGCAATAGAGTGCGGCGTGTCGCGCGTTGTTCCGCCTCACTACCATTCTGCAACTGGACTTTTGCCAGCTCCAGATACCAATCGCAATACTCGTCCCAAACAAATTCATATATCGCTTTGGCTGCCAAATCGAAACGATAGTCCGTAAACGCACGCTCTATCTCTGCTTCCGTGCGCTGCAGCAGGCTGACAATCCATTTGTCTGCCTGGCTGAACTTGCGCCCGCCTTCACCACAACTTGCCGCATCAAAGCCGTTGTCCTTACCTTCGGTGTTCATTAACACAAAGCGTGTGGCATTCCAAAGTTTGTTGCAAAAATTGCGATATCCCTCACAGCGCTGCATATCGAATTTGATGTCACGGCCTGGAGAAGCCAGCGAAGCAAAAGTAAAGCGCAACGCGTCAGTACCAAATGCAGGGATACCTTCTGGATATTCTTTGCGTGTACGTTTTTCGATTTGCTCGGCCTGTTTCGGATTCATCAAGCCTGTAGTACGTTTTTTAATCAGCTCATCCAGGCCTATGCCGTCAATCAAATCAATAGGATCAAGCACGTTGCCCTTGGACTTGGACATCTTCTGGCCTTCGGCATCGCGTATCAGGCCATGCACATAGACATGTTTAAACGGTATCCTGCCGGTGATGTGCTTAGTCATCATCACCATACGCGCCACCCAGAAGAATATGATGTCAAAACCCGTCACCAGTACGCTGGAAGGCAGATACTGCTGCAAAGCCTGGTTTTGCGCGTCAATGGAGTCATCACCCGTCCAGTCCAGTGTGGAGAACGGCCACAATGCAGAGGAATACCAAGTGTCGAGTACGTCCTCATCACGCTTCAAGCTGCCGGCATAGCCTTCTTTAGCCGCCATATCGCGCGCTTCGACTTCGTCATGCGCCACATACACCTGACCGCTGTCGCCGTACCAGGCCGGAATCTGGTGTCCCCACCATAATTGGCGGGAGATGCACCAATCTTGGATATTGTTCAGCCATTGATTGTAAGTATTCACCCAGTTCTCAGGGTAGAACTTGATTTCACCGTTGGCTACGACCTCAAGCGCCTGTTCCGTGATAGATTTGCCATGTTTACCCGCCTTGCTCATCGCCACAAACCATTGATCTGTGAGCATCGGCTCGATTACCACGCCTGTGCGGTCGCCACGCGGCACTTTCAGCTTGTGTTTTTCGGTCTTGACCAGATAGCCTTGAGCCTCTAAATCAGCAACTACCTGCTTACGCGCCGCAAATCGTTCTAAACCTTGATATTGACTAGGCGCGTTTTCATTCACATAACCCTGCAAATCAATGACACTAATCATGTCCAGGTTATGCCGCTGACCCACTGCATAATCATTGAAGTCATGTGCTGGCGTCACTTTGACCACACCGGTACCAAATTCCAGATCCACATAATCATCCGCAACAATAGGAATCTCGCGGTCGCACAACGGCAATTTGACAGCTTTACCAATCAGGTGCTGGTAGCGCGCATCTTCCGGATGCACCATCACCGCCACATCGCCCAGCATGGTTTCCGGGCGCGTGGTTGCCACCGTCAAATGGCCGGAACCATCCACCAGCGGATAGTTGATGTGCCACATGAAGCCGTCTTCTTCTTCCTGCACTACTTCCAGGTCAGAAACCGCCGTGCCGAGCTTCACATCCCAATTCACGAGGCGTTTGCCGCGATAGATCAGCCCTTCGTTATACAAACGAACAAAAGTCTCAGTCACCACTTTATTAAGGCCAGCATCCATGGTGAAGCGCTCGCGCGACCAGTCTGGCGATGTCCCTAAGCGGCGCATCTGCTTAGTGATGGTGCCGCCAGAATATTCCTTCCATTCCCACACTTTTTCGAGGAATCTCTCACGGCCCAAGTCATGGCGACTTACACCTTGCGCATCCAATTGACGCTCCACCACGATTTGCGTCGCAATGCCGGCATGATCGGTACCAGGCTGCCACAAGGTATTATCACCACGCATGCGGTGATAGCGTGTGAGCGCATCCATCAGGGTCTGGTTGAAACCATGCCCCATGTGTAGAGTGCCTGTGACGTTAGGCGGCGGTAAAAGAATGCAGAAGTTCTCTTTTGCCTGTGGATCAAAACCGGCAGCATAGTAGCCCTTGCCCTCCCAAAATGTATACCATTTGTTTTCAATGGTTTTGGGATCAAAGGATTTTGCTAAATTTTCGTTAGCGGTGGGTGGTGTAGTTGCATTTGACATAGCCTGCGATTTTATCATAGCAGGCTTGGCTGGCGTAGCCTCTGCCTGGGGCTGCGCTATTTTTGACAAGACTAGCGAATACTCAGCCCAGCAAACCCGGCTGCAAAGGCTATCAAGAGATGCAAGGCTCCCTGCCAGCGCAACCTGTGACGCAGCGAGTCTGGGCTTTGTGAGGATAAGATATAAGGCCGCTTGTCCCTAGGCTTGCGCATGACGTGCACAACCGGGGTGTTTTGACGAATATCCGCATGTTGTCGCCGAACCTCATGCAAGGCGGCCTTTCGCGCCTCTTCCCATTCTTCCAAGTCTATCTCCCCATCACGGTTCTTATCAAAGCGGGCTTTGAGCTGGGGTTGGTCAAGTTTCCATTCGGCCAGCAACTTTGCCACATCGCTCTTGATATCCAGCCGATGGTGCTCACCCCCCAATGTAGAGAACTCTCCTAAAACATACACAGCCTTCGTTAACCGATATTCGGTGATACGCCGGTCAGATTCCCTTTTGACGGTTTTATCACAGGCAAGCAGTTCTGCACCTTCCGGATCGATGACACATACACCGCTATCATCTTCAATTTCAAATGTCATGGAACTCTCACCACTATCGATGATGCGCCATTCATCACCGTTCTTTTGCTCGATGATGTATCGATACCACACGCATGCCATGCCGGTTGTAGGGCTGGTCACCCAGTTAGCACGATTACTGCTGATTTTGCCAAACAGCTCAACATAACCTTGCGCCGCAGTGCCGATTTTGGAAGTTGCCACATTACTGACAGCGAACATACGCTTGTTACTGTAAATCCAGATAAAGAAACTGATTGCGGCCATACCATAGAAAACCAAGCGCCACACTGCTGGGTTTTGTGCTTTGAAGCCTACGTAAATGAGCAGCAAATGCAGGCTAAAAGCAAAGATGTCCTGAGGCTTCTGCATCCAGAAAGTGCCTAACATAGGGGTGTCGCCCGACTTACTTGCTCTCGAATAGTTTGCCTAGATCGACATCCGCAGTTTCGCCTGCGGAGAACTTGAGCAGTTCGCTACGCTTGAAGCCAAAGAGATTGGCGATGATGGCATCCGGGAATTGTGCGATGCGCACGTTATTGATATTGACGCTATCGTTATAGAACTCACGACGGTCGGCGATTGTGTTCTCCAATCCTGAGATACGTTGCTGCAAATGCATGAACTGCTCGTTGGATTTTAAATCCGGATAGGATTCTGCCAAGGCAAACAGCCCGCCAAGACTTTGACGCAGTGCTGACTCGGCCTGACCCAGCGCAGCCGTGTTATGTGCAGTGCTGGCTTCCATCACACGTGAGCGGGCCTGTATTACCTTTTCCAGCGTCTCCTGTTCGAACTTCATATACTCTTTACATACTGCCACCAGCTTTGGAATTTCCTCGTGCCGCTGTTTCAGCAACACGTCAATATTCGACCAAGCCTTATCAACATTATTCTTGATTTCAATCAGGCTGTTGTAGGTCATGACTGCATATATCGCCACAACAAAGATGATTCCGAGAAAGATGAATCCCATACCGGCCCTTTCTTATTGTCAGATGGTATTGCCTGCTAGTTGGGTTGCTTAAAATCCGGGCCAAAAAGTTCCTGGCCTGCCTTTTCCCAATATCTGGAGTAACGCATTAACCTTTTTTCGCTAATATCTGAGTGAATAAATTTTGCTTCTGGCTGCCAAAGCGGATTAAAGGTTTCTAACAGCAACTTGAATTGTCTATTCGGAGTATCCTGCGACACGACTTGCCCGATACCGCGCTCGTTCAATACGCTATAAGTATCCCCTTGCCACACTTCAACGTTAGGCATTTCATTCAGGCAATCCGCCACAAACTGCAAGCGCTTGAGCGGCCACTTGCCATACATCCGGTCATCAAATACGAATATCTTTGGGATGGGCTTATGCAGCAATGGATTAGCGGCAGACAACATTTCATCATGTACAAACACGGCTACCGCCTGATGCGCCGAGATAGGCGCTTTAGGTGGGGGCATGATACGAGAGACCTTGGCCGGCGTATCTTTCGCCTGCCCAAAGAGCCTTTCATTTAGCACTTCGTAACTCGCATCGAATGGGCATTTGATTTTGCAATTCGCACAATATTTCTCACCACTGAAACGTGCCAGATTCTCTTTGTTGAAATAATAGGGTTTAGAGCTGAACAACGAAGCGACCCATTGCCACGACAGGTGGTTCGACGCTTTATCACCATCCAACGCAAAACTTTCAAACCAATCAGCAGCTTCGCGCCAATCCACTTTTAGCCAATGGATCACATAAGCCGCGAACCATAAGCGCGCATGGTTATGCACATAGCCTTCATGCAGCAAATCGCGGATGATCCCATCCATACACGGCACACCGGTGATGCCCTGCCGGATAAAGTCTGGCATCAGCTTGTCGCCCAATGGAACTTTTGCCGGCTCGATATCGCTGAAAATACTGTCCCCACGCAAATACCACACACGTCGCCAATAATCCCGCCACGCCAATTGTCCGACAATTTCTATGGCGTCACTGCCGAACCGGCTACGCAGATTGTCTGAAGCTTCTTTCAGCGTGAGGCATCCATGCCGGAAATAAGGGGACAAGTGGCTGACCGCACCGTTGAGAAAGTTACGGTTACGGCCATAAGCCCTAGCATCGAAGGTATTAAGGCGTTTGATCGCCTCCCCGCGTCCGCCATGCCATTTTTCACTTAGAAATGCGCCTGTCGCTTGCGGAAACATACGCCGCATGTACTGCAAGCGTTCTGCTCGATCATGTGGCAGGGTAAGTTTATATACGTTAGCCATGCATTGTTCGTTATCGTTTATTAATGTTAGTGTACTCTTTTTTTGCCGCTTTTACTGCAACAGCCGCCTGCAGGTTGCCTGATGGAGTTACGGCATTAATTAGTGCTAAGATACCTCATCTTTGCGATAGGAGCTATCATGATTGATGCGATGTGGATTTGGGGTGCAATTGGTTTAGTGTTGCTAGCTATGGAAATGGCATCTGGCACGTTCTACATTTTCTGGTTCGGTGTTTCAGCGCTATGCGTCGCAGTTGCCATGGCCATGTTCCCAGGCATCCCTCACAGTATTCAATTTGCCATGTTCGCCGCCCTGTCCATCAGTTCGCTTGCGATTTGGAAGCTACACTATAAAAAAGCTGACTCCAGCTCAAGAATTGGTCAGGCGCAAGGCGAAGAAATTGGCCGTGTAGGCATAGTGATTGAAGCATGCGACAAGGAAAAAGTCGGCAAGATACAGTTTACGCAGGGCTTGATGGGTAGCCGTGAATGGCCGGCTGTCTCTGACCATCCCATCGCATCTGGCGCCCATGCAAAAGTAGTCGCGGTCGAAGGCAATTCGTTACGCATCCATTCTGTTTAAAATTAACAACAATACTTCAACAAGGAAAAGATCATGACCGAATTTAGTTTGATTCTGATATTTTTAGTGGCAATCGCCATGTTCAAAGGCATACGCATAGTGCCTCAGGGTGAGGAATGGGTGGTGGAACGCTTAGGGAAGTTTGCCGGGGTGCTGTCGCCCGGCTTGCACATCATCAATCCAATCTTCAGCAAGGTCAGTTACAAGGTCACCACCAAGGATATCATTCTGGATGTGCCTGAACAGGAAGTGATTACCCGCGACAATGCGGTAATTCTGGCCAACGCAGTCGCTTTCATCAAAGTCAGCAACATCGAACGCTCTGTCTATGGTATCGAGAACTTCCGCGAAGCGATGCGCAACATGGTGCAGACCAGCCTGCGCTCGATTATCGGCGGCATGGACCTGAACCACGCGCTCACATCGCGCGACCGCATCAAGGCCGAGCTCAAGACGGCTATCGCTGATGAAGCGCTGGATTGGGGCTTAACGGTCAAAAGCGTCGAGATTCAGGACATAAAACCCTCTGCCAACATGCAGCACGCGATGGAACAACAGGCCAGCGCCGAGCGTGAACGGGTAGCCGTAGTGACCCGTGCTGAGGGCGAAAAGCAATCGCTTATCCTGAATGCAGAAGCACGCCTGGAAGCAGCCCGTAAAGATGCGGAAGCGCAAATGGTTGCGGCCAAGGCCTCTGCAGAATCCATCAAACTGATCAGTGAAGCGGTCAAAGAGAACAATACTTCAGCCACATTCCTGTTGGGCGATCGCTATATCCACTCGATGGAGAAAATGGCAGAATCCAATAACAGCAAAATCGTGGTGGTACCAGGCGATCTGGTCAGCGCAGTGAAGAACCTGGTTGGCGGAAAATAACTAAGAAAATAACGTCTACTTCTCCCGAGGGAAAAATGATGCTCTGGAAGCCAATATGGATGCGGCTATCAGAGCATCCCCGGAAAGATTTAAGCACAAACGTTACAGTTTGGGTCTTTTTTCAGCTTGATCTCGCGCCATTCCATCGAGAGAGCGTCCAGCAACAGCAGCCTGCCACAAAGCGTTTCGCCAATTCCCATCAATAGCTTCAATGCCTCTGCTGCCTGAGTGGTGCCTATCATACCCACCAGCGGTGAGAAAACGCCATTATCAGCACAACGTAGTTCCTGATCCTCACCGCCATCCGGGAATAAACAGTGATAGCAAGGTGTTTCAGGATGCCTAAAATCGTACACCGTCACTTGCCCCTCGAAACGCACCGCTGCACCAGAAACCAACGGTTTCTTCAGCCTGAAGCAAATACGATTCAGTGCATAGCGCGTGGCAAAGTTATCCGAACAATCAATGATCACATCGGCTTTTGCAGCCAGCGCCGTCATTTCAGCTTCCGTGGATCTTTTCTGCACAACGTGCACCAACACTTCGGGATTGATTTGATGAATAGTCTGCTGAGCAGATAACGCCTTGTTGAACCCGATGGCATTTGTGGTATGGATCACCTGCCGCTGCAGATTCGTCAGATCGACATTGTCGAAATCACAAATCGTCAATTCACCCACGCCAGAAGCCGCCAAATACAAGGCTACAGGGGCACCCAGGCCTCCGGCGCCTACTATCAGTGCATGGCTTTGGGTGATTTTCTCTTGCCCGGCATAATCCACCTGCGGCAAAAGGATATGCCGGCTATACCTTAGCAGCTGGTTGTCGTTCATTATGGCAGCCGACCTGCTGATATCATCTGATTAAAAAGCACGTTCGGCGATATCCAAATCACCATATCATCAAACTCACCATTGGCCGCTGCGGGCGGAGCATACTCATGATTGACGAAAGTACGGTCGAATGTAGCCCCCGCTACAGCTGTATTCTCAAGCTCGTCATTACCCAGTGGCGGCTGGGTTCCACCATTGTTTCCGGAAGAATAAATGACTGCCGGAACATTATTCGCTTCTAGCGCCGTACAACTGTAATCAAGACAAACACGAAGTATGCCTGCACCGGTTCCAGCTGTGCTCAGGCTAAAAGTAGTGCCAAACGCATTATTCACGCGATACTGGTAAGGCCTTCCCCAAGGGTCCGCCGACTTTACACCAAGCGTTACCCAAGGCAGATTGCCTCCTGTTGAATTAACATTGCTTGTATCAGAACATGCATCCTCTACCCCATCACCCGATGTATCTGGGCATGGCAACCTTAAATTGATTACCGCAAAACCGAGCAATCCACCCTTAATCTCCTGCAAATCACGTCGCGCCTCTATCAATCTGGTCTGTTCGAGCTGGCTGGTCAATGGCGTCAGGAATGCGGCCACCAGCAACCCGACTATCACCAACACGATAGCCATTTCCACCAAGGTAAACCCTCTGATTTTACTCATTAAACTCATCATGGCACGCTTATCACTTGATCGTTGAAGGTAGTCGTTAAAGGCATGGCCCTTGTATATACATCATCCAGAGGCGACAAGTTCTCACCCTCAAGATAGTTGTTCTCATTGGATTTGTCCACGCTCGTACTGCGCACCTGAGTGCCGATACGTTTACCTGCCGCTATGATGATGAATTGTTTGTTATTCGTCGGAGCAACTAATGCATTATTTAACGTCAAATCACCTCCGGCCGGACAACTTACAGTGCCTGTGACGCAAAGCGGAGAAACAGCATAATATATCACTTCCCTCCAACTGTTTAATTGAAACCAGTTATTTGAGCTGGTGCCACGCAATATCGAAGTCGCACCCCAAGGCGTTGCTGGGTTTGCCGGAATGCGCCCTTGTGTCAAAGCGCCGCTCTCGCCGCAATTGGGAGAGATGATGGTCGAGTTACCAAGACAAGTAGTATCGATAAAATTTGCAGGCCTTGGATAGGTTGAGACGCCGGGGCCATAATAAAAGCTGACGAGCGCATTCTTCACTTCAGCTATTACTCTTTTTTCTATAGACTGATTCATCTCATCTCTGGTGATAGTTAATATTTGGTCATTCACGATGACCGTGCCATTAATATCTTTTATCGGCCCCGTAATGAAACCATTCACATTACTATCGATAAAGTTTTGATTATCCTCTCCCAGCGCTTTATCCAAATAATTTGAAACCACATTTTGATTGGCAACATCCCTGAGCTGTGAAATACCATCCTCTCGTACAAGCACTGGACCCGGAGCAATCAATACAGCAGCCAACCCGTTATTGACGCCGTTAAATAAAACATTCCCAGAACTATCACGCAACGTGATCGTTGCAACGGTTTCACTATTTAACGGGCGATAGCGAGAATTGTTTTTGTAACGGCTGGAAACTGCATACCACAAGCGTTCACCGTCACCATCCCTGAGATCGGACAAGCCAAGCGTCCTCCAGGGCAAGCGACCTAGGCGCAGTGCTTGACCAGTCGTGCCGCCCGAACTGCCGCAAGCATTCTCTGCATCACCATCATTGTTCATATCTGGACACGGGAGATCTCCCGGCCTTGGACAATTTGTCGTACATGTTCCCGGGCTGAGATTTTGACTAGCTGCATACGCAAGCAACGCCGTCTTGGCCTCCATCAAGGCCTCAGCAGTTTTTTTATTGCGCTCATTACGCGCCTCAACCGGATCTAGGGAGCTTAGAAAATAGCCAGTTGCAATGAAGGCGATAATGAAGATAAAGATAAGAAGGGCTAAACCAGCCTGTCTACTTGCGACTTTCATCATCGATTCTTCCCGAATCTCCTTGCGCCGCATGGTTTCTGGCTTCACGCACACGATTGGTTGCCGGGTCGTACACCTGTCCTGCTTTTAAGCCAATATACCTGCCATCCCCTTTGATTCTGATAGGGATTCGATTACTGTTTTCGGGCAGACTACCCACAGCCACTTCTTTATTAGTAGAGTTTTCCTGTAGCGCCTGACCATTCACCCACACTGTGCTCGATTTGCCATCATTGCGTTTCACGTACCCTTGCAGATTAACTGCTTCTGGCAAAGATATTTGTGTAACCTCTGGCGTAACTATGGCAGTCTCTACTGGCTGCTCGGTTTTTGCGGAAATGTTCTTTCTGGTTTTACGCAGATACTCCAGATGACTGCGTTCACCTGCAGTAGTAAACAAACGCCCTATCGGCTCCGCAGCATTGCTGGGCATGCTCGTGAGGCATGCCCACAAAAATATCGAAAATGTTAGATAGATTCTCATTTTGTCGCAGAAAGTTGTGGATCGCGCAGGGTGAGCCAATCTATCTCACAAGTAGCTTTCAGATTAGCTTTAAAATTGTTCGGGTTAATTGGCATTCCAGATATCTGCTTCATTTCGCAATCACGCACAATGAACGGTGTTGGCTGGGCTCGCAACTCATCCAGCAAAGTCAGCAGATCTCCCTCATGCAGCATTTCCAGATCCAGCCGCATCACGGATCGATGCAAAGTGAAGTTACCCAGGTTACCTAAAAAAGCCGGACTGTAATTTTCTTGCAGACTGATTTTATAATCAATACTGAATAGCTTATGTTGCGCATGGATTTGGCGCAATATCTCTATCCATTCGATTCGACGTTCCTCACCAATAAAACCGTCGGCAAGCAATTGATTGTATATCGGCAAATATTGGACGATGGCATCTCTTTCCATACCAGAAGACTGGTACTTCTGGCGCGCCTGATTCAGTAGATTCTGCTGAGCCTGCATCGCCGATTCATGTTCAATCCGATAGCGATCCGCAAAGCTGACCAATATGCCTATCAAGACCAAGGCCAAACCTAGTCCGATGATAGGAAAGCGCAACCTGCGCCAATCGTGCGGAGTGAGCGTCATTGCTTGCCTCCTGTTTCCGTGGCCAGGTCGTCTGGCTTGAGTATGATTTTTAATTTAAAAATCGCTGGGGTACGCTCCGCAGTGTTCTCATCAGTAGTGCTACCTGACAGGTCTGACAAAGAACTCACGTTAATCGGCTCTTGCAGAATCACGACCTGATCAACTTTTTTATCCTCACGTAATCGCACCACTAGCTGGCTCAGTGTATTTAGTGCCGCACGATAATCACCGTTAAAGCCTTTGATCTCTGCATTAACAAATCCAATCTGCAGCAATTTCGTGCCTTCTCCAACCACTGAATCAGATTCTGGCAACGATGCTGCGACATCTTGCTCGTCCTTAAACTCAACTTGCGGGCTTTGTACCCAGCGGATTCTGTTAAGACTGATTTCGGGTAGCTCCGTTATAGCGACACTGAGTACCTGCATCAGCTCGCGTGGTGTGCGGTCATTCTTTTTGATGCTTTGGGCCAAATCTGCCGCTATTTTCAATTGGTCGCTTGGAATAGGCGTTGTGGGGAAGTTTTTCGCAACCTCATCATAGAGACTTTGCTGTTGCTGCGTCTCGGCCACCAAGGCCGCTAATTGGTTTTTCTGATGATAGCCCGACCAGACATAATAGGCCACAAGTGCCAAACCGCCAAGAACAGCCAGCAGCGTAGCAAGCAGGATACCACTCCTCAGCTTGTTCAAACTGTGGGCTTTTGTAAGCTCCACCGGTGCCAGATTGTCCGGCACGTTGCCACTGGCAAGCAGCTGCATTTGTACAAGCTCAGGATGCACTTTAACCAAGTCTGGATCAAGACCAATGTTCTTAGCAAACGTCAAAATATCTACGGTTTTGCAACCGATGCCTTGATCTTGGCTAATGCTCTTAGCGACCTCGTCCACCTTGGCGTCTAGCGCCGGCAGTACCATTTGCAATGCCGTGTCTGCTGCAATTAGACGTTGGCTCAACAAATACAGACGAGTCTTTTCCAGTTCAACCAGATAGAAATAAGCCCACTGATTCTGCTTGACCGCCGCCATTGGCACCGAGCGACTCATGCGTAAGCGACCATTGTGCAGATAAGTTTGCCTCAGGCCAGAACTCAATCGCTCACAAAGCAAAATGTTCGGTGCCAGCAGTTTCATTTGCCGTACTATCACCTGGCTGAGCATCGACAGCATATACACGCCGACCAGCGGAGCTTGATTACTGCGGATAACATTTAACCAGCCTTGCAAAAAATCGGAATTGTTGAGCGCGATAAACAGGAAATTGTCATCACGCCGCTTGTCTTCGGCACGATTAATGAAATGTGCAGCTCGGAATTGGCTATTGCGATTAAACTGATTCAGCTTCCGCTCAATCATTTCACGTCTGGCATTACCTGCGGTATGTGGCATGGTCTCTAGCCGATAATCCTCTTCTATCGCATCCACGAGCAAATACAGGTCCACGTCAGGATGTTGCGACAAATACTGGCTAAACGCCGTATGATCCTGATCAGTATTTTGAAACACCACATGTTGCTGCAGCTTGCTGCCCTGCCACACCCCTACCGTCAGGCTAGTATTGGTCGCACACAAAACGATTTTATGTTTGCTAGTTAGCATCAGAGTTTCATCTTACTGAACGAATCATAAACAGGGCCCAGCACCGACATCATGATGAACGCCAGTATCAACCCCAAAACGACGGTAAGCGCAGGCTCTAACAACTTTAACAGTTTCTGCATCTGCTCATTCACATCACGGTCATAAAAGTAACTTACATTCAATAAAGCTTTGTCCAGCGCGCCAGTACTTTCCCCAACCTTGATCATACGAACAACCAAAGGTGGGAACAGGCCAGCATTATGAAAGCTCTCGCTCATGCTGTCACCAGAGTTAATTTGCGTATGTACGCGGCTCAGCGCATCAGCAATCACGCGATTTCCCACAATGTTCTCGCAGGTCTTAATTGCCTGCATGATGGGAATACCTGTTTGATACATCAACGCAAAATAACGGGCAAATCGTGCCATGATAACTTTCTGCAATATTTCGCCCGTCAATGGCAACTTCAACTTGACATAGTCAAACTTGTACCTAGCTTCAGGACTTTGTTTAATTAACATAGTAAGGCCTGCAGCCAGCACCAGCGGCAGCGTTATCATCAGCCACCAATAATTCACCACGGCATCAGACAGCCAAATCAGCACTTTGGTCTTAAGTGGCAGTTCCTGCCCTAGGCTGTTTAAAAACTTCACCATCTCTGGCACCAGATAGATCATTAAAAACGCCACAGCCGCCAACACCACCACCAGCACAAATACTGGATAGGCAAGCAAACGTTTCGTCTGTGCAAACAGTTCATCCTGCCATTTCAGAGTGTTACTCAGGTTATCAAAGACAACAGGCAGTTGGCCAGTCTGCTCACCTGCTGCCACAAGATTCACAAACACTTCATTGAATACGTCCGGATGTTCTGACATCGCTTCTGAAAGCATCTTACCGGCTTCAACCTCCGCTACCAAAGCGCCTAAGACTTTCTGTAAATATGGATTCGTCGAACTTTCACGTAGATCGTTAAGCCCTTCCAGGATAGGCACACCGGCGCTGGTTAGTTGTTCCAACTGAAAACAGAACATCACCAGATCACGGTTGGTCACTTTGCTTTTCAGAAAAGCGGTTTTAGACTTCTCCGTTGCCCGGAATGTAATCAGATCCAAGCCCATCCGTTCAAGGCGAATCTCTAAATCCACTTCATTCAGCGCATCTATCTGCCCTTGTGCGTAGCGGCCAGCCTTATCAACAGCTCTGTAGTTAAAAGTCGCCACCTTGCTAACCTATTCACCGCTCATGCTATTGGCTGAGACGCGCTGTCAAATCAATGACGCGCATCACCTCTTCGATACTGGTATATCCTTCCAAAATCCTGCGAGCCCCATCATCAGCCAGAGTATTGAACCCTTTTGCCAGAGCCAGCTTGCGCAATTCATCCAAAGGAGCACGCCGCGCTATCAGTGCGTCCATATCACTATCGATACGCAACAGTTCAATAATTGCCATACGGCCACGATAACCAGTTTGGCTACAACGTTTGCAACCCTTGGGCTTAAATATCTGGATTGCCTCATTTCGCTTGACGCCCAGTATGTTGCGCTCCTCGACGGTTGGCTTAGTAGGCTCTTTGCAGTGTGGACAAAGTACGCGTACCAGCCGCTGGGCCACCACACCGATGATATTGCCTGCCATGATATCCGGAGAGATGCCGATATCCAGCAAACGGGGGAAGGTACCCAATGCCGAATTCGTATGCAAGGTAGTAAACACCTGATGACCCGTCATAGCAGCCCGAAATGCCATGGTCGCAGTGTCTTCATCTCGTACCTCACCCACCAGAATAATATCCGGATCTTGACGCATGATAGACCGGATACCATTGGCAAAATCCACTTTATTGACCTCGGCTACAGAGGTCTGACGCATCAGCGTGACAGGATATTCCACCGGATCTTCCAAGGTCATGATATTGACCGCTTCCGTATTTCTATATGATAGCAGTGAATACAAAGTCGTCGTTTTACCGCTACCTGTTGGCCCAGTGACGACTAAAATCCCTTCTGGTCGCGTCATCATTAGCTTCAACTGATCCAGCGTACTGCCACGCAAGCCCATGCGCTCCAGCGGAATGATAGATTTTTCACGGTCGAGCACACGCAATACGATGTTTTCGCCATGGATAGTTGGATGTGTGGATACCCTAAAGTCAATCGGACGTCCGCACAGATTCATATTCAACCGCCCGTCCTGAGGAGAGCGCGTTTCGGCGATATCCATGCCGCTTATCACTTTCAAGCGTACTGCGATGCCTGGCCAGTAGCTTTTGTGCAGACTGCGAATCTGCTGCAAAACTCCGTCAATGCGGTACCTTATTCGTAGAAATGCAAATTCCGGCTCAAAGTGAATATCTGATGCACCGCGTTTGACGGCATCCATCAACAAGGCACCCACTAGCCGTACTACAGGCTGTGTGTACTCTTCGCCGTCTGCGGTGAGGCTTTGATAATCGATCTCTCCTGTTTCAATCTCGCGCAGAATGCCATCTACAGAAAGTTCATAGCCATAAAACTGGTCAATATATTCTTCTAATTGCGCTTCGCCTGCCAACACTGGCTTAAGCTGTATCTGCCCACCCAGCATCGCGCGCAACTGATCCAGTGCAACGACATTGAACATATCAGCCATTGCGACCGTCATGGTCTTGCTGGCATCTTCATATGCTACCGGCAGTAAATGGTAACGTCTGGCAAAATCCTCCGGTACCATACTCAATGCATCAGCATCAGCCACCACGTTGGCCAAATCCACACTTTCCTGCCCAATGGTATGCGCCAACATATCGCGCACCATTGTTTCGGAAACAAAGCCTAGCCTTACAAGCTGACGCCCCAACGGGATATTGTTCTGATGATGCTCAATGAGCGCGATACGCAACTGATCCTGACTGATCAGGCCCTGCTGCACCATTAATTCGCCCAAGCGTAATTTACGTCTTTGTTCTGCCATCGTTACTGAATCGCCTGGATACGCGCTTCCAGTGCGCCTTTATCAATGCCGCTATTGTTGTTGATTGTTTCTAACGCTCTTTGATAATAAGGCAAAGCCAATTTCGATTTGCCCATCTGGTCCAGACTCACCGCCAAGTTAAATGCGTTTTCCGCATTCGGGTTAAGTCTGTTCGCCTCGAAATAAGCTTGCTGTGCAGCTGCCCATTGGTTTTGGTCTGCATAAAAATGACCAAGTTTTGCATGCAAATCAGCATCGTTCGGAGATTTCTCTATCATTACTTTTAAGCGACTCTCGCTATTTTGACCTGTATCCTGATTACCCATAATTGCAGCTTGCGCTATCTGATTGCGAGGCTCGAGTTCCAATACTTTGCGATACCAGCCATCCGCGTCCGCATCTCGCCCCTGCCTAGCGGCAATGGCCCCTAGACCCAGCAGTGCATCTACATTGCGAATATCACGCTGTAACACTTGCTTATATAGAGTTTGTGCTTCGTTATCATTGCCAGCGTTATAAGCCTCATATGCCCGCATCAATGCCGGATTCACCGCTAGGTCGGATTTGTTTTTGCTTACACTAACCGATACGCTGCGTGATGCTACCGCTGGTGCCGTGATGTCATTATTTGTTTTTGCTGTTGTTTTTTCTACCTGGAGAACCGGCTGTTTGATATCGAACACTTCGCTATCTGGATTTTTAGCTCTTTCTCTAGATGGCCTGACCGCTGGGGCATCTTCCACCGTAAGCCTTTCTGGCTCGACCTTATCTGTTTCTGAAATAGTCTCAGTCCGACTGGAGGCGTTTATCTCAGTAGAATCATTACCGCCACTAGCTTCAGAGACTACTGCACTCTGCTGCTGGACCACGGGAGGGATAAGGCGAGTTTGAGTCGCTGGTTCGGAGACTCTAGTAGCCTGATACACGTACCAAACTATCCCGAGCAATACTAGCAAAGCAAGACCTCCCAACATCGCAAGTTTGGCATTTTGGTGTGATGGCTCGATGCGTTTGGCAGCGAATATGTTTGCTGCTCTGTCAGGATGAAAAGCTGAGCTTGGCGACGCCGAAGTAACGGGCGTTGGATTAGGGGGAACCGTTTCTGTTAGGCTCATATCTTGAGCCGCGGAAAATACAGGGCTTGCCATTAAAGATGAATCTTCAGACCCATTCATCAAATCGGCATTTGGCTCGGCAAGGCTCATGGCCTGAAACTGCCCAGTACTGCCGAAATCGGTTTTCAGCACCTTTGGGCGGCGTTTTGACTGCGTTTTCTTCGCCTTGTCTGCCTGGGCCTTTTCAGCCTTGTCCAACGCCTTGATCAGTAAGCTCATGGTACGTCTGACTCACCAGTCTATTCTGCTTCTTCCAGCACATTTTGCAATTGTTGCTCTGGCAGATAACGCTTATAGCTCTGCAACTCATCACTTTCCAGGCTTGGACTGCTGATCACAGTTGGACGCAGGAAGATCACAAGCTCTGTTTTGCGGTTTGCATCGTTGCGGCCTGTAAATACCTTGCCAACTCCCGGCACTTCAGACAAGCCAGGCACCTTATCGGTATTCTTGAATATCTCGTCCTGCATCAAGCCACCCAAGACGGCAGTACTGCCACTATCAATTTGCAACAATGACTCCATCTCACGTACCTGGATTTGCGGGATGTTGCTTGGAATCGCCACCAGCTGTGGATTGGGATCACGCACAAAACCTACCACACGGGAGATGGTAGGCCGCACATTGATATTCACCTTGCCAGTGTCGTTGATTTGCGGAGTCACGCTCATTACAACACCAACAGGCACCGTATTGGGGGTCGTGGTAATCGTTGAAAGTACACCACCACCAACGGCCGCCTGTGATTGTTGTGCCTGGACTGTGAAATACACTAGATTGTTCACCACCTTAAGCACTGCAGTTTGATTGTTCAGCACCATCAATTTCGGGCTGGAGAGCACTTTCGTATCCCCGAATTGCTTAAGCAATGTCACTGACGCTGCAATGTTGCCAAGACGGCTGATTGGATTTAGATACCCTGCAACAAATCCCGCAGTCGTTGTTGCTCCCAATGCGTTTTCTTCCCCTGCGCTAATAGCCCCTGTACTGGGGTTGAAAGTAAACCCTTTTGAACCCAATGTCTGTCCAAAGACAAAACCACTATTACCCGGGTTATTCAGACGTGTCCAGTCTATCCCTGCCTGAAAGCTGTCATTCAGCTGGACTTCGACTATCGTCGCCTCAATAAGCACCTGCCTTTTTGCACTGCTCATCACCTTATCAATGAATTCTTGCACTTTCTCATGCTGACGATTAGTCGCACGTACGCTAATCACGCCTGTCTCGGCATTGGCAATGACATTGGCCGCCAATAGGGTTTTGTATTCGGATTTCGCCTTATCGCGCGCCTCGCTGGCACGCTTGACCTGCTCATTTGTGCTTTCGTTACTTGTGCCTTTTTCTGATGTCGCAATAGGCGCATCCAAATCGGCCTCGGTACCGATTCTTGAAACGATCACTTCTTTATCCGTTTCAGCCAGCAGATCCTTGATGTTTTGTACCAAAGACTCCCACAAATGGTTTTTGGACTCACTATTAACCGCAGTACGCGAACTATTATTTGCACCGTTACCTGATGTACTGATAGTGCTGCTCTGGCCTCCAGTCCCTGTACTAGCACTTTGCCCTGTGCTGGATATCTCTGCGGCCGCACCTATAAAGCCTTTGGTATCGCGATTCATATTGACGTAATCTACTTTATAGGTCCTCAAGACTGGTAAATCCGGAGTAATGTAGAGAACATTTCCTTCCATGTGGTAGGTCAGATCCACCTGCTTTGCTAGGCGTTCTAGAATTGCTGGCAACGTCTGATCCACCGCATTCAGCGTAGCTCTGCCCTGTATCGCAGGATGAATATCTATGTTGAGCTTACTCTCACGCGCCAATGCGAACAGTATTTCCTTAACAGGCACTTCGTTGACCACTACACTGTAAGTTTGTGCTTTGCTTGTTGGTTTGGGAGGCGGTAGTTGAGGGCTACTTTTAACAGGCTTGGGAATAGGCGCTGCTTGAGCGTTGCTCGTTGCAGTCATATTGGCGTTAGGTTTTCCGTCGATATGCCCTACCGAAGGCTTTACCTTTGACCTGTGGGCACAGCTAGTCAGAAATATAGCCAAAACCACCACTGCAAACAGACCAAAAAATGGTTTTTTAGGCAAGAACGTATTCTTTTCTTTTATCTGCACGACGTACTTTCCTCTGATTTAATCCCCTCAAAAAGATTTATCGCATAATTAGCTTTAAAATGCAATACTAACTTATTGAAGTTTCAATAGTTTTGTCAAAATCATCTCGTTTGTGCAATTTCTTCCAATACTCCGGCTACAGTGCGTAGCTGCGGACGGTTTTTTTTAAGCTCTTCTGGCAAAGTCTCAAGGACACGTACAGCCTCTGCCCGATCAGGAAAACCACCATAAATGACGTTGAATCCAGCTTGGTTGTTTACCCGCGTTCTGTAAACATAAATCTTATCTGATTCCACCTTGCTAGCTAGCTGTGACAAAGCATATTTAAGCTGCGTTTCATCATTTGCGCCAAACAACTGTATGGTGACAGTGGTTGGTGGTTGATTAGTCAGCCAACTATCTGTGATATTTAGACGACTGTTTAAAATATCCACCTGCTGCTGAATTTGCGGTGGCGACGGAACTGCCGGAGTTGAGTTCACTGCCACAGCATCAGGTTGGGCTGGTGCCTGAGGTTTAATAGCAGGCGCTGTAACGACGGCTTGGTGGGTGCTTGACAAGGCGTTTTCCTGATCCAGAAAATATGCAATGCCTAGACCTGACGCCAATCCCAAACTTAACAGCAGAATCCATAGCCAGATACGCTTTGGTGAATTTGAAAGCTTACCTCTTTCCAGGCTGAACTCACTATCCGAAATAGCTGCCTGCACATGCTTAGGGGTCACTAGATACACATTGTCTGCAAAAGCCGCCAGCAAAGCTTTATCCGCCAAGATATTGACTCGTCGCACCAACCCTTGAGCAGCCTGCGAAAGCTTTTTAATAGCAGCATTATTAAACAAAGGCGGGCCAAAATATCCGGCTGCCCGCAAGCGAAACATCAAATATTCGCCGACTTCACTAGGTTGTAACGGCGCCAGATTAAAGCTGTGGGTGATACGTTCGCGCAATTGACGGATGTGTGTCTGGTTCAGGTTGGCATCAAGCTCGGGCTGACCAAATAATACAATTTGTAGCAGTTTTTCGTGCTTGGTCTCCAAATTGGAAAGCAGGCGAATCTCCTCAAGCGTAGCTAACGGCATCCCTTGTGCCTCTTCAACGAATATCACTACTTGTTTGCCAGCCGCATGGCGCTTGAGCAGATATTCCTGCAACTTCTGCATCACCTTCAGCCTGTCTGCATTTTTAGGTAGCCTGAGTTGTAACTCAAACGCTATCGCGTGCAACACGTCTTCCGGTGCAACGCTAGGGTTGGCCAGATAAATGCTTTCAATATGTTTTGGTAGCATGGTTTGCAGCATACGGCACAGCATCGTTTTGCCACTGCCAACCTCACCAACCACCTTAATGATGCCCTCCCCATTACCAATCGCATACATCAAGGCATCCAATACCGCGCCACGGTTGCTGCCAGTAAAGAATACCTCAGTATTGGGTGTGATTTTGAAAGGGGGCTCTTTCAAGCCAAAATGGTTGTAATACATCCCTTAAGTTATTTTTCTTCTTGCAACTGAATCCGACTGTAAAGTGTCGTACGGTTAATCCCCAACAATTTGGCGGCTTGGCTAAGATTGCCATGCGTGGTACGCATCGCGGCATCCACATATGCTTTTTCCCAAGACTTTAAAACCTGATCAAGGTTGACATTGGCCTGGTTTTGCAAGTGCTGCAAGGCATAACTGGACAGATCCCCGTTGAACGCCATGGGTACCCCATCCACTTCGTTCTGGCGTGACAGATCAAATTCTGCAGCCAACTGCTGCTCATTCACCACTTGACCAGAATACTTGGCAATCAACCTGATGATGATGTTCCGCAATTCACGCACGTTGCCAGGGAAATGATAATCCTGCCAGCGCCTTTGCGCCTTTTCATCTAGCTTGAACGGTTTTTGGCCCGTTTCACGTGCATAAAAATCCGTAAAATGTTCCAGCAAGACCAGACTATCACCATTCAACTCTCGCAAGGGCGGCACCCTAACAGCGAACACACTCAGGCGGTGATACAAGTCCGCGCGAAAATTACCTGCGCGCACTTCGGCCCGCAAATCGCGATTAGTGGCTGCTACGATACGTGCCTTGCTTTTACGAATCTGGGTTTCCCCCACTCTGGCATATTCACCATTCTCCAACACACGCAAAAGCTTGGCTTGCATATCCAATGGCAGTTCACCAATTTCGTCCAAAAACAGCGTTCCCTCCCCGACATCCTCAAAATAACCTGCGCTGGCATTGGCTGCACCGGTAAACGCTCCCTTGGCATGACCAAACAAGATGGATTCAGCCAGCATAGGAGAAATAGCTGCACAGTTAACAGATAAATAGGGTTGTTTGTTGCGTTTGCTGAAACGATGGAAATTACCTGCTACACGCTCCTTACCACTTCCAGACTCCCCTTCAATCAGCACGGGGAAGGGTGAATCGGCAAACTGCCGAATCTGTGTAATAAGCGTCTGCATCGGCAGACTCTCTCCTATCATACCGCCATTCTTGTCTTCAGGCTTCTCGGTCTTCTCAACACTTTGAACCTTGAGAGAATTGACCAGCAGCTCTTTGAGTTTTTCGACGTCACAAGGCTTGGGAATAAAATCCAACGCCCCTAGCGCAAGCGCATGTTTGACATTCACATCATCGCTTTGCCCAGAAAGCACATGGATTTTCATGCTGGGAGAATGTGCAAGCAGTTCGCCTATCATTTTGAAACCTTCGTCAGGCTTATGCTGCATCGGAGGAAGGCCCAAGTCCACCAACGCCAGTGCTGGTGGTTCATCCAACTGACGCAGCAAACTTTTGGCTTGTGCTCGCGAATCTGCCACACACACTTCAAAATGCTTGCTTAACACAAAATGCAAAGTATCCGTAATTAACGGGTCGTCATCGATAATCATTAACACAGGGAGTGTTTGCGCCATAGGTTGCATCCTTCTCTTTTTTGCATTTTTTATAGTTATAAAGGTACTATAACCCGTATGCTGCTTGGTATCAATCACCAGGCGAAATAGCCGCATAACGTCAGGAATGAAAATGCAGAACTGGAAGCGAAAATTAATCTGGGCTGGTGTAATCATCATTGTGCTGCTTGTCATTCCGTGGATGATTCCGATGAGTGCTTACACCAAACAAGCAGAATCATTGGCAGCAAGAGCATTGGGGGTGCCAGTACACATCGGCTCACTGCAAGTGGCCATACTGCCAACACCACGACTGATTGCAAGCGATTTGATTGTGGGTAGAAATGAGGAATTCCGTGTTGCACGCCTTACTGTTCTACCTGCCCTAACCAGTATGTTTTCGGAAACCAAAGCCATTTCGAGTATACGATTCGAAAACCCCATTATCAAAAAAGCCGCGCTAGATATCATTGCCGCGCTATCTAAACAACCTAAAGATACCAGCAGCAAGACAACCATAAACGTGCACAAGATTCGCATCAGCGAAGCCAAAATCCTCTGGCCTGACATGCAATTGCCCGAGATAAATGCGGTGATAGATCTAAACAAGGAAAACATGCCAAAAACGGCCAGCATTGAAAGCTTGGATGGCAAACTCAAATTTGATTTAACTCCCGAGGAAAATCGACAAATAATCACTTTTAACGCTAAAGCATGGACATTACCCGCGGGAGCCCCTTTACTGATTGATAAACTGGACGTAAATATGGTGCTGTCCAGCAACAAATTAGATATTTCAAACATTCATGCAGCTCTTTATGGCGGCAAACTAAGCGGCCATGCCAACCTAGCTTGGGGAAAAACCTACAAATTGAATGGAATGATGAAACTGGACAATCTTGCCGTACATGAGCCAATAAAACTGATGAGCAAATCCAGCCGTGTCAGTGGGCAATTATCCAGTAACGGGCCGTTTAGTGCTAGCGCGAAGGAGGTTAAGCAATTGATAGATAACCTGCAAGCAAACTTTCAATTCAATGTGAAGAATGGTGTGTTATATGGTTTTGATTTGGCAAAGGCACCGATGATGCTGGTAGGTCAGGGTAAAGGCGGAGAAACCAAATTCGATGCATTCTCTGGTGATCTGGATATCTCTGGAAAAACCTATCGATTCCGCAATCTGAATATAGAATCCGGACTAATGGCGGCCAATGGTGAGGTAAAAATCAACCCGAACAAAAGCCTAAATGGCGAAGTGGAAGTAGAAGTGAAAAAAAGTGTCTCGATTGCTGCAATCCCGCTGGAAATCTCCGGCACATTAGAAGACCCGAAAGTATTCCCCACTAAAGCAGCCATCGCCGGAGCAGTCGCTGGCACAGCCGTGTTGGGGCCTGCTGGTACAGGTCTAGGGCTTAAAGCAGGTAAGGCCGTAGATAAATTGAAAGGGCTTTTTGGTAATTAATCAAGTTTGCAATAGCAGTTGTTCAAACTCATTCGCTGGCAAAGGTTTAGAGAAAAGGTAACCTTGCCCGAAATCGCAACTGATACCTGCCAGCAATTCCCGCTGTTCAATCGTCTCCACCCCTTCGGCAATCACCATCATGTCCAACTTATGCGCCATCACTATCATGGCTTCACACAGCGCCACATCGCCAGCATTCGTTGTCATGCCCCGCACAAAAGATTGATCAATCTTGATGTAGTCGATATCGAATTTCCTCAGATAAGACAATGATGAATAACCAGTTCCAAAGTCATCGATAGCCACCTGAATCCCGGCGTCACGGAATTCCAGTAACTTATCTTTAATCCGGTCATTGGCTTCCAGCAGTAGCCCTTCGGTGATTTCCACCACGATACTTTTTCCGCTCAAACCCAGTTGGTTCAATTGTTGATACCAAGGTTTATAGTTACCGCTTTTGTCGCCAAACTGGACAGGCGAGACATTGACGCTGATCTGAAACTCTTTGTCATACAATTGCTGCCATTTTTCGACTTTTGATGTTGCCTCATGAAACACAAACTCCCCGATACTATTGATTAACCCAGTATGTTCAGCAACAGGAATGAATTCAGCAGGACTGACCATCCCTAGCTGAGGATGTCGCCATCGCACCAAGGCCTCTGCTTTAACGATTTTCTTGGATTTCAGGTCAATGATTGGCTGGTATGCTACCCAAAGCTGATCGCCTTTAAGCGCGGCTCGCAAGTCATTGGCTAGCTTCATCCGCGATTGTGCTATCATCTGCATTGATGGGGTAAAATAGCTATAGCCGTTCCGTCCAGCAGCTTTAGCAGCGTACATGGCCTGATCAGCGTTTTTAAGGAGCACTTCGATATCCGTTCCGTCATCAGGATAGCAAGTGACCCCAATGCTCCCGGTCATATAGACAATTTCACCATCCAGATTAAACGGCTCTGCAATCTTTTGCAGTATCAACATCGCGACACGCGTAATGTCATCCGAATCATGCAAATCACTCAAAATGATTGTGAATTCATCACCACCAAAACGCGCGACTGTATCCGAGTCGCGCACACATGATGTCAGGCGATCAGCCGCTTCAGACAACAGCATATCCCCTTTTGCGTGCCCGAGTGTGTCATTGATTTCCTTGAAATTGTCCAAATCAATAAACAGCAAGGCTAATAGCAAGCCAGTACGATGAGACTTTTTGATTTCTTGCGCAAGCCTGTCCTGAAACATGCGCCGGTTGGGCAAGCCTGTCAAATAATCGAAATTGGCATTGAACCAGCCCAACTCCTCAGCTTGCTTGCGTTGCGTGATGTCATAAATGAAACCATGCCAGAGCACACTCCCATCTTCCAGCCTTTCAGGAGAGGCCTCCCCTAGTCTCCAGCGGATGCCTTGTATAGGCAATACCACGCGGTATTCACACTGCCATAATTTTAAAGTTTGGGCTGATTCCTGAATGGAAGCGACAATACGATCGTAATCCTCGGGATGCAGGATTGCAAAAACAGTCGAAGCATCCTCCCTTACCTGTTCTGGTGTTACCTCATAGATAACGTTGATACCTTCACTGGCGTAAGGAAAACAGCATCTACCGTCCGGATATTGCCTAAATTGGTAAATAACTCCAGGCAAGCGCTGGGAAAACTTGTTTAAAAGATCGTACCCGTGCTCGACAGCGCCATAAGCCAGACGCAGTTCGTCTTCAAGGCGTTTTTGATTAGTGATATCTTCATAAACACCCAAAACACCCACAACCTCTCTGTTAGTAGGCCCCACCATAGGAACTTTGGAGGTATTTAGCCAGATTCGCCTGCCATCAGGGGTTGTCTGTGGCTCTTCGATATTTAACTTGGGAACACCGGAACTAATTACCTGCAAGTCGTCAGCGCAGATATAAATCTGCCTGCTCGTGCCATGGAAACTGCTTATCATTCTTGCCAACGACGTTTTTAGGATCAGCTTCGCCAGCATAATTTGCAAAAATGACATTACACCCCAAGTATCTGGATTCACGATCCTTCCAGAATACCCGTAATGGCAAATGGTCAATCACCATCTGCAATAAGTTTCTTGAACTGTTCAATTCTAGGTACGGCTGCCTAAAACCGTTCAAGAAAACGCTTTTGTAAATGAACCCGTAAGCGATGACTTTATAGACATGCCCTAAAAGATTGAGTATGTCGGTGACACTGGCATATAACGTAAAAAACAACTCGCTCAATGCCATCACGCTTACCGCAACAAACAGACCCTGCACATCACAAGGCTGATGACTTCGCATCTTCATCAAAAATCCAAACGCGGAAGCAATAAATAATGCAATAATGAAATATTCCATCCACACCTTGAAGCCGGTCAGCCCCCGGCCCGGCACAAACGTGCGAGGAATCAAATCAGGATAGTTAAAACCAATGACACTGGCAGCCACGAGCAATACAAACATCGCGACCAAACCAAACCAACGCCTCCTGATTAAGAGATTGTTCCCACATGGAGACCAAGCTAGCATCAACAAACCAATAGCAGAGAGCACACGAGCCAGCAGCCAAAAATAAATCGCTTTTTCGGGATTGTTGGGGGTAATGAAATCTGGCATTCCCTCGTAGGAAAGCATATGCAACAGATCCAGCATACCAACACCGAAGAAAACAATAGCAAGCAAAAGGGAACTGCTGGAGCTGTTTTCCTTGGGCACACTCCATCCGGCAGCAAACACCATAGCCGACACGATGATAGCTGCTGTTTCTAGAATGGTGTGGATAGGGACATAACCGGAAAACCCTTCACTCGGATGAAGTGCCGGAGTCAACCAGACGATGAGCTCAATGACCGCCAATACTAACAGCGTCATCAAGACCGGTTTTAAGGATTTTCTATAGCTATCGTGTAATTGCATTTATGCCCCAAATAGCCAAAAGATGGATTTTCTATGATTCTTCGGCGAATAGTAGCACCAACGCCCATCCTAAGCTAATGATTGGAAGTATAAAATAATGAGGCGAACACCTTAAGAAAAAATAAGGATGAAACCTGTGGTAATTCTCGAATTTGCTGACCCTTCGAATGAATAGAATGATTGGACTGACCGATAACTGCCAACTGTCACAATTTCAACATTAGCGTTAAAAAATATTACTTTATTTATATTTTTCAGCTTGTATTACATCTCTAAATGGCCTAAAAGTAATAAATCGAGTTGGTACAATCATTGCTATATTCATTTAACATGAAAAAGCTTCTTAACCAATTCTTGCTGCGTGATGCGTCCTTCTCAAAAAATGAGCAGGAGATTAGACACAAGGTTACATTCCTCAATAACGTCTTTTTATTTGCGTGCATCGTTGCATTTGGCATGGGATTCATTCGGTGGCAGATAAGCCCATTGATGGGTATGATCGACTTTGGATTCTCAGGACTAAGCCTTGCATTGCTTTATTATCTGCGCAAAAACAAAGATAAACTTGAGCTGTTAAGTACACTTGCCTTGATGCTTTCGTATGTGCTTTTCTTTGCAATCTATCTGCTCGCTCCCTATAACTCAACACGATCTTCATTATTCTTTTTATTATCTGCTTCAGCCTTTTTCTTAAAAGGTCGAAGGATTGGGTTTTATTGGCTAACACTGATTCTTTTATCTGTTATATCAGGGCATTTATTTCTCCATTCCAACGCGGATTACTCGTACATCGATGTACTTACCTTAGGTCTGTATTTAATCGCGTTATTTTTCATTCTGGATAATTATGAAAATATTAAAGATGAACAAAAGCAACGCCTGTTAGACCTGAATGCCCATTTGGAACAAGAGATACAACAGCGAACAAAAGAGCTGCAACTGGCCAATGAAGCACTTCTTAATGAAAAACAGTCTTTGAAAGCCTTATCATCCACCGACCAGTTAACAGGGTTATGTAACCGCTATAAATTTGAAGAACTGTTTGAGTTTGAAAGAAACCAATCACTGCGCTATCAAACCCACCTCTCTATCATTCTGATGGATATTGATCATTTCAAATCTATCAATGACCGCTACGGACATAACGTTGGTGATAACGTTTTAAAAGAACTGGCACAAACTTTAAACAAATCGATACGCAGTAGCGATGTCGCCGTGCGTTGGGGGGGCGAGGAGTTTATTGTCATTGCGCCTAAAACGACGCTCACTCAAGCGCAGAAACTAGGCGAATCAATTCGTCACATCATAAAAACCACTTACTATTCTGACATAGGACATCTCACCACAAGTATCGGTATCACCTCCCTGAACAAAAGCGACACTTTGAAATCCCTAATTCATCGGGCAGATGTTGCACTTTACAGGGCAAAACAACTGGGTAGGGATAATGTACAAATGAACATTGAGTAGTTGGATAAATGGGGTGGCTGATGGGGCTCGAACCCACGACAACTGGAATCACAATCCAGGGCTCTACCAGCTGAGCTACAGCCACCATAGAGACTTACAACTTGGCCTGCCCGACAGGAATCGAACCTGTAACCCCCAGCTTAGAAGGCTGGTGCTCTATCCGATTGAGCTACGGGCAGATTGTCGGTAAGGCTAGAAAAGATGGTCGGCGTGGAGAGATTCGAACTCCCGACATCCTGCTCCCAAAGCAGGCGCGCTACCAGACTACGCTACACGCCGAAGAGGCAGCAATATAGCGCAAAGCGGTCTTTAGGTCAATTCGAATATGCTAAAATAGCAAAGTTTTTTTAATCGAGCATAAAAATTAGCATGACTGCACAAATTATCAATGGCAAGGCCATCGCGGAGAACCTGCTGCAAGACATTAAACTGCGAGTGGAAGCACGGGTACAAAGCGGGAAGCGTGCGCCCTGCCTCGCCGTGATTCTGGTTGGCGCAGATCCTGCATCTGCGATTTATGTGCGTAACAAACGTATGGCGTGTGACAAAGTTGGCGTCCGCTCGATTGCTTACGACCTGCCAGCAGAGACTACAGAAGCTGCGCTAATGGATTTGGTGGACGAACTGAATACTGACCCGACTGTGGACGGCATTTTGGTGCAATCGCCTTTGCCTAAACACATCAATGAAGAGAACCTGATTGAACGTATCAGCGCCGATAAAGATGTAGATGGCTTCCATCCATATAATATCGGAAGATTGGCTGTGCGCCAGCCAACTCTGCGCTCTTGCACACCATACGGCGTGATTAGAATGCTTAAAACTTCCGGCATAGACCTGATGGGTCTGGACGCCGTGGTAGTGGGTGTTTCCAATCATGTTGGCCGCCCGATGGCACTGGAGCTGTTGCTGGCTGGCTGCACGGTCACCAGTTGCCATCGTCATACTAAGAATTTGGCGGACAAGATACGCCATGCAGATTTGATCGTGGCTGCCGCCGGCAAACCTGGCCTTGTGCAGGGGAACTGGATCAAACCAGGCGCAATCGTCGTGGACATCGGCATCAACCGCTTACCGGATGGAAAAATCACGGGTGACGTGGAATTTGATATTGCCAAAGAGCGGGCCAGCTATATCACCCCCGTGCCCGGCGGCGTTGGTCCGATGACGGTTGCTACGCTGATGGAAAACACGCTGCTGGCATTAGAAATCACCGAAGAAAAATAGACATTGCAATCCAACGTTAATGGGCGTATGCTCGATACGATTTTGCATCGCACTTTTGTAGTTTTTTATAAAGAAATATACATTTTTTAATTTTTAAGTAGTCGTATGCCAGAAACACTCAACAAAACCTTTACTCCTTATGTGGCCAAGCCTGATGAGGAGTATATGAACAGCAACCAACTCAACCATTTCCGCAAGATTCTGAACGACTGGAAAGCTGAGCTTAGTCAAGATATCGACCGCACCGTGCATACGATGCAGGATGAAGTCACCATGTTTGCTGACCCGAACGACCGCGCCAGCCAAGAGTCCGACATGGCACTGGAGCTACGTAACCGCGACCGCGAACGGAAGCTGATTAAAAAGATTGACGAGACCCTTCGCAACATCGATAACGATGAGTATGGTTATTGTGAAAGCTGCGGTGTCGAGATTGGTCTTAAACGCTTGGAAGCGCGCCCTACCGCCACTTTATGCATCGACTGCAAAACGCTCGACGAAATGCGTGAAAAGCAAGTAGCCAAATAGTTGGCTACTTGCTTTCGGTGCAAACTAAGTCGCCCGAGTTTTTCAGGGGGATGCTAAGCGAAGTGGCCGAAGCCAAAAACGAGTCAGCAGTTACCAAGAAAGCGGCATTTAATGCCGCTTTTTTATCGCACGCGTATTCATTACTAAAACCATCGCCCTGCAAACCAATCAGGAAGCGCCTTTCAGAACATCTTCACGCATAATGAAAAAACGCCTCGATTGAGGCGTTTTTAATCACAACTACGAAGATTACTCGTCAGCTTCTGCTGGCGCTTTTTCTTCTTTCGCTGGCGGGTCGATCAAGGCCTTCATGCTCAAACGCACTTTGCCTTTGTCATCCATCTCTACCACCTTCACGCGTACGATATCGCCTTCTTTCACATAGTCGCTAACGGCTTTAACACGCTCATGTGCGATTTGTGAGATATGCACCAGACCATCCTTGCCTGGCAACAGGGAAACCACCGCCCCGAAATCCAGGAGTTTGACCACTGGGCCTTCATATACTTGGCCGATTTCCACTTCCGCGGTGATCTCTTCGATGCGGCGTTTCGCTTCAGCACCGGCTTCTGCGCTGGTACATGCGATCTTCACGGTACCATCATCGTCGATATCAATCGTCGTATTGGTTTCTTTGGTCAACGCCTGAATCACGGCACCACCCTTGCCAATCACGTCACGAATCTTGTCCGGATTGATTTTCATGGTAATGATGCGCGGCGCGAATTCGGACATCTCGGTGTTTGCATTTGCCATCGCCTGTTTCATCAAGCCCAGAATGTGAGTGCGGCCTTCTTTGGCTTGTGCCAGGGCCACCTGCATGATCTGGGCGGTAATACCAGTGATCTTGATGTCCATTTGCAATGCAGTCACGCCATTATCGGTACCCGCCACTTTAAAGTCCATGTCACCCAAGTGATCCTCGTCACCCAAGATGTCGGTCAGCACAGCAACGCGGTTACCTTCCTTGATCAGGCCCATCGCCACGCCAGCAACATGTGCCTTCATCGGCACGCCGGCATCCATCAGCGCCAAACAACCGCCACATACAGAAGCCATCGAGCTGGAACCATTGGATTCAGTGATCTCGGATACCACACGAACAGTGTAGTCGAACTCTTCCTTGCTTGGCAAAGCAGCCAACAAGCCGCGCTTGGCCAAGTTGCCATGGCCAACTTCACGGCGTTTTGGCGTGCCTACGCGACCAGTTTCGCCAGTTGCATACGGAGGCATGTTGTAATGCAGCATGAAACGCTCATTGTATTCACCCTGCAACGCATCAATGATCTGCTCATCTCGACCAGTGCCGAGTGTGGCCACCACCAATGCCTGCGTTTCGCCGCGAGTAAACAATGCGGAGCCATGTGTGCGTGGCAATACGCCTGTGCGGATGGTGATAGGACGCACTGTACGTGTATCGCGGCCATCGATACGTGGCTCACCATTCAGAATCTGGCTGCGAACTGTCTTGGCTTCCAGCTTAAAGAACTCGTCTTTGATCTTGTTGGCTTCCAGCGTAGAAGTTTCTTCTGTAATCAACTCTGCCATTACACGGCTTCTGATTTCATCCAATTTAGCAGAACGCTCACCTTTGGATTTGATTTTGAACGCCGCAGCCACATCAGCCTCAGCCAATTTAGCAACTTTCTCAATCAATGCAGTATCTGGCTCTGGCGGAGTCCAGTCCCAAGCGTCTTTTCCGGCCTCAGCAGCAAATTCATTGATCAGCGCTACCACTTTTTTGATTTCTTCATGACCAAACACCACGGAACCCAGCATTACTTCCTCGGAAAGCTCTTTAGCTTCTGATTCCACCATCATTACGGCACCGTCAGTTGCAGCCACGACCAAATCAAGCTCGGACTCTTCCAACTGACTTGCTGTCGGATTAAGTACATACTCACCATTGATGTAACCAACACGAGCCGCACCCAATGGACCGTAAAATGGAATACCAGATATGGCCAAAGCAGCAGATGCGCCGATGATAGACGGAATGTCCGCATCAATCTCAGGATCGGATGACATTACAGTCGCCACCACTTGCACTTCGTTGTAAAACGCCTCAGGGAAAAGTGGGCGTAACGGGCGGTCAATCAAGCGGGAGGTTAGTGTTTCCTTTTCGCTAGGGCGACCTTCACGCTTAAAGAAGCCGCCAGGAATCTTGCCCGCAGCATAGGTCTTTTCTTGATAATCAACAGTCAGCGGGAAAAAGTCCTGGCCTTCTTTGACTTCTGTTTTACCTGTTACCGCCACCAACACCACTGTGTCGCCATAACTCACCATCACGGCGCCATCGGCCTGGCGAGCAATCTCTCCGGTCTCCAATGTTAGGGTATGCGCACCATACTGCATGCTTTTCTTTGTAATATTAAACATAGTTTTCTCTCTTTCTCAATTGGCTGCAACTCACTACCCAGTAGCAACCCACAATAAAAAAAGCCGACGCAATATGCTATCGGCTTTTTACTTCATTATAAAAGCGGATTGATAATAACCACTCTTATAAATTATTTACGCAGACCCAAACGCTCAATCAGCGTTTGGTAACGGCTTACGTCTTTACGTTTCAAATAATCCAGCAAACGACGACGTTGGCTTACCAATGCCAACAAACCACGACGGGAGTGATTGTCTTTTTTGTTGGTTTTGAAGTGCTCGGTCAGGTATGCGATACGATGTGTCAACAAAGCGACTTGAACTTCCGGACTACCTGTGTCTTTTGGTGCGCGTTGAAACTCTGCAACGATTTTTGCTGAATCTTGTGCTGTAATAGCCATCTTTCTTCCTTTAGTTAGCGTCAATGCAAGCGCAGTCAGAAACCATTTCAAACCGCAAATGCATTCGATTTACAATGAACTGCGCATTTTAGCATAATATCTTCACAGAACAAAAATTATTCTTTGTTTTTATTGGTTTTTTCGGTTAGCATTTATAACACCAGCAACCGTTTTGGCGCGATTCTCCCGTTGCTCAGACGATATCCCAAACCGAGAAATCTGCCGTTCGCATCATATAGCCGCAAATCGCCAACCGGTATTTGGCCCGACACCCACACTGCCTGGCCTTGCAGCAGATAATATGCCGCATCCATATCCAGCGTCACTTTAGCCAGATCGGCAATGGCAGAATCTACCGAGAGCAGACACGCATCACGCGCAGCAAAATCCATGCCTTCCAGCGCCTCGATAGTAACTGCTTGGCTGATTGAATATCCAGCTGTGGCAGTACGTCGGAGACCAGCCAGGTGCGCCCCACATCCAAGTGAATTGCCAATGTCTTCCGCCAAAGTGCGTATATAGGTTCCTTTGCTGCAAGTAACTTCAATCTGTGTCACATCACAATCAAACATTAGCCGCTCAATCGCATGAATCTTGACCTGACGCGGCTTTCGCTCAACCTCCTGCCCTGCCCTTGCGTATTCGTACATCGGTTTTCCATCCACTTTGAGGGCGGAATGCATAGGTGGAACCTGGCTGATTTCACCAATGTACTGTCGACAAACAGCATCAAACTGGTCGGGTGACACACGCACCGGCTTTACAGAAACCACTTCACCTTCAGCGTCAGCAGTCGTGGTAGTGACGCCTAACTTGATTGTCGCAATGTAAGTTTTGTCTGCATCTGTCAATACTTGTGCGAACTTGGTCGCTTCGCCCAAACATATTGGCAAAAGCCCAGTCGCAAGCGGATCCAGTGTACCGGTGTGCCCGGCTTTGGCTGCCTGATAAAGCCATTTGATTTTTTGTACCGCTTGATTGGATGAATAACCCAGCGGCTTGTCCAATAACAACACGCCGTTGATCGGTCGTCTTACGCGTTTGATTTGCACGAGATCACTCGTCTTCAAAAGTAGTCAGAAAACCTTGCCGTCTTAAGAGTGCAGTGTTTTTGGGCGCGAACGATTGCTGATAGTAATTGGAAATCTTTTGACGGAATGGCAGCTTCTCGCGCGGCTCATTGAAATCCAGCATGGCTTGTTCATACTGCGCCAAATATTGCGCCAGCGTTTGTGTTTGATAACGGTTTTTGTGCACTACGGCAGATTTTGGCAGACGCGGTTTGACACGCATATCCACATTCGGTTTACCTATGCATAAACCAAACAATGGGAACGTGTATGGCGGCAAGTCGAGCAAATCTACCAACTCCGGCGCAATCAACCGTAAACCGCCAACGGGGCAAACCCCATAGCCCAAGCTCCCGGCCGCAATAAGCGCATTTTGGGCAGCAAGCGAAGCATCCACTGTCATGGTAAGCATAGTATCCGGTGTACCGACAGCGGCGAAACTACCGTCACATGCTTCGCTGGCCAGTTTTGCGCGATAAAGATCGGCCACAAACACCAGAAAAACGCTGCAAGTGCCAATTTGTGGATTACGTGGCTGCAGCGTCACGATCTTTTCACGCAGTTGTACATCTTCAACATGAATGATGCTGTAATGCTGCCCGTTCATCCACGAAGGCGCTTGTTGTGCACAGGCAAGAATCGCATCCAGCTCATTGTCAGGAATCACGATATTGAGCTCAAAATCGCGGTAAGTACGATGGTTCAGTATGGTGTCGATAACGGCGTTCATGACGATTCCAGGCTTATTCCTCTGACGGGGGCGCATCCTTCAACGCCTGCGCTATCAGCGCGTCCATCTTGGAGCCGTTATCGATAGATTGATCGTATGAGAAATGCAATTGGGGAATGGTACGCAACATCATGCGGCGCGCCAGTTGGGTACGCAAAAAACCCGCCGACTTCTCCAGGCCTTTTTGCGTGGCATCGCTGTAATGATCGGTGACATAGAACACTTTGGCATGCGCCATGTCGCCCGCCACCTCCACATCGGTAATGGTTACCAGACCAATGCGAGGATCTTTCACCTCGAACTGCAACAAATCCGCCAACTCCCGGCGGATTTGCTCAGCGATGCGGTTGCTTCTGGAAAACTCTTTTGCCATTAAAGCGTACGCGCCACTTCGACAACTTCATAGATTTCCAGCAAATCGCCCACTTCCAGATCATTGAAGTTTTTAAGTGACAGGCCACATTCGAAATTGGCTTTAACTTCTTTGACGTCGTCTTTGAAACGTTTCAGAGAATCCAACTCGCCTGTGTGGATGATCACGTTGTCACGCAATACACGCACTTTAGAATTGCGTTTCACCATACCATCCTGCACATAACAACCGGCTACTGTACCAACTTTGCTGATGCGGAATACTTCGCGTATTTCGACCATACCTATCAGGTTTTCTTTTTGTTCGGGCGCCAGCATACCGCTCAATGCTGCCTTTACCTCATCCACAGCTTCGTAAATGATGTTGTAATAACGTACATCCACATCATTGGTTTCTATCAGCTTGCGCGCGCCTGCATCGGCACGGACGTTAAAGCCAATCAATACCGCTTTAGAGGCAATTGCCAAGTTCACATCAGACTCACTGATAGCTCCCACGCCTGTGTGAATCACGTTCACTTTGACTTCGCTGGTAGAAAGCTTTTGCAGGGAAGTGGACAAAGCTTCGTAAGAGCCTTGTACATCGGACTTGATGATCAAACCCAAGGTTTGCACTTCACCTTCTGCCATTTGCTCGAACATATTTTCAAGTTTAGCAGCTTGTTGTTTAGCCAGTTTCACATCACGGAACTTACCTTGGCGGAACAATGCGATTTCACGGGCTTTGCGCTCATCGTTTAATACGATAACCTCTTCGCCCGCATTTGGCACTTCTGCAAGACCCAATACTTCGACAGGAATAGAAGGGCCTGCTTCTTTAACTTCCTTGCCGTTTTCATCCAACATGGCACGTACACGGCCGTATGTCGTTCCCGCCAATAGCATATCGCCTCGACGAAGTACGCCAGATTGCACGAGTATGGTGGATACGGAACCGCGGCCTTTGTCTAATCTGCCTTCAATTACCAAGCCTTTGGCTGGCGTATTACGCGGTGCCTTTAGCTCCAAGACTTCTGCCTGCAAAAGCACCGCTTCCAGCAACTCATCGATACCTTTACCAGTCTTGGCCGAAACTTCACGGAACATGGTGTCACCACCAAATTCTTCCGGTACGACTTCATGATTCACCAATTCCATCTTGACACGCTCAGGCTGAGCTTCCGGCTTATCGATCTTGTTGATAGCCACCACTAAAGGTACATTACCAGCTTTCGCATGATGGATCGCCTCAATGGTTTGCGGCATCACGCCGTCATCGGCTGACACCACGAGAATCACCACATCGGTAGCCTTGGCACCGCGAGCACGCATAGCCGTAAACGCTTCATGGCCAGGGGTATCCAGGAAAGTTACCATGCCTCGCGGGGTTTCTACATGATAGGCACCGATATGCTGGGTAATCCCGCCAGCTTCACCAGATGCCACACGTGTACGGCGAATATAGTCGAGCAAGCTGGTTTTACCATGGTCAACGTGGCCCATCACCGTGACAACGGGCGGACGTGGCTCCAGAATCGGCTCTACATGGTCCGCTTCCTCCAGAAATGCTTCCGGGTCGTTTGCCGCTGCCGCTTGAGCTTTATGACCCATCTCTTCTACAACGATAATGGCAGTCTCTTGGTCAAGTACCTGGTTGATCGTAACCATCATACCCATCTTCATCAAAGCCTTGATTACCTCGCTGGCTTTGATAGACATTTTATGTGCAAGGTCTGCCACGCTGATCGTTTCTGGCACTGCAATTTCATGGATAATCGGTTCAGTTGGCGCATTAAATGCGTGTTCCGGTTCATCTTCTTTATGCTTATGTTTTGCCTTAGGTGCGCGCCAAGCCTGACTTATGCCTGTGTCTCCTCGTGTCTTAAGACCACGTTTACGATTCTCATTTTCGTTCCAGTCACGATTACCGCCCGTGCTTTTACCTTTTTTGGCATCCTTGTTTTCAGGTTGCGCACTTGCCTCTTTTGTAGGTTTATGCAGAGTACCTTCAGACAGTTTGCTGACTTTCTTCTCTGCTTCAGCAGCTTTTCTAGCCTCCTCGTCAGCTTGACGACGCGCTTCTAGCTCTTGTTTGCGGCGTAGGTCTTCAGCCTGCATGGCTGCCAATGTGGCGGCACGTTTTGCCTCTTGTTCGCGTATAGCAACTTGCTCTGCACTTAGCACCATTCTTTTAGCTGGGGCAGGCTCTATCGGCTGGACCGCAACTGTCGACTCAACCACAGCAGCCACCTGCTCTTGCTCCGCAAGCACGTCAACCTCATCTTTGGTAAACTCTGGCTCCACTGGCATCTGCTCTTGTACATGTGCGTCTTCTTGTACTTCAGCAGACTCAGGAACAGTCTCTAACGCATCATCACGACGCACCAGTACACGTTTCTTACGTACCTCAACCTGTATTGTTCTCGCACGTCCTGTACTATCTGTTTTTTTGATTTCTGTACTTTGCTTGCGTGTCAGCGTAATCTTATTTTTAGGTGTAGCTGCGCCGTGTTCTTTACGCAAATAATCCAGCAGAGCTGTTTTATCAGCCTCTTCAAGCTTATCTTCTGGGTTCGATTTATTCACTCCAGCACTTTTAAGCTGCTCCAGCAACAAAGCTGTGGGTAACCCCAGCTCGGTTGCGAATTGTGCGACGGTTGATTGTGCCATTTACTGCTCCAGTATCCTATTTGCCTTGCCTTAGTTCGACTTGCTGAACCAAGGTTCACGTGCTGTCATAATCAAGGCTTTTGCACGTTCTTCATCCATATTGGTCAATTCTACCAATTCATCTACTGCAAGTTCTGCCAAATCATCGACTTTTGAAATGCCTTTGGATGCCAGCAAGTGTGCTGTGGCATCATCCATACCTTTCATTGCCAACAAGTCCTCTGCCGCTTCTTCAACCTTCTCTTCTTTAGCGATTGCTTCAGTCAATAAGGCGGCACGTGCGCGAGCACGCAATTCATTGATAGTCTCTTCGTCAAAAGCCTCAATCTCTGCCATCTCAGCTAAAGGAACATAAGCAATCTCTTCAAGTGTACTGAAACCTTCCTGAACCAAGATATCTGCGACTTCTTCATCCACATCCAGTTTTTGCATGAACAGCTGACTGACATTAGCATATTCATCTTGATTTTTTTGCGCTGCCTCTTGCTCAGTCAATATATTCAACGTCCAGCCTGTTAGCTCAGATGCGAGACGTACGTTCTGACCACTTCGACCAATTGCCAACGCGAGTTGGTCTTCATCAACAACTACATCCATGCTGTGTGCATCTTCATCTACAACAATACTGGAGACCTCTGCAGGCGCCATGGCATTGATGACAAACTGTGCTGGCTCCATGCTCCACAAAACTATGTCCACACGTTCGCCAGCCAGTTCGCTGGTAACAGCTTGAACACGTGAGCCACGCATACCAACACAAGTACCCACCGGGTCCAAGCGTTGATCGTTGGTCTTGACAGCAATCTTAGAGCGCAGCCCGGGGTCACGCGCCGCAGACCGAATCTCTAGCAAACCTTCTTCGATTTCTGGCACTTCTAGTTCAAATAAACGAATCAGGAATTCTGGCGCGGTGCGCGACAACACCAACTGAGGACCTCTGCCACCACGATCGATACGTGACAAATAGGCACGGACACGATCACCAACACGCAAATTCTCTTTAGGAATCATGGATTCTCGTGGCAATATGCACTCCAAGCGTCCAACTTCAATGATGGCATTACCTTTTTCCATGCGCTTAATGACACCGGTAACGAGCTTTTCATCTCTTGCCAAGAAGTCCTGCAATATCTGCTCACGTTCCGCTTCTCTAACTTTTTGCAATATAACCTGTTTTGCCACTTGTGCACCAATACGACCAAAGGAGATAGACTCCAGCGGCTCTTCATAGTAATCGCCTATTTTACGGCCTTCAGCACGTGGGTCCTCCTCATCGAACTGGTATGCTGAGTTTTCAAGCAAGTCATATTCAACGTATTGCCAACGACGGAATGTTTTGTAATCACCAGTCTCTCTATCAATCTCTACGCGGATATCTGCGCCTTCTTCGTGATTTTTCTTGGTCGCCGATGCTAAAGCCAACTCCAATGCTGTAAAAATTACATCCTTGCTCACGTTTTTCTCATGAGCAAGCGCATCCACCAACAATAAAATTTCACGACTCATCACATCTCTCCAACTGTAAATTCAATCTCTTAAAACTGTGGACTTAATCTTGCCTTTTCAATATTGCTGATAGCAATTTTTTCTATCTTGCCATCCAAATCTAGCAATACCATATCCGATTCCACTCCACGCAAAATACCCAAAAAATTCTTCCTAGGCTCTCCACTTTCCTGTTTTACAGGCACACGCAGTTTAATTTGGGCACGCTCTCCAGTAAAACGCGCGAAATGTGCTTGTTTTCTCAGCACACGATCCATCCCAGCAGACGAGATCTCTAACCTGTCATAGTCAATATCATGATCGACAGTCAGCACATTACCAAGTTGATTGCTCACTAACACACAATCATCAATCGTAACGCTATCCTTAGTATCTTTCGGATTCAACTTGTCTATAAAAACACGTAACAACTTACCTCGATTTGACACCTCAAGATCTACCAACTCATAGCCAAGTTGTGTAACTGTTTTATCTACAAGTGCCTGCAAATCCTGCACGCCTACTCTCCAAGTGAATTACGCATTTTGCGGAAATAAAAAAAGGGCATACTGCCCTTTTTATCTAAAATCGAATTATATCAATAAATTCAGCGAATTGGAATCCATTCAGCGCCCACTCACTAGTACGACGCAATCAAGTCTAAAAAACAAATAAACCCTCACAAGGAGGGTTTATTTATTCAAATAACTAGCTTGGGGA